>Ga0255338_1000095_pt1 | contig 392597 bp, 344 predicted proteins | sample MeOH1_35cm_T4_19_FD_203715 | JGI IMG/M metagenome (GOLD analysis project Ga0255338, IMG submission 203715) | Sandy soil microbial communities from University of British Columbia, Vancouver, Canada - MeOH1_35cm_T4_195 | ecosystem: Engineered > Artificial ecosystem > Sand microcosm >... | reverse complement strand
CTGCAGCGACTGTCATGTCTCGGCGGCCAACGACAACAACGCGATCATGGCGCAGCTGCTGCTGCTGGGCACCAATTTCGTGAACTTTGTCGGTCTCAACGTCTATACCGGCCTGGAGGCCGGCATCGAGGCGGTGCGCGTCACCGAATGGGACGAACCCCAGGCGGTGTTCGGCTCTTATCTGCAAAAATACGCCTATCCCGACTATTACAAGGCCCATGTCGAGCGCAACAAGCGTGAGCTGGTCGATTGGCGCCGCGGCGACATCTTCGGCAAGGGCGACACCAATGTCGAAGACATCTTCAATGTGACCCATTCAACGCCGGATGCGGTGCGCTGCCTGCAGCTGCGCGGCGAATATCTCTATACCGCGCAGGGCAGCGGCGGCTTCCAGGTGATGGATGTGGCCAGCGTCGCCAACAAGGACATTTCCCAGAAGGTGATCACCGCGCCCTTCTCGCCGCTGGGCCAGCGGGTGCGTGTGCCGTCGAAGAATGCCACCTGCATGGCGCTGCCCACCGGCCAGTCCATCGCGCCGGAGCGCAACACCGCGCAGATGCGCAAGGTCAATCAGGAACAGCCCTTCCACCCGATCTACAACTTCGCTTTTGTCACCGATGCCGAAGAAGGCCTGATCCTGGTCGATGTGAACACCTTCAACGACCGTGAACCGCGCAACAACAATATCCGCCGCGCCCTGACCTGGAATCCGGACGGTGTGCTGAACGGCGCGCGCCACATCACCCTGGGCGGCTATTACGCCTATATCGCCACGCCGCGCGGGCTGGTGGTGGTGGACCTGAATGACCCGATGAAGCCGAAGGTCGCCGCACAGGTCGCGCTTCCTGACATGCGCGCCTCGGCGCTGCAGTTCCGCTACCTGTTCGTCACCGACGCCCGCGGGCTGGAAGTGCTGGATGTGACGAAGATGGACAAGCCGAAAGTCATCGATGGCGCGCGCTTCCTGCTGGACGATGCCCGCCGTGTCTATGTCGCGCGCACCTATGCCTATGTCGCCGCCGGCAAGGACGGGCTGGTGATCGTGGACGTGAAGAACCCCGAAAAGCCCCGGCCCTATTGGAGCAAGCCGTTCGAGAATGCCGACAGCCAGGACGTGATCGTGGGTTCGACAAATGCTTCGCTGTTCGCCTATGTCGCGGACGGCAAGAACGGCGTGAAGGTGCTGCAGCTCACCAGCCCGGAAAGCCAGCCCAATTTCTACGGCTTCTCGCCGCCCCCCAAACCCGAAGTGATCGCCTGGGCGAAGACGCCGACGCCGGCGCTGGCGCTGTCCAAGGGCCTGGATCGCGACCGCGCCGTGGATGAGAGCGGCAACCAGATCGCCATCTTCGGGCGGTTGGGCTCGCGCCCCTTCCGCCGCGATGAGATGGAGAAGTTTTTCGTGGACTGGAAGGGCCAGCAATACCGCGTCAGCGATGAACCGGTGAAGGCGGATTTTGTTGGATTGCCCGATGCTCCCAAGCCGCCGGTGCAGGCCGATGACCAGAACAGCAAATCCGGTCCGCTGCGCCGCGGCGATGCTCTTGTCCGCCCCAGGAAAATGGCGCGGAACTGATCCCCGGCTGGCTCAGGCTCGCTTGGCCTCGTCCTTGATAAACGGCACTTCGTAGGTCACCGCCGCCGGGAAATCGCCGGCCGGGCAGGCATGCATGACCAGTTCGCCCTTGTCCCACACCAGCAACATGAAGCCGGGTGCGCGCTCGGTCAGCAGCTCGCGATGGTCGGGCACGCGAAGATCGATCGGGCTGAGGTCCAACGCCAGCTGGATCGACGTGGCGGTGGAAACCTGCACCAGGTGTCCGGCAAAGACGCCGCTGAAGGCGCGGTGCATGTGACCGCAGATGATGCCTTTGATCTGGCTCTGGCCGCGAATGACGTTCGCCAGCCGCACCTTCCAAGGCACATCCGCCGGTTCATCCATCCACACGATGCCACTGGCGATCGGCGGATGATGCAGCGCCAGCAGGGTGGGGGTATCAGGTGCCTCGGCCAGGGTGCGTTTCAGCCAGGCGGCGCGCTTCTCGCAAAAGCCGCCATGCTCCTTGCCCTCCAGCGTGTCGCACATCACCACCCGCAGGTCGCCCAGCATGAAGGCATATTGGACAAAGCCGTTTTCATCGGTGGGCGTGGCGGGAAAAGCAGCGCGGAAGGTGGGCCGGGCATCGTGATTGCCGATGCCGTAAAAGATCGGGATATCGCAGCCGGCCAGTATCTGCTTCAGCTCGTCATATTCATCGGCTTGGCCCATATCGACCAGGTCGCCCGTGGCCAGGATGGCGGCCGGGCGGGGCTTCATCGCATAGATGGACTTGAGCACAATCCGCAGCCGGGCGGCATTGCGCTCCCGATCCTTCGGCTGGCTGCCGTTGGTGATGTGCAGGTCGGTGATCTGGGCGATCGTCAGCACTTATTCAGTATCCCTCAGGCCAGGCGCTGTTCCTAACCCATTGAACTGACAACAAATCATCACCATGCGCACATGGAGAGCAAGGAGAATACGCAAGATCAGTGTGTCCGGATCAAGGCATTTTGCGCCAGTTCCCGGCGCCGGGGCGAGGCGGGCAGCCCCGGATTGTGGAAACCGTGGCATTCGGCGCAATCGGCGCCCGCTGCCGTGGGTGTCTGGGCCTTGGTCTTGCCGTGGCAGGTGCCGCATTCGGCGATCCTGGGTAGCAGCACGTCGGATGCGAGTTTGGAGCTTTCGACCTTGTGGCAGGACTTGCAGGTGTCGGCGCCCTGGGCGTCCTTCTTGTGCTCGGGCACATTGTGGTTGAAGTCGCCCCAGGGCAGGTAGCGGCTGGTCAGCCGGACAGGCTGGATGCGGTATTCCAGCGAGCCCGCCACGGCCGGCTTGAAGAAAGTGTGACAGGTGGTGCAGGTGCCGCCCCGCTCGAAGGCGTTGCGCACGCTGTCGGTGACATAGTCGACAGGCCGCACCGCACGGGGCGTGGCGCCGCGAAGGCCAGGGCGCCCGATAAAGAGTTCGGGCCCGGCCGAGAAGTTGGGCTGATTGGCATAATAAAGTTTCAGCTGGGCCACCACCTCGCCGGGATGGCCATGTTTCAACTGCTGGTCCACGCCATTCTTGCGCGCAAAGGTCAGCGAATGGCAGGTGCCGCAATCGCGCGGCATGTCGATCTTGACGAAGCCGCCATCCGGCGACGGCTTGTGGCAGTTGGCGCAAGTGAGCGGTGCGCCATAGCCCGCGGCCTTGCCCAGTTCCGCCGCCTGGCGCGCCACGCCGCCAGTGCGCAGCAGATGCACGTCATGGCCAAAGATCAGGCCGTCATTTTCCTTCAGGCCTGGCGACAAAGCAGTCTTTACCAGCACCGGCTTGCCGGCCTTGAAACCCGTGGTGATGACCGGGCGGAAATCGGGATGATGACCCCAGTCGCTCACGTCCGGCACCGTGGTGGGTGTGCCGGCATCGGCCAGGCGCTGCGCCATGCCGATATGGCAATCCTTGCAGTCGTTGCGCCGGATCTGGTCGGGCGTGACGGGAGCGGGCGCATCTGCGGCCGCCGGCTTGCCGTTGCCGACATGCTCGGTATGACAACTGGCGCAGCGATTGTTGGGATGGGAAAAAGTATTGGCGACCCAGGTGTTGATGCGCCGCGCCAGGTTGGGATCTGGCGGGGACGCCGCCATCAACCGGGCACGCGGGGCATGGTCGCCGGCGGGATCGGGCGGGAAGGGGCTGCCCAGTTCGCGGGTGCGGGTTTCAACATGTGCCGCCTCCAGCTTGGCCAGTCCCGCCTGGTGGCAGGATAGGCAGGCACTGTCCTTGACCGAGACAAAGGCCTGCTGGTGGCAGGCCTCGCAATTCTTTTCCAGGAAGTGATGGCCGGGCGACAGCGGGCCGCTGGACCATTGTTGCTGGGCCGCACCGGCGATGGTGCGGTGCTGGTTGTGATCGATCACGAACACGCCAATGGGGAAGGCCAGGCAGGCCAGCAGGATGAAGATGCCGGTGATCCAGGCCAGTTGCCGCTGGCTGAACAGCGCATATTTCAGCGAGAAGGCGCGCTTCTGGTCATCGCCGGCGGCTATGGCGGCGGTGTTTTCCCGTGCCGTGGCCAGCACCAGAACCGCACCATTTTCACCCGCCGAAAGGGTAAGCACATGGCTGCCGAAACCCAGCACCGGCTGGTCCGCCAAGGCCAGGCTGGCGCTGTGGACGAACTTGCCGTTTGCCTCGAAATTCTCATCACCCAGGGCTTCAACCGTGACGCGGCCGGGGCCGCTTTGCTTCAGCACCGCATGGCGCAGGCTGACGGCCAGGTCGGTAAGCTGGATGTCGCAGTCGCTGCCGCGGCCGATCACCGGTTCGGCCGACGCCAGCGGCTTTTCGCGCACGATGTCGGGCGCACCGACGCGCTTGCTGATCTGGCGCAGGATAAAGCTCATCGCCTCACCAGAAGAAAAAGACGCTGACGATGTGCGCGGTGAGCGCGGCAATCAGCGCAAGCGTGGTGGGAATATGGATGAACAGCCAAACTTCCAGCAGGCTGCGCAGGCGGATATGGCGGCGCGCCTTGGCCAGGGTGGCGCTTTTTTCTTCCAGCAGGCTCAGCACCTGATCCAGCGCCACGGCCTGCGGTCCGTCGGACATCCGCTTGCGGGCGGTCAACAGCACCCGCTGGGCGTTGGTGGTGGCGCAATTACCATGGCGGCCCGACAGGCGCTGCCAGACATTGCCGCCGATGCGTGTGCGGCGCACCGCGCCGATCACCAGCGCGGCCTGTTCCTGGTTGAGCGGGCGGGCGACTTCCAGGAGACGTCCGTCCAGCGCATGGATTTTTTCCAGCATCTGCTTCTGGGTGGTCTCGCCGCGATTGTCCGACAGGATGGGCGGGATCTTGGCATAGACGATGATGCCGAAGACGCCGGACAGGATCACCAGCATCATCAGCGCATAGGCCAGTGTGTGGATGTTCCAGCCGAATTGCAGGCCGCTGTGCAGGGTGGCGATCACGATCAGCGACAGGCCCAGATAGACATGCGCCGACACCCAGGCCTTCAGCGACCAGGCATCGTTGGTCATGGCGCGCTTGCGGATGCCAAGGCATGCCAGCCACACGATCAGGCCGGCGCCGATGGTGCCGCTGACATAACCGAACCAGCTTGAACCGGTGTGGCGCAGTCGGAAATCGGCCAGCACCAGGCTGGCGGCAAAGCCGGCGATGATCACCAGCGAAACCACCGTGGCGACTTTCAGCCAGCGGAAATGGGCGTGACGCAGGAAGCTTTCATGCGAGGCGACGGCCCTGGCTCTTTTTCCCCCCTGCGCCACGGTTTATCGCCCGCCCGATTTGACGACGTCGAGGAACTGTTCCGGCGATACGCGGATGGCGGCGCCGGTGGGGCAGGCGCGCACACAAGCCGGGCCGCCGCTTTTGCCCGCGCACATGTCGCACTTGATGGCGACCTTGGGCTTCTTGGGATCGTAATGTTTTTTCAGCCAGTCCTTGTCAGGCTCGCCGGGGCCGGGGCCGAAACCGAACAGCATCCATTGCAGCAGGCCCGGCTTCTTGGGCGGCACCGAATCCATGCGGATCACGCCATAGGGGCAATTGCGCTGGCAATTGCCGCAGCCGATGCAGGCGTCGCTGATAAAGACTTCGCCGTCGGCGCCGCGCCGGATGGCGTTGGGCGGGCAGTCGGTCATGCATTGCGGCTGTTCGCAATGGCGGCAGGAGGTAGGAACGTGCAGATGGGCATAGGTCTTGCCCGCTTCCCGGTTCAGCCGTGACAACCCGTCATGGCTGTCGGCGCAGGCCTTTTCGCAATTGTCGCAGCCGATGCACAGCGTCTCGTCGATCAGCAGCGCATCGGTGGCTTCGCCGATGCCCTGCTTGACCAGGAATTCGGCGACTTCCGAATACATGTCCACGACGCCGCTGAACTTCTTCTTCTTCTCTTCTATGAAATTGTTGATCTCCTGCCGGACCTTCATGTCGTCCTGCAGTTTCTTCTTGAGGGCCGGTTTGCGATCCAGCAGTTCGCGGAACAGCCGCCCGTTCAACCGCACCACCTGCGAGCGCACCGTGGCGCGCACCGTGGCGGTGCGCTTGCCCCGGTCCACCAGCGCCATTTCGCCGAAATAGGAACCGGCGGGAATGTAGGACAAAAACACCTGCTTGCCGCCGATGGCTTTTTCCACGGTCATGGAGCCGGAGCGCACGATGAAAATGTCGTAGATGCCGCCTTCGCGCAGGGACTGCGCCTCGGGCTGCATCGCCGCCAGTTTCTCGGCCTCGGCGGCTTTCTCCGCTGCCACGCGGGCGACAAAGGCTTCCTGGGTCTCGCCCTTGGCCGGTTCCTTGTCGATGCGCGCGCGCGGCGCACGGGCGAGATATTCGTCGCCGGCGTCCGAGCCTTCCTTGATGACGCTTTGGCCGGGGCGAATTTCCTCGACCTTGGCGACCTTGAGGATTTCAGCGATATCGGCGGACTGCAGGCCCGATCCGAAAATCTGCAGCAGGTGGCGTTCGGTGGTGATGCGGTTGACGGTGTTCTTGGCTTCCTGGTTGGAGCCCATCAGCTTCAGGGCGGCGGTGCGCGGGATTTCCACCACGATGCAGTCCTTGCCGGCGCGTATGGTGGCGCCGCGGCGCCGCCCCGAGATCAGGCCCACTTCGCCGAAGATCGAGCCCTGGCTGATGGGGATGGTGATGGAGGGGTCTTGCGGATTGATCTCCACCTTCACGCTACCGGCGGCGATGCCGAACAGCGACGAGCCGATGGCGTTGCGTTCAAAGATGACGTCGTTTTCCGCATAGACCTTGACGGCGCAGTCCAGCAGGAATTCGCGCATCTGCAGTGGCGACAGGCCCTTCAAGATTTCGACATTGTCGCGCAGGAACTCGATCCAGTCGGCCACGCTCTTCCTGATCGGCACGTCTTTGAGGCGCTGTTCGAGCAAGGGTTCGTCGGCGGGTTTCAGTTCGGTGTTGCCGGCGATGAACTCCACCACGTCATAACCCTGGTTCATGCAGTGCTTGATCAGGGGATAGCCGGCCAGCGCGCCGATGGAATAGACGCCCGGCACGGTGGTTTCGAATTGGGGCGAGAGCTTGGGAAAGGCGTCACGCGCCTCGCTGGTGAACTGGATGCCGCCCTTCAGCTTGGGGCGGCCCTTGTCGTCCAGGTCGGCGGGATCGGGCGTGGCGCCGATGGATTCGACAAAGCCGCGCGGCGCCGCAGACCCCATGCGCGCGATGACGCGATTGCAGGGCAGGCGGCTTTCGCCTTCCGGCGTTTCGATAGTGATCCAGCCGTCTTCGATCTTGGACGGGCTGGCTTCCGAAAGGATGTTCAGGCGCCCGGCCTTCTGGGCTTCCATCATCATCTCAACATTGGCCGCCTTGGCCTTGGAGAAATCCTTGGAGCGGTTGACGATGGTAACGGTGTTGTTCTGTTCGGGATCTTCCGCCAACCCGCGGGCATTCTCGATGCCGGCATCGCCGCCGCCGATCACGAAGATATGTTCGTCGAAATATTCGCGCGGATCGTCCAGCTGATACTGGACATGAGGCAGCTTGGCGCCATCACAGCGCACCAGGTTGGGATTTCCCTGGGTGCCGATGGCCATGATGATCGTCTGCGCCTTCACCACATCGCCGCTGGTCAGGGTGATAATGAAATCACCCTTGATGCCGGTCACCGACTTGACCTCGGCCTTGTAGCGGACATTGGCCTTGGCCTTGGCGGTCTGCTGGTTCCAGTTTTCCAGAATGGTTTCGCGCTTGCCCGCATCAAAGGTGCAGTCCGAGCGCAAGGTGAGGCTGACCGGAGTCGCCATCACATGCTTGCCCTTCTGATACCGGTAGATGGTATCGGAGAGGTGGTCGGTTTTTTCCAGCAGCACATGGCTCAGCCCAAGCGCGGCGGCGCGGTTGGCCGCGCTCATACCCGCCGGCCCAGAGCCGATAATGGCGATCTGAAAAGCTTCCGACACGATAGTCCCCACCCCATCCGAAAGCCGCAGAAAGGCCCGGATTATTTAATTATTTCACAGCCCTGCGGGGTACGCTAGGGTCGCCGGACAGGGTGTGACGGGCAATCGGGGACCATGGCGGCGGAAATCGGACAATTGGCGCTGGTTCTGGCATTTGTGCTGGCCGCCGTGCAGGCGATCGCGCCCTTTTGGGGGGCCAACCGGCGGGACGCCGCCCTGATGGGGCTGGGCCGGGCAGCCGCCCTGCTGCAACTGCTTTTTGTCGCTCTGGCTTTCGGCGCTCTGGCTGCCGGTTTTGTCGGCAAGGATTTCTCCATCGCGCTGGTCGCCCAGCACAGCAACGTGGCCCAGCCGGCCATTTACCGTTTCGCCGCCACCTGGGGCAGCCACGAAGGCTCCATGCTGCTTTGGGTCCTGATCCTGGCGTTGCAGGGCGGGGCGGTGGCGCTGTTCGGCGGGCGCTTGCGCGAGACGCTTCAGGCGCGGGTGCTGGGGGTGCAGGGTATTATCGGCGTCGCGTTTCTGGGCTTTTCGCTGTTCACGTCCAACCCGTTCCTGCGGCTGTTTCCGGCGCCCATGGACGGCACCGAACTGAACCCGCTGCTGCAGGATCCAGGCCTGGTCTTCCATCCGCCCATGCTCTACCTGGGCTATGTCGGTTTTTCCTCGGCCTTTTCCTTCGCCATGGCGGGGTTGATCGAGGGTCACGTCGATGCCGGCTGGGCGCGCTGGATCCGCCCCTTCGTATTGTCGTCATGGATATGTCTTACTGCCGGCATCACCATGGGCAGCATCTGGGCCTATTACACACTTGGCTGGGGCGGCTGGTGGTTCTGGGACCCGGTCGAAAATGCGTCGCTGATGCCCTGGCTGATGGGCACAGCGCTGCTGCATTCCTCCATCGCGCTGGAGCGGCGCGGCGCCCTGATCAGCTGGACCATATTGCTGGCGATCCTGACTTTCTCGCTGAGTTTGATTGGCACCTTCCTGGTGCGTTCCGGCGTGTTGACCAGCGTGCATGCCTTCGCGGTCGATCCGCGGCGCGGCATCTACATCCTGGGCATTATCGCGCTGGCCACCGGCACGGCCCTTGGGATGTTCGCCTGGCGGGCGCCGGCCATGCGCACCGGCGCGCTGTTCCAGCCGCTGTCGCGGGAAGGCGGGCTTGCCGTCAACAACCTGTTCCTGATGGCGGCCTGTGCCACTGTGTTCCTGGGCACTTTCTATCCGGTGTTCGTGGAAATCGCCGGCGGTCATTCCATCACGGTGGGGCGGCCCTATTACGAGCTGACCTTCGTGCCGGTGGTGGTGCCGCTGCTGATTCTGGTCAGCTTCGGGCCGATGCTGAACTGGAAACGCAATGGGGCGCGCGAAGTGCTGATGCGCTTGCGCTGGCCGCTGATCGTGTCGGGGTTGGCGTTGGTGCTGGGCATCCTGGCGTTCGGCATCGGCCAGGTTTTGGCGGCGGCCGGCCTGGCGCTGGGGCTGCTGCTGATCGCTGGCGCTATCGCCATCCCGGCGCGCTACTGGAAGATCAGTTCGAGCTTGGGCGGTAATCTGGGCCGTTTCCTGCGTGCCACGCCACTGGCGGTGTGGGGCATGACGGCAGCCCATGCCGGGCTTGGCGTCACGGCGATCGGCGTCACCGCCGTCACCGCCTGGCAGTCCAACAAGATACTGGAAATGAAGGTCGGCCAGAGCGTCGAGCTGGCGGGCGCGCAATACACGCTCAATTCCATTGGCGATGTGGTCGGCCCCAACTACCAGGCCGAGCAGGCCCGTTTCACCGTCACCAGCCATGCCGGCAGCCGCACTTTGGTGTCGGAACGGCGACTATTTCCCGCGAGCCAGACCACCACCACCCAGGCCGGCATCGGCACCGGATTTCTGGGCAATGTCTACGTTTCCATCGGCGAACAGAATGCCGATGGCGCGCTGGTGGTGCGTATCTGGGATCATCCGCTGGTGGACTGGATCTGGGCCGGCGGCTTCCTGATGGTGCTGGGCGGCGCCCTGTCGCTCAGCGACCGGCGCTTCCGCGTCGGCGCGGCCCGGCCGGTGGCGCGTACCCAAGCCGTCAAGGCATCGGCATGAAACGCCTGCTATTCCTGCTGCCGGTGGCAGCCTTCTTTGCGCTGATCGTGGCCTTCGTGATGGGCTTGCGGCACGACCCGTCCCACATCACTTCCACCCTTATCAACAAGCCGCTGCCGCAATTTGCGCTGCCGGCGGTGCGCGACAATCAGGGCCTGGCCACTGCCGATTTCCGGGGCGAGCCGATGCTGCTCAACGTCTTCGCTTCCTGGTGCGTGGCCTGCCGGCTGGAGCACAGTCTGTTGCTGCAACTCAAAGACCAGGGCGTCACCATTCATGGCCTGGACTGGAAGGACAAGGCCGAGGATGGCGCGCGCTACCTGGCCGACAATGGCGATCCCTATATCAAGGCCGGCAACGACAAGAGCGGTCGCACCGGCATCGACCTGGGCGTGGCGGGCGTGCCGGAGACCTTCGTGATCGATCGCAAGGGACGGGTTCGCTACAAAATCATCGGCCCCATCGAAGCCAGGGACTGGGACAATACCATCAAGCCGCTGCTGCAGCATCTGCGGTCCGAAACATGAAATGGCGTCTGGCATTGGCCGTTGCCGTGCTGGCATCGCCGGCGTTTGCGGTGTTGCCCAATGAGCAGCTGGCCGATCCGGCGCTGGAAGCGCGCGCCCGCACGCTCAGCGCCGGGCTGCGCTGCGTGGTCTGCCAGAACCAGACGATCGATGATTCCGACGCCGAGCTGGCGCATGATCTGCGCGTGCTGCTGCGCCAGCGCTTGATGGCCGGTGATTCCGACCAACAGGCCGTGGCGTTCCTCGTCAATCGCTATGGCGCCTATATCCTGCTGAAGCCGCCATTCGAAACCGAGACCCTGCTGTTGTGGCTGGGGCCGTTGCTGGCGTTGCTGGCAGGCGCAGTGGGCGTGGGCTTTTATCTGCGGCGGCGCTGCAATGACGATCCCGCCACTTTCACCCCGGAAGAACAGGCGCGGCTGGCCAAGCTGCTGAAGGACGACACCGCATGATTCTCTGGATTATCCTCACAGTGATGATCGCGCTGGCGGCGGTTGGACTGACCATTCCGCTGGTGCGCCGCTATGAGCAGCGCCCCCAGGCCAGGACCGTGGACATCCTGAAGGGCCAGCTTGGCGAAGTGGATGCACAGGTTGCCGCCAACCTTATTGACCCCGCCGAAGCTGAAGCCCTGCGTTCCGAGATCAAGCGCCGCATCCTGGTGGAAGACCGCGATGCCGGAGCTGCCGCGCGTCCCTTCCCGCAGACAGCGATGCCGTGGGTGGCGCTGGGGCTGGTGGCGGTTGTCACCCTGTGCGCCACCGCGCTTTACGCCATGATGGGTCATCCCGAATTGACATCCAGCGCGGCGACCCCTGTCGCCAGCGCGCCCGAGGCTCAAAGCGCTTCCGCCGATCCCAAGAACCATCCCATGGGCGAAGTCGCCAGCATGATTTCCAGCCTGGAAGCCAAGCTGCAGCAAAATCCGGGCGACGCTCAGGGCTGGCAGATGCTGGCCTGGTCCTACATGCGCACGGGCCGTCCCGCCGACGCGGCCAAGGCCTATGCCAAGGCGGTGGCGATCGAGCCGACCAATGTCGAGTATCTCTCCGCCCAGGGCGAGGCGATGGTGCAATCCGAAGGCAAGGTCTCGGACGAAGCTGCCGGGATTTTCCGGCGCGCGCTGAAGGGCGACCCCGCCGATCCGCGTGCGCGTTACTTCCTGGCGATCCACCGCGACCAGACCGGCGATCACAAGGGCGCGATGGACGACTTTGTGGCGCTGCTGAAAAGCGCCCCGCCGGATGCGCCCTGGGCGTCGCAGGTCCGCACCTATGTCGAAGACCTGGCCAAGGAGCAGCATGTCGATTTGACCGGAAAGCTGCCGCCAGCGCCTGCCGCGCCGGGTCCAAGCAGCGCCCAGGTCGCCGCCGCGGGGAAGATGAGCGATGCCGACCGCCAGGCGATGATCCATTCCATGGTCAACAAGCTGGCGGGCGAACTGAAAGCCAATCCCAAAGATACCGGCGGCTGGGTGCGGTTGATGCGGGCGCGCATGGTGCTGGGCGAAAACCAGCAGGCGGCGCAGGACTATAAGAGCGCGCACGCGGCGTTCAATGGCGATGCGGCGGCGCAGGCGGCGCTGCAGGAAGCGGCGAAGTCGCTCGGTGTCCCTGGCGCCTAGTCGTTGGCCGCGGGCGGCATCGTGCCGCCCAGGAACTGGATATCCGACACCCGGCGTTTACCGTTCTGGCGGTCCAGTTGCACGATCACATCGATCACCTGGCGCACATAGGTCTGGATGCGGCTCCAGCCCAGATCCAGCCCGCTGGTCATGGCCAGCAGCGCAATTTGATCAATCGCGCCTTCGGGACTGTCGGCATGCACGGTGGTGATGGAGCCGGGATGGCCGCTGTTGACGGCGCGCAGGAAGGCGAAGGCTTCCTTGCCACGCAGCTCGCCCAGCAAAATCCGATCGGGCCGCATACGCAGGCTCGCGCGCAGCAGGTCGTCAGCATCGACCTGCGCCTCACCTTGGTCGCCGCGTACCGCGATCAGGCCCACGGCGTTGGGACGGTCCAGGCGGATTTCCGGGGCATCCTCGATCACCAAAAGCCGCTCATTGGTGTCGATCTCGCGCACCAGGGCATTCAGCAAGGTGGTCTTGCCGGTGGAGGTGCCGCCGCTGATCACGATGGTCTTCTTGGCGCGCACCGCTTCTTTTAAAAAGCCGCTGCGGTCGCCACTCTTCAGCATCGCCGCCAATTCATCGTCGCGGGCCGAGCGCCGCCCGCCGGCCGGGCCTTCTGCAAACAGCCCAGTCTGGGCCAGATCGTCCACTGACATGTCGTTGATCACATGCTTGCGGATGGCGATGGCCATGCCGTCGCGAGTGGCGGGCGGGGCGATGATCTGCACCCGGCCGCCATCGGGCAAGGTGGCCGACAACAAGGGCTGTTCGCGGTTGACGCCCTGGTGGGTGGCGGCGGCGATCTGGCGCGCCAGCCGGCTCAGCACCACATCGGTCACCTGCGGCGCGGCGATGCGGGTCAGCATGCCGCTGGTGGTTTCGATCCACACTTCGCCGGGCCGGTTGATCAACAGGTCGGTGACGTCGTCGCGCGTCAGCCAGGGCGCCAGCGCCGACAGATAGGTGTCGAGATAGACGCCGGCCGTCATTTCGAGGTTCCGGCAAAGTCGAGGTCGCGGGTCACGAACACCTGCAGCGGCGTGCCCTGGGCCACCTTGATGGTGGGGGGAATGTCGATCTGCTTCTGCAGCGCGATGCTGGCGACCTGGCTGGCCTGCTGGGACGAGCCGATGATGATGGCGGTGTTGGCGTTGTTGTCGCTCAGCGCATTCAACCCCGCGCCCATCACCGACAGCAGAATGGCGCTGCCAAAGCGCTGGAAGAAGTGGGTGTCGGTTTCGCCTTCAATACCGGCGCGGCCCAGCTGGTCGGTGCCGGGCGAACCGATGTCGACAGACACGCCGTCGGGGGTCAACACCCGCGACCACACCACAAAGGCGCGGGTCTGGCTCAGCGCCACGCCGCTGCGATACTGGCCCATCAGCTTGGAGCCGCGCGGGATCAGGACCGTAGTGCCGTCAAAGCCGCGCACGTCGCGGCTGACCACGGCGCGCACGAAACCGGGCAGATCGGAATTGATCGCGGTTTCCAGCACGGCGGGAATGATGGTGCCTTGCGGCGCGGTGTGCGTGAGGTCACGCAGCCGCGAGGAATGGGCCACATCCACGTTGGAGTTGCCGACCTTGGCGGAGAAACGCTCATCCGGCGACAGCTTGTCGTCAGCAGCGGCCGATGCCGCACCCGGCGCGCCGGCCTGCGCTACGGTCGTCGCCACCGTACCGGCGGCGGGCGCCTGGCTGAAATCCACCACCATGGCGGGGGCGCGATTGTCTGGTGTGGGCGCCACTTGCGGCAAAGGCTGGGGCGCGGCGGCCTGGACCAGGATGGGCGCGGGCGCCGGCGCTTGCGCCACAACGATCGGCGCAGGCTTGGGCGGCGGCACCGCTTCGGCCACGGGCTGGGCCTGACGCGCCTGGCGTGCATTGGACAGCGACATGAACGTGATCGCACCCAGCACACAGGCGCCGACGACACCCAGGCCCACACCCCAGGACGAACCGGACCGCACCAGGCCGGGATGAAGTCCGTTGCCGCGTTCGAATACCGGACTGCGGGCGAGATCGGGAGGGATGTTGCTCATAGGCAGATCCAGCAGCTTTTGGCCCGGCGGCGGGGGCTTTGCGGGCCCGGGCCGGGCGCGCGGAAACCGTCATTGTATACGCGGGTGACATCGGCGCCCTGGCGCAGCACAAAGCCGCGCGACACCTGGTCGGCAACGATATAGCCGCTGCGCATATAGGTGTTGACCACCTGTTCGCTCTTGTCGCCATCGAGCGAGAAGATGGCGGGATATGAATCGCCGTCGCGGAATTCGAAATAAGTGGCCTTGCCGTCGTCGAACACCCGCGACGGCACGATGCGGGGCGAGCCGTCATAGCTGTAGGCGGCATTGGCCACTTTGGGCAGCGGCGGCGGCTCGGGGGCGGCGGGCCTCGCCATCACGGTGGCGACCGCCACTTCGGGATACTGGAACCGCAAGGTATAGACGATGCTCTTGTCGCCGGATGGGGCATGCGGGCGAACGCTGAGCTCGAAGGAATAGCGGCGATAGTTGGTCACCACCGTCATGTTGGTGGTGGGCACGTCGTTCAGCGGCTTGACGAACAGCAGATTGGCGGCGCGGTTGGGGGTGATCTGCCAGCCGGCGGCATCGCCCACCGCGACATTCTCGATATGCTCGTCGGAGGCGAATTCGACAAAGGTCTGGTAGCCCATGGTGGCGTGCAGCTCCACCACCTGGGCGGGATCGTAATCCACCACATAGATGCGCGGATCGCCCGAGCCGGGGCGCGGGATCAACGCGCCCTGCGATGGCGTGGTGGCGACGAAGAAGGCGGCGCAGATCAAGGATGAAAGGACTTTTTTCATCCGCGCCTCGCTTCGCGGTTCACCGCGGGGCGGCGATACATGTCGCCGATACGCCCGGGTGCGGCGGCGACCATGGGCCCACGGCCGGCGACGGCCGCGCTGGCGGCTGCGGCGGTGCGGTCGGTGGTGACCGACGATGTTTCAAAGCGTCCGAGTTGCTCGGCCAGGCGGGCGGGGCGGGAAATCATGTCCAGCGGATTGGCGGCTGCGGCAGCGGGGGCCAGAGCGGCGGGTGCGGAGGGGATGCGGACAGCGCCCGGCAGGCGAAAGCCGCGCGCGATCACGATGGCTGCGAACAGTGCCGCGAACTGGCTGGCGCAGAATACCAGCACTATGATGGCGGCGGTGACGCCGGTGCGTGCGTCGGCGATGCCGTTGGCTCCGATGTCCGACAGGCTTTCCATCCAGGGCTGGACGGCGTGCAGCATCAGGATGGTCAGGCTCCAGGCGCTGATCAGCCCGAAGGCGCAGGCGCCCAGCGCCCGCACCCAGCCGACGAAAAAGCCCCGCGTCTGCAAGAACAGGAACAGGGCGATGAACAGCGGCCCGGTGGCGGTGAGAAACCCGATGGCGATGGTGATGACGGCGATCAGCCCGGCGCTGGCGACGAACAGGGCGTTGGACGCCATGGTCAGCGCCTGGGATGCGGTGGCGTAATCGGCCTGGGCCTTATCGGGCACGCTCTTGGGCGGATGGGCAAAGGCGGTGGCGGTTTCGGAAAGCTGGTCATAGGCGGCCTGTAAGCCCGCCACCGGATCGGACGCCATGGCCGACCCACGCATGGGGGCGGAAATGATGCTGGCGATTTCCAGCGGCGCGCGTTCGGCCACATCGAACACCAGGGTCTGGAACAGGCTCCAGCTGGTGACCAGCGCCAGCACGGCGCCGATCTTCAGCGCGATGGTCGGTCCGTCGGCCAGCCGCGCGCCATTGCCGAACAACAGGCGGTAACCGATCACCGCGACATAGATGGTGAGCGCCACGGTCAGCGCCGCCTGGAACGGCGAGCCGGCAGCGGTCAGGGATTCATAACCCAGGCGGGCGAAGCTCTTGGTGTTGCAATTCACCGCCGTCAGGACGTCAAGCACCACGCCCAGGTCCGTCGTGGTGGCGCAGACGCTCATGCCACGCTCCGGCCGCGGCTGTTCATGAAGGCATCCAGCCAGGCGCCGGGCTCGTCGCCAAGCTTTTCGCGCAGGGCATCCAGCTGGCGCACGCTGGTCTCGGTGCCGGCCAGCACTTTCAATTCGCCAGTCAGGCCCGACAAGTCCAGCCGCGCCACCACGCTGTGATCGGCCTGCTTGATCAAAAAGCAGCGCGAGGTGTCGGGCAGACTGCGCACCAGCTCGAACTCATGCTCACTCAGGCCGAAGCCGCCGATATAGTCGGATGCGCGCGCCTTGGGATTGGGGAAGAATATCTGGGTGGCGGATTGCTCGATGATGGCGGGCCCGACGCGGCTTTCCAGCGCGTCATCGGCATTCTGGGTGCAGAAGCCCACCAGCCCGTTGCGCTTGCGGATGGTCTTTTCCCAGTCCTTGATCTTGCCGACAAAGACATCGTCATCCAGCGCCTTCCAGCCTTCATCGACCACGATGATGGCCGGCGTGCCGTCCAGCCGCTGCTCGATGCGGTGGAACAGGTACATCATGGCAGGGGTGCGAGTGGTGGGCGAGTTGAGCAGCCTTGTCATGTCGAAACCCAGGATGCGCGTCGTCACATCCAGCGCATCGTCTTCATTGTCGAACAGCCAGGCATGTTCGCCGCCGTCGCACCAGGCGCCCAGTCGCGCCGCCAGGTCGCCGGCGCTCGGCCGGCGGGTGCCGCGGAACAGTTCGCGCAGGTACCGCAGCCGGCGATGGCTGGGGTCTTGCGCATAATTGGCATCGATGGCGTCGGCGATGATGGCGCGATCTTCCGAGGTCAGCGGTGCGCCGTAAGATGACAGCAGGCGCGACAGCCATTCGGTCAGGAAGGCGCGGTTTTCGCCGGTGTCAGGCAAGGCCAGCGGATTGAAGCCGGTGGGCGTACCCGGCGAAATCACGTCGTAACGGCCGCCGATGGCGCGGATGAAACCTTCGGCGCCGCGATCCTTGTCGAAATAGGCGATGCGCGGCTGCATGCGTTCGGCCTGTGCCAGCAGGAACGCCAAGAGCGCGGTCTTGCCCGAACCGGACGGCCCGATGATGGTGAAGTTGCCCAGATCGCCAGAATGAAAATTGAAGTGATAGGGGCCGAAGGACGTGGTCTCCAGCACGGTGATGGGCTGGCCCCAATGATTGTCGCTGGCCTGGCCGGTGGGATGATTGTGGAAGCTGGCGAGGCTGGCGAAGTTGGCGGTCGACAGCATCGCCTTGCGCGCGATCAATCCAAAGTTGCCGGGGAACTGGGCCCAGAAGGCCGGCTCCAGGTTCATTTCCTCGCGCACGGCGATAGCGCCGGTCTCGGCCAGCGCCGCCTGGATGTCGGCGGTGGCTTGGTCCAGCGCTTCGAAGGTCGGCGTGCGCGCCAGGATCGACAGATGATGCTCGCCATAAGCCGCACGGCCGGCCGCGACGTCATCCTTGGCGGATGCCAGCTCGCTGCGCAGGCTGAGCGCATCGTGATCGGCGGCGCGCAACCGGCGCAGCGCCTGGGTCATGCGCGACAGCGCGGTCTGCTGTTCGACAAAGGCGAAGCTTTCGGTCAGCACCATCTCGAACGGCAGGCGCAGAACGCCGTCCAGCATGCCGGGCACCGAGCGCAGCGGATAATCCTTCAGGGAGATCACGGCGCCAAAGCTGGCGCGTTCATTGCCGTTGGCGCTGAACTCCATGGCGTCGAAGCCGAAGGATAGACGCCGCGTCGCCAGGCTCTGGCCCATGTCGCCGGTCGGCGCCAGAACCCGGCGCGCCGCGCCATTGGTCAGCAGCGACAGGAACTCGGCCGGTTCGGAGCACAGGCCGGTTGGGCCCTTGTAGAGCGACAGGGTGCGCGGGCCGTACGGCGCCAACGTCGCCAGGAAAGTCTCGCGGGTCGCGTGCAATTGGCGCAGTTCGCGTTCCAGCAGCGCCTTGTTCTCGCCCGGTTTCTTCAGCAGCTTCTCGATGAAGCCGGCGCCACCCTGCAGGGGGCGCCGTACCAGGGTAAGGAAAATCTCGTTCACATACAGCTGGCGGCGCGACAGCCGCGCCCGCCAGGCATCGTCCAGCCGGCGGCAAAAGGCGTTGTCCGGCGTGCTGTCGATCTCGGTATTCACCTTGCGGCGCACGACATGGTGATAGATCGCCAGCCGCGAGCTGGCTGCGCCGCGCAGCAAGGTCTCACGCATCGCCTTGCGGTAATTCAGTTCATCGTCCGACGCGGTCTCAAACGGAAAGCCGCGCAGATGGATGGTCTGCACCAGCATCCCATCGCGGGTCTGCAAGGTGACTTCGTCCAGATGCCCCAGATAGGGCAGGCGGTCGCCCACCGCGGCCTCGTTAGGGGCTAGAGTCTTGGCGGCGCGGTTGCGGAAGAATTGCATCATCATGGGCGATACGAATTCATTTTCCAGAACCAGTGGTTCTTTACGCGCGGGCAATGGCGCAGCTTGACGCCCCAGATGTCGAAGAAGCGCGCATCGCGCAGGCACCCCAGATAGCCGATCACGTGCAGCCCACCGGCCACCGCGAACGACCAGAAGGAGCGGGTGAGCAGGAATATCTCCAGCGTCACGATCAGGTTGAAGACCGCATAACCGTAAGTGACGCCGCCCATCATTTGCGGACGCGTCAGGGCGCTGAACACCGGATCGGAGGTCAGCCGCGCCATGTCAGTGCAGGCCCCCGGCCAGGGAGCGGATGCCCGACACGATGGCCACGGCGCCGAAGATGATGAAGCAGCCGATCACCACGGTCAGGCCGCGGCGCCATTCGATGCGGCCGGTCAGCATCATGAAGCCTACCACCGCGACGGCGATCACCGCGGCGGCCGTGGCGACATTGCCGAGCAGAGTGCCCTGCACCCATTCCAGCGCGGCCACCAGCGGCGAGGAGCCGGCGGGATCCTGCGTCACCACCTGTGCCTGCGCGGGCAGGATGAACGCGGCAGCGATGGCGGGCGCGAGAAGACGTTTCATGGTTTTTCTCCATCACTGCCGGCCAGCCGGTCGAGCACGGCGGCGACATAGGCCTTGGTTTCCGGATAGGGCGGTACGCCGTGATAGCGCTCCACCGCTTCAGGCCCGGCATTGTAGGCGGCCAGGGTCTTGACGATGTCGCCGTCGAACCGGTCCAGCAGCCGCGCCAGATATTCCGCGCCGCCATCGACATTCGATGCCATGTCGTCGGGATTGACCCGCAGGTCTGCCGCGGTGGCCGGCATCAGCTGCATCACCCCGCGTGCGCCCGCGGGGGACACGGCCTCCTGACGCATCCGCGATTCCTGCCAGGCCACCGCGCCGACCAATTCCTGGGCCAGGGCATGGCGGGCGGCACTGCTGCTGATGGCGATGGTGACCGGGGTCGTAGCGCGGGGCGCGGGCGGAAGCAGCGGGCGAACCCCCTCGCTGGAGGCGATGACCGCACCTTTATATGTGGCGGTGGTTCCGTCGGGCCGGATGTCCATCACCTGGGCCATGCCGGGGGCAGCAAAAGCCCCCAGCAGCCCAATGGCCAACAAAGCCATAAGGCTTTGTTTTTGTTCGACAAAACGACGCAAAGCCCACCCATTCCCCGTCTTTAAGGGAAACGATACGCCAGCCCCGAGGGGTTTTCCACCGGCGGGGCGGAAAGTTCCCTTGCGGCCCCAAGCCCTTAACCCTGTCGGAAATATTTCGTCCCGCAGTGATACAGGCCGAACCTACTATCGTAGGGAACATTGCGTGAAACACCGCTCCAGTATTTGGTGCGGTTGGGGGCGTAACTCAGGACCGGTGGAGCCGGTCCAGGGACTGGGTAAGTGGGCAATCGAGACCGTAACAGGCAGGCTCGCTGGCGACGCATTCGCGGCCAGGCGCTTGGCACCGTCAGCATCATACCGTTCTTGATCATGGGTGTGGGCCGGGCGCTCGCCCAGCCGGTTGGCGCGTCCGTTGTTGCCGGTCAGGCGCAAGTTTCGACATCAGGCGCCACCACGCTGATCAACCAGTCGACGGCCAAGGCCATCATCAACTGGCAGGATTTTTCCGTCGCCGCCGGCGCAGCCGTCCAATTCAACCAGCCCAATGCTGCATCCATCACACTCAACCGCGTCACCAGCGCGAACATCTCCAATATTGAAGGCGCGGTGCGCGCCAATGGCCAGGTCTGGCTGCTCAATCCCAACGGCGTGCTGTTCGGCAACAACGCCCGCATCAATGTCGGCGGCCTGCTGGCCACCACGTCCGACATCGCCAACCAGGATTTCATCGAAGGCCGCTACAATTTCCGCGGCGGCCGCAATTCCATCATCAACAAAGGCGCGATCACCGCGTCCAGCGGCGGCTCGGTGGTGCTGTCGGCGCCCACCGTCATCAACCATGGATTGATCCAGGCCAATGCCGGCCATGTCGTGCTGGGTGGCACCGATACCTTCACGGTGGATTTCAACGGCGACCATCTTCTGTCCTATGCGGTTGGCGCCAATTCCACTGGCGGCAAGGTCACCAACACCGGCAAGATCAGCGCGCCGGGCGGCGCCATTCTGCTGACGGCCAAGGCCGCGGCCGGTGTGCAGGATGCGGTGATCAACAATACTGGCATGGTCGAAGCCACCTCGGTGCGTGAGGAGATGGCGAGATCATTCTGGAAGCCGAGGATGGCGGTGTCGCCAACTCCGGCGCGCTGGATGCCTCCGGCAAGGGTGCAGGCGAGACCGGCGGCACCGTCAAGGTGCTGGGCAAGGATATCGCCATCGCTGACGACGCCAAGGTGGACGTGTCGGACGATGCTGGGGGTGGCACCGCGCTGATCGGCGGCAACTTCCAGGGCAAAGGCAGTGAGCAACACGCCCAGACCGTCACCATCGGCAAGGCGACCATCAAGGCCGATGCTGTAACCCGCGGCAATGGCGGCAAGGTCGTGGTCTGGTCCGACGGTACGACCAGGTTCGCAGGCGCCATAAGCGCCAAGGGCGGCGCGGGCGGCGGCAATGGCGGGCAGGTCGAAACCTCCGGCCATAATCTGGCGATCGTTGAAGGCGCTTCCGTCACTGCGTCCGCCGCGCTGGGGTTCTCGGGCACCTGGCTTCTGGATCCGGTCAACCTCACCATCAGCGAAACCGATCCTGATCCTGGCAACGACCAGGAAGGCGTCATCTCCAGCGGCAGTCCCACCCTGAGCTATGGGGATGACAGCGGCTTGAACGATTACGTCAAACCGTCCTCCATCAAGACTGTGCTGGAAGGCGGCACCAACGTCACGTTGCAGGCCACCAACACCCTGACCGTGGCCGATCCCATCTCGGCAACATCCACCAGCATTCTGGAACTCGATGCCCAACAGCACATCGTACTGAACGCCAATGTCCAGAACGCGGGAGGCTCGATCGTCCTGGGCTGCAGCTGCAGCACGGGCGACATAACCGGCTCAGGGATACTCAGGGCGGCCAAGATTTCACTGACTTCTTCCGCCACAAGCGGCGACATCGGCTCGCTGGGCTCTCCGATCATGATTGCGGGCATCGACGGATCGGGAGCGCCGATCGCCGTTGCCCTTTCCGTCGGCAACAGTACCGGCAACGCAAACGCCTATATCCAGTCGTCCACCGACGTCGTAATAGCCGACAACGGCGTCCTGGCTTCGCCTGGCATAAACCTGTCCGGCAACCTGCACCTTACCGCGACGGGCATAACCCAGAACATCGGCGCGGCCATCAACGTCAACGACCTGTATTTGAACGCCACCACCGGCTCCATCGACCTGGAAGAAAGCAACACGGTATTTGGTGTTGCGCGACTGAACTCATTCCTCGATACGACTTTCACCATGGGCAATGGCATTCTGCCCGCCTTTGTCCTGGGCAACAGTTCGGTGGGCGGCGCCCTGACCATCAACGCCCCCAACGCCATTCTTGAGCTTGCCGATCCGAACGGCGGCTCGGTAAGCGCCGTGGGCGCCATGACCCTGAGCGCCAAGGCGATCACCCAGAGTGTCGCCTCCAACATTCCGCTTTCCGCCGACACGCTGGCCGCGACCGCAACGGGCACTGGCACCGGCGGCATCGCCCTGACCGATCCGGCCGGCGGCGCAACTTCGCGCAACACCGTCTCCTCCGCCAGCTTCCTCGTCGCGCCGGGCAAGGGGGTGTTTTTCTACGGCAGCTCGGATCTGGCGCTGGGCCCGGTCTATGCAGGGCTGGATGTCGAACAGAATCCGATCGCAGCCGGAAACGTGGACATCCAGGTCAGCGGCGCGCACCAGCTCACGCTTTCTGCGGACGGCCAGGGTTTCGGCGGGATATTTTCGAACGGAGAGGTCAATCTGTTCGCCGGCAATGGCATCTACTATGACGCCGGCAGCGGTATCACGGCATCCTCGCTGATATTTGCCAGCGACACGGGCGGGATCGGCAACGTCGAGCTCCCCATACCGATCACCGCCTATGGCAGCGGTCCAATTGGCCTGTCTGTTACCACCAACGGGGGGGACGCAAACATCTTCTCCAATTCGGCCGTCACGATCGGCAGCAGCGGCGTGGACCTGACCGGCCTCGGCCAGCAATCCACGGGCGGCTATTTCTCCCTGGAAGCGCTGGGCGATATCACCGTCAATGGCGACATCGTCACCGCCCAAAATGGAGTGTTCCTGCACGCGGCAGGCTCCATCATCGTGGATGCGGACATTGTTGCGGACGATGCCTTGTCGTCGGAGAACGGGACCATCACGCTGCTGGCCAATGACCGTGACGTGGGTGGCTCCAGCTACGCTTTCGGCTATATCAGCGACACCCATTTCATCGGCGGTTCCGGCACGCTGTACGGCGGCGCCGTGCGTCTCAACGTCAAGGAAGGCCCGGGCGGCATTAGCGGGGGCATCGGCACCCAGGCCCAGCCCCTCAACCTGGGCGGCTCATCGGTCGTCGCCAACATATCGCTGTCGGCGGGCACCTACGACGGCGACGTCTATCTCACCGCGGCTTCCGGCGTGTCTTTCGATCAGGGGCCACAGGGGACCAGCATCGATCTCACCGCGCCCAACGTGTCCGGTGTGCCGACGGGAAATTTCAACCTGACGGCGGCGGGCGCGATCAGCCAATCCTACGGCATCGACGTCAATGATCTCAGTCTTACCGCTACCGGCACCGGCAATAGCATCGTCCTGGACAGCAGCGACCCCGGCAATAGCGTCAAGGGCACGGCACGCTTCGCCACCGACGCGGGCGGCGATGTCACCTTCGTCAATGCCATCAGCGGTCTGACAACCCTGGGCGACAGCAATATCGGCGGCGACCTGACGGTGGATGTGGATGGCGACCTCTCGATCCGGGACGACGCCAATCCCTCAACCGCCGCTGTCCGCGTCGGCGGCAATACATTCCTGACGGCGGTCGGTGATATCGCCGAGGGCACCTCGCTGCACAGCGATGGCAACGACACCACCCATTACATTCCGATTCTGACCCAGAACCTGACGGTCAGGGCCGGCACGGACGGCGGCGGCAATATTGCCCTGGCCAATGCCGGCAATGTCATCACCGGCACCATTCGCCTCAGCAACAGCCCGGGCGGTGATTATGCCGTGGAGGTGGCCAACAACCACGATACCATCCTGGGTGCGATCAATCTGGCCAGCGACCTGTCCGTGAGCGCGGGAACCGGCTCCGGTATCACCCTGTCGGATGACGGCGAGAAGGTTCAGGCAGACAATATCAGCCTGACGGCCGACGGCGACATCGTCCAGGACCCGGAACAGCCTCTGCAGATTCTCACCAGCGGCAACCTTTCCGTCACGTCGAACTTCGGTGCGGTCGACCTGTCCTATTTCGACAACATCGTGGGCGGCACGGTCGCCCTGAACGCCGCTGGCAATGCCAGCTTCGTCAACAGCGTGGACACCACCCTGAATGATTCCTCGGTCGGCGGATCGCTGAGCGTCAGCGCCAATGATGACAGCCAGAGCTTTGGTGGTCATTCCGCCATTGATATCGGCGGCATCCTGACTGTGGCGGGCGATACCAGCCTTCATGCCAGCGGCGACATCACCAATTTCAACTCCGACGATTCCCTCACCACAACCGGCCTGTCGCTGCTGAGCGACAATGGCATCATCGGAAGCGATGGCGCCATCAGGCTCAACGGCTATCAGGGCGGCCCGGTGGTGATCAAGGATATCGAGACGGGCGGCATGGACGTCTCGCTCTATTCCACCTCGGCGGTTTCGGTGGCGGGCCTGGGCGAGGGCAACGCCGTGCAACTGGGTGGCGGCATCTTTTCGCTTGTCGCCTTGGGCGACATCACCGTGGACGCGCCCATCAGCAGCATCGGTGGCCTGATCCAGCTGGACACGACCGGGAACATCGCGGTCAACGCGGACATCACGGCTGAAGACCAGTTCTCGGGCAGCGGTGCGGTCTGGCTGACCGCCAATGATATCCATCTCGGCGCGGGCACGGGGGACGATCACGGCATCAGCAGCAACGGCGGCATCGTGACGGCCAGCTATCTCATCCTGAATGTCGGCGAGAGCGAGAGCGGCGTCAGCGGCGGCATCGGCAGCCAGGGAAGCCAGTTGCATCTGAACACATACAATCCTGACAGCAATGACGTTTCGGTGTCGGTCAGCACTTTCGGCGGCGACGTCTTCCTGAATTCCGCCAAGGGAATCTCGTTCGACCTGCCGTTCGACCAGAATGCGGAGCAGGTGGGCGTGGATCTCAGGACCGACCCTCAGCTGTCGACCGCTCCCACCGGCAGCCTGTTCGTCAACGCCGCCGGGGCGATCGACCAGACTTATGGCATTCAGGTGCGCGACCTGACCTTGAACACCACGGGTAGCGACGGCTTCATCACCCTGAACGCCTCGTCCTGCGGTTGCGGCGATCCGGGCAACCAGATTGAAGGCATCGTCCGCATTACCACCGAACAGGCCGATGCCTTTTTGGTCAACAATCGCGCGCTGACCCTGGGCGATTCAGATATCCACGGTCAGGCGCAGTTCGTTGCCAGCGATCCGGATAACGGGAACGCTTCCATCTCGGTCAATGATCCCAATGGCGGGGCCCTGCGCGTCCAGGGCCATCTCACCCTGTTCGCCGACACAGATATCCAGGGTCCCGGCGCCATCGAAACCGGCGACGGACTGGATGTCCAGGCCTTCGACGGCTCGGTAAACCTGGTCAATCCCGCGAACGCGGTGCAAGGCGGCATATCCCTGACCAGTTCTGAAACCGGGTCGGTCAATTTCGTCAATTCGGTGGACACCGACATTCTCCAGCTGGGCGGTATCAACGCCGATTCCAACCCCGCTCCGGCGGGCAATATCACCGTCACCGTCACAGATTCCCGCGGGCTGACTCATCCCAATCTCAGTATCGAGGGGTCCGTCCAGGCGCATGGCGCAGTGGTTCTGGTGGCCGACGGCGATATCACCCTGGCGAGCGGCGCCGATGTGTATAGCGAGGCATCGGGCGATGCCATTACCCTGGCGGCGGACGGGCATTTCATCAATCAGGTGGGCGCCTCGGTCCTCAGCATGACTGGCGGCGGCCGATTCCTGATCTATTCCGCCGATCCGGCGGGTGACACGTTCGGCCAGCTCAACAGCAACAACACGGCCGTTTTTGCCACCACCTATCCCGCCGCGATCAGCGTCGCCGGCAACCGTTATGTCTTCGCCCAGGGCGCCATCCTCACCGTCAACGCCACCGACGCCGCAAAGACCTATGGCGTGGACAACAGCGCCGCGCTGGCGAGCAGCTATACCATCACGACCACGGCGCTGTCGGTGGGCGATTACTCCGAGGCCTTCCTGCCGGGCGGTAACGATGCAAGCTTCAGCGGCGTGCCGTTGATCAGCAGCCTGGGCGCAGGCAGCGGCGCCAATGTCGGTGTCTATGATATCGTGGCGAGCCTGGGCAGCTTGCAACTGAACGGCTACAAGGTCGTGTTCCAGAACGCGCACCTGACCGTGACGCCCGCGACCCTGAGCTATACCGCCAACGCCGCTACCCGCAGCTATGGCGCGGCCAACCCGGGCTTCAGCGGCGGCGTGATCGGTTTCGTCAACGGCGACACGCTGGCCAGCGCCACCAGCGGCAATCTGGTCTTCGCCAGCGGCGCCAATGCCACCAGCGGCGTGGGTTTCTATGCCATCAACGGCTCGGGCCTGAACGCCGCCAATTATGTGTTCGTTCAGGCCGCGGCCAACAACACTGCTTTGACCATCACGCCCGCCACATTGGTCTATCTCGCCAATATGGCGACACGCGGGGCCGGTGATGCCAATCCCGCCTTCGGCGGCAGCGTCAGCGGTTTTGTGAATGGCGAGACCCTGGCCTCCGCCACCACGGGCCTTCTGGTCTTTACCACAGATGCGGGTCTGACCAGCGTACCCGGCCGCTATGCCATCAATGGTTCGGGCCTGTCGGCGGCCAACTATGTCTTTGTCCAGGCGCCAGGCAACGCCACCGCCCTGACCATCACCACGGCCGTGCCGCCGGATACCGGTACTCTGACCGGCGATACCAAGACGGTACTGACCGGCTTTATCGTCGGCTCGTCCAAGCCCCCGGTTCTCAGCGTCAACCAAGGTTTACCGAACGTGCCGCCGCCGCCGCCCGTGCCGCCGCCCCCGCCTGCGCCGCCCCCGCCGCCCGGCGGGAGTCCGCTCGCCGCCAACAACACCGCCGCGGATGGCACGCCCGCAGAGGCGCCCAACTCTTCCGACCAGGCCACCAGCGACATGGTCGCCAGCCTGGAAGGCGGCGGTTCCGGCTCGGACGGTGGCGGCGCGACCGTCATCATCCCGGGTGTTTTGACCGGCGCCCCGCCGCCGCCGCCGCCGCCGGTGGATGCCGCCTCGCTGCCGGGATTCGGCAATTCTTCGCTTTGGCAGTGAGTTCGAAGACTGACTAATTGTCAGAATTCCACCCCTGCCTTGTGACTCAAATGTTAGATCATTGCGTGTTGGGCGCGCTTCCTCTCTACTTGTTACGCGCAATGTTTCGGGGGAAACGCGCGGGGCTCCCTGTTTTCGTGGGGCCGGGGGATTGCTGTGGGAACTCATAAATAAAGTCTCGAAAAAATCGGGCCTGTCGCCCCGCGTCCGCCGTCTCGTCCTGGAGACGGCGAGCATCATTCCATTTCTGGCGATGGGCCTTTCTCAGGCCAGCGCCCAGCCGGTTGGCGCTTCGGTGATCGCCGGCCAGGCCCAGGTCCTGTCTTCGGGCGCCACCACGGTGGTGAATCAGAATTCCTCCAAGGCCATCATCAACTGGCAGGATTTCTCGGTGGGCGCCGGCGCCACCGTCCAGTTCAATCAGCCCAATTCCAGCGCCATCACCCTGAACCGCGTCACCGGGTCCAGCATCTCCAACATCGACGGCGCCATCCGTGCCAATGGCCAGGTCTGGCTGCTCAATCCCAATGGCGTGCTGCTGGGCAACAATGCGCGCGTCAATGTCGGCGGCTTGCTCGCCACCACATCGGACTTGACCAACCAGGATTTCATGGCCGGCCGCTACAATTTCTCTCGCGGCGGCAATGGCGAGATCGTCAACAACGGCCAGATCCACGCCGCCAGCGGCGGCTCGGTCGTGTTGTCGGCGCCGCGCGTCACCAACCGCGGCTTGGTCAGCGCGCAAGCCGGTCATGTCGTGCTGGGCGGCACCGATACCTTCACCGTGGATTTCAATGGCGATCACCTGATCAGCTATGCGGTGGGTGCTTCGTCCCAGACCGGCAGCGTCACCAACAGCGGCACGGTCAAGGCCGTGGGCGGCCAGATCCTGATGACCGCACGCGCCGCATCCGGTGTTCAGGAAGCGGTGATCAACAACAGCGGCATGGCCGAAGCCACCAGCGCATACAGCGTCAATGGCGAGATCATCCTGGATGCGGGCGAGGGCAGCGCGATCAACAGCGGCACCCTGGATGCATCCGGCAAGATGGCGGGCCAGACCGGCGGCACGGTCAAGGTGCTGGGGCGCCTGGCGGCCGTGCCGGACAATGCGGTGATCGATGTTTCGGGCAGCGCCGGCGGCGGCACGGTCATGATCGGCGGCAATTTCCAGGGCCGTGGCACCGAGCAGCATGCCCAGGACACCAATGTCGGCAAGGCGGTTATCAACGCCGATGCCATCGATGCCGGCAATGGCGGCAAGGTGGCGATCTGGTCCGACGGCACAACCGATTTTGCCGGCGCGATCAGCGCGCGCGGCGGCGCCGCCGGCGGCAATGGCGGCCAGGTGGAAACCTCGGGCCACAATCTGCACATTCTTCCCGGCGCCACCGTGAATGCTCTGGCCCCGTTCGGCCATACCGGCCAATGGCTGCTGGACCCGGCGAATATCATTATCGATTCGACCGGCGCCCCGGCCACCAACTTGACTTTCGCCAACAACAACAGCCTTACCTCGACCATAATCGCCACCACGATCGATACGGCGCTGCAGACCGCCGATCTGACGCTCCAGGCCAGCAACGACATCACCGTCAATGCCGCGGTGAACATCAGCAGCGCGGGTACCGCGGGGCGCACCTTCACCATGGAGGCCGGCCGCTCCATCGTCCTCAACCAGCCCATCAGCTATTCCGGCGGCAAGGTCGTCATGATCGCCGCCAGCCTCGATCCCGGCGTGCAGACGCTCTATCGCGGCGCGTTCCCCGCCTCCATTTCGGGCGCCGGCATCATCACCGCCTCCCAGCTCAGCATGACGTTGAACCGAGACGGTATTGACGGAAGCGCGATCGGCTCGTCGAGCAGCCCGCTGCTGCTCGGAAGCGGCACCAACGTCTATGCCAAGACACTTAACGCCAGTGTCTATCTGAGCAGCACCGGCACGGTTGTCATCGGCAACAGCAGCAATACCAACGGTGTGGATGTTGGTACGGGAACCGCCAACATCACCGGCTCCAGCCTTCAGGAAAGCGCGCCGATCCTGGCGAATGTGCTGAACGCGACTGCGACCGCGACCGGGTCAGCCGGCTTGATTACTCTCACCTCCGCCAACGTGGTCGGCACGGTCAACCTGGCCGCGAACGGCAACATCAACTATTACAATTCCGGCAACCTGACGCTCGGCGGCGTCAAAGGCAACTCTGCCGCCGTTGCCGCCAACCTCAATCTCCAGGCTACCGGTACGCTGACGCTGGCGAATGCCAGCAGTGGTGCGACGGTCGCCACCAGCGGTTCCACTCTGTTGCACGCCAGTGGCTCGATCCTTCAGGGCACGGGCACGTCGATCAGTGCGTCGTCCATTTCCCTGACATCCGACGGCGGTACTATCGGTACGTCAGCCACGCCGCTCTCCATTGCCACTTCCGGGCTGTCCGCCCGCAGCTTTGGCAAGGATATGTTCTTCACCGCCTCGTCGTTCAACAGCGGCACGGCATTGGTCTTCAACAGCATCTCGAACAGCAGCAGCGGACAGATCGCGGCCACCAGCCTGTCGGGCGTCAATGCAGGCGGCGGCAATGTTTTGATCGATGCCGGTTCCAGTCTGGCGGTGAATTCCTTCACCAACACCAGCACAGGTCAGACCTCCAGCATCACCGCCGGCAACTTCGCGGTGTCGGCGTCCTCGATCAATATCTCCGGCGCCAATGTCCAGTCGCTTGCGGCCAGCACCAACGGCGCCATTACCTTCAACAACAACACCTCCCTGCAGCTGAACAACATCAATGGCGGCGCAGCTATCAATACTCCCGGCACGGTGAATCTGAGCGCTGTCGGCAACATCAACCAGAATGGCAGTGCGTCCGGCCGGCTCAGTATTGGGGGCGCATTCAGCGCTGTCGCCAACGGAACTGGCGGCAGCGTCATCTTGCCGAACTCGCTGAACGCCATTATCGGTCCGGTCGGCCTTGCCGGGCTTGGTAACATCATCTTCACCAATTCGCTCAGCACCACTCTCACCCGCGTTGCCGGCAACGCCAATACCCAGGGGGGCACACCCGCGCAGCGGATAGACATTCTAGTGCTGGGCGCCGGCCATACCCTCACGCTTGCCAATACCCCCGGTATCGTTGTCAACGCGCTCGCCGTCACGCTGCACGCCAACGGGGATATTATCAGCGCCAGTAGCGGGTCGCAGATTACGGCGAACGGCCTTGGCCTTATCAGCGACAACGGGTCCATAGGCAGCTTGACGACTCCTATCACCCTGCGGGGTGTCGGCAATCTGGGCGCCCGTGCGGCGGGCTCCATCGCGCTGAACAGTGTCGCCATCAGCGCCGCCAACGGCATCCCCACCATCACCTCACTGGTCATAGGCTCCGCCCCAGGTACGGGGAACAGCACGCTCACCGGCATCTCGGCAGGCGGCAATATCGGGCTGTTCCTGGGCGTGTACGATATTTCTGGTCCCGGTACGATCAAGGGCGACAACCTCGCCATTGTCGGCAACAGCATTCAGCTGGACAATGTTCTGGTAAATTCGCTGAGCGCACGCAGCCAGGCCGGCACGATCGACATTTCGTCCAGCAATGGTTTCCAGCTTAACAATCTGGGCGGCGGCCCCGCCATTTCGACCGCGGGCGACGTATTCCTGAACGCTGACGATGGTTTCCTGAGTCAGGCTTCCGGCGCATCCGGCGTCATCGTCGCCGGAACGCTGTCGGCCTTTGGGTACGCCGGCAATACCCTCACCAACACCGGCAACGCCATCACCGGCAGGATCGAGTTCGGCAGCCTGGGCGATGCGACCCTGTACAATTCGCTGAGCACGCATTTGAGCGTCGGTGTGGCTGGGGGAACCTTTACCGTGATTTCCGGCGGCGATCTGGAATTGATGGCGGGTACCACGATCGCAGCGAAGCTGGCGGAATCCGACATCGACAATGCCACCGTCCTTGCGGCGCTTAACGCGACATCACTGAGTGGCATCATTCTTTCGCTGAAAACCGGCGGCGATGGCGTCGTGCTGGCCACGTCCGGCAAGTTCATCAACAATTTCGGCGCCACGGCGGTCCTGGTGCCCGCCTCGCGATTCCTGATCTATTCCGCCGATCCGGCCACCGACCTGTTCGGCGGGCTGAAGACACCCAGTGGCGGCATCTTTGGTGCCAGCTATCCCACCGTCGTTACCGCCAGCGGCAGCCGCTACATCTTCTCGGTTGCCAGCTCCACCAATATGGACTTCGTGGGGGGCACCGGACTCAGCCAGGACAGCAGCACTGCGGCTGCACCCGCGCTGGTCGGCTTCATCAACGGGTTGACGCCACCGCCGCGCAACCCGCCGCCGCCGCCGCCGCCGGGCCGTGCTGACGCGCTGCTCATCGCGGGATTGCCGCCGGCCCCGCCTCCTCCGCCGCCGCCGCCGCGCAATTCACCGCTGGGGGATCTGTCCGGTCCCGATGGCGGCAATGCCGAGCCGCCGTCATCGTCCGACCAGGCCACCAGCTATGTCGCTGGCAGCCTGGAGGGCGGGCCTCCGCCCGTCGTCAACGGCAGCAGCGGCGGCACCATTATTCCGCGCTTTCTGACGGCGCGGCCCAACGTGCCGTCCGGCACCCTGCAAGACCCCAGCCTGCTGCCGGCGTTCGGCAACCTGTCGCTGTGGCAGTAGTCCTGAACCGCATTTGAAGAGTGAACGCATTGGAAAAGACTGAGAAGAAGAGGCAGCTCCGTACCGTGCGCCGCGTGTCCTTGATGGGCGCGGCCCTGCTGACCGCGATGCCGCTGGCCGTGCTGGCGCAGCCCATCACCATTCCGGGCTCGGCCTTGCCGGGCGCGGTGCAGCCGGGCCGCGACCGTCCCCTGCCGACCCCGCCTACCCAGCCGGATTTCGATTTCAGCATCGATGCGCCATCACGCTCGGCGGTGGGCCGCGCCGTCGACACGGTGACCTTCACCCTCAAGGACCTGAAGATCACTGGCGCCAAAACCTTGCCGGAAGAAGGCTTCCGTTCGCTTTACACCAAGCTGATCGGCCAGACCGTCAAGCTCAGCAACATCCTGGATGTGGCTGACGGCATCGAAAAGATGTACCGCGACAAGGGCTATATCCTGGTGCGCGCCTATGTGCCGCCGCAGCGTGTGCGCGACGGCGTCTTCACCATCAATATCGTCGAAGGAAGAATTGCCCATGTCACGGTTCAGGGCGGTACGCCCGCGACCCAGGACCAGATCAAGCAGTATGTGCAGCCCAGCCTGGACCGCGCCCCGCTGCCGCTGGCCAGCATGGAACGCAGCCTGCTTCTGTCCAACGATCTTCCCGGCACCCAGGCGACCGGCGTGCTCAAGCCGTCCGAGGATATTCCCGGCGCCTCCGATCTTGTCGTGAATGTGGATCAGCCGCGCTTTACCGGCGGTATTGGCGCGGACAATCGCGGCTCGCGCTATTCGGGTCTGTGGACCTTGAATGCCGATGCCGCGATCAATTCCATCTTCGACGGCGCCGACCAACTGTCCGGCGTCTTCACCACCTCGCCCGACGCCACCGAACAGGTCGCCGGCCAGGCGCGCTATCGCCGCGCCATCGGCCCTGACGGGGTGATCGGCACCATCGCCGGCACCATCACCCACGGCCAGCCCGGCTCGACCCTTTCGGCCTTCGGCGTGGTCACCGACAGCTGGGCGGTGGGCCCGCGCCTGACCTGGCCCATCATCCGCACCCGCGAGCAGTCGCTGCAGCTGGATGGCGGCATCACCTTCCAGCAGGCCGACATCGATGTCCTGGCCAGCCGCATCGCCCATGACGTGTGGCGGGTGGCCGATATCAACGCCACCTATCTCTACAGCAACTGGCTGGGCGGCTCCTGGCTGGCCACCGCCGGTATCGCCCAGGGCATCCCGGGGCTGGGCGCTTCGCCCAACCTGTCGGCGAACCTGTCGCGCAAGGGCGGCTATCTGGACTTCACCAAACTCACCGGCCTGGTGCGCTATGTCGGCATCCTGCCCAAGGGATTCTCTGTCGTCGTGACGGGGCAGGGGCAGTTCTCCTCCGCGCCGCTGATCAACGGCGAACTGATTTCCTTTGGCGGCGTCGGCATCGGGCGCGGCTATGATCCGGGCGCGATCACCGGCGACCACGGCCTGGGCGGCTCGGGCGAGCTGCGGTACGACGCGCCTTGGGCCAATCAATATGTCTTGAACGTCCAGCCTTACGTTTACGTCGATGGCGGCCAGACCTGGTACATCCAGCGCGGCGCGGCGATCGATCCGACCTTGATGGACCAGTCGGTCACCTCGGTGGGCGGCGGCGTCCGCCTGGCCTTGCCCTACAATGCCTCGCTGGGCCTGGAAGGCTCGCGCACCTTGCGTGCGGTGACCGGCAGCGACGTAGGCAAGAAGGCGACCAAGTTCTTTGTCACCGCCGGCATCCGGTTCTGAGGCAAATCATGCGAACCATTCCGCTCACTCTTCTGGCCGGCGCCGCTCTTGCGGTGCTGGCGGCCGCGCCGGCCAATGCCGCGCCGGGAGACCTCGGCAACAACATGGCCGGCGAAGCCTGCCGCCTGAATGGCAGCGACATCGTCTGCGCCGGCAAGGTCACCACGGGCGGCATTCACCGCGTCGCGCTGGGTTCGGGCCTGACGGGCAGTGATGCGGCGCGCCGCTCCGCGGTGGCGGGCGCCATTCGCGGGCTGCCGACCGACGGCACCGCGGCGGGCCTGCGCTGTGACGGCGGCAAGAGCCTGGATGCCGGCACCTATCTTTTCTCCTGCACCTCCGGCGCTGGCGATGCCCCGCATGTGGTGCTGGCCGCGGTGACGCCGGCCGGCCTGATGCTGGCTGACGGGTTGCCGGGCATGATCGATGTCCTGTCCGCTGCGATCACCGCCAACTCAGGCGCGCCGGTTTCAGGCGCGGCCGCCGCGACCGCCGCCGTCAAAGCCGGCTTCACACCCCGGGTGCTGAACGCCAACGCCAATGACTATTCCGGCTATTTGCAATTGCGCGCGGCGGGCAGCCGCGCCAGCGCCGGCGGCAACTATCCCGCCGCCGAGCAGGCCTACCGCGATGCACTGGATATCGAGACCCGTCTGTTCGGACCCGATTCGGCCGCCGTCGGCGCGACCTTGCTGGAACTGGCGCTGCAGGTTTCCAACCAGCAGCGTTTCGACGAAGCCGCCGCTCTGTTCCGCCGCGCCACGCCCATCGTGGAAGCAGCCCCCAGCCCGGAAATCCGCGCCCGGCTCGCTTCCTATCGCGGGATCGATGCCGCCAACCAGCGTCACTATGAAGAGGCCCTGACATTCTCGCGCCAGGACGTGCTGGCGCGCCAGCGCGCGGTGGATGCGGTGCGCAATGGTGGGCTGGACCTGAATGGCAATCCACCGGTGGTTTCCACCTTGCTGGACGGCGAACTGGCCCATGCGTTGCGGGTGCAGGCGGCGCTGGAACTGCGCATGGGCAACAATGCCGGCGCCCAGGCCGCCGCCGAAAAGGCGCTTTATATCATCACCGCCCATCCCGACCTGCCGCTGGCCTGGCGGGCCGACATCGTGGCGCTGATGGGCGAGATCAATGCGCGACAGGGTCGCGTGGTGCAGGCCGAGCGCAATTACACCGACGCGCTGGCGATGGACCGCAAGCTGTTCGGCGAGGGTGGACCCACCATCCAGGCGCTGCTGCAGCTGGGCCGTTTCTACAGCGACGAACAGATTTATCCCTCGGCCATCGCGTCCTATCGCGAAGCCTTCACCCTGCTGGCCAAGAATCCGCTGGCGCGCAGCCAGGTGGTGGCTGACCAGATCGTGCCGTTTTTGACGGCTGCCAATGCTTCGCTGGGCGGCCCGGACCGGGCCCGCCTGGAAGGCGAGATGTTCACGGCCGCCCAGATGACCGACAGCGGCGTCACCGGACAGACTATCGCGCGCATGGCGGCCCAGCGCGCGGCAGAAACCCCCGCTTTGGCCGCGCAGGTGCGCGCTACCGATGATGCGCTGCGTGCCCGCGACGAAGCTCGCATGGCCCTGGCCGCCGAGCGCGCCAAGACCAATGATTTGCGCGATGCCAAGCGCGAACTGGCGCTGTCAGCAGCGCTGGAGGCCGCCACATCGCGTGCGGATTCCGCCAGCGCCAAGCTGCACGCCGATTTCCCCGCCTATGCCACCATGGCCGATCCGGGTGCCGTGAGCCTGGACGCCATGAAGCGCACCTTGCATCCGCGCGAAGCCTTTGCCGGTTTCGTGATCGGGGTTCATTCCGCCTATGTGCTGCTGGTCACGCCCGAAGGCCTGACGGTCAAGCCGCTGCAAACCAATGCCGACAACCTGGCCGCCGACATCGCCGATCTGCGCAGCGCCTTTGTGCCCAAGCTAGGCAAGCTGCCGGACTTCAGCCTGGCCAATGCCGCCACGCTTTATAACGAGACGCTGGGCCCGGTCTCGCCGCAGCTGGCGAATGTGGATCATCTGGTGGTGGCCACCAGCGGCGATCTGGCCAGCCTTCCTTTTTCGCTGCTGGTGACGGCAGCGCCGGCGCGGGCCAATGATTATGTCGGCGCCGCCTGGTTGATCCGCAAGGCAGCGGTATCCTCTACGCCATCGGCCCGCGCTTTCCTGGCGCTGCGCGGCGTGACCCGCACGGCAAACGCCAAGCCCTTCCTGGGCGTGGGCAATCCCACCTTCCAGGGCGGCGGCGCCAACCAGGCGCTGGCGCTGAATGCCCTGGCCGCGGCCTGTCAGGCGGGCGGGCCCGCCGATCCGGCGCTGCTGCGCGCCCTGCAACCTCTGCCCGAGACGGCCGCCGAAATTCAGGCGGTGGGCCGCGACTTGGGCGCATCCCCTGACGACATCCTCACGGGCGCCGGCGCCAGCGAAGGCGCCTTGCGCGCCAAGGCGCTTGATCAATATGCGGTGCTGTATTTCGCCACCCACGGCATGCTGCCTGGCGAACTGCACTGCCAGGCCCAGCCGGGCCTGGTCCTGTCCCCGCCTGCCACCCCGGCCACTTCCACCAGCGCCGATGGCCTTCTTACCGCCAGCGAGATCGCGGGCCTGAAGATCAACGCCAATCTGGTGGTGCTGTCGGCCTGCAACACCGGCGCCGGCGGCGGCAAGAGCTTTGGCGGCGGCGCGCTGCAGGGCCTGGCCGACGCCTTCTTCAATGCAGGGGCCCATGCCGTACTGGCCAGCCATTGGGAAGTGCCCTCGGCCGCCACCATGTCGCTGATGACCGGCACCTTTTCGAACATGGCCAAGGACCCCAAACATGACGCGGCCGAAGCCTTGCGCCAGGCGCAACTGTCGCTGATCGCCAAGGACAACACCGCCCATCCCTTTGAATGGGCCGCTTTCACCCTGATCGGCGACGGGGCTTGAACCGTATGAACAAGTGGATGGGCACGCCACGGGAGGCATCGATGAGATCCATTGCTCTGGCCCTGTTGGGCTGCTGCGTACTGACATCGGCGATGACTGGGGCCGCGGACGCCGCCACCCTGGTGGTGGCCGAGGCCCGCGGCATTGCGCTGAAACCCGGCGCCACCCTGGATTCGACCAAGCCGCTGACCCTCAAGCAGGGCCAGCATGTCACGCTGATTTCCGAAACCGGCGCGACCCTGAAGCTGGATGGCCCCTATGACCGCCCTCCCGTGGCAACCGGGGCTGCGGCCGGCGTAGGTCTCAACCAGACCCTGGCCGCGCTGGTCACCCAGCGCCAGGCGCGCGCCGGCGAGTTCGGCGTCACCCGCGGCACTGTGCTGGCCGACCTGCCCGAACCCTGGGTGCTGGACGCCACCCATAGCGGCAATGTCTGCGTGATGGAAAATGGCACGCCGGTATTCTGGCGCCCCGACCCCAAGAGCGACATCGCGATCAGCGTGGCGCCGGTGGACCGCAGCTGGACCGCCAAGGCGCAATGGCCGGTGGGCTCGGACCGCATCCAGATCACCACCGACGTGCCGATGCGCGCCGGCGAGACCTATGTGGTGAACTTCAACGGCAATGAATCGGCGGTAACGATGGTGCAGGTGCCTGCCACCCTGACCAACGCCGAAATGCGCGCCGGCTGGATGGCGGCCCGCCGCTGCGAACAGCAGGCCCAGGCGTTGCTGAAGACCGCCACCCCGTGAAGGCATTCCTCGCAGGCCTCGGCGCGGAGCGGCGCAAGGCCCTGCGATCCGCATCCATCCTGATAGCCGTGTCGCTGGTCAGCGCGATGTTCTCGCTGCTGCTAGTCAACAATTTTTCGGTCCTGACGCGCCTGGACCAGTTCGTGCAGGACTGGGAGATCGCCTCGGTCTTCGCGCCGCGCGAGGAGCAGGATCCCAAGATCGTCATCGTGGCGGTGGACGAGGCGACCCTGACGCAGTTTCCCTATCGCTCTCCGGTGGACCGCGCCTTTCTCTCCACCCTGATCCGGCAGATCGCCGCCCATCACCCCGCCGCGATCGAGTCCGACTTTCTGCTCGACCAGCCGACGGAGGAGGCCAAGGACAAGGCCCTGGCCGCCACCTTGCGTGAAACCAAAGTGCCGCTGGTCATCAGCTATATCGCCAGCCATGACATCGTGACGCCGGAGCAGAAGGCGTTTGAAGACGCCATGGTGCCGCCGCGCTTGCGGGCACTGGCCAACCTGCCGACCGACCAGTTCGACACCGCCCGCGATGTTTTTCCCGGCGCCCAGGTGGGCGGCCATTATATTCCCGGCGTCGCGCGCGCCGTGGCGGCCAAAGTCGGGGTGGAAACGCCGGAAAAAAGCGTGCCGATCGTGTGGCGCGGGCGTCCCGCGCCCACCGAGCTTGATCCCCGCCCCAAACCCTTTGTGCAGTACTCCGCCGCGATGGTCGCCAACCCGGCGCTGTCGGCGGTGTTCGACACCTGGTTCAAAGACAAGATCGTGCTGATCGGATCGGACGTGACCCTGGTGGACCGCCACCGCACGCCCTTTTCGGTGGTCTATGCCGGCGACGACGGCCAATTGCCGGGAATCGTGATCCAGGCCCATGCCCTGTCGCAGCTGATTCATCATAAGAAGTCGCCCATTGCCGGCTGGCAGCTCAACTTCATTGTCACCCTGGCGCTGGCGCTGCTGGGCGCCGGCCTGGCGGTCGTCAATGCTTCGCTATGGATGCGGGCAATTGGCGTGCTGTTGCTGTTGCCGGTGTTTGGGGCAGGCGGCGTGGCGCTCTACCATTATGCCAATGTGATCGTTTCGCTGATGGCGCCGTCCCTGGCCCTGGTGGTGTCCTTCTTCAGCATGGAAGCGCTCAGTGGCCGCGAGGCGCGCAAGCAAAAAGCCTTTATCCAGGGCGCTTTCTCCCGCTATGTCTCGCCTGCCATCGTGGACCGGATGGTGGCCGATCCCTCCAGCATGAACCTGGAAGGCGAGCGCCGGGAAATGACTTTCCTGTTCTCGGACATCGCCGATTTTACCACCATGTCCGAACAGATCGATGCCATCCAGCTGGCGCATGTCCTGAACAATTATCTGGACGGCATGACCAACCTGGTGATGAAGCATGGCGGTATGGTGGACAAATTCATCGGCGATGCGGTGTTCGCCATTTTCAATGCCCCGTTGGACCTGGCCGACCATCAGTCCAAGGCGGTGCGCTGCATGTTGGAAATGGACACGTTCAGCGAGGAATATCGCAAGAAGCAGCATGCCCAGGGCGTGCCCCTGGGCGTCACCCGCATCGGCGTGCATACCGGCGTGGCGGTGGTGGGCAATTTCGGCAGCCATGCGCGCTTCACCTATACGGCGTCCGGGGATGCGGTGAACACCGCGGCGCGGCTGGAGGGAATCAACAAATATTTCGGCACCCGTCTGTGCGTCAGCGGCGTTACCCGGGCCGCCTGCACCGACATTCCCTTCCGCCCCATCATCTCGGCCATCGTCAAGGGCAAGACTACGGCGCTGGACCTTTGGGAGCCGCTGCATGGGGGCGTCCTGGAACAGGCGTTCCTGCAACGCTATCAGCAGGCCTATGACAGCATGACGGCCGGCGATGGCGCGCTGTTCGGCGACCTGGATGCTTCGGGGTCCGACGATTACCTGGTGAAGCTGCATGTCGGACGCCTGAAAAAGGGCGAAACCGGCACCGAACTGAAGATGACGGAAAAATAGGCGTTAGCGCTGTTTTTCCTGTATGACCCCCCCCATGAGCGTTTCGCGCGATCGACTCCAGGACCTGTTCGACCAGGCCATTACCGCCCACCAGAGCGGCGATGTGGCGGGCGCCGAACGGCTATATCAGCAGGTGCTGCTGCTGGAGCCTTCTGCCTTCGCGCCGCGCCACATGCTGGGGGTGATCCGCTTCCAGCAGGGCCGTCACGATGCCGCCATCGAACTGATCACCGCCGCATTGAAGCAGAATCCCGCGATACCCGATGCCTGGATCAACCTGGGCCATGTGCAGTCCGCATTGGGCCGGCGCGAAGAGGCCGCGGACAGTTACGGCCGCGCCGTCACGCTGGCGCCCGGCAATATCGAGGCGCTTCACAGTCGCGGCAACATGCTGCGCGAGTTGAAGCGCTTTGATGCGGCGCTGGCCGATTATGACGCGGTGCTGGCGGCCCGGCCCGATCTGGCGGAAACCTGGACGGTGCGCGGCGCGGCCTTGTCGGAGATGGGCCGCCCGCAGGACGCACTGGAAAGCGCGGATCGGGCGCTGAAGCTGCAACCGAATTTGGCGGCCGCGTTGAGCAATCGCGGTTTTGCCTTGCGCGAGCTGGGGCGGTTCGATGACGCGTTGGCGACTTTGGATCGCGCACTGGCGCTGCAGCCTGGTCACGCCGCGGCCCTGGCCAATCGCGGCAAGGTGCTGAGCGAGATGAACCGGCTGGAGGAAAGCTTTGCGTCCTTCCGCGCCGCGGCCAGCCAAGCCTTTGGCGGCGAAAAGCCGGATGGCGCCAAGCTGGCGCATGAGAAAAAGCATGACCAGGAACAAGCCGATTGGCGCGCGGCGCATGGGCAAACCGCGGCCATCGCGGGGGGGGAGCGGCTGGCGGGCCGCGCCGTCAATCAACTGAACGCACAGGTTGCTGCCAGGGCCTGGGCGGACAGCGACCCGAAAATCGTGGTGATCGACGATCTGCTGACCGATGAAGCGCTGGCGGCGCTGCGCCGCTACACGCTGGGCTCGCGGATCTGGCACACCGCCTATGCGCAAGGGTATCTCGGCGCCTTTCCGGAATCCGGCTTTGCCGCGCCGCTGCTGGCGCAGGTGGCCGAAGAACTCAGCGCCACCTTCCAGGAAATCTTTGCCGCCCATCCCCTGCGCTATCACTGGGCCTTCAAATACGACAGCACCTTGGACGGCATCGGCATCCATGCCGACGAAGCGGCGGTGAATGTGAATTTCTGGATCACGCCGGACGCGGCCAACCTTGATGCCGAAGGCGGCGGGCTGGTGATCTGGGACAAGGCGGCGCCGCTGGAATGGGATTTCGCCAAATTCAACGCCGATGAAAGTGCCGCCTATGCTTTCCTGGAAGAACAGGGCGCCAGGACCGTGACGGTACCGTATCGCGCCAACCGGGCGGTCATCTTCGATTCCAACCTGTTCCACAAGACCGATCGCATCACCTTTGCGGACGGTTATGAGAATCGGCGCATCAACATCACCATGCTGTATGGGCGACGCCGGCGCGCCTGAACTGGAACTTTGGCAGAAGCGGGACGTTCCAAGCCCATGCTGCCCCATCATGACCCGCGCAGGAGTGCCCGCGCCGCCGGCCTTCGGTATATCAGCGACGAATGCCTGCCCGGCATCACTCGTCACGGCGCGCCGGGACGTTTCCATTATAAAAGGCCCGACGGCAGTTTGGTGCGGGACAGGTCTACCCTAAACCGTATCAAGGCGCTGGTGATTCCACCGGCCTGGAAGAATGTGTGGATCGCCCCTTTTGCCAACGCCCATCTGATGGCGACGGGCCGCGATGCCCGGGGCCGCAAGCAGTATCGCTACCACCCGGATTTCGCGGCGGTGCGCGATGCCGACAAATATGCCCACCTGGCCCATTTCGCCGCCAGTCTGCCGGCCATCCGGCAGCGGCTGAAAGCCGATATGGCGCGCGCCGGCCTGTCGCGCGAGAAGATTTTGGCCACCATCGTCACCCTGCTGGAAGGAACCCTGATCCGCATCGGCAATGAGGATTATGCGCGCGCCAACAAAAGTTTCGGGCTGACCACCTTGCGCAACCGGCATGTGAAGGTGAAGGGCGCGCAGCTGCGCTTCCTGTTCAGGGGCAAGAGCGGCAAGCAATGGAGCCTGTCGGTTCAGGACCGCCGCGTCGCACGGGTGATCCGGTCGTGTCAGGAATTGCCGGGCCAGCATCTGTTCGAATATCGCAGCGATGACGGTGCGGTGCATGCCGTGACGTCCACCGACGTCAACAATTACCTGCGCGAAATCGCAGGCGCAGAAATTTCCGCCAAGGATTTCCGCACCTGGGCGGGCACGGTCAAGGCGGCCATGGCTTTGCGCGATCTGGGCGAAGGCGGCAAGAAGGCGGTGCGCGCGGTGGTGGCCGGTGTCGCAGAAGAGCTTGGCAACACCGTCGCGGTCTGCCGCAAATGCTACATCCACCCGCAGATCATCTCCGCGTTCGAGGCCGGCGCACTGCGCTTGCGTGTGCCGCGGCGCGGATGCGGCGGCCTCAGCGCCGCTGAACATGCGGTACTGGCCTATTTGCGCCGTCCGGGCTCGCGCAAAGCGGCCTGAATCGCAACTTCTGTCTCAAAATGTTTGAAACGGCTCTGCAGGCGCTCGAGGGATGGAGGAGGATATATTCTGTACACGGACATTATGCGCTTTTTCTGCCTTGGTGCCCTGTGCAGATCGCTCAAAAGGCGGGCAGGCGAGGGGCGCAGAAAATATGTTGCACTGCAATGTGAGCAAATAACGGAACAATGGCTGCCCAAAAAAAGTGATCCTGCTCACACATGCGGCAGTTTCAAAGGCGCGTTAGTGACAGGTAAAGATAATTACGCTACGGCTGTTATGAAGATATAAAATATCTTATATCTCTATAGAACGACATATAATTACTATGATGGACGATTTTGGTGCATAATTGCCACGTCGCTCTTCGGTCATAAACATCCCCTCCAGAATCCGATTTACGCAATTGCGCAGATAGACCTACGGTCGTCACAACATCTTGCACTGCACAAAAAAGATCGTCAGAGGGAAACAAGCAGGAAGGAACCAAACCAACTTTTCGCGCGAGCGAAACATCCGGGGGTTCCCTAATGTCGTACCGTACCAAGACCAAGCCGTCCCTTTTCGTGGGCGCTTCCATTTTCGCACTGGCCGCTTTGGCCGCCCCCGCGCTCGCGCAGCAAGTTGCGCAGGCTGAAACTGAATCGGTGATCGTCACCGGTACCCGCGTCACGGGCATGACGGCCGCTGACAGCGCCGCGCCCATTACTGTTATCGGCTCCGACGCCCTTTCCAAGGTCGGCCAGCCCAACCTGATCCAGGCCCTGTCCCAGATCACCCCGTCCTTCACCGCGGAATCGCTGGGCGGCGATACCGGCGCCCTCACCCTGTCGGCCCGCCTGCGCGGCCTTTCCCCCAACGACACGCTGGTGCTGATCAACGGCAAGCGCCGTCACTCCACCGGCAACCTGCACGTGCTGGGTGGCCAGTATCAGGGCGCGGCAACAGCCGACCTGGACATGATCCCGGTTGTGGCCATCGACCATGTCGAAGTGCTGCAGGAAGGCGCCGCGGCGCAGTACGGCACCGACGCCATCGCCGGCGTCGTCAACATCATCCTCAAGCGCAACAGCACCGGCGGCAGCATCAGTGCCACCGGCGGCCAGTATTTTGAGGAAGGCGGCAAGACCTACGACATCAGCGGCAACTTCGGCGTTGACCTGGGCGGCAAGGGCTTCCTCAGCATCTCCGGCGAAAAGCGCTTCCGTGGCTTCTCGCAGCGCGGCGGCCAGGACATCCGTCTGGTCGATGCGGCCGGCGTCACTCGGGCCACGCCCTACAACCAGGCCCTGGTCAACGACTATCCCCGCGCCAACCACATCGTGGGCGATCCGCAATCCATGCTGACCACCGTCGCGGCCAACATGGAATACGATTTGGAGCCCAACCTGACTCTGTATGCCAGCGCCACCTACGGCGAGCGCCAAGCCAAGGCCTATGAAAACGTCCGCTTGCCCAGCCAGGTCATCGCGTCGCCGGGCTCCAACCAGCCCTTCAACGCCGTGACCAATCCGCAGGGCTTTGTCGGCCTGACCGCGGCTCGCACGCCGCAGACCTCTGGTTCGGCCGGCACCTTCACCACTCCCGGCGAACTGATCTTCGCGCCGAACGACTTCAACCCGCAGGAAGGCCTGAAGGAAGACGATTACGGCTATACCGTCGGCCTGAAGGGCGAGATCGACGGCTACCACTGGGATATCTCGGGGACCTACGGCAAGGACTTCGACAAGATCTACACCTATGACTCGGCGAACCGTTCGCTGTTCATCGATACCCACACCACCCCGCGCGATTTCTATGACGGCAGCTTCACCGCCACCGAAGCCACCTTCAACCTCGACATCACCAAGAACTATGACGTCGGTCTGGCCACGCCCCTGACCGTCGCCATCGGCGGCGAAGGCCGCGAGAACACCTTCGGCATCGGTCAGGGCGATTTCGCCTCGACCTACAAGGAAGGCGGTCAGTCCTATCCCGGGTTCCAGGCTTCCGACGCGGGCACCCACAGCCGCAAGAACTATGCGGCCTATTTCGACCTGGCGGTCTCGCCCATCACCGACCTGCAGGTCGACGTCGCCGGCCGCTTCGAGCACTACACCGACTTCGGCGATGCCCAGGTCGGCAAGATCACGGCCCGCTACGACTTCACGCCGGAGTTCGCGGTTCGCGGCACTATCTCCACCGGCTTCCGCGCTCCCACCATCCAGGAACAGTTCTATTCGGCCACCAACGTCTCGCCCACTTCGGCGATCGTGCAGCTGCCGCCCAACTCGGCCGCTGCGGCGCTCCTGGGCGTCAAGCCGTTGCAGCCCGAAGCCTCCACCAACTACAGCGCGGGTATCGTCGCCCATCCGCTGGATAATATGAGCATCACGGTGGATGCCTATTCGATCAGCCTTCGTAACCGCATCGTCGGCACCGGCACCCTGTTCGGATCCGGCGGCGCCAGCAATTCGCCGATCGTCACCACCGCCATCCTGGCGCATGGCAATGCGCTGGATCCGACCGTGACCCAGACCGGCGTGGCGCTGTTCGTCAACGGCATCAGTACCCTGACGCAGGGCATCGACCTGTCGGTCAATTACCTGACCGACTTCGGCGACCTGGGTTCGATCAACTGGACCCTGGCGGGCAACTACAACGACACCTCGATCAGTAAGATGATCCCGACCCCGGCCCTGCTGGCGCCCCAGACCCTGTTCAGCCGGACCGCCACCAGTCTGCTGACCCGCGCCAGCCCCAAGGAAAAGATCGGCCTGTCGGCGCTGTGGACCCTGGACGAATGGTCCATCAACCTGCGCGAGACGCTGTATGGCCCGACCTCGGTCTTCAACAGCCCGAACGGCGGCCAGTACTTCCTCAACGAAGTACACACCACCGCGATCACCGACCTGGAGATCGACTATCACTGGCTGCAGTCCTGGACGATCGCCTTCGGCGCCAACAACCTGACCGACGAGCGTCCCGACAGCCGCTTGCTTATCAGCCCCACCCAGATGGCCGACAGCTCGAATGTGGTCGGCGCGCCGCTCGGCATCTCGCCCTTCGGCATCAATGGCGGCTTCTACTACACCCGCCTCACTTTCAACTTCTAAGGGGGCAATGGCGCCCGCGGCGAAAGCCGCGGGCGCTGCCACTTCACTTCAACGAGGAGCAGCAAGTAAGTCGAGAGAGGAAATAACCCGGAGGGACCAGATCAACATCGCACAAGCGATATTCAAAGGGTTCCCCAATGTTTGACCGTGTTGCTTATTCCAGGATCAAGTCCGCGCTCTTATTCGGCGCATCTGTTACCGTGCTGGGCGTGTTGGCCGCCCCCGCGCTGGCCCAACAGGTCGCGCAATCTGATACCGAATCGGTGATCGTCACCGGTACCCGCGTCACCGGCATGACCGCCGCCGACAGCGCCGCCCCCATTACCGTCATCGGCTCCGATGCGCTGGCCCGCGTCGGTCAGCCCAACCTGATCCAGGCACTGGCCCAGATCGCCCCGTCCTTCACCGCCGAAGCGCTGGGCGGCGATACCGGTGCGCTCACCCTGTCGGCGCGCCTGCGCGGCCTCTCCCCCAACGACACGCTGGTCCTGGTCAACGGCAAGCGCCGCCACTCCACCGGCAACCTGCACGTGCTGGGCGGCCAGTATCAGGGCGCGGCGACCGCCGACCTGGACATGATCCCCGTGGCCGCGATCGATCATGTCGAAGTGCTGCAGGAAGGCGCCGCGGCGCAATACGGCACCGACGCTATCGCCGGCGTCGTCAACATCATCCTCAAGCGCGGCACCAACGGCGGCATGGTCAGTGCCACCGGCGGCCAGTATTTCGAGCAGGGTGGCGACACCTACGACTTCAACGGCAATTTTGGCATCGATCTGGGCGGCAAGGGCTTCCTAAACATCTCCGGCGAAAAGCGTTATCGCGGCTTTTCCCAGCGCGGCGGACAGGACATTCGCCTGGTGGGCGCCAACGGCGTCACCCGGGCTACGCCTTACAATCAGGCCCTGGTCAGCGACTATCCGCGCGCCAATCACATCGTCGGCGACCCGGAATCGATGCTGACTACGGTGGTGGCGAACTTCGAATATGACCTGGAGCCCGACCTGACGCTCTATGGCAACGCCTCTTATGGCGAACGCCAGGCAAAGGCCTTTGAAAATGTCCGTTTGCCGAGCCGCGTTATCGCGGCGGCCGGTTCAAACCAGCCGTTCAACGCCGTGACCAATCCCGCCGGCTATGTCGGCCTGACGCCGCAGCGTACGCCCAACATTTCCGGCTCGTCCGGCTCCTTCAATGCCGCCGGCGAACTGATCCCGTTCCCCAACGGCTTCAACCCGCAGGAAGCGCTCAAGGAACAGGATTATGGCTATACGGTCGGCCTGAAGGGCGATTTCGGTGGCTGGAAATGGGACCTGTCAGGCACCTATGGCAAGGACCGGGACCAGATCTACACCTTGCAGTCCGCCAACGCCGCGCTGTTCCTGGACACCCACACCACGCCGCGCGACTTCTATGACGGCAGCTTCACTGCCACCGAAGCCACCTTCAACCTGGACATCACCAAAAATCTCGATGTCGGCCTGGCATCGCCGCTGACCCTAGCCCTCGGCGGCGAAGGCCGCGAGAATACCTTTGGCATTACCCAAGGCGATGCCGCCTCGATCTACAAGGAAGGCGGCCAGTCCTATCCGGGCTTCCAGCCGACCGACGCCGGCACCCACAGCCGCAAGAATTATGCGGCCTATTTCGACGTGGCCGTTTCGCCCATCACCGACCTGCAGGTCGATGTCGCCGGACGCTTCGAACATTACACCGATTTCGGCGATGCCCAGGTCGGCAAGGTCACGGCGCGCTATGACATCACCCCGCAATGGGCGGTTCGCGGCACCATTTCCACCGGCTTCCGCGCCCCGACCATCCAGGAAGAGTTCTATTCGGCCACCAATGTCGGTCCGACCACAGCCTTTGTGCAGTTGCCGCCCAATTCGCCGGCTGCGGCCATCCTTGGTGTCAAGCCGCTGTCGCCGGAAGCCTCGACCAGCTATAGCGCAGGCATTGTCGCCCATCCGTTCGACAATTTCAGCCTGACGGTCGACGCCTATTCGATCAGCTTGCGTAACCGCATCGTTGGCACCGGTTCGCTCTATGGTTCGGGCGGCACGCCGATCTCGCCGACGGTGCCGCTGGCGATCACGGCGCACGGCAACGTGCTCGACCCGACCGTGACCTTTACCGGCGTCACCCTGCTGCTCAATGGCATCAGCACCCTGACCCAGGGCGTGGACGTGTCCGCCAACTATCTGACGGATTTCGGCGACTGGGGCTCGGTGAACTGGACCCTGGCGGGCAACTACAACGATACATCGATCAGCAAGGTCATTCCGACGCCGACGGCGCTGGGCCCGGGCGTGAGCCTATTCGACCAGCAGTCACGCTCCTACCTGACTCACGCGAACCCCAAGGAGAAGATCGGCCTCAGCGCGCTTTGGACACTGGATGCGTGGTCGGTCAATCTGCGCGAGACTTTCTACGGACCTACCTCCGCCGATCTGACGCCCGACGGTTCGACCTACTACACCAACAAGGTCAAGACGACGGCCATCACGGACCTGGAAATCGACTACAACTACCTGGAATCCTGGACCGTCGCCTTCGGCGCCAACAACCTGCTGGACCAGCGTCCGGCCAGCATCGGCGTGGTACCGGGCGATCCGACCACCCTGCAGGACGGCTCCAACATCGTGGGCGCGCCGCTGGGCATCTCGCCATACGGCATCAATGGCGGCTTCTACTATACGCGCCTGACCTACAAGTTCTGAGGGCAGGGTCTGAGAGAGCATCGCGTCGTCCCCCTGGATGGCAAAGGCGAGGGAAAGGCGGGGAGTGCAAGCCCCGCCTTTTCTTTTTTCGGCCAATAAAAAGGCGGGCTGCAAAGCCCGCCTTTTTACTGTCCGTGAAAGGACGCTTACTTCTTCTTCGCCGGCACTTTCTTGGCGGCAACGAACTCGATTTCCAGCAAAGCGCCCGGCAGGACCAGGGCATTGGTGCGGAAGGCAGCGCGAGCCGGCTTGTTGGGCTGGGCGGCGGTGCCGAACTCGGTCGCCCAGACCTTGTTCATCGCCATGAAGTCGGCGGTCGGGTCCAGGAAGACATGCGCGGCGACCACATCGCCGAAGCCGACGCCCATCTTGTCCATCGTCGCCTTGAGGTTGTCGAGCACCGAGCGGGTCTGCTGGGTGATGTCGCCATAATTGGCCGGGGTGCCCGGCGCGGCCGGTGTAACCGGGGAGGGAAGGGCGCCCGAAATATAGAAAGTGGTATAGCCAGGCGGCACGCTGACGCCGGCCGCGATGGGCGACATCGCGTTGGGGCCATAGACGCGCTCGATCTCGGCGGCCGAAGCCCTGAATCCGGAGGTCAGCAGGACAGCGCCCGCCACAGCGGCCAGAGCCAGGGTTTTCGTGCGGCTTTTCATTTTTGCTCCTTTGGGTGGGATTGGGGACGAACGACAGGCGGCGCCCACACGCCGCGCCCCTTTGGGCATTGCAATCAGCGGGCCGGTTTCTCGCCTGCGGAAAAGGCGGTCTTATGCAGAAAACGCCGCCAGATTGGCGCTTGCTTGTGCAGCCCAGGATGCAGGCTGGCCGTTTTTTGCGCTCTCACTGAAAGGTTAGAAATGCTAGGAACAGCCATGTTTTCGCACCGCCTCGCGACCCCCGCCGACATGCCGAATCTGCAGCGTCTGATGACGGCGGCGATTCGCGAGCTGCTGCCGCAATTTCTCTCGCCGGAAAAAGTGGAAGCCTCCTTCGCAGTGATGGGCGTGGACAGCCAGCTGATCGCGGATGGCACCTATTTCATCCTGGAGGAGAATGGCGTCCTGGCGGGTTGCGGCGGCTGGAGCCGCCGCGCCACCCTGTTCGGCGGCAATCACACCGCAGGCCGTGATGCACGACTGCTGGACCCTGCCACGGAAGCAGCGCGCATCCGCGCCATGTACACTGCGCCGGCCTTTGTGCGCCGTGGCGTAGGCAAGCAGATCATTGCGCTGTGCGAGGCCGCCGCGCGCGCCGAAGGCTTCACCCGCACCGAACTGGGCGCGACGGCGGGCGGCGAGCCGCTCTATCGCGCCTGCGGCTATGAAGAGATTGAGCGTATGGAAGTGCCGACGCCGGGCGGCGAGACCGTGCCCATCACGCGGATGGGAAAGACATTGAAATAAAAAAAGGCGGCCAGAGGCCGCCTTTCCTTTTTCCGGACCATGCGCCTAGCGGATGAGTTTCACGTCTTCCGGTTTGACCTTGTCCTTGTACTTGTTGCCGAAGTGGGTGCGGATGTAGTTGACCACGTTGGCGACCTGCACATCGCTGAAAAGTGCACCAAAGGCCGGCATGGCCTTCTGGCCCTTCACGATCACGCCGACGGGATAACCGGCGGTTTCCAGGTTCTCGTTCTTGGCCAGTGCCGGATACATCCCGGCGCCCACCGCGCCTTTGGCATCGGGCATATGGCAACCCTGGCAGACGCCCTTGTAGATGGCTTCGCCATCCTGCATCGGGAACGGTCCGCCGCCGAAGCCGCCCAGGCCGCGGCGGGGCGGCGGCGGAGGCGTTGGCGCGGCGGTGTCGGCGAAGGCGGGCAGGGCGGTGGCCAGCAGAAGCGTGGCGGCAATCGCGGTGCGGATTTTCATGGTCATCTTCTCCATCAGCCTTAAGCCATCACGCGCTTGTGCAGGCGGGTGATCGCATCGATCGACGAGGTCACCGCGCCTTCCTGCCAGGCGGGAATGCGCGAGGCATGCTCGCCCGCCAGCACGATGCGTCCGTCCAGGGCGCAAAGATTGTCGTAATGGACCGCGCGCGCCGGCTCGGTCCAGGCGCCGGCGCAGCCCAGCGTCCAGGGCACACGGTGCCAGGCCACGGCCACGCCGCAATCGAACTCTTCCTTGTATTGCGGATGGATCTTGGAGCCGTATTCCAGCGCGTCCTTGATGCGGTCTTCCGGTGATTTGGCGGCGGCGAGATAGGCGGCCTGGCCAAAGGTATAGGACCCCAGCACTACGCCCTTTCCTTTCGAAAAGTAATCCCACATCGGATAGCTGATCGTGCCGTTGGGCTGGTTGGTATAGCTGATGCCGCCGTAAATCTTGTCGTCCTGTTCCCAGAAGCGGCGCTTGAACTGCAGCCCCACTTTCAACGCGGCCGAATAAGACAGCTGGTTGATGGCGTTCTTCATCGGCGCCCCCACATTCATGGGGATCTGGGTCAGGATCGAAGCGGGAATGGTGCAGACGCACCAGTCGGCGCTGGCGGTGCGCTTTTCCCCGCCGCTGCGGCTGTCGATATAGGTGGCGGTAACGCCCTTCTCATCCTGTTTGATGTCGATGACCTTGGCATTGTACTGGATCAGGTTTCCCAGCTCCTTGCCAAAGGCCTTGCCGATCATGCCCATGCCGCCCTTGGGCTGGAAGATCGCGCTCTGCATCTCGTAATTGCAGCTGGCGCCGATCGCTGCCCACAGGCCCGACTGCACCACCTCGCTCAGCGCGCGGGGTTCGGAGGGCACCGGCACGGAGTTCAGCCCGCCGCCGGGGTCCACTTCGAAGCCGCGGCGCAGCGAAGATTCGATGCTCTTGCCATATTCGTAATTGCCGTTCAGCGCGCCCCAGTTCTGCAGCGCCACCATCAGCATCTCGCGGTCCTGCTTGCTGACCGACTGGTCCAGCGCACCCTGCTTGGTGGTCTTGGCCAGCAGTTCGGCGACATGGCCGTGGAAGTCGGCCTGCACCTGGCGGTAGCGCTGCGGCTTGCCGCCATAGGCGTTGGTGGAATGGACATAGGCGTTGAAATTGACCTGGGTGAAGGGCTCCAGCGCCACGCCCAGCCGGTTCACGTAATGCAGGATGCCCTGGTGGTGATAAGGCAGGCGCCACGGCCCCGGATTGATGTACTGGCCCGGATCGAAGCCCACCTTCTGGGTGAAGCCGCCAAGCTCGGTATAGGTATCGCCGCCATACAGGGTCCAGTTCCGGCCGCCGGGGCGGTTGTTGTATTCCAGCACCTGCACTTTATAGCCGGCATCGCGCAGCTCCATGGCCGCGACCATGCCCGCCACGCCGGCGCCCAGGATCAGCACCGAGGTGCCGGCCGGCGGCGGCGACAGTTTCACCGGGCCCTTGAAGGTGGATTCGTCCGCATAACCCATCTCGGTCATGGCGTGATACATCGCGGCGCTGCCGGCCACGACGCCGATCATGTGCAGCAAGGAGCGCCGGCTGGGCGCAGTCGGTTGGTCGGTCAAAATCATTCTCCCTGGTAGAGTTATGGGCCGCGCCGTGCGGCACGGCCAAATCGCGAATTGGAAGGCTCTAGCGCAGCGCCTTGACGTCTTCGGGCTTCACCTTGTCCTTGTACTTGTTGCCGAAATGGGTGCGCACATAGTTCACCACATCGGCGATCTGCTGGTCATTGAGCTGCAGGGCGAAGAAGGGCATCGCCTTCTGGCCCTTCAGCACGATGCTGACGGGATAGGCCGCGGTTTCGAGATTCTCGTTCTTGGCCAGTGCGGGATACATGCCCGCGCCCACCGCGCCCTTGGCGTCTGACATGTGGCAACCGGCGCACACGCCCTTGTAGATCGCCTCGCCGCCCTGGAAGGGGAAGGGCGAGAAGAAGCCGGAAATATTGGGGCCGTGCGCGTCGGGCTTGGGCGCGGGGCCGGCGATATCGGCCCAAGCTGCGGAGGCGGTGGCGGTCAGAGCCAAGGTGGCGGCGATCACGCGAATGGTCATCTTGTTTTTCATGATCAGGCGCTCATCGCTTTCTTGTGCAACCGTTCAATGGCATCCAGCGCGCTGGTCACGGCCCCTTCCTGCCAGGCGGGAATGCGTGAGGCGTGCTCACCCGCCAGCACGATGCGCCCGTCGATGGCGCACAGATTGTCGTAATGTTTGGCACGGGCTTCCTCGGTCCAGAAGCCGGCGCAACCCAAGGTCCAGGGCACCCGGTGCCAGGCCACCGCCACGCCCGTCTCAAACTCGTCCTTGTATTGCGGATGAATTTTCGCGCCGTATGCCAACGCGTCCTTGATGCGCTCCTCCGGCGGTTTGGCGGCTGCGATATACGCGGGAGTGCCGAAGCAATAGGACCCCAGCAGCACGCCCTTGCCCTTGGAGAAAAAGTCCCACTGGGGATAGCCGATCATGGTGTTGGGCTGGTTGGTATAGGTCACGCCGCCATAGATGTGATCGTCCTGTTCCCAGAAACGCCGCTTCATTTGCAGGCCGACCTTCAGCGCGGCCATATAGGGGATCTGGTTGATCGCGGCTTTCATCGGGCCGCCGACATTCATCGGGATCTGACTGAGCACGGAAGCGGGGATGGTGCAGACGCACCAGTCTGCGCTGGCCGTCTTGGGCGCGCCGCCGGTGCGGGAATCGATATACGTCGCGGTGACGCCTTTATCGCCCTGCTTGATGTCGATGACCTTACAATTGTACTGGATCAGCGGCTCCAGCGCCTTGCCGAAGGCCTTTCCCACCTGGCCCATTCCGCCCTTGGGCTGGAAGATCGTGCTTTGCATGTCATAGGCAAGGCCCGCGCCGATCGACGACCACAGGCCGGACTTGAGCAAATCGCCCATCTCGATCCGCTTGCCCGCGATGGCCACGCTGTTCAGCCCGCCGCCCGGATCGCTGGCAAAGCCGCGGCGTTCGCCCGCTTCCAGTCCCGTGGCGTATTTGTCATTGGCGTCCAGCGCGCCCCATTCCTTCAGCGCCGAGATCAGGATCGCGCGATCCTCCTTGGTCACATCCTGGTCCAGCGCACCCTGCTTGGTGGTCTTGGACATCAGTTCGGCCACTTGGCCATAAAAGTCGGCTTGCACCGTGCGATAGCGCTGCGGCTTGCCATCGAAAGCGGTGGTGGAGTGGACATAGGCGTTGTAGTTGACCTGGGTGAAAGGCTCCAGCGCCACGCCCAGACGGTTTACGTAATGCAGGATGCCCTGGTGGTGATAGGGCAGGCGCCAGGGACCGGGATTGATGTACTGGCCCGGATCGAATTGCACATGCTGTGTCGCGCCACCCAGCTCGGTATAGGTGTCGCCGCCATAGAGCGACCAGTTTCGGCCGCCGGGGCGGCCGTTATATTCCAGCACCGTGACTTTATAACCGGCGTCGCGCAGCTCCATGGCCGCGACCATGCCTGCGATGCCCGCGCCCAGCACCAAAACCGATGCGCCGGCGGGCGGCGCCGACAGTTTGATGGGGCCCTTGAAGGTCGAGGTGTCGGCCAGGGCCATCTGGGTCATGGCGTGGTACATCGCCGTCGTTCCCGCGGCGAGGCCGATCATGTTGAGAAGGGAGCGCCGGCTGGGGGCTATCGGTTGGTCGGTCAAAGAGTGTCTCCCAGACGCTAGTTATATGCTGCAAGCGCAGCACGATTGCCGATCCCGTCCTGGAAAACCCCGTCTTGCGCCTGTTCCGGCGCTTGCGGCGCGCGATTCTTCCCGGGCCGTGAAGGGATTAAAGCGGCGGCACTGTGCAGGTGCAACGTGGCCCCGCGAAAATACTTTTGCCCAAATGCGCGCCAGCATGCTGCCTTTAAGGGCGGCAACAGAAATGTCAGGGCTAGCCTCTTTGCAGCTTGTTGGGCCGCATGGCACGGTCGACAGGTCACCTCCGATCAGGATCACGATGTTCACCTCACCGCGCGCCGTTGTCTTCTGCTTCCTGCTGGCGCTGCCGGTACCCGCACTGGCGGCGGATGCCGCGGCGCAATGGTGGGCCGATGTCAGTGCGCTGGCCAATGACGGAATGGAGGGACGGTTGACCGGCTCGCCGGGCTATGACCGCGCCGCGGCCTACGTGATTTCGCGGCTGAAGGAAGAAGGTCTCCAGCCCGCCGGCGTGAACGGCTACATGCAGCCGGTGTCGTTCGAGCAGCAGCTGGTGGACCAGGATGCCAGCAAGGCCGAACTGGTGGCGGATGGCGTGTCCACGCCGCTGAAGGTGGGCGATGAGATGCTGATCACCGCCGGCGGCGGCCGGCGTCCCGAGACGGTGGACGCACCGCTGGCCTTCATCGGTTATGGCCTGCATTTGCCCAAACAGGGCTACGACGATTTCGCCGGCCAGGACCTGAAAGGCAAGATCGCGGTGGTGATCACCGGCGGTCCGGCCGACATTTCCGGCGCCATCAAGTCCAATGCCCGCTTTGACCGCAACGCAGAGCTGGCCAAGCTGGGCGCCCTTGGCGTCATTGCGCTCACCACGCCCAAGCAGGTGGAAATCACCTGGGAGCGGCAGAAGCTGCTGGCGCGGGGCCCCGGCATGTACCTGGCCGATGCGGCGTTGCGGGACACCAAAAGCGCTTTCTTCACCGCCACCTTCGATCCGGGCAAGTCCGAAGCCTTGTTGAAAGGCAGCGGCCACAGCTTTGCCGAACTGGCCGCGCTGGCCGACGCATCCAAGCCGGTGCCGCGTTTTGCACTGCCCTTGCGGCTCAAGGCCTCGGTCGTCGCCAAGCACAGCCTGCTAACCTCGCCCAACATCGTGGCCAAGCTGGAGGGCAGCGACCCGAAACTGAAGTCGGAATATGTCGCGGTGTCGGCGCACCTGGACCACCTGGGCGTCGGTGCGCCGATCAAGGGTGATGCGATCTACAATGGCGCGATGGATGACGCCTCTGGTGTCGCCACCGTGCTGGACATCGCCCATCGCCTCCAGACCGGCCCCAGGCCCAAGCGGTCCATCCTGTTTTTGTTGTTCACCGCCGAAGAAAAGGGCCTGCTCGGCTCCAGCTATTATGCCCGCCGTCCCACGGTGCCAAAGGGCAGCATCGTGGCGGACCTGAATTTCGACATGCCGCTGCCGCTATGGCCGCTCAAGACTGTCTATGCCCCGGGCCAGGATGAAAGCAGCCTGGGTGCTGACATGCGCGCGGTGGCGGTGGAGCAAGGTCTTGTGACGGTGCCGGACCCCCTGCCGGACCGCAATGTCTTCATCCGCACCGACCAGTTCAGCTTTGTGCGCCAGGGCGTGCCGGCGCTGGTATTCAAGTTCGGCTTCGCCAAGGACACGCCGGAATTCGCCATCGAACATGACTGGCGCGCCAACCGCTATCATTCTCCGTCCGACGATCTGGAACAGCCGATCCTGAAGGACGAGGCGGTGAAGCTGGACGCCTTTGTTGCGGCCATCGCCACCCGCGTCGCCGATGCTCAGAACCGTCCGCAATTCCTGCCGGAGAGCATCTTCCGCAAATAGAGAAACTCCGCCGCGGGGGTTCCCCGCGGCGGAGTTTTATCCTCGCCCGTTAATCGGACGTTTGCAGTTCAGCCCCGCGATGGGGTCCCGCGCCGAAAGCGCGACAGTTCGCGGCTGGCCGGCGCGAAGTCCGGCTTGATCGCCAGCGCCCTGTTGTAATCGCGATAGGCGGCATTTACATCGCCGCTTTCTTCTTCGATCACGCCACGGCTGTAATAGGCCGCATGCAGGTTGCTGGCGTTCAGCGCCAGGCCTTGCGCGATGTCGCTGCGGGCTTCGTCGTAGCGCTTCATCGCCACCAGCACGCCGGCGCGGCTGACATAGGCGTCGCCGAGCTGTGCATTCAGCGCGATGGCGCTGTTGTAATCGCTCAACGCAGCGGCGTTGTCGCCAAGCCGCACCTGAATCACGCCGCGGTCTACCATCAGTTCGGCGCGATAGATCATCTGGGGATCGCTGAGGGCGATGTTGCAGGCGGCGAGACCTTCGTTGAGTTCGCCCAATCCGGCGGCGGCATCCGAACACCTGGTCGTGGCGCTGACGTTATAGATGACCTGCTGGATTTCCGGCGCGGCCTGCGCGGAAGATGCCATCAATGCGGCGAGGCCCGCCGCGGCGAAAAGCAGTTTCATGGAGCACTCCCTGAATGGATCCGTCGTGCCACGGATTTGTTAACGCAGAATCTATACCCGCACCGCCTTGGCGCGCAGAACAAAATGCGCGGCGACAACAAAAAGAACAGCGCTCACCGTTGTTTGCCTCGCAAACAGGCACGCGCGTTCGCTGCCCACAGATTCCCTTCGGTTATGCCGCACTGCACTGCAAAGGCGTCATCAATGCCGCATTGGCAGGGGCCGGTTCCTTTGTTGGGCGGCAGGATTATAGTGCCATCCATGAAGTGGATTCTCCCTCTCCTGATGGCCTTGTGGGCCAGCGCCGCCGCAGCGGCGCCGGTCAAGGTGATGATCCTGGATGGTGCCAGCGCCGCCGCTTATCACGACTGGAAGCACACCAGTCAGATCATGAAACGCGAGCTGGACGAAACCGGCCTGTTCGCGGTGACGGTGATCAGCGCGCCGCCCACCGATGGCGACTTCTCCAATTTCCATCCCGACTTCGCGGCTTATCAAGCGGTGGTGCTCAACTATGACGCGCAAGACTGGCCCGCACCGCTGAAGGCGGCATTTGAAGCCTATGTGAAGAATGGCGGCGGGCTGGTCGTGGTGCATGCCGCCGACAATGCCTTTCCGGACTGGACGGCTTTCAACGAAATGACGGGACTTGGCGGCTGGCGTGGACGCGCCGCGCCGGCGGGGCCTAGATGGTATTTCCAGAACGGAAAACTGACATCGGACAGCGCGCCGGGCGCGGCCGGACAGCATGGCTTGCGCAAGCCCTTCCAAGTCGTGGCCCGCGCGCCGCAGCATCCCATCCTGCGCGGGCTGCCGCCTGCCTGGATGCATGCCGGGGACGAGCTTTATAGCCGGTTGCGCGGGCCGGGGATGAACATGACGGTGCTGGCCACCGCCTATTCCGACCCCGCCAATCGCGGCACCGGCTTCGACGAGCCCATGCTGATGACCATCACCTGGGGCAAGGGCCACATCTTTCACACCACCATGGGCCATGACGCGGCAGCCCTGGCCTGCGTGGGGTTTGCGGTGACCTTCCAGCGCGGCACCGAATGGGCGGCGACAGGACGCGTCACCCAGCGCGTTCCCGCGAGCTTTCCCACCGCCGATACGGTGAGCTTCCGGCCCGACCTGGCGGAGCTGGGGGCGCCGGGCGATTTGCCGCCACCCAAATAACGGCTAGGCTTTCCGCAAAAAGGGGAAGCGCCATGAAATTTCTGCCCATCGCCGCAGCCTTGCTGCTGCCGCTGGCCGCTTTGGCGCAAGCGCCTGCCCCTCAACCACAAGGCGTTCCCCATCCCACCACGGAGTCCGCGCCTTGCGCCCCTTCGATGGGTCTGAACTTCGTCTGCGGTTTGGACCAGCCGGAAGACCTGCTGCAGATCGGCGCCGGCAAGTGGATCGTCGCCAGCGGCATGGGCGACAAGGGCGGCATTTTCCTGATCGACAGCCAGACCAAGACCGCCAGACGCTTTTTCACCGGTGCGGTCAAAGCCGACCGCAAGACCTATCCGGACTGCATGAGCGCACCTGCCAGCTTCAACAGCCACGGCCTGGCGCTGCGGCCCGCCGCGGTGGCGGACACCTACACGCTGTATTCGGTTACGCATCTGCCGTTCGAGAGCATCCAGGTCTTTGCCGTGGATGGGCGCGGGGCCGAGCCTGCCATCAGCTGGACCGGCTGCGTCAAGCTGCCGGCCGACTTCAGGACTAACAGCGTCACGGCGACCAAGGACGGCTCCATCCTGGCCAATGTGCAGATGCATGGCGGCAGGACCGACTTCATCAGCGGCAATGTCACGGGCGGGGTGTGGGAGTGGACGCCCAAGGACAAGCAGCTGCACCTGCTGCCCGGCACCGAACTGCCCGGCAACAACGGCATCGAGATTTCGCCGGACGAGGCCGAGTTCTATATCGCGGTCTCGGGAACCCAGACGGTGGCGATCTACAATCGCGCGGACACTTCCAAGCCGGCGCGCACCATCAAGACGCCCTGGTACAATCTGGACAATATCCATTGGAGCGGAAGCCGTCTGATCGCGGCAGGCATGATGTTCGACGAGCCGGCCTGTGGCGGTACCCGCAAGCAAATCCAGGACGCGCATGGCAACATGAACTGCCATCGCGGCTGGGTGGTGTCGCAGCTGGACCCTGCGGCCATGACCTGGAAAATCCTGGCGTATGGCGAACCCAACCCGGCCTTTGGCGGCATCGCCACCGGGCTGGTGATCGGTGACACGCTGTGGATCAGCTCGTTCCAGATGGACCGCGCGGCCTACCGAACCTTGCCCGGCCTCTGATCAGGCCGCGCCCATCTTGGCCGCCAGCAGGAAGGCCTGGGTCATCGCCTCGGCATTGGCCTTGCCCTGGCCGACAATGTCGAACGCCGTGCCGTGCGCCGGGGTGGTGATCGGAACCGGCAAGCCGCCGGCCACCGTCACGCCGCGCTCAAAACCCAGCAGCTTCACCGCCACCTGGCCCTGGTCGTGATACATGGTGACGATACTGTCCAGCAGCCCGTCGCGCGCTTTCAGGAAGATGGTGTCGGCCGGGAAGGGGCCCAGGATGGGCAGGCCCTCGTCATTCAATTCCTTCGCCGCCGGTTCGATGATGTCGATCTCTTCGCGGCCGCAGGTGCCGCCATCGCCGCCATGGGGATTGAGCGCCGCCAGCGCCACCCGCGGCTGGGCGAATCCGGCGCGCTTCAAGGTCTGGAAGGTCAGCCGCGCCGCCGCCTTGATGCGGTCCTTGGTGACATATTTGGGAATGTCGGCCAGTGGGATATGGCTGGAAATGCGCGAGGTCCACAGCGTGCCAAGCGTGTTGAACTCGCAGAAATAGCCGGTCACGCCCAGGTGATCGGCAAAGAAATGCTGCTCGTCCTCGAACGCCATGCCGCCCTTCTTCATCGCCTGCTTGTTGAGGGGCGCAAAGCACACGGCGTCGATATCGCCGCGCACGGCGGCATCCAGGCAGGCGGTAAGCGCCATGCGGGCACCGCGCCCCGCTGCCGCCGTGACCTGGCCCTGGACGACATCGCCCTCCGCGACCGTTTCCATCTGCAACAGCATCGGCGTACCGTAACCGCGGCGGGCCTGCGACCAGTCCTGGATAACCTTTACCGGCGGCGAAACGCCGGCGATTTTCTGACCCAGCGCCCACACCCAGGCATCGCCCACCAGCAAAATCTGCGCCATCGAGATCTCGGGACGGGTTAGGAATTTCGCCACCAGCTCCGGCCCGATGCCGGAAGCATCGCCGAAGGTGATTGCCACCACAGGTTTGGTCATTATTTCACCGGAAGAGATGCGGCATAGGCCGTGAGGTTGACGATATCGGCGGCGGTCAGCTTCGCGACGACCGGCTGCATCGCCGCCGCCATCTCGCCATGCCGGGCCCCCTGCTGGAAGTCATACAATTGCCGCGCCAGATAGCTGGGCGAGCGGCCGGCAATTCCGGGGGCATCAGCGCCTTTCAGGCCTTCGCCATGGCAGCCGGCGCAGCCCAGCTTGGCAGCCAGCCGCTTGCCCTTGGCGAGGGCGCCGCGTGGAACATAGGCAATGAAACCGGCATGGGGGTCGCGCAACTGCTCGCGGTCCACATCGGCTGGCGTTTCAATGATACGGACGCCGATAGGTTCTCGCGCGCCGCTTTCATGGGGCAGCCACATGCCTTCCTGGCTGCGCATCTGGGCCACGGTGGCGGTCTGCACCACCTTGATCGGCACGGTGGGCGGCAGGGCGGAATAATAAGCCGACACCTCGGTGATCTCCGCCTCGGTCATGGCCTTGGCGAAATCCACCATCTGCTGCGCGTTCTTCTTGCGTGGCTCGGCGCTGTGGCGTGCGCCCGATTTCATGTCCCGCAGCTGGCGCGCCAGGTAATCGGCGTTCAGCCCCGCGATATTGGCGTTCTGCGGCCGGCCCTTGCCGTTGGGGTAATGGCAACTGGCGCAGGCAGTGATGCCGCGGGCGGTATCACCGGCGGCGACGATTTTCGGCATGGATGGATGATCGCCCGGATACCAGTCGGCGGGCGGGGTGTGGCCCGCCCCAGCCGTCTGGCCGCGGGTGAAAGGCCCGCTCGCACCCGGCAGGTTAAACTTGGTGCCATCGTCCTTGGGTGCGGTGGCTTCGTTCTGCGGTGTGGGCACGGCATAGGCCCATTCTGGGTAGGAGGGGGCCGGATAGCTGGACGGCGCGGCCATCGCCGTGCTGATCCCCGAAAGGAAAAAGCCAATCGCCGTCTTCACGCCGGCACGTCCACCCAGGCGCGGGATTTGTGGCTGGCCAGTTCGGCATCCAGGATTTTCATCTGCCGCAAGCCATCGGCGAATTGCGGATAGTCCGCCACCGCAGCCGGATCGCTGATGGACGCGTAAAAGCGCCGGTACAGCTGCTTGTGGGTATCGGGGTACCCCTCGGCATGGCCGCCGGGATAGTCGGCGAAGGCGACAGCGTGTTTGTCCAGCAGCGACGGGTCTTTCATCATCACCTGGTTGGGCGCATCGCGATGGCCCAGCCACAACTCCTCTGGCGTCTCCTGCCGCCAGGTGGCGCCGCCCTTGGTGCCATAGATTTCCAGCACCAACCCGTTCTTGCGCCCAGCCGAAACCTGGCTGGCGGTCATGGCGCCGCGCGCTTTGCCCATATGGAACAGAGTGGTTCCGAAATCCTCGGTCACGATCTTGGTATCCACCGTTTCGCCGCTCGTCTTGCCGGAGAAGGTCTCGCCGCCGCCTTTCGGCTGCTTGCGCGTGGGCCAGAAAATCTGCAGGTCGCTGCACACCGAGGAAACTTTTAGCCCGGTGACATGCTCGGCCATATCGAAGAAGTGCGAACCGATATCGGCCATCACCCGTGACGGGCCGCTGACGGAGGGATCGACGCGCCAGTTCCAGTCGGTCTCGTAAAGCATCCAGTCCTGGGAATAGGTGCCCTGAACCACCAGAATTTCGCCAAAGGCGCCCGCTTCCCGCATACTGCGCATCTGCTGCACCATCGGATAGAAGCGCAGATTGTGGCACAGCGCGTTGCGCAACTTCCTGGCCGCCGCGAGGTCCGTCAGTTCGCGCGCTTGCGCACTGGACATGGCCAGCGGCTTTTCGCACAGCACATGCTTGCCCGCTTCCAGCGCCGCCTTGGCGATGGGAAAATGGGACGCGTTGGGGGTGCAGACATGCACCGCGTCGATCGACGGATCGCGCATCACGTCCTGCCAGTCGCCCGTGCTGTTGAGCACGTTATAGCCTTCGGCGGCGGCGCGGGCCTTGTCGGCGCTTGTTGCGGCCACCTCCACAACATCGACATGCTCGATGCGGCGCAGCGCTTCCAGATGCACCCGGCCCATGAAGCCGGTGCCGATCACCGCCGTGCGAATGCGTTCCATCACACCCACCAGGCCGCGGCCGGCTTTTCCTTGATGATCACCTGGCTCAGCAGCGCCGCCGCCTTGGTCAGGCCTTCGTCAGGCGACATCAGGCTATCTTCGTGTTCAATGGACAGCACATCGTCATAGCCATACATGCGCAAGGTGGAGATGAACTCGCTCCACCATTCGGCGCTGTGGCCATAGCCCACGGTGCGGAATATCCAGGAACGATGGCGTTCGTCGGTATAGGATTTGGTGTCCAGCACGCCGTTGCGCAGTACATTGGTGGGGAACAACTGGGTGTCCTTGGCATGGACATAATGGATGGCATCGCCCAGCTCGCGCACCGCCACGATGGGATCGATGCCCTGCCAGAACAAATGGCTGGGATCCAGGTTGGCGCCCACTGACGGCCCGGCGATGGCGCGCAGGCGCAGCATGGTCTCGGGATTATAGACGACGAAGCCCGGATGCATCTCGATGGCGACTTTCACGCCATGGTCTGCGGCGAACTTGCCATGCGCCTTCCAATAGGGCGTCACAACCTCGTCCCACTGCCAGTTCAGGATTTCCAGATATTCCGGCGGCCAGGAACAAGTGACCCAGTTGGGAAACTTGGCGCCGAAGGAATCGCCGGGGCAGCCCGAAAAATCCACCACCGTCTTCACGCCCAGCTTTTCTGCCAGCAAAATGGTCTTCTTGCTGGTTTCGGCATACTTGGCGGCAATCGCCTTGTCGGGATGCAGCGGGTTGCCGTGACTGGACAGGGCCGAAATAGTGAACCCGGCGTCAGCGATCTTGCTCTTGAAGGTGGCCAGCTCCGCCGGATTGTCCAGCATGGACAGCTTGGCATGGGCGTCGCCGGGATAATTGCCGGTGCCGAACTCCACTGTATCGATGTTCAGCGATTTCAGCTTTTTCAGCACCTGATCCAGCGGCAGGGCCGACAGCAACGGCGTGAACACACCCACTTTCATGATTTGCTCCCAAAATGCCCTTCGCCGGGGCTTAAGGCGTTGATTTCAGACCATCGGCGGGGGGAGTGCAACCCGGGACTGGAACCGCCTGGCCCCCTTGCCCATTACCGCTGTAAGCAACAGGAGTGAGCCATGTCACTGTTCAAGAAGAAGGACGAACATGCCGGCAGCGGCGTCGACAAGCCCGATCCCAAAGGCTTTGTCGAAAAGGTGGTGGACAAGGTGAAGGGGGTGACCGAAGCCCAGCCCGCCGTCCCGCCCAAGGGACCGGCCGCGCCATAGCCTGTTTGCGCTGGCGGGCGCGCCGCCTTATCTCTTGGCCGTGAGCCAGCCGGATTTCATTTTATCGGTTTCCTGCCCAGACTGCCGCGGCATTGTCGCGGAGGTGACGCGTTTTCTGTTCGAGCGCAACTGCAACATCCTGGACAGCCAGCAATTCGGCGACCGCGCCAATGGCCGGTTTTTCATGCGGATACACTGCCTGTCGGAAGGCGGCATTGGTATTCCCTGGCTGGAAAAGGAATTCGCGACGATCGCGCAGAAATTCGACATGGACGCGAAATTCTTCGATTCCAGCCGCAAGACCCGGGCCCTGATCATGGTGTCGAAGTTCGGCCACGGCCTTGTGGACCTGCTCTATCGCACCCGCATCGGCGCCATTCCGATCGAGGTGCCGCTGATCGTTTCAAACCACCGCGACTTTGAAGACGTCGCGGTGGCGCAGGGCATTCCCTTTGTCCATTTGCCCATGACCAAAGAGAACAAGGCGGCGCAGGAGGCCAGGCTGGCGGCGCTGATGGACGAGCATCGCATCGATCTGGTCGTGCTGGCGCGCTATATGCAGATCCTGTCGGATGACTTTTGCCGCCCGCGCCCCGGACAGATCATCAATATCCATCACAGCTTTTTGCCCAGCTTCAAGGGCGCCAATCCCTATACCCAGGCGCATGAGCGCGGCGTCAAGCTGATCGGCGCGACGGCGCACTATGTCACCGGCGACCTGGACGAGGGGCCGATCATCGAACAGTCGGTGGAGCGCGTGACCCATGCGCTGGGCCCCGAGGATTACGTGTCGGTGGGCCGCGACATCGAAAGCCGTACCCTGGCGCGCGCCGTCAAATGGCACTGCGAGCACCGCATTCTGCTCAATGGCCGCAAGACGGTGATCTTCTCTTAAGCCTTGGTCTTTTGCGCCGTGGGTTCGTCGGCCGTGCTCACGTACGCTGGGTACGCTCCGCGCGGCCTCCTGCCCACGTCACAAAATCCCTGCGGCTTTAATTCGGCGTCAGCTTCAGAAGCGCCTTCTGTTCCGTCAGGACATAGACGGCGCCATCGGGCCCCACCCGTACATCGCGGATGCGCTCTTTCCTGTCGGTCAGCAGCGGTTCTTCCGCCACCACCTTGCCGTTCTTGAGTTCCAGGCGATAGACGCCGAGCCCGCGCAGCGCGCCTGCCAGCAGGTTGCCGTTCCATTTGGGAAACAGCTTGCCCTTGTAAAAAGTCAGGCCCGACGGCGCGATTACCGGGTCCCAGTAATAGACCGGCTGTTCCAGACCGTCCTTGGCGACAATGCCTTCGCCGATGGGTCCGCCCGGATAGTCCAGGCCATGGGTGATGATCGGCCAGCCGTAATTCTTGCCGCGCTGGATCTTGTTCAGTTCATCGCCGCCGCGCGGCCCATGCTCGGTTTCCCAAAGCGTGCCGTCCGGCGCCATCACAAAGCCTTGGGGGCTGCGGATGCCGGTGGCCCAGATTTCCGGGCGCACGCCTGGCTTGTTCAGGAACGGATTGTCCGGCGCGGGCAGGCCATCCGGCGTCACATGGATGATCTTGCCCACGTCATTGTCGGTCTTCTGTGCCAGCTGCAGGTCGTAATCGGCCTTGCGGTTGCCGTCGCGGTCGCCCACCGTCATGAAGATGGTGCCGTCCCTGGCGATGACGATGCGCCCCCCCTGCTTCATGGAAAAGTTCTGCATCGGCAGCTCCGGCACGCCGCGATAGATCACCGTCACGTCATGCACGGCGTTGCCGGCCTGATCGAGCACGGCATGCGCCAGATAGGTGTTGCTGTTGCCCTTGGGCAAAGTTTCGAAGAAGGAAAAATAGATGCGATGGCTCTTTGGGAAGTCCGGCGCCAGCACGACATCCAGCAGCCCCAGGGTACGCGCCGACGCCAAGCCGGCAAGCCCGGTGAGCGGCCCGGTCATGCTGCCGTCGGCGCTGATGATGCGCAAATGGGCGGGGTATTTCTCGGTCACCAGCATCTTGCCGTCCGGCAAAAAGGCGATGGACCAGGGCATGTGCAATTTGTCGGTGACGGTGGTGACTTTGTAGTCGTGCGCCTTGTGATAAGGGGCCCGGGTCTGCTGCGGGAACAGCGGCCTGTCATCGGCCTTTTCCGGCGGCCTTGCATCCCAATACTGCCCCTCAACCATGCGCGGCGTCGGGAACTCGCGGCTGTCGCCCGGCGTGGGCGCCGGACGGGGCAACTCCTGCGCCATTCCCGCCGGCGGCATCAGCATCACCGCCGCGAACAAGATACGTTTCATGCGTTTCCCCTTATTGTTATCAGCCGCTGTTACGAAGGCCCGCCGCGACGCCGTTGATCGACATGTGAATGCCGGCATGGATGTCGGCGCTGGCATCACCCTCGCGCCGCCGCCGCAGCAAATCTACCTGCAGATGGTTTAGTGCATCCACATAAGGCAGGCGGCTGCGGATGGACTCCGCCAGCCTGGGGCTTTGCGCCAACAGTTCGGACTGCCCATTGATCGCCAGTACCGCGGCGCGGGTGCTTTGCCATTCCGCCTCGATTCGCGCCATGACCATTTGCGCAAAGGCGCGGTCCTCCACCAGTTCGCTGTAACGCCGGGCGATGGGCATGCTGGACTTGGCCAGCACCATTTCCATATTCGCCAGCATGGTGCGGAAGAAAGCGGACTTCTTATAAAGGGGCTTCAATTGTTCCACCCCCACGGCGTTCGCTGCCGCTCCAAAGCCAAACCAGCCGGGCAGCATCACCCGTGCCTGGGACCAGGAAAACACCCAGGGGATGGCGCGCAGGTCTTCGATCTTCGGCGACTTGGTACGCGAGGCGGGGCGGCTGCCGATCTTGAGGTCGGCGATTTCCAGCAGCGGCGTGGCCTGGCGGAAATAGGTCTCGAAGTTCGGCGTGTCATAGACCAGGCCACGATACTGCGCGAAGGCAGTCTGCGACAGTTTTGCCAGAAGCGCGCCATCTTCGCCATCGGCGGCATCGTTCTGCGGCGACAGTTCGGCCAGCAGTGCGGCGGCGACGATGGTTTCCAGGCTCGCCTGGCCGATTTCCGGATCGCCATATTTCGAGGCCACCACTTCGCCCTGTTCGGTGATACGGATGCCGTGAGCGCTGGCTTCGCCGGGCAGGGCGCGGATGGCGTCGAAGCTGGAGCCGCCGCCGCGTCCCACCGCGCCGCCGCGGCCATGGAAAAAGCGCATGCGGATGCCGCGATCCTTGCCCAGTGCCACCAGCCGGGCGATGCCCGAATAGATTTCCCAGTTGGATGTGACGTAGCCGCCATCCTTGTTGCTGTCGGAATAGCCGATCATCACTTCCTGCAAATTGCCCTGGGCGGCAATCATCGCCTTGGGCAGCGGTGCATCGAAATAAGTGCCCATCACCGTCGAGCTCTGGCGCAGATCCTCGATGGTTTCGAACAGCGGCACCACGCGCAGGCGCGCATTCGGCGTCTCGCCCGGCAGGAACAGGCCCGCTTCCTTCATCAGGAGCGCGGTTTCCAGAAGGTCGGACGGGGTCGCGGCCTTGGAAATCACATATTGCGCCACCGCGCCTTCGCCGAAATTCTTTTTCAGCACGGCGGCCTTGTCGGCGATGGCCAGCTCACGCGCCGTCTCTGCGGAATAATCCGCATAGGGCGATCGCAAGGGTCGGGCATGGGCCAGTTCGTTTAGCAGCAGCGCGGCGCGCTGTTCTTCTGCCAGCGCCAGATAATCATCTTCCGCGCCTGCGACTTTCAACAGTTCCGCCACGGCGCGTTCGTGGACATCGCTGTTTTGGCGCACATCCATGGTGGCCAGATGAAAGCCGAAGGCGCCCACCGCTTCGCGCAGGTTCAAAAGCCGCCCTTCCGCCAGATCGCCATCGCCATGCTCGGCCAGCGAGGCCGCGATCACGTTCAGGTCCGCGGCGAAGTCTTCCGGCGCCGCATAGGCGTCCGCCTTGAAGCGGGCCTTGCGCACCGGCTCCGCGCCCAGCAGCGCCGTGCGGGTCGCCGCCATGCGGGCGTAGCAGGTGACCAGCGCCCGGCGATAAGGCTCATCGCCCTGGTGCACCGAGACCTGGTCGTCACGCGCCACCAGCTTTTTCAGGGCATCGCTGGTTTGCGTCAGGGAATCGGACAGCGACAGTTCGGCGCCCAACGCGTGAATTTCGCTCAGATAATGGTCCAGCACGATCTCGGCCTGGCGGCGCACGGCATAATCCAGGGTCTCGGGCGAGACATTGGGATTGCCGTCCCGGTCGCCGCCCACCCAGGAGCCGGGCTTGAGATAAGCCATCATCTCGCCGTCCAGTTTGAACAGCCGCGCCAGCCGGCGCTTCACCAGGGGCAAGCCGGGCAGGAAGCTGCGGGCGAAGACGGCGAGGTTGTTCTCGATCTCGTCCTGCACGGTGATGCGGTTGTCGCGCAGCATGCGGGTCTGCCACAAGACACGGATGGCGCGCTTGAGCTGCACATCGATTTCGTCCTGCTCGGCGGTCTGCAGGCTGGCCGCCTCGCGCCGTTCCAAAAGCTCGCTGAGCTCATTCTCACGGTCCAGGATGGATTTTCGCCTGACCTCGGTGGGGTGGGCGGTGATCACCGGCACGAACAGCGCGTCTTTCAGGTAGGCGCGCACCCGCTTGGGGGTCAGGCCGGGATGCAGCTCCATGCGTTGGGCGGCGCCCGAGCCCAGCGTCTTGGTCTCGCGCCGGGCGACGTGATCGTCGGCGATATTGGCCAGCTGGGAAAAGATCGAAAAGGCGCGGATCAAGAGCAGGATGTCCGGCTGGCCGAGCCCGCGCAGACGGTCCATGGCGATTTCGCCGCTGCGGTGCTCGCCCACCGACTGGCGGCGGATATCCTCCACCAGCCGGAAAGCGTCCGCCCCGCGCTGCTCGCGGATCACCTCGCCCAGCAGCCGGCCCAGCAGGCGGATGAAGGCGCGGTCCTCGCGTGGAAGTTTGGGCTGTTCGGTCATGTCACTTTTGCCAGTGGCGGGTGTGGCGGGGGCCGGTTACAGTAGCCGCAAAAGGGGCGGCGTAAAAAGCGCCGGTTGGGGTTATCGTGGACGTGAATTCCACATTGGCAATGCTGCCGCTCGATTATGTCGAGTTTTTCGTGTTCCTGGCGGTGCTGTCCGTCGTGGGCTTTGTTTCCGGCCGGGGTGAGCGCGGGTCCTCCAGCGACTACTTTTTGGCCGGCCGCCGGCTGCCCTGGTACGTGGTCGGAGGCTCTTATATCGCCGCCAATGTCTCCACCGAGCATTTCATCGGCCTGATCGGCGCCAGCTACCTGCTGGGCGTGCCGCCGGCGCTGGCCCAGTGGCAGACCACTCTGGCCGAGGTCATCATCGTTTTCCTGTTCGTGCCCTTCCTGATCCGGGCGCGCATCACCACCGTGCCGGAATATCTGGCCAAGCGGTTCGGGCCCGGCGTGCGGCTGGCCTTTGCGCTGCTGACCATCTTCGCCAACATCACCATCTTCATGGCGGCGGTGATGTATGCCGGCGGACTGGCGCTGGCGGGTTTTTTCGGCTGGCCGCTGTTGTGGTGCATCATCGGCACCGGCATCTTCGCCGGCGGCTGGGCGGTCTATGGCGGCCTCAACACGGTGGCCTGGACCGGCGTTCTGACCGCCATCGTCAAGATCGGCGGCGTTACGCTTCTCACCATCCTGGCGCTAAAGGCGATGACCGCATCGGGCGGCATCATCGACGGCTTCAACTATGTGATCGACAAGAATGTCGCCGCCAGCGGCATCTGGCACAAAGCGCTGGAAGCCAGTTCACCCCATCTGACCCAGTACGGCACCTACAACCGCATGACGGTGTTCCAGCCGCCGGATCATCCGCTGGTGCCTTGGACCGGCACCTTCTTCGGCTTTCTGGCGGTGGGCGTGTGGTACGGGGTGATGAACCAGTTCATCGTCCAGCGCGTGCTGGGCGCGCGCGACATCTGGCATGCCCGGATGGGCATGGTGATGGCCGGCTACGCAAAGCTGTTCCTGCCGCTGATCATCGTATTGCCGGGTCTTATCCTGTTCGCGCGCCATCCCGAATTCATGCTGAGCGACTGGGCGACCGCCAGCCACCGCGCCGATGGCGGTTTTGTGGTGCTGGTGCGGGAGTTCTTTCCAGTCGGATTGCGCGGGCTGTTGCTCGCAGTCTTGATCTGCGCCGTGCAGGCCACCGTGAGTTCGGTCGTCAATGCGACCGGCGCAATCCTGACCTTCGACATCTATGCCGCGCTGATCAACAAGCACGCGACGGAAAAACAGAAAGTGCGCTTCGGCATCTGGGCGTCCTTCGCCTCGATCATGGCCGGCATCGCCATGGCCATTGCCATCAGCCGGATGGACGCAGGCATCTATCAGTATATGCAGACCATCAATGCGCTGGTGGCGCCGCCCTTCGCCGCCATCCTGTGGGTGGGCCTGTTGTGGAAGCGCACCAATGGGGCAGGGGCCATTGCCGCCATCGTCACCGGCTTCGGGGTGGGCATCGCATTCAAGGTCGCCGCCTTGACCTGGCCGGCGCCGTATCTGCCGGGCTGGTTCTATCCCTTCGGCAACCAGGCCCCGGTCTGCCTGGCGCTCTCCATATTGGCCTGCGTCCTGGGCACCCTGGCCCATCCGGCCCCCACCCCGGGGACCGACCCGGACCCCGTGACCTTCTGGAATTCCAGGGAAACGCTGGGCGAAGGCCTGGGGAAGGCCTGGTACAGCAGCGTAGTTCTGTGGGCCGGCCTGTCATTGGTGCTGACCTTGGCCGCCATGGTGATATTCTCTCAGTTAGTCTTCCCAGGAACAGGACCATGAACAAAAGAAACATTTCGGATCTGGTCATCCGGCAGTCGGAATTCAAAGGCGAAATCGGTGTGGCCAAGGCCGATATCACCCCGCCGGTGGGCATCTATTCCCGCTCCTGGGGCAGCGCCAAGCACGACTCGGCCGAGGGCATCCATCGCCCGCTCTATGTCACCAGCATGTTCATTCGCGGCGGCGACCCCAAGATCGAGCTGTATCTGGTCTGCTTCGACTTGGGCTGGTGGTACGACAACGCCCATGAGATGGAGATTCGCGAGCGCATCCTGAAGGAAACGGGGATCCGCAACGACCAGCTCATCACCCATATGGGCCATACCCATTCGGGCCCGATCACAAACCTGCAAAACCTGGAGCGCGAAGGCGGGCATCTGATTCCGCCCTATCGCGACAAGATCGTGGAAGGCGCGGTCAAGGTCATCAAGGAGTCCAAGGCCAATGTGCAGCCCGCCGTGGCCAGCTGGGCCGAGGGCCGGTGCGACATGGCGCGCAACCGCGATCTGGTTTTGGACAGCGAAACCTTCCTGTGCAGTGTCAATCCCGACGGCCCCAGCGACGATACCGTGCTGGTGGGCCGCGTCACCGATGCCGGCGGCAAGATCATTGCCACCATGGTCAACTATGCCTGCCACCCGGTGTCTCTGGGCGGCGGCAACAAGACGATCTCGCCCGACTATTATGGCGCCATGCGCGAAGTGGTGGAACGCGACACCGGCGGGGCGCCCTGTTTCTTCCTGCATGGCGCCTCCGGCGACATGACACCGTTGCGCTCCTATGAAAGCGACACCGCGATCGCCGACCAGAATGGCCGCCAGCTTGGCTATGCGGCGCTCTCCGCCCTGACCGGTATGCTGCCGCCGGAGCAGGAAATCGCCTTCGACCGCATCGAGGATTCCGGCGCGCGGCTGGGCCGCTGGAGCCTGCGTCCCAAGCCCGCCAGCACGGCGCTGAAGATCTCCCGTTCGAACACCGAGCTGCCTTACGTCAATTTGCCCACGGAAGCCGAACTGCTGGCGCAACTGAAAGACTGCACCGATCGTCCCTTGAAGGAGAGGATCGAGCGGCGGCTGATGGTGCGCCGGGACGTGGGCGAGGGAAAGTCGCGCACCGTTTCGACTACGCTTGTTCAGATGGGCGATGCGTTCCTGGTCGGCGCGCCGGCCGAGCCCTACAGCGCCTATCAGAAGGAAATCCGCGCCCGCTTCCCCGGCCATGCCGTGATGGTGCTGAACATCGTCAACGGCAATGTCGGGTATCTCGCGCCGGCAGACACGTATGAGAAGCCGGGCCTTTACCAGATCAAGATTTCCCTGTTCCAGCCCGGCTGCATGGAGCAGGTGATCGACGACACCTCCAAATCCCTCAGGAAACTAGAAGAAGCCCATGGATAAGCCCTCCGCCGAAACCGTTCTGCAGCACAACCGCCGCTACATTCCGGGCGGCATTTCCTCGGTCAATCGCGCCATCGATCCGGCCATCACCTTCACCAAGGCCGATGGCGCCTATCTGTGGGACACCGAGGGCAAGCGCTACATTGATTATCATGCGGGTTTTGCACCCTATTTCCTGGGCCACAATTTCAAGACCATCAACATGGCCGCTGCTGCCGCCCTGAACAGCGGCGACAGCCTGTTCGGCGCCGGGCCGTCCATTTCCGAGGGCCGCCTTGCCGAACTGATCTGCGAGAATGTTCCGGCCGTCGACAAGATCACCCTGATGAACACCGGCAGCGAGGCGACCTCGCTGGCCATCCGCATTTCACGCGCCGTGACGAACCGCCAGCACATTATCGTGATGCAGGGCGGCTATAACGGCAATCACGACGAGCTGGCGACCAACGTCTTCAACACTTTGGCCGAAATCGGACCGCGCGTGTCGCCGGGCGAATATCCGCTGCGTCCGCTGGGGGCAGGGACAACCCTGACCCACAACCGCTTCACCCATGCGATAAATTACAACGACCTGGAATCGGTGCGCTATGTCTGCCGCCGTTATCCGATCGCCGCCCTGATCACCGAGCCGCTGCTGCAGAATATCGGGGTGGTGAAACCCAAGCCCGGTTATCTCGAAGGCCTGCGCGACCTGGCGGACGAGTTCGGCTTCCTGCTGGTGTTTGACGAAGTGAAGACCGGTTTCCGCCATGCCGTCGGCGGCTATAGCGAGATCAGCGGCGTACGGCCCGACCTGGTGGTCTATGGCAAGGCGGTCGCCAACGGTTTCCCGCTCGCGGTCGTGGGCGGCAAGGCCGAATATATGGACTCGATCATCGATCCGGATCCGGCGCGCCGCCCCTTTGTGGCGGGCACGTATAACGGCCATCCCGTCGCGGTGGCCGCAGCCATCGAGACCGTGCGTTACCTCGTCGCCACCAAGGATTCGCTCTATCCCAGGATGGAAAAAATGGGCGCGGCGATGGAGGCGGGTATCCTGGACATTTTTGCGCGCAAGGGCATCCAGGCCTGCGTGGCGCGCCAGGGTTCGGCTTTTTCGTTCTACCTGATGGAAAGGCCGCCGGCCGACCTGCACGACATTATCGAAGGCCACGACTTTGCCAAGGACGTGGCGCTGCGCCGGGCCCTGATCCAGCGCGGGGTGTTCTTTCTGCCCATTGCAACCAAGCAATGTTCGCTGTCGGCGGCGCACAGTGACGCCGATGTCCAGTTCACGCTGGAACAGTTCGAAAGCGCCGTTGCCCAAATCTGGTGACCCAAATCTGGTGACAGAGTCCGGTAAGACGTTATAGTCGCCGCAAAATAAGCCGATTTTGGGAGAGATTCATGAAGCGCATCTTGCTGGCCGCGTTGGCCTCGACCGTGATTTCGGCCGTGACGGTCGCCGCGCTGGCCCAGCCCGGTGTGCAGCAGAAAGCGACCGCGGCGCAGCCCGAGCCATTGAACATTCCTGCCCGCAAGTTGCAGGCGCCCGTGCCGGCGCTGCTGCAGTCGCGCGCCAATGAGATCTACAACACCACCTGCGCCGCCTGTCACGGCACCAGCGCAAGTGCCGGCCCCAGCGCCCGTGCCCTGTTCAGCAACGACTATCTGGGCAGCCATACCGATGCCCAGATCGTGCAGGCGCTGACCGACGGTGTGCCCGGCACATCCAATCACAAGTTCACCACCTTGTTCTTCCCGGATGAAATCGCCCAGATGCCGGCGCTGATCCGCATCCGCGCCGGCATCGTCAACCGCAAGGTCGGTCCGATCCCCGACATCACCGGCAAGGTGTTCAACAGCCAGAAGGCCAGCTTCAAGGTCGAGACCCTGGTCAAGGGCCTGAACCAGCCCTGGGGCATGGCCTTCCTGCCGGATGGCCGCATGGTCTTCACCGAACGTTCCGGCCAGTTGCGTTTCATGGACAAGAGCGGCAACGCATCGGCGCCGGTAAAGGGTACGCCCGCGGTGTTCGAACGCCAGGACGGCGGCATGCTGGACGTGGCGGTGCCGCCCGACTTCGCCAAGACGGGCTGGATCTATATTTCCTATTCCACCGTGGCGCCGGGCTATCAGATCCAGCCGGGTGATGAGCAGGCGCCCAACATGGCGCCGCCGACCATGACCTGGGTCGTGCGCGGCAAGGTCAATGCCAACAATGAGTGGGTGGACCAGCAGGTGCTGTTCAATCCGCCGGCCGATTCCTATCGCGTCAGCGCCGACCATTACGGCTCGCGCTTCCTGTTTGACGGCAAGGGGCATTTCTTCTGGTCCATGGGTGAGCGCCATGACATGCAGATGTCCCAGAACCTGGCCTCGCCGCTGGGCAAGATCCATCGCCTCAACCTCGATGGCTCTGTCCCCAAGGATAATCCCTTCGTCCATACGCCGGGCGCGCTGGGCAGCATCTGGACTTTCGGCCACCGCAATCCCGAGGGCCTCTCCATCGATCCGGCCACCGGCATCTTCTGGGAAACCGAGCATGGTCCGGTGGGCGGCGATGAGGTCAACATCATCGAGCCGGGCAAAAATTACGGCTGGGGCATGGCCACCTTCGGCATTGAGCCGGGCATCGGACGGCTGCACGCCACCGGCGTCACCGATCCGATCACCTATTACAATCCCTCGATCGGCCCAAGCGGCATCACTTTCTATACGGGGAACAAATTCCCCGCCTGGAAGGGCAATCTGTTCATCACCGGCATGGTCGGCCAGAAGCTGATCCGCATGGACATCCAGGGCCGCCAGATCGCGTCCCAGGAAACGCTGATCGCCGATTATGGCCGGGTGCGCGATGTGAAGGTTGGACCCGACGGCCTGATTTATGTGCTGCTGCAAAACATGAATGGCGACGCCAAGGGCGGCTCCATCATCCGTCTGGTGCCCGCCAACTAAGGGCGTTAGGCTCTCCTTCAAACGCCCATAAGTGGCGCAAGGGGAGAACAGCATGAAACGGCGTGATTTCGTGACCGGTGCGGCGGCGGTGGCAGCCGGAGCCTTGACCTTGCCCACCTTGGGCTGGGCGCAGGAAAAGTCCAAGCTCAAGATCACCGGCATCCGGCTGGTGAAATTGACGCCGAAAAATCCGCCACCGGTCTACACGCCCGCTGCCGGTTCTTGGTCCACCCAGGGCGTGGAAGTGTCGGCGCCGCCTAATATCTATTCGGAATTCCGCCCCACGCGCAGCCTGTTCGCGGCCAAGAACGTGCCGGGCTTCACGGTGGAGATCACCACCGACAAGGGCATCGTGGGATATGGCGAAGGCGGCGCTGGCGGCGGCGCGCTGGTCATGGGGCACTTGGCCCCGTTGATGATGGGCCGCGATCCCTTCGACATCGAGCGCAACTGGGACATCGCCTTTCGGGTGATGGAATCCTATGGCACCGAGGGCGTGACGATGAACGCCATCTCCGGCTTCGACAATGCGCTGTGGGACATTGTCGGCAAGGCGCTGGGCGAGCCGGTGTACCGGCTGCTGGGCGGCGAGGCCAAGCCGCGCATCCCGGCCTACTGCACCGGCAACGACATCGAGCAGCATGTCGCCTTCGGTTACAAGCGGCTGAAAGTGGCGATGCCGGCCGGCCCGATCCGCGGCGAGGAAGGCAAGCGCGAGAATGTCGCGCTGGTGGCGCGGGCCCGCAAGGCGGTTGGCCCCGACGGCGACGTAATGTGCGACTGCTGGATGTCGTGGGACGAGCAATACACCATCGAGATGTGCAAGCTGATGGAGCCCTATCGCGTCAAGTGGGTGGAAGAAGTGCTGCCGCCCTATGAATTTGCGGGCTTTGGGCGACTGCGCAAGAAGATCACCTCCACCAATATTGCCACCGGTGAGCATGTCTATGGCCGTTATGGCTTCCGCAAGCTGCTGGACGCCGATGGCGCGTCCATCTGGCAGCCGGACGTCACCTGGTGCGGCGGCATGAGCGAGCTGCGCAAGATCGGCGCCCTGGCCGAGGCCTACGACATCGACGTCATTCCCCATGGCGGCGGCCTCAACGGCGCGGTGCACTGGTCAATCAGCCATGTCAACGCGCCCTGGGCCGAGCTGTTCATGCCCCCGCCGGGCGGGCCCAAGAAGGCCTATGACATGTTCGAGCAGCAGTATGAGATCACACGCGGCCCCGAAGGTATCTACATGCATCCCACCCGCACGCCGGGCTGGGGTTGGGATCACAACGCGACGCCGATCTGACCATGAAAAGGCTTCTCGCCGTCCTGGCCATTGTGTTCGCCGCCGCTTCGCTCTGTCACGTCACGTCGCGTGCCCTTGCGCAGGAACCTTTCGCTGCGGCCCAGGATGATTTCGAGAAGAATTGCGCCGTCTGCCACGGCTCGGGTGGCGGGGGCGGCGACCGCGCTCCGGCGCTGGCCGACAATCCTGACCTGCGCCGGCTGGATGCGGGCGGTATCGCCGCCATCATCCGGCGGGGCATAGCCGGGGGCATGCCATCCTTTGCCAGCCTGCCGCAGGAGCAGGTGACGCGCATCGCCGCCTGGCTGAAGTCGATGAATGACTCGGCACTGGGCAATGCGTCGCCGCAGCAGATCGCGGCCGGCGAAGCCTTTTTCTTCGGTGAGGGCGGCTGCAGCGGCTGCCACATGGTCAAGGGCCGCGGCGGCAGCAATGGGCCCGATCTTTCCGGCATCGGTGCGCGCTCGACCATCAAGGAAATCAACGCCTGGCTGGACAATCCGACCGGCCAGATGGGCAAGAAAACATTGGCCGTTTGCCCGTTCTGGGCTTTCTGCCCCGATTTTTCATGGGCCATTGCCGACGTCGCCATGAAAGATGGCAGCACGTTGCGCGGTTTCCTGCGCGGCCAGACCGAACATGAAGCCCAGATCCAGACTTTGGATGGCAAGCTGCATCTGCTGGACGCATCCAAATACAATTCGGTGACGCGCGAAAAGCAGTCGATCATGCCGGTGCTGAAGGCCACGGCCGATCAGCGCCGCGATCTGCTGGCTTACTTCTCAAGCCTTGCGGGTGTGGAAGAGGGTCCACTGACCACCGCCAGTGCGCCCGTCACCCAAGCCGATATCGACCAGATCATGAAGCCGCGGCGCGGCGACTGGGCCAGCTATAATGGCGGTTTTGACGGCAACCGTTTTTCGCCGCTGGACCAGATCACCACCGACAATGTGAAGCGGCTGCAGCCGCAATTCCTCTTCGCGCCGGGCGGCTCGGGACTGGAAGGTACCCCCATCGTCATCGGCGACATGATGTACGTGACGGGCGGCACCCGCGTTTGTGCGTTAAACGCCCGAACCGGGGCGCCCGTCTGGTGTGTGCCCCGCAACAGCGGCATTGCGTCGGCGCCCAAGGGCGCGTCCCCGCCGGTCGGTCCCAATCGCGGCGTGGCGGTGCTGGGCGACCGGGTGTTCTATATTTCCGACGATGCCTATCTGGTCTGTCTTAACCGCCTGACCGGCGCGGTGATGTGGAGCGTGTGGCTGCCGGAGAAGGGCGCCAAGGGCAAGTTCTACAGCTCCATGGCACCGATGGTGGTGAACGACATGATCGTGGCCGGTATTGCGGGCGGCGATTCCCCGATGCGCGGCTTTCTGGCAGCCTATCGCCCCGACAGCGGCAAGCTGGCCTGGCGCTTCTACACCATCCCCAGGCCGGGCGAGATGCCGCTGTCCAAGACCTGGATCGGCCGGGCGCTGGAAACCGGCGGCGGCGCCACCTGGCATACCGGATCGTACGATCCAGAAACCGGCACGCTCTACTGGGCGGTGGGAAATCCCTATCCCGATACCGATCCGGACGAGCGCGGCGGGCGCAATCTCTACACCAATTCGGTGATCGCGCTGGATGCGAAAACCGGCAAGTTCAAATGGTATTTCCAGTTCACGCCCTATGACACCCATGACTGGGACGCGACCCAGTCCATGGTGCTGGTGGATGCGATGTGGAAGGGCAAGCCGCGCAAGCTGCTGATGTCGGCCCAGCGCAGCGGCATCTTCTATGTGATCGACCGCACAAATGGCGCGTTCCTGCTGGCCAAGCCCTTCGTCAAGAAGATGACCTGGGCCAAGGGCTTTGAGAAAGACGGCACGCCGATCCTGACGGAGGGCAACACGCCAACGCATGACGGCACCGTGACATGTCCCGGCGTGCGCGGCGCCACCAACTGGTACGCGCCGTCTTACGATCCGCAGACCCGGCTGTTCTATGTCATGGCGGCGGAAGACTGCGGTATCTATCGCAAGAGCGGCAAGATCTTCGGGCCCAATCCCGATCCCTCCAATGTCGGCACCCGCCTGGTGCGGGCGCTGAACATCGAAACCGGCGACATGGTGTGGGAGAAGCTGCTGACCGGCCCGCAGGAGACCAACTATACTGGCGTGCTGACCACGGCGGGCGGCGTGCTGTTCCACGGCGAGACCGGCGGGGACTTCGCGGCGGTGGATGCCAAAAACGGCAAGACCCTGTGGAGCTTCCGCGCCAATGACAGCTGGCGGGCCTCGCCCATGACTTACATGATCGACGGCAAGCAGTATGTCGCGGCGATGGATTCCACCAACCTGATCAGCTTCGCGCTGCCGGACTGATCAAGCCTGCGCTGCCGCGGGGGGATGCTTGCTGTTCCAGGTGCGCCATTCGTTCAGCACCAGGAGCAAAGTAACGGTGTCCAGCAGCGCCAGGCCCAGCAGCAAGTTCGACCATTTGTCGGCCAGTTCAACGCTCATATAGGCGATGAAGCCGGTCAGGATGAACGAGGCAAACGGAAACACCCACACACCCCGGCCTCGCAAAAGCGTGACGGTGATCGCCATCTTCAAGGCGCCGTGCACCAGCAGATAGATGATCACGAATTCGCTCTGCGACTCCGCCAGCGCCGCGGCGCCCTGGCGGATGAACTCGGCGGTGGGCGAGTGGCGGCCCTGGTAAAGCTCCGGGTTGGTCCATTGCAGGGCCAGAGAATAGAGCCTCTGCGGCCCCGTAATGGCGATGATCAGCCCGGCTGTGATTTCCAACAGGCCGAAAAACCCCTTGATCAGGATCGTTACCAGATAGGCCCCGTGGGCAAGTGTCGATTTGGACAGGGTGCAAGTCCTTGAAAAGCGGGGCCGGGGTGCCCGGCGGCTGTATCCGGGACCTCGCATGCGACCGCGGCAATTCCGTGGCAGGTCGATTGCCCTTAGTCCAGCAATCTTTCCAGAGTGGGCAATTCGTCGGCTTCGCGCGAAGGCTTGTCCCAGCGGATGCGGTTGACTCGGGGGAAGCGCATGGCGACGCCGGACTTGTGCCGGGTGGAGCGTTGCAGGCCTTCAAAGGCGATTTCCAGCACCAGGCCGAAGTCCTTGTCGGCGCGTACCGAACGGACCGGCCCGAAACGCTCGATCGTGTTGTCGCGCACGAACTTGTCCAGCCGGTTCAGTTCTTCATCGGTGAAGCCGAAATAGGCCTTGCCTACCGGGGTCAGGGCGTGATCGCCATTGGCGTCTTCGCGCCAGACACCGAACGTGTAATCGGAATAAAAGCCGCTACGCTTGCCGTGGCCGCGCTGGGCATACATCAGCACCGCGTCAACCAGATGGGGGTCGCGCTTCCATTTGAACCAGGGGCCCTTTGGCCGCCCCGGTTCATAGACGCTGTCCCAGCGCTTGAGCATCAGCCCCTCTGCGATCTGCGGATCGCCCGTGGGCGGGCTGGCGCGCAAGGCCGCCAGTTCCTCCCAGCTTGCGAAAGGCTGCAAGGGCGACAGGTCGATGCGATCGCTGCCCAACATGGCAATGAAGGCTTCCAGCCGCTTGCGCCGTTCTGCGAAGGGCAGGGTGCGCAGATCTTCCGTCCCGTCCATCAGCAGGTCATAAGCCCGGATGCCGGCGGGAAATTTCGCCATCAGCTTGGCGTCAGCGGCCTTGCGGTTCAGCCGCTGCTGCAGATCGCCGAACGGCGCGGCATGGCCCTTGTTGAAGATCAGCAATTCGCCATCGATCACCCCGTCGAAATTCAGTGCCGCCATCACATCGGGAAAGGCGGCGGCGATATCCTCGCCGGTGCGGCTGTAGAGACGTCGCTGGCCGGCTTCGCTGGCGGCCTGGACGCGGATGCCGTCCCACTTCCATTCCGCGGCATAGTCGGCGGCCTCATAACGCGCGAAGTCGATGGCTTCGTCGATCGCTTGCGCCAGCATGACGGGACGAAAACGCCCGGGCGCATCGGCCGATGGCCGTTCGCTGCGCTTTTCCAGCCAGGCGAACAGATCGCCATAAGGCGGCTCCTGGCCGTGCCAGATTTCTTCGATGTCGCCGACCGCCACGTCACCGAGCGCCGCCAGCGCCTGCTTGGCCAGCCGCGCCGATACGCCGACACGCAAGCCGCCTGTCAGCAATTTCAGCAGTGCCCAGCGGCCGCCGGCATCCAGCGCATCCAGCCAGCGTTCCAGCAGTTGCGGCACTTCGCGCCGCGAGGCGGTGCGCAGGGCTTCCACCACTTCGGGCAGCTCCGGTTCGCGGTTTGCGCCAGGCTTGGCCGGCCAGACCAGCGCAACGGTTTCCGCCAGGTCGCCAACGAAATCATAGGACAGCGCGAACAATTGCGGGTCCAGCCGCGCCTCCGCCGCCTTCCGGATAAAACCGGGCTTGGCGGCGTCGAAGCTCAGCGCTCCTGTGATCGACGCCAGCGCCCAACCGCGTTCCGGATCCGGCGTGCTCCCCAGATAATCGCGCAGCAATGTCAGCTTGGCGTTGCGCGATGGCGTGAAAGCCAGCTGATCCAGCAAGCGTGCGAAGGCTTTCATTCGCCTTCATCCTCATAACCGGCAATCGCCAGCGCGGTTGCGGAGACATCGTTCAGCGCCGCCCAGCGCAGCAGCGCTTCTTCACTGCCATGGGTGATCCACAATTCTTCCGGTTTCAGTTCGGTGAAGGTTTCGGTCAGTTCGTCCCAATCGGCATGGTCCGACACCACCAGCGGCAGTTCGACATGGCGCTGGCGGGCGCGTGCCCGCACAATCATCCAGCCGCTCGCAAAGGCCGGGATGGGATCGGCAAAGCGCCGCGCCCATTTGTCGGCGATCGCCGATGGCGGGGCGATCACGATCTCGCCCGGCAGGGCATTGCGCTTTTCGTCGGTGGCCGGCGCCAGCGATCCCAGATCCACGCCATTGGCCTGGTACAGCGCATTCATGCTGTCCATCGCGCCATGCATGTATAGTGTCTTGTCGTATCCTGCCTCGCGCAGCAGGCGGATGATGCGTTGCGCCTTGCCCAGGGCATAGGCGCCCACCAGATGCGTCCGTTCGGGAAACAGCGCCACCGACTTCAAGAGCTTGGCAACTTCGTCGGCCGCATCGGGAAAGCGGAACACCGGCAGCCCGAAGGTCGCCTCGCTGACGAAGAGGTTGCACGGCACCGGCTCGAACAAGGGGCAGGTGGGATCACGGCGGCGCTTGTAATCGCCACTGATCACCGCAGTGATGCCCTTCCAGCGCAGCACCGCCTGTGCCGATCCCAGCACATGGCCGGCCGGCACCAGGGTGACCTCCACCGCATTGCGCGTGATCTGTCGGCCATAGCTTGCGGCTTCGGTCTTTTCCGCGAAAGCCGCGCCATAGCGCGCCGCCATGATGGCCAGCGTCTGCCCCGTCGCCAGCACCGTGCCATGGCCGGATCGGGCATGGTCGGAATGGCCGTGGGTGATCACGGCCCGGGGTACCGGTCGCACCGGATCAATATGGAAGTCCCCCGGGGGGCAATAGAGCCCCTCCGGCGTATTGCGCAGCAATTGGCGAAACCCAGCCATCAGACAGCAACGCCCCAGCCGGGCCCTGGTTCGCCTCGCGCGATCGCAAGATAAGCCATTGAAACAACATATAATTTGTACAAAAGCCACACTTTATGAGATTGAAGTTGCAAGTCACTTGCAAATAGAGGGACGCTATGTTTGATAGCGGCTCGCAAGTGAGGGAACTGCATGCCGGGGAAACCCGTCAAACGGCCGATTTTTGCCCCCCAGCCCAAGCGGATCGCCGTCAGCGATCTGATGGCCGGCGGGCGTGAGGCGGTCCTGCTGCATGACGGGGATGAATACCGTCTGCGCCTCACGAGCAACGGCAAGCTGATTCTGACGAAGTAGCCGCCGTCCATGTGTCGTGTACCAAGCCAGCCCCTCCGCGCATGCGGACCCACAGGAAGCCAGCCAGGTCGAAACAAACCAATGCTGATCTTCAAGGGGTCCCACTAATGTCTCATCGCAAATCTCTGGCGCTTTCGGGCGCTTCGCTCACCGTTCTGGCGACACTGATGCTCGCCGGTCCCGCCGCCGCGCAGCCGGTGCAATTGGGCCCGGTCTCGGTCAACGACAATGCCGACAAGAACGGCCTGAACCATGCCCCGCCGCTGGCCTCCATGCCTTCGGCCAGCATCCAGGACACGCCCCAGGCGGTGAATGTCATCGATTCAGCCACCATGAAGAGCCAGGCGGTCACCACCCTGGGCGATGCGCTGCGCAACGTGCCGGGCATCACCATCGCCATCGGCGAAGGCGGCACCCTGGCCGGCGACCAGTTCAAGATCCGCGGCTTCGACGCCAAGGACGATGTCTATCTCGACGGCTTGCGCGATTTCGGCGTCTATACCCGCGATGCCTTCAATTATGAAGAAATCCAGGTGCTCAAGGGCCCGTCCGGCCTGATGTTCGGCCGCGGCACCACCGGCGGCGCCATCAACACCATCTCCAAGACGCCGTTCCTCAAGGATCGCTATAACGTGGCGATCGAAGGCGGCAATGGCGATCATGTCCGCGGCACGGCCGACCTGAACTATACCCTGTCCGACACCGCCGCCATTCGCGTCAACGCCATGTACACCGACACCGGCGTGGTGGACCGCGACTTCGTCCATGCCATGCGCTGGGGCGTGGCGCCCTCGATTGCGCTGGGCCTGGGCACCGACACCCAGTTCAACCTGTCCTATCTGCACCAGCATACCGACGCCCATCCCGACTACGGCCTGGTGGTGGCGCAGCGCCCCGGTCAGCTGATCGCCGAACCGGTCAGCGAATATGGCGTGCCGCGCAGCAACTATATTGGTCTGACCAGCGACGTTGACCGCAACGATGCCGATATCGTCACCATGAGGATCGCACACCAGGCGACACCCTGGCTGACCCTCAGCAACGACACGCGCGCCGCCGCTTATGCGCGCTATTTCTCCTATAGCTCGACCGACACCTGCGATTTCACGGTTGCGACCAACTTCTGCTCCAGTGTGATCTTTGGCCAGGCAAACCAGAATGCCGCCGTTGGCACGGCCAATCCGCTGACCACCATGGGTCAGATCGGCGGCGGCGGTCCCTATATCCAGAACAGCTGGGGCGCGCAGAACGTCTTCACCGCCAAGGCCGACTACAATGTCGGCGGCTTCCGCAGCATCACCATCGCTGGTTTCGACGGATCGTACCAGAATGCCGATCGCACGGTCTTCGCCTGGAAGCTGCCAACCACGGCGCAGTACAACTATCCCTTGGGCGACCACACGGTGAACCGCCGCAATATCGGCGTGCCGCTGTTCAACAGTGGCGTTCCGCTCAATCCGCCAGTGGGCTACACCCAGATCTATCCGACCGCCGCCACCATCGCCGGGACCAACGCTACCGCCACCAGCGTGGTGACGTCTTCCGGCCATGCGACGGACCTGGCCTTTTTCGCCACCGAACGATTCTATTTCACGCCGAAAATCTCGGTGATCGGTGGGGTGCGCGTGGACCGCTATACCCCGACCTTCACCTCCGTCACGGTGGGCACGGTGGCGACAGGGCCGAACACCGTCACCGCGCGCTCGCCCCAGACCCTGGTCAATCCGCGCGCCGCATTGGTGTGGGAGCCGTCCGAGGACCAGACCTATTACTTCTCCTATGGCAAATCCTCGGTACCGCAGGGCACCTCGATCGTGGGCTCGCCCACGCCGATCAGCGCCGCCAATCAAGGTCTTGATCCGGAAAAGAGCGAAACCTTGGAAGTCGGCGCCAAAAAGAGTTTCTTCGACGGCGTGTTGGGCCTGTCCGGCTCGCTGTTCAAGGTGCTCAAAAGCAATGCCGTGATCACCGACCCGGCCACCGGCACCGCCACGATCCAGTCGGGCGAGCGCGATCGGGTGCAAGGCGTGGAATTCTCCGCCACCGGCCAGATCACCGACCAGTGGAACGTGCTGGCCGCCTACACCTTCCTGGACTCCAAGGTGACGGCCGACAATTTCTGCAACAGCACCACCCAGGCATGCCTGCCCAATCCCTACACCGTCGGCACCCAGGTGATCTTCGTGCCGAAGAATGCCCTCTCATTCTGGTCGTCCTACAAGCTGGACGATTTCGTGCCAGGCCTGGGTCTTGGCGGCGGCATGACGTACCAGTCCAAGCTGTTCGTGCGTAACACCACGGCCGGGACCGCGCCGGTGGCGACGGGCCTGTCGCGTATCGCCGTCATTCCGCGCACTCTGGAATTCGATGCCGTTGCCACCTACGATATCGACAAGTTCCACTTCCAGTTCAATGTCAACAATATCGCCAATGAACTGAACTACACGCAGGTGTTTGGCAACCGCGGTACGCCGGCTGCGGGGCGCACCTTCATCATCTCGGCGGGAGTTAATCTCTAGGCATGCTGGTCCAGATACCCCGTCTGTTGTCCGCCGAGCAGGTCGCGCATATGCGCGGCGTGCTGGCGGGCACGGACTGGGTGGACGGCAAGGCCACTGCGGGAGCGCAATCGGCGGCCACCAAACACAATTTGCAGGTGCCTGAAGATGCGCCCGCCGCCCGCGCTTTGGGCGACATGATCCTGAGCGCACTTGGCCAGAATGAACGCTTCATGTCGGCGGCGCTGGCGTTGCGCGTCTTTCCGCCGCTTTTCAACCGCTACGACCCAGGCATGAATTTTGGCGCCCATATCGACAACGCCATCCGCTTCGTGAAGCCGTCGCTGGGCGCCGGCGCTCCTATCCGGATACGCACCGACATGTCGGCGACCTTGTTTCTCACCGATCCTGCCGATTATGACGGTGGCGAGCTGGTGGTCGAGGACACGTTCGGCAACCATTCGGTGAAGCTGGCGGCCGGCGACCTAGTGCTCTATTCCGCCACCAGCCGCCATCATGTCACGCCGGTGACGCGCGGCAGCCGCTGGTCTTCCTTTTTCTGGATCCAGAGCATGGTGCGCGATGAAGCCGCCCGTACCATGCTTTTCGAGCTGGACACATCCATCCAGGGCCTTCGCAAGCAGATCGGCGACACGCCGCAGGTCGTCAGCCTGACCGGTCTTTATCACAACCTTGTCCGCCGCTGGGCGGATGCATGAGGATGCCATGACCTTCGCGAAATTCCGCCACACGCTTTTCACAGTCCATATGTGGGTGGGCCTGATCCTGGGCGTGCTGCTGACGGCGTTGGGCCTGTCGGGCAGCCTCCTGGTCTATGACCAGGAATTCGCGAACCTCTTCGATGCGCCGCCGCACGCTGCGACCGCCGGCATGCCGCTGCCGCTGACCATGATCTCGGACATTGCGCGCCGGGCCGCGGCAGAAAAGGGTATCGAGGGAGGGCAGATGCAGATCCTGCCGCCGGAAAGTCCGCGCGGTGCGGTGGTGGTGCGCTTTGGCGGCATATCGCCCATGGGAGCGGGAGCAGGCGCCAATCGCGAAGGCGGCCGTCGTGAAGGCGCCGGCAGCGGCGAACGCCGCCAGCGTCGCGCTGAAGGCGCCGCGGCCAGTCCGGGCGGCGGGCGCGGTCTGCAAGTCTTCCTCGATCCGGTGTCTGGCGAAGTGCTGGGCAGCCGCAAATCCGTGCTGCCGCCTTTCTTGGTCTTTGCCCATCAGTTGCACGGCAATTTCCTGATGAGCCGCGAGGTTGGCCGTCCCATCGTCGGCTGGCTGGGCGTGGCGATGTGCATTTTGGGCATCACCGGTCTGGTGCTTTGGTGGCCCAGGCGCGGGCAGTGGAAATACGCCTTCAAGGTGCGGGCCGCCGCCAAAGGGCTGCGCTTCCACCGCGAACTCCACGCTGCTACCGGCATCTGGATTTTCTTCGTCTTTATGGCGGTCAGCTTCTCCGGCGTGGTGATCGCATGGCCCCAGACCCTGGGCCTGAACCCGCCGGGCTTCAATCCGCGTCAGATGCCCAAGGTCGAGGTGCAGGACACCAAGCGGCTGGGCGCCACCGAAGCGGTGATCGCGGCGCAAACGGCGGTGCCCGATCTGGTGCCGCGCGTCATCACGATTCCGGCCCGCCCCGATGCGCCCATCACGGTCGGCTATCTCAGCAATGGCGCCATGAACGCCCAGGTGCTGGTCGATCCCTATAGCGGCAAGGTCCTGCAGGTGCGCGACCAGTCCGAACGCTTCCTGGCCTGGATGCGCCCGGTGCATGACGGCGGCAACCTGGGTCCGATCTGGCGCTTCCTGGTGTTCCTGTCGGGGCTTGTGCCGTTGCTGTTCACCGTCACCGGAATTGTCATGTGGGCCAAGAAGCGCAAGCGCCGCATTCCCATGACCACCATGACCGACGAGGTGGCGCTGCCGGACGACGAGGATGAAACATGACGGTCCTGTTCCCGCGGGGCGCGTTCGACCACGCCCATGCGGTGCGCCCCTGGGCGCGCCCTGCATTCGACCGCGCCAAGCTGGTCAGTATCGGCATCACCATCGCCATCCATGCCCTGATCCTGGTAGGCGCGCTGACGGTGGTGCAGGTGTCTCATACCAAGGTGATGCAGGAATTGTCGGTGCGAATCGTGCCACAGAAAATTGAACCGGCCAAGGAGATCGCGGCGGCGCTGCCCAAGCTGATCCAGCCCACCGTCATGACCGTGCCGCCGCCCGAAGTGACTGTCCAGACGGTGACGCCGCCGCCGATCATGGCGCAGCCATCGGTGGCGCCCGCCGCGCCCACCCCGCCGGCGGCCGCGCCGAACGGCTCGGGCGAGGGGCGCGATAGTTTCCTGGGTCGGCTTTTGGCGCAGCTCAACCGCTTCAAGCAGTATCCGCGCACCGCGCGCCAGGCCCATATCGAGGGCGTGGTGATGTTGCATTTCGTGATGGACGCACAAGGAAAGGTGATCAGCTATGAGATCGCCAAGAGCAGCGGCCGCCCGATCCTGGATACCGAGGCGCTGGCCTTGATCCAGCGGGCCCAGCCCCTGCCGGCGCTGCCGGCGGATTTCCCCACCCGCACCCTGGATGCCATTGTTCCGATCGAGTTCTCACTGAATCACTAGGTCCGGAGCGCCGGATTCTGCGGCCAGACGCCTCAGCAGGGCCGGTTTTTCCGGATTCCCCGCCTGCTTTGCACAGAGAGAATCTGTGCTAGCCTTCCGGCCGCATGAGCTGGAAACACCGGCCGGCGCATCGATTTTTGGGGAGTTCTTCATGGAAAAAAGTTCACGTCGCGGCCTGTTGAGCAACACCGTGGCCGCCGCGGCCGCCGCCACCGCGCTGGCCGCCACCGGCGCCGATGCCAAGACCAAGGCCGCGCCCAAGCTGACGAAGCGCTCGCCCTATCCTCCGCGCGACCCCGCCGCAGGAAAGCCGATGTTTTCCCGCGGCGTTGCCTACGGCAACATGATTTTCATTTCCGGCATCGGCTACCACAAGCCCGGCACCATCGCCGAGCACACCAAGGGCGTGCTGGACGAATTGTCCCAGGCGCTGACCGACGCCGGTTCCTCGCTGCAGCAATGCCTGAAGGTCACCGTTTTCCTGGCCGATCTGAAGGATTACGCAGCCATGAACGAAGTCTACAAGAGCTACGACTGGGGTGACGTGCCGCCGGTGCGCACCACCACCGCCGCGGCCGGCGTGCCGGGCAATTCGCTCGTGGAAATCGACGTCATCGCCTACATCTAGGCGCACATTACACAGGGGGTTGGATATGGGTTTGTTCGGCAAGTGGTCGCGTCGCGACCTTCTCAAGAATTCGGGTGTGGTGGCGGGTGTTGCCGCGGCGCCGGCGGCGGCGCTGGCCGCACCGGCCAAGCCCAAGGACATGGTTGTCCACACCGGGACGATGGAGAAAAATCTTTTCACCGAAGTCGGCGTGCGCCCGATCCTGAACGCGCGCGGCACCTACACCATCATCAGCGGCTCGCGCTCGCTCCCCCAGGTCAAGCAGGCCATGTTCGAGGCCGGGCATTACTACGTCCAGATGGACGAGATGATGGAAGGCGTGGGCAGGGAACTGGCCCGGCTGAACGGCTGTGAATCGGCCATGGTCACCAATGGCTGCGAGTCGGCCATTGTGCTGGCGACCATCGCCTGCGTCGCCGGCTCCAATATCGAGAAGTGCCAGGCGCTGCCCTATATCAAGGGCAAGGACCAGGTGATCATCCCCAAGCATTCGCGCAATCCCTATGACGTGGGCGTGCGGGTGGTGGGCGCCGAGCTGGTGGAAGTCGAGACCCCGGACGAGATGCGGGCCAAGATGTCGAACCGCACCGCCATGGTCTACATCATGTCGGACCCGGATGAAGCCAAGAGCGCCCTGCCGATCCAGACCGTCATCAACATTGCCAATGAAAAGAAAATTCCGGTGTTCGTGGATGCGGCGGCCGAAGAGCCGATGAGCCCCAACGTCTATATGAAGATGGGCGCCAGCTTTGTCGGCTATTCCGGCGGAAAGTGCCTGCGCGCGCCGCAATCGTCCGGCATGCTGCTGGGCAAGGCGGATCTGATCAAGGCGGCCTGGTTCCAGGCCTCGCCGCATCACAATTATGCCCGCGCCCTGAAATGCTCCAAGGAAGAGACGATGGGCCTCCTGGCTGCGGTGCGCCAGTGGTACAAGCGCGATCATGACGCCGAGCAGCGCATGTGGCGCGGCTGGATGCAGCATGTGCAGGCACGCCTGAAGCAGGTCAATGGCCTGACATTCACCTACCTGGAGCCGCAGGGCCTGTCGAACCGCGCCGTCCGCTTGCGCATCGACTGGGACGCCGGCGAAGTCGGCATCACCGGCAATGAGCTGGAAAAGCGCCTGAATGACGGCTCGCCCCGCATCATGACCGAGCCGAGCACGGGCCACCGGCCCGACATGATGGCCAGCCACATAACCCTGATGCCCTACATGATGGATGCGGGCGACGAGAAGGTGCTGGCGGATGCGCTGCTCAAGATTTTCAGCAATCCGGGTCATTACGAAAATCCGCCGGTGCCCACGGGCACCCCGGCTTCCGTGGCCGGCACCTGGTCGGTCACCATCCAGTACAGCTGTGGCCTGGGCGAACAGCATTTCACCCTGAGCCAGAATGGCGGCACGGTCACAGGCGACCACAAGGGCGAAATCTACAAGGGCGGCATGAAGGGCACTGTGCAAGGCGACCTGGTAAAGCTGCAAAGCTCCATGCCGGTGGGCGGCAATTCCATCCGCTGGGCCTTTACCGGGACGGTGCGCGGCAATTCCATGTCGGGCACTGTGGACATGGGTGAATATGGTCCGGCAACCTTCTCGGCGGTCCGCGCCTAACAAAACAAAAAAGGGGTACGGGGATGAAGAAGCTGATGGCGGCAAGCGCGCTGGCGCTTCTGACGGCGGCGGGCGCGAATGCGCAGCCGCCGCTTCCGGCCTATGACCTGCTGCTGCGCGGCGGCCATGTGATCGATGCCAGGAACCACATTGATGCGGTGATGGACGTTGGCATCAAGGACGGCAAGATCGCCAAGGTGGCGACGGGCCTGAAGGCCAGCGACGCCATCAAGACCATCGATGTGAAGGGGCTTTACGTCACACCGGGCCTGATCGACCTGCACACCCACAATTACGTCGGCACGGGCGAGAGAAATTCCTATGCCGGCGATCTCAGCGTGCAGCCGGACGGCTTTACCTTCCGCACCGGCGTCACCACCGTGGTGGATGCCGGTTGTGCAGGCTGGCGCAATTTCGAGGATTTCAAGGACAAGATCGTCGACCGCGCCAAAACCCGTATCCTGGTGATGCTCAACATCGTGGGCAAGGGCATGCGCTCGGGCAATATCCAGCAGGATTTGACCGACATGGACGGCGAAGCGACCGCCAAGATGGCGCTGAAATATCCGGGTGTGATCGTCGGCATCAAGACGGCGCATTTCAACGGCCCCGAATGGAAGCCGGTGGAGCAGGCGGTGATCGCTGGCACCAAGGCCAACATCCCGGTGATGGTGGATTTCGGCGCCGACCGTCCGCAGCGACCGCTGTATGATCTTCTGACCAAGAAGCTGCGTCCGGGCGACATCTACACCCACATGTATTCGGGCCTGCGCCACGAGCAGGACCCCGTCACCAAAGGCCCGCAAAAGGGCATGATCGAAGGCCGGGCGCGGGGCGTCTATTTCGACGCCGGCACCGGCGGCGGCAGTTTCAAATGGTCGCTGGCCGTGCCCTTCATCCAGCAGGGCTTCAAGCCGGACTCGCTCTCCACCGACCTGCATGTCGACAGCATGAACAGCACGACCAAGGACATGCTCAACGTCGCCAGCAAGTTCATGGCGATGGGATTGTCCTTGTCCGAAGTGGTGGCCGAGATGACCGCCAACCCGGCGAAGGAAATCCGCCGCGAGGATCTGGGCAACCTGTCGGTGGGTTCGGTGGCGGACGTTGCCGTTCTGCGCCTGGAAAAGGGCAAGTTCGGTTTTATGGACATGGTCAACACGCGGCTGGACGGCAACCAGAAGCTGGTGGACGAGCTGACCATCAAGGACGGCAAGATCGTCTATGACCTGAACGGCATGGAATCCTTGCCCTGGACGGCGCCGGAGGGCGACATTTCCCAGGACAAGCGCTGGACCAGCTGGCCGCGCCCCAAGCCCCGTCCCGATGACGGTGTGAAACTCCACTAGGGAGCCCCGATGTTCTCCAAACGCGATCTGTTCAAGGGCGCGGCCGCCGGCTTGGCATCGGCGATGCCCCAGTTGGCGCAAGGCGCGAGCTTTGGCGACATCACGCCTGGGCCGTTCAAGCCGGACTGGGATTCGCTGACGGCGGGCTATAAGGCGCCGGACTGGTTCCGCGACGCCAAGTTCGGAATATGGGCGCATTGGAGCGCCCAATGCGTGCCCGAGGCGGGCGACTGGTATGCGCGCCAGATGTATATCCAGGGCCACAAGCAATATGACCATCACCTGAAGACCTATGGCCATCCGGCCGACAATGGTTTCATGGAAATGGACAATCGCTGGAAGGCCGAGAACTGGAATCCCGGCGAACTGCTCGACCTCTACAAGAAGGCGGGCGCGCGCTATTTCATGTCGCTGGCCAACCACCACGACAATTTTGACAACTACAATTCGCGTTTCCACGACTGGAACAGCACGCGCGTCGGCCCCAAGCGCGACATTATCGGCACCTGGGCGAAAGAGGCGCGGGCTCGGGGCCTGAAGTTCGGTGTGTCGAACCATTCGGCGCATAGCTGGCACTGGTTCCAGACGGCTTACGGCTACGATCCGGAAGGGCCACGTGCCGGCCAGCGCTATGACGCCTCCAGGCTCACCAAATATGACGGCAAGGGAAAATGGTGGGAGGGGCTGGATCCGCAGGAGCTCTATGCCGGTGCGGTGATGCCCATGCCCGACGGTATTACGTCCATCAAGGACGCCAACGCCTTTCACGAAGCCCATGACCGGGTGTGGAACGAGACGCCGCCCCTGGCCAATCCCGCTTTCGTCCGCCAATGGTACCTGCGCTGCAAGGACCTGATCGATTCCTATCGCCCCGACATGGTGTATTTCGACAATTTCGACCTGCCGCTGGGGCAGGCGGGCCTGGACATTACGGCGCATTATTACAACAGCTCGATCGCCTGGCACGGCTCCCTGCAGGCGGTGGTCAATTGCAAGGCGTTGCCGGAAAATCGCCGGGCCGCTGTGGTGGAGGATGTGGAGCGCGGCTTCCGCGCCGATATTGTGCCCCATCCCTGGCAGACCGACACGTGCCTGGGCGACTGGCACTACAACCGTGAGCGCTATATCGAAAAATCCTATACCAGCGCCGCCTCGGTGGTTTACCGCCTGTGCGACGTGGTCGCCAAGAATGGCTGCCTGCTGCTGTCGGTGCCGGTGCGCGGCGATGGCACCATCGACAGCGAGGAGCGCAGAATTGTCGAACAGGTCGCGACCTGGACAAGCCGGTACGGTGAGGCGATCTTCGCTTCGCGCCCCTGGAAGAAGTCCGGCGAAGGTCCAACCCAGATCGCCTCGGGCCAGTTCGGCGAAGGCAAGATGAAGCCGTTCGAAGCGTCCGACATCCGCTTCACTACCAAGGGACCGGTGCTGTACGCCATGACCCTGGGCAGGCCTTCAGGCGCCGTGACCGTGGCATCGCTCGCCAATAACGGATCGGTAAAGCGGGTGGAGGTGGTCGGCAGCAACGCGCCGCTGGCCTTTACCCAAGATGGCGCGGGCCTGCATGTCGTTATCCCGCCCGGCGCGTCGCACGAGTTTGGCATCGCGCTGAAAATCTCCGGGGATGGGCTGGTTTAGCTTTCCACCCTGTTCTTCTGGCGATACGTTGTGCCAAAGAACAGAAGACGTAGTGGGAGCTTCCCCGTGGCTTTTCCGAAGATCAAGCATGTCCGCGCCTTTGTGGTGCGCGGCGGCGGTGCCGATTACCACGACCAGGGCGGCGGCCACTGGATCGACGACCACATCGCCACGCCCATGTCGCGCTATCCCGAATACCGCCAGAGCCGCCAGAGTTTCGGCATCAATGTGCTGGGCACCCTGGTGGTGGAAATCGAGGCGGAGAACGGCGTCACCGGCTTTGCCGTGACTACCGGCGGTGAGCCCGCCTGCTTCATCGTGGAAAAACACCTGGCGCGCTTCCTGGAAGGGCGCGATCCGGCCCAGACCGAGAAGATCTGGGACCAGATGTATTTCTCCACCCAATATTACGGACGCAAGGGTCTGGTGATCAACGCCATCTCGGGCGTGGACCTGGCGCTGTGGGACCTGCTGGGCAAGCTGCGCGATGAGCCGGTGCATCAACTGCTGGGTGGCGCGGTGCGCGATGAACTAACCTTCTACGCCACTGGGGCGCGGCCCGACCTGGCCAAGGAGATGGGCTTCATCGGCGGCAAGATGCCATTGCACCACGGCCCGGCCGAGGGCGAGGAGGGCATGAAAAAGGCCCTGGCGGAGATCGCCACCATGCGTGAGCGCGTCGGCCCGGATTTCTGGCTGATGCTGGATTGCTGGATGGCGCTGGACCTGAATTACGCCACCAGGCTGGCGACGGCGGCCTGGGAGCAGTCGGGCCTGAAATGGATCGAGGAGGCGCTGAGCCCCGACGATTACTGGGGCTACCGCGACCTGAAGAAGGCAGTGCCGCCCGGCATGCTGGTGACCACTGGCGAGCATGACGCCACCCGCTGGGGCTTTCGCATGCTGCTGGAAATGGATTGCTGCGACATTATCCAGCCCGATGTCGGCTGGTGCGGCGGCGTCACCGAACTGATCAAGATCGCCAACCTGGCCGAAAGCCATGGCAAGCTGATGGTGCCGCATGGCTCATCGGTTTATTCCTATCACTTCGTCATCACCCGCCATAACAGCCCGTTTGCCGAATTCCTGATGATGGCGCCCAAGGCCGACCAAGTCGTGCCGATGTTCGCGCCACAGCTCCTGGGCGAACCGGTGCCCAAGAATGGCCGTATCAAGCTGTCGGAACTGGACAAGCCGGGCTTCGGGGTGGAGCTGAACCGCGAGGTCAAGCTCCACCGTCCTTATCCCCGCTAGGTTTGGTAACCGCTGATGCTGGACGGCGATTACGATTACATCGTGGTGGGGGCGGGTTCCGCCGGCTGCGTCGTCGCCAACCGCCTCTCAGCCGATCCCAAGAAACGCGTTCTGCTGCTGGAAGCGGGCGGACAGGATGACTGGATCTGGTTTCATATCCCGGTCGGCTATCTCTACCTGATCGGCAATCCGCGCAGCGACTGGATGTTCGAGACAGAGGTTGATCCGGGCCTCAACGGGCGCAAGCTCAATTATCCGCGCGGCAAGGCGCTGGGCGGTTCGTCCTCGATCAATGCCATGCTTTCCATGCGCGGGCAGGCGGGTGATTACGACCATTGGCGCCAGTTGGGTCTCAGCGGTTGGGGCTGGGACGACGTGAAGCCGGTGTTCCGCCATCTGGACCGGCATTTCCTGGGCGATACCGAACACCACCGCGCCGATGGCGAGCTTTCGGTCGAGCAGCCGAGGGTGCGCTGGGAAATACTGGACCGCATCATCGATGCCGCCGAAGAGACCGGCATTCCACGCAGCGCCGATCCCAACACCGGCGACAATGAGGGCAGCTATTATTTCCACGTCAACCAGAAGCGCGGCCGGCGCTGGTCGGCGGCGCGGGGCTTCCTGCGTCCGGCGCTGGGGCGTCCCAACCTGCGGCTGGAAACCGATGTCGCTGTCGAAAAGGTGCTGTTTGAGGGCAAACGCGCCACCGGCGTGCGCTTTCGGCGCGGCAGTGAATGGGTGGAAGCACGCGCCAAAGGCGAGGTGATCCTCTGCGCCGGCGCCATCGGCTCGGTGCAGATTCTTCAGCGTTCGGGCGTGGGACCGTCACAATGGCTGGGCGAACTTGGTGTGCCGGTGGTGCACGCGGCCGAGGGCGTTGGCCGCAACCTGCAGGACCATCTGCAATTGCGCGCCATGTACCGCGTCCAGGGCGTAAAGACCCTGAACGAAGTCTATTATTCGCCGCTGGGCCGGCCGCTGATGGGCCTGCAATATGCGCTGCTGCGGCGCGGGCCCATGACCATGGCGGCATCGCAATTGTGCATCGTCACCAGATCCGATCCGTCGCAGGAACGCGCCAATATCCAGTTTCACATTCAGCCTTTGTCGCTGGACCGCTTCGGCACCCCGTTGCACCGTTTTCCTGCTGTAACCGTCAGTCCCTGCAACCTGCGGCCCACTTCGCGTGGAACGGTGCGGCTGACGTCCACGGAATTGGCAGCCAGGCCCAGTATTTCGCCCAACTACCTGTCCACGGACGAGGATCGTCGCATTGCCGCCCAGGCGCTGCGCCTGACGCGTAAGCTGATGACCCAGCCCGCCCTGGTGCCGTACCATCCGCAAGAATTCCGTCCCGGTCCTGATGTGTCGGACAACGATGCCGACCTTATTCACGCCGCCGGCGATATCGGCACCACCATCTTCCATCCTGTCGGCACGGCGAAAATGGGACTGGCCAGCGATCCGCTGGCGGTGGTGGACGAACGCCTGCGCGTTCATGGGCTGGAAAATCTGCGGGTGATCGATGCGTCGGTGATGCCGACGATTACGTCGGGCAATACCAATACCCCCACGATCATGATCGCGGCCAAGGGTAGCGAAATGGTTTTGGAAGACGCTAAGTAACAGGCGCCGGGTTAAACAGCGTCAAATCATTGTGCAGGCCCCAGCGGTCGGCCCAGACCTTTTTGCGCCCGCTGGCCACGTCCAGCATCAACTGAAACAATTCCCAGCCGACCTGCTCGATGGTCTTTTCGCCGGTGGCGATGGGTCCGGCATCCAGGTCGATCAAATCGTTCCAGCGCTTGGCCAGCTCGCTGCGGGTCGAGACCTTGATCACCGGCACGGCGGCCAGGCCATAGGGCGTGCCGCGCCCGGTAGTGAAGACGTGCAGGTTCATGCCCGAGGCCATTTGCAAGGTGCCGCAAACAAAATCGCTGGCCGGGGTGGCGGCAAACACCAGGCCGCGGCTGCGCACCTTTTCGCCCGGCGCCAGCACGGCATTGATGGCGCTGGTGCCGGATTTGGCGACCGAGCCCAGCGACTTTTCGATGATGTTGGACAGGCCGCCCTTCTTGTTGCCCGGCGTGGTGTTGGCGCCGCGGTCCACTTCGCCCTTGGCCAGGTAATCGTCATACCAGCGCATTTCGCGCACCAGGGCGTCGGCTACTTCTTTCGTGGCGGCCCTAGGCGTCAAAAGATGGATTGCATCGCGCACCTCGGTGACTTCCGAAAACATCACCGTGGCCCCGGCCCGCACCAGCAGGTCGGCGCAATAACCCAGCGCCGGATTGGCGGTTAGACCAGAAAAGGCATCGCTGCCGCCGCACTGCATGCCCACGATCAGCTCGGCGGCCGGCACGGTCTCGCGCCTGCGCTTGTCCAAAATCTTCAGCCGCTCCTCGACTCGTTCCATGATGCCGTCGATCATGGCGCCGAAGCCGACATAGGCTTCGTCCTGCAGCCGCAGGGTGCCGGTTTCCTGACCCTTCGGCAGCAGACGCTCGGGCACCAGCTTTTCGCAGCCTAGTCCCACCACCAGCACTTCGCCGCCGAAATTGGGATTGGCCGCGAGGTTCTGCAGGGTGCGGATCGGCACAATGGCAGCCGGGGCGTTGATGGCGACGCCGCAGCCATAGGCATGGGTCAGCACCACCACGTCATCGACATTGGGGTATTTGGGCAGCAGCTCGGCCTTGATGCGCTTGAGGGCGAATTCCATGGTGCCGGACACGCATTGCACGCTGGTGGATACGGCGAGAATGTTCTTGGTCCCCACTGTCCCGTCGGCGTTGCGATAGCCTTCGAACGTATGGCCGGCCAGCGGTTCGGGCTTGGGCGGTGGACGGGTCGCCATTTCCAGCTGGTCCAGCGGCGGGGCGGTGCCCATCACCACATTGTCTTCGTTCACCCAGTCGCCGCGCTTGATTGCGCCCTTGGCGGTGCCGATCACTTCGCTATAGCGGATGATGTTGCCGCCATCGGCGATATCGGCCAGCGCCACCTTGTGGCCCTGGGGTACGAAATGGTTCAGCACCAGCCCGTCAGGAAAAGTGCTGCCGGCGGGCAAGCCCAACCCGTTGACGATGATGGCGACATTGTCGCCCGGCGCCACCTGGATGCGGCGCGGTTCTTCATGCGGCGGCTTGGCTTGGACATTCATTGGGGAAGTATAGCGGTCCTTACCGCGGCGTCGCTAGCGAACGAGGCAGGGCTTTTTGGGATCGAATTTCCAGCCCGGGATCAGGAACTGCATGGCCGCGGCATCGTCGCGGGCCCCGTCGCCCAAGCTTTTGTAGGCGGCATGGGCTTTTTCGACTTCGGCCATGTCGAGTTCCACGCCCAGACCGCCGCGTTTCGGCACCTGGACCAGGCCGCCCTTGATCTGGAACGGCTCCTTGGTGAGGCGCTGGCCGTCCTGCCATATCCAGTGGGTGTCGATGGCGGTGACATTGCCCGGCGCCGCTGCCGCGACATGGGTGAACATGGCCAGAGAAACATCAAAATGGTTGTTGGAGTGGCTGCCCCAGCGCAGGTCGCGGTCGGCACACATCTGGGCGACGCGCACGCTGCCGGCCATGGTCCAGAAATGCGGATCGGCCAACGGGATGTCCACCGAGCCCAGGTCCATCGCATGCACCATCTGGCGGAAATCGGTGGCGATCATGTTGGTGGCGGTGGGAAGGCCGGTGGCGCGGCGGAACTCCGCCATGATCTCGCGCCCCGAATAGCCGCCTTCGGCGCCGCAGGGATCCTCGGCATAGGCCAGGATGTCACCGCGCCCTTTGCACAGGCCAATGGCTTCCTTCAGCGACCAGGCGCCGTTGGGGTCCAGGGTGATGCGCGCCTTGGGGAAGCGCTTGGCCAGCGCCTCGATGGCCTTCATTTCTTCGGCGCCGGACAGCACACCGCCCTTGAGCTTGAAATCATTGAAGCCGTAACGCGCATAGGCGGCTTCGGCCGTCGCCACGATGGCCGCGGGGGTCAGGGCTTCTTCGTCCCGCACCTTGATCCAGTCATCGCCTTTTTGGTCATGGCGATAGGGCAGGTTGGTCTTCTTCCTGTCGCCGATGAAGAAGAGATAGCCCAGCATCTCCACCGCCTCGCGCTGCTGGCCATCGCCCAGCAACGCCGCCACCGGTACGTCCAGGTGCTGGCCCAGCAGATCGAGCAGTGCGCATTCCAGCGCCGCCTGGACATGCACGGTAACGCGCAGGTCGAAGGTCTGCAGACCGCGGCCGCCGGAATCGCGGTCGGCGAAGCGCTGGCCCACGGTGCTGAGAATGTTCTTCCAATGGCCCAGCCCCTGGCCCACCACCAGGTCACGGGTTTCTTCCAGGGTCTGGCGAATCTTCTCGCCGCCCGGCACTTCGCCCACGCCGGTGTTGCCGGCGCTGTCGGTCAGGATCACCAGGTTGCGGGTGAAGAAGGGACCATGGGCGCCCGACAGGTTCAGCAGCATACTGTCCTGTCCCGCCACCGGAACAACCTTCATCTCCGTCACGCGCGGCGCGCCGGTCTTGTCCTTACTCATAAACTCGTCCTCAGGCTGTTTTCAGAACCACACGCTTCAGCTCGCCCGCGATCACGCCATAGCCGATCATGGCGACGATGGAATGGGCGAACAGGAACACCAGCGCCAGGTTCCAGTCGTTGCCGGTGGCTTTCAGGATGTAGCCGATCACGATGGGCGTGAAGATGCCCGCCGCATTGCCGAACAGGTTGAAGACGCTGCCGGCCAGGCCGGTGGCTTCACGCGGCGCCACATCGCTCATCACCGCCCAGCCCAGCGCCGCAATGCCCTTGCCGAAGAAGGCGATGGACATGAACAGCATGATCATGGCCTGGGTGTCGGTATAGTTGCAGGCCAGGATGGCGCAGGAGATGACAAGGCCGATCAGGATCGGGATCTTGCGCGCCGGCGACAACCCCATGCCGCGTTTCAGCAGCAGGTCCGACAGGACGCCCCCCAACACGCCGCCAACGAAGCCGGCGATGGCGGGACCGGCCGACATCAGACCCGCCTTGGCCACGCCCATGTGCCGGGCCTCCATCAGGTAGATGGCGAACCAGGTGGAATAGAAATAGGTCAGGGCGGTGATGCAGTATTGCGAGAGGTAAATGCCGAGCAGCATGCGGTTGGCCAGAAGCTGGCTGAGAATGGCCCAGCGGACCGGCTGCGTCGCCGTGGCCGGCTTGTCCAGGTTCACCAGCGCGCCGCCTTCTTCGATAAAAGCATACTCGCGCTTGGAGATGTGCTTGTGGCGCGCAGGGGCATGTACCACCAGGGCAAATATCACCGCGCCGGCAAATCCGATTACGCCCATCCAGAAGAACACCGATTCCCAGCCATGATACTGCGCCAGCCAGCCCATCAGCGGATTGAAGGCGACAACCGAGAAATACTGCGAGGCGTTGAAGATGGCGCTGGCGGTGCCGCGCTCCGATTTGGGAAACCAGTTGGCCACGATGCGGGCATTGGCGGGAAAGCTCGGCGCTTCGGCAAAGCCCAGTGCCAGGCGCAGGATGAACAGGCTGATCATCACCGGCACGAAGGACAGGTAGGACACAAAAGCCTGTAGCCCGGTGAAGACTGCCCAAAGTCCGATCGCCCAGAGATAGACCGGGCGGGAGCCATACTTGTCCAGCAGCGCGCCGCCGGGGATCTGCGCGATGGCATAGGACCAGGCGAAGGCTGAGAAAAGATAGCCCAGCTGCACCGGGTCCAGATGGAATTCGGCCGCCAGCGGCTTGCCCGCCATCTGCAAGGTGGCGCGGCTGGCGTAGGCGATGGACGAGATCATGAACAGGACCGCGATGATCCAGAAACGGACGTGACTGTTGCGTGTCTCGATGATCGGCGTTGTCATGTGTGCTCCACCCTTGGCTAGACAGACCGCTTGCTGGGTCCTTGGCCTTGAAAAGGCTCAGAAAATCTAGGGATGGAAGCTTGACCCGTCCAAGCCAAAGGTTCAAGCGATCAATGCGGGCTTTGCATTGATCCGTCTGCCCTATTCTTGTGCTGCGAGTGCGTCGAGCGTTTCGGGATCGGGCTCGGTCCGCAGCAGGTCCAGGAAGGCGGAAAGCGCGGGATTGTCATTGTCGCTGCGCCAGGCGGCATACAGCTCCACCGGCGCGGGCGGATTGGTCTCCACCGGGCGAAACTGCACGTCATCGAAGTGCAATGACATGGCGGCTTCCGGCACCAGCGCGGCGCCGATGCCGGCGCGCACCAGGGCCAGCATGGAATGGATCTGGGCCAGGGACTGGATGGTGACGGGCGCCACGCCAGCGGCTTCGAACAGGCCGGCCAGCATGTCGTGGAAATAGCGCGCCCCGTCGGCCGCATACATGATCAGCGGCTGGCGGTCGAAATGCTTCAGAGTCAGCGTGGCTTCCGACAGGCGCGGATCGCCCATCGGCAGCGCCGCCACCAGATGTTCTTCGGCCACTTTCAGGGTCGTGAATTCGCTGCGGGCGATGGGCGGACGCAGCAGGCCGACATCGATGCGCCCGGTGACCAGGCTTTCCACCTGTTCGGACGACACCATCTCCTTCAGCGCCACATCGATGTTGGGGGCATGGCTGGCGCGTTGCAGCAGCAGGCGCGGCAGAAAGCTGTAGCCGCTGGCGGCGGTGAAGCCCAGGGTAATGGTGCCGGCCTCGCCCGACGCGATGCGGCGGGTGGCAAGCGCCGCGCTTTCGGTCAAGCGCAGGATGCGGCGCGCTTCCAGCAGGAACACGCGGCCCGCCGGGGTCAGCTTCACCGCGCGGCTGGTGCGGTCCAGCAGGCGTACGCCCAGCACATGTTCCAGAAGCTGGATCTGCCGCGATAGGGGCGGCTGGGTCATGTTCATGCGCGCGGCGGCGCGGCCGAAATGCAGTTCCTCGGCGGCGGCGACAAAACAGCGAAGCTGGCGCAGTTCGAACTGGGACCAGAAGGATGGGCCTGTCATGGCCCAACCCTATAGCGGCAAAGGCGCCTGACTTAAACCTCGGGGCTCAAACCGGCTTGGTGGCTTCGATCAGCTTTTTCAGGCGGGCGAACTGGTCGGCATTCAGGTCGGTCAGGGGCGCGCGCACCGGGCCGGCGGGGCGGCCGATGGCGGTCATGCCGGCCTTCACGATGGACACGGCATAGCCCCTGTTCTCGTTGCGGATGGCGATATAGGGCAGCACGAATTCCTTCAGGCCCTTGATCACCTTGGCCTGGTCCTTGGCGCGCACCGCGTCATAGAAGGACAGCGCCCATTCCGGCATGAAATTGTAGATGGCCGAGGAATAGGTGGTCACGCCCATTTCCAGATAGGGCAGGGCGAAGGTTTCAGCGGTTGGTAAACCGCCAACATAAGTCAGGCGGTCGCCCATCTTGGCATAGACCCGCATCATCAGTTCGATGTCGCCGACGCCATCCTTGAAGCCGACCAGGTTGGGATTGCGGTCGCACAATTTGGCCAGGCTGTCTTCGGTCAGCACCGCATTGTCGCGGTTGTAGACGATGACGCCGATCTTCACGGCTTTGCACACCGCCTCGACATGGGCCATCAGGCCTTCCTGGTTTGGCACCATCAGATAGGGCGGCAGCAGCAGAAGGCCATCGGCGCCGGCCTTTTCGGCGGACTTGGCCATCTCGACCGCGATGGCGGTGCCATAGCCGCAGCCGGCGATCACCGGGGTCTGGCCCTTGGTTTCCTTCACTGCGGCGGTGACCACCGTTTCCACTTCCGACGGGGTCAGGGAAAAGACCTCGCCGGTGCCGCCGGCAGCGAACAGGCCGGTCAGGCGCTTGAAGCTGAGCAGCCAGGCGCAATGTTCGCGGTAGGAGCCTTCCTGGAACTGGAAGTCCTTGTTGAAATGGGTGACGGGGAAGGACAGAAGGCCTTTGGCCAGGGTCTGCGCCATTTCGGTGGGCGACATGTTGCTCATGACTTCAAGTCCTTGTGCAATGCGGTGATGGTCGCGGGTTTTTAGCGGTCCTGTTCCCCGCGGCCAACCCCAAACTGGCTATGGACCGATGCGGTTTTTGGATGGGCGTGTTAGGAACGGGCAAGGATAAAAAGGGGACGGGAATGAACCGCAGGGACATGCTGACAGGGGCCGCCGCCATGATCGCGACTTCTTCCGATGTTGGGGCGGCAACGGCCCAGCCCGCCGGCAAATGGGACACCGCCAAGCTGGACGAAGCCGCCAAGGTGATGGACGGCTGGATCGCGGACGGCCGGGTGCAGGGTGCCTCTATCCTGGTCACGCAAGGACCCCGCAAATACGCCCGCAATTTCGGCACCGCCAAAGGCGTCGAGCCGGTGTTCCTGCTCGCCTCCATCACCAAGCCGATAACGGCGGCAGCGGTCATGACCCTGGTCGATGCCGGCCAGCTTTCGCTGGATGACAAGGTGGTGAAGTTCTTTCCCGCGTTCACGGGCGAGGGGCGCGAGACCATCACCATCCGCCACTGCCTGACCCATACCGGCGGGTTGCCCGACATGCTGGCCGATGACGAAAGCTTGCGCGAAAAGCATGCCCCGCTGTCGGACTATCGCGAAGGCGCGATCAAAGCGCCGCTGAAATTCACGCCGGGCAGCAAATACTCCTATTCCAGCATGGGCATTCTTCTGTCGGCGGAGATTGCCCAGAAGATCACTGGCAAGCCTTTTCCCGACATCGTGGAAGAACGTGTGTTCAAGCCGCTGGGCATGCACCACACCGGCTATGGCCTGCGCGGACGCGCGAACCGCATGACAGTGCCCAGCCAGGGTGCGCCCGCCATGACCGAAGCCGGCAAGAAAAGCTGGAACAGTTGGAACTGGAACAGCGAGTACTGGCGCAACCTGGGTGCGCCCTGGGGCGGGGCGCTGGGCAGCGCCGCCGATATCGCGCGCTTCTATGATGAATTCCTGAACCAGCGCGGCCGCATCCTGAAGCCGGCGACGGAAAGCCTGATGATCACCAACCAGAGCCCGTCCGGCGTGAAGGCCAGCGGTTTGGGTTTCGACCTGCCGCCCAGCGTCGGCGCGCCGGCCTGCGGACCGCGCACCTTCGGCCACAATGGCTCGACCGGCACTTACAGCTGGGCCGATCCGGACACCGGCACGGTTTGCGTCGTGCTGACTTCGCTATACGAAGCGGCGGTGCGTCCCCATCCCACCCATCTGGTGGGTGACCTGGTGGCGCAGGCGGTGGCGAAAGCCTGATTTCGCCGCCGCCGCGCGGACCGGATTGCTTGCCTCACTTCGCTTTCGGCAGGGCGAACACATAGACGGCATGACCCACGAGCGGGCGATTGCGCTCAAAGGCGAACATGCTGCTGGGCCGCAGTTGCGGGCTGCCGCCGTTGTAGCCGGTGGGAACCGCCACAAACTGCTCACCATTGACGCTGAAGGTCGTCGGGAAGCCCTGCGCCGTGGTCCCCAGCCGGGTGGTCCACAGGGTCTTGCCGTTCTTCACGTCAAATGCGCGGAAGGTGCGGTCCCAGTCGCCGATAAAACCGACGCCACCGGCCGTGGTCATCGAACTGGTGAGGAAAGGCGCGCGCTGCTGGAACGTCCAGATCGGCTTCAGGTCCTTCACCCGGTAGGCGCTCACGCGCCCCATATTGCCGTCCGATGCCGGGGATTCGAAATTGCCGATCATCTCGCCCTGCGAGGTGACGCAGATCTGGTCCAGCGGGAAGATGATCAGGTCCTCTTCGGGGACGTAGCTCGCGGCCGGCCAGTTATGGCCGCCCGACTGCGCCGGGCAGGATGGGCGCGAGTTGCCCGGGATGGGATGCAGGATGTCATCGCGATAGGTGCCGCGGCCGGTCTTGCGGTCGATCTTGGTAAAGACGTTCTGGAAAACCATCGGGACATAATCCAGGAACTTGCCGTTGGTGCGGTCCAGCTTCCAGAGAATGCCTTTCTTGCCGGCAGTCAGGAGCAGCTTCTGCGAGCCGCTGTCCACCAGGATCTTCTCATAGACCTCATCCAGGTCCAGGCCTTCGTCCGGCGCGGTCTGATGGTACCATTTGAGCTTGCCGGTATCGACGTCCAGCGCGATCGTGGCGTTGCTGAACAGCTTGTCGCCGATACCGTTCTTGCCCGCCTTGGCCTGGCCGGTGCCCCAATAGACAAGCCGCAGCTTGGGATCATAGGTGCCTGCGATCCAGGCGTCGGCGCCGGCCCGCTGTCCGTTGGTCATGTCGCCCCAGCTGTCGCCGCCCGGCTCACCGGAATAGGCGACGGTGGAGAATTTCCACAGCTGGTGGCCATCCTTGGGATCATAGGCAGCGATGAAGCAGCGATCTTCCAGCGATGCCTCGTCGCAGACGCCGCGCCCGACGATCAGCTTGCCATCGGCGATCATCAGGCCGCCGATCTTGTCGTTGCCGAAATCGGTATGCTTGAACTTCCAGTTGATCTTTCCGGTGCGTGCGTCCAGCGCATACAGCGTCGCATCGCTGGCAGGATAGAAGAGCTGGTCGCCATAGAGCACCATGGCGCGCGCCGTGGCGTTGACCTGGTTTTCCAGCCGCGGCCCCAGGGAGTTTTCCCAGATCAGGTCGCCGGTCGCGGCGTTGAGCGCCTGAACCTTGTTGTTGACGGCAGTGGACAGGAACATCACGCCGTCATGCACCATGGGCGTGATCTGCTGGCGTTCGCCGTCGTCCAGCGACCAGACCCAACGCAACTGCAGGTTCTGCACGTTCTGGGTGTTGATCTGCTTCAGCGGCGAATGGCTCCAGCCGGCATAATTCTGGTAATGCATCAGCCAATCACTGGCCGGTGCATTCAGCAGCATCTCTTCGGTGACCGGGGTGTATTTTTCGACCGTTCCGGGAAAAGTGAGGCCGGTGGGCTGGGGTGCGCCGCTCAGGCTGGTATAGCCCGCATACAGGTTCCGGCGCGCCGGGATGACGGTGCTGATCGCCACCGCCGTCGCGGGGGTGAAGTCAGCCGTCCCGGCCTTGGCGCCATTGGCTTCCAGGATATAGGCCACGACCTGGGCGGTTTCGGCATCGCTCAAGCTGCCGGGATTGCTGAACGGCATGGTGGTCTTGATGCGGGTATAAAGATCCTTGGTGCCGCGCGTTTTCCAGCGATCGGTAAAGGCGGGGCCGACCAGCTTGATGGTTTCACCGCCGGCGTCATGGCAGATGGCGCATTTGCCGTCATAGACAGACTTTCCGGCCTGCGCCTGCGCTTCCGTGAAGGGGCCGGGCGCGGTGCCGGTCTGCGCAACCGCTGCCCAGGTCCAAAGGCCGGCAGCGCCCGCCGCTGCGAGTGTGACGACAGCGGCGATGGCGCGCATGGACGTTTTCCGATTCTTGATCATGTCTTTATTGCTCCGCCGGTCAGGCGCCGGGCTTTTTCGCCGGGCTGGGTGTCTCGTCTTCGAGAATGCTGGGGATGTACCAGTCGTACATCTGCGGCACGTCCTGGCCGACGGTGACGTGCGCAGGCTGGAACCAGCCCCACAGATTGCCCTTCGGCGCGCTCTGGCTGTCGAGGATGACGTAGAGTTTGCCGCTCTTCAAAGCCGCGACCTGATCGGGCGTGAGGGTAAAGGTCCCGGAGATGTCGCCGCTCCTGGCCTGCGGGATCGTCAGCGCGCCGATGGCCGGCCCGGTTCCGCCCATCACATTGCCCATGTGCAGACGGGCCTGGGTCGCGGACGAAGAAAGTCCTGCGAACTTGCCGCTGATCGTGAACTTGCCGTTGTCGAGTACGGCCAGCACCGTGCCGCGGCCCTGGGCGCTGGCGCCCTGCCGACCGTTCTTCGGCGTCGGACCGATATCGGTCTGGTAATTGTCCGCGGCAAGCGCCGGAGCACAGAGGGCGGCACATAGGGCCGCCGCGGCCAGGGCGCGCGAAACAGGTTTAGAAATCACGATCTTCCTCCGGCGGCCTTCAGGATTTGTTGGGGCCAAGTTTTCCAGTTCGCTGACCCGTGTCAACGGTATACCGCACAGAGGCGCGGGTCAGCTGCCCTTCTGTTGCGCCAGATCGAAAATCTTGTCCATCGGGACCCATTTCTGGCCCGGTGCGGCATGGGGAAGGGCCTTCTGGAAGCCCCACATCAAGGTTTCCCACTGATCATATTCCGGCGGGATGTTGCGGGTGCGAGGATAGTCGTCGGCCACGGTGGCAATCATCACCATCCGCTCGCCGGTGCGCCAGATTTCCATGCCCTCGATCCCCTGGGCGCGGATGTCGTCCACGATCCGCGGCCATACCCCGCCGGGGGCATGAAATCCCTCATATTCGGCAATTTTCGCCGCATCATCGACCAGGTCCAGCGCGAAGCACAGGCGGCGGCTCATTTTGTTATTCTCCGGGCAAGGGCTTGGACTATAAGAGCCTCCTTCGCATCCAGGAGCAATCATGGCGTCTTTCCTGCGGCTTCATCCCACCGACAATGTCGTGGTGGCGGTGGCCGGCCTGTCCCCCGGCGACATCGTGGATGATGTGAAGATCACGAGGCGCATTCCCCCCGGCCACAAGGCGGCGGTGCGTCCGATCAAAAAGGATGAGCCGGCGCTGAAGTTCGGCCAGATCATCGGTTTCGCCACCCAGGACATCGCCGCCGGAGACTGGGTGCATGAGCACAATATCGGCTTCCACGCCGTGGACCGCGATTACCAGTTTGAAGTGGATGCGCGCGATCCTGCGCCCGCCATGCCGCAGGCGACCTTCCAGGGTTTCCGCCGCGCCAATGGCAAGTTCGGCACCCGCAATTATCTGGGCATCCTCACCTCGGTGAACTGCTCGGCCACCGTGGCGCGCCTGATCGCCCGTGAAGTGGAAAAAAGCGGCATGCTGGATGATTACCCGGAGATCGACGGCATTATTCCCCTGGTGCATGGCCATGGCTGCGGCATGGACAGCAAGGGCGAAGGCTATGAAGTCTTGAAGCGCACCCAGTGGGGCTATGCCGCCAATCCCAATATGGGCGCTGTGCTGATGGTGGGGCTGGGCTGCGAAACCTTCCAGATCGGGCGCTGGAAACAGGCTTACAACATCGCCGAAAGCGACACCTTCCGCTCGTTGACCATCCAGGATACCGGCGGCACACAGAAGGCAATCGATGCCGGCATCGCCGCGGTGCGCGACATGCTGCCGGCGGCGGGCGCGGTGAAGCGCGAGACTGCGCCAGCCTCCGAGCTGATGCTGGCCCTGCAATGCGGCGGCAGCGACGGCTATTCCGGCATCACCGCCAATCCATCATTGGGTGCGGCGGTGGATTTGCTGGTGGCCCATGGCGGCACCGCCATCCTGTCGGAGACGCCGGAGATCTACGGCGCCGAGCACCTGCTGACCCGCCGCGCCAGCCCCGAAGTCGGCAAGAAGCTGATCGCGCGCATCCGCTGGTGGGAGGATTACACCAGCCGCAATGCCGGCAGCATGAACAACAATCCCTCGCCGGGGAACAAGGCAGGCGGTCTCACAACCATTCTGGAAAAGTCGCTGGGTGCGGCGGCCAAGGGCGGCACCACGCGGCTGAAGGACGTGGTGGAGTATGCGCAGCCCGTCACGACAAAGGGTTTCGTGTTCATGGATACGCCCGGCTATGACCCGGTCTCGGCGACGGGGCAGGTCGCCGGCGGCGCGAACATCCTGTGCTTTACTACCGGCCGCGGCTCGGCCTATGGCTGCAAGCCCACGCCCTCGATCAAGCTGGCCACCAACACGGCCGTCTATGAGCGCATGACCGATGACATGGACATCAATTGCGGCGATGTGCTGGACGGGGTCTCGATCCAGGACAAGGGCAAGGAAATCTTCGCGCACATTTTGGAGATTGCCTCCGGCACCCGCTCCAAGTCCGAGAAATTGGGCTATGGCGATGCCGAATTCGTGCCTTGGCAGATCGGCGCCACCATGTAGCGCGCCCTCGTTTTTTCCGCTTAACTTGGCGAAGGCAAGAACCGGCCCGCCTCTCCCGCATGCGCGGGAGCGCATGAGCGGGGGAGGTGCCTGTAGCAGCGCTTGCGCTGCGAAGGGCGGAGGGGGAACAATGAATAAAGTGCCGGTGGTCGAGCGGCGGTATGTCATCGCCTTTGCGTTGACCGCCACCCTGTTCTTCGCCTGGGGCCTGGCGTCCCAGTTCAACGACCTGCTGCTGCATCATTTCCAGAAGGCGCTGGACCTGACCCGGCCACAGGCCAGCCTGACCCAGTTTGCTTTTTATATCGGCTATTTCTGCGCGCCGCTGCCGGCCGCCATGGTCATCCGCCGCCTGGGTTACAAGAAGACCATCATCATCGGGTTGGCACTTTATGCCGTTGGCGCATTCCTGTTTGTGCCTGCGGCGCAAATGCGCGTCTATTGGATATTCCTGGCGGCGCTTTACATCATCGCCATCGGCGCGGGCTTTCTGGAAACCAGCGCCAATCCCTATATCACCATTCTGGGTGATCCCAAGACCGCGTCGCCGCGCCTGAACTTTGCACAGGCCTTCAACGGCGTCGCCAGTGTCTTGGGGCCGTTGGTCGGCGGCTATGTGATTTTTTCCGGCGTGGAATATACGCCGCAGCAAATGGCAGCGATGGGGCCGGCTGCGGTGGATGCCTGGCGTGCGCAGGAGGCGGCCTCGGTCGGCCCACCTTATCTGGTGCTGGGGGTGCTGATGGTGGTGATCGCATCCGCCATTGCTCTCACCAAATATCCGCCGCTGCGCCCCGACGTGACACCGCAAACCTCGCGCTCGCCCTTCGCCGTCCTGTCGCGTCCGCGCGTTCTGTATGCCGTGATCGCGCAATTCTTCTATGTCGGCGCCCAGGTTGGCACCTGGTCGCTGCTGGTGGATTTCGCGCAGGAAGCTGCAGCAGTTCCTGAACGGGTGGGTGCGCAGGTCTATCTGGAAGCCACCATGATCGCCTTCTGTGTCGGCCGCTTTGTTGGCGCCTGGTTGCAGCGGACCATCAATCCGCCGCGCCAGTTGATGCTCTATGCCGGCTGCAACATCATTCTGTGTTGCCTGGCCGCGGTAATCGGTGGCTTTCCCAGCATCTGGGCGCTGGTGGCGACCAGCTTCTTCATGTCGATCATGTTTCCCACAATCTTCGCGCTGGGCCTGGAGGGATTGGGACATGAAACCGAGTTCGCCTCCAGCTTCATCGTTATGGCGATCTGCGGCGCCGCGGTGGTGCCGCCGCTGATGACCTTGTTCGCCTCCTACACCGGCGCGCTGCACTGGAGCCTGTTCATCCTGGCAGCCTGCTATGCCGTGGTGGTGAGCTTCGGATTGTTCGCACCAAGGCTGAAGACGGCATGATCACGCGGCGCAATCTGGGAAAGACCGGGCTGACGGTTACCGAGCTGGGTTTCGGCACCGCGCCGCTCGGCAATCTGTTCAAGCCGTTGCCGGATGCGGCGGCGCGCGAGACGCTGGCGGCGGCGCAAAAGGCGGGCTTCGGTTATTACGACACCGCACCTTTTTATGGCTTCGGCCTGTCGGAACGGCGGCTGGGCGATGCCCTGCGGCCGCGCAAGGATATCGTGCTGTCGACCAAGGTCGGGCGGCTGCTGAAACCGGTGCCCGGCCCGGTGGACGAAAATATTGCGCGACATGGCTATGCCACCCCCATGCCGTTCGAGCCGGTCTATGACTATTCCTATGATGCGGTGATGCGCAGCTTCACGGAAAGCCTGCAGCGGCTGGGCCTGTCGCGCATCGATCTTCTTTATATCCATGACATCGGCCGGCTGACCCATGGCGACGCCAATGCCGTGCGCATGACCGAGTTGACCAAGGGCGGCGGTTTGAAGGCGCTGGAAGAATTGCGCAGCGCCGGGACAATTTCCGGTTTCGGCATGGGCGTGAACGAAATTCCCGCCTGTCTGGAGGTGATGAGCCATGCCCGGCTGGACGTGATCCTGCTGGCGGGGCGCTACACCTTGCTGGAACAGAATGCGCTGGATGAACTGTTTCCGGCTTGCGAGGCGGCGGGCACCGCCATCGTGGTGGGCGGGCCTTACAATTCCGGCATTCTGGCGGTGGGGACCAAAACCGGCATGCCGCTTTATTATGACTACGAACCCGCGCCCGCCGCTGTGATCGGACGCGTGCGCCAGATCGAAGCGGTGTGCGACCGTCACGCCGTGCCGCTGGCGGCGGCAGCGCTGCAATTTCCGCTGGCACACAGCATCGTCGCCAGCGTCATCCCCGGTCTGGATTCCGCCAGCCGCGTGGAACAGACGATTGCGCTCTATCGCCACAAGATCCCCGCCGCCCTGTGGCAGGATTTGCGCGGTGAAAATCTCATCCGCGCAGATGCGCCCATTCCAGGTTAGAAGTGGGCCATGATCGTTGACGCCCATCAGCATTTCTGGGACCCGGCGCGCGGTGATTATGGCTGGCTGAAACCGGACAATCCCATTCACCGGGTGTTCGGCACCGCCGACCTGCGACCGCTACTGGTCCAGACCGGCGTGGACGCAACCATTCTGGTGCAAGCCGCGCCAACCACCGACGAGACCGACTACATGCTGGGCATCGCCCGTAAGACGCCCTTTGTGCTGGGCGTGGTGGGCTGGGTGGATATGCTGGCGCCGGACGCTTGTGATGCGCTTCGCTGCCGCGCGGCCGATCCGTTGTTTCTGGGCGTGCGGCCCATGCTGCAGGACATTCCAGATCCGGACTGGATATTGCAGCCGGCGCTGACGCCCGCCTTGAACACCATCGCTGCCGAAGGTCTTGTGTTTGATGCCTTGATCCTCAGTCCTCAGCTTGATGCTGTCGTCGAGTTGGCGTCGCGCCATCCGCAGCTTTCCATCGTGCTGGACCATGCCGCCAAGCCGCCATTGGGCGAGGCCGATGCCATGGCCGCCTGGGCAAAGGGTATCGAAGCCCTGGCCGCGCTGCCCAACGTCACCTGCAAAGTCAGCGGTCTTCTGACCGAGTTGCGCGCGCATGGCAGCCGCGACGATGTGGTGCGCGCCATCGGCGTGTTGTTCGACCTGTTCGGACCCGGCCGCCTGATCTGGGGCAGCGACTGGCCGGTTCTTACGCTGGCCGGAGACTACCAGGCCTGGTTCGAACTGGCGCGCGAGGCGGTGGCGGCCAAGGAATCCAGCGCTGTGCGCGCGGTGATGGGCGACAACGCCATACGCATCTATCGCCCCGACAAATCGCGCCTGGGCCGCCATATCCGCGCCTGATTCTGTCGCAATGCTGCGCCCCCCGCGCTACTGTCACGCCGGGGCATGGAGCATCTGATTTGAAACGGCGCTACTTGCTTGCTGCAATCCTGATCGGCGTGGCGGTGGTCCTTGTCCTGCTGTGGCTGGCGCGCGCCATGATCGCGGCCCGCTTTGCCAACAGCTATTTCCGCCAGCATGGCGTGGAATCGCAGGTGGAGATCGGATCGCTGGGCCTGTCAGGGGTGTCCGGCCGTTTCGTGCTGGGGCCGCAGGCATCCCCTGACATCGCTGCCGAGCGGATCGAGCTGCATTTCGATCCCCTGCGCTGGATGCCGTATGTGGTCGAAGTGCGCCTGGTCAATCCGGTGGTGCGCGTGCGGCTGGATGCGGACGGCAAGCCTAACCTGGGCTCGCTGCAAAATTGGATCGACTCCCTCCAGCAGCAGCAGGGCAAATCGCAATTCGTCTCTGACGATTTGGCCATTTCGCTCACCGGCCTGCGGCTGCTGCTGGCGACGCCGGGCGGCGCGCTGGATGTGCGCGGCGACGTCAAGCTGGTGAAGAACCTGCCCCAGACCGCCAACCTGCGCGTCCAGCCCGCCACCATTGCCTGGCAGGGCACGCGCATCGCATTGCGCGTCGCCGACCTGGCCTTCGACAATGCCAGCGGGCATCTGGCGGTACGCTTCCAGGGCGCTGTTAGCAACGCGTCCATATCGGTGCAGGACCTGGATGCGCGACTGAATGCAGAGAAGTTGAAATGGTATTCGGCGGGCGGACGCTTCAACGTCGCTGCGCCATCGGTCCATCTGCAGCTTTCCACCGCCGCGCTGGCAAGCCTGTCCGCGCCGAAACTTGATGCCACGATCAGCAATGCCAGCGTGACGATGGCGAACGGCAATGTTCAGGCGCAAGGCGACATCAAGGCCGAAGGCGATGTCGGGATGACAGTGGACCTGGCGGCGCTGCGTGCCGCCGATCCCGCACTGGCGTCCGCCGTCACCCGGAACCTGAAGCGCCTGCAGGTCAGCTTTGCCGGGCATGTCGTCCAGCATGGCAAGTCCAGCCAATTTTCGCTCACCGCGCCGATGACCGTGGCCGGGGCGCGTGGCGCCAGGATCAACATCCCGGCGCTGACGATTTCCGGCGGCGCCGACAGCCTGAACGCAGCGCTGGAGGCTTCGCTGTCCGGCCCCGGACTGCCCGCGACCCGCCTGACGGCCAAACGCCTGATGTGGACGGGCGGCGGGCTGACCGGCGATGTGGCGCTCAAGACCCGTTTCAATTTCGCCATGCTGCGCGGCACGGACATCGCCACGACGGGCACCGTGTCGTACCAGTCCGGCCATTATGCCTTTGCGCCGTCGGGCTGCGCGAAGGTTTCACTGGCGGCGTTTCATCCCGGCGCCAGCGACCTGGCCAGGGACATTCGGACGAAAGTCTGTGGCACGGGCCAGCCCTTGATCACCGGCGAGGGCGCCAACTGGAAATTGTCGGGCCAGGCGCGCGGCGCATCCGCGAACCTGCCGCTGGGCAATGCGCGCGTCGAAAAAGCATCCGCCCGGCTGGCATTCGAAGGGCGGGGCGCACCGCTCAAGGGGACGGTGGCGCTTTTAAGTGCCGAACTGTCCGATCGCGCCACGCCGGTCCGTTTCAAGCCGCTGCTGGGCAGCGGCAGCATCGTGCTGGACCGCGGCGTGTGGCGTGGCCGCCTGGCGGTCACCGATCCCAAAAAGACTGCGCTGGGCGAAACGACATTCTCCCACACCATGTCCACGGGCAGCGGCACCGCGCACATCAATGCGCCCAGCGTGAGCTTCGCGCCAGGCAAGCTGCAGCCGGAAAGCCTGTCGCCCATGCTGGTGGCGCTGCGCCGCGCCGAAGGCAATGTGGCTTTCGCGGGCGATGTCAACTGGACCAAAAATGAAATCACCAGCCAGGGCAAGCTGCGCATCGCGGCGTTGGATTTCATGACGGTGCTGGGCAAGGCCCATGCCGTGAAGAGCGAGATCAATTTCACCTCGTTGCTGCCGCCCGCCACCGCGCCGGGCCAAGACCTGTCCATCGATCGCATCGACTGGACCCTGCCGTTCAGCGCCGTGGATGTGCGCTTCGGCTTCAACGGCAGTGAAATCCAGCTTGCCAAAGCCGACACCGACATTGCCCAGGGCCATGTCTCGCTGGGCGCCATTGCCCTGTCGCTGTCCAATCCGGGGAAAACGGCCGGCACGGCGCAATTGAAATCCATCGCACTGGACTCGCTGGTCGCCGCTTCCAACCTGGGCGCCAAGGTGAAGCTGGAAGGAAAGGTGTCCGGCAATGTGCCTTTCCATATCGGACCTGAAGGATTCCGCATCACCAATGGCAGGATCGCCGCCGACGGTCCCGGCCGGCTGTCGGTCAATCGCTCGGTCTGGCACCAGGGCGATGCGGCGATTTCCAGCAATGCGGTGCAGGATTTCGCCTATCAGGCGCTGGAAAATCTGTCCTTCGACGAAATGTCCGCCGAACTGAATTCCGACGGTGAGCGGCTGAAGATCCTGTTCCACATCAAGGGCAAAAGCGATCCGCCGCAGCACCAGGAAGCGCGGGTGGCCATCACCGACATCATCAACGGCACGGCGCTGTACAAGCCCATTCCGCTGCCCAGCGGCACGCCTATCGACCTGACCCTGGATACCTCCCTTAATTTTGACGAACTCTTGAAGTCCTATGCCGAAGCGTGGTCAAACAGCCTTCGTCCGGAGGGGACACCGGATACCAGCACTGGAGCAAAGCCATGAAAAATCTGCTTTTTGCAGCCTGCGTGCTGACCGCGCTGGGCGCCTGTACGCCCACCATCCGGGTCGAGGTGGCGCCGATCAACATCTACGCCAAGCTGGATGCCGATGTGCGGGTGCGGCTGGACAAGGAAGTCCAGAGCGCCATCTCCAAGAATCCCGATCTGTTTTAAACTGCCCAACTTTCATCTGAAGGACGCCATCACATGAGCAACTTCAAGAATTTCTTCGCCGCCGCCGCGCTGTTGCTGCTGGCGACGCCGGCCTTCGCCGATCTCGCCAGCGACAAGGCGGCCGTGGAAGCGGCCAAGGCCGCCGGCATCGTGGGCGAACAGGCCGACGGGTATCTGGGTTTCGTCAGTGGCTCGGCCGATGGCGCCGTCACCGCGGCGGTGAACGACATCAATGCTGGACGCGCAACGGTCTATGCCGAAACTGCGTCCAAGACTGGCGTCACCCGCGATGCGGCAGGCCAGGCCACGGGCGCGCAGCTGATCGCCCGGGTGCCGGCCGGCCAGTTCTTCAAGCCCATTGGCGGCGGCTGGACCAAAAAGTAGACACATGCGCGCGCCGGGCTTTGCGGTTGCGCTGCTGTTGCTGTCGCCCGTCGTGGCGCAGGCTGCCGACCTCACTGTCTATTCGCCGCAGATCGTCAACGGTCCGTTGCGCAAGCTGTCGGACGAATGGTCTGCCCAGACCGGCAACAAGGTGACCTTTGCCGGCTTCAATGTCGGGCGGGTGCGCGCTGCCGTGGAAAATGGCGATCCGGGCGATATCGTGATTGCGCCGACCGGCAATTTCACCGATTTCGCACCCAAACTGGCGGCGGGCAGCGAACGGCCTTTGGGTCGCATTCCCTTCGCCGTGGTGGTCAAGGCCGGCGGGGCGCATCCCGATATTTCCACGCACGCCAAGTTCGTCGCCTTTACCAAAAAGGCCGGCATGCTGGCCTATGCTGATCCCAGGAATGGCAGCCTCACCGGCGCCATGGTGGAAGAGATGCTCAAGCGCCCCGAATTCGCTGGCGTTGAGCCGCGTCCGATCAAGGGCATGATCGGCGATGCCATCGCCCGCGGTGATGCCGAATTCGGTGGCGGCGCCCTGACCGAAATTCTGATGGCCAAGGATGCCCAGCTGGTGGGGCCATTTCCCGACGAACTGGGCCTGCATGTCGATATGTCGGCGGCCGTGCTGAAAATCGCCGCCGCGCCGTCGGACGCGGAAAGCTTCCTGCGCTATGTCACCCGGCCCGAAGCGGCGCCGGTGTGGAAAGCGGGTGGCGTCATCGAGACGCCGAAGAAGTAGCCCCCTCTGGCCTTCGCTGGCTCGAGAGCCAGCTACGGCCACCTCCCCCTATGCAAGCGCGCTGCCGCGCGCGCGGGGGAGGGATCAGAACGGTTTGAATCCTTTTGCCGCCCAGGCCGCCTTGGCCTCGGGGCGCGTCAGGAATTTTATGAAGTCGGCTGCCTCCCTGGGATGGGTGGAGCGCGACGACACCGCCAGGACCGCGTCGATATGGCCGCCCAGCTCCACCGGCAGCGGCGCCACCACTTCGATCTCGGGCTTGTTCAGGATTTCCTGCACCAGCTGGACCGCCATGTCGCCCTCGCCGCGGGCGAGAGCCGCCGCGCCTTCGCCGCGCGATGACGGCGTGACATGCGCGCCTGCGAACTCCGGGCGCTTGAGAATGCCGTCGATCATCACGCCCTGCATGGTGCCGCCCTTGGGATCGTTGACCATCACAGTCCTGCCATTCATGGCCTGGGCCAGCTTGGTGACGGTGGAAATGTCGGGCTTTGTCGCCCCCTTTTTCACCGCCAGTCCCAGTTCGCCCCGGCCCAGCGGCGTGTAGGTCGCACCCAGGATGCCGCCATCGAGATAAAGCGTGTTCATCAGGTCCGGCGGCAGGCCGACGACGTCGGCGGGCGGCGTATCGGTCTTGGCCTGGCCGATGATCTTGTCCATGGTGCCGTGCACGATGATGACGGTGTTGCCGCTCTTCTTGTTGTAGTCCTCCACCAGCTCGCCCAGCGCCGCGTTATAGACGATGCCGGGGCTGATGATGCGAAGCTCCACCGCCGCGGCAGGCGAAACCAGCAGGGCGGCGAGGAGGGCGGCGGAAAGCATAAGGCGCATGCCAATTTTCCTTTTATAAAAGTTTCCTATTTGTAGAGAAGAATCTTTTTCCAGAAACCGCAATTGTGTGCAGCGGTGAATTCGGCATTGGTCTGCGTCGCCCACTTGGCATCCTGCACCAGATAGGCGGCACCGTCTTTCTTCCAGCGCGGCCAAGACTCCATTTTAGAGTGCGCATCGCCGTTGCCGTTGGGATTTCCGCTGCGGGCGAAATTGGCCCAGGCATCCACCAGCCGGTCCGACAGTTTGGCCTGTGCGGGGGTCAACGTGATGGGCACACCCTCCGGTCCGCCGTGATAGCCGGTGAAAAGATAAGGAATATCGGCGGTGTGATAGGCCAGCGGCTGGAAGCCCTGCATCTTGGGGAAATAGGTCTGCGCCGTGCGGTCATTGAACAGGTACATATAGAGTGGCGCGTGGCCGGCGATGGCGGGTGCCGTGTAAGCGCCCCGGCAGGCCATGGCGTCGCTGTGCGCTTTGTCCCAGGCCATCTGCGCGCCGGCCTTGGTGACCGGATACCGCGCCATTACCGCATCCGGCGTGCCCTTGGGATAGGCCGGCAAACTGCCGCCCGGCCCGGCATTGCCGCCATAAGTTCGCTGCGCATAGCCCTTGTAATCGGCCTCATCCAGCGCCGTACGGCCCGGCTTGAAATACTGGGCGATGCCGGCGTTGAAATTGCCTTCGTCTGTGGTGGTGCCCATCATTATCGGTACCCGGTTGAAGGCGCCGCTCTGGAACGCATCGATCAGCTGGTGCGGCAGGATAGCGCCGTCCAGCAGCGGGCCGCCGACAAAGGGACTGGTGGCGCTGGCGGTGCCGGCCAGCGCGGCGATTTTCGCGGCGGGCAGGGCGCGCAGGCATTTGGCGATTGCTCCATTGTCGCCCGTGCAACCGGAGGCCGCGGCGAATTTCTGGCCGCGCGCTTCGGCGGTGGCTTTGCTGGCGAACGGCGTGTAACCGCCGCTCTGGTAGATGGCGCGGTGGATCAAGCCTTTCGAGGCCGGCGATACCACGATGGCGCTGGAGGCGCCGGCACCGGCCGACTGGCCGCCGACCGTGACATTGCCCGGATCGCCGCCGAACGACGCAGCATTGCGCTTCACCCATTGCAGCGCCGCCTGCATGTCCATGATGCCGTAATTGCCGAAGGCGTGGCCCTCGGCATCGATGGCGGGATGAGCCATGAAGCCGAACAGGTTGAGGCGGTAATTGAAGGTCACCACCACCAGCTTGCCGCGCGTCACCAGCTTGGCGGCGTCATAATCGTTGGAAGCGCCGTCGAAATAGCCGCCGCCGTGAATCCAAGCCAGAACCGGGCGCCTCGCTTTCAGATCGCCGGTGAAGACGTTCAGATACAGGCAGTCTTCATTGCTGTTGGGCGGGCCCGCGAACGGACCCAGGGTCGTCACCTGGGCGCAGGTGGGCCCGAATTTGTTTGCTGGACGCGGCGCGGTCCATTTCACCACAGGCTGCGGCGGCATCCAGCGCAAATCGCCGACCGGCGGCTTCGCATACGGAATGCCCAGGAAACGGGTGACGCCGTTCTTGACGACGCCTTCCACAGGGCCTTCGGCGGTACTGACAGGCGCGGCCCGCGCGCCCACCGTCATGACCAGAAATGCCGCAAGCACGAGCTTCTTCATTGTTTCCTGCTCTGGATATAGGCGACCAGTTGCCAGATTTCGTCGGCCGTCAACTTGTCCTTCCAGGCCGGCATGCCACGCGGCGTGCCTTCGGCGATGGTGTGATAGATCTCGCCCGGCTTGCTGCCATACTGCCAGCTTCCATCGGTGAGATCCGGCCCCATGCCGCCAGTCAGGTCATAGGCATGACAGCCGGCGCAGTTCATCTTGCCGAACAGCCCATGGCCCGCCTCGATGGCGTCGGCATTGCCGGCGAGCGGGTTGGCCGTGTCCGCTGTCACCTGTGCCAAAGCAGGCGTGGCAAGCAACGCCAGGACAAGAACGATACGCCGCATCAGTTATGCGCCGCCGCCGGCGGTACCGAAACCGGCGCCGGGGCGCCCGCCTGGGTGAGTTGCGTCGTGCCGTTGCCGATGCCATTGCCGTCCACCGAGAAGACATACAGCGTGTTGCCGCCGGGCATGAAGCCCTTCTCCCGCCGCAGCACGCCGGCGCCGCCGCCGATGCCGGCATAGACCGCCACATATTGGCGCTTGTCCGGCCCCACAAAGGTCATGGGCGCCGCGGTGATGCCCGATCCCAGCTTCTGCGACCACAGCACCTTGCCGGTGCGCGCATCGGCGGCGCGGAACCAGCCATCCATGGTGCCGTAGAACACCAGGTCCGACCCGGTGACCACCGCGCCGCTCCACACATAGAGATTTTCCTTGATGCTCCAGACGCGCTTGCCGGCCACCGGATCCCAGGCGATGAAATCACCCCAGTTGCCGCCGGGCCCCGCATGGCGCTGCATCTCCATGCCGTCGTAAGGCGACGAGGGAATGTACTGCACGATGTGGTTGTTCAGGTCCATGCAGCTGTTGAACACGCCGGCATAGAGCAGGCCCGTGCGGGGCGAGAAGGCCGATGGATTCCAGTTCTTCACCCCGATGTCGGGTGGGCAAATATTGGTGACTTTCTTTTCCACGATGGGATGCGCCGCATCGTTGATCACCGGCATGCCCGATACCAGGTCGATATTCTTGGCCCAGTTCTGATGGCCGAAGGGGTTGGCCACCAGCACCTCGCCGGTCTTCCGGTCGATGGTGTAGGCAAAGCCGTTGCGGTTGAAATGCACCATCACCTTGCGGCGAGCGCCTTTCCAGGGAATCTCGATCAGCACATTCTCGTTGACGCCGTCGTAATCCCATTCGTCATGCGGCGTGAACTGGTACGCCCATTTGGCCGCGCCGCTATTCGCATCGCGCGCGAACACCGCCGAACTCCACAGGTTCAGGCCCGGCCGCTGCGATGGCGTGCGCGGTCCGGGGTTGGACGTGCCGTAATAGATTTCGTTCAGGTCGGGATCATAAGACACCCAGCCCCAGGGCGCGGATGCGCCTTGCTTCCACATCTCGCCGGGCCAGGTACTCACGCCCAGGTCCTTGCCTTTCATCCAGGAATAGAACGGCTTGAAGTCCGGCCCGATCAGCGCGCCATCGTCCGGTCCGTTGGTGAAGGCCTTCCACACGGTGTGGCCATCCTTCACACTCAGCGCCTGGAACCAGCCATTGGTGCCCAGCTCGCCGCCGCTGCTGCCGACATACACTTTGTCGCCCACCACAAAGGCCGCCATGGTCATGGTCGGGCCCTTGGTGACGTCGTCCAGTTTGACGCGCCAGGCTTCCTTGCCGGTATTGACGTCCACTGCCACCGTGTTGTCGTCCAAAAGGTTGTAGATCAGCTTGCCGTCGGCATACGCCCAGCCGCGCAGCACCTTGTCACAGCACGCCTTGCCGATGGCGCGCGGATCGGGATTGGGCTGGAACACCCACTTGATCGGGGCGCCCGGCTTGGACAGGTCCAGGGCATAGGCGATGTTGGGAAAGGGCGTGACCAGGTACATGGTGTCGCCCACCACCAGCGGCGCGCCTTCATGGCCGTACATCTGCCCGTCGCTGAAGCTCCAGGCGATGCGCAGCCGGCCGACATTCTTTGTGTTGATCTGGGTGAGCGGGCTGTAACGCGTGTTGGCATAGTCGCGCGCCTGGCGTGTCCATTGCCCGGCGGCATCGCCCGGCGCCAGGTTCGCGGTGGCGCCGGTGAAGGATTTGCTGGTGGGGGTAGCCTCTTTCTTCGGGGCTTCGCCGGAAGAGGGCAGGGCCGCACTGCCCAGCAACAAAGCACCCAGCAGGATTTTGCGCAAAGCCATCGTCGCCCCCCATTATTCTTTTGAGAAAGGTTAGGGCTGGCACAGGGGCCGTGCAAGGACGCGCGAATTGGCCTACAAGATTGCCAAAATGCGGAGGGAATGATGGGACGTTTCAAGGCTCTGGTTTGCTGCACTGCAATGGCGCTGCTGGCGATGACCGGCGCGCGCGCCGGCGTGATGAACCCGATCCCCGGCGACCCCATCACCATCGAAAGCGGCAAGCTTTCGGGCACGTTGCTGGACTCCGGGGTGAAGGCCTATCTGGGCGTGCCCTTTGCCGCGCCGCCGGTGCGCGAGCTGCGCTGGCACGAGCCCATGCCGGTCAAGCCGTGGAAGGGCATCTACAACGCCGACAGCAAGATCACCAACTGCTACATCGCGCTGCGCGCCACCACGCTCAATCACTATTTCGGCGAGATCAAATCCAGCGAAGACTGCCTGTACACCAACATCTGGACTCCGCCCGGCGCCAAGGCCGGCGACAAGCTGCCGGTGGTGGTGTGGATCCATGGCGGCGGCTTTCAGGAAGGCTCGATCAACTTCGACGTCTATGGCGGCGAGCCGCTGGCGAAGAAGGGCGTGATCTTTGTCGGCATCTCCTATCGGGTGAACATTTTTGGCAACCTGGCGCATCCGGAACTGACGGCGTCGTCGGGCCACAAGGCGTCGGGCAATTACGGGCTGATGGACCAGATCGCGGGTCTCAAATGGCTCCAGCGCAACATCGCGGCCTTCGGCGGCGATCCGGCAAACGTCACGGTGATGGGCCAGTCAGCCGGCGCCATGGCGGTGGACCTGCTTCAGTCCACGCCACTGGCGCACGGGCTTTATGCCCATGTGGTGGCGCTGTCGGGCGGCTATCACGGCGTGGCGTCGCCGCATCTGGAAACTTTGGCCGAAACCGAAGCCAAGGGTATCAAGCTGCAACAGGCGATGAAGGCCAAGGACATCGACCAGATGCGCACCATTCCGGCCGACCAGATCACCGCCATCGCCGCCGCCAACAAAATCACGTTCACCGGCCCCACGCTGGAAGGCTATGTCGTGCCGGGCAATCCGGCGGATATCTATGCCGCTGGCAGGCAAACCGATGTACCGCTGCTGCTGGCGTCGGTCGGCAACGACATCTTCAGCAAGACCAAGGTGACCGATGCGCGCACCCTGGCCGACTATCAGAAAGCGGCGTCCGATGTGTATGGCGCCGACGCGCCGCTGTTCCTGAAACTGTTCCCGGCCCGGAACGACGCCGAGGCGGCCCAGCAGGCCCAGGCCGTGGCGCGCATCTCCGGCTTCGGCATCATGGGCCGTGACTGGGCCAAGGATGCTTCGCTCCATGCCAAATCGCCGATCTGGCTGGTGCAGTATAACCATCCCCATCCCTATCCGCCCGGTGTGTTCATCAGCGACATGGATGTGAAGACCGCGGGGGCCTATCACAATTCAGACCTGCCCTTCTGGTACGGCACCTTGGATTCGCTGAACCTGTACCGCACCATCCGCGCCTGGACGCCGTATGACTACAAGCTGTCCAACCAGATGCAGGACGTGGTGGTGGCGTTTGCCAGGACCGGCAATCCGGTGACGGCGGAATCGAAAATTCCGCGCTACGACCCCAAACGCGAACAGCGGCTGGTGTTCGGCGATGCCGGCACCACGATCGAGACCTTGAACCGCAAACAGGTGGATTTCATCGAAACCCATCCGCCCAAAAAGAACTAACCCAGGAGCCTTTGATGACCACTCGCCGTAATTTTCTTCTTGGTGCAGCCGCACTCGCCGCCACCGGTCCTGCCGCGTTCGCGCAGCGCCATATCCCGCTGGGGTTGCAGCTCTATACGGTGCGCGCCGACCTGGCCAAGGATTATGAAGGCACGATGAAGCTGGTGAAGGCGGCCGGCGTCCGCGAGGTGCAGGCCAACCTGACCATGGCGGGCAAGAACTCCGCCGATCAGCGCAAGCTGTATGACGCGATGGGCCTGAAATGGGAAAGCATCCATGCCGGCGGCGATGCCCTGCGCAACACGCCCGAAGCGACGATCGCGGAAGCCAAAAGCGTCGGCATCAAGAACATCACCTGTTCCTTCCCGCTCTATCCCGTCGATCGCGGCGCCATCATGTCCGGGCCGGGCCTGGATGGCTGGAAGCAGAATGCCGAGGCCTATAACAAGATCGGCGCTCTCTGCAAGGCAGCGGGAATGAGCTTCAATCACCACAATCACAACATCGAATTCCGCAAGGTGGGCGAAGTGGTGCCGCTGGACTTCCTGATCAAGGAGACAGACCCGGCGCTGGTGGGATATGAAATGGATATCGGCTGGGTGATCGCCTCCGGTGCCGATCCGGTTGCCTACCTGAACAAATATCCCTCGCGCTTCCGGTCCGTCCATATCAAGGATTTGAAAGCCGAGGGCATCCCCAACACCAATGGCAAGATGGTCAGCGCCATCATCGGGCAGGGCATCGCCAACTATTCAAAGATCTTGCCGGCTGTGAAGAAGGCCGCGGTCAAGACCGCCTTCCTGGAGATCGAGGAGCCCTATGATCCCTCGCCCATGGGCATGGTGCAGGCCAGCGCCGCTTACCTGAAGGGCAAGCTTTAAGGTCTATCAAAAACGAACAGCCCGCCAGAAATGGCGGGCTGTTTTTTTATGTGTGGACTGCGTAAAGCGCGTGATGGGTCAGGATGAACAAGGTCCGCCCATCGGCGCCGCCGAACAACAATTGCAGCGGCCGCTCCGGCACATCGATGCGGCCGATCTCCTTGCCGTCCGGCGCATGGACCAGCACCTGGCCATTGGCGAGATAGACATTGCCGTTCGCGGCCACCGCCACGCTTTCTCCGCCCCGGTCCGCAAACAGCTTCAGGTCGGTGACATTGCCGTTGGCGCCGACCAGCCCGCTATAGGTGCGCCCCTCGGATTCGTTGCTGACGAACACCCGGCTACCCGGCATCGTCTTGGTAAATCCATACGTGTCAAAATTGTCGGAAAATCGCCAGCCGGTGCCGTCGGGCGGGCCCTGGTTGAAGGTGCGCGCCGCGGGCAGGAACAGGCTGCCATCGGGCGAGACATATTCCTTTGCCTTGGGCGTCGCCATGTCGCGGGCAAACATCTCGCTAAGCGTGGTGTAGCGATAGGTCTCCAGATCAAGCTGGTCCTTGAACTCGCCATTGTTCCAGTAATTGACCGGCAGCAGCGCAGTGGCGCCCGGATGCGCCGTGGCCGGCGTGGCGGGGATCACCATCAGTTCCGTCGCAGGCGAGCCGGGCTTGAAGGTATAGAGCGTGCCTTCCGCGCCCAGCGACGACAGCACCAGCAGGTTGCCCGATTTGTCGAAAGCCAGGTTCACCGGGTCGGTGGGATTGTCACGTTCGACCGACAGGCCTTCCTCGCGCGACCAGCCATAGATGCGCTGCTGGTGCTTGTCGACGAAGTAGAGCTTTCCATGCGCGTCCACCGCGGCGCCGGAGATCGAATAGAAGCCGTCTTCCAGCTTTTCGACTTTCGCGCCCATATCGCGCACTGCGGGCTTTGCGGGCGCGGCCGGATAATCCAGCACCGCAAACTCCCGCTCGCGGGTGTCGATCTTGTGGGTGATGTCGCGGATGGCGTTTTCCATCGGAAACTTGCTGGCGCGCAGATAGGTGCCGCAGCCATTGGCGTCACAGGTGCCCAATCCGCTTTCGGCATTCACATGCACATTGCGCAGACGGATGTCCGAGGAATTGTACAGCCGCAGCGCCGTATCGATGGGCCGCGGATTGCGGGTCACGCGATAGGCATGCCAATTGGCCAATGTGATGTTTTTGGAATTGGAAATCTCGAACGATACCGCTTCCTGGCTTTCGCCGGCTTCTTCTTCGGTCTGGGGCGCGTAAAAGGCCCAGTTCTCCACCCGGTTCAGCGCGAACTCGGCCCGCACATGATGTTCGATGGACACCTCATACACTTTGCCCGGCGTCTTGGTATCCGACACCAGCATGCCGGACTGGGCATAGGTATCCACCGACCAGAGATTGGAGAAGGTGCCGCCGCCGCCATTGGTCACCCACAGCGAAGGATACTGACCGTCCCAGCGCTTCTTCATGTCAGGATCGGCGCTGTGGGTGGCGTTGTAGGGGTCCCAGCGCGAGCCGTCCGGATTGTTGGTGCCATGCCCGCCCAGGAAACGCACATCGCTCATCAGCGAGTGTTCGCCCGACTGCCAAAGGGCTGCCACCGCGCGCGGATTGATGCCCCCGGTGAAAAGTCCGATGCCTGACACGATATTGTCGCCGCCGCGCGGGGTTTCCAGCAGCGCCTTGGGCGCGCCGACGCCGGCAAACCCCGGTGTGTTGTCGGGCAGGTCGAACTGGGTGGTGGACGGATGCAACCCGATCAGCACCGTGTTCGGCTTCAGCCGGATGGTGTCATGCACCATGTAGCGGCCGCTGGGGACATAGATCACCCGCGTGGTGTCGATGGCATGCTGGATGGCGGCGGTGTCGTCGGTCTTGCCGTCGCCCTTCACGCCCAGGCTGCGGATGTTGACCCACTGGGTCGTCGGCGGCAGGGCGCGGATTGCCGGTGGCAAGGCGCGCGGCATGGAAGACAGCGGCGCGGCATCCCAGCGCGTGCCGGTTTTGCCCAGGGTGCCGGGCGCATCCAGGATCAGCCCGTGGTTGAACGCCTTGACCTTGTAGGTGCCGGCTGACCCCAGCGTTTTTCCGCTCTCACGGAACTGGGCGAAGACCGGTGTGTTCGCCGCCACCGCATCCTCGAAGCCGATCTGGGTATAGACGCTCTTCTCGTTGCTGACGATGACGGCGGCTTTCGACACATTCTCGAAGCGCGTGTCCTTGGCCCACAACCAGTCGGAATAATCCGGATCGATGTCGATGCCGACCGGCACGTTGCGGAAGGCGACATTCACCAGGGTGAGCGAGGCTTCATGCTCACGGATCGCCGCTTCACGCTGGCCCTCGAACTGGCTGTCGATCAGGGTGAACTGCCAGGCGGGCGAAGGCTTCTCCGCCAGGATGCCGTAGCGGCCGCCGAAGAAGCGCAGGTCCTCGGCCTCGTTGGCGACCTGATGGATGCCCGCCAGACCCGAGCCGATATGGAAGTCGATGTGGCTGAGATAATCGTGCTGCGCACCGTGAAAGCGGATGCCCACGGCGCCTTCGTTGCCCTTGCCGATCTCGAAATCGATGTTGCTCATCGCCGAATAGAAGGTGCCGGGATTGGCGTCGGCAATCTTGGGATTGGGCGGCACGCTGTCCGGCGGCGGGAAGGGCACGCGGAAGCCGGGACGCTCGGGCCGCGAGCTGTCGCTGGCGCCCGCGCGGAAGCCGGCGAAGATGACCATGGCCGCAACACCCTTGGAATAGCCCGGCGTGTTGTCACCCAGCACGAACACCGGGCGCCGTGCGCCCCAGCCGATCACGCGCACCGCCGGCCATACATAGATGGTGCGTGTGATGCGGTAGCGCCCCTGCGGGATGAAAACGATGCCTTCCTCGCGGTCGGACCCTGCCTTGTCGATGGCGGCCTGAATGGCGGCGCTGTCGTCCGCCTTGCCGTCGCCCACCGCGCCGCTCAACTGCACCGCGCGTGGATCGTCCAGTTTGGTCGTGAAGGCGGAAGTTCCGGGCGCCGCAATGGCGGACGTGGCGGCGGCCAGCAAAAGAGCGGCGGAAAGCAGCAGGATCTTCATGGCGGTCATCCCCGGAAACGAGTTGTCGGCCGCTTCCTAGCAGATCGGGAACTTGGCGTCCGGTTCCGCCGCGCAGTTTTGCCGCGGTTTGGAACCCGTGAAATTTATGTTGCGGCGCAAAAAATCTGTCATGCTTTGCGTCATACAGAGTCTTGCGGATACGTCCGGGGGCGGACGCGCAAGGCCTGCAAACATAGGCTGTCGCGATGAAACCGATATCAAGCCGCTTGGTGAGTTGTTGTGCCGCGATCCTGTTGATCGCCGGATCGCATGCCGTCATGGCCGAGACTTATACGTCCCAGACCCAATCGCTGCCGGTCCTAGACCAGTCGACCGGCGATAGCGGCTCCTTCTGTCTGGACAGCATGGAGACCGTGCCATTCTCGGACGAATTGCAGCCGACGCTGATTTCCGTGGATGGTGGCTGCTCGGTTGCCGAAGGCACCATCGCCACCTGAGTTTTCGCCCGGGCGATGTGGTTCGCTTCCGCTATCGCGATGGAAGCACTGATCGCCGAACGCATCGCGGTGGACCATTACCGTGAACTGATCCGGTATTTCGGCAATGACGATCCGGGCACCCGCAACATGATCGAAGACATTCTGAGGGTGGAAGAAGAACATGCCGACGACATGCACGACCTTCTGGTCGCGCATGAAAGCAGGCCGATGCTCAAGTAGGGAACCACTGCAACCAAGGGCCGCATTGCCTGTTATTCATGCAACACAGGAGATGGCCATGAAACCTATTGCCGTATTCGTATTGGTTGCCGTGGTGTCGCTCGCCACTGTTGCGGCCTCCGCCAAGACTGTCACCATGCCGGCGAAGAATGCCAACGAGCAGTCGGTCAACGGCGTCGCCGGCCCGCCCCCGGCCAGAAAGGTGGCGGATGCGGACAAGTCTTCCGCCCAGCCCAGCAAAGGCGAACTGAAGAAGAGCAAGATTAAAACCCCGCCGCCGATGCACGATCCCAATTAGTGCGGCGCAGCGTAATCTTTTAAGGCCCGGGCGCATCTTCGCACTTGATGCCTTGGGTGGGGGGCCGCTTTGCTATATAGAGTTCCCCGCAAGCCATAGCGCCTGAGAGCGCGGCTTTTTGGGGAGGTCTCTCGTGAAGGCATATCTGGCGGCAATGGCTGCCGCATCCTTGCTGTTCAGCACAGTCTCGGCATCCGCGCAGGTCGCGGCGACCGCCTATGCCAGTGCGCCCGACCTCGCCTATGAGGCCGTGCCCGGTTTCTTTCACGGCATTCCCGCCGGCGATTATCTGGGCGAGATGCAGGGCATCGCGACCAATTCCAAAGGCCATATCTTCGCCTATCACCGCGGCCCCAACACGCGGCTTTGGGAATTCGACCAGACCGGCAAGTTCGTCCGCGAGATCGGCAAGGATTTTTATGGCTTCATGTTCGCCCATTCGGTGCGGATAGACCGTCACGACAATATCTGGACGGTGGACGAGGGCACCAACACCGTTGTCAAGTTCAATCCCACCGGCACCAAGGTGCTGATGGTGATCGGTCATCATCCAGACGCGGCCCAGGGGCCGATCGCATCGCCCAAGGGGCCGAACGCTCCGGCGGAAAAATATACGCTGTGCCGTCCCACCGATGTCGCCTGGGACCAGCAGGACAACATCTTCATCAGCGACGGCTACTGCAACAACCGCGTGGTCAAGTATGACAAGAACGGCCGCTTCCTCGCCCAGAATGGCAGCGAGAAGGTCGGCAAGGGCGAAAACGAATACAACCTGCCGCACGGATTGCAGGTAGACCATGCCGGCAACGTCTATGTCGCCGACCGCGGCAATGCCCGCTATGTCGTGCTGGACAACAACCTGAAATGGAAGACCACCTACAACAATGTCGGCAGCGCCTGGTCGGCCTGCATTTCCGAAGGCCCGCACCAGTATCTGTTCGCGACCAATTCCAATCCCAACGGCAATCCGCCGGGCAGCTGGAAGATCGGCGGCCAGATTTACAAGATGGAGCTGGACGGCACCGTGGTTGGCAAGTTCGGCCATGCCGGCAAGCTGGAGCCGGGCTTCCAGGTGGTTCACATGATGGATTGCCGCAATCCCAACGAACTGATCGCCGGCGAGATCGAATCCTGGCGCATGCAGAAATTTGTCCTGAAGGGGAGCAAGTAACATGAAACGTCTCGCAACCCTTCTGCTGGCCGCGGCCGCCTGCCTCGCCGTTCCCGCCGCAGCCCAGGAAATCAACTATGCCGCGTCCGAAACCCTGCAGCTGCCGCAGGGTACCTTCTTCGGCGCCGTGGCGGGCGTGGCCACCAACTCCAAGGGCCATGTCTTTGTCTATTCGCGCACTGGCACGCCGGTGGCGACCTTGGGCGGCGCGCGTCCCTTTGTGCGCGGCGGTTCGGTGCTGACCGAGTTCGACGAGAACGGCAAGTATGTCCGCTCGGTGGGCAAGAACCTGTACGGCGCGCTGGCCGCCGCCGCGGTGCGGGTGGACAGATCCGACAATGTCTGGATCGTCGATGCCTATAGCGGCATGGTGATCAAGTTCGATCCCCAGTTGCGCATCAAGTTGATGCTCGGCCGCAAGCCGGAATCGGTCGAGGTGCCGGCCACGCCCAATATGGGCCGCGCCGCCGCCGGCGCCGCCCCGGCATCCGGCATGCAGGCCGATCTGTTCGAAGGCCCCACCGACGTGGCCTGGGACAATGACGGCAACATCTTTGTCGCCGATGGCACGGGCAATGCCCGTGTCGCCAAGTTCACCCGCGACGGTGTGTTCGTGAAAAGCTGGGGCTCGCGCGGCACCGCCGACGGCCAGTTCAAGACAGCCCACAGCATCGCGGTGGATGCAGCCGGTAACGTCTATGTCGCCGACCGCGGCAACAACCGCATCCAGGTGTTCGACAACAACGGCACATTCAAGAACAGCATCACCACTGCCGGAAACCCCCAGGCGATCTGTATTTCGCCCGGCGCGCATCAGTATCTCTATGCCTCCAACTCGAACCCGGTGAACGACATCGATGCGGGCGGGGAGATCTACAAGCTGGAACTGAACGGCGCCGTGGCCGGCAAGTTCGGCCGGGCCGGCCTCCAGGTCCGGGAGTTCAATGGCGTGAACGCCATCGACTGCCGCACCGCGGGCGAGCTTTATGTCGCCGAGATGGGCGCCTGGCGGGTGCAGAAGATTTCCCTGCACTAGTCATGCAGCGCAGGACATTTCTGGCGGGCGCGGGGGCTTTTGTTTCCGCGCCCGTTTTCGCGGATGACGCGATCCCGGTCATTGACACCCATGTCCATCTGTTCGATCCCGGCCGGCCGCAGGGCGTGCCTTATGCGGGCCCGAAGGGGCAGCCGCCGCAGATGGCGCTGCCGGAAAATTACCGCAGGCAGATAACCGGCACCGGCATTGTCGGCGCCGTGGTGGTCGAGGCCAGCCCCTGGATCGAGGACAATCTGTGGATTCTGGAACGCGCCAATTCCGATCCGATTTTTGTCGGTGTGGTGGGAAGCCTCGACCCCTCCCACCCGGAGTTCGGCGAATATCTGAACCGTTTCTCGAAAGACCCGCTTTGGCGCGGCATCCGTTATGCCCGCGTCTGGCAGATGCAGAATGGCAAGCAGGTGCTCAAGCCCGGCATGGGTGAGGGCTTGAAACTTTTGGCCCAAGCCGGACAGACCCTGGACATGGCCAATCCCTCTTTCGACCTGTTGCGCGGCGCCTTGCTGGCGATGGATGCAGCGCCCGATCTGCACGTGGTGATGGACCACATGCCGTCGCTGGACCCCAGGCCCGAACAACAGGCGCTTTATGATTCCCTGATCCGCGAACTGGCCCAGCGTCCGAACTTCGCCGTCAAACTCTCCCAGGTCCGGCACAAGGATGAAAACAATGTCACCGTCACTGCGCCGCGGGCGCGGCTGGACCAGCTGATGGCTGCGTTCGGCGAAGACCGGGTGATGTTCGGCGGCGACTGGCCCAACAGCGTGGGCACCGCCACCATTGCAGAAGCCCTAAGCTTGATGCGGGATTATTTCGCCGGCCGTCCGCGCCTGCAGGCCGAGAAATATTTCTGGCGCAACAGTCAGCGCATCTACAAATGGAAGAAACGCGCGCCCGCGCAACCCTGAAATGCTGCTAGTGCGAAGAGCGCTGGTTTGCGCCCCCTTTTGTTTGGGACGCAAAGCCCGCTAGGATCAGGCAAAACAAGTACCGTTCATTGGGGGAGGGGCCGTTGACTCAAAGACATTCCACGCGCGGCGCGTGGCTGATCATGCTGGCATCGCTGATCACCATGGCCATATGCGTCTATGACTATTACACGCCCGAAACCGGCCTGATCGGTACCGGCGGCGTCATCACCGTGGCGGTCGCCGGCCTTTTGATGCTGTTGGCGTCTCTGGCCATGGGCCTGGTCGCCAACCGCGGATGTTTCCTGCAGGGCTTCCTGGTGATCTCCATCCTGCTGGACATCATCGGTTCGTCCGTCGCCGGTTATTTCCTGGAAAGCCCCGTCATCATGGCAGCGCAAGCGCTGGCGCTGATTGGCTGGCTGATCAATGTGATCGGCGACGCCGCCGAACGCAGCGTTGAGATCGATGAGGTCGAAGATGAAGATTAGAAATTTCGTCCTTGGCGCCTTTGGCCTCGCGGCCGCGGCTGCCGCCGTCACTCTGGTTCCGATGCAGCACGCCACCGCCCAGGGCGGCAACAGTGATCCGGCCCAGACATGGGACGCGTTCGGCGGCAACCAGCAGGCGCAGAAATATTCCACCGCCACCCAGATCACGCCCGACAATGTGAAGGGCCTGAAAAAGGCGTGGGAATTCCACACCGGCGACGTGTCCAGCGGCGCCCATTCCACCACCTGGGGCGCCACGCCCTTGTTCGTGAACGACACCGTCTATGTCGGCACGCCCAAGTACAACATCTTCGCGGTCGAGCCCGACACCGGCAAGATGAAGTGGACGTATTCTGCCAATGGCAACAACGGCGATGAGAATCAGGGCCTGAAGAATCGCGGCGTCGCCTATTGGGCGGCCGCGACGCCCACCGCCGGGACCTGCCAGAAGATGGTTTATATCGGCACCATGACGGGCGAGCTGCACGGCGTGGACGCCGACAGCGGCAAGCCCTGTGCCGGCTTCGGCAAGAATGGCGTGGTGGACGTCAATGCCTGGGCCACCAAGAACAGCAAGTGGAAGATCGGTCTGATCCAGCCGCCTGCTGTCTACAAGGACACGCTGATCCTGGGCTGGGCCGGCAATGACTGGGTCTACAAGACCGAGAATCCTGGCACCGTCTATGGCATTGATGCGCGCACCGGCGCGCTGAAATGGACCTTCAACATCATCCCCGAAGACATGGAGAACCAGACCGGCACTGCCAATGTCTGGGCCGGCATTTCGGTGGATCCGGAAACCGGTCTTGCCTTCCTGCCGACCTCCTCGCCCAGCCCGAATTATTATGGCGGCGACCGGCTGAAGGAGATGCCCTATGCCACGGCGACTGTCGCGGTGAATGCCGAGACGGGCGAAGTGAAGTGGGCGCGCCAGCTGGTGCATCACGATATCTGGGACGTGGACATCAACTCCGCACCGACATTGGTCGACATCAAGAAGAACGGCCAGGTCATTCCGGCGCTGATCCAGGCCAACAAGATGGGCCTGATGGTGGTCCTGAACCGCAACACCGGCGAGCCGGTCTGGCCCATTGTGGAGCGGGCTTATCCCGCCTCCGACATTGCGGGCGAGGTTGCGTCCAAGACCCAGCCCTTCGTGCCCTATCCCGAACCCCTGGTGGCCGAGCACATGCCCCCGGTTTCCAAGCTGGCCGACATTCTCAGCTTCGGGGAATGCAGCCGCTGGAAGGCCCGCATCCGGGACGAGGGCCGCTATACGCCCCCGTCCGTGCGGGGCTCCATCTCGTGGCCTGCGACCCTGGGCGGCGTGGAATGGGGCGGCGGCGCGCTGGATCCCACCACCAATACCTATGTGGTGAACTCCAATCTGGTGCCGCAAATCTATTCCCTGGTGCCGCGTGCCGAGGCCGACAAGAAGTATGGCAGCGCGCTTCGGGCCAGGGATGGCTATGCCGCCCAGCAGGGCTCGGCCTATGGCTTCAAGCTGGAGAACTTCCTCAACATGTGGGGCATGCCCTGCTGGGCGCCGCCTTACGGCATCATGTCCAGCTATGACATGAACAGCGGCAAGCTGCTTTGGAGGAAGCCCGTCGGCCAGGTCCAGAAGTGGGGCTTCTACATGCCCGAAAGCTGGGGCTCGATCACCATCGGCGCGCCGGCCATCACCAAGAGTGGCCTGGTCTTCATCGGCGCCTCGATGGACTCCCGCGTGCGCGCCATCGACGTCAAGACCGGCAACGTCCTGTGGAAGCACATCGTGGATGCGCCGGCCGTGGCCCAGCCTGCCGTCTATACCTACAAGGGCAAGCAGTATGTGGCGTTCGCCGCCGGCGGCAACGGCATCCTGACGCCGCGCCTGTCGGACCAGCTGGTGGCCTTCGCGCTGCCCAACTGATGCGGATTTAAAAACAATCAGAGAGGGCGCTCACCAATGGTGAGTGCCCTTTTTGTTTTGGGGGGGTGAATGCGCAACGTTATTACCGTGGCATTGCTTGCCATTTTCTTGGGCGGCTGCTCACACTCAATTTATTTGGTGGGGCGGACGACTGGGGCGACCGGTACGGCAAAGGTGCCAGGCGGCGGCACCAATGGTCAAATTACGATTGCGCTGAATGGTAAAGAGTATCGGGGCAGCTGGGTCTATATGCAGACTGGAGGGACGGTGGGACTAACAAGCGCCACTGCATTCTCTGGTACGCAGACTGCCACGGCAACTGGTACCTTTGTAGGGTTGCCAACTGGTGGCAATGGCAACGTGATAGCTTCAGCATCTGATGGTAGTTCTCTTCGCTGTGTGTTCGACTACAGCGAATGGAGCGCTACGGGCGTTGGAGTTTGCCAAGATAACAAAGGCGAAACATACGATCTGCAAATCCACTGAACTCAGGTCTTAATAGGTTCAGTCGCAACTACCCTCAGGAGACCGTTATGAATATACAAAAGCGCCAGTTTCTCACCGGTCTGGGACTGACCGCCGCCGGCATCACCGGCGCGCTGGCGCAGGGTTATCCCAAGGGCAAGGACCTGGGCGCTGTGGCGCCCGCGCCCAAGAAGGACATTCCCCATCGTAAGGTGACGACGAAGAATTTGTTCAAAGTGCCGGACGGGTATCCCAACGGTGTGGCGGTGGTGCCCGAAGGCGTTTGGGTCGCCGAGCAGAAGGCCGCCGGCTATGGCCAGAGCGGCAAGCATGAAAAGGAAGCGGCCTGGCTGTTCGACTGGAACGGCAAGAAGCTCAAGACGGTGATGACCGATTCCTACAACACCTCGGGCCTGGCCTTCGGCAATGGCCATGTCTGGATGGGCGCCAATGGCGGACCCGAAGGCGTGTACGAGGTGGACATGAATGGACGCACCGTCAGCCACCGCCAGATCCCGCTGGGCCCGGCCGACAATGGCGGCGGTTGCCACGGGCTGATGTTCCATGACGGCAAGCTGTGGATCGTGGCCAATCGCATCAAGGGTATCTTGCGGGTGGATCCCAAGACCTTTGCGCCGGAATTCATGATCCCCATCACCACCGCGCGCTGGCACGGCATCGCCTGGGATGACAGCGTGCCGGGCGGGGCGGTCTGGATGGTGACCGGCTCGTCGGACATCAACCGCTATGTCATGCAGAACGGCAAGCTGCACCACACCACCACCTGCGGCCTGATGAAGTATTCGGCCACCACCGGCCAGCTTCTGGAGACCGCGGAGTTCGAGGATGGCACCGCCGACGCCCATGGCCTGGCCATGCACAATGGCAAGCTGATTTCCTGCGATGCGGGGGTCGGCCCGCCAGGCTTCGAGGGCACCGGAAGCCCCAGTGCCGGTTATGTTTTTGAGATCAACTTCGTTTGACTTTGCCCCCCTCCCGTCTTCGCTGGGCCGAGGCCCAGCTACGGCGACCTCCCCCTGTATAAGCGCGCTGACGCGCGCGGGGGAGGTGTATTCAGATGGACTGCACTTGCCATTCCGGGGGGCCATCCCCATTCTCCCACCTGGAAGGTAGGGCATGGCAAATACCCGCGAAAAGGACGCCGGCGCACGGCTGGACGAATGGTCGCCGCGGCTTTTGAAGTCGCGCCTGTACCAGCGCATCCTGGTGGACATCATCATCGGCGCCCTGGCCCCCGGCGAACAGCTGGATGAGAATCTCCTGGCGCGCCGTTATGGCGGCGGCCTTGCCGGCATTCGCGAAGCCCTGGCGCGCCTGGCGCTGGAAGGCCTGGTGGTGCGCCGCGCCCGGGTCGGCACCTCGGTGGCGCCGCTGGATCTGATGGGCGCCCGCGAAGCCTTTGAGGCGCGCTGCCTGGTCGAAGTCCATTGCGCTGGACTTGCCGCTCAGAATGCCAGCGAGGCGGAGATCGAGGCCATCCGCGAGACCCTCGATGACGGCGAAGCGGCCGTCCATGACAATGACCAGGCCGCGCTGGCGGCAATGGACGAAGCGTTCCATGTCGCCGTCGCCACCGCCAGCCACAACCGCGCCTTGGCCAAGATGGTGGTGACCCTGCATCACCAGACCGCGCGCTATTGGCTCTATGCCATGCGCGGACCGTCTTCCGACGACGGCATCGCCGCCCTGAACGAGCATCGTGGCCTGGCCGACGCCATCGCCAGCCGCGACGTGGAACGCGCCCGCGCCGAAATGTTGAAGGTGCTGGGCGACTTTCCCGCCGAAATGAAACGCACGTTGGAAGGCCGTTAAAAAAGCGATGACCGGTACCGGCGGGCGCGCCTGGCTGACGCTGGGCTTGATGAGCGCCCTGTTTTTCATCATCACCGCCACGACCTATGCCTCACTGGGCCTGGCCTTGCCGGCGATGGTCGCCGAGATGCACTGGAGCTGGACCGAGGCCGGCACGGGCTTCGGCCTGCTGGGCCTGTTCAACGGCATCACCAGCGCCGTGCCCGCCACGCTCATTCGCCGCTTCGGCGTGCGCGCCTGCCTGCTGACGGGATCGGTGGTGATGGGACTGGCCTTTCTGTGCCTGGCGCGCACCGACGGGCTGATCATGTATTTCGCCGGCGCCTCGCTGGCGGGACTGGGCTTCACCCTGCTGGATTCGGTGCCCGGCACCTACCTGTTGTCACGGCTTTTTGCGCGGCCGTCCTTTTCCATCGGTCTGTTCTTCACCATCGGCGGGCTGGGGGGTGTGGCGGGGCCGTTGCTCTACCTGCTGGTGAAGGGGCACGATCTGGGCTGGCGCGACTATTGGATGGTGGCGGGCGGGCTGGTGGTGCTGACCGGCATCGCGGCGGCATTGCTGGTGGATGCCAAAACCAATATCGGCGCCGAAGCGGAAGCCGATCCCGACATCTCCATCGAAAGCTGGACCCTGCGCGATGCGCTGCAGACCCGCCAGTTCTGGATCATCGCGGCCGCCTATGCTTCTTTCCTGTTCTGCGGTATTACCGCCAACACCGTGTCGGTGGCGCACCTGACCCAGAATGGCGTGGGCGCGGCCATCGCCATTTCCATGCTCAGCGTCGAGGGCCTGCTGAATTCCGCGGCGCGGTTGGCGGGGGGCATCCTCACCCGCTACGTCAATGCCAAGATCCTGCTGGCGGTGTCGCTGGGCTTTCTGATTGTGGGCCTGTTGGCGCTGGGCACGGCGCGCGATGTGCCGATGATGCTGGTCTATGCCGCGGGCATCGGCATCGGTTACGGCCTGACCTTCTTTGCCGCCACCATCCTGCTGCTGGATTATTTCGGGCGCGGGCCGTACCTGGAGCTGTTCTCCACCGTAAACCTGATCGCGACGGCCGGCGCGGTGGCGCCGACCCTGGCGGGCCTGACGCGCGACCATACCGGCAGCTTCCTGCCCTTCTTCATCGCTCTTTCGATCGCCGTGGCGATCGTCATGCTGGCGGTCGCCTTCATGCGCCCCCCGCACCGGAGCGGGGCATGAAGGAATTCGGCGTCTTTTTGCCGATAGCGAATGGTGGCTGGATCGTCAGCCGCAATACCCCGGTGCTGGACGGCGGCTGGGAACAGAACCGCGAAGCGGCGCTGTTGGCCGATGCGGAAGGCCTAGATTTTGTGATGGCGATGGGCAAGTGGCGCGGCTTTGGCGGCGACACCGGCCATTGGGGCCATAGCCTGGAAGCCGTCACCATGCTGGCGGGCATCGCCGCGATCACCAGCCGGGTGAAAGTGTGGGCCACCCTCCACACGATCCTGCACAATCCGGCGGTGGCGGCGAAGATGATCGCTACCTTGGATCACATCTCCGGCGGCCGCGCCGGGCTGAACATCGTGGCCGGCGCCTACCGCGGCGAGTTCGAGCAGATGGATGCCTGGGATGCCTCACTGGACCATGATGCGCGCTACGACTTGACCGAAGAATGGACCAGGATCGTCAAGCGGCTCTGGACCGAGCCCAGTGTGACCTTCAAGGGAAAATATTTCGATTTCCAGGATTGCGTCAGCGAACCCAAGCCGTTGAAACCGCCGTTCCTGATCTGCGCCGGCCAGTCCCAGCGCGGCTTTGAGTTTTCGGTGCGCCAGGCCGATGGCTGTTTCATCGGCGGCCGCGACGAAGCCGAGATCCGTGAAGCATCACGCCGGGCCAAGGCGCTGGCAGCGGAACTGGGCAAGCCCATCCGCACTTATTGCATGATGACCGTGATCACCGCCGCGACCGATGCGCAAGCCGAGGCCCGCGCGCAGGCGTACAAAGAGGGCCTGGACGAGGGTGCCGTGCTGGGCATGCTGCAAAGCTATGGCGTGCCCCTCTCTGGCGAAGGAGGAAATGCCATGACGGCGCGGGCGCAGGGCGCTTTCATGACCCAGACGGCGGTGGGGGCGCCCGCCACCTGCGCCGCCAAGATCGAAGCCTTCCTGAAGGGCTGCGAGATCGATGGGTTGATGTTCATCTTCGATGATTATGCGCAAGGCCTGCGCGTCACCGGACGCGAGATCCTGCCCGCGCTGCGCAAGGCCTTCGCATGAAGCCGGAATGGATCGCACCCAGCCGTACGGCATTGGTCATCATCGACTGCCAGGTCGATTTCGGCAGCCCTGACGGCGAGATGGCCCGGCGCGGCATGGACATGACGGCGCCGCAGGCCGCCGTGGCGAAAGCCGAAAACCTGGCCGAAGCGGCGCGCGCCGCCGGCGTAAAGATCGTTTTCGTGCGCCTTCTCACCCATCCGGGCGGCGAAAACCGCATCATCCGCGAGGCCAAGCAGCGCAGCGGCGATGACGCGCCGGATCTTTGCGTGGAAGGCACGGGCGGCGCGGACTTTATCGGACCCCAGCCGCAGGCCGGCGAACCGATCGTGTCCAAGACCCATTTCAGCGCCTTCGCCCGCACCGGGCTGGCCGATCAGCTGCATGCAAACGGCATAGACACGCTGGTGCTGGCCGGCCTGACCACGGAATGCTGCGTGGCGTCCTCGGCCTGGGACGGGTTCGAGCGGGATTTTCATATCGTCATCGCGTCGGATGCCTGTGCCGCTTATGAGCCGGACCTTCACAACCATGCCCTGCAGGCGCTGGAAATGAGCGGTGCCGCGATTGTCCCCAGTGCAGAACTTGCGGCTGGCTGGAAGAAATTTCTTTAGAAACAATCCACTAACCAAAATGAGAGACCGCAAGTATCACTTGTTGGACAAGTGACGTAAAATGTTACATGGCATTTCGGCTGGGAACGACTATGTACGCGCCATGAGAATGAGACTGATTGTTTGGTTGGGGCTGGCCGCGTTGACGGCCGCCGTACCTGCGCGGGCGCAGGATGTGGAATCGGTCACGGTGACGGGCGATCCGGTGCACCTGCTGCAGGCCGGCGGGAACGCGGCGGCCTTCGGGCTGGACAAGCCACTGATCGAAACCCCGCGCAGTCTCACCCTGGTCAGCGATACCACCGTGGCGCGGTACGGCATCACCGGCGTCAACGACCTGACCGCCATCACGCCGTCGGCCTACACCGCAAGCTATTACGGCGTCGAAGGCGCGGTATCGCTGCGCGGCACCCTGGCGGAGAATTACTTCCGTGGCTTCAAGCGGGCGGAAAACCGCGGCACCTATTCGACACCGCTCAGCGATGCGGCCGGGATCGAAATCCTGCGCGGGCCGCCATCGCCCATCTATGGCGCGGGCAAGGTCGGCGGACTGGTCAACTTCATTCCCAAATCCACCGCCGCCAGTGATGCGCCCGGCGGCGAAGTCACCGTCACCTATGGCAGCTATTCCAAGCGCAACCTCACTGCCCAGATCAGCGCGCCGGTCGATATCGGTGGGGCGGGCGGCGGCATCCATGCCTATGGCGAGGTGGATGACAGTTTCAGCTTCTATCGCGGCATTCATCCCAGCCATCAGCTGGTGGAATTGTCCGGTAACCTGGCCGACGGCGACTGGTCCTTTGCCGCCGACTACATGTACTACCACTCAAGCGGTGACGTGCAGACACCGGGTTGGAACCGGCTGACCCAGGCGCTGATCGACAACGGCGCCTACATCACGGGCCGAAACACCTCGCTGAAGGATGCCGATGGCAATGGCCGCCTGACCCTGAACGAGTTGGGCGGCAATCCTTATTTCTTCGACCCCAAATTCGTGGCCCTGGCCTGCGCCGGCTGCAACGATGCCGCGCACAAGCTGGACACCGGCCTGGGCACCACCACCATCGATCCGCGCACCGTCTATATCGCCAGGGGCGTGGATTTCTCGGACACCGCCACTCACACCGTTGTCCTGGAAGCGGCCAAGGTCCTGGGCGACGGCCAAAGCCTGCACCTGCAGCTGTTCGGCGATACGCTGGAGAATGACCGTTTTGTCTCGTATGGCTTTCCCGGCTCCTACCGCACCCAGATCGGAGAGGCGCGACTGCGCTATGACCTGAAGCGCGACTTCGGCCTGCTCAAAACGCAAACGGTGGCAGGCGGTTCGTATCGTTACGTCCACGCCATCGGCAAGGAGAGTTTCAACAGCGGCGTCATCGCCCTGGACCGGCGTGACATTTCCCAGGGTCCCATCGCCAATGACATTATCGACTCGCCGTTCAATGTGGATCCGGCCGGGGTGGTGGGCCTGGGTTGGGAAAACGACGTGCGCACCAACAGCGCCGACGCCGGTGTGTTCGTCACCAGCGATCTTGTCTGGGACGACAGTCTCGATCTGACCGTTGGCGGGCGGTACGACGATTACACCGTGCGCTCGGTGGATGCCGGTGTGCTGGCCTATGAGCCCGGCGCGGGGCGGGGCCATGACGGGCGTTTCACATATTCGGTGTCGCTGTCCTACAAGACGCCTTGGGGACTTGTTCCCTATGTCACCACTGCCAAATCCTCGGCGCTTGAGATCGGCCAGGCCAGCCAGGTGTCCACCAGCTTGCTGACCAGCAATGCCTGGTTGTCCAACAGTTTCCTGAACGAAGCCGGCGTGAAATTCACCGCCCTGGATGACCACCTGCAGGGAAGCCTGGACTGGTACGTCCAGAACCGGACCCAGCTGGTACAGGGCGGCGGCATCACCAGCGTGCGCGGCACACGCGCCAAGGGCGCCGAGCTGGAGTTGCGCTATGTCGTCACCCCCAATCTCAGCATGACTTTGGCGGGTTCGCTGCAGCACACCACCATCAAGGGCCCGGACAAAAGCTTCTCCTATGTGCCGGCGCGCAGCTATGGCGTTGCGCCCCAGAACGGCTTCGGCGGCAGCTATGTCGTGTTCGATTTTTCCAGCCTGCCGGGACGTGGCGGCGATTACGAAGATTCCCTGGTGCCGCATGCCGTGATCAGCCCCTATCTCACCTGGACCAGCGACCCGCGGTCCTGGGGCCCACTTCAAAACTTGGTGTGGGGAGGGGCCTTCGGCGGCACCTATGTCGGCCACACCCAGCAGACCGTGCCGGCGCCCATCGTCTATCCGTCCTATGTCACCCTCAATGCCAGCGGCTTTGCCCAATGGGACGTGTGGGAAGGTGATGTGAATGTGAACAATCTGGGGGACGAGCGCTATTTCACCCCCGGCGCCGATACCTACGCCAATCTCAGCGCCCTGCCGGGCATCGGACGTTTCTGGAAAGTCACCTTCAAGCGGTTGTTCTAGCGCTTGGGGGGCGGGTAGGCTCCCGGCCATGAAAAAGCGCGCGCTCCTTGCTCTTCTGCTTTTGGTGCCCGTTTCGGCCCATGCCGCCGACAGCGCCTGGGTGCAGGCTACTGCCACCGGCTATGAAGCGCGGTTGGTCACCGATCAATCTGCTTGCCCCATCCTGCACACGCCCACGGCCGATGCGCCGATGACGGTGCGCGCGCCGGCCAATGCAAACTTCCCGCTTGTCTGTGCCGCGCCAATCCCTGCCGGCACGGCCAGCGCCACGGTGGCGGGCCTCACCTTGCCGGTGCCGGTGGCCGATCCCCAGCGCATCCTGGTGCTGGGAGATACCGGCTGCCGCATCAAGGGGGCGGCGCTGCAGGCCTGCAACGATCCTGCCCAATGGCCTTTCCCGCAATTGGCCGCTGCCGCGGCCGGGCTCAAGCCCGACCTGATCATCCATGTCGGCGACTACCTCTACCGCGAAAGCGCCTGTCCGGCCGGCAATGCCGGCTGCGCCGGCTCGCCCTGGGGCGACAACTGGATCACTTGGGCTGCGGACTTCTACACGCCTGCCACGCCACTGCTGGCATCGGCGCCACTCGTGCTGGTGCGCGGCAATCACGAAGACTGCAGCCGGGCCGGAGCGGGGTGGGAACGCCTGCAGGGTCCTGGCGTCGCCGAGCCCTGCACGGTGCATGACCCGCTCTATACCGTGTCAGCAGGCGCGCTGACCCTGGCGGTGCTGGACGATGCCGTCTCGGGCGAAACCGACCTGGACCGCACTGTTGCCCGCACCTATGCCAATGAATTGGCAGGGCTAGCCAAGGCGAAAGCACCGGTCTGGTTGATCCATCACCGGCCCACTTGGGCGGCGATCACTGGTCCACTGGGTATTCCCATCGGCGGCAATCTCACCCTGATGGAAGGCTCCAACCTCAATGCCATCAGGGGCGCAGGCCTGATCCCGCGCCCCGTCGAGCTGATGCTTTCGGGCCATATCCATAGCTTCGAGAGCATCAACTACACCAAGGGCGTGCCGCCCCAGATCGTGGCGGGCAATGGCGGCGACAAGCTGGACGTGACCCCGACGAACCTGCGCGGCGCCCAGTTCCTGGGCCATACCGGCGTCAAGGTACTGGACGGACTGTCGGTCGGCGGCTTCGGCTTCCTGCTGATGACCCGCGGCGGCGATGGCTGGACCATCGACTTGTATGATTCGGCAGGCAGCAAAACCCGCACCTGTCGCTTCTCAACGGGCCGCTTCGCCAGCCGCCGTCTCGACTGCCCGGCGTAAAATTATTTTCGCAGACGTGATTCTACTCACCGCTTTGTCATGGTCCCGCCGCGATTCGCGCGCCTGCTTGCACTAGGCTTCTCGCGCTAGAATCCGGGGCAGGAGCATCGGCCAGCCGAGCGCAGCGAAGGCGTCGGCCGTGCGACCAGGGGAAAATGCATGACAAAGAACCAGCGGCTGTTGCTCTTCATCGGGGGCGGCATCGCCGCTGTCCTGGCGGTTCTTCTGGTCACCGCTTACCTCCTGGGCGGGCGCGGCGCCAAGGATGCCGGCGTGCTGGCAAGGCTGCAGAACGGCTTCAGCACCGTCACCGGCAGTGCGCTACCCGAAGACGCCAGGGATTTCGCCTTCCGCCGCCTGGATGTGGATGTCTCCAAGGCCCAGGCCGAAGCCTGCCTGGTCTTCACCCGCGCTTTGGATGCCAGCGGCCGCACCCATTACGAGGACTATATCGCCATCGATCCGGCGCTGAAGGTGGCGGTGCGGGTGGTGGATACGCGGCTGTGCCTGGCGGGCATGGCGTTCGACAAGACCTACAACGTCACCCTGAAGACCGGCTTTCCCTCCGCCGGCGACGACAAGCTGACCGAAGAGGAGGCCGTGCCGGTCGATCTGCGCGACAAGCCGGCGCTGGTGCGGTTCAATGGCGGCATCATCCTGCCGCGCGACAATGCGGCGGGGGTGCCGGTCACCACCGTGAACATCGACAAGCTGGCGCTGAAGGTGATCCGGGTGGGCGACCGCCTGCTTTCCCAGATCGAGACCGGCACGGTGGACAACACCACCCTGTATGGCTGGGACGCCAAGCAGCTTCAGGACAACCAGGGCAAGTTGATCTGGCAGGGCACGTTGTCGGTCGACAATGTCAAGAATGACAGCGTCGTCACGCTGATCCCCATCCACGACCTGATCAAGGGCCAGAAGCCCGGCGCCTATGTGATCGTGGCGCAGGATGCCGCCAAGAAACCCGCCAATGACGACGACAATTCGGGCGAGCTGGCCATGCAATGGGTGGTGGACAGCGATATGGCGCTGACCAGCTTCACCAGCGCCAATGCCGCCACCGGCTCCGGCTTGAGCGTGTTCGCGCGTTCCTACAACCGCGCCACGCCGCTGAGCAGCGTCAAGCTGACTCTCATCGCCCACAACAACAACGAACTTGCCTCCGTCACCACTGACGGCAGCGGACGCGCCGATTTCGATGCCGGCCTGTTCAAGGCCACGGGCGGCGACGAGCCGGTGATGGTGATGGCGTATGGCCCCGGCGGGGATTTTGCCTTCCTGGATCTGCGGCGCTCGGCCTTCGATCTGACCGATCGCGGCGTGGGCGGGCGGTCGTCACCCGGACCGGTGGATGCCTGGCTTTATACCGAGCGCGGCATCTATCGTCCCGGCGAGACGGTTCAGGCCGTGGCCATGCTGCGCGACCGCATCGGCGCAGCCATCACCGCGCCGCTGACGTTGGTGGCACAGCGCCCCGATGGCCTGGAAGTGGGGCGCATCACCGTGGCGGGCGACAAACTTGCCGCCGGCAGCGCCGCCTGGACCTTGAAGCTTTCGCAAAGCGCGCCGCATGGCCGCTGGCAGATCGCCGCTTTCATCGATCCCAAGGCGCCGGCTGTTGGCCGGGTGCAATTCGATGTCGCCGACTTCGTGCCACAGCGCCTGAAAGTGAACGTGACGGCGCTGGACAAGAGCATCAAGCCGGGCGGGGATTTCCACGTCCGGGTCGATGCGCGCTTCCTGTATGGCGCGCCAGCAGGTGAATTGTCAGGAGATGGCGAGGCGACCATCGCCGCCGACAACAATCCCTATCCGCAATATCATGGCTTCCAGTTCGGCCGGGTGGATGACAGCTTTTCGGAAACCAAGGTTGACCTCACCGTGCCCGCCACCGATGCGGGCGGCATCACCAATGTCACCGGCAATACCGGCGCGCTGGCCGATACCACCCTGCCGCTGAAGGCGACGGTGCGCATCTCCATCCATGAGCCGGGCGGGCGCACCACCGACAAGTCGGTCATCATTCCCATCCGCACCCATGATGCGGCGATCGGCATCCGTCCGGTGTTCGACGGCGGCCAGGTGGCGGAAAATGCCCGCGCCGGGTTCGAAGTCATCGCCGTGGACGGCGAGGGCAAGCGCATTGCCCTGAACGGGTTGACCTTCAGCTGGGTGCGGGAGAACACCACCTATCAGTGGTTCCAGACCAATGGCGAATGGAAGTACCAACCCACCACCCGCGACCGGCTGGTTTCCAGCGGCGGCATGAGCATCGGCGCAGGAAGCAGCGCCCGGCTGGAACAGGCCATGCCATTTGGCACCTATCGCCTCACCATCAGCGATCCCAAGACCGGCGCGGCGTCCTCTTACCGTTTCTATTCGGGCTGGTCCGCGTCCAGCGCCGGCGACCGTCCTGACCGCATTCCCGTTGCTGCCGACAAGCCCAGCTATGCGCCCGGTTCGGTGGCGCATGTGCGCATCAAGCCGGATGGCAACGGCAAGGCGCTGGTGGTGGTGGCGGGCGACCGCGTCTTTTCCTCCAGGCTGATCGATGCGCCGGCCAGCGGCACCAGCGTGGACATTCCCGTTTTGGCCGAATGGGGGGCCGGCGCCTATGTGCTGGTGACCGATTACCGGCCGCTGGCGGACCTGAAAGGCCGCGAGCCGGTGCGCAGCATCGGCGTGGCCTGGCTGGGCGTGGACAATGGTCCGCGCACCTTGAACGTCTCCATCGGCGGCGCACCCAAGATCTTGCCGCGCCAGAAGGTGACCATTCCCGTCACCGTACAGGGCGCGGGCGGCGACGAAGCCTATGTGACGCTCGCGGCGGTGGATGAAGGCATCCTGCAGCTCACCGATTTCAAGTCGCCCGATCCGGTGGACTATTATTTCGGCAAGCGGCGGCTGGGTGTGCTGATGCGCGACGATTACGGCCGCCTGATCCGGGTGGAAAAGGGCGCCGTCGGCGCAATGGAGCAGGGCGGTGACGGCTTTGGCGGCCGCGGGTTGGCGGTGGTGCCGCAAAGGACCGTGGCGCTATTCAGCGGGCTGGTGAAGCTGGGCGCGGGCGGTGTCGCCAACATCGCGCTCGACGTGCCGGACTTTAATGGCTCGCTGCGCCTGATGGCGGTAGCCTGGAGTGCGAACAAGCTGGGCCATGCCGACCGCATGCTGGTGGTGCGCGATCCGGTGGTGGCCGATCTGGTGCTGCCGCGCTTCCTGTCGCCCGGCGATTCCATCGGCGCGGCGCTGAACCTGGACAATGTCGAGGGTGGACCCGGCGCCTATGTCGCCACCATCCAGACCCGCGGCCCGGTATCGCTGGCGAGCGGGGCGCAGACGGTGGTGAACCAGACATTGAAGCGCGGCCAACGCGCGCTGGTGCCGGTGCAGTTGCGCGGCGCTGGACTGGGTATCGCGGGCATCACCCTGGATGTGAAAGGCCCCAATGGCTTCCATGTCTCGCATGGCTGGCCGATCCAGGTGCGGGCGGCACAACTGGACGTGGCGCGGGAAGAAGAGCTGCCGCTGGCGGCGAGCGCGAGCTATGTAGCAAACCGTAGCCTGATCTCGGACCTGGTCGGTTCGACCGCCAGCGTCACCATCAGCGTGTCGGCGGCGCATGGCTATAACAATGTCGCGGGCCTTTTGAAGTGGTTGGACAAGTATCCCTATGGCTGCATCGAGCAGACCACCAGCCGTGCCCAGCCCTTGCTGCTGTTCAACGATGTCGCCGATCTGGCGGGCCTGCCCAAGGACAATGCGCTGCGGCCCCGCATCCAGACGGCGGTGGACCAGGTGCTGGACATGCAGAATTATGCCGGCAATTTCGGCATGTGGGGACCGGGCAGCGATGCCGACAGTTTCCTCAGCGTCTATGCCATGGACTTCCTGTTCCAGGCCAAGGCCAAGGGCTTTGTCGTGCCCAATGATGCGATGAAGCGCGGCACCAACTGGCTGAAGACCAGCGGCGCCGCCGACGGCAGTGACGATGTCGCCCGCGCCTATGCCTTTTATGTGCTGGCGGCGAACGGCCAGGCCAATGTCTCGGACCTGCGCTACTTCAGCGATACCAAGGTCGGCGCGATGAAGTCGGGCCTGGCGGCGGCGCTGACCGGCGCGGCGGCGTCGATGACTGGTGACCGGGCGCGGGCTGAATATGGCTTCCGCCGCGCACGCGACATCATCATGGCCGCCAATCCTGCCACCTATCCGCATGATGTCTACGGCTCGTTGCTGCGCGACCTGTCGGGCGCGCTGGCGCTGGCGGCCGAGAACGGCAAGGCCGACCTGGTGCCGCAGCTTCTGGACAAAGTGAAATCACTGAACACCAGGATCGAAGACACCACCACCCAGGAAAAGGGCTGGATGCTGCGCGCCGCCTATGCCCTGACCCGCCAGAAGCTGCCGCTCAACATCACCGTCAATGGTGCGCCGGCCGCGCCGCGTGATGGCGCGGTGCGGTTGACCCCGACCCTGGCGCAACTGGATGCCGGCGTGACCTTGGCCAACAAGGGCGATGCCGGCGTGTGGCGCTCCACCGCCGCCAGCGGCACGCCCAATGCGGCGCTGCCCGCCATCGCCAACGGCTTCACCCTGTCCAAAAGCATCTGGACCATGTCCGGCGCGCCCGCGGACGTCGGCGCGCTGCACCAGAATGACCGGGTGATCGTGGTGCTGTCGGGCCAGATGCCCAACAATCTGTATCACCAGATGGGGGTGATCGATCTGTTGCCCGCCGGTCTGGAGATCGAGCAGCCACTGAAAGGCGACGATGCCAAGGCCTATCCCTTTGTCGGCGCCCTGACTGACGCCAACATGCAGGATGCACGTGACGACCGCTTTGTCGCGGCCTTCGACATCGGCGAGCGCTACCGGCCCGTCAATCGCAAGGGACCGGAGCCGACACCGTCCTTCCATGTCGCCTATATTGCGCGCGCCGTGTCGGTGGGCCATTTCGCGCTGCCTGCCGCCTGGGCCGAGGACATGTATGCCCCGGCGATCCGGGCGCGCACCGCGATGGGCGAGTTGAACGTTTCTCAATGAAGATTGGCGCGCAATGAGCGATAAGCCGCCGCGCTGGCTTGTCCGGGTCCGCGTCGCCGCGGCGCTGCTCGGACTTGTGACCTTGGCTGATCTGGCCTTTCCGCCGGACATGACCCGCGCCACCACCCTGTCGCCGGAAGTCAAGGCCAAGGACGGCAGCCTGTTGCGCGCTTTTCTCAGCGCGGATGGCGCCTGGCGCATCAAGACCACATCGGACCAGGTGGGGCCGCGCTATCTGGCCATGCTCAAGGCGTACGAAGACAAGCGCTTTGAACGCCATTGGGGCGTAGACCCGCCGGCCATGCTGCGTGCGGCGTTCCAGTTCGCCCGTGCCGGTCACATCGTCTCGGGCGGCTCGACCCTCACCATGCAGGTGGCGCGTCTGCTGGAGCCGCACGGCCACGGTGTCGGCGGCAAGCTGATCCAGATGGTGCGCGCCGCACAGCTGGAAGAACGCTATTCCAAGGACGAGATCCTGTCGCTGTACCTGACCCTGGCGCCGATGGGCGGCAATCTGGAAGGGGTGCGTGCCGCGTCGCTTTCCTATTTCGGCAAGGAACCGGCCAATCTCGACCTGGCGGAAAGCGCGCTGCTGGTGGCGCTGCCCCAATCGCCGGTGAAACAGCGGCCCGATCGCCATGCCAGGCGCGCCCTGGCCGGCCGCGACAAGGTCCTGCGCCGCATGGTGGACGAAGGCGTTATCAGTTCCGGCGACGCCGCCACCGCCATGAAGGAAGGTGTGCCCTTTGCCCGCCAGCCCATGCCGATGGGCGCGCCGCACCTGGCGCAGCGCCTGGTCTTGAAACACAAGGCGCTGCGCATCGTTACGACGTTGGACGCCGGCATCCAGGGCGCGGCCGAACGGCTGGCAAAGCAGGAGCGCGCCTACTATGACGACGGCGCCGACATCTCGCTGGTGGTGGTCGAGAACAAGAGCCGCAACATCGTCGCCTATGTCGGTGGCACCGATTATTGGGGCAAGTCGGGGCAGGTGGATCTGGCGGCGCGGGCGCGCTCGCCCGGTTCGGCGCTGAAGCCATTCATCTATGGCCTGGCCTTTGACGCCCTTGTCCTGCACCCCTCCAGCCGCATGGAAGACGCGCCCACTACCTTTGGCGATTACGCGCCCAAGGATTTCGACGGCCAATTCCAGGGCGCGGTGACGGCGCGCGATGCGCTGCAGATGTCGTTGAACATTCCAGCCGTGATGGTGCTGGACCGCGTCGGGCCGCTGGCTTTCACTTTGTCATTGCAGAATGCCGGCGCGCATCTGGCCTTTCCCACTCGTGATGCGCCCAGCTTGCCGGTGGCGCTTGGGGGCTTGGGCATCTCGCTGTCCGACATCGCCATGCTCTATGCAGGCATTGCCGAAGGCGGTACGGCGCAGGGTTTGCGCGTCATTGCGGACACGCCGGACGCGCCAACCCATCGTCTGTTCGGTCCGGTGGCCGCCTGGTACCTGCGCGAGGTGCTGGATGGCGTCGCGTTGCCCGATGGCTGGGCGATGGGGCAGGGGCTTTTGAAAAAGCGCACCATCGGCTTCAAGACCGGCACCTCTTACGGCTTCCGCGACGCCTGGGCAGTGGGCTTTTCCAACGACTACACCGTGGCGGTGTGGGTGGGCCGCGCCGACGGCACGCCGCGTCCCGGCCATATCGGGCGCGAAGCCGGTGCGCCGGTTCTGCTCAAGATGTTCGGTCTGCTGCCGCCCGACCGCCGGTCCGCGCCGCCGGTGCCGGCAGGCGCGCTGATTGTGCGCGGCACCGATGAGTTGCCTCCCAATTTGCGCAATTTCACTCGCGAAGCCGTGCCGGCGCCACAGGCACAGGTTGCCGAACTGCCGCCGCCGGCCATCGCCTTTCCGCCCAATGGCGCAGTGGTGCCTTTGCCCGATGCGAAATCAAAAGACGCCGCGCTGCAATTGAAGGCCGATGGTGGCCGCGCGCCCCTGACCTGGCTGATCAATGGCGCGCCGCTGGGCAGCTTCGACCGCTTCGCGCCGGCGCTGTACACGCCGCAGGGCGAGGGCCTGGCGCGGGTGACGGTGGTGGATGCCGATGGCCGCAGCGACACCAGTCAGATCCGCTTCAAGAAGATTCGCTGATCCTCATGCTTCGACGGGCTCAGCATGAGGATATCCTCACCCTGAGCTTGTCGAAGGGTGAGCCTAGGGATTCTTCGCGGCGTCTTTTTCCAGCACGTCCAGCAGCGCTGCTGTGGGAAAACCGTCAGCCGGCAATCCATGCGCCTTCTGGTATTGGCGCAGGGCGCTGCGGGTCTTGCGGCCCAAAACACCATCGGGTGTGCCGCAATCAAAGCCGGCCTTGTTGAGGTCCGCCTGGAAGCTGATGCGTTCGTTGCGCGACAGGGCGCGCTCGCCGCGCGGCCAGGAATGCTTCACCCCATCGCCGCCGGCCATGCGGTCGGCCAGCAGCGCCACCGCCAACGCATAGCTGGCGGCATTGTTGTATTTCAGGATGACGCTGAAATTGGGAAACAGCATGAAAGCCGGACCATGTGCGCCGGCCGGCAGGTAGATCGCTGCGCTGTCAGCGCCCCTTGGCAGGCTTGTGCCGCCTATCGTCCTGACGCCGCGCGCCCGCCATTCACTGAGCGGCTTCTGGGTGTCGGTGTCGGCATCTTCATAGGCAAAGCCCGCGGGCAATTTCACTTCAAGGCCCCAAGGCTGTCCCGTCTGCCACCCCTGGTCTGCCAGCAGCCGCGCCGCGGACGCCAGCGCATCGGGCGCGGACCGCCACAGATCGATCTGGCCATCGCCATCGCCGTCGGTGGCATATTTCAGGAAGGTGGTGGGCGTGAACTGGGTCTGGCCGAAAGCGCCGGCCCAGCTCGAAACCATCTGACTGACCGGATAGTGCTGTTGCTGATAGATTTTCAGCGCTGCGAAGAATTCCGGCCTGGCAAAATCCGCGCGCGGCCCGTCATAGGCCAATGTCGCCAGCGCGGCGAACAGGTTCATGCTGCCATTGTCGGCGCCGTAATCTGTCTCCATGCCCCAGACCGCGACCAGGACCTCCTTGGGTACGCCGCTGCTGGCTTCGATCTTCGCCAGCACATCGCCATAGCGCGCCAGCATCAGTTGGGCATCTTTCACCCGCCGCGCCGACACCGCCGAATCCAGATACGCCCAGACCGGCTTGGAGAATTCCGGCTGGTTGGCGTTCATGGCGGCGATGCTGGCAATGGGGCGCAGGCCCGCCGTGGCGCTGTCGAATGTCGCCGCCGTTATCCCCTGGCCCAAGGCCGTAATGCGGGCCTGTTCCAGGAAGGCGTCGAACTTGGGGTCCCCGGAACTGGGCCGGCCCGGCAGGGGGGCGATAGGAATGGAGACCGAGGGCCGGAGCGGCGGGGTGGGCTTGGGCGCGGTGGTGGCGCAGGCCACCACAATCAGGGTGCCGCACAGGGCGGCCAGCCGCTGCAGGCCGGTGAAAGGGCTCATGGGGCGCGTCATACCCACAGCCTACACGGTTTTGCGGCGTTTTTTGGCGGAAAACCGCCTTTTTTGCCCCTATTTGCCGGGTTGACAGGGGTGGGGGCCTTGCATAGTTTCCGCGCCTCTCGCGGAAGACGGCCTTTTGGGCCGAATTGGCTTCAAAAAAGGCAGTGTCATGAAGGTTCGCAACTCCCTCCGGTCGCTCAAGAAGCGTGACAAGGACTGCCGCGTCATCCGCCGCAAGGGTCGCGTCTACGTGATCAACAAGAAGAATCCGCGGTTCAAAGCCCGCCAGGGTTAAGCGATACTGCGCCCCCGAAAGACAGGCGCATGCTTCTTCCTCCGACCGATTCCAAGATAGTCGCCCGCCGCGCCGAGATCGTCGCCGCGCTGCAAGCCATCGTGCCCGATGGTGTGGTGGCCGATAAATCCGGCCTGGCGACCTTCGATTCCGATGCCCTCAGCGCCTATCACCAGACGCCTTTGGTCTGCGTGCTGCCGTCCACGCGCGAGCAGGTCAGCGAGATCCTGAAATATGCGCAGTCGGAAGGCGTGCCCATCGTGCCGCGCGGTTCGGGCACCTCGCTGTCGGGCGGCGCGCTGCCGCGCGAAGACGGCATCCTGATCGGCCTGGGGCGCATGAAGCGCATCCTGGACATCGATTACGAGAATGGCTGCGTCACGGTCGAACCCGGCGTCACCAACCTCAACATCACCAAGGCGGTGGAAGCCAATGGCTTCTATTACGCGCCCGATCCTTCCAGCCAGGTCGCCTGCAGCATCGGCGGCAATGTGGCGGAGAATTCCGGCGGGCTGCACTGCCTGAAATACGGCCTGACCACCAACAACCTGCTGGGCATCACCATGGTGCTGCCGGGCGGCGATATCGTGACGCTTGGCGGCAAGTGCGGCGCGCAGGGCGGGCTCGACATCATGGGCCTGGTCACCGGTTCCGAGGGCCTGCTGGGCGTGGTGGTGGAAGTGGTGGTGAAGATACTGCGCAAGCCGCCGGTGACCCGCACCCTGATGGCCAGCTTCGACACGGTCAGCGCTGCCGGCGCCTGCGTTGCCGCGGTGATCGCCGACGGCGTGGTGCCGGCCGCCATGGAATTCATGGACGGCCGCGCCGCCGAAGCGATCGAAAGCTACAACCAGCCCGGCTATCCCAAGGGCGCCGAAGCCATCCTGATCATTGACGCCGATGGCGTGGAGGCCGATGTCTCCCACGCCATTGCCCGCGTCACCGCGATCGTCGCCGAATGCGGCGGCAAGACGGTGGAAGCCACCGACGAGAAACAGCGCGTCCGCATCTGGTCGGGCCGCAAAGCCGCCTTTGCCGCCATGGGCAAGCTGGCGCCCGACATGATCTGCATGGACGGCACCATTCCGCGCCATGCGCTTCCTTACGTGCTGGACGAGATGGCCAAGCTGTCCGAACATTACGGCCTGGGATTCTGCAATGTGTTTCACGCCGGTGACGGCAACCTGCACCCCCTGATCATCTTCGACATCATGAAGCCGGGCGAATTCGAGCGGGCCGAGGAATTCGGCGCCGATATCCTGCGCCTGTGCGTCAAGGTCGGCGGCGTGCTGTCTGGCGAGCATGGCGTGGGCGTGGAAAAGCGCGACCTGATGCCCGACATGTTCACCCCCGAAGAGCTGGCGCTGCAAGGCCGGGTGAAATGCGCCTTCGATGTCGGCGGGCTGTTCAATCCGGGCAAGGTGTTTCCCATGCTGTCCGCCTGCGTGGAGCAGGGGCATATCCATGTTCACGGCGCCCAGCTGCCGCATCCGCATCTGCCGCGCTACTGATGGAAAAGGCGGTCACAGAATCCCAGGTTGCGGACTTCGTGCGCACAGCGCGCGAAACCAGATCGCCGTTCGAGATCGTGGCCGGCGGCACCCGCCGCGAGGTGGGCAAGCCGTCAGACAATTTGCCCGTGCTGGATGTCTCGGGCCTGTCGGGCGTCATCAAATACGAGCCGGCGGAGCTGATCATCACGGCCGCCCCCGCGACCCCGCTGGCGGAAATCGCTGCCGTGCTGGGCGAGAAGAACCAGCGTCTGGGGTTTGATCCCGCCGACTGGTCGCGGCTTTTGGGTTCCAACGGCATTGCCACCCTTGGCGGTGCCGCCTCTGCCGATGCCAGCGGCTCGGGCCGTTTGCGCCATGGCGGCGCGCGCGACTCGCTGCTGGCCTTCCGTGCCATCAATGGCCTGGGCGAAACATACCGCGGCGGCGCCAAGGTGGTGAAGAATGTCACCGGCTTCGATTTGCCCAAGCTGGTGTGCGGCGCTTACGGCACCTTGTCGGTGCTGACCGAGCTCACCTTTCGCGTTTATCCCCGGCCGCAATTCTTCGCCGTTCTGTGCCTGGCCGATGTCACGCCCGAAGTTGGGTTTGCCGCCTTGCGCAAGATCGCGCACAGCGCGCTGGAGCCGGCGGGCTTGGCCTATCTGCCGGGAAGCATGATGCCGAATGTCGGCCAGGGCGCGGCGTTGATCCGTCTGGAGGGCGCGGCCAAGCCGCTGGAAGAAAAACTCGCCATGGCGCACGGTCTTCTGGGCAATGCCGCAAGCCGCATCGACAGCGACCCGTTTGCCGCCATCGGCAGCGGTGAGAAATTCGCCGATCTGCCCGGCCATGTCTGGCGCGTGATGGTGGCGCCGTCCGACGCGCCGCGTGTGGTGAAAGAATTGAACGTCCAGCACTGGCTGGGTGACTGGGCCGGCGGCGTGATCTGGGCGGCCGCGCCCGCACACGATGCGAGCCGCGTCCGCGCCATCGCCGCGTCCGTCAAAGGCCAGGCCATGCTGCTGCGTGCGGGCACCGACGCCCGCGCCGCGCTGGGCCTTTATGCGCCGCAGCCCAAGGCGCTGGCCGATGTGGGCCGCGCCGTGAAGGCCGCATTCGATCCTTTGTCTCTCTTCAATCCCGGAAGGCTGGCATGAAACTCGCCTTCACGCCCGAACAACTCGCCGATCCGCAGGTCGGTCCCGCCGCCGCCGCGGTGCGCCGCTGTGTTCATTGCGGCATCTGCACCGCCACCTGTCCCACCTATGTGATGCTGGGCGACGAGCGTGACAGCCCGCGCGGCCGCATCGTGTTGATGAAGGACATGCTGGAAAAGGGCGGCGCTCCGACCAAGGAACAGGTGCATCACATCGATCGCTGCCTGTCCTGCCTGAACTGCAAGACGGCTTGCCCCTCCAGCGTCAATTACCAGCGGCTGGTGGACCAGGCGCGCAGCCATATCCAGGAACATTACAAGCGCCCGCTGGGCGACCGCTTGCTGCGCTGGATGATCGCCAAGGTTATGACCCGCCCCGCGCTGGTGCGCATCGGCTTGCTGATGACCAAGATCGGCGCGCCTATCGTGATGCTGATGCCGGGCCGGCTGGGCGCCATGGCGCGCATCGGTCTGTCCGCCAGGCCGCAGGGCCCGGAGCCGACGCATTTCCCCAAGCCCGCCATCGTGAAACAGCGCATCGCCATCATGCCCGGCTGCGTCCAGGGCGCGCTGGCGCCGCAGATCGACGGTGCGGTGGGCCGGGTGCTGGCGCGGCGCGGCATCGAGCTGGTGGCGCTGGACGGCGCCGGCTGTTGCGGCGCGCTGCCCCATCACATGGGCCGCGAACATGAATCCCAGGAATGGGCCAAGAAGGCGATCATCGCCTTCGAACAGGGCCAGTATGACGGCGTGCTGATCACCGCCACCGGCTGCTCGTCGCAATTGAAGGATTATGCCCACCAGTTCGCCGGCGATCCGGTCTGGGAACCGCGCGCCGCCAGGTTCGCCGCCGCCGCCCGCGACTTTGCCGAGCTGTGCACGCCCATGACCGTAACCCCGCCACGCGCCCTGCGCGTCGCCTATCATCCCGCCTGCAGCCTGCAGAACAGCCTGAAGCTGAACGGGGTGGGCGAGGCGATGCTGGAAGCTGCCGGCTTCATCGTCACGCCCTTTGCCGAAAGCCATTTGTGCTGCGGCTCGGCCGGCACCTATTCCATCCTGCAGCCGGAACTGTCCAGCCAGCTTCGCGCCCGCAAGCTCGCGCACATCGCGGCGGCGGAACCCGATGTGCTGGTCAGCGGCAATATCGGCTGCCTGCAGCATCTGGCGGCGGGGGCGGGCAAGCTGCAGCCCATCCTGCACCTGGCGGAACTGCTGGATTGGGCCGAAAGCGGCGTCAAACCGGCCAATCTGGAATTGCCGCAAAAGGCGCACTAAGCTGGCGGAAATGCGCTCCGCACTTGTCCTGTCCCTGTGGCTTATGTCCGGTGCTGCCTTGGCCGCGCCGGCCGCGCCCGCGCCCAAAGCGACCAGCGAAGAGCAGCTTTTCGCCCAGCTCAAAAAGGCGGAAAATCCCGAAGACGCCCATCCCATCGAGCAGAAGCTGATCGCCATGTTCCGGGCATCGGGCAGTCCCAGCGTGGATTTGCTGATGACCCGCGCCAATGCCGCGCTGGCCACTGCCGACAACAAGACCGCCAGGAAACTGCTGGAAGCGGTCACAACAATCGCGCCCAACTATGCCGAAGGCTGGCACGCCCGCGCCGGGATGGAGCAGTCCGATGGCGACGACACCGCCGCGCTGGTCTCGTTGCAGAAGGTGGTGCTGCTCAATCCGCGCCATTTCAACGCGCTCAATGAACTGGGCGACATGCTGCAGGATTACGGCGACAAGGCCGGCGCGCTGAAGTTGTATCGCCGTGCGCTGGAACTGGACCCGCAACTGGAAGGCGCGACCCACAAGATTCGCGAACTGACCCAGAGCGTCGAGGGACGGGACATTTAAGCGATGCGCTGGCTGGCGGCCGTTCTTCTGCTGTCGGCGGTGCAGGCGCAAGCCGCGCCTTCCTATATGGTGGGCACCTGGTTCGGCCAAGGCCAGCCCGACGACAAGTCCGCCATGTATATCGACCGCATGCGCGCCGATGGCACCTGGCGCGGCGAGTATCGCGTTTGCATCAAGGGCAAGCCGCCGAAGGACGATATCCAGGAAGGCCGCTGGAAGCTGAACGGCGATATCCTGACCCTGGGCGTGGAGACTGTCGGCGGGCAATTCTGGCCCCGCACCGACACCTACAAGATCCTGGAACACAGTCCCAAGGCGCAGAAATATGTCAGCACGGCCTACAAGTTCACCTATACGCCCCAGCGCGTCGCCGACGATTTCAAGATGCCGAGCTGCGACCTGACGAGCTAAAGCCGCTCATGCTTCGACGGGCTCAGCATGAGGAATTGTGCTCTCCTCACCCTGAGCTTGTCGAAGGGTGAAAGCTCAGTCTTCATCCGTCACGAACGCCACGCGCAGCATGTTGGTGGCGCCGGTGGTGCCCAGCGGCACGCCGGCGGTGATGACGATGCGCTCGCCGGCCTGGGCGAAACCTTCCTGGCGCGCGATCTGGCTGGCGCGCTTCACCATGTCGTCAAAGTCGCGGATATCCTCGGTGATGACGCTGTGGACGCCCCATACCAGCGACAGCCGTCGCGCCGTCTCCATGCTGGGGGTTGGCGCGATGATCGGCGCGGCGGAACGTTCGCGCGCCGCGCGCAAGGCGGTAATGCCCGACTTGGTCCAGCACACAATGGCGCGCGCCTCGATGGTCTGGGTCACTTCATGCACCGCCGCCATGATGGCGTCGGGCGTGGTTTTTTCCGGCGTGCCGCGCTGGGCCTCGATGATGGAGTGGTACAGCTCGTCATCCTCGATGGCGCAGGCAATGCGGTCCATGGTCTGCACCGCTTCCACCGGATAGGAGCCCGACGCCGATTCCGCCGACAGCATCACCGCATCGGCCCCGTCGAACACCGCCGTCGCCACGTCCGAGACTTCGGCGCGGGTCGGCATGGGCGACAGAATCATGGATTCCAGCATCTGGGTGGCCACCACCACCGGCTTGCCGGCCTTGCGGGCGGCGCGGGTGATCTGCTTCTGCAGGCCGGGCACGCGCTCCAGCGGCATTTCCACGCCCAGATCGCCGCGCGCCACCATCAGGGCGTCGGCCAGTTCCAGGATTCCGGCCAGCGAGGCAAGCGCCTTGGGCTTTTCAATCTTGGCCAGCACGCCGGCCCGGCCCGCCACGATCTTCTTCAGTTCGGCCACGTCTTCGGGGCGCTGCACGAAACTCAATGCGATCCAGTCCACGCCCAGTTCCAGCGCCGCATCCAGGTCGCTGCGGTCCTTGGGCGTCATGGCCGACATGGGAAGCAAGGTGTCGGGCATGTTGACGCCCTTGCGGTCCTTGATCTCGCCCGCCACTTCCACCACCGCTTCGGCGAAGGTGTCGGCCTTGCGCAGCAGGCGCAGGCGCACCTTGCCGTCATCGATCAGCAGCGCATGTTTCTGCTTGATGGCCTGGAAGATTTCCGCATGCGGGATCGGGATTTCCTCCGGCTTGTCGCTGGTTTCGCCCAGCACCAGCTTGATGCGTTCGCCTTCCACCAGCATGCGCGGGCCGCCGCACAATTTTCCCAGGCGGATCTTGGGGCCCTGCAGGTCGCACAGGATGCCAACCGGCCTCCCCACTTCCTCGGACAGGGCGCGCAGATCGCGGTGCATCTTGCCCAGCATCTCGTGATTGGTATGGCTCATATTGATGCGGAAGACGTCCACGCCGGCATCAAACAGCTCGCGCATCTTCTCCGGCGTGTTGGACGCCGGACCCAGTGTGGCCAGAATTTTCGTTTTTCTGCGGCGGCGCATGGGTAATCCTAATTCGAGAGAGTTTGTGTCCAGTCGGGCTTCTTGCCCGTATCCACTTCAAAGAAGCCGCGGCGGTCGAAACCGCGCGCGGCGCAGGTGCCGCGTCCCACCGACTTGAAGCGCTTCTCGGGGGCAACGCAGAACTTGGTCTTGCCTTCCCAGATGCCCGCCCCGCCGTCTGTGGCATAGAGATAGTAGAAGCGCCCCTGCAGCGGCCCGGTCAGCAGGGCGGTGCAGCTCTTGGGCGGAACCGTCCACCAGCCTTCGCTGGTCCAGTTGGTACCGTCGAAGCGGCCAAGGGCGCTGCGCACAGGCTGGCCGGTCTTGTTGCAGAGTTTGAAGGCGGCATGCGCGGGTAATGCTGTCAGAGGAGCCGACAGGCCCAAAGTCACCGCCAGGAGGAGGGTCGTGCGACGCATCTTCAGTCTGTCTCGCGCGAAAGTGCTTGGCCGTCAACGTATCCCGATCCTATATGGCGGCCGCATGACGGAAAACGCCTTTGAAGCCATCGCCGGGGGCAAAAACAGCCAATTGCTGCTGCTGTGCGACCATGCCTCCAACGCCCTGCCGGAAGGGTTCGGTTCACTGGGGCTGGACCAGGGCCTGTTTGGCACCCACATCGCCCATGACATCGGGGCGGCGGCGGTCACGCGCGCCCTTGCGGCCGCCTGGGGTGCGCCCGCGTTCCTGGGGCGCTGGTCGCGGTTGTTGATCGACCTCAACCGGGGGGCGGACGATCCTACCCTTGTGATGAAGTTGTCGGACGGCAGCATCATTCCGGGCAACCGTGACGCAGACGCCGCCGAAGTGGCGCGGCGCATCGCGGCCTATCATGCGCCCTATCATGCCGCCATCGCCGCCGAACTGGACCGCATGGGCCCGGAGGCGGTGTTGATCTCCGTGCACAGCTTCACGCCCAGCTGGAAGACGGTGCCGCGCAAATGGGAAGTCGGCATACTCTATGACCGCGACGAGCGGATGGCGGCGCCCTTGATGGCGCGGCTGGAACAGGCCGGCTTCGTCGTTGGCGACAATGAGCCCTATACCGGCGCGCTGGACGGCGACACCTTGAATATCCACGGCACCTTGCGCGGGTTGCCGCATGTCCTGATCGAGATACGGCAGGACTTGATAGGCAGCGATGCGGCGGCACAAGGCTTTGCGCGACGCCTGAAGCCCATCATCGATGCGGCGCTGGTGGATATGGGCAAATAAGCGTTGCACCGCTTTGCGCCGCCGCTGTAGGGTCCGCCCTCTTCAAAATCCGAGTTCCTGAAAATGGCCAAATCCGGCTTTGCCAAAGACCAGCTGAAATCCTTCATCAACCGCATCGAGCGGCTGGAAGAAGAGCGCGCCGCGCTTAGCGCGGATATCAAGGAAGTCTATTCCGAGGCGAAGGGCACCGGCTTTGACACCAAGATCATGCGCCAGGTAATCCGCATGCGGAAGCTGGACAAGGCGGACTTCCAGGAACAGGAAGCCATGCTGGATCTCTACCTTACCGCGATGGACATGCGCTGAGAGCGGGAACTTTCGCGCCATAAAATCGCCATGCCCGCTGGAAACCATGCCGGATGCGGCGGCATTCTCACGGTTATGATTTTCTGTTTTTCATCGCCATCTCCGCGACGGTGATCTCGCTGGCGCCCGCGCTGGCCCATTTGTTTGAGCTGCCGCGCAAGCTGGCTCTGTCGCGCGATGCCTATTTCACCGTGCAGCAGATTTATGCGGGCTGGGAATTGTTCGGCATCGCGATCCTGGTCCAGGCTGTGACGCTGACCTTGCTGGCCCGGTATTCGGCGCGGGAGCATTATGTGCTCCGCCCGGTGGTGGCGGCTCTCATTCTGCTGATCGCGGCCCAGGTCCTGTTCTGGCTCTTTACCTACCCGGCCAATGTCGCCACCCGCAACTGGACGCAGGTTCCGCAAGACTGGGAAACGCTGCGCCGCCAATGGGAATATTCCCACGCGGCCGGCGCGATCTGCCAGTTGCTGGGCTTGTGCAGCATGATCGGCGCCCTGTTTGCCCGGATACGCGCGTCCGGCCGCTAGTTTGCGCATCAAGAAGCCGGCGCTGGAAAGAAAAGGCCCCCGCTGCGAAACGGGGGCCCTTTTTACACGACAGAGAACTGAACTGATCAGGCGGTCTTGCGGATGCCGGTTTCCTCGATGGGGCCGTCATCTTCGGCGACCTTGGCCATCGGCTCATTGGCGAGATCGGCTTCCAGGCCAAACTCCTTGAGCTTGCGGTACAGGGTCGAGCGGCCGATGCCGAGGCGCCGGGCCACTTCGGACATGTGGCCGTCATAGCGGGCGATGGCCATGCGGATGATTTCCGATTCCATTTCCTCGAACTTGCGGATGTGGCCGGCACTGTCCGTGGTGTTCAGCGCATAGGCCGAGGCGGCGGGCAGGGCAGGGGCGCTGTGGCCACCGGCAGAGGCCGCGGCCGGGGACTGGTTCTGGCGCACCACCGTGTCCACACCCATCGCCGCGGCGATCTGCGGGAAGTCGCACACATCCAGCAACTGGCCGTCGCACAGCACGACGGCGCGGAAGATGGTGTTTTCCAGCTGGCGGACATTGCCCGGCCAGTTGAATTTTTCCAGCAACTGACTGGCCTGGGTGGTCAGGCCGGAAACGGCCTTGTTCTCTTCGGCCGCAAAACGCTCGATGAAGTGACGCGCCAGGGGCGCGATGTCGCCGGTGCGGTCGCGCAGGGCCGGCACCAGCACGGGGAACACGTTCAGGCGGTAATACAGGTCCTCGCGGAAGGTCCCTTCGCGGGCCATGGCGCCAAGATCGCGGTTGGTGGCGGCGACGATGCGCACATCCACTTTCACGGGGCGCTTGGAGCCGACCGGATCGACTTCGCCTTCCTGCAGGGCGCGCAGCAGCTTGACCTGCATGTCCAGGCGCAGCTCGCCGATTTCGTCCAAAAAGAGCGTGCCGCCATCGGCTTCCTGGAACTTGCCCAGATGCTTGTCGGACGCGCCGGTGAAGGAGCCCTTCTCATGGCCGAACAGGATGCTTTCGATCAGGTTCTCCGGGATCGCGCCGCAGTTCACGGTCACGAACGGCTTGCCCGAACGGGCGGAGGTGCCCTGGATGGCGCGGGCGATCAGCTCCTTGCCGGCGCCGCTTTCGCCTTCGATCAGCACGGGAATGTCGGACTGGGCGGCGCGGATGCCCAGGCGGAACACTTGCTTCATTTCCGACGAGGTGGCGACCAGGTCGTCAAATGTGAGCTTGTTGTCCTGCTTCTTCTTCAGCTGCTTCACTTCACCCGACAGGGTGCCGATCTTCAGCTGGTTGCGGATGGAAACGGCGATGCGCTCCGGGCTGGCCGGCTTGACCAGGAAATCGTTGGCGCCTGCGCGCATGGCTTCCACGGCGCTGTCGATGCCGCCCTTGGCGGTCAGTACGATTACCGGCAGGTCGGGATTGGTGGGACGCAGCTTGGACAACACGTCCAGGCCGCCCATGTCGGGCATGACCAGGTCCAGCATCATCAGGGTGATCTGCTCGCCGCGCGGACCATTGATCAGGTCCAGCGCAGGCTGGCCGCCGGGCGCGGTCACGACATTCATGCCGCTGCGGGAGATTGCTGTTTCCAGCAAGCGCCGCTGCACCGGATCGTCGTCCACGACAAGAATGGTCTGCGCCATAACTCTACGCCTCTCGAATTGAGACGCGACTTTGGGGCAGCACAGGTAAATGTGGCGTTTAAGCCTGTTCCTTTGCGGTACAGGATGGGGCGGCGTTTCGATGCTTAACCAAAGCTGAATCGCCCCTGATTCCGCCTTGTCCACAGGGCCTTGCGGCTCCAACCCCCTTGAACGCAATGCTTAATAAACCAAGTTGCTGGCGCTGCGGCGTTTGCTATAGTCCGGCCACTTTTGCTGCAAAACTGGGGGCCTAATGGCACACGAATCCGACTATCAGCCGGGATCCATGGACATCACCGCGCACAAGAAGGCCTATTCCGGCTTTCTGACCGGCTCCAAGTGGACCTTCGGGTTCGTCATGCTGATCATGGTCTTTCTCGCCCTGTTCCGTACCCACGGTTAGGCCGAAAGGCTCCATATGCGCGTCGCGATCCCGAAGGAAACCCGCCCCGGAGAGACGCGCGTTGCCGCGACCCCGGAATCCGTCAAAAAGCTCAAGGGCCTGGGACTGGACATCATCGTCCAGGCCGGCGCCGGCGCCGGCGCCAAGATCGCTGACGCCGATTACCTGGCGGCCGGCGCGACCATCGCTCCGGATGCCGCCTCCACCGTGCGGGATGCCGACATCGTCCTGATGGTGCGCGGGCCGCAGGGTTCGGAGATCGCCAATATCAAGAAGGGCGCCGTCGTGGCCGCCCTGCTGTCGCCCCATACCGAACAGGACAATATCAACGCCCTGGCGGCGGCGGGCATTACCGCTTTCGCCATGGAATTGCTGCCGCGCATCTCCCGCGCCCAGTCGATGGATGTGCTGTCGTCCCAGGCGAACCTGGCCGGCTACAAGGCGGTGGTGGATGCCGCCGCCACCTTCGGCCGCGCCATGCCGATGATGATGACCGCGGCGGGCACCATTGCACCGGCGCGCGTGCTGATCATGGGAGTGGGTGTTGCGGGGCTTCAGGCCATCGCCACCGCCAAGCGCATGGGCGCCATCGTCAGCGCCACCGACGTGCGCCCTGCCACCAAGGAACAGGTGGAATCGCTGGGCGGCACCTTCGTCGCGGTGATGGACGAGGAATTCAAGAACGCCCAGACCGCGGCCGGCTATGCCAAGCCCATGAGCCCCGAATACCAGGCCAAGCAGGCGGCGCTGACGGCCGAGACCATCAAGAAGCAGGACATCGTCATCACCACCGCCCTGATCCCGGGCCGCAAGGCGCCGATTCTGGTGACCGAAGAGATGATCAAGACCATGAAGCCGGGCTCGGTGATCGTGGATCTGGCGGCGGGCGCGGGCGGCAACACCCCGCTCAGCAAGCCCGATGAAGTGGTGGAGGCGCATGGCGTCACGATCATGGGGCCGACCAACCTGCCGGGCGCGCTGGCGGTGGATGCCTCCTCGCTCTATGCCCGCAACCTGTTCAACTTCCTGTCACTGATCGTGGACAAGAAGACCGGCGCCCTGGCGCTGGACTGGAACGATGAGATCGTCAAAGGCTCGGCCGTCACCAAGGACGGCGCGCCGGTGGCAAGAAGCTAGGTTAGGCGGGGGCTGCCAATGGAAATGATCGATCCTTTCGTGTTTCGCCTGTCGATCTTCGTGCTGGCGATCTTCGTGGGGTATTTCGTGGTGTGGGGCGTGACCCCTGCGCTGCACACCCCGCTGATGGCGGTGACCAACGCGATCTCTTCGGTGATCGTGGTGGGCGCGCTGGTCGCGGTGGCGGTGCCGGTGATCGGTGACGCCTCCTGGATTTCCAAGGGGCTGGGGTTCTTCGCGCTGATCATGGCGTCGGTGAACATCTTCGGCGGCTTCCTGGTCACGGCCCGCATGCTGGCGATGTACAAGAAAAAGGCGAAGTGAAATGAACACCGCCGATATCGCCGCACTTCTCTATCTGGCCTCCGGTGTCCTCTTCATCCTGGCGCTCAAGGGCCTGTCCTCGCCCGCCACCAGCCAGGCGGGCAACCGCAACGGCATGCTGGGCATGGCGCTGGCCATCGCCACCACGCTGTGGGTGGCCAAGGTTTCCGATGCCGTGACCATCGGGCTCATTGTGGGCGGCCTCGCCATCGGTGGGGGCATCGGCGCGGTGATGGCCAAACGCATCGCCATGACGGCGATGCCGCAGCTGGTTGCGGCGTTTCACAGCCTGGTGGGCCTGGCGGCGGTGTTCGCGGCGGGCGCGGCCTTCTATTCGCCGGAATCCTTCGGCATCTGCCAGCTTGATACCGGCGGCGTCTGTACCGGCCTGATCAAGGCGCAGAGCCTGGTCGAGATGAGCCTGGGCGTCGCAATCGGTATCATCACCTTTGCCGGCTCGCTGATCGCCTTCGCCAAGCTGAACGGCAACATGAAGGGCGCGCCGATCATGCTGCCGGGGCGGCATCTGCTGAACCTGGCGCTGTTCGCCGCGATCATCGGCCTGATCGTCTATTTCGTGATGGACCAGCAGGAATGGACCTTCTGGGCGATCACGGGCCTGGCCTTCATCTTCGGCATCACGCTCATCATTCCCATCGGCGGCGCCGACATGCCGGTGGTGGTCTCGATGCTGAACTCCTATTCGGGCTGGGCGGCGGCCGGCATCGGCTTCACGCTCGAAAATACAGCCCTGATCATCACCGGCGCGCTGGTGGGCTCCTCGGGCGCCATCCTGTCCTACATCATGTGCAAGGGCATGAACCGCAGCTTCGTCAGCGTCATCGCCGGCGGCTTTGGTGGCGATACCAGCGCGGCGGCTGCGGGCGTGGTGGAAACCCGCCCGGTCAAGCAAGGCTCGGCGGACGATGCCGCCTTCATCATGAAGAATGCCTCCAGCGTCATCATCGTGCCCGGTTACGGCATGGCGGTGGCCCAGGCCCAGCACGCGTTGCGCGAAATGGCCGACAAGCTGAAGGCCGAAGGCGTCAAGGTTTCCTACGCCATTCATCCGGTGGCCGGCCGCATGCCCGGCCACATGAACGTGCTGCTGGCGGAAGCCAACGTGCCGTACGATGAAGTGTTCGAGCTGGAAGACATCAACAGCCAGTTCGCCCAGGCCGACGTCGCCTATGTCATCGGCGCCAACGACGTCACCAATCCCAGCGCCAAGACCGATCCCAAGTCGCCGATCTTCGGCATGCCGGTGCTGGACGTGGAAAAGGCCAAGACAGTCCTGTTCATCAAGCGCGGCATGGGGGCAGGTTATGCCGGCGTGGAGAACGAACTGTTCTTCCGGGACAACACCATGATGCTGTTCGCCGACGCGAAGAAGATGACCGAAGAAATCGTCAAGGCGCTCGACCATTAGTATTCGCCCGGAGCATTTCCCCGGAAATGCGACCCAATGATTAGAGAAGCACGGCTGCCGCAGGACGAACCTGCGATCCTGTCTTTCATCACCGGTTTGCAGGATTACGAGGCAGGCTTTGAGTCCGACCGCCGCCGCGATCCTGATTTCGCCGCCGACCATTGGCGCGATGTCCAGCACAAATGCGCCGAGAAGCATGGCGCCATGTTCATCGCCGAAGAGAAGGACGAGCCGCTGGGCTGGGCCTTTGCCCATGAGGAGCATGGCCAGCTTTTCATCAAGGAACCAGAACGACGCCACGGCTTTCTGGCCGAACTGTTCGTGGTGCCGGATTCGCGCGGCAAGGGGCTGGGCCGCGCCCTGATGACCGCCTGCGAGGGCTGGTCGCGGGATCGCGGCCACAAGCTTCTGATGGTGGGCGTGCTGGCGCATAACCGCCGCGCCATTCGCTCCTATGAGGGCGCCGGATTTTCGCCCTATACTTTGCTTCTGCGGCGATACCTGTAACTGAGAGCGGCGATGAAAACGTGTCTCACCCTGCTGGCATGCCTGGCCTTGCTGGCGCCGGCCGTCGCGCAGGACTCACCCTCCGCCGCCAACATGCGCGCCGACATGGCGTTCCTGGCCAGCGACAAATTGAAGGGCCGCGAGGCCGGCACGCCCGAATATGACATGGCGGCCAAGTACGTCGCCGATCAGATGAAACAGATCGGGCTGGTGCCCAAGGGCGACAAGGGCTCCTTTTTCCAGCATGTGCCTTTGGTCGCCTGGCGTCCGCGCGACGAAGGCAAGGTCGCGCTGACCGGCGCGGACGGCCGCGCCATCCCGCTGGTGTTCGGCAAGGATTACCTGACCGGCGACAGCGTCGTGGCCGAAAAAGTGGCGGTGGACGCGCCGCTGGTGTTCGTGGGCTATGGATTGGTGGCGCCCGAACATGGCCGTGACGATTACAAAGGCCTGGATGTGAAGGGCAAGATCGTGGTGGCGCTGTCCGGTGCGCCCAAGTTCCTGCAGACCGAGGAGCGCGCCTATTATCGCAACGGCCGCACCAAGTTGAAGGCGGCGCTGGAGCGTGGCGCCATCGGTTTTGTTTCCATCGGCACCCGCACCGGCGAAAAGCTCTATCCCTTCGCCAATATCGCGCGGCAATACAAAAGCTGGGGCATGACCTGGCGCCACCCGGACGGCAAGCCCTTCGTGGCGGTGCCGCTGCCCAGCCTCGCCTTTGTCAGTGTGGCGGGCGCGAGAAAACTGCTGGGCGAGAAGACCGATGCCATCCTGGATGCTGCCGAGACCAAAGACGGCGCCATCAAGGGCTTTGACCTGCATCTGTCGCTGAAGGCCGAGCTGCACACCGAAATCAAGAACAGCGAGAGCGAGAATATCGTAGGGGTGCTCCCGGGCAGCGATCCCAAATTGAAGGACGAATATGTGGTGCTGTCCGGCCATCTCGATCATATCGGCATCACCCCGCCGGTGAAGGGCGACAGCATCAACAATGGCGCGCTGGACAATGCTTCCGGCGTCGCCACCGCCCTGGAAGTGGCGCGGCTGTTCCGCGGCAAGGCGCCCAAACGCTCGCTGCTGTTCCTGGTGGACACCGCCGAGGAAAAAGGCCTGATCGGCGCCGACTATTTCGCCCGCAATCCCAGCGTGCCAAAATCCGCCATCACCGCCGATGTGGACCTGGACATGCCGATCATCACCTATGACTTCACCGATGTGGTGGCGTTCGGCGCGGACCGCTCCAGCATCGGCCCGGCGGTGCGCCGCGCCGCTGCCACCATGGATATCAAGCTGTCGCCCGATCCCATGCCGGACGAAGGCATCTTCACCCGTTCCGACCATTACCGTTTTGTCGAACAGGGTATTCCGGCGGTGTTCCTGGCCACCGGTTATGCCAATGGCGGCAAGGCGGCCACCGAATTCTTCATGCGCACCAATTACCACAAGCCCAGCGACGACCTGAGCCAGCCGATCCGCTATGACGTGGGCGCAAAGTTCGCAAAGCTGAATTACGCCATTACGCGAGAACTCGCGGACGGGCCGCGCCCTAGTTGGAATGCAGGCGATTTCTTCGCCGCAAAATTCGCGAAGAAATAGCGGCTATTTCAAACCGCCCATTCGACAAACTTCTTTCCACTCGGCGGCTTTTACCGGCTGCACCGACAGGCGAAAGCTGTTGACCAGGCTCATCTCCGCCAGCTTGGGATTGGCCTTGCAGTCCGCCAGGGTGACGGGCTTGGGCATGTCTTTGACCGCCTTCACCACCACCAGTCCGAACTGGCCTTTCTCGTCGGTGGGATCGGGCTGAAATTCCTCGATCACTTCCACGATGCCGACCACGGCCTTCTGTTCGTTGGAATGATAGAAGAAGCCCAGATCGCCTTTCTTCATCGCCTTCATGTTCAGCTTGGCGGTGTGGTTGCGCACCCCGCTCCAGGGCTCGCCCTTGGCGCCCTTCTTTTTCTGCATGTCCCACGACCAGGCGTCGGGTTCGCTCTTGAACAACCAATAGGCCATTTATTCCGCTTTCAGTTTCCGGCTCATCAGCCGCAGCATGGCTTCGCCCAGTGGCAGCGCACCGCTCAGCAGATCCGCCATGGCTTCGGCGATGGGCATTTCGACATTTACGGACCTTGCGCGCGCCACCAGCGCCGGCGCGGTATCCACACCTTCGGCCAGCGCCGCGCCGGGCTTCTCGCCCGCGCCCAGCGCCGCGCCGAACGAAAAGTTGCGCGACGACTTGCTGGTGGCGGTCAGCACCAGGTCGCCCAGTCCTGACAGGCCCATCAGCGTTTCGCGTTTGGCGCCCAGCGCTTCGCCCAACCGCGCCAGTTCGGCAAAGCTGCGCGCCAGGAGCGCGGCGCGGGCATTCTCGCCCAGCCCCATACCTTCGACCACGCCGCAGGCGATGGCGTACACATTCTTGGCCGCGCCCCCCAGCGCCACACCGGTCAGGTCATCGCTGGCATAGGGGCGAAAACTCGCGCTGCCCAGTGCAGTCTGCAGTCTGGCCGCCAGATCGCCCTTGGCGGCGATGGTGACGGCGGTGGGAAGACCCTTGGCCACATCGCGTGCGAAGGACGGGCCCGACAGAATCGCAAGATCGGCATCCGGCAGCGCCTCGGCGGCGACTTCGGTCACCAGCTTGCCGCTGCCTTTCTCAATGCCCTTGGCGCATATCACCAGCGGCTGGCCGGGTTTCAGATGCGGTTTGAGGGAATCGGCAAAGCGGTGCAGCACCTGGGCCGGCACCACCAGCAGCAGCGCATCGGCTTTGCAGGCCTCGCCCAGGTCGCCGGTGATGGCCATGTCCTTGGGTAAGGTCACGCCAGGCAGGAAGCGGTTGCCGCGGCCGGCGCGGATGTCGGCCAGGACATCTTCTTCCCGCACCCACAAGCTCACCTGACGCCCGGCGCCATGGGCGGCCAGCGCCAGGGCGGTGCCCCAGGCGCCGGCGCCCAAAACCGCAATATGAGACAGGGAATTGGACATGAAGCTTGGAGAGTCTTGGGGTTGCTTATTCGGACGTGGAATCTATCTTGCCGCTGAACCAGCCGCAAATCGCCTCAATTGGTCCATCTTGCCGTGCGAGCTTTCCTGATGCGCCGTTATGCTCTTTGCCTTGCCGCCATCTGCGCCACCGTCCTTCTGGGCGGTGCGGGCCAACAGGCGCCCCAGCGCCTCTATCAGGCCTATAGCGATCAGGAGAAGGCCGATCTCGACAAGATCAGCGCCTATCTCAACGGCATGCGCAGTCTGCGCGCCGGGTTCATCCAGATCGGGCCGCAGGGCGGCGTAGACCAGGGCGAGGTCGCCATCCAGAAGCCCGGCCAGATCCGTTTCGAATATCGCCCGCCCAGCCCGGTTTCAATCGTCGCCACTGGCGGGCAGGTCTATGTCAAGAATTCCAAGCTCAACACGGTGGACAATTACGACCTGTCGGACACGCCGCTGGGATTGCTGCTGAACGAAACGGTCGACCTGAAGACCAACAAGGCGGTGCTCGGCGTCGTCGAACAGGATGGTGCCATCATCGTGCGCGCCCGCACCAGCACCAACCGCAATAACTCCAACATCACGCTGATGTTCACCGCACCCAATATCGAACTGCGGCAATGGACGGTGAAGGACGCACAGGGCGGCAACACCACCGTGGCGCTGCGCAACCTGCAGATCGGCGCAACGCTGGACCCGGCAATCTTCGCGGTGCCGACCAAGGCGCCGCGTCAGGCCGCCAACAGCCGGTGAAGACGGTCGGCATCGTCTGTGACCGCCGGATTTCCGGCGACATGCCGGTGCATCAGGCCAATGACGAATATATTCTCGCCATCCGTGACGGCGCCGGCGCCCTGCCGCTGCTGATTCCTTCGACCGATGCGCCGCTGGACATCGCCGCGGTGCTGGATGCTGTCGACGGGCTGTTGTTCACCGGCTCGCCCTCCAATGTTGCGCCCTCGCATTATGGTGCAGTGGCGCGCCCCGGTACTGAACTGGACGAACGGCGCGATGCCACCGCCTTGCCGCTGCTGCGCGCGGCCATTGCATCGGCCACACCGCTGCTGGCCATCTGCCGCGGCTTCCAGGAACTGAATGTCGCCCTGGGCGGCAGCCTGCATCAGCATGTGCATGAGATCCCCGGCCGCCTGGATCACCGCGAGCCCAAGGACGTGCCGCTGGAGGTGGAATATGGCCCGGCCCATGCCATCGCCATCGCGCCGGGCGGATTGCTGGCCAGCCTGTCGGGGCTGGCTGAAGCAAAAGTGAACTCGCTGCATCATCAGGGGATCGACCGCCTGGCGCCCGGCTTGTCAGTGGAAGCCACCGCGCCCGACGGCCAGATCGAGGCGGTCTCCCTGGATGGCGCCAAAGCCTTCCTGCTGGGAGTGCAATGGCATCCGGAATGGCAATTCGCCCGCGACCCGCTGAGCCGGGCGATTTTTGCAGGCTTTGGCAGGGCGCTGTGATGCCCCATTCGTTTACAGCATCCTAAGACCTTCCTGCCATTTTAAGGCCCATATCGCCGATTGGGGCCCGCATGCCGCATCCTGCCCGTCTTCTGGGCTTCGCCTTCGCCAATGCCGATTTCCTGTTCGAGATGGACGCGCAGGGCACGATCCTGTTTGCCGCCGGCGCAGCCAATGACCTGGTGAAGGAAAGCGGCGAGAAGCTGGTGGGCAAGCCCGCAGGCAAGTTGTTCAAGCCGTCCGAAGGCATCAAGTTCGCCACCTTCTCCAAGGCGCTGAAGAATGGCGATCGCGCCGGTCCCTTCAAGCTCACCCTGGCAACCGGCGCGGAAGCCAACCTCGCCATGTTCCGGCTGCCGGACAATAGCGCCCATATCTCCTGCACACTCGCCCGTCCCGGTTCGCGCCGCCCCTCGGCCGAGATCGATCCCAAGACGGGGCTTGCTTCGCGGGATGGTTTCCTGGCGGCCGCGCAGCAGGCCGATGCCAAACAGGCGCTGACCCTGGTCAATGTGCCGGGCCTGCCCGAAATCTGCGCCCAGCTTTCGCCCGACGGCGCCGATGCGTTGCTGCAGAGTATCGGTGACAGTCTGCAGACAGCGGGCGCAAGCAGTACAGGCCGTATTTCCGAAACCAGCTTCGGCGCGCTCGCCCCGGCCACGCGGGGCAATCTGGATCTTTCGGGCAAGCTGGCCGCAGCCATCGTCGCGGGCGGCCTGGCAGCGCCCAAGATGAGCGAAGCCCGCATCGGCCTGCAGGGCGCGGCTCTTTCCCCCGAACAGCGCATGCTGTCGCTGCGCTATGTGATCGACCGCTTTGCCGAGAAGGGCAAGCTGGACACGAAGGGTGATATCTCCGACGCCTTTGCCGGCATGATGGACGAAACCCAGCTGCGCCTGGCGGAGATGACCCGCACGGTGGGCGAGGGGGCTTTCGAAATTGCGTATCAGCCGATCAGCGACTTGGGCAGCGGCAAAGTCTCCCATTACGAAGCGCTGGCGCGGTTCACCGGTCCGGAAGGCACCGGCGAGACTGTGAAGTTCATCGAGGCGCTGGGCATCGCCAATGTCTTTGACCTGGCGGTCGCCAACAAGGTGCTGGGCCTGATCGAACAGCAGCCCCATGCCCATGTGGCTTTCAACGTCTCGGGCGCCACCATCGCCTCGCCGGCCAGCTTCGGCATGCTGGCCGCGATCCTGGCCAAGCGGCGCAAGCTGGCGCCGCGCACCTTGATCGAAATCACCGAGACCGCGGCCATCGCCGACCTGGAAAGCGCCGGCAAGGCGATCCAGGCGCTGCGGGCCATGGGATATCGCGTGGGGCTGGACGATTTCGGCGCGGGCGCCGCCTCGGTCAATTACCTGCACGCCTTCCAGGTGGACTTTGTGAAATTCGATGGCGCCATGATCCAGAAGATCGGCAACTCCAAACGTGACGACGCGCTGCTGGCGGGCCTGGCCAAGCTGTGCGGCGAGATGGGCGTCACCACCATCGCCGAATGGATCGAAAGCGAATCGATGGCCAAGGCCGCGCACGCCATGGGATTCCATCACGGTCAGGGCAAATGGCTGGGCGCCCCCATGCTGGAGATTCCCGCCGCTGCGGTGCCACTCGGCAGGCGCAAAGGGACGACGGAGTCTTGGGGCTGACTGTGTCCCCTGGCGCACGGCGGGACCCAAAAAGCCGGTGATTTGGCCAAAAACAGCTATGACAGAAATAGCACTGTCATTATAAATCTGTCAGGTTTCAGAATATTCTTGAAACCTGTGGCATTCCTGCATAGTTTACTTCTCGAAGACGGTCTTGGGCTGCTGGCACTGCCCCCCGCTCGCTTTCAGCCCCCGTCTTCGCTGGGGTCGCCGGTAATCCCCTCCCGGCCTCCCCCCGCGCGATTTAAAGCGCATCTCGCCCCCGGCCCCCCGGCCGGGGGCGCTTTTTTTTATATCCGCACCCGCCGGAGCGTCAGGCTAAGTCGCCCGCCGCCTGGAACCAGCCGGGAGGTGCCGGGCCGGACGCGATCAATCCCGTGATAGGCGAGCCTGGCTGTGCCCCCAAAGGCGATCACGTCGCCGGAGGCCAATGGCGCCGATATGGTCTTGCCACCCCGTATGGTCCCCCCGATTCGGAACAGGGCCTCGTCGCCCAGCGATACGCCGACCACAGCCGCGCTGGTGTCTTTCTCGTCCCGGTCCTGGTGCAGCCCCATTTTCGCACCCGCGCGGTAGAGATTGACCAGGCAGCATTCCGGCGGTGGCCCCTCATTGATTTGGTCCCACAGCGCCAGCAGCGCGTCAGGGATCGCCGGCCAGGGCGCTCCGGTCACCGGATGGTTGGTCTGGTAGCGATAGCCCGCCTTGTCCGACACCCAGCCCAGCGCGCCGAAATTGCTTTCCTCGACCGAAAAGGGCCTGGCGTTGCCGGGCATCACCGGGCGGTAGAGCGGCGCCAGTTCCAGCCGCGCCAGCACATCGTCCAGCAAGGCTTTCTGCTGTTGCGGAGAAAAACATTCGCGCCACAGAAATACATCCGGTGCGACGGCAATCTTGACTACCATTGCCTCGGCGAGCGCGTCGGTGTGGTGAAGATCGCCGCATAGCTGCCGGCCAGGCCGTTTGCGTCCAGCCAGCTCTTCAATTTCTCCGGCGTATAGTCCTGTGCGATCCAGCTTTTCAGCGGCGCACCTTTCGCATCTTCGGCAGCGAATTCCACAAATGCTTTCAGCCAGCGTTGATGCCGCTTGGGAAAATGCAGATAGGGAAAGCGGGCGAACTGCGCCATCGCCGCGGGCCTGGCGCCCCAGCCGTCACGATGGATGAGATACAGCGCAGCAGCGAAACTGGTGCGATCCTGGCCGCCGGAGCATTTCAGCAGGAAGGGGCGCGGCGCTTCATCAAAGCTTTCGATCAGCCGCACCAGCATCTGCTGCGTCGGCAGCTTGCGTGAATCCAGCATCGCGTCCAGGTGCGCGATGCCCGCGCGCCTGGCGATTGCCGTTTCCTTTTGCCACCAGGACAGGTCGTCGTTGCGGCCGCGCAGATTGATGATGGCGCGGATGCCGCGACGCTTGAGAAACGGGCCCAGCCCTCCGGCCCAGTCCTGCATGGCGCGCGCCGCATCCCCCGGGGTCACCCAGTGGAAATTGTAGAGAATGTCCCCGACTGTTCGGGAAGAGCCAGATCGCATAATGTGGAAATAGCATATTTCAGAGGCGTCATGCGTATCACTCGCCAAATGCTTGTCCGCCGCTGGGCCATCACCTCCATTGCGGCGGCTGTGGTTTTCGCCGTGCTGCTGGCGCTGGACCTGCGGCTCAAGGCCCTGTCGGGCTTTGGCACCGCCGACCTGCAGACTTTTTCCACGGCCCCCGACTATCGCTATGCCTTCCGGCATTGGCCGCCGATGTATGCGGTGCGGGCCGGCTTCAATCTGGGGCTGGATTACTTGTTGATGCCGCTCTACGCGGCGGCGTTTTTTTATTCCGGCATCCTGGCCCGTGAAGCCTTTGCGCCGCGCCCGGGCCGGGTCCGCCGTATCCTCACCACCCTGGCGGCGGTGCCGCTGGCCGGCGCGCTTCTGGACGCGTGCGAGAACGCCCTGCAATTTTCCATGATGTTGTGGGGCGCCACCGACGCGATGGCGGGCCTGGCCGCCATGCTGAGCCACGCCAAGTGGGCGGCCCTGGCGGTGGGGGTGGCCCTGCTGGTGGGGGCGGTGATGGGGCAGGTCGCGGAACGCCAAAAAAGGGCAGTAAAAACCGGTCCTTGACCCCACAGCGTCTTTGCGTATATTCCGCCGCTCTTCGGGGGACTCGCTCCCTCAGATAAACAATTATTTTCAAAGGTTTAGACCATGTACGCGGTCGTCCGCACTGGCGGAAAACAGTATAAAGTGGCCAAGGACAGCGTCCTGAAGGTGGAAAGCCTTGTGGGCGACGTCGGGGCCAAGCTCGACCTCGAGGTCCTGATGCTGGGCGGCGACAGTCCCAAGATCGGCGCGCCGCTGGTCAAGGGCGCGAGCGTCCAGTGCGAGATCGTCGAGCACGGCCAGGGCGAGAAAGTCATCGCTTTCAAGAAGAAGCGCCGCAAGAACACCCACCGCAAGCGTGGCCACCGCCAGCACTTCACGACCGTGAAGGTGCTGGGCATCACCGCCGGTTAAAGGACTAGTCGTATGGCACACAAAAAAGCAGGCGGTTCTTCGCGCAACGGTCGCGACTCGAACCCGAAAATGCTGGGCGTCAAGCTGTTCGGCGGCGAAAAGGTCGCTGGCGGCAATGTGATCATTCGTCAGCGCGGTACCAAGTTCTATGCGGGCGAAGGCGTCGGCATGGGCAAGGACCACACCCTCTTTGCCCTTCGCAACGGCCATGTCTCGTTCAAGACCGGCTACAAGCGCCGTACCTTCGTGTCCGTAGTCTCGCACGCGAATCCGGCGATGAAGATTGCGGCAGAATAGGCGGCTGAAGACATAGGCCGCCAAGAAATTGGCGGCCCATTGTTGCGAGGGAGATGGTCCGCCATCTCCCTTTTTTATTCCTCGCATCGAAAGGAACGAGCGGGGAATGACATGTGCATCCTGGAGACAAACAGACTGATCCTGCGGCCGCCAGGCCCCAGGGATATTCAAAGCATGACGGCGTGGCTTAGCGATTACGACGTGGCGCGGATGACGTCACGCGTGCCGCATCCTTATGCGGAGGATGATGCCGAAGCCTTTGTCGCGGCGGGCGAGCCCCACCGCTTTGTGATCACCCGCAAGACGGATGGGGTGTTTCTGGGCCTGACGGGCTTGCATGCGGATCCCACCAAAGCGGAAGAGGGCTTTGAGTTCGGCTATTGGCTGGGCAAGCCCTTCTGGGGCATGGGCTATGCCACCGAGGCCGCCTATCGGCTGGTGACCTATGCCTTCGAGGCGCTGGGACTGGAAACCGTCCATGCCGGCTGGTTCTACGACAATCCCGCCTCCGGCCACGTCCTGGCCAAGCTGGGGGCGCGCCACAATGGCTCGAATATGCGGGATTGCCGGGCCCGGGGCATGGCGGTGCTGTGCCATGACATGCTGTTGACGCGGGCGGATTTCCTGCGAAAACAGGCCGCTTAGGGAATAAAAAGATGCGTTTTCTCGACGTCGCGAAGGTTTATGCCCAGTCCGGTGCAGGCGGGAATGGCTGCATTGCCTTCCGGCGCGAGAAGTTCATCGAATATGGCGGGCCCTATGGCGGGGACGGCGGGCGCGGCGGCGATGTGATCGCCGAAGCGGTGGAGAATCTCAACACCCTGATCGATTACCGCTTCCAGCAGCATGTGAAGGCGCAGAGCGGCGAAGGCGGCAAGGGCAAGGTGATGACCGGCGCCAATGGCGATGATGCCGTCATGAAGGTGCCGGTCGGAACCGAGATCTATGAAGAAGACGGCGAGACGCTGATCGTCGACATGGCCACGCCCGGCATGCGCTACCGCCTGCTCAAGGGCGGCAATGGCGGCTTTGGCAATTACCATTTCAAGAGTTCCACCAACCAGGCGCCGGAATTCGCGCTGCCCGGCCTGCCCGCCGAAGAACGCATCTTCATCCTCAAGCTCAAGCTGATCGCCGATGCCGGGCTGATCGGCATGCCCAATGCCGGCAAGTCCACCTTCCTGTCCCGCGTTTCGGCGGCGCGGCCCAAGATCGCCGATTATCCCTTCACGACCCTGGAGCCGCAGCTGGGCGTGGTGAAGATCGACGAGACCGATTTTGTGCTGGCAGATCTGCCGGGCCTCATCGAAGGCGCGCATGAAGGCGTTGGGCTGGGCGACCGGTTCCTGGGCCATGCCGAACGCTGCGCCTCCATCCTGCATCTGGTTGATGGCACCGGCGATGCGGTGGCCAAGACATACAAGACCATCCGCGCCGAGCTGGAAGCCTATGGTCATGGCCTGGAAGACAAGCCCGAGATCGTGGCCCTGAACAAGGTGGATGCGATACCCGAAAAGGATGTGGCCAAGAAACGCGCCGCGCTGGAGAAAGCTTGCGGCCACAAGGTGCACGTGATTTCCGGTGTCAGCGGCGCCGGCATCAACACGGTGCTGCGCGCCATGGCGCATGAGATCATCCAGCGCCGCATCCGCCAGGCCGAAGAACGTCATTACGCGCGGCCTGCGCGAGCGCCCCGTACCCGCCATGAACGCCAGACCGTGAATTACAATTCGCCGGTGGTGGCCAAGGCACGCCTGACCGAAGAACCCAGGAGACCCGCGTCTGCCAAGCCAAGAGCGGTCAAGGCAGCCAAGCCGGAAAAAGCCGTCGTTGAAACGGTTTTCGCCAAGGAAAAAACGGCCAAGCCGAAAAAGCTCGGACCCAAGGAAGGTCTGCGTCTTGCCAAGGCCAAAGCCGCCAAGGCGAAGCTCGCCGAGGAAAAGATCAGGCCCAAGGTGAAAACCGCAAAGGCGAAGTCCAAAAGGCCGATCGGCAGGGCCAAGGCCAAGCCCAGGACTCTGAGCCGGACCGCCAGGCGCGCGCGGAAATCGGGCAAGCGATGAGCGACATTTTCTCCGGCGCCAAGCTGGCCGTGGTGAAGGTCGGGTCCGCCCTGCTGGTGGACGCGGCCAAGGGCGAACTGCGCCGCGAGTGGCTGGCTTCGCTGTGCGATGACGTTGCGGCGCTCAAGAAACAGGGTGTGGCGGTGGTGCTGGTGTCGTCCGGCTCCATCGCGTTGGGCCGGCAGCTTCTCAAACTGCCCGCCGGCGAGTTGCGGCTGGAAGAAAGCCAGGCAGCTGCGGCGGCAGGGCAGGTGCGTCTGGCCGAAGCCTATGCCGACATGCTGGCCAGCCGGAACATCGTCGCGGCCCAGGTGTTGTTGACTTTTGGCGATACCGAAGAGCGCCGCCGCTATCTCAACGCCCGCGCCACCCTGGGCACCCTGATCGACCTGGGCGCGGTGCCGGTGATCAACGAAAATGACACGGTCGCCACCGCGGAGATCAAGTTCGGCGACAATGACCGGCTGGGTGCGCGCGTCGCCTCCATGATCGGCGCGGACCGGCTGGTGCTGCTGTCGGATGTGGATGGGCTTTACACCGCCAATCCCGGCATTGACGCCAATGCCAAACATATTCCCGAAGTCACCGCCATCACGCCCGAAATCGAAGCCATGGCTGGCGGTTCTATTTCGGGACTTGGGCGCGGTGGCATGACCTCCAAGCTGATCGCTGCCAAGATCGCGATGGGCGCGGGGTGCGATGTTATCCTGGCCAAGGGCGAAAGCCTCAATCCGCTGTCGGCGATCCAGACGGGCGCCAAGCACACCATCTTCCGTGCCAGCCTGACGCCTGCTGCCGCCAAGAAGCGCTGGATCGCCGGGGTGCTGCGGCCCGAAGGCGCGCTGGTGATCGACGAGGGCGCGGTGCGCGCCCTCAAGGACGGCAAGAGCCTTTTGCCCGCCGGCATCCGCCAGATCGACGGCCGCTTCGAGCGCGGCGACGCGGTGGTGGTCAAGGACCGGGATGGACGCGAAATTGCCCGTGGTTTGGCGGCTTATAATGCGTCCGACGCAGAGCGGATCGCGGGCAAACGCACGGTCGAAATCGAGGCCATTTTGGGCTATCGTGGGCGGGACGAGATGATCCACCGCGACGACCTGATCCTGACGGGCAATGGACATGACGGTTCATAATTCCACCGACGCACTGGCTGCCGAGATGATGGCGGTGGGCGCCGCCGCGCGCGATGCCGCCCGCGCCATGCGCGAAGCCGGCGGTGACGCCAAGACCAAGGCCTTGCTGGTGGGCGCCGCCGCCATTCGTTCCCGCGCCGCCGAGATTTTGGCTGCCAATAAAGTTGACATCGAAGCGGCCAAGGCCTCAGGGATGACCGCGTCCCTGCTGGACCGGCTGATGCTGAACGATGCGCGCATCGAAGCCATGGCGGCGGGGATCGAGATCGTTGCGGCGCTACCCGATCCGGTCGGGCGCGAACTGGCGCGCTGGTCGCGGCCCAATGGGCTTGATATTGCCCGCGTTGCCACCCCCATCGGCGTCATCGGCATCATCTATGAATCCCGCCCGAATGTGACGGCAGATGCCGGCGCACTGGCGCTGAAGTCCGGCAATGTCGCCATCCTGCGGGGTGGTTCGGATTCCATTCGCTCCTCGCTCGCCATCCAGGCGGCGATGGCCGAAGGCTTGAAAGCCGCCGGCCTGCCGCAGACCGCGATCCAGGTGGTCAAGTCCACTGACCGCGCGGCCGTCGGCATGATGCTGGAAGGTTTGGGCGGCACCGTCGATCTGATCGTGCCGCGCGGCGGCAAGGGCCTGACGGGCCGCGTGATCAACGAGGCGCGGGTGCCGGTCCTGGCCCATCTGGAAGGGCTTTGCCATGTCTATCTGCACTCCGCCGCCGATCTGGAAAAGTCCCGCAGCATCGCGCTGAACGCCAAGATGCGCCGCACCAGCGTTTGTGGCGCGGCCGAGACATTGCTGGTGGACAAGGCTGTCCTGAAGTCGCACGGCGTGCCCGTGCTGGAAGACCTGGCCAAGGCCGGCTGCGAGATTCGCGGCGACGAGGCGGTGCGCGCGGCTTATCCCGCCGCCAAGCCCGCCACCGAGGAAGACTGGAAGACCGAATATCTGGACGCCATCATCGCCGTGCGGGTGGTGGACGGGCTGGAGCAGGCCATCCAGCATATCGAGCATTACGGCTCCCATCACACCGACTCCATCGTGACCGAAGATCAAGGCGCCGCCGAAACCTTTATGAACAGCGTCGACAGCGCCATCGTGCTGTGGAATGCCTCCACCCAGTTCGCCGATGGCGGCGAGTTCGGCATGGGCGCGGAAATCGGCATCGGCACCGGCAAGATGCATGCACGCGGCCCGGTCGGCGCCGAACAGCTCACCACCTTCAAGTATGTGGTGCGCGGCAACGGCCAAACCCGTCCCTAGGAGATACCATGGCGACCCATTCCGGCAGCTGTCATTGCGGCAAGATCGCTTATGATTTTGAAAGCGATGCCATCACCGGCGGAATGGAGTGCAATTGCTCCATGTGCCAGCGCAAAGGCTCGATCCTGCATTTTGTTCCGGCCGCGGCCTTCACGCTCAAGACGCCGCGCGAGGATCTGGGCACCTACACCTTCAATAAGCATGTCCTGCAGCATCATTTTTGCCCCAATTGCGGTATTGCGCCTTTCTCCGAAGGCTCCGACCCCAAAGGCAACAAGATGGCGGCCATCAACCTGCGTTGCGTGGACGGGGTAGATCCGCAAAAGCTGGCGATCCAGCATTACGACGGACGCAGCATTTAATTGACCAGCCCATCGCACTGGATCACCCCGCCTGGCCCCGTCGCGGATGGCATGCGCATCGGGCTGCTCGGCGGATCGTTCGACCCGGCGCATGGCGGCCATCTCTATGTCAGCGACATCGCGAAGAAAGCGCTGAAGCTGGATTATGTCTGGTGGCTGGTATCGCCGGGCAATCCGCTCAAGCCCGCACCCGATGCGCTGGCCGTGCGGCTGAAGCGGGCGCGCCTCCTGGCCCGCGACCATCACATCATCGTCACCGGGATCGAGCAGGGCCTGCGAACCCGATACACCATCGACAGTGTCACGGCCCTGAAGCGCCGGTTCCCCCATGTTACCTTCGTCTGGCTGATGGGCAGCGACAATCTGGAACAATTTTCCCGCTGGCGCCGCTGGCGGGATATCGCCGCTGAGCTGCCCATTGCGGTGGTGCGCCGTCCAGGTTCCGTGCTGGCGTCCCTGCACGCGCCCCTGGCCCGGCGGCTGGGCATGGCGCGAAACCTCGGGCCTGCGCCATCCTTGCTGGTGCTGGATGGGCCCCGTTCCCGTGAAAGCTCGACAGAGCTTCGTGCCCGGGCCCTTGGTGCCGCCGCCGAGGCCGTGCTAAACCTCACGCCCTGACCGCAAAGGACTTTTCCCCTGAAAGCCGTGAAGAAAAAGACCAAGAAAGCCGCCGCCAAGAAGTCTGCGGTGAAAGCGAAAAAAGCCAAGCCCGGCCAGAAGGCCCCGGCGAAAAAGCCCGCAAAGAAGCCGGTCAGAAAGCCCGTCAAAAAACCCGTCAAGAAGCCGGCCGCAAAGCCCGCGCCCCAAAAGGCCGTGGCGGCGACGCAAAGCGATTTGCTCAAGCGCATCCTGGTGTCGCTGGATGACGACAAGGCCGAGAATATCGTCACCATCAACCTGGAAGGTCGCTCGGCGCTGTGCGACGCCGCGGTGGTCGCGAGCGGCCGCTCTTCGCGCCATGTCGCCGCCATGGCCGAACATCTGGCGCGCAAGCTGAAGGAGGGCGGTTACGGTACGCGCCCGATCAGCGGCGCGGGGCAGGGTGACTGGGTGCTGGTGGATGCCGGCGATGTGATCGTGCATCTGTTCCGCCCCGAAGTGCGCGAATATTACGATCTGGAAGGCATGTGGTCGGTCGGCGCGCGTAAGTAGATATGCGCCTCTGGATCTATGCCATCGGTCACATGCGCGGCACGCCGGAAGGCCAGCTGTGCGAAGACTTCTGCGACCGCGCCCGCAAGATGGGCCGCAACATGGGCTTCACCGCCGTGGCGCTGGAGGAATTGCCGGTCTCCAAACATCGCGATCCGGCCATGCGCATGAAAGACGAAGCCGAACGCCTGTCGGCGCGGCTTCCCGAGGGCGCCCATCTGGTGCTGCTGGACGCGCGCGGCAAGGGCATGACATCCGAAGATTTCGCCGAGATGCTGGGCAGCCTGCGTGATGTCGGCACCAAGGATCTGGCATTTGTGATCGGCGGCCCTGACGGGCTGGCCGCGTTGCCCGGCAAGAAGGCGGGACGCAGCCTGGCGTTCGGTCCCCAGACCTGGCCGCATCTTCTGGCGCGCGCGTTATTGACCGAGCAGGTCTACCGCGCCCTCACCATCCTGGCTGGCCATCCGTATCACCGCGCATAAAGAAGCGGCCCGCGCAGCTAGGACTGCGCGAGCCGTTGGTGTCCTGTTGGAGACAGGTTTACGAATTCGAAGAGCAGATATTCTCGTGAATGGAGCAGTCGCTGGCGCCTGACGCCTGGCACTGTTCCATGGCGGTGGCGGTGGCGGTGACCTGGTCACGGCCCTGCACCAGGAAAGACGCATTGTGTTCGACGCTGATCGCCAGCGCGCCGCAATTGTCTTTCAACGTGACCTTGACCACGCAGTCGTTATGGCCAGCGGCCTTGTTGCATTCGCTGATGGAGCGCTTGTAGGCGGCGATCGGGTCGGGATAGCCCCAGGCCCCGCCATAGGTCAGCGAGGAATCCGACATGGCGATGGCGCCATAGGGACCCAGCTCCGGCTTGCGGAGCAATTTCCAGTAAGCCACGCCGCCCAGCGCCAGCAGCGCGACAAGCAGCATGATCGTCAATGATGTTCTGCGATCGCCATACATGGGCAACCCTTCTCCTTGGTAATGTCGGAGTGTTCCTTTCAAGCGCTGTGCCAGCCAAAAGCAGGGGCTTACGGGCCAAACCGGCGCAAGGCGGGACGGCTAAACCCTTCCTTAACCATGATGGAGGATGGTTGTGTGTCGCAGTGGGACAATCCCATGGAAATCAAAGGCCCCGGCCGCGTCGAGACGTCGGCCATCAAGCGCAAGGCGCCCGCAGGGGCGCCCAGTTCGGGCTTCGCTGTGTCGGAAGCCCCGGAAAGCCATGGCCATGTCGTGGCCGGCCCCGGCCCCATCGCGGCGCTGGATTCCATCCTGATGCTTCAGGGTCTGGACGATTCCACGCAAGGCAAACGCAAGGGCGTCGCCCATGCCGAACAGCTGCTGGACCTGCTGGATTCGGTGCGCGACGGCTTGCTGGCCGGCGAAATTCCGCGCGCGACTTTGAACAAGCTGGCCGCCGCGGTCACCCGCCGCCACGAAGCCTTTGCCGATCCCGCGCTGCAGGACGTGCTGGACCAGATCGAGTTGCGCGCCCATGTCGAGCTGGCAAAGCTGGAGCAAATGGACAAGCGCGTCGCCTAAAGGCGCGGTCTTTTTGCGTCCTGGGTGCGTCGCTCGTCGCTCACGGGCTTTTCGCCCGCATCGCTCATCGCTCCTGCCCAGCCCACAAAAATCCTCGCGCCTTACAGGCCCAGGAAAGGCTCGAATCCCCCGAAGATCATGCGCTTGCCGTCGAAGGGCGAGTTTTCCATCACCGCCTTCATGCGTTGATCGGCCATGACCTTTTCCATCACGGCATCGCGGCTGGCGCGGGATTCATAGACGATCCAGGAAAATACCACGATCTCGCCCTCCTTGGCCTGCACGGCGCGTGGGAAAGAGGTCAGGGTGCCATAGGGCACATCCTCGCCGACACATTCCACCGACTTCAGGGCACCGTGTTCCTTCCAGACCTGGGCGCACAGTGTCGCCAACTTCTTATATTCGTCCAGCTTGTCCGCCGGCACCGGGATCACAAAACCATCGACATAGGCCATCGCGTTTCTCCGTCAGGTTCCGTCACAGGACGGTCCTAGCTTCGCCGTTCCGACAGTGCGCGTGAAATAAAAAAGGCGGCCCAAGAGCCGCCTTTTTCAATTATTTGGAGCCGGGATCAGACTTCCAGCAGCAGGCGCTGCGGATCTTCCAGGGCGTCTTTTACTTTCACCAGGAAGGTCACGGCCTCGCGGCCGTCCACGATGCGGTGATCATAGGACAGGGCCAGGTACATCATGGGGCGGATCTCGATCTTGTCGCCGATCGCCATGGGGCGGGGCTGGATCTTGTGCATGCCCAGAATGCCAGACTGGGGCGAATTCAGGATCGGGGTCGACATCAGCGAGCCGAACACGCCGCCATTGGTGATGGAGAAGGTGCCGCCCTGCAGCTCTTCCAGCTTCAGCTTGTTGTCGCGGGCTCTGCTGCCGAAATCGCCGATGGCTTTTTCAATGCCGGCCAGCGACAGCTGATCGGCGCCCTTCACCACCGGAACCACCAGGCCGCGCTCGGTCGAGACCGCGATGCCGATGTCGTAGTAATTTTTATAGACGATGTTGTCGCCTTCGATCTCGGCATTGACGTTGGGCAGGTCCTTCAGCGCCGCCACGACGGCCTTGGTGAAGAAGCCCATGAAGCCCATCTTCACGCCATGCTTCTTTTCGAAGCTGTCCTTGTAGGTGGCGCGCAGGCCCATCACCGCCGTCATGTCCACCTCGTTGAAGGTGGTGAGCTGGGCGGCGGTGTTCTGGGATTCTTTCAGGCGCAGCGCGATGGTCTTGCGCAGCCGGGTCATCGGCACGCGTTCCTCGCGCGCCTCGTTGTGGCGCGGGCCGGCCGGGGCAGCGGCCACCGGAGCCGGAGCAGAGCTGCGGGCGGCCAATGCGCCCAGCATGTCACCCTTGGTCACGCGGCCATCCTTGCCGGTGCCGGCGACGGCTGACACGGCGATACCGGATTCTTCGGCAATGCGCTTGGCCGACGGCATGGCGGGCGCGTCAGCCTTTGTAGCAGTCGGCGCCGGTGCGGGCGCAGCGGGCTTGGGCGCCTCGGCCTTCGGGGCGGCTGCCTTCGGCGCGGGCGCGGAGCCCGCCTTGCCTTCGGCGATGGCGCCCAGCAGGGCGCCGACCGCAACGGTGCTCCCGGCCTGGGCGGTGATGGATTCAATCGAACCGTCGGCGGGCGAGGGCACTTCCACCGTCACCTTGTCGGTTTCCAGTTCCAGCAGGGGCTCGTCCCGCTTTACCGACTCGCCTTCCTTCTTGAACCATTTGGAAATGGTGGCTTCGGTGACGGACTCGCCCATGGCTGGGACTTTGATTTCGACGGTCATGTTTGAACCTTGAAGGTCTTGTTAGAGAGAAAGCGCGTCGTTGAGGAAGGCAGCCAGTTCGGCCAGGTGCTGCTTCATCAAGCCGGCGGCGGTGGAGGCATATTCGGGGCGGCCGGTGTAGCGGACAGTCGCGTTGCCGCCCAGCTTGGTCACCGTGTCCACGATGCGATCCCTGACGAAGGTCCAGGCACCCTGGTTTTTCGGCTCTTCCTGGCACCAGACCAGTTCGGCCTTGGGGAAGCGGTTCAGCTCCTGGGCCAGCACATTTTCCGGGAAGGGATAGAGCTGTTCGATGCGCAGGATCTGGATGCGGTTCTCGCCGCGCTTTTCGCGCTCCTCCATCAGGTCGAAATAGACCTTGCCGGTGCACAGGATCACGCGCTTGATCTCGTGGTCGGGCACCAGCTGGACGGTGGTGGCGCCCGGCACGACTTCAGCCTGGTCGCGCAACACGCGGTGGAACGAGGTGCCGCGCGTCATGTCGCTCAGGAAGCTGGTGCACTTCTTGTGGCGCAGCAGCGACTTGGGGGTCAGCACGATCAGGGGCTTGCGGAAGCTGCGATGCATTTGGCGGCGCAGGATGTGGAAATAGTTGGCTGGCGTGGTCGGCACGCAGACCTGCATATTGTCCTGGGCGCAAAGCTGCAGATAACGCTCCAGGCGGGCGCTGGAATGTTCCGGGCCCTGGCCTTCATAGCCGTGTGGCAGCAGCAAGGTCAGACCCGACATGCGCAGCCACTTCATTTCGCCCGACGCGATGAACTGGTCCATCACCACCTGGGCGCCGTTGGCGAAGTCGCCGAACTGGGCTTCCCACAACACCAGCGCCTTGGGCTCGGCGGTGGAATAGCCATATTCGAAGCCCAGCACTGCTTCTTCGGACAGAAGGCTGTCGATGATCTCAAAGCAGCCCTGGTCCTTGGAGATGTGCTGCAGCGGGAAATAGCGTTCCTCGGTCTGCTGGTCGACCAGCGCGGCGTGGCGCTGGCTGAAGGTGCCGCGCTGCGAGTCCTGGCCCGAGAAGCGGACATAGAAGCCGTCATCCAGCAAGGTACCCAGCGCCAGCGCTTCGGCCGTGGCCCAGTCGAAACCCTCGCCGGTCTCGAACATCTTGGCCTTGGTTTCCAGCAGGCGGGTGATCGTCTTGTGCAGGGTGAAGTTGGCGGGCGGGGTGGTCAGCGCCTTGCCGACCTTGCGCAGTTCGTCTTCGCTGACACTGGTCTCGCCGCGGCGGTCGCTGTTCTTGGGCGCTTTTTCCAGGCCCTGCCAGCGGCCATCCAGCCAGTCGGCCCGGTTGGGCAGATGGCTTTTGGCGGCATTGTATTCGTCGTCCAGCCGCTGGTTGAAGGCGGCCTGCATGCCGTCGGCCTCGGCCTGGTTCAGCGTGCCTTCCTTGACCAGCTTGCTGGTATAAAGCTGCAGGGTCGAGGCGTGATCCTTGATCACCCGGTACATCTGCGGCTGGGTGAAGCTGGGCTCGTCGCTCTCGTTATGCCCGAACCTGCGATAGCAGATCATGTCGAGCACCACGTCCTTCTTGAACTTCTGGCGGAACTCGATGGCGATGCGGGTGGCGTGCACCACCGCTTCGGGATCGTCGCCATTCACATGGAAGATTGGCGCCTGCACCATCAACGCGATGTCGGTGCAATAGGGCGAGGAGCGCGAGAACATCGGCGCGGTGGTGAAACCGATCTGGTTGTTGATGACGAAATGCATGGTGCCGCCGGTGCGGAAGCCCTTGATGCCCGACATGGCGAAACATTCAGCGACCACGCCCTGGCCAGCGAATGCCGCGTCGCCATGGATCAGGACCGGCAACACGCTGGTGCGCGCATCGATATCGCGCAGCTGCCACTGCTTGGCGCGCGCCTTGCCCAGCACCACCGGGTTGACGATTTCCAGATGCGACGGGTTCGGGGTCAGCGACAGGTGGACTTTCTGGCCGTCGAACTCGCGGTCCGATGATGCGCCCAGGTGATACTTGACGTCGCCGGAGCCTTCCACGTCGGAGGGATTGGCGCTGCCGCCCTGGAATTCATGGAACAGCTGGCGATAGGGCTTGCCCATCACATTGACCAGCACGTTCAGGCGGCCGCGATGGGCCATGCCCAGCACGATTTCGGACACGCCGAGCTGGCCGCCGCGCTTGATGATCTGCTCCAACGCCGGGATAGTGGCTTCCGCCCCGTCCAGGCCGAAGCGCTTGGTGCCGACGAAACGGTTGGCGGCAAACTTCTCGAAGCCTTCGGCCTCGATCAGCTTGTTGAGGATCGCCTTCTTGCCTTCGGGCGTGAAGTTGACGGCATCGCCCTCGATGCGGCGTTGCAGCCACACCTTCTGCTCGGCGTCGTTGATGTGCATGAACTCATAGCCGATGCGGCCGCAATAGATGCCGCGCAGCTTTTCCAGCAACTGGCGCGGGGTGGCGGTCTGCAGGCCCAGGATGCCATCGACATAGACGGGCACGTCCAGGGCGGCGCCTTCGAACTTGTATTGCGCCGGATCCAGGGTTGCCTGCGGCGTCTTGGGCGTGATGCCCAGCGGATCCAGGTCGGCTTCCAGATGGCCGATCATGCGATAAGCACGGATCATCTGGACGGCATGGATGGAATGGGCGGCGGCGCCGGTGGTGTCGCCGGCCGGTGCGGCGGCGGCGGGCTTGGCCTTGTCGCCCTTCTTGGGCAGCGCGGCCGGAGGCTCCTGGCCCGTAAGGGCGGCGATCAGATCGCCGGCGGCATAGTCGGGCTTCGCGTCGCGCTTCCAGGCCGGGCCACGGCCCAGCTGGGTGGGGGACAGGCCCTGTTCGCCGACCTGCGCGAAATAGTTCTGCCAGCTTTCGTCAACGCTGGCGGGATTGGCCAGCCAGGCGGCGTACATCTGCTCCACAAAGGCGGCGTTGGTGCCGTTGAGGAAGGACGTTGCTTCGAAGATATCGTTCGAAGCGCGGTTCAAGCGGTCGGAGGGAGATTGTTCTGTCATTTCAAACGCTTATGGGGCCGCTTGTTGGGCCTTGCCCCGTCCTGATGGCGCGCCGGTTATGGCGCTGCGTGGTAACGCCTTTGCTGGGGCGATTCAACGCAGAATATCGTTAAGATGGGCTCAATTGCCCCTATTTGCACGGCAATTTCAGGGCAACGGACACGCCAAACACGCATGTCCCCACAAACGCAAACGGCTGCCCGATGATTGGGCAGCCGTGCGACGTCTCAGTGACGATAGGTGTTACTTGCCGTTCAGAAGGTCCATGAGGGTGGTGCCCAGCGCCGCCGGATTGGGCGAGACGCGGATACCCGCCGCCTTCATCGCCTCGATCTTGCTGTCGGCGCCGCCCTTGCCGCCCGAAATGATGGCGCCGGCATGGCCCATGCGGCGGCCCGGAGGCGCGGTGACGCCGGCGATGAAGCCGACCATGGGCTTCTTCACCTTGGAGCGCTTCACGAAATCGGCGGCGTCTTCTTCGGCGGTGCCGCCGATTTCGCCGATCATGATGATGGACTTGGTTTCCGGATCGGCCAGCAGCATTTCGAGCACTTCAAGATGCTCGGTGCCCTTCACCGGATCGCCGCCGATGCCGATGCAAGTGGTCTGGCCCAGGCCAACGGCCGTGGTTTGCCACACCGCTTCATAGGTCAGGGTGCCCGAGCGCGAGACGATGCCCACGCTGCCGCGCTTGTGGATGTGGCCGGGCATGATGCCGATCTTGCATTCGCCGGGCGTGATGACGCCGGGGCAGTTGGGCCCGATCAGGCGCGACTTGGAGCCGGACAGCGCGCGCTTGACCTTGACCATGTCCAGCACCGGGATGCCTTCGGTGATGCAGACGATCAGCGGCACTTCGGCGTCGATCGCTTCCAGGATGGCGTCGGCCGCAAAAGGCGGGGGAACATAGATGGCGGACGCGTCGGCGCCGACCTTTTCGCGCGCCTCGCGCACCGTATCGAACACCGGCAGGCCCAAGTGGGTGGTACCGCCCTTGCCGGGTGTGGTGCCGCCGACCATTTTCGTTCCATAGGCGATGGCCTGCTCGGAATGGAAGGTGCCCTGGTTGCCTGTGAAGCCCTGGCAGATGACCTTGGTGTTCTTGTCGACGAGAATGGACATTACTTGGAACCCTTCACGGCCTTGACCACCTTCTCGGCGGCGTCGGCGAGATTGTCGGCGGATGTGATGGCGAGGCCCGATTTGGCCAGTATTTCTTTGCCCAATTCGACGTTGGTGCCTTCCAAGCGCACCACCAAAGGCACGCTCAGCGAAATCTCTTTCGCAGCGGCGACAATGCCTTCGGCGATGATATCGCACTTCATGATGCCGCCGAAGATGTTGACCAGGATGCCCTTCACATTGGGATCGCTGACGATGATCTTGAAGGCCTGTGTCACCTTTTCCTTGGTCGCGCCGCCGCCCACGTCCAGGAAGTTGGCCGGCTCGCTGCCATAGAGCTTGATGATGTCCATGGTCGCCATCGCCAAACCGGCGCCGTTGACCATGCAGCCGATCTCGCCGTCGAGCTTGATATAGGAGAGGTCGTACTTGGAGGCTTCGACTTCCGCCGGATCTTCTTCGTCCAGGTCGCGCAGCGCCTGGATGTCCTTGTGGCGATAGAGCGAGTTGTCGTCGAAGTTCACCTTGGCATCGAGGCAGATGATGTTGCCGTCCTTGGTGACCACCAGCGGGTTGATTTCCAGCAGGCTCATATCCTTGGCGATGAAGGCGTCGTAAAGGCCCTTCACCACCTTGCCGATCTGCTTGGCGGCGTCGCCCTTGACGCCCAGCGCCACGGCGATCTCGTTGCCGACATAGGGCGAGTAACCGGCCGCCGGTTCGATCTGGAAGGTGTGGATTTTCTCGGGCGTCTTGTGCGCCACTTCCTCGATGTCCATGCCGCCTTCGGTGGAGACGATGAAGGCGATGCGGCTGGTGGCGCGGTCGACCAGCGCCGACAGATACAGCTCGCGCTCGATGGCCGAGCCGTCTTCAATATAGAGGCGCTTGACCAGGCGGCCGGCGGGGCCGGTCTGGTGCGTGACCAATGTCATGCCCAGGATGCGCTGGGCTTCTTTCTTCACGTCCTCGATGGATTTTACCACCTTGACGCCGCCGCCCTTGCCGCGGCCGCCGGCATGGATCTGGGCCTTGACCACCCAGACCGGGCCGCCCAGTTCCTGGGCCGCCGCGACGGCTTCTTCCACCGTGAAGGCCGCCTTGCCCCTGGGAACCGGCACGCCGAATCCGCGCAAGACGTCTTTGGCCTGATATTCGTGGATATTCATGGAGTTAGCCCGCGAAAAGGGGTGAGTGAGCGGGCGCACAATAGCAGGGGGCGAGCCATCTGCAACGGTGAGGCGCGGTTCGCCGCAGGCGACGAAATGGTCCTGCGGACCATTCGAGCAACCAACGCCGTGAGCTTGGGCGAGCGGCCGGGGCGAAGCGCCCGGCGGCCATGCGCCCACCACAAACGCTACCCCAAACGAAAAGGCGCCCCGCACGCGAGTGTGGGACGCCCTTCCTGACCATCCATCGCCTGACGGCGGAGGATTCTGTGTGTTGGCTTAGTAGCCGCCGCGGCCGACGCCGCCATTCATGCTCATGTTGGTCAGATGCAGCTCGCGGGCCTTGGCCGCGGCTGCTGCTGCCGCCTGGTTCCGCTGCGCTTCGGTCATCTGGTAGCTGTAGCCCGAACTGACCTGGCTCATGCCGCCCACCACTTCGCGCTTCTGGTCCATGCAGACCCGCGTGACATAGGTGAAGAACATGTCGCCCGTGCCCCACTTACGCAGGTTGTTGCGCTCGGTGCAGTCCGGCACCTTGGTAGCCAGGGCGCATTTCAGCATGCCGTCCTTGAAGTGGCGGACAGCCTGGCCCGGAGCGCAACTCAGGACATTGGCATCGTTCAGCGACACGGCCATGCCTTCGCTGCTCATCATCACCGAGCCCACCATCACCTTCAGGGTCGAACCCGGCAGGCAGCGGGCGATTTCGCCCTCATAGCCCGAGTTGATCCAGGTATCGCCGATCATGTGCGAGGCGGGGAACTGGTGGCCATCCGCCGACATGCAGATGGCGTGGATCGCCTTGACGACCGTGGCATCGGCGAAGCGGCACTGGCCACCGGCCGCCGCAACCACCTGGCTGCCGGCCGTGTAACCGCTGCCTTGCGCCACGGCTGCGCCGCTGCCTTGGGCCACGACCGAGCCGGCCGCACCCGGCAGGACCGGACGGGCATAACCATAGATGCCAGGCGCGCCGCCGGGAGCGTAGTAGCCGTACTGGCCGCCATTGCCGCCGCCAACAACCGCACCGGGCGCACCGTGACCGCCACCGGCAACCGCGCCAGGAGCGCCATAACCGGGCGCACCATAACCAGGGCCGGCACCGGGCACGCCGTAGCCATAGGCGCCGCCGGCGCCATTGGACTGGCCGTAACCCTGGACGATGCCGGGCGCGGCGCCATAGCCGTAACCGGAGTAACCACCGACCGGACCCTGGCCCGACAGCACGGCGTTGCCGCCGCCATAGGCATAGGCGCCTGCGCCTGCGCCGTTGGCGTAACCCTCGCCACCGCCGACCGCATAGTAGCTCTCGGCATTGTAGCCGTAGGGCGCAGCGTTCGCGGCGTAGTTCGAGTAGCTGGTGCCACCGTAGTTGTTATAGCCGTACTGGCCGTTCGCCTGGTTCTGGAACTGGTTCTGATACTGGTTCTGGTTGTTGAAGTTGTTGTTGTAGCTGAGCTGGTTCTGGTTGTTGTTCTGATACTGGTTCTGGTTCTGGTTCTGGTTGTTGTAGTTGAAGTTATTGTTGTTGTTGTTCTGGAACTGGTTCTGGTTCTGGTTCTGGTTCTGGTTCTGGTTCTGGTTCTGGTTGTTATTGTTGTTGTTGAAATTCTGGTTGTTGTTCGTCTGGTTCTGATTCTGGTTCTGGTTGTTGAACTGGTTCTGGTTCTGGTTGTTGAAGTTCTGGTTGAAGTTCTGGTTGTTGTTATTGTTGTTGTTCTGGTTGTTGTTGAAGTTGTTGTTGGTCTGATTCTGGTTCTGGTTGTTGCTGTTATTGTTGTTGTTGACCAGGAACTGGTTCTGGTTCTGCGCCTGGTTTTGGTTCTGGGCCACATTGACAGTGGTGTTGCCAGGCGTGCCGCCGCCCGTGCCGCCGCCGATGGCGAAGGCCGTCGCATTGGACGTGCTGTTCGACGTGGCGTTGGAATTCGAGTTGCTGGTCGCGGTGTTGGTATTGGTATTGGCGTTGTTGTTGGTGCTGGTGTTGTTGTTGGTCGCGTTGCTGGTGTTGTTGTTCGTATTGTCGTTCGTGCTGGTGTTGTTGTTGTTGTTGGTTGCGAACGAGTTCGAGGTGTTGTCCAGCGTATTGGTGTTGGTCGCGTTGCTGGTGCTGTTGCTCGTGTTGTCGTTCGTGCTGGTGTTGTTGTTGGTCGCGAACGAGTTCGATGTGTTGTCCAGCGTGTTGGTATTGGTGGCATTGCCGCCGGTGGCGGTGGAGTTGCTGGTATTGTCGTTGGTGTTGGTCGCGTTGCCGCCGGTCGCTGTAGCAAAGCCGCCCGTCGCCGTCGAGTTCGAGGTGTTGTCCAGCGTGTTGGCGTTGGTGGCGTTGCCGCCCTGGGCCGTGTTGTCGTTGGTGTTGGTGGCATTGCCGCCAAAGCCCGTGCCGCCGGCGGCGGTCGAGTTGCTGGTGACGTCGCCATTGGTGGCGTTGGCCAGGCCGCCCGTTGCGTTGCCGCCGAAGCCGCCCTGGGCCGACACGTCGCCGGTGGTCTGGGCCTGCGTCTGGGTGTTGGTGCCGGTGACGTCGCCATTGGTGGCAGTGCCGCCGGTGGCCGTCGAGGTGTTGGTGCCGCCGGTGCCAAAGCCCGTGCCGCCCTGCGCGGTGATGGTCGGGCTGATGGTGGCGTCATTGTTGGACGTGCCGCCCGTGGCGCTGGAGGTGCTGCTGCCGTTGGCGGTGACGTCGCCATTGGTGGCATTGCCGCCGAAGCCGCCGGCCGCGGTGAGGGTCGGGTTGAAGTCGATGGTCGGGTTCGAGGAGCTGGTGGCCGTGCCGCCGGTACCGCCCGTGGCGCTGACATCGCCATTGGTGGCGGTGCCGCCCGTGGCGTTGCCGCCGAAGCCGCCGGCGCCGCCGGTGGCCGAGGTGTCGCCCACGGTGCCGCCGAACGCGGTCGAAGCCGAGGTGCCGCCAGTCGCCGAAGTATCGCCAACCGAGCCGCCGAAGCCGCCCGCGCCGCCCGCGGCGGTCAGGGTCGGGCTGACATCGATGGTCGGCGCGATGCTGACAGTGGGCGCGATGGTGGAGGTGTTATCCGACGAAGCGGTGCCGCCCGTGCCGCCCGTGCCGCCCTGGGCCGTGATGGTGGGCGCGAAGGTCGGGCTGATGGTCGCGTTGTTGTCCGACGAGCCGCCGAAGCCGGTGCCGCCGGTGCCGGTGCCGTTGGCGGTGACATCGCCATTGGTGCCGCCGGTCGCGCTGGCGGTGCCGCCCGTCGAAGTGTTGTCGAGGGTGATCGGGCCCGAATTGCCGCTGCCGGTGACATAGGCCGTCGACAGGCCGCCCGCACCGCCTTCGCTGCTGGTGGTGTTGGAAGGCGTAAAGGTGTTCGACGGCGTGAAGGTCGGGGTGAAGGTATTGTCGTTGTTGGCCGAAGCGGTACCGCCATTGCCGCCCTGGGCGGTGTTCGACGAGGTCTGGTCGCCATTGGTGGCGGTGCCGCCCATCGCCGAGAGCGTCGGGCTGACGTCGATGGTGGCGTTGTTGTCCGAGGAGCCGCCGAAGCCGCCTGCGCCGCCAGTGCCCGTGCCGCCGGTGGCGGTGACATCGCCATTGGTGCCGCCGGTGGCGCTGTTGGTGATGGTCGGAGTCAGCGTCTGGTCGCCATTGGTGGCGGTGCCGCCCTGCGCGGTGATGGTCGGGCTGATGGTGGAGGTGTTGTCGCTGGAGGACGAGCCGCCGAAGCCGCCGGCGCCGCCGGTGGCCGTGACATCGCCATTGGTCGCCGTGCCGCCGGCGCCGCCCAGGGCGCTGTTGGTGCTGGCGTTGGTGGCCGAATTGTCCAGGGCGATGTCGCCATTGGTGCCGCCGGTGGCGCTGGAGGTGCCGTTGCCGCTGCCGGTGACATAGGCGGTCGAGGTCTGGTCGGACGTGCCACCGGTCGCCGACAGGGTCGGGCTGACGGTGTTGGTGTTGCTCGGCGTGAAGGTGTTGTCGTTGTTGGCCGAAGCCGTGCCGCCGTTACCGCCCTGAGACGTGTTGTCGTTGGTCGAGTTGCCGCCCTGGGCCGTGATGGTCGGGGCGAAGGTCGGGCTGATGGTGGCGTTGTTGTCCGAAGACGAGGACGAGGTGCCGCCCGCGCCGCCGAAGCCGCCCGCGCCGCCGGTGGCGGTGTTGTCGCCGGCCGTGAAGGTGCCGCCCGAGAAGGTGTTGCCGCCGCTGGTCGAGGACAGGGTCGGGTTCACGTCGATGGTCGGGCTGGCGCTCGCGGTGCTGTTGCTGGTGCCGCCGGTCGCCGAGGTGTCGCCGACGCTGCCGCCGAAGCCGCCCGCGCCGCCAAAGCCGCCGGCGCCGCCGGTGGCCGAGGTGTCGCCCACGGTGCCGCCGGTCGCGGAGATGCTCGGCGTGAAGGTGATGGTGGGCGTGGCATTGGCGGTGACATCGCCGTTGGTCGCCGCGCCGCCAAAGCCGCCGGCGCCGCCGGTGGCCGAGTTGGAAACATCGCCCGTGGTGCCGCCGGTGGCCGAAGAGGTGCCGCCGGTCGCGCTGTTGGTCGAGGTCTGGTCGCCATTGGTGGCGGTGCCGTTGCCGGTGCCGCCCGCGCCGCCGGTGGCGGTCGCGTTGCCGATATTGTCCAGGCTGAACGTGATGTTCGGGGTCGAGCCCGAGCCGGAATCCGGGCTCGAGGTGACATAGGCCGTCTGCGTCTGAGTCTGCGCCTGGTCGTTGGTCTGGGTCTGGTCGCCATTGGTGGCGGTGCCGCCGGTGGCGCTGGAGGTGCTGCTGCCATTGGCGGTGACATCGCCATTGGTCGAGGTGGCGGTGCCGCCATTGCCGCCCTGGCCGGTGCCGCCGGTCGCGCTGTTGGTCGAGGTCTGGTCGCCCGTGGTCAGGCTGATCGGACCATTGCTGTTGGTGTTGCCGCCGCTGGTCGAGGTGGTGTCGCCCACCGCGCCGCCTAGCGCGCTGGAATTGCCGCCGGTCAGGTTCGCGGTCTGGTCGCCGCTGGTGAAGGTCGGGTTCGAGGTCAGCGTGTTGCCGCCGCTGTTGCCGCCCAGCGCGCTCAGGCTGGTGTCGCCGATCGAACCGCCAAAGCCGCCCGCGCCGCCCGCGGCGGTGGAGTTGTTGCTGACATCGCCCGTGGTGGCGCTGGAGGTACCACCCGCGCCGCCAAAGCCGCCGGCGCCACCCTGCGAGGTGTTGTCGACGGTGATCGGGCCCGCATTGCCGCTGCCGGTGACATAGGCCGTCGACAGGCCGCCCTGCGAGGCGTTGTCGTTGGTGTTGGTCGAAGAGCCGCCCTGGCCATTGGCGGTGACATCGCCATTGGTGCCGCCGGTGGCGCTGGAATTGCCGCCGGTCAGGCTGTTGCCGCCGTTGGACAGCGTGGTGTCGCCGATCGAGCCGCCGAAGCCGCCCGCGCCGCCCTGGCCATTGGCCGTGACATCGCCATTGGTCGAGTTGGAGGAGAGTGTGGGATTGAAGGCGATGGTGTTGTTGGCGCTGGTGTCGCCGACGCTGCCGCCGAAGCCGCCCGCGCCGCCATTGCCCGTGCCGGTACCCGTGGCGGTGACATCGCCATTGGTGCCGCCGGTCGCGCTGGCGGTGCCGCCGGTGCCGCTGGAGGTGTTGTCGACGGTGATCGGACCCGAGGTGCCGCTGCCGGTGACATAGGCGGTCGGATTCGCGGTCTGGTCGCCATTGGTGGCGGTGCCGCCCGTCGCGGTGAGCGTCGGGGTGGAGGTGAGGCTGGCCGTCTGGTCGCCGTTGGTCGCGGTGCCGCCATTGCCGCCCTGGGCCGCGTTGGACAGGGTCGGATTGAAGTCGATGGTCGGGCTGGCGCTCGAGGTGGTGGTATTGCCGCCGCTGTTCGAGGTGGTGTCGCCGACGCTGCCGCCGAAGCCGCCCGCGCCGCCCTGGCCGTTGGCGGTGACATCGCCATTGGTGCCGCCGGTGGCGGAGATGCTGGGCGTGAAGGTGATGGTCGGATTGGCCGTGGAGTTGCCGCCCGTGCCGCCCTGCGAGGTGTTGTCGTTGGTGTTGGTCGAGCTGCCGCCGGCCGCGCTCAGCGTGGTGTCGCCGATCGAGCCGCCGAAGCCGCCCGCGCCGCCAAGGCCGTTGCCGCCGGTGGCGGTGACATCGCCATTGGTGCCGCCGGTCGCGCTGGACGTGCCGCCGGTGGCGGTGCCGCCCTGCGAGGCATTGTCGATGCTGATCGGACCCGAGGTGCCGCTGCCGGTGACGTAAGCGGTCGAAGTCGGAGTCGCGGTGGTGGTCTGATCGCCATTGGTGGCGGTGCTGTTGCCGCCGAAGCCGCCCGCGCCGCCGTTGCCGGTGCCGGTGCCCGTGGCGGTGACATCGCCATTGGTGCCGCCGGTTGAGCTGGTGGTGATGGTCGGCGTCAGCGTCTGGTCGCCATTGGTGGCGGTGCCGCCATTTCCGCCCTGCGCGGTATTCGAGGCCGTGTTCGACAGCGTCGGGCTGACATCGATCGTCGGGCTGGCGCTGTTGGTATTGGTGTTGGTACCGCCGGTCGCGGTGGTGTCGCCGACCGCGCCGCCGAAGCCGCCCGCGCCGCCCGAAGCGGTGATGGTGGGCGTGAAGGTCGGGGTGAAGGTGATGGTCGGGTTGGCCGTCGAGCTGCCGCCCTGGCCATTGGCCGTGACATCGCCATTGGTGCCGCCGGTGGCGCTGGTGGTGATGGTCGGGTTGGAGTTGCCGCTGCCGGTGACATAAGCGGTCGAAGTCTGATCGCTGGTCGCGGCGCCGCCATTGGCGGTGAGCGTCGGGTTGACGTCGATGGTCGGGCTGGCATTGCCGCCAGCGCCGCCGGTGGCGTTCGAGGCGTTGTCGTTGGTGTTGGTCGAGGAGCCGCCGAAGCCGCCCGCGCCGCCCTGGCCATTGGCGGTAACGTCGCCATTGGTGCCGCCGGTGGCCGACAGAGTGATGGTGGGATTGGCGCTCGAAGTGCCATTGGCCGTGGTGTCGCCGACGCTGCCGCCGAAGCCGCCCGCGCCGCCATTGCCCGTGCCGGTGGCGGTGACATCGCCATTGGTGCCGCCCGTGGCGCTGCCGCCGGTGGCGCTGGAGGTGCCGCCCGTGCCGCCCTGCGAAGTGTTGTCGACCGTGATTGGGCCCGAGGTGCCGCTGCCGGTGACGTATGCCGTCGAAGTCGGAGTCGCGGTGGTGGTCTGGTCGCCATTGGTGGCCGCGCCGCCCTGGGCCGAGTTGGCCAGGGTCGGGTTGAAGTCGATGGTCGGATTGGCCGTCGAGGAACCGCCGAAGCCGCCCGCGCCGCCCTGCGAGGCGTTGTCGTTGGTGTTAGTCGAAGAGCCGCCCTGCGCGGTGTTCGACAGCGTGGTGTCGCCGATCGAACCGCCGAAGCCGCCCGCGCCGCCAAAGCCACCGGCGCCGCCCGCGGCGGTGTTGGTGTTGTCGCCGGCGGTGAAGGTACCGCCCGAGAAGGTGTTGCCGCCGCTGTTGGACGTACCGCCCGTGGCGCTGGTGTCGCCGACCGAGCCGCCAAAGCCGCCCGCGCCGCCGGCCGCCGTGGCCGCGCCGCCCTGCGAGCTGTTGTCGTTGGTGGACGCGCCGCCCGCGCCGCCTGTGGCGGACGCGTTGCCGATATTGTCCAGGCTGAACGTGATGTTCGGGGTCGAGCCCGAGCCGGAATCCGGGCTCGAAGTGACATAGGCCGTCTGAGTCTGATTCTGGTCGTTGGTCTGGCTCTGCGTCGGGTTCGACGAGGAGGTGTTGGTGATGGTCGGGTTGGCCGTCAGGCTGGTGTCGCCATTGGTGGCCGTGCCGCCATTGCCGCCCTGGGCGGTGGTGGTCTGGTCGCCGCTGGTGAAGGTCGGGCTGGCGGTGAAGGTATTACCGCCGCTGGTGGACGACAGAGTCGGATTGACGTCGATCGTCGGGCTGGCGTTGGAGGTATTGGTGTTGGTGGAGCTGCCACCATTCGCCGTCAGGCTGGTGTCGCCGATGCTGCCGCCGAAGCCGCCCGCGCCGCCATTGCCGGTACCGTTGGCAGTGACGTCGCCATTGGTGGCGTTGCTGTTGCCGCCAAAACCGCCCGCGCCGCCGAAGCCGCCGGCGCCGCCGGTCGCATCGTTGGTCGCGGTCTGGGCCTGGGTGTTGCCGCCGCTGTTCGAGGTCGTGTCGCCGACCGCGCCGCCGAAGCCGGTGCCGCCGGTGGCGCTGCTGGTGCCGCCCTGCGAGGTATTGTCGAGCGTGATCGGACCCGACGAGCCGCTGCCGGTGACATAGGCGGTCGTGGTCGGCGTCGAGTTCTGGGTCTGGTCGCCATTGCTGCCGCCGGTCGCGGTGAGCGTCGGCGTGGAAGTCAGGCTGGCCGTCTGGTCGCCTGTGGTGGCCGTGCCGCCATTGCCGCCTTGGGCGGTGTTCGACAGCGTGTTGCCGCCGCTGGTCGAGGACAGGGTCGGGTTGACGTCGATGGTCGGGCTGGCGGTCGAGGCGCTGGTTCCGCCGGTCGCGCTCAGCGTGGTGTCGCCGATGCTGCCGCCGAAGCCGCCGGCGCCGCCGGCAGCGCTGATGGTGTTGGTCGGGGTGAAGGTGATGCTGGGATTGGCCGTTGCCGCGCCGCCATTGGCGGTGGTGTCGCCCACGCTGCCGCCAAAGCCGCCCGCGCCGCCGAAGCCGCCGGCGCCGCCGGTGGCGTTGCCGCCCTGCGAGGTGTTGTCATTGGTGTTGCTGCCGCCGGTCGCGCTGTTGGTGCCGGTCAGGCTGGCGGTCTGGTCACCATTGGTGGCGTTGCCGCCCGTGCCGTTGCCGGTGCCGCCGGCGCCGCCTGTGCCGTTGCCGACATTGTCGAGGCTCAGCGAGAGCGAGGGACCCGTGTCGGCGCTGTCGCCGCTGGTGACGTAAGCGGTCGAGGTCGAAGCCGCGCTCTGCGTCTGGTCGCTGGAGGACGTGCTGTTGCCGCCCGCGCCGCCCTGGGCGGTGAGGGTGGGGCTGACTGTGTTGGTCGAGGAACCGCCGAAGCCGCCCGCGCCACCTTCACCGGTCGCGGTGATGGTGTTGGTGTTGCTGCCGCCCGTGCCGCTGCCGCCAAAGCCGCCGGCGCCGCCGGTGGCGCTGGTGTCGCCGGTGGTCAGGCTGATCGGACCATTGCTGTTGGTGCTGGCCAGGCTCGAGGTCTGGTCGCCGCTGGTGAAGGTCGGGTTGGCGCTGAAGGTGTTGCCGCCGCTGTTGCCGCCCTGGCCGTTGGCCGTGACATCGCCATTGGTGGCGCTGCCGCCGAAGCCGCCCGCGCCGCCGGCTGCCGTGGCGGTGTTGGTGGCGCTGGTGTCGCCGACGCTGCCGCCCGTGCCGGTACCGGTGCCTGTGCCGCCGGTGGCGGTGGCGTTGCCGATATTGTCCAGGCTCAGCGAGAAGGACGGGGTCGAACCCGAACCGCTGTCGCTGCCGGTGACATAGACCGTCGAGGTATAGGACGGGCTGGCTTCCTGGCTCTGCGTCGTGGTGTTGCTGTTCGAGTTCGTCGGATTGGCAGTGAAGGTGTTGCCGCCGCTGGACGATGTGGTGTCACCCACCGCGCCGCCGGTTGCCGACAAGGTCGGGCTGACGGTGATGGTCGGGCTGGCGGTGGAAGCGTTGTCGTTGGTGTTGGTCGAGGAACCGCCCGCGCCGCCGAAGCCGAAGCCGCCCGCGCCTCCCTGGCTGGAGGTCGTGATGGTGGGGTTGGCCGTGGCGTTGCCGCCCGTGGCCGAGCCGCCAAAGCCGCCCGCGCCGCCCTGCGAGGTGTTGTCGTTGGTGTTGGTCGCCGCGCCGCCGGCGCCGCCGGTGGCGCTGGTGTCGCCGACGCTGCCGCCCGTGCCGTTGCCGGTGCCGGTGGCCTGCGCGTTGCCGATATTGTCCAGGGTCAGCGAAAGCGACGGGGTCGAGCCCGAACCGCTGTCGGTGCCGCTGAGGACATAGGCCGTGGTGGTGTTGGTCGGGTTGGCCGTGTTGGTGTTGGTCGGATTGAAGGTCGGCGTGAAGGTCGACGTGTTGGTGCCCGTGACATCGCCATTGGTGGCAGCCGCGGTGCCACCGGCGCCGCCGGCGCTGCTGGTGGTGATGGTGGGGTTGGACTGCGAAGCATTGTCGTTGGTGTTGGTCGAAGAGCCGCCGGTCGCCGATGTGTCGCCAACGCTGCCGCCAAAGCCGCCGGCGCCGCCGGTGCCCGATGCGGTGATGCTGGGCGTGAAGGTGAAGGTCGGATTGACGGTGGGATTGGCCGTGGCCGAACCGCCTGCGCCGCCGAAGCCGAAGCCGCCGGCGCCGCCCTGCGAGGTGTTGTCGTTGGTGTTGGTGGACGAACCGCCCGCGCCGCCGAAGCCGCCGGCGCCGCCGGTGGCCGAGGTGTCGCCGACGCTGCCGCCGGTGCCAGTGCCCGTGCCGGTACCGCCGGTGGCATTGTTGGCGCTGGAATTGTCGGCCGAATTGTCGACCGTCAGGTTCAGGGTCGGCATCGAGCCCGAACCCGAACCGCCGCCGCCGATATCGCCGATGACGAACACGGTCGAGGTCGGGGTGACCGTCTGGTTGTTGGTCTGGGTCGGGTTCGAGGTGAGGGTCGGGTTGGCCGTGAAGCTGGGGCTGGCGGTGAAGGTATTGCCGCCGCTGTTGGACGCGCCGCCGGTGGCGCTGCCGCCATTGCCGCCCTGGGCGGTGTTGGTGCCGGTGACATTGCCGTTGCGCGCATTGCCACCCGTGGCATTGCCGCCGGTGGCGTTACCGCCCGTGCCGGTGCCTGTGCCCGTGCCGGTGCCGTTGGCGCTGACATCGCCATTGGTGCCGCCGGTGGCGGCGGCGGTGGCGCCCGCATTGGTGATCGAGATGCTGGGTGTGGTGCCCGTGCCGGTACCGGTGCCCGGGGTGACGGTCTGCTGCTGCTGCTGACGCTGATCCTGGTCGTTGGTCTGGGCGTTGGTCTGGCCCTGGGTGTTGCCACCGCTGTTCGAGGTGGTGTCGCCGACGCTGCCGCCGAAGCCGCCGGCGCCGCCGGTGCCCGAACCCGAAGAGGTGATGTTGGGCGTGAAGGTGAAGGTCGGATTGACGGTCGGATTGGCCGTCGAGGTCGAGGATCCGCCAAAGCCCAAGCCGCCCGCGCCGCCCTGGGCGTTGAGGGTGGGGCTGACCGTGTTGGTCGAAGAACCGCCCGCGCCGCCGAAGCCGCCGGCGCCGCCAGTGGCGCGCGAATCCGCGGTACCGCCCGCGCCGCCCGTGGCGGCGTTGGTGGCGGTCTGGTCGCCGCCGGTCAGCGTGTTGTCGCCGGTCTTGTTGGAATTGTCGGCCGAGTTGTCGATCGTCAGCTGCAGCGGCGTGGAGCTGCCGGTGCCGCCGCCCGTGTCGCTGCCGCCGATGACGAACACGGTCGTGGTCGGGGTGACGGTCTGGTTCTGGTTGTTGTTGTTGGTCTGGGTCGGATTGGACGAGGAGGTGTTGGTCGGGTTGGCCGTCTGCGTCGCGCTGGCGCTGAAGGTGTTGCCGCCGCTATTGCCGCCGGTGGCGTTGCCGCCATTGCCGCCCTGGCCGAAGCCGCCCGCGCCGCCGAAGCCGTTGCCGGTGCCGCCATTGGCGGTGACGGTCGGATTGGCCGTGGCATTGCCTCCGGTGGCGTTGCCGCCGGTGCCCTTGGACTGATTGTCGTTGGTGTTGGTCGAAGACCCGCCGGTGCCGGTGCCGTTGGCGGAGGTGTCGCCCACCGAAGCGCCCGAGGCGTCGGACGAAGCATCGATGATGATGTTGTTCGGGGTCGGCGTGGTGCCGGTGCCCCCGCCGCCGGTGGCGCCCAGCACGAAGATGGTCGAGGTGCCGCCCGCGCCGCCCTGGCCGCCCGCGCCGCCGAAGCCGCCAGCGCCGCCCTGGGCGGTGTTGGTGTTGTTCGGGTTGAAGGTGTTGGTCGGGTTGGCCGTATTCGTATTGGTGTTGGTGCCGGTGTTCGTACCGGTGTTGGTGCCCGTATTCGTGCCGGTGACGGTGCCCGTCTGGGTCTGGTCGCTGCTGGCCTTGCCGCCGGCGGCGGCGCCGCCCGTGGCAGTGCCGTTACCGAAATCGCTGAGGGTGAGCGACAGCGAGGGCGGGGTCGAGCCGCCGCCGGTCGAGCCGGTATTGTTGTTGGTGACGCTGCCGCCGGCGCCGCCATAGCCGTAGCCATAGCCGTTGCCGCCGTAACCGTTGCCGGTGCCGCCTGCGCCGCCCAGGCCGCCCGCGCCGCCAAAGCCGGTGCCGCCGGCGCCGCCCGTGGCGCTGCCGCCGGTAGCCTTGTTGCTGTTGGTCTGGGCGCTGGTCTGGGTGTTGGTGTTGCTGCCGCCGGTGGCCGTGGTGTCGCCGGTCTTCAGCGTGTTGTCGCCGGTGGTCTGTTTGGACGAATTGTCGGCCGAATTGTCGACCGTCAGGTAGATCGGCGAAGGCGCCGGAGCGGGCGTGCCGCCGCCCGAGCCGCTGCCCAGGTCGATGACATAAACCGTGGACGCGCCGCCCTGGCCGCCCTGCGCCGTCTGGGTCTGGGTCGGCGAATAGGTGTTGCTGGGCGAGTAGCTCAGCGTCGGGTTGAAGGTCGGGTTGAACGTCGGCGTGAAGGTGTTGGTGTTGACCGGCGTGTTGACGTTGGTCGGCACGAAGGTGTTCGTCGGCGTGTTGGTCGCCGTCGAGGTCTGGGTCTGGGTCTGCGTGCCGGTGATGTTGCCGCCGGTGGTGTTGGCGCTGCCGCCCCGGGTGCTGACCGTGCTGGAATTGTCCGAGCTAGATGTGGCCGTGCCGTTGCCGTTGGCGGTGCCGCCCGTACCCGTACCCGTACCCGTGCCGCCCTTGCCGCCGGCGCCGCCGGTGGCCGAAGCGGTGTTGGTGCCGCCCGTGCCGGTGCCGCCCTTACCGCCGGCGCCGCCGGTGGCGGTGGTGGTGACGTCCAGTTCGTTCGAAGCGTCGCCGCCCGAACCGCCTAGGCCCACGCCGCCGGTGCCGCCATTGCCCACGCCGCCCGCGCCGCCTTCGGCGCTGGAAGTGCCGCCCGTCGCTGTCGCGCCGATCACGGTGATGTTGGTGGTGCCGCCGGTGTTGGTGGCGTTGCCGCCCTGCGAGGAATTGTTGTTGGTGTTCTTGATCGTCGAATTCAGTTCGGCAATCGCCGCGGCAAGCGCCAGCGCCGCCGAGTCCGACGTGTTGTTGTTATTGTTGGTCGTGTTGTTCGTGTTGTTGTTATTGTTGTTATTGTTATTGTTATTGTTGTTGTTGTTGTTGTTATTATTGTTGTTGTTATTGCTGCCGCCGCCGTTGTTGCCGCCGCCGCCATGGCCGTTGCCGCCGCCGTTGCCGTTCGACCCGCCATAATTGAAGATGTTGGTCTTCTGGATGTCGATTGACTTGTTGATCGTGATGTTCTTCGAGGCGTCGATGACCTTGGAGTTGTCGATATTCTTGGTGATGTTGATGTTCTTGGACGCATCAATATTGTTGGTGATGGTGATCGGCTTGTAGATGTCGACCGACTTGTTGATGTTGATGTTCTTGGACGCGTCAATGTTGTTGTTGATCGTCACCGGCTTGTAGACATCGATCTTCTTGGAATTGTCGATGTTGGTGTACTGGCGATTGTCCTTGTAGATGTCGATCTTCTTCGAATTGTCGAAGTGCTTGGAATTGTCGACATTGTAGGTCGGGTGATCGTTATAGACCCCGATGTTCTTGGAATTGTCGATGTTCTTGTTGAAGGTGATGTTCTTGTTGACATCAATCTTCTTGTCGCCGCCGCCATAGCCGGCATGGCCGCCGCCCCAGGAGGCGTTTTCGGTATTCGGCGCAGCGTCGATCTTGCCGCCGCCATTGCGGCCGCCCCAGCTGCCCCGCTGGCTATTGTTCTGGACGTCGATCTTGGCGCCGCCGTTGAAGCCGGCCTGGCCGCCCCAGCTGCCACGCGCAGTGTTGTTCTGTGCGTCGATATGGTTGCCGCCGAACACGGAAGGGTTGGCGTCGATCTTCTGGGAGTTGTCGAACCCGGCGCGGCGGCCACGCAGTGCGCCGAAATGATTTCCGTTATCTTGATGCTCTGTCGCCGGTGCGACCGAAGGATTGGCATCGATCTGGCGCGAAGCGTCGAAACCGGCGCGGCGCTGGCCGCCGAAGCGGCTGCCCGTCTCGGCCTGGACCGAAGGATTGGCATCGATCTGACGCGACGAGGCATCAAAGCCCGCGCGATTGCCGCGCCGGCCGCCAAAGCGGTTGCCGGCGTCGATCTGATCGCCGGACGCAGGCGCGACGGACGGATTGGCGTCGATCCTGCGCGAATTGTCGGCGCCGGCGCGGTTACCGGCACCGAAGCCGCCAAAGCGCGAGGAATTGTCGACATCGATCTTGTGCGAACCGTCAAAGCCGCCCGAGCGGGAAGCATTGAAGCCGGGGTTGCGCTGCTGCTGGCTGCCGCCCGCATCCACATTCATGCGGCGCGAACCGCCGAACAGGCGCGAATTGTCGACCTGGCGGTCGGCATTGATCTGGCCGCCTGCCTGGCCACTGGGCTGGGCGCCCTGGCCGCCATAGGTGTTCAGGGGCTGGTCGCTGCCGAAGCTGCGATGGCCGCCGAAGTTGCCGGCGCCGAAGTTGCCGCGGCGGCTGTTGCCGGTGTCGACGTTCAGCTGCTGCTGGGCATTGTCGGAATTGGCGCGGTCCTGGACGTTGAGCTGGCGGCCGCCAAAGTTGCCGAAGCCGCGGCCGGCATTGTCGCCGCCGCGATTGTTGTTGTCGAAGTTGCGGCCGCCGATGCTGCCGCCGTCATTGGTTGCGCCAGGGCCGTCGCCGTTGCGGTTGAAGACATTCAGCGGCTTGGAAAAGCCGATGCTGCCGGAAACGTTGCCGCCGCCGATCGGACCGCCGTCATTGCGGCCGATATTGTTGGCGGCATTGTTGCCGATATTGCCGCCGGCGTTGCCGGGGTTGTTCATATTGGGGCGGAACGCGCTCATGCCGATGCCCGGCGAGCGGCGTTCATTCATCTGGCGGATGTTGCTCTGGTCGACGCCAGGAACGCCGTCACAGGTCAGGTTTGAGATGCGGCCGCCGACAGGCGCCGGATTGCCCCATTTGTCGGACGGATTTGAGACACCGGCGTTGTGATGGGACGTGCCAAGCTGGTTCAATCCGCCGGCATTTGCCGCCAGTGGCTCGATAACCATGCTGGTCGAAACCAGCGCGGATGTCAAAAACATCAGGCTTTTAACGGACATACTCAGTTTCCTTCACCATCAGGGGCATGAATGGTCGCGTACGACGCTTCATGATCCGTGCCAGCTCAGGAGCCCCCACCTTTTAGCCCTGTCCCGAAATGGGACTGCGCCATGTTCTGGGTCAGTGTGGGGGACAACCGATAAAAATCCGGTAATCGCGGAAACCTAAATCGGGAAATTTGTGACCCGTTTCGAGAATGTTTTGCGCGGCCCGGCGCCCAACCGGCGGAAATTCAGGAATCGGTAAGGTTTTCGTACGCACGGCGCCCTTGGGCGGCGTACTGGCATGGCTTTCGCTCTGTTCCCTGGCAAATGGCCGCCATGCGTTCCGTTACGGAGCATGACGGCTTCAAGGACCAAAGGATTACGGGGCCATGAAGCACAAGAATTCGCATTTGCTGGTTGGGTATTGGAGCCGGCTGCGCAAAGGTCGTGATGTCCCCGACCAGACCGATATCGATCCGCGCGCCATCAAGCGCCTTCTCTCTTATACGTTCATACTGGACTGCGAGAATCCAGCGCGTCCGCTTTACCGTCTTGCCGGCACCGCCTTGTGCGAACGCTTCGGGTTTGAACTCAAAGGCACGAGCTTTCTGGCACACTGGGAGTCCCAATCCGGGCTTTCCCTGGCCTCGCTGCTGCGCCAGGCGCTGAAAGCCGGCCAGCCGGTATGCCTGTCTTCCATCGCCGCCACCGCCGACAACGGCATGGTCGAGCTGGAAACCATTCTCACACCCGTCTCCTTCAATGGCGGTGAACCCACCCGTTTCTTCGGCATGGTCCAGATGCTGAGCGATCCCACCCCGCTTCTGGGCCGGTCCATCGCCTATGAACGCCTGGTGGGCTCGCAGATCATCCAGGAGGACGAACCATTTTCCTCTTACGACCAGGACCGGGATCAGCCCCCGCCGCCCCCGCCGCCGCCGCCGAGCTTGCGGGCCCATCCCAAGGCGCCGTATCTGCGCCTGGTGGTGTCACAGGACAGTCCCGCCTTCCTGCATTTCGGATCCGGCGATCTGCTTCAGAAAATGTTTGATGTGATCGGCCGCTGGCGCGCCGCCAACAGCCAGGATTACAGCCGCTTCGTGTAGCTGCCGCTCGCCCGAGCTCGCGGCGTTCGTCGCTCGAAATGGTCCGCTGGACCATTTCGTTCGCTAAAGCAAACCGCTTCTCACGGACGCGGCGGAATCGTCGTGGACGTGTTCAGGTCCGGACGCTGCGCGGTGATGTCCTTGACCGGGGGGTGATCCACCGGATCGTTGCGCAGGATATCGGTATCCAGCCGCGCCGCGCTGTTCTTGCGCTGAAGATACGGAATTTCATACGCCTCGACCTTGGCGCGATAGGCTTCGAACGCCGCATTGTCCTGCGCGTTGCGCTTGTCGCAGCGCTCCGCCGGCAGGCCTGCCTGCTCCTGGCACCACAGATCGAAATTCATCTCCTTGACCTGGAGATTGCCGTTGCGCTGGGCCAGCGCAGGGCTCGCCAAAACAAGGACCATCAGGGCTAGGCGCAGCTTCATGCGGTCAGCCTAGGCGCTTTGGGTACGGTTGGACAGCCACAAAAAGCAACGGCCCGCGCCCTTTTGGGGCGCGGGCCGCTGGTATTGCGCGCTCGTTAATGATTACGGCTGAAGCGTAATCACCGTGCGGCGGTTCTTGGCTTCCTTGACGCCGTCTTCGGTCGCGACCGCAAGATCGGTTTCACCCACGCCGCTGGCATGGATGGCCGGGCGGCGCGCGCCCATCTTGACCAGGGCTTCGACCACCACATTGGCGCGTTTGACCGACAGCGCCTGGTTGTAGTCCGAGGAGCCCGAGGTATCGGTATGGCCAACGACCGTGATGTTGGTCTGGCCGCCGGTGCGGGCCGAGGCGATCACCGAGTCCAGAACCGTCAGCTGCTCGGCCTTCAGGGTCCAGGAGTCGAAGTCGAAATAGACCGTGAAGTCGTTGGTCTGGGCCGCGGGCGCCGGCGCGGGGGCCGGAACAGGCGCGGACGAAACCGGCGGCGGCGGCGGGGCCGGACGGGCTGCGGTTTCCAGACGCACGATCGAGGAATCCAGCGCGGTCTTGCAGGCCTGGCTGGCGGCGGCGGCGCTGGGCACGGTGCCGTACAGGACCCAGCAGTCATAATCGGCCTGGGCGCGGGCGGCCTGTTCGGGGAACTGGTCCTTGCCGGCCGCGATATCACGCAACAAACGGGTGCGAAGGGCCGACTGGGCCGGGCCATTGGCCGCTTCCAGTTCCGGCTCGGTGCCGCCATTGGCCAGATCCGCCTTGGCGGTGAAGGCCTTGGCGAGCTGGTCGCTGGAGCTTTCGCTGTCCGAGAAGGGGTTCAGCGAGGAGAAAAAGTCGTCGCTTTCTTCGGCGGGTTCGGCGGGCAGGGCGGCGGCCTGGGCGGACAGATCGCCATAATCCTTGGCCAAAGCCTGGGTGAAAGGCGTGCCGGCGCCGAGATCTTCAGCGTCGTCGCTGGAACAGGCGGCAAGGCCCAGGGCCAGGACGCCGGCGGCAGCAAGCATGGTCAGGCGGCGGCAATGGCCGCGAGTGATGGTCGGAAAGCGCATAATAATAAGTCCCCACGAGGCGGCGTGTATGTCGGGCCCCAGCCCTGCTCCGTGCCGCAAAATTTTACCCGCCTTTCCTATAGCGCGGCGGGCAGAAGCGAAAAAGGCCCCTGTTTCAAAATGGTTGACCCTTTGCGGGCCCCCCAAAAGCGAAAAACAGGGCTTTTTAGGCTCCTGCGGCCTGCCGGTAACCTCCTGTTGACCCTGGCAAGGGTACAAAGCCTTGAAACATTAACAATTGGGCGGGGCCCATGCAGGGCTTGGCGATGTCCTTAAAGGACGCCGAACCGGTCGTCGCCAAGGCGGGGGCCGAGCGCCGGCGTTTTCGCCGTGTCCGGGTGGACCTGCCCGGGCGCCTGTTCATTCCGTCCGACAGTCGCGAAGCCCGCTGCACCATCTCGGACCTGTCGCCGGGTGGCGCGGCCATCGTGTGCGAGATCATTCCCGAGGCCGGCACCCCGGTCGTGCTCTATGTCGACAATTTCGGCCGCTTTGAAGGCAATGTGGTGCGCCGTGACGGCTATGGCTTCGGCATCGCCTTTGTCTGCACCCCGTCCAAGCGCGAACGCACCGCCGAACAGCTGATCCTGTTCCTCAACAAGACCCTGGTGGATGACAGCGTGCTGCGCCGTCACGAACGCTCGAACCAGAAGGGCTTCGCCAAATATACCCGCGCCGACGGCCAGATCGTGCATTGCGAAGTGATGGACATCTCGGTGGGCGGCGTGTCGCTGAAGACCGACATCAAGCCGCCGATCGGCGAGTTCGTGCTGATCGCCCAGATCGCCGGCCGGGTGGCGCGCCATCATGCCGACGGCATCGGCATCGAATTTGTCGGCCAGGAAAAGACCGCCGACCAATCGGTACACCAGATCAATATCGTCCGCGCCTAGGCGGGCGTCATCACGGTCTTCTGACGCGCATAATAGCGGCGCTTCCCGATCAGCTTCATCACGCCATATTGAACCGCGAACAGCGCGATCTTGCTGGCGCTGGCATAGATGCTCATGAAGGCGGCCCAGCCCAGGACGCTGGTGTGCTGCGCTACTACCAGGTTCAATGCGGCCGAAAAGAACATCAGTCCTGCCCAGACATAGCCGAACGCCACGCCCAGATCGCCGACATGCTGAAGGGCCCGTTCGGGCAGGTATTTCAGCATCCAGCCGCGTTTGAGCATCGCCGCGCCCACCAGGCAATAGATCAGGCTGGGCTTCAGCATCACGAACAGCGGGTTGCCGGAAATCAGCGTAGCGGTCCCCAGCGAGATGATCGCCACCAGGCCGATCCATTGCAGCGCATCGACGCTGCGGCCCCTGGCCAGTTCCCAGCCGATCTGGCCCAGCGCCAGCGCCAGACCCGCCGCGACCGCCAGCGCGATGTTGTGGGTGAGTGCGTACAGCGCCAGGAAGAACAGTGTCGCCACCATGTCGGTCAGCACTGCGCGGGCCGAATGCAGCAGATCCTTCACGCCGTCACCGCGCGATAGAGCGCCGGATCGGCGATGCCGCATTCGCGGCGCACATCGGCCAGCGGGCGGGGCAACAGCGCTTCCCAGTCCATATCCTGCATCCAGCGCGCCTTCCTGCCATTGCGCCAGGCTTCGCGCACCGCGGTGCGTGCCGGTTTGGACAACTTCCCCCAGTTCATCGCCACGATGAAGGCCATGCCCAGGTTGCGCGAATGGGCATACATGAAAGCCAGCAGGCACAATTCGCCCAGCGGATCGCGGCCATAGCCGGTCACGGTGTGGGTCAGGTCATGGGCGTCGCGCATGCGTTCGCGGTACAACGACATGCCGGGAGACACCGGATCGCTGTCCCAGTCCTGCGAGGCCTGCACCAGGCCGTCCGCCGTCAGTTTTTCCTCTTCCATGAAATCGAAATAAGTGCGCCCCACGCTGCCGGGCGGCAGCACCGATAGCGCTGCGCGGTCGTTGAGGACGTTCAGCAGCACGCGGCGTTCGCGCAACACGGCCGCGCCGGTGGGGCTCTGCTCGAACCGGCGGAACGCGTTGACGCCGGACCGGCCGCGCAAGGCGCGGAAGATGGAGAAAATCTGGCGTGTGTCGTCCGGGTTCGCCATCAGGCGGCGGACGGCGCGCAGCGCATCCAGAGGCTTCAGGCGGGTGTCGTGGGCGAGAAGGGCGTACATTGCGGCAGTCCTTGAATTCACCCCGCCCTTATGTCTACTATATACAATATTGTCAATAGTGAGTTATCCGTTGGTCCTGAAGCAAAAACGCGTACGCCGCCGCCCCGAAGAGGCCAAGGCGTTGATCCTGGATGCGGCGGAGGCCTCGATGAAGGCGGGTGGGCCGGCCAGCTTGCGGCTTCAGGATGTGGCGCGCGCCGCGGGCGTTTCGCATCCCACCATCCTGCATCACTTTGGCAGCCGCGAAGGGCTGGTGCGGGCGCTCAACTTGCGCAGCCTGGAGGCGCTGACCACCGGCTTGCTCGAACGGATGGGCCAGGCCCAATCGGGCGATGACGGCATCCGGCGCACGTTTGAAGCGTATCGGGACGGCCTGGCGCAGCGCACGATCTGGCTGCTGCAATCGCAGGAGACGCCGCCGGCGCAGGTCAACGTGACCATGTTTGAGGATATCGTGCAGGGGCTGCATGCCATCCGACAGCGCTACGCGCTGCCCGGCCATGTTCCCGACATCGAAGACACGCGCTGTGTCGTGCACCTCACCACCATCGCCGCGTTCGGCGATGCGCTGATCGGGCCGCGGCTGCGCAACGGGTCTGGCCCTGCCGAAGTGGCGCGGCGTGAACATTTCATCCAGTGGTTCGCAAAACTGCTGGACATGTATTTCGACGCGGCCCGCTAGCGAAACTCCGGCCCCACCGCCCATGTCACCAGCGACCGGCGCACGCCTGATTCAATGGGTGTGACCTGGTGCAGCACATTGGCGGGGAAGGCGACGATGGTACCGCGTTCGCGCGGCGCGGTGTCGATCAGGTTGCCGGCGCGCGCCTGCAGATCGCAGCCCTTGTAGTCGCTGTCATTGCTCAGCTGCAGGCTGAGAGTTAGCTTGCGCGGCTCCTGGTCGGGATCGGAGGGATCGCGGCCATAATCCTTGTGCCAGTCGAAGTGACCGCCTTCGGTGCCGCCATAAACGGCATATTGCAGCGCCGCCAGCCCGGACAGGTCGAAGCGGAAGTAGCGGGCATTCATTTCCAGCACCGCTTCTTCCATGCGCCGGTACAGGTCCTCGGTCTGCGGCGCGCGCGGCACCCAGGCGACCTTGGTGCTGCGGATATTTTCATAACCTCGGCCGGCCGACAGCTCGGCCTTCTCCAGCGCCAGGCTATCGCCCAGCCGCACAAGCGCGTCCAGTTCGGACGCACTGAACAGGCCCTGCCAGACGGCCAGCGAGCCGATTAAATACGGTGATCCCCCCATGCGCCCCCGAGCATCTGTCTTACTGTGCCAGCTTATGGATGCTGCGACATCTTACGACAGATCGGGAGCGGGCGGAATGGAAAGTTTGCGCCGCATACACGATGTCAGAAGCGGTAACCGGCCATGCCCATCACGGTGACATTGGTGTCCCGCAAGCTGATGGGGCTGAGGGCGGCATCGCCCAACAGGTGGGTAACGCCGACATCGGTACCGACAAACCAGTGGTTGTTGACGCGCCAGATCAGGTTGGCGCCGGCCCGCACATCCTTGAAGCCGCTGCCGGCATTGAAGCGCGGAAAGATCGAGGCGCCGGCCTGGACCGGGGTGACGCCAAAATAGGTCTGCATGTACTGGCCGTCGGCCCAGGTGGCGCGCACATGCGGCATCAGGATCAGTTTCTTGCCCAGCGGCAACGGCGCCGAAAGGCCAAGGTTTCCGATCATGCCATGGTTCAGGGATTTGACGGCGGAGGCTTCGAAGTTGAACAGGCTGAGGCGGGTGGACGCAAAGGCGCGAAAGCCCGGCGAGGCCCGGATGGTGCCCAGCCCTTTCAGCCGGTCGTCGCCGGACTCGAAAATTCCGCCGCTGCTGTGATCCTTGCGGCCGGGATCGATGGTGAGCCCGCCGCCGAAGCGGAAATTCTTCAGATGCGCGGTGACGCTGAGCCCGCCTTCGCCAAGGCTGATCGTGTCGCGCCAGCGCACCGTGACAAAGGGCAGAGGCCGCACGATGCTGCGGTCGCTGCCTTCAAAGCTGGGCCGCGATGCCACGGCAGCGCCCAAGGTGACATCCCATTCCCTGGGCGGATCGCGCCGGCGCTGGGCCTGTGCGGGCGCGCACAGCACGGCGGCCGCAGCAACAGCAATCAGGACGGAACGGCTCTCCACGGCTTTAGCGTTACAGGCTTTGTCGCGGCGGCGCCATCTATCCCAGATTCTGAATCTGGCTGGAGGCCAGCATCAGCTTGGCGACGCTCAGTTCGCCGCTGGCATCCAGGGTGCCCAGGAAGGTGCGGGTGCGTTCCAGCGCATCGCCCTGTTTTGTGGCCCAGTCGTCCACGCTGCCGCCGCTGGCCAGCAGCTTGGCGGTAATACTGCGCTGGGACTGGGACAGGTCGTCCAGCAACCGGCGCAGCGCCAGCCGGTCCCAATGTTCGGGCGGCGCAAAACGGCTAGCCAGGTTGCGCAGCCGGTCCAGGCCCAATGTCTCGCCCAGCTGGAAATAGAGCGGCGCCACCTTCCCCGGCGGCTGCCTTGTCTCATGCGCCAGCAGCGCCACGTCCAGCGCCGCCGCCAGCGGATCCAGCAGCACCATGTCGCGGCCCAAGTCTTCGGGCACGCCTGCGGCGGTCAGTTCGGCAATGCCGTCCTGGTCGGCCTGGGTCAGCTTGTAATTCTCGCGCAGCGCTTCCACGCCGGCCCGATATTGCGCCACGGTGTCGGTGATGGCGGCATCGCCCGCGACATGCGCCAGGAACCAGCGCGCGGCGATGCGGAACTGGTCGGCGATGTCGGAATAAAGCCGCGTCTGGATCGCCGCATCCACTTTCAAATCCAGCGCGTCGATGCGGGTCTTCAGCGCCGACAGGCCAAAGGCGCCATCGCTGAGCACAAAGCCGCGCGCGACTTGTGCCGCGGACAGGCCCGTCACCTCGCGGGTGCGCAGCACGAACACGATGCCGGCCAGGTTGACGATGGTGTTGATCAATACGGTGCTGATGATTTCACGCCGCAGGCGATGGCGGCCCGGCTCATCCGGGAACGCAGCGACGGCGGCGGGCGGGAAATAGCCGGACAGCAGGGATTCAAACACCGGATCGTCCGGCAGGGTGCTGGCCAGCACTTCGGCATCCAAATCCAGCTTGGCATAGGCCAGCAGCACGGCCAGCTCGGGACGCGTCAGCCCCTTGCCCTCATGGGCCAACGCGGTGAGCGCCGCATCGCCGGGCAGGAACTCCACGCCCCGGTCCAGCTTGCCCCGCGATTCCAGATCGCGCATCAGCCGGCCTTGCGCATCCAGGTCGCGCAGGCCGCGCTGCTCGGCGACAGACAGCGCAAGCGTCTGGTTGTAATTGTCGGCCAGCACATGCACCGCCACGTCATCGGTCATGGAGGCCAGCAGGGCATTGCGCTGGTCTTCGCTGAGCTCGCCGCGCATCACCGGCCCGCCAAGGAGAATCTTCAAATTCACTTCATGGTCGGACGTGTCCACGCCGGCGCTGTTGTCGATCGCGTCGGTCTCGATGTGCACGCCGGAGCGCGCCGCCTCGATGCGGCCCAATTGCGTCACGCCCAGATTGGCGCCTTCGCCCACCACCTTGGCGCGCAGCTCATTGCCGTTGACGCGCACCGCGTCATTGGCGCGGTCGCCGGCTTCCAGGTTGGATTGCGCGCTGGCCTTGATGTAGGTGCCGATGCCGCCGAACCACAACAGGTCGGTCTGGGCTTTCAGCAGCGCATGGATCAGGGCGGGCGGCGACAGGGTATCGGCGCTGGCGCCGATCAGCGCCTTCACTTCGGGCGACAGGGGGATTTCCTTCAGGGTGCGGGCAAACACGCCGCCGCCTTGGCCGATCAGTTCCTTGTTGTAATCGTCCCAGCTGGAACGGGGCAGCGCAAACAGCCGCTCGCGCTCGGCAAAGGCTGTGGCGGCATCGGCATTGGGGTCCAGGAAGATGTGACGGTGGTCGAACGCCGCCACCAGCCTAATGTGCCTGGACAACAGCATGCCGTTGCCGAACACGTCGCCGGACATGTCGCCCACGCCGATCACCGTGAAGTCGGTGGACTGGATGTCGGTGCCCAGCTCGCGGAAATGGCGCTTGACCGCTTCCCAGGCGCCGCGGGCGGTGATGCCCATCTTCTTGTGGTCATAGCCGACGCTGCCGCCGCTGGCGAAGGCATCGCCCAGCCAGAAGCCGCGCTCCAGCGCGATGCCGTTGGCGATGTCGGAGAAGGTGGCAGTGCCCTTGTCGGCCGCCACCACCAGATAGGGATCATCGCCATCGGGCCTGAGCACATCCGGCGGCGGCAGAATCTGGCCGTGCTGGTCCAGATTGTCGGTGACGTCCAGCAGCGCGTTGATGAAGGTCTTGTACGCCGCGATGCCGGTTTCCATGAACTGTTCGCGGCTGGGATTGGCGGGCATCAGCTTGGGGAAGAAGCCACCCTTGGCGCCCACCGGCACGATCACGGCATTCTTGACCTGCTGCGCCTTTACCAGGCCCAGGATTTCGGTGCGAAAGTCCTCGCGCCGGTCGCTCCAGCGCAGGCCGCCGCGCGCAATGCGGCCAAAGCGCAGATGTACCCCTTCCAACGCTGGCGAATAGACGAATATTTCCCGCCAGGGGCGCGGTGCGGGAAGTTCATCGAGCTTGGCGGAATCGAACTTCATCGCCATGGCCGGCCGGGCCGATCCGTCGGCGCTTTTCTGGAAGAAGTTGGTGCGCAACACGCTGTCCAGCACATTCTTGAAGCGGCGGATGATGCGGTCGTCGTCCAGCGAGGGCACGTCTTTCAGCGCCGCCTCGATGCGCTTTTCGATATCGCCCACGTCCGTGTCGCGGTCACCGCCCGCCGCCGGATCATTCCTGGCATGGAACAGCGCCACCAGCAGCGCGGCGACGTCCGGATTGCGCACCAGCGCCTGCTGCATATAGGCAAGCGAGAATGTCATCGCCGCCTGGCGCAGGAACTTGCCCACCGCGCGCAGGATGGTGATGTCGCGCCAGGCCAGCCCGGCGCCGATCACCAGCTTGTTGAAATCATCGCTTTCGGCTTCGCCGCGCAGCACCGCATGGAAAGCGTCCTGCAAAGGCTCCCGGATATCATCCAGCCTGGCGGGAAGGCCGTCGGCGCGCTCCATGGAAAAATCCAGGATCACCGCGTCCTGGCGCCAGCCGCCATCGGCGTTGAATGACACCGGATAGGAATCTTCCGAGATCACCTTCAGGCCCAGATCTTCAAACACCGGTAGCGAGGCCGACAAGGGCAGTACTTCGCCCAGCACATACAGCTTCAGCCGCAGCGCGGCAGCGGCATCGCCTTCGCGCCGCCAGGCGCTGGCGCGCACTTTCAGGCCGTCTTTGGCGGCGGTCAGTTCCTGCAGCGCCGCCAGGTCGCGCGCCCCGTCATGGGCGGGGAAATTGTCGCGGTAGCCGGGCGAGAAGCGCGGCGCCAACGCCGCCAGCCGGGCGGGGCCTTCGCCGCGGCCCAGACTGGCGCAGACCGCATCGGTCAGCGCATCGTCCCAGGTGTTGATCATGGCGGCAATCTGGCGTTCCAGCTGGCGCACATCCACGCGTGGCAACGGCCCGTCATTGCGGCCGATGATGTAATGCAGCCGCACCAGGGGGCTTTCGTCCACCGCCGCTTCGAACGCCGATGTGCGGCCATTGAAGGCCTGGGCCAGCAGGGCATGGATGTCGGTGCGTATCTTCGCATTGATGTGATCGCGCGGCGCCAGGAGTAGCGCCGAGACAAAGCGGTCGAACTTGTCGAAGCGCAGGAACAGCTTGAGGCGCGGCAGCCCGCCCATGTGCAGGATGCCGGTCGCGATGACATAGAGCTCGTCAGCCGAAACCTGGAACAGCTCGTCGCGCGGGAAGGTATCCAGGATATGGGTTAGCGCCTTGCCGTCATGGCTGGCCGGCGCCAGGCCGGCATGGGTCATCACCGCTTCAAGCTTGCGGCGCAGGAGCGGGATGGTGCGCGGCTGGGCGCTGTAGGCGCTGGAGGTGAACAGGCCGACAAAGCGGCGTTCGCCGACAAAGGCGCCGCCCGCATCGAAAGTCTTGATGCCGATATAGTCCATATGGGCGCGCCGGTGCACCAGGCTGCGGGCCGCGCTTTTGGTGACGATCAAGGGTTCGGGCGAATTCAGGAATTCGCGCACCTCGGCGGTCAGTCCGCAGCGCTCGCCGCTGCGCCCGAGGACGCGGGCGGCTTCATCGGCCAGCACGCCAAGGCCGCTGCCCTTCACCGGCTCCAGCATGCCGTTGGCGCCGTCCTTGCCCAGCACATAGTCGCGCGCGCCCAGGAAGGTGAAATGATTGTCCGCCAGCCAATCGAGGAAGGCGAGGTCTTCGGTGATGTCGGTCTTTGGGGGATGGCGCTCCAGGTCCATGCGCGCCGCGGCCAGCCGCGCCAGCATGGGTTTCCAGTCGCGCACGGCCGCCGCGCCCTGCGCGAAAGTCTGGCGCAGCGAATCCAGCAGTTTGGCGCGCGGCTCTGCGGGAATCGCGTCGCACACCAGCGCAATGACGCTGGTGCGCACGCCATCCAGGTCCATGATGGGATGGAAGGCCGCGCGGATGCGGGCCCCGCCCGCCATTGCCGCCTGCAAGGCGGAATCGAACAGGAAGGGCCGGTCGTCATTGATACCGACCAGCACCGTCTCATGGCCCTGGTCCAGCGCCGTCACCAGGCTCTCGCCGCTCCCGCGCTTTTGCGCTTCGGTCTGCAGCGCCATGGCCAGCGCCGCCAGCTGGTCGGCGCGGGCGCGCAGCACATCGTCGGGCACGGCATTGGCGAACAATGCGTCGAAGAAAGCGGTCAGGGCCGGATCATCGGGCAGAAGGGTGCGGGCTTCCCGGACGCGGTCGGCGGCATTGCGCGCTTCCTCGGTCTCGGCGGAACGGATAGCGGTCATCACGGTCATGGGGAGCCCTCGCGCAGAAACGCGCTGATTTGGTATGCTCATTATAACGGCAATGCGACGGATACGTCGCTATTCCGTCAGCCCAACGCCAGTTGCGGCACAGGATTGTGCCGCCCGCGCATGGCGCAGTGCAGCATGGTCAGGCCCAGGATCGTCGCGCCCGTGACAAGCACCGCGGCGGCGACCCACGCATCCAGCGGCCAGGCGCCCATCAGGGCGGCGGCGGCAATGGCTATGCATGACGGCAGGATGAAAGCGGCGACACCTTTGGCGTCGCGCAGCAACATGGCGGCCGACTGCGCGGGCAGGGCGGCAAAGAGGAAGACCAGCGCCGGGGCCGGCAGGTCGGGCATCACCAGGAACGCGCCGGCGCCCCAGGCGGCACCCGTATAGAGAAGAAGCATGCGCAGGTCGGAAGCCGCTTCCTGCAACGGCACGCGGCGCAGGCTGCGGGCAAAGCCCCGTATGAAATTGCGGGTCATGCCGACAATCCCGATCAGCACCAGGGATACCCACGCAAAATCGGCTTTCAGGCTGGCGGCGCCGGCGCCCGCGGACGACCAGGACAGGATGGCCGCGCCCACCAGCATCAGCGCGATGCAAACCTGGGGCGAGCGCGCCAGGAAGCGCGACAGATACATGTTGCGGCTGGCCTCACCATGCAGGGCGGGCAGGCGCGACAGGGCGGTACGGGGTACGCCGTCATCATAGTTTTTTGTGAGGGAGGCAGGATCGAAAGCCGGCTGGCCAAAATTATTGGCGCTTTCCATGTCGGTAATGGCCATCGCAACGCCTTCCCAACTGAATCCCGCTCACGGGATTGCACCCTTACGGGGTATTAATGTGAGGAGTAGATGATTCGCGCCGGTCAGGACAATCCGGTTGTTTGGCGGGGCATACGCTTGGCATCATCCACCATCACCGTTTTCGATCTGGAATTCACCGCCTGGGAATGCTCCATGGCGCGCCACTGGCTGTCGCCGGGCGAGTTCAAGGAAGTGGTGCAGATTGGCGCGGTGAAGCTGGACGCGGAAAGCTTTGCTCCCGTTGCCGAATTCAACCAGCTGGTGCGGCCGCGGGTGAATTTTCCGCTTCCAGCCTATTTTGAGAAACTCACCGGCATCAGCAGCGAGCAGGTCACGCGCCAGGGGTGCGACTTCGCCGCTGCATTCGCCAGCTTCCTGGCGTTCGCCGGCGATGGCCCCATCGCTTCTTTCGGGCGTGACGACAAGGTTCTGGACGAGAATATCCGGCTCTATGGCATGACCGGCGCATCAGCCTTGCCGATGTTCTACGATCTGCGCGGCTGGTTCGCGGTGCAGGGCGTGGACCCGCGCGGCATGCATTCCTGCGACATCGGACCGGCGGTCGGCATTCCCTTTGTGGGCCGCACCCACAATGCGCTGGATGATGCCCGCTCCATCGCCGCCGCCATGGCCAAGATGGCGAAAAAAGGCGCGCGGCTGCGCCCGGCGGCGTGATGGCGAGCGAGGCCGACAGACTGATCCGGTTGCTGGATCTGAAGCCGCATCCCGAAGGCGGCCACTTCCGCGAAACCTTTAGAGATGACGGGCTATCGCCCGCGGGGCGCGACGGCAATGACGGCCGCGCTTATTCCACCGCCATCTATTTCCTGCTCAAGGCCGGTGAGGTGTCGCGCTGGCACCGGGTGGATGCCGCCGAGGTCTGGCATTTCTATCGTGGCGCGCCGCTGGAGCTGAAGATCGGCAAAGACACATATGTCCTGGGGGCGAACATAGACGAGGCGCAGGTGCCGCAACTGGTGGTGCCGCACAATGTCTGGCAGGCGGCGCGCAGCCTGGGCGACTACACGCTGGTCGGCTGCACGGTCGCGCCAGGTTTCGAATTTTCGAAATTCGAAATGGCGCCGGACGGCTTTACGCCAGAATAATCATCAGATTAAAGCGCCGGCGAGATTTCTGCCGACACCACCGGAATGCCGTCAGGCCCCGCGCCGCCCGGACCATAGATGCGGGTGCTGACCACCTGGCCATTCTTGTCGATGCGCTTGTCTTCGCGCGCCAGATCCTTCCAGCGGCGATTGCTCAGGCACACTTTCGGCCCGGCCGTGGTGCGGCTGGCGGTGGACGTCATCGGGCGCCGGCATGTCACGGCATCGGGATCGCCCGCGCCGGAGGGATTGGCGACGGTGGGACGCAGGAACACGCTTTTGCCGTCGGCGCTGAGATCCTGGCCGGTCATGGTCAGACGCGCCCAGACATTGTTGTGCATGCAGACCCTGGGGCCCATGCCGCCGCCCGGCAGCATCTGGGGCGCGCGGCATGTCACGGCATCGGGATTGCCTTCGCCGCTGGGTGTTACGGGCAACACCGGTGCATTGGCATCGTCCAGCGCGGCGAAAGCCGGCGTGGCGAAGATCAGCATCAAGACCGTGGTGAGCAAACGCATGGCGTTTTTCCTTGCAGTTGCGAACGCCACGATAGTCCTCGCTGCCTGCGCGCTCAAGCCGCCAAAATCGGGGGCGACAGGGCCGGGCAATCGGCTATTGTCCGGCCAAACATGACCCAGGGGAGTTTCGATATGAAGGTTTTTGCAGGCGCCGGCTTTTTGATGCTGGCGGCCACCGCCGCCTGGGCTCAGGCCGACAGGCTGGCGATCCAGTCCGAGCCGGCCAGGAACGGCACCCCCGCCTGGCATCTGGGCCCGTCCTTTCCCGATCCCACCGGCTTCACCCTGGTGGATGCCGACGGCACCGTGCATGTGATCCCGCGCGAGGAACGTGCCGCCCTGATGGGTGGCCGGCCGCGCGTGCCCGGCGGCGCCGGCGGCGCCCAGTGCAGCCATTCGCCGATGTGCGGCCGCAAGAACGGCTTCAAGCGTGGCGAGCTGGCCCGCGTCGAATATGACCAGACCATGGGCTACAAATTTTCCTATCCCTACTTTGTGCCCAAAGGCATCGGCGGCATCCCGTCGGTGGCGCTGGATTCCAAGGGCAACCTCTGGGTCTTCAAGCGTTCGCCCGCCGGCGTGACCCAGCTGATGAAGTTCGGTCCCGACCACAAGCTGATCCTGGAAGTGCCCGAAAGCGAAATCGGCCACCAGGACAAAGCCCATGGCATGGCGGTCGACAAGGAAGACAATGTCTGGATCACCGACAATGGCCAGGCCACGGTGATGAAGCTGTCGCCGCAGGGCAAGTTGCTGATGACCATCGGCACCAAGGGCAAGCCCGGCGACTGGGTCGAGGAAAAGGGCCAGCGCCTGCTCTGGCAGCCGGTGATGGTGGCCTTCGCCCCGAACGGCGACGTCTATATTGGCGGCGGCCACGCCAATGAGAGCCCCAATGACGTGGACGGTCCTGAACCGTGGAACGTCGAAGGCGTGGCGCGGGTGGTGCACCTGACCAGGGACGGCAAGTTCGTCGGCCAGTGGTTCGGCAACGAAGTGGGACAGGGCAAGTTCGACTCCACCCACGGCTTTGCCATCGATCCCACCAATGGCGATGTGTGGATCGGTGACCGCGAACAGTACCGGATCGTCGTCTATACGGCAGACGGCCGCTTCGTGAAGACCTTGCAGATGAAGAACCTGGTCTGCGCGATCAACTTCGACCACAAGGGCAATCCCTGGATGGCGTCGGGCCAGGACGGCCAGTTCCAGAAGATGACCCGCGACGGCAAGATCGTGGGCGCGATCGGCAACGGCATGGGCGTGGGCTTTGGCCAGTTCACCGAAGCCAGCTACTGGGTGTTCGATTCCAAGGACAATCTGATCGCCGGCGACACGTCGGTCGGCCGCGTGACTGTTATGAGTAAGTAACCCTCTCCGGTTTCAGCTTTCTCTCGGCTCGCTAAGGCTCGCCTCGAACGCTGAAACCACCTCCCCCTTAAAACGCGCTACGCGCGCAAGGGGGAGGCGGGCCTGTGATTGGTAAGAAGAAAAAAACGGCGCTCCTGGTGGGCGCCGTTTTTATTTGACCGCTATGTCGCGCGCGGAGGTTGCCAGAAGCTTGGACAATTCCTGTTGAATCGCCAGCGATGAGGCATGGCCTTCATGGCCTTCGCCCGGAACGAAACTCACCAGCAGGGTCTGGCCCGAAATCGTGATGGTGGGCTTGCCGCCTTCGGCCACCTTCACGCTGTTGATGCGCTTGGCCAGGATGCGGTGGCCGGCAGGATTGGCGGCCAGGAAGCGCTCGATCCCGGTGGCGGCATTGGTCAGGGCGTCGAAAGCGCGGCCACGCGTCTCCGCATCGGCCGACAGCACCGCGGGGTCGGCCGAAAACTTGATGGCGATGTTCTGGACATAAGTGAGGTGGCTGGCCTCGTCGCCAAAGGCGGTCTGCAGCTCACTGGCCGAGACCGACAAGGTGTCCGGCGCCGGCGCCACGCCCTGGTAGGTGGCGGGCACACCCTGCGGCGCATCCTGGGTATAAAGCGTCATGCCGCCCCACACCGAAACGCGGATCGCTGTCGTGCCGGTGTCATATTTCAGCAGTTTTGCGCCCAGCGAGCCGCGATCCATGCTCAGGACGAAATTTTCCGCCCGCCCCGAAAAGCGCAGCAGATACTTGCCCGCCCCATAGGGCGCCAGGGTGAAGTTGCCATCGCCTGCGCTGTATAGGCCCGGCTGCAGCGGACCCACGCGCTCGGCGGCCAGACGCGAAGCCATGCCCGGCGGCGTGCCGGGTGGGGCGTCGGGCTGCGCCCAAGCCGGTGACAAGGCGAGCGAGGTGCTTGCCACAAGCAGGGTCAGGATTGCGACTTTGGTTCTCACGCGACTCTCACAGCGGTTGTTTCCGCCATCGGCTGGCTTTGACGACCAACCCCCTTCATTGCCTAAGATAATGTCATTCCATTGGGGCAAATTTAAGGGCGCCCCGGTCCCCTTGGGGGTGGGGGTGAGGCACGTTCGCGCCTTCCTTTCAGGCCGAATTATGACTAAACGGGAAGCCGTTAATCACAAGGATGGGGGCTTTCCGTGACGCAGAGCTTGGACAGTTTCAAGTGCCGCAAGATCTTGAAGGTCGGCAGCAAAAGCTATGTCTATTTCAGCCTGACCGCGGCCGAGAAGAACGGCCTCAAGGGCATCTCCAAGCTTCCCTATTCGATGCGTGTGCTGCTGGAAAATCTCCTGCGCTATGAAGACGGCCAGACCGTCACCAAGGACGACATTAAGGCGGTGGTGGACTGGGGCAAGAAGCGCACCTCCGACCGTGAAATCGCCTTCCGCCCCGCGCGCGTGCTGATGCAGGACCTGACCGGCGTGCCGGCGGTGGTGGATCTGGCCGCGATGCGCGACGCCATGAAGACGCTGGGCGGCAATCCCGAAAAGATCAATCCGCTGGCGGAAGTCGACCTGGTGATCGACCACAGCGTGATGATCGACAATTTCGGCCAGAAGGATTCCTTCAAGAAGAACGTGGCGGTCGAATATGAACGCAACCAGGAGCGCTACCAGTTCCTGCGCTGGGGCCAGCAGGCCTTCGCGAATTTCCGCGTGGTGCCGCCGGGCACCGGCATCTGCCACCAGGTGAACCTGGAGTACTTGGCCGAGACGATCTGGGTGCGCAAAGGCAAGGATGCCAAGAACAAGAATATTGAATATGCCTTCCCCGACACGGTGGTGGGCACCGACAGCCACACCACCATGATCAACGGCTTGGCGGTGCTGGGCTGGGGCGTGGGCGGCATCGAGGCGGAAGCGGCCATGCTGGGCCAGCCCATCTCCATGCTCATTCCGGAGATCGTCGGCTTCAAGCTGACCGGCAAGCTCAACACCGGCGTCACCGCCACCGATCTGGTGCTGACCGTCACCCAGATGCTGCGCAAGAAGGGCGTGGTGGGCAAGTTCGTGGAATTCTATGGCCCCGGCCTGGACGAGCTGACCCTCGAAGACCGCGCCACGCTGGCCAACATGGCGCCGGAATATGGCGCCACCTGCGGCTTCTTCCCGATCGATTCTGAAACCGTCGCCTTCCTCAAGAACACCGCGCGCAAGCCGGCGCGCGTGGCGCTGGTGGAAAAGTATGCCAAGGCCCAAGGCCTGTGGCGCACCGCCAAGAGCCCAGATCCGGTCTTCACCGACACGCTGTCGCTGGACATGGACACGGTCGAGCCCTGCATGGCCGGCCCGATGCGTCCCCAGGACCGCGTCGCGCTGGGCGGCATCTCGGGCAATTTCGCCGAGCACCTGATCAAGACCTGGAAGAAGGAAGACACCGCCAACAAGCGCGCAAAGCTGGAAGGCAGCGAAGTCTCCATCGGGCACGGCGATGTCGTGATCGCCGCCATCACATCGTGCACCAACACTTCCAATCCCAATGTGATGATGGGTGCGGGCCTGCTGGCGCAGAAGGCGGTCAAGCGCGGCCTGAAAGTGCGCCCTTGGGTGAAAACGTCCCTGGCGCCGGGATCGCAGGTTGTCACCGACTATCTGGCCAAGGCCGGCGTCGACAAGGCGCTGGACAAGCTGGGCTTCACCTTGGCCGGCTATGGCTGCACCACCTGCATCGGCAATTCGGGCCCGCTGCCCGAGCCGGTGGCCAAGGCGGTGACCGAAGCCGATCTTGTCGCGGCGGCCGTGATCTCCGGCAACCGCAACTTCGAAGGCCGCGTGCATCCGCAGGTGCGCGCCAATTACCTGGCTTCCCCCATGCTGGTGGTGGCCTATGCGCTGGCCGGTTCGGTCAACATGGACCTGACCAAGGAGCCGGTGGGCTATGACAAGAACAACGAGCCGGTCTATCTGAAGGACATCTGGCCAAGCCCCAAGGAAATCCGCGCCGCCATCGCCAAGGCGGTCAAGCCTGCAGCCTTCAAGAAGCGCTATGGCAATGTGTTCGACGGCGACGCCAATTGGCGCAAGGTCAAGCTGGTCAAGGGCCAGACCTATCAGTGGGACATGAGCTCCACCTATGTGAAGAACCCGCCCTTCTTCGAAGGCATGACCATCAAGCCCAAGCCGGTGGAGGAAATCACCGGCGCTCGTGTGCTGGCGTTGTTCGGCGACAGCATCACCACCGACCACATCTCGCCGGCCGGCAACATCAAGGCGTCGTCGCCGGGTGGCTTGTACCTGTCGGAACGCCAGGTGTCGCAGAAGGATTTCAACTCTTATGGCTCGCGCCGCGGCAATTTCGAGCTGATGGAGCGGGGTACCTTCGCCAATATCCGCATCCGCAACGAAATGATGGGCGGGGCCGAAGGCGGCAACACCATCTATTACGCCAAGCCCGACGCGCCGGGCGAAACCATGTCCATCTTCGACGCGGCCCAGGCCTACAAGAAGGACGGTCATGGAACGATCGTCATCGGCGGCAAGGAATATGGCACCGGTTCGTCCCGTGACTGGGCGGCCAAGGGCCCCAAGCTGCAGGGCGTGCGCGCCGTGATCACCGAGAGCTTCGAGCGTATCCATCGCTCCAACCTGATCGGCATGGGCGTGGCGCCCTTCTGTTTCGAGGCGGGCAAGTCGCGCAAGGATTACGGCTTCACCGGCCGCGAGGTGATCGACATTCCCGGCCTGTCGGGCGATCTCAAGCCCCGCCAGCAGATGACCGCCAATGTGACCCGCCCAGACGGCACCAGCTTCAAGCTGCCGCTGCACCTGATGATCATGACGGCGGACGAGGTGGCGTACTTCAAGAACGGCGGGATTCTCCCGTACGTGCTGCGGAATCTGCTCGTCGCCTGATTGAACGTGACCTGAAAAAGCCATCCGCGCGCTATCCTGCGCCGGATGGCTTTTGATTCTCTGGGTATCCTGGCGGCATGCGCGCTGTTCTGCGCCTGTGTCAGCGCCTGGCTGCTGGCGGCGCCGCTGCGTCCCGCCGCGCGTCTTTATCTGCGTTTCGCATCTATGCTGTTCGCCGCGCTGGGCGTGACGCGTCTTGTGGGGCTGGCCGATGTCGCCGGCCTGTTTTTGTTGCCGCTGGGCGGAGCCTCGCTGATGGTGGCGACGCTGGCCTTGTTCGCGCGGCCATTGCCGGTTTTCGCCATTGCCTTTGCGTTGGTAATGGCACTGGCTGGCGGGCTTGCCGGTTTGTTGTCGGGCGTCTGGGTGCTGGCGCTGGCGCCGGTGGTTTTCGCCGGTCTTGCCATCATCGCCGCATCGCTGAACGGGATCGCCGCCATTCCCATCCTGGCGGGCGCGTCGCTGCTGGCGGCAGGTCTCGCCTTCCTGGAGCAGGGCGCGCAGGCGGGAATGTTTCTGTTCTGCGCGGCCGCTCTTGTGGGCCTGGCAAAGCCGTCAGCTCTTGCGATCCAGAAGCAGCGCCATGCGGGGGCTCGCGACGCTTCCATACGCGGTTTCCACTGACGCGGTTTCGCGCCGTTCGGGAAAGGCCTGGCCCATTACCTGGGTAACGAAAGTCGGCAGCAATCGCGGAGCGTCCCAAAACGGGTCGTGGCCACGCGTGTCGTCCTGGCACACAAGTTCCACCTGCAAGCGCGGCACGGATTTTTCCCGATGGCCTGCCAGGTCTTTCGGCCGGCTGCCCAAGCCGCTGGAGCTGCTGGACTTTTCGACCCGGCGCGCGTCGCCGTCGAAGGCTTTTTGGCCTCCGCGCACGGCAATCTCAAAGGGTCCGGTCACACGCATACCGGTTCACAAGGCAAGCCTTGTTCCGTCCCGCCAAGCCTTTGAGGTTTGCGCTTTTTTAAGCCCGCACCGGACATAGTGGCCCGTGAAAAGGCCGGAGAAACCGGACTCGGGGTAGTGGTCGTGCTGAACACCGCATTGCAGAAGCGAGAGGAGATCGTCCAGCTGTCTCAGCTGGATGACGAGCTGCGTCTGCGCCTGGCCGCCCAGGCTGCCGCCTGCGCCGCCTTTGACTGGGATATCGCGGCCGGTACCATCCGCTGGGATGGCGCCACCGATATCTTGCCCCTGCACCTGGACGCCGCCAACGCATCCAGCTTCTTCGAAGGCATCATTCCCGAGAGCCGCCGCGAGATGCAGGTGCTGCTGAGCTCGCGCGATCAGGGCTCCAACTCTTTCCTGATCGACGTGGAAATCGCCACCGCGCTCGGCGCCATCACCCTGACCATGACCGGCACCCGCTTTGCCGCCATCGATGGCAGCACCGCGCGGCTCACCGGCATGGTGCGCGACACCACCGAACGTTCGCGCGAAGTGCGCCGTCTGTCCTACCTGGCCACGCGCGATGAGCTGACCGGCCATCTCAACCGCAATGCCTTGCGCGAGGAATTGTCGGGCACCATTGAATCGGCCAAAGCCGAAAACCGCAACTGCGCCTTCCTGGTGGCCTCGGTCGACCGCCTGGCCATGATCAATGACAGTTTCGGCTTCGATGCCGGCGACGAAGTGATCATGGGCACCGGCGACCGCCTGGCCCGCACCCTGCGCGGCAGCGACATCATCGGCCGTACCGCCGGCAACAAATTCGGCGTCATCCTGAAAAATTGCCGCGAGAATGAAATTGCGGTGGTGGCGGCGCGCCTGCGCGCAGCCGTGCGGGATAGCGGCATCGAAACCCGCGCCGGCATGGCCCAGGTGACCTGCAGCGTGGGTGCGGTATGGCTGCCCCAGGCCGCGTCCAATAGTCAGGAAGCCATGCTGCGCGCCGAACAGGCGCTGGACAAGGCGCGCGCCAGCGGCCGCGATGGCTTTGCCGTGTATGAACCCTCGCCCCAGCGCGAGACCGCGCGCCTGCGACTGATGCAGATTTCCGACGAAGTGATGCAGGCCCTGAAGGACAACCGCCTGAAGCTTGCCTACCAGCCCATCGTGGCGGCGCGCTCGCGCAAGGTGTCGCATTACGAATGCCTTCTGCGCCTGGTGCGCCCCGATGGCTCGGTCCAGACCGCGGGCCTGTTCGTGCCGGCCTGCGAGCAGATGGGCATCGTGCATCTGGTGGACCGTTTCGCGCTGGAAGCCACCGTGCGCGAACTTAAGGCCCATCCGGCCATCACCCTGGCAGTGAACGTCTCGGGCACCGCCGCGTCCGATCCGGCCTGGCTGCAAAGTTTTGTGGACTATGTGCGCGAACAGCAGGATGTGGCGCCGCGCCTGATCGTGGAGCTGACCGAAACCGCCGCGTTGCATCACTTCGAGGAAAATGCGCGCTTTGTCTCGCAGCTGCGCGAGATGGGTGTGCGCGTGGCGATCGACGATTTCGGCGCCGGCTATACCTCGTTCCGCAACCTGCAGATGCTGCACGTCGATACCGTCAAGATCGACGGTTCCTATGTGAAGGATCTCAGCCAGTCGCCGGAAAATCAGGTCTTTGTGCGCACCCTGGTCGGTTTGGCGCGCAACTTCGACATCAAGACGGTGGCCGAATGGGTGGGCTCGGACGACGATGCCGCGCTGCTGCAGAATTTCGGCGTCGATTATTTCCAGGGGTTCCATTTTGGAGAACCGCTGCTGGACCCCGAGTGGGCCTAAGTCCTACTTATCTTTGGCCCAGGCCGTAACCTTGGCGTTGCCGTCCTTCTCGACAATCACCGTGAAGCGCTGGCGTGGCGCGTCAAAATCCACCAGGTAACGGCTCTTGATGCGCTGGGTGCGGCCCAAGGTGACGGCGCCGCACTTGCCGGCGCAGTATTTTGTCAGGCTTTCCGACGCGACGGCCTGCGCCTCGCGCGTGGTCATGGGCGCAAAGCAGCCCATCAGCGCAATACAGTTCAGAAGGATGATGGCGCCCCCAAAGGGGCCCCGGAGCGAGGCCTGAAAAACTGCGTAGCGGTTTTTCAAAGGGCCGCGCGACAAGAAAACAAAGTCACTTGCGCGAGCTCAACTCGGCCAGCTGGCGGCGCATCGCTTCCATCTCTTCTTTGAGATCGGCGACTTCGTCGGTCTGGGGCGCGGGCTGCTTGGCGCCCTTCGGCGCTTCGCCCTTGACCGCGCCGAACGGCACGAACATGGCCATGGCATCCTCGAACATCTTCATGTTCTGGCGCGTCAGGTTTTCGACCATCTGGTTGCCGCCGCCAAGCGCCTCGGCGATGCGGTCACGCATGGCGCCCTGGTTCTTGGTGAAGCCGTCCATGCTCATGTCCAGATAGCCGGGCACGAAGGTCTGCAAGCTGTCGCCATAAAAGCGGATCAGCTGGCGCAGGAATTTGATTGGCAGCAGCGACTGGCCCTTGGCTTCTTCTTCGAAAATGATCTGGGTGAGCACGCTGCGGGTGATGTCTTCACCGGTGCGCGCGTCCTGGACCTCGAATTCGGTGCCTTCCTTGACCATCGCGGCCAGGTGATCGAGCGTCACATAGGAGGATGTCTGGGTGTTGTAGAGCCGCCTGTTGGCGTACTTCTTGATGACCACCGGACCTTCGGACTTTGCTTTATCGTCTGCCACTGAGTTCCCCGACTTCTATACGCCTCCCCGAAGGCGTGCTTTTGGATAGGACACCATCCTGCGCGTGCGCTGTCCAGCGCCATTTAGCAACCGCAACACCGGACAGACTGTCACTTCCCTTATAAGCACATGATAATACACACTATTTTTATCACAGTTTACCATTGCCCGCGTTCGCGGCATTTTGCGCGCGGCAATAATGAAAAGTCCGTTTGCGGAAGGAAATCCCATGGAAGACGTCGTCATCGTATCGGCTGCCCGGACCCCCGTGGGGTCCTTCAGCGGCGCCTTCGCCACGGTTCCCGCCCACAAGCTGGGCGAGATCGCGATCAAGGCGGCCCTGGAACGCGCCAAGGTGACGGGTGAGGAAGTTTCTGAAGTCATCCTGGGCCAGGTGCTGACCGCCGCCCAGGGCCAGAACCCGGCCCGGCAGGCCTCCATCGCCGCGGGCATTCCGATCGGCGCACCCGCCTGGAGCATCAACATGGTGTGCGGCTCGGGCCTGCGCACCGTGGCGCTGGGCGCCCAAGCCATCTCGCAGGGCGACAGCAAAATCGTAGTGGCCGGCGGCCAGGAATCCATGAGCCTGTCCACACATGCCGCTTATTTGCGCGCCGGTCAGAAAATGGGCGATCTGCAATTCATCGACACCATGATCCGCGACGGCTTGTGGGACGCCTTCAACGGATATCACATGGGCGTCACCGCCGAAAATGTCGCCAAGGAATGGCAGATCACCCGCGAGGAACAGGACAAGTTCGCCGTCGCCTCGCAGAACAAGGCGGAAGCGGCGCGCAAGGCCGGCAAGTTCAAGGACGAAATCGCCGCCGTCACCGTCAAGGGCCGCAAGGGCGACACGGTTGTCGATACCGACGAATATATCCGCGACGGCGCTACGCTTGAAGCCATGACGGGTCTGCGGCCTGCCTTCGACAAGGCCGGCACCGTCACCGCCGGCAATGCCTCGGGCCTCAATGACGGCGCCGCCGCCCTGGTGCTGATGAGCGCCAAGGATGCCGCCGCCCGTGGCCTGACGCCCCTGGCGCGGATCGCCAGCTGGGCGCAGGCCGGCGTGGATCCCAAGGTGATGGGCTCCGGTCCCATCCCTGCTTCGCGCCTGGCGCTGCAGAAGGCCGGCTGGAAGGCCGCCGACCTGGACCTGGTGGAAGCCAATGAGGCATTTGCCGCCCAGGCCTGCGCCGTCAACAAGGACATGGGATGGGATCCGGCCAAGGTGAACGTCAATGGCGGCGCCATCGCCATCGGCCATCCCATCGGGGCGTCGGGTGCGCGCATCCTGACCACCCTGTTGTTCGAGATGGGCAAGCGCGACGCCAAGAAGGGCTTGGCGACGCTCTGCATCGGCGGCGGCATGGGCATCGCCCTGACGGTCGAGCGTTAGGCCGCACTGCAGCATCATTCTTAGTTGAAACGCCCGCAAAAGCGGGCCTAACTGTTTTTCCGACAAGGAAAAGCAAAAGGACAAACACATGGCACGGGTAGCGGTGGTGACGGGCGGAACGCGCGGCATTGGCGAGGCGATTTCGCTGGCGCTGAAGAATGCCGGATACAAAGTGGCGGCCAATTACGCCGGCAATGACGAGCGCGCCAAGGCCTTCACCGACCGCACCGGCATCGCTGCCTACAAATGGGATGTCTCCTCGTTCGATGACTGCGTCGCGGGCATCAAGAAAGTCGAAGCTGAACTCGGCCCGGTGGACGTGATCGTCAACAATGCCGGCATCACCCGTGACGCCACCATGAAGAAGATGAGTCGCTCGGCCTGGGACGAAGTGATCGATACCAACCTGGGCGGCTGCTACAACATGTGCAAGGCCGCCTGGGACGGCATGCTGGGGCGGGGCTTTGGCCGCATCGTCAATATCGGCTCGATCAACGGCCAGGCCGGCCAGTATGGCCAGGTGAATTATGCCGCCGCCAAGTCCGGCATCCACGGCTTCACCAAGGCGTTGGGCCAGGAAGGCGCCGCCAAGGGCATTACCGTCAACGCCATCGCGCCCGGTTACATCGACACCGACATGGTGGCGGCGGTGCCGGCCGAAGTGCTGGCCAAGATCGTGGCCCGCATTCCGGTCGGCCGTCTGGGCAAGGCCGACGAAATCGCGCGCGGCGTGCTGTTCCTGGTGGCCGATGAAGGCGGGTTCATCACTGGCAGCACGATGTCGATTAACGGCGGTCAGCACATGTACTAGCGCGGGTCTTTTGCGTCGTGAGTGCGTCGCGCGTGCTCACGGGCTTCTAGCCCGCTCCGCGCGACGCTCCTGCTCACGCCACAAAATCCCTCGCGCCAATCGGATGTGGCATGAAGCTTTTGCCTCATGAAACGGATTTGTTAGGCGGCTGGATTTCCGTCAACGGCCGCACATCAGCCGACGTCACGGAGACACGGATCAATTCGCTGATTGCGAGCTATCTCGAAAAGGTCGCAAGCTCGTCCGACGGTTGGGATCAGTTATATCTTGACCCAGAAGATCGCCGTTTTTGGGAATTGACGTTTCCTCAGAGCGGAATGCATGGGGGTGGTCCGAAGCGGCTAACCAATATTTCCCCTGAGTTGGCACCTTCGAAATACCAAGATAATTCAACGGCCTTCCTAGATTTGCGGTGAGGTTGTAAGGAAGCCTCATGATTTCGTCCTTCACCGCCGAGAAGCTTGCCTGCGCGCGCGGCGATCGCAAGCTGTTCGAGAACCTGTCCTTTCGCGTCCGTGCCGGTCAGGCGCTGGCGGTGGAAGGCGCCAACGGCTCGGGCAAGACCTCGCTGTTGCGCCTGATAGCGGGCTTTCTTTCGCCCGCGGCTGGACGGCTGATCGTGCAGGACGCGTCCGGTGACAGCGACGATGCCGAAGAGCGCGGCAAGAAGATCGGCTGGCTGGGGCATCATGACGGCCTTAAGCCGCAACTGACCGTGCAGGAACAACTGACCTTCTGGGCGGCGCTCTATCGCGGCACGGCGAGCCGCGATGCGCTGGCGCAAGTTGGTTTGGCGCGTCAGGCCGATCTGCCCTGCCGCTATCTCAGCGCCGGCCAGAAGCGTCGCCTGGCGCTGGCGCGGCTGCTGGTGAGCAATCGCCCGCTGTGGCTGCTGGATGAGCCCTTCGCCGCGCTGGATACCGCAGGTCAGGCGCTGGTGGCGCAGTTGATGGCCCTGCATTGCGGGCAGGGCGGCATCATCATCGCCGCCACCCATGACCCGCTGGGCCTTTCCAATGAAAGCCTGAAGCTGTGAGCCCCTTCTTCACCCTTCTGGCGCGCGACATAAGGCTGGCGTCCCGCAGCGGCGGCAGCGCCTTTCTGGCTCTGTCCTTCTTCGCCCTGGTGGCGACGTTGGTGCCGCTGGGCGTGGGCGCGGATCTGCGCCTGCTGGCGCGGGTGGGCGGTGGCGTGCTGTGGGTGGGCGCGGTGCTGGCGGCGCTGCTGTCACTGGACCGGCTGTTCCAGGGCGACTTCGAAGACGGCAGCCTGGACCTGATCGCCTTGTCGCCGCTGCCGCTGGAACTGACCGCCCTGGCCAAGATGCTGGCGCACTGGCTGTCCACCGGCGCGGCTCTGACCCTCCTGTCGCCGCTGCTGGCGCTGCTGTTCAACCTGACCCCGGCCGCCACCCTGACCCTGTTCCTGTCGCTCCTGCTGGGCACGCCGGCGGTCAGCGCCGTTGGCGCCATCGGCGCCAGCCTGACCCTTTCCCTGAAACGCGGCGGCCTGATCCTGCCCCTGATCATCCTGCCGCTGCTGTCGCCGGCGGTGATTTTCGGGGCGGGCGCGGTGTCCCTGACCCTGGACCGCTTGGCCCCTGGCGGCGCCCTGGGCCTTCTGGCGGCTTTTTCCGCGGGCGCGGTGCTGCTAAGTCCCTTTGCGGCGGCGGCCAGCGTCCGCCTGAACCTTGGTGGCTAGATGAACTGGCTTTTCCGTTACGCCAACCCGCACAATTTCATGCGGCTGTCGAATGTGCTGCTGCCCATCACGGCGGTGGCGACAGTATTGTGCCTGGCCGTCGGCCTCTATCTCGGTTTCGCCGTTCCAGCCGACTACCAGCAAGGCTCGACCGTGCTTTTGCTGTTCATCCATGTCCCGGCCGATGTGGCGGCGGAAGCGGCCTATGGCGCCATCGCCATTTGTTCACTGCTGTCGCTGGTGTGGCGTCATCCCTTGTCCGATATCGCGGGCCGCGCCGCCGCGCCGTTTGGTGCGGTGTTCACCGCGCTGGGCCTGATCACAGGCGCCCTGTGGGGCAAGCCGATGTGGGGCACATATTGGGTATGGGATGCGCGGCTCACCAGTTTCCTGCTGCTGCTGTTCCTGTTCTTCGGCTACATGGCGCTGTGGAACGCCATCGAGGATGAAGTCCGCGCCGCCCGCGCCGCCGCCATCCTGGCGCTGGTCGGTGTGGTCAACATTCCCATCATCAAGTTTTCGGTGGAATGGTGGAGCACCCTGCACCAGGGGGAAAGCATCGTCTCGGGCAAGATCGCGCCGGTCTATCTGTGGCCGCTGCTGATCATGATGCTGGGCTATATGCTGCTGTTCGTGTCGTTGTGGATGCTGCGCATTCGCACCGTGATCGTGGAGCGGCGCGCCCGCACGCTGATGCAGGGGAGCGCGGCATGAATTTCGACCTGGGTCCTTACGGCGTCTATATCTGGCCGGCCTATGCCATCTCGGCGGTGGCGCTGATCGGCATTACGCTGTGGACCGTGATCGGCTGGTTCAAGGCCAAGGCGGTGCTGGCCCGACTTGAGAAGCCAAGCCTGGAACAGAAATGAAGCGCTGGGTGTTTATCGCGCCGGTCGCCGCTTTCGCGGTGCTGGCTTTCTTCCTGTTCCGCAGCCTGTGGTCGCCGGCGCCGGACCTTGTGCCTTCGGCCCTGCTGAACAAGCCGGCGCCGCGCCTGATCTTGCCAGGCCTGGACGCGCAGAGCGCCGCCTTCACGCCGGCGGATCTTGCCGGCGGCCATGTCAGCGTGATCAATGTCTTTGCGTCCTGGTGCGCGCCCTGCCGCACAGAAACCGGCCAGCTTGCGACCTTGGCCCGCATGCCGGGGGTAGCGCTGTACGGGCTGACGCAAAAAGACAAGCCGGAGGCCACGCGCGCCTTCCTGGACGAGGTGGGCAACCCCTTCGCCAAGATTTCCCGCGATGACGACGGCCGCGCCTCCATCGAATGGGGCGTCTATGGCGTGCCGGAGACCTATGTGGTGGACGGGCATGGCATCATCCGCCTGAAGTATGTTGGAGCGATCACAGATGCCGCCCTGGCGCGGGAGATCGTCCCCGCTATCAAGGCTGCCCAAGCGAACCCCTGAAGGGCTGATCCCTGAAGGGGGCCGTAACCTTTTGCTAACCCTGTTTTGACAGGGTGGCTCCATGCAAGTCAGCGCCACTCTTATTGCCGCCCAGCAGGCCGCCCGCGATGCGCGCGCCCGGCTGCAGGTACCGCAGGCGCCCCAGCAGGCAAATTTCGCGGCCGCGCTGGAAAAGACCACCGGAGCAGCCTCGAATTTCGCAGCCCTGCCGCTCCGGCAGACCGCCGCGCCGCAGGCGGCTCAGCAACCTGTGCAGGCGCAACCGTCTGCCCGGCTCGGGCAGCACATCGACATCACGGTCTGAGTATAAGGGCGGCTCAGCCGCCCAGCTTGCGCCGCCGCACATTGCGGCGGGCGGGCCTGACGCCGTCGCCATTCAGCTGCTCGGCGGCCTGGGCGATCTGGGACAGGGCTTTCACGAATTTCTGGCGTTCCGGCTGGGGCAGGGCCTCCAGCAGGGCTCGTTCGGCGCGGTCTGCGGCATTGCGGGCGCCGCGCAGCGCCTTGCGGCCCGACGGACTGATGGCCACGGCATTGGCGCGCTGGTCTTCCTCGGTGCGCTCGCGCGACAGCAACCCTTTTTCCAGCATCCGGCGCACCATCTCCGCAAGCGTGGAGCGATCGATGCCGGTGATCTCGACAAGGGCGGTCTGGCTGACGCCGTCATTCTGTTCCAGCGCGCACAGAAGCGTGAACTGTTGCTTGGTCAGTTCCTTTGCGCCGGCTTCGCGCGCATACAGGTCGCCATAGAATTGCTGGCAGCGGCGGATCAGGTGAGAAGGCGCTTCGGAAAGGTCAAAGCCATTTCCCGGTCTGCGCTGCCCCTTCATCATCAACAACCCCTAATTTCGCTCCACGGTGCGCTGCCATCTCACGTCCCGTCTTCGGGTTACACGATGCGGCGCTGCAGTCCGGATGGCGAGTTAAATCGGTTTTGCGTGCCCATGTCTATCCGCAAATTTTCCACGGATGATCTTTGCAAACCGCGCGCAATGTGATCCGGACACGCGTCCGCGCGTATTGCACGGTTCTATCCGAGTGGATTGTGCCGCGCGGCCACAATGAATGGTATGTGCCGGCCCATGCGAGCCATACATCATCTTCCAATGTTTTTAAGAAGATAGTCCGCGTTCGTCCGCGGGACGCATCATTGTTGCGCGTTTTTGCCGCCGTCCGCGTCAGGTGCCTGATGTTTTATCACAAGGCGGGTCTGTGCGAGCGCGAACAAAAAGATCAGGGGGATGATGCCCCAGACCTTGAAGGAAACCCAGGCTTCGTCCGAGGTGTTGCGCCACACCGCTTCGTTGACCACGGCCAAGGCCAGGAAAAAAATACCCCAGCGCCAGGTCAGTTGCCGCCAGCCGCTTTCGGTGAGGTCGAAGGCCTGGGCGAAGACATATTTGATGAAGAGGCGATTGAAGAGCAGTCCGCCGAGCAGGGTGATGCCGAAGAAGGAATAGATGATGGTGACTTTCACCTTCAGGAAGGTTTTGTTTTCCAGGTACAGCGTCAGGCCGCCGAAGATCAGCACCATCACCGCGGTGAAAAGCGGCATGGGCGAGAGCTTTTTCTCGATCGTGTAGCCGATCGCCAGCGCCACGATGATCGCCACCATGAAGGCGGCGGTGGCGACGAAGAATCCGCCCCATTTGAAGGCCGCAAAGAAGACAAGAAGCGGGCCCAGATCCAGGGCTGTGCGGCGCAGCTGCGGGTTCATGCGTCAATTCCTACCAGGGCGCGGGCAAAGTCGGCCGCCACAAAGGGTTGCAGATCGTCTTCGCCTTCGCCCACCCCGATATAATGCACCGGCAGGCCGAAACGTCCGGCCAGAGCCACCAGGATGCCGCCCTTGGCGGTGCCGTCCAGCTTGGTCATGACCAGTCCGGTCACCGGCACCGAGGCCGAGAAGGCTTCCACCTGGCTGATGGCGTTCTGCCCCGTCGTGGCGTCCAGCACCAGCAGCACCGCATGGGGGGCGGAGGGGTCCAGTTTCTTGATGACGCGGGCGATCTTCTCAAGCTCCGCCATCAGGCCGGTCTTGTTCTGCAGCCGGCCCGCCGTGTCGATCAAAAGTATGTCGCTGCCATTGGCGCGCGCCTTCTCCAGCGCCTCGAAGGCCAGGCCTGCCGCATCGCCGCCCGCCTTGGTGGCGACGAATTCTGCTTTCGCGCGGTCAGCCCAGACCCGAAGCTGCTCGATGGCGGCGGCGCGGAACGTGTCGCCGGCGGCCAAGGTCACTTTGGCGCCTTCCTCGGCCAGGCGCTTGGCCAGCTTGCCGATGGTGGTGGTCTTGCCGGTGCCGTTGACCCCCGCCACCAGGATGACAAAGGGCTTCCTGCCGTCCTCGACCCGCAGCGGCTGCTGGATGGGGGTGAGCAACGCGGCGATTTCGCCCGCCAGCACCGACTTCAGCTCGGCGCCGGAGATTTCCGCGTCATAGCGGTTCTTCGCCACCGCAGCGGCGATCTTGGCAGATTGGGCGGCGCCCATGTCGGCGCGGATGAGGGCTTCTTCCAGCTCCGCCACCGCGGCGGCGTCCAGCTTCTTCTTGGTCAGGATTTCGCCCAGCCCGGTCTTGGACAGGCCGGACTTGAGACGGTCGAAGAAGGTGGGTGGCGGCGGCGCTTCGCCAAATGTTCTCACAGCGGGGCGCCCACAAGAAGCGCGCCGTTGCGGCCGGTGATGGTGAGGGGAAGGAAGCTGCCGTATGGGGCGTCGAATTTTACCGGCGTGAAGCAGGGGGTGCGACCCATGCCGCCGCGTTCCATCAATATGGTGTGGCGCGAGCCCTTCATCGCATCCAGCCGCATGGCGCGAGCTGCTTCGCCCTTGGCGCGCAGCCGGGCGGCGCGTTCCTTGACCAGGGCGCGGGGCAGTTGGGGCATCCGGGCGGCGGGCGTACCCGCGCGCGGCGAAAAGCCGAAGACATGGAGCTGCGACAGGCCGGCATCATCCACCAGCGCCAGGCTGTTTTCGAACATCGCCTCATCTTCGGTGGGAAACCCGGCGATCAGGTCGGCGCCGAACGCGGCATCGGGCCGATGACGGCGCACGTCATTGCAAAAAGCGATGGTGTCGGCGCGTGCGTGGCGGCGCTTCATGCGTTTCAGGATCATGTCGTCGCCCGACTGGGCCGACAGATGGAAATGGGGCATCAGCCGCTCTTCCTCGGCGATGGCGCGCATCAGCACATCATCGGTTTCGATACTGTCGATGGAGGAAAGCCGCAGCCGCTTCAGTTCGGGCACCAGCTTGAGGATCTTGCGCACCAATGTCCCCAGCCCCGGCGCGCCCGGCAGGTCGGCGCCGTAGGATGTCAGGTCCACCCCGGTCAGCACGATCTCGGCAAAACCCTGTTCCACCACCCGGCGGGCCTGGGCCACCACCGCGCCCATGGGCACGCTGCGAGAGGGGCCCCGGCCATAGGGAATGATGCAGAAAGTGCAGCGGTGATCGCAGCCATTCTGTACCGACAGGAAGGCGCGGGTCTTGCCCTCGAAATGATCCACCATCGGGGACGCATTTTCGCGCAGGCCCATGATGTCGGCGACGCGGATCTTGCCGTCAAAGCCGGCATAGCTTTCCGCGGTCAGTTTTTCGGCATTGCCCAGCACCCGGTCCACTTCGGGCATGGCGGCATAGGTCTGGGGCTGAACTTGCGCGGCGCAGCCGGTGACGATGATGCGCCGGCCCGGTTGTTCGCGCTTCAGCTTGCGGATGGCCTGGCGCGACTGGCGCACCGCTTCGGCCGTGACGGCACAGGTATTGATGACCACCGCATTGCGCAGTTGGGCTTCGCGGGCGCGGTCCTTGATCGTCTCGCTCTCATACGCATTGAGGCGGCAGCCGAATGTCACGACCTCCAGGGTCATGGTTTGACCGGGAGCTTGTCCAGGTCCAGCCGGCCGCGAAAGGGCTCGGCGGTCGGCCCGGTCATCAGCACATGGCCGTCGCTTTCGCGCCATTCGATCAGGAGTGAGCCGCCGTCCAGGATCACTTCCACCTTACGGCCCGTCAGGCCGCGCCGGATGGCCGATACGGCCGTGGCGCAGGCGCCGGTGCCGCAGGCCAAGGTCACGCCCACGCCGCGTTCCCACACCCGCATGCGGATTTTGCTCGGGTCCAGGATTTGCGCGAACTCGACATTGGTGCGGTTGGGAAACAAGGGCGAATTTTCGATTTTCGGGCCCAGCATGGTGATGGGTGCGGCCATGGCGTCGGGCACGAACAGCACGCAGTGCGGATTGCCCATCGAAGCGGCGCTGGCCGGCACGCTGGAGCCGCCCACTTCGATCAGGAAATTGCTGGTATCGGTTTCCTGGGCCAGCGGGATCTGTTGCCAGTCCAGCCTGGGCTCGCCCACATCCACCGTCACCGCGCCCTTGCCGGCATCGCTGCAGACCAGAAGTCCGCCCTTGGTGGATAGCTTGACCCGCACCAGGCCCCGCTCGTCCAGCAGCAGCCGCGCGACGCAGCGCGTGGCGTTGTAGCAGCTTTCCGATTCCGATCCGTCGGCATTGTAGAACAGCACGCTGGCATCGGCCTGGGCGCCGCCGGGCCGGATCACCACCACCGTGTCGCAGCCCACGCCGAAATGGCGATTGGCCACGGCCTTGGCGTTCAGCGCGGTCAGGTTGACGGCGGCGTCGCGCGCGTCGAACACCACAAAATCATTGCCCAGGCCGTGCATTTTCACGAATGCGGTCATGGGGGTGTTATAGGCATGGGAGCAGCGCTTTTCCATGGACTTGGGAGCCTAAAATTCCCAAGCTGGCGCGACAAACTTGCGGAACCGCCATGCGCCTTTTTCTTGCCCTGATCGCTCCGCTGCTCATCCTTGCTTCAGGAGCCTTTGCCGTGACCGATGATCCCTATGTGTGGCTGGAAGACGTGCATGGCGAAAAGCCGCTGGCCTGGGTGAAAGCGGAGAATGCCAAGGCGCTGGGGCCGCTGAAGGCCGATCCGCGCTACCAGAAGAATTACGATTCCCTCATGCAGGTGCTGGATGCCACCGACCGCATTCCCACCGGCGGGCTCAGCCACGGCTTTGTCTATAATTTCTGGCAGGACGCGGCCAACCCCAAGGGGCTGTGGCGGCGCACAACCATCGCCGACTACCAGAATCCCGATCCCAAATGGGAGGTTCTGCTGGACGTGGATGCGCTGGCCAAGGACCAGAAGGAAAATTGGGTGTTCAAGGGCGCCGAATGTTCACCCGGCGAAGTGCGATGCCTGCTGCGCCTCTCGCGCGGCGGCGGCGATGCCGTGGTGGTGCGCGAATATGACCTGAAGGCGAAGAAGCTGGCCGATGACGGCTTTGTCTTGCCCGAAGCCAAGGTCGATGCGGCGTATCTGGACGATGACACGGTGCTGTTCGCCACCGCCAAGGACGGCGAGACAAAGTCCGGCTATGCCCGCATCGTCAAGTTGTGGAAGCGCGGCACGCCGATTGCGGACGCCAGGGTGCTCTACGAAGGCCAGGTGGAAGACGTGCTGGCCGCCCCTGCAACCTTCCATAGCAAGGAGGGCAATGCCGGCCTGGTGATCCGGGCGGTGAACTTCTTCGAAAGCGATTATTACCTGCTGGCGGGCGATAGCGTGAAGCAGTTGCCGCTGCCGCGTTCCGCCGATGTGAAGGGGTTGTTCGATGGCGCCTGGCTGGCAACCTTGCGCCAGCCGTTCGAGACCGGCGGCGTTAAGCTGCCCAAGGGTGCGCTGGTGGCGTTCCGTGACGGCGCTCCGACCCAGGTGATCTTTGCGCCGGGCCCGCGCCAGAGCATCGAAAGCGTCGGCATCGGCCGCGACAAGGTCTATGTCGCCATCACCGACAATGTGATCGGCGCGGTGCATGTCTTTACTACCAATGGCAAAGGCTGGTCCGACAAGCTGCTGCCGCTGCCGGGACAGGGCGCCGCCGACATCGTCTCGACCAATGATTTTGGGCCGCAGGCGTTGTTCAGTTTCCAGAACCACCTGACCCCGCCCACCCATTATTTCGATGACGGCAGCGATCGCCCCAAGGCCATCAAGTCCCTGCCGGCGCGCTTTGACGCGTCAAACATGGTCAGCGAGCAGTTCGAAGCCGTCAGCAAGGACGGCACGAGGATTCCCTATTTTGTCACCCGGCCCAAGACCCTGAACGGCCCGGCGCCCGCCATCCTGTATGGCTATGGCGGCTTCGAGGTGTCCCTGACGCCGTCTTACAGCGCCAATTTCGGGCGACTATGGCTGTCCCATGGGGGTATCTATGTGGTGGCCAATATCCGCGGCGGCGGCGAATTCGGGCCCGCCTGGCATGACGCGGCGCTGAAGAACAAGCGTCAGCACGCCTATGACGATTTCGAAGCCGTGGCCGCCGACCTGGTCAAGCGCGGCCTCACCACCGCCAAACAACTCGGCATCATGGGCGGTTCAAACGGCGGACTTCTGGTCTCCACCGTGATGGTGCAGCGGCCCGAACTGTTCGGCGCCGTGGTCTGCCAGGTGCCGCTGATCGACATGATCGCCTATACCCATATCGGCGCCGGCGCGAGCTGGGTGGCCGAGTATGGCGATCCGGCCATCCCGGCCGAGCGCGATTACATCCTCACCTATTCGCCGTACCAGAATGTGAAGAAGGGCGTGAAATACCCGCCGGTGTTTTTCGTCACCGCCACCAGCGACGACCGGGTGACGCCGGTGCATGCCCGGAAGATGGCGGCGCGGATGCTGGAGCAGGGCCACCAGGTGATGTTCTACGAGAACACCGATGGCGGTCATGCCGCCGCCGCCGATCATCGCCAATATGCGGAGATGTTTGCGCTGAGCTTTGTGTACTTCGCGCAGAAGCTTGGGCTTCAGGGATAGCGCGTATCGGGCAAGCCGATCACGCGGTCGCAATTAACACTCGTTACTTTAACGATACCCGTTAAGCGCGTTCGCAAATAGCTGTCCGCATCTTGGTACGCTTGGGCTACATCCGGGCTGTCCCATTTTGAGGCAATACAAATGCGCAAGGTGTTCAAGAAACTGCTCCGCGACGATACCGGCGCCACGGCCATTGAATATGGCCTGATCGCCGCCCTGATCGCCGTGGCTATCATCAGCGGCGTGTCGGCGGTTGGCTCCAAGCTTTCCACCAGCTTCGACACGGTGCAGACCAGCCTAAAGTAGGCCCCCCGCTCTTCGCGGAGGCCCAAAAGAAAAAGCCCGCCGGAAGGCGGGCTTTTTTGTTTTTAGCGGCCTTTTGTTTGATGGGGCCTAGCGGCCCTTGGCGATCCGCGGCTTGGGCGGGGCGGCCGGGGCTTCCTTGGGCTTGGAAGCCTTGTAGATCTTGGTCAGGGCTTCGCGGCTCTTGATGGCGGCGGCGGTCATTTCTGGTAGCTTGGGCATGGGGAACTTTCGGGTGGGAACTTCTGGTCCCCACCCTAAGGGCTAAGCACCGTTCCGTAAACGGAGGTTTCCGCATGGCTGCCCCGGCCCGTCGCTTTTGCTCCGGGCGTTCGGCGCTCGAAACGGCCCACCGGACCGTTTCGTCGGCCTTCGGCCAACCGCGCCTCACAATAAACGGACGAATCCGCAGACCTGCCTTAGCCCGGCGCTGCGCCCTGGATGCCCAGGCGGACCAGGTAGACCGACTGGGAGGCGCACATCCACAGCCAGTCGCGCTTGGGGCCGCAGAAGGTGACGTTGGCGCAGGTCTCCGGCAGGCGGATGCGGCCGATGCACTTGCCGGCCGGATTCCACACCGTGACGCCCATATAGCCGGGGACCGAGGTCGAGCCGGACCAGACATTGCCCGCCACGTCCACCCGGTGGCCGTCGGGGCCGCAATGCACCCCGTCCACGTTGCAGTCGGTGAAACGGCGCTGGTTGGCGATCTTGGTGCCCACCACATCCGCCACATCGATGCCCGTGCCCCAGGCGAAATAGACCTTGGAATAGTCGGGCGAGAAGGCGATGCCGTTGGGCACCAGGCCTGGCTTGCCTTCCACAATCACGTCCAAACGGCCGCTGGGGTCCCAGCGATAGACGCAAGGCGGGCGCACCTGTTTCTGGGAGCCGATAATGCCGGCGCTGCCATTGCCGATATTGGGGTTGGCCAGGCCTTTGGGATTGAAGATCGCGATGCCGGGGTCGGGATGACCCTCGGCCAGCTGCGCGCCGTAATAGGGATCGGTGAACCAGATCGAACCGTCCTTGTGGGGCGCGATGTCGTTGGGCGAGTTCAGCGGCTGGCCATTATAGTTGTCGGCCAGCACGGTCATGGAGCCGTCATGCTCCCAGCGCACCACGCGGCGCAGGTAATGCTGGGCGCTGATCTGGCGGCCCTGGAAGTCGAAGGTGTTGCCGTTGGAGTTGAAGGACTGGTGGCGGAATTCGCTGATCTGTCCAGTTTCCCAGATGTAGCGATACTGGATGTCCTTGGAGACATCGGAGAACACCACATACTGGCCTTCGCTGCTCCAGGCCGGACCTTCGGCCCACTCAAAACCGGTCTTCACGCGCTTGATGGAGCTATGGCCGATGAAACAGTCATTGGCGGCCGGATCCAGGATCAGGATATCGGGATCAGGATAGATGTTGGGCGGCGCGTCGGGGCCATAAGTGCGGCCATTGAGGACGGAGCTGCTGGGCGCAAATACCGGCTTGCCCTGCGCGTTCACCAAAGTGGGCACCGATGCGGCGGCGCCAACCAGCATGCCGCGGCGCGTCAAATTGAAAGTCATGAGAATCCTCCCGAGCCTTGTTGTTCTGGCCGGAAGGGGAACCTGCGCGGGCTAGCCTGTCAACCGGGGGCAGCCCCTTGGATATTGACCCGCAGCATGTAGACGGACTGGGTCGCGGTCATGAACAGATGGTCGCGCTTGGGGCCGGCAAAGCAAAGGTTGGCGCAGCCTTCCGGCAACCGGATACGGCCCAGCAATTTGCCTTGCGGATTCCACACCGTCACGCCGCAATAGCCCAGGGGCGCGGACGAGCTTGCCCAGATATTGCCGGCGCGATCGGCGCGCATGCCGTCGGGGCCGCAGCGTACCCCATCCACCATGGCGTCGGTGAAGACGCGCAGGTTGGTGACCTTGGCGCCATCGACATCGCCCACGGTGATGCCGCCGGCGCGAATGATGTAGACTTTTGTGTAATCGGGCGAGAAGCAGATGCCGTTGGGCGCCTTGCCCGCTTCGAACGGCACGGCGATATCAACACGGCCACTGGGATCGACGCGATAGACATTCATCGGCAGCTCCTGGTGCATGCCGCCGGCCTTTTGAATCCCGACGCCGCTATTGCCGATGCGCGGATCGCGAATCCCATCGCCATCATCGGGATGGCCTTCGGCCAGGTTGCCGCCATATTGCGGATCGGTGAACCACACGCTGCCATCCTTGTGCGGGGCCAGATCATTGGGCGAGTTGAGCGGCTTGCCGTCGAAACTGTCGGCGACGATGGACATGGAACCGTCCAGTTCCCAGCGCACCACGCGGCGGAAATAATCCTGGGTGGACAGCATGCGGCCCTGGAAGTCGAAGCTGTTGCCGTTGGTGGAGAAGGACGGCCGGCGCATCACCGAGACCTGGCCGGTCTCCCACAGATAACGGTAGAGCGTGTCATTCTTGACGTCGCTGAACACGGCATAGAGGCCCAACGCCGACCAGGCCGGGCCTTCCAGGAAGTGATAGCCGGTGGAGACGCGGCGGATGGTTTCCTGTCCGATCAAAAGGCCGCCAAAGGACGGGTCCGCCCGGATGATGTCGGGATCAGGCGAGGCAGGGGGCGGGGCATTGGGGCCGAAGTCCCGCGCCGGGTTGGTGATCACCGACAGGGGCGTGCCCAACAGCGGTTTGGGCGCCTGGGCATGGGCCAATGCGGGCACGCTGGCAGCGACGCCCGCCAGCATCAGGCGGCGATTCAAGTGAGACATCGGCGTTCCCCTTATCGTTATCGCGGGGGAGCATCGAAGCCGCGCAGGGGCCTGTCAACGGCCCTTCAGCCCTGCGCCTTCATGGCGTCCGCGACCTGGTCCGACAGTTTGCGGGCGCTCGCCTGCATCTCGCGCACGATCAGGGCGGCGCGGTCGTTGAGCGGCGTGCGTTCCAGCAATCTTGCGCCGGCATCCATCGCCGCCAATGTGTTGCGCATGTCATGACCCAGCCCGCCGCGAAACTGATGGCGCAACCGTTCATTCTCCTTTTCCATCTGGGCCAGATGGACATGGGTGTCCAGTTGCAGCGCGATCAGATCGGCGAACAGCTTGAACATGCCGGTCACCGCGGGTTTGTTCAGGGTGTTGGGCTTGGGATCGATGGCGCAGAGCGTGCCGAAGAATTTTCCATCCGGCATGACGATGGGCTGGGAGATGTAGCTCTGGAAGCCATACAGGGCCGGGGTGTGATGACCGCAAAACTGCGCGTCGGTGGCGACATGATCGATCACTACCCGCTCACCGCTGCTGCGGATCTCGTCGCAGATGGTGGTCTGGACCTTCAACTCGCTGCCCGGCTTCATGCCAAAGGCGATATCGTCCTTGACGGCGCAGCACACCCAGCGGTCGTCGGTGACGCGGGCCACGGCCGCAAAGCCCATGCCGGTGGTCAGGCAGACCACTTCCAGGATGGCGGCAATGCCGGGAATGGCGGCTATGGCGTCCAGGTCGGCCTGGAAGTCGTGCGATGAGCTACTGTCAGACATTTTCAAAATTGGGAATTCTCGCAGGTTTTCGGGAACTTACGCCCTGAGGCGGCGCCTGCGCCAATCTTCATTTGGTACGGTATCGGTCCGGTTGACGGGGCAGGCCCGGAAGGCCTAAAACCCGGCCACTTTCCGGGAAAGCACAGCTTTTCCGGTCCCCCGCCTGGCGCGGGGGATCGACCCCAGGCAGCGCAGGTGCGCCCCCTGGGGCGTAATCGCTTGGAGTGTTTGGATTGTTTGAAAGTCTGCAATCTCGCCTGACGGGCGTCTTTGACAAGCTTCGCGGGCGCGGCGCCCTCAGCGAAGCCGATGTCGATGCCGCGCTGGGCGAAGTGCGCACCGCCCTGATCGAGGCGGACGTCGCCTTGTCGGTGGTGAACGACTTCATCGCCAAGGTGCGCCCGCGCGCCATCGGCGAAAGCGTCATCCGCTCGGTGCAGCCCGGCCAGCAAGTCATCAAGATCGTCCATGACGTTCTGGTCGAGACCCTGGGCCAGGAAAATGCCGCCCTGAATATCGGCTCGCCGCCCGCACCGATCCTGATGGTCGGCTTGCAGGGCTCGGGCAAGACCACCACCAGCGCCAAGCTGGGCCTTTTGCTGCAGACCCGCGAAAAGAAGCGCGTGCTGATGGCGTCGCTGGACACCACACGCCCGGCTGCCATGGAGCAGTTGCGCGTGCTGGGCGAGCAGGCGGGCATCGCCACGCTTCCCATCGTTGCCGGGCAAGGCCCGCTGGACATCGCCAAGCGCGCGATGGCGAGCGCCAAGGTCGGCGGCTATGACGCGGTCATTCTCGACACCGCCGGCCGCCAGCATGTCGATGATCAACTCATGGCCGAAGTCGCCGCGGTCAAGGCGCTGGTCAATCCCCATGAAACATTGCTGGTCGCAGACGCGCTGACTGGTCAGGACGCGGTGAACATCGCCAAGTCCTTCAACGACCGTCTCGCCGTCACCGGCATCATCCTGACCCGCGTCGACGGCGATGGCCGCGGCGGCGCGGCGCTGTCGATGCGCGCCGTCACCGGCGCGCCGATCAAGTTCCTGGGCGCCGGCGAAAAGCTGGACGCGCTGGAGCCCTTCCATCCTGCGCGCGTCGCCAGCCGCATCCTCGATATGGGCGATGTCGTGTCGCTGGTCGAGAAGGCCAGCGAAAATCTGGACAAGGAAGAAGCGGAGAAGATCGCCGCCAAAATGAAAAAAGGTCAGTTCGACATGAACGACCTGAAGTCCCAGCTGAACCAGATGAAGAAGCTGGGCGGCATGAAGGGCGTTCTGGGCATGCTGCCCGGCGTGGGCAAGATCAAGGGCCAGCTCGATGCCGCTGGCCTGGATGACAAGATCCTCACCCGCCAGGAAGCCATCATCCAGTCCATGACCAAGACCGAACGCACCGATCCGGATTCGATCAACGGCTCGCGGCGCAAGCGCATTGCCGCCGGCGCCGGCGTCGAAGTTTCCGAAGTGAACAAGCTTCTCAAGATGCACCGCCAGATGGCGGACATGATGAAGAAAATGGGCAAAGGCGGCCGCATGCCGATGATGCCCGGCATGGGCGGCGGTGGATCGCCCGGTGGATTACCGCCCGGAATGTTCCCGGGTCGGCGTTAACAGCAACGTGATTTAACTCTTTAAACGCAAGGAAAACTGAACATGGCACTTCGCATTCGTCTGGCCCGCGGCGGCACCAAGAAACGCCCGCACTACAACATCGTCATCGCCGACAGCCGCAATCCGCGCGACGGCCGCTTCATCGAGAAGATCGGCTTCTACAATCCGCTGCTGCCGTCCGATCATGCCGACCGCCTGAAGCTGAACCTGGAATCGGCCAAGGAATGGATCGGCAAGGGCGCCGTGGCGTCCGACCGCGTGCACAAGTTCCTGGCCAATGCCGGCCTGGTGAAGGCGCGCGTGCACAACAACCCGCAGAAGGCCCAGCCCAAGAAGAAGGCGCAGGAACGCGCCGCTGCTGCCGCCGCTGCCGCGGCCAAGCCCGCGGAAGAAGCGCCGGCGGCTTAATTGCCTTCGGACGTTCTCCTGGCCGCCGTCATGGGCGCGCAAGGGCTCAAGGGCGAGGTGAAGGCCAAAATCTTCACCGCCGCGCCCGATGCCCTGCCGCGCTATGGCAAGCTGCACGCCAGGGATGGCCGCACCTTCACGATCACCGCCTTTCGCCCTTCCAAACAGGGCGAGGCGGTGATTGCGTTTGCGGAGGTCAAGGACCGCAATACCGCCGAAGCCTTGAAGGGCACCGAGCTGTTCGTGTCCCGCGACGCGCTTCCCGAGCCGGATGAAGACGAGTTCTATCATGCCGACCTGGTCGGGCTGGAAGCGCGCGACAGTGAAGGCCGGGTGCTCGGCAAGGTTGTGGCCGTGCACAATTTCGGCGCCAGCGACGTGATCGAACTGACCCGCGATGACGGCGACAGTGTGCATCTGGCCTTCACGCGCGAGACCGTGCCGGTAATCAAGATCGCTGACGGCTACATCATCGTGGCGGTGCCCGAAGACGATGACGGCACCGATCATGTCGAGTGAGGAGCGGTTCGCCGAAGGCGAACGGAATGGTCCAGTGGACCATTCCGAGCGAGGAACGCCGCGAGCACAAGCAAGCGGCCAATGGTCGGCCACCGTCCTGACGCTGTTCCCGGACATGTTTCCCGGGCCGCTGGGCATCTCGCTGCTGGGCAAGGCGTTGCAACAGAATCTGTGGCAGCTCGAGGTGCGCGACATCCGTGATCACGGCCTGGGCAAGCACCGCACCGTGGACGACAGCCCGTCGGGTGGCGGGCCGGGCATGGTGATGCGCGCCGACGTCGCCGCCGCCGCCATCGATGCGGTGGAACGGAACAACCGCCCACTGATCTATCTGTCACCGCGCGGCAAGCATCTGGACCAGGCGCGGGTGCGCGAACTGGCATCGGGGCCCGGCGCCATCCTGCTGTGCGGGCGGTTTGAAGGCCTGGACCAGCGGGTGATCGAGGCCCGCGCCATCGAGGAAATCTCCCTGGGCGACTTTGTGCTGGCCGGGGGCGAGATCGCCGCCATGGCCCTGATCGAGGCCTCCGTCCGGCTGATCCCCGGGGTGCTGGGGGACCACGCCTCCACCCAGGACGAAAGCTTTGCGGCGGGGCTTTTGGAATACCCGCATTATACCCGCCCCCAGCTGTTCGAGGACCGGCCCATTCCGGAGGTCCTAAACGGCGGAAATCATTCGGAAATCGCCAAATTCCGCACCCGGGAGGCCGAAAGCCTGACAAAGGCGCGCCGCCCGGACCTCTGGACCCTCTATGAAAAGACCAAACGCTAGGCTATATGCCCCGGCTCAATTGCCGCTTTTCCGCACCGAAAGACGAAGAAAATGAACCTTTTGCAGACCCTTGAAGCCGAGCAGATGGCCACCGTCCGCGCCAAGCCGCTTCCCGATTTCCGTCCCGGCGACACGCTGAAGGTCAACGTCAAGGTGGTGGACGTCACGTATGACGAAAAGGCCAAGGCGAACAAGACTCGCGAACGCATCCAGGCCTTTGAAGGCGTGTGCATCGCCCGCCAGGGCGCCGGCATCAACGAGGCCTTCACCGTGCGCAAGCTGTCCTATGGCGAAGGCGTGGAACGCGTCTTCCCGATCTATTCGCCGCTGGTCGACTCGGTGGTGGTGGTGCGCAAGGGCAAAGTGCGCCGCGCCAAGCTCTATTACCTGCGCGGCCGCACCGGCAAGTCCGCCCGCATCAGCGAGCGCACCGACAGCGCCGGCCCGGAAGTCGCCGCCTAAACGCGATTCCAGCCTGATTTTACGGGCCGCGGCGGTTCTCGCCGCGGCCCGTTTGCTTTTGGGCATGCGAAAAAGCCCGGTTTTTCGGGCTTTTTTTGCCTATATGTGGAAAAACCCCCAATTACTTGCGTTTTTTTGATGGTGACCCGCTTTATCTTGCGGGAAATGCCGTAAAATCAGCCTTATCGTTGATTCGTTAGAGGGAGAATCCCATGGCCACCAAAGCCGCTACCAAGACTGCCGCTGTTAAAGTCGAAACCGTTTCCACCCGCCAGCTCGGCGCTCAGCTCGCTGAGAAGCATGAACTGTCGCAGAAGCTCGCCAATACCATTATCGAAGACGTCATTGGCCTGATCACCAAGCACCTGAAGAAGGGTGCTCGCATCCGTCTCAATGGTCTGGGCATCCTCGTCGTGCGCAAGCGCGGTCCGCGCATGGGCCGCAATCCCGCCACCGGCGAAGCCATCAAGATCAAGGCGTCCAAGAAGGTTGCGTTCCGCGCCTCTAAGGAACTGAAGGAAGCGATCTAACTTCGCTTTCGTCTTTTAAAGTACAGAAAGGCCGGATGTTCGCATCCGGCCTTTTCTTTTGGCGCCCCTCTCAGAGCCGCACAAGCCGCAAGCGCAGGGCATTTGCGATCACTGAAACCGAACTCAGGCTCATCGCCGCCGCCGCGATCACCGGACTGAGCAGGATGCCGAACGCCGGATAAAGAACGCCGGCGGCCACCGGCACGCCCAGAACATTGTAAATGAAAGCAAGCACTAGGTTCTGGCGGATGTTGCGCATGGTGGCGCGGCTCAATGTCCGTGCGCGTGCGATGCCGGTGAGATCGCCTTTGACCAGCGTGATCCCGGCGCTTTGCATCGCGACATCGGTTCCTGTGCCCATCGCGATGCCGACATCGGCCTCGGCGAGGGCGGGGGCATCATTCACGCCGTCTCCCGCCATTGCCACGACACGGCCCTCGCTGCGCAGGCGGCGCACGATGGCGTTCTTCTGTTCGGGCAGCACTTCGGCTTCGATGTCGGTAATGCCGAGTTTGGCGGCGACGGCCTGCGCCGTCAGGCGATTGTCGCCGGTCAGCATCACGATCCTGATGCCATCTGCCCGCAAGCTGTCCAGTGCGGCCCCGGTGGATGCCTTGATGGGATCGGCAACCGCGATAAGGCCCGCAGCCTGGCCATCGACGGTGACAAACATGACCGTCGCACCGTCCCGGCGCAGCGCGTCCGCGCGGCTGTTCAAGCCCGCGCTCAAATCCTGTGCACCAAGCAGTTTGTTCGTGCCAACGCCGACGGCACGCCCGCCCACCATGCCCGTCACGCCCTTGCCGGTGACCGACGCGAAGCCGGTTACGTCCTGAAATGCAATGGCCCGCTCCTGCGCTGCTGCTGTTATGGCGCCGGCCAGCGGATGTTCGCTGGACCGCTCCAGGCTTGCGCCCAGCGCCAGGATCCCGGTCTCGTCAAAGCCGTCCGCCGGCACAACCGCGACAACCCTGGGCCTGCCTTCGGTCAAGGTGCCGGTCTTGTCGACCACCAGCGTGTCGATCTTTTCAAATCGCTCCAGCGCCTCGGCATTCTTGATCAGGACGCCCACACCCGCGCCCTTGCCGATGCCGACCATGATCGACATGGGCGTGGCCAGGCCCAACGCACAAGGACACGCAATGATCACGACGGAGACGGCGGCAACCAAGGCGTAGGCAAAGGCAGGAGCCGGGCCCCAGATCATCCAGGCCGCGAAGGCCAGGATCGCGGCGGCCATGACGGCGGGCACGAACCAGGCCGAAACACTGTCGGCGAGGCGCTGGATGGGCGCGCGGCTGCGCTGGGCCTCCGACACCATATGGACGATGCGGGCAAGCACCGTATCCGACCCGATCTTGTCGGCACGCATCACCAGGCCGCCGGTGCCATTGATGGTGCCGCCGATCAGCCTGGCATCCAGTGCTTTCTCGACCGGCATCGACTCGCCCGTCACCATGGATTCATCGACGCTGCTTTTGCCCTCCGTCACCGTGCCATCGACGGGCACACTCTCGCCGGGCCGCACCCGCAGCCGGTCGCCCACCTGGACCTGCTCAAGGGCGATTTCTTCGTCTTGCCCATGCGCGTTGATGCGCCGGGCGCTTTTGGGGGCCAGTTTCAACAGGGCGCGGATGGCGCCGCCGGTCTGTTCGCGGGCGCGCAGTTCCAGGACCTGTCCCAACAGCACCAGGACGGTGATCACCGCCGCGGCCTCGTAATAGACCGCGATCATCCCGCCATGCCGAACTTCCATCGGAAACAGTTCCGGCAGGAAGGTCGCCGCCAGGCTGTAGAGATAGGCAGCACCGACCCCCAGGGCGATCAGGGTGAACATGTTCAGCGAGCGGTTGCGCAACGACGCCCAGCCCCGTGCGAAGAAAGGCCAGCCGGCCCACAGAACGACCGGCGTGCTGAGCGCAAACTGTATCCAGGTGGATATCTCCGCAGAGATGATCCGGTCGGCATTGAGCGCCGGTATGTGACTGGCCATCTCCAGGACAAACACCGGTACGGTCATGACCAGTGCGGTCCAGAAGCGCCGCGACATGTCGATCAATTCCGGGTTGGGGCCGGTCTCAACCGCCGCCGTCACGGGTTCCAGCGCCATCCCGCAGATCGGGCAGCTGCCAGGCCCTGCCTGGCGAATCTGCGGATGCATGGGGCAGGTATAGATCGCGCCGGCAATTGCAGGCTCTGGCGCAGCGGTCCGTTCGATGTAAGCCGACGGATTGGCGAGGAATTTGGACCGGCAGCCTGCGCTGCAAAAATAATGCGTCGCGCCGCCGTGATCGGCTTGAAACTTTGCGGTGGCGGGGTCGACAATCATGCCGCAGACCGGATCACGCATCGGGTTCGGCCTATTTTCCATAGCGGCTGAACAGCTCGACCAGCTCGGAAAATTTTTCCGTCTGGTCTTTGACGCTGCCGCTCTTGATGGCGTGGGCAACGCAGTGCGACGCATGGCCCTTGAGGATCTCTTCCTCGACCTTCTTGAGGGCGGCCTTGATCGCCTGCATCTGGTTCAGAATGTCGATGCAATAGCGATCCTCCTCCACCATGCGGGCGATACCGCGCACCTGTCCTTCGATGCGCGAGAGGCGGCTCAATATTTTCGGATTTCCGGTGGTCATGCTTGCATACTCCCTGGGGGTATAGTAGGGAGAGCTGTTCCCGGGTGCAAGCCCCTATCTGGATTTGAGTCACGCCATGCGCGCCACCACGACATCCATCGCTGCGTTTGCTGTCCTGTTGTCCACCATTGCAACGGCGCAATCGGCTCCCGCATCGGGCCATGACGCGATGGAGGGCATGAAGATGGACGACATGCCAGGCATGGCGATGCCTGCCAAAAAGCCGGCAGCGAAGAAGGCCAAGCCGAAAAAGCCCGCGCCTGCGCCCCTGGCTCAGCAGTCCGCGCCACAACCAGCCCATACCATGCCCGACATGGCGATTAAGCCGGCACCGCAGCCCATGCCCGGTATGGCAATGCCGCAGGACGACAAGCCCGCGGCGAAGGCGGGCCATGACATGGCCGGCATGGACATGAGCGCGGGCAGCGGCGGTCACGCCATGGCGATGCACGGTCTGCTGGGCGGTTATGGCATGAGCCGCGAGGCGTCGGGCACAAGCTGGCAGCCGGAGGCCGCGCCGCATGGCGGCATTCACCTGTCCGCGGATGACTGGATGGTGATGCTGCATGGCCGGGTCAACGGCATTGCCGATTGGCAAAGCGGGCCGCGTGGCGGCGATCAGGTCTTTTCCTCTAGCATGTTCATGGCGATGGCGACGCGTGCCCTGGAAAATGGCGACACGCTGGGATTGAAGGCGATGGTGAGCGGCGATGCCTTCATGGGGCGGCGCGGCTATCCCTTGCTGCTGGCGGGCGGCGAAACCGCAGACGGTGTCACGCACCTGGTGGACCGTCAGCATCCCCACGACCTGTTGGGAGAATTGTCCGCCAGCTACAGCCATCCTTTATCGGATACCGACAGCGTCTTTCTTTATGGCGGTTATCCGGGCGAGCCCGCGCTGGGCCCCAGTGCCTACATGCACCGCGTCTCGGCTGCCGATAATCCCATGACGCCGATTGCCCATCACTGGCTGGATTCCACCCATGTCAGTTTCGGGGTGGTGACGGCCGGTTTCATCCATGACGACTGGAAAGTGGAAGTCTCGCGCTTCACCGGGCGCGAGCCCGACCAGTTTCGCTTCAATTTCGACGCGGCGCGTTTCGATTCCACCGCGGTCCGGTTGTCTTACAATCCGGACCCGCACTGGTCGCTGCAGATCTCCAGCGGCTGGCTGAAAAGCCCCGAACAACTCGACCCCGATGTAAATGAGCAGCGCACCACCGCCAGCGCCACCTGGTTCGATACCTTCGACTGGGGCAGCGTGGCCGCCACATTGGCGTTTGGCAGAAAGCAGCTTTCCAACGGCGTCAGCGAAAATGCGGGCCTGGCGGAGATGGAATACAAACCCGTGCCGGCTTGGACGCTTTTTGCCCGCGCCGAGACCATCGAAAGCACCGAATTGGTGCCCTCGACTGGATCAGGGGCGCAAATCCGCGGGGCGGGCGAATTCAGCCTGGGCGCCATCCATGACTGGGAAATTGCCGATCACTGGAAGATCGGCCTGGGCGGCCTCTATGCCTTTGATTTTGCGCCGTCCTCGGCAGTGGCCGGTTATGGGGCAAATCCCCATGGCACAATGGGCTTTGTCCGGCTGCTGGCGGAATAAGCAGTAGCGCGATTCTGCCGCCTTGCCCGCAGGACCCGTGGCGGGCTAGGTAAGCCCGCAATTTTTCAGGGAACTTCCACATGGCGCGCAAGAAAATCGCTCTTATCGGCGGCGGACAGATCGGCGGCACTCTGGCCCATCTGGCGGCTCTCAAGGAGCTGGGCGATGTGGTGATCTTCGACATCGCTGAAGGCCTGCCCCAGGGCAAGGCGCTGGACCTGTCCCAGTCCGGTCCGGTGGACGGTTTTAATGCCAAGCTCTCCGGCACCAATTCCTATGCCGACATCGCCGGCGCCGATGTGGTGATCGTCACTGCCGGCGTGCCGCGCAAGCCCGGCATGAGCCGCGACGACCTGCTGGGCATCAACCTCAAGGTGATGGCGGCGGTGGGCGAGGGCATCAAGGCCAATTGCCCCAATGCTTTCATTATCTGCATCACCAATCCGCTCGACGCCATGGTCTGGGCGCTGCAGAAATTCTCGGGCGTGCCGCATGAAAAGATCGTGGGCATGGCCGGCGTGCTGGATTCGGCGCGCTTCCGCCACTTCCTGGCCGAGGAAATGGGTGTGTCGGTGGAAGATGTTTCCGCCTTCGTGCTGGGCGGCCATGGCGACACCATGGTGCCGATGCCACGCTTCTCGACCGTGGCCGGCATCTCGCTGCCCGAACTGGTCAAGATGGGCTGGATCAGCCAAGACAAGCTGGACCAGATCGTCACCCGCACCGCCAATGGCGGCGCCGAAATCGTCGGCCTGCTAAAGACTGGTTCGGCCTATTACGCGCCGGCCACCAGCGCCATCCAGATGGCCGAAAGCTATCTGAAAGACCAGAAGCGCGTGCTGCCCTGTGCCGTCCATGTAAACGGCGCCTATGGCATCAAGGATCTCTATGTCGGCCTGCCGGTGGTGATCGGGGAGAAGGGCGTGGAGAAGATCGTGGAGCTAAACCTGACCGATGCCGAGAAGGCCGCATTGGACAAGTCCGCCGACTCCGTGCGCGGCCTGATAGACGCCTGCAAGAAGCTGGAACCCAAGCTGGGTTGATCCGGCGGGCCTGAATCCCCAAGTCCTGCGTATCGACCGCGCCAACGGCAAGGCTGTGGCTGTTTCGTCACTTGTGTTGCTTCGGAAATTTTGAGACAAATCGATACAAATGGGCCTCGGGACATCTAACTATCTGGTATCGCAGCGATTTTCGCTGTTCTGGACGACCGCCGCATTGGCGCTGGTCGGCTGGATGCTGCTGGCTGCCGGCGCGCCGGCCTGGGCCCAGGAGCCCGCCCGGGCCCGGGACGGGGGCGCCACCCTGGTCATCCATGTCCAGGACGTGTCGCCCAAGGGCGGCATCCTGCGACTGGGCCTGTATGACGAGGCCCGCTATCCCGACGACGATGCCACCCCGGTGGCCAGCGCCGACGTTCGTGCCGAGATGGGCGAAACCGTCGTCACCCTGAACAATGTCCCGCCAGGCGTCTATGCCATCGAGACGTTCCAGGATGTGAACAGCAACCACAAGATGGACACCAGCTGGCTTGGCCTGCCGCAGGAGCCGTTCGGCTTCTCGCGCGATGCCCAGCCGCATCTGTCCAAGCCCAGCTTCGGCAGGGTGAAGTTCGAAGTGACGCAAGGACTGAACGTCCAGACCCTGCACCTGCAGAACTCCATCTCGCTCATCGCCGCCAAGTAACTGTTGCGCGCGCGCGCCGCGTGTTAAGCCACGCAGGTTCATGAGCGACACCACCGTCTACCGCGACCGCGATCTTTATTCCTTCGTGGGTCTGCGTTTCATTTCCACCCTGGCGATCCAGGTCCAGTCGGTCGCCATCGGGTGGCAGGTCTATGACATGGAGCGCACGCCGCTGGCGCTGGGGCTTGTCGGCCTTTGCCAGTTCGCGCCCATGTTCCTGCTGGTTCTGCCGGCCGGCGACATCACCGACCGCTTCAACCAGCGCCGGGTCTACAATCTGGCGGCGTTTGTGCAGGCGGTGTGCAGCGCGCTTTTCCTGCTGCTGTCCCTGTACCGGCCCCACAGCGCCTGGATGTTCTATTGCGTGCTGGTGCTGTTCGGCGCGGCGCGCGCCTTTGCCGGACCTTCAAGCTCCTCGCTGCTGGCTTTCCTGGTGCCGCCCGAAAAATTGCCGCGGGCGATGGCGTTCAGTTCATCCTTCTTCACCGCCGCCACCATTTCGGGCCCGGCGCTGGGCGGCTTTCTTTATGCGCTGGGACCGGTGCCGGTCTATTCGCTGTGCATCACCTGTTTCATCGGCGCGGCGCTGGCGGTAACCCAACTGGGCGGACGCCGCTACACTCCCGCCCAGACCGATGCGACCCGCGTCGAGCGGGTGGCCGAAGGCGTGCGCTTCGTGCGCTCGCGGCCTGTTGTGCTGGGCGCCATTTCGCTGGATCTGTTTGCCGTGCTGCTGGGTGGGGCCACGGCGCTGCTCCCCGTTTATGCCCGCGACATCCTGCATGTGGGGCCGCTGGGCCTGGGTTTCCTGCGCAGCGCCCCGGCAGCGGGGGCTTTTTCCATGGCCTTCATCCTGACCCATTGGCCGATCCGCAACAAAGTCGGCGCCAAGATGTTCGGCGCGGTGGCGGTGTTCGGCATCGCCACCATCGTGTTCGGCGTATCGACCTGGTTTCCGGTCTCGCTGCTGGCGCTGTATGTGCTGGGCGCGTCCGACATGGTCAGCGTCAATATCCGTTCTTCGCTGATCCAGCTTTCCACACCCGATGCCATGCGCGGGCGCGTTTCCAGCGTTTCCATGCTGTTCATCGGCGCGTCCAACGAGCTGGGCGAATTTGAATCCGGGTTCACCGCGGCCTTGATGGGCACCGTGCCTGCCGTGGTGGCGGGCGGCATCGGCACGCTGCTGGTGGTGGGGCTTTGGATGAAGCTGTTCCCGCCCCTGAGGCGGGTGAACAAGTTCACCGACGTTGCGCTTCCGGTTTAGGCTTTGACGAAAACATCCACGCGGTCGGCAGGGCCGGTGTCATCGACACCGCCCATCGCCCGCACATCAATGCGGTCGGGCGAGACGCCGTCGTCGATCAGCACCTGGCGGATGGCCAGCGCGCGCTTCAGCGACAGGCGGCGTGCTTCGGAGCCCTTGTCGCCCTTGGCGCCGCCAAAGGCCTGAAGCTCGATCCGCGCATTGGGGCCGGTCATGGCGGCGTTCAGATCGTTGGCCAGGAACTTGATGGCCCCCAGCGCTGCCTTGGCGGGATCGGGCGCGTCCTTGGCGAACAGGATAACACTGCGCTTGCTGAGGCTTTCATTGCCGGTGACGGGACCGGCGGGCGCGGTCTTTTGCGGCGGCGGCGCGGCGCTGCCGAATACATTGCTGAGATCGGGGGCGCCGAAGGGGCTGACACCGGGCGGCGCTGTGGGAGCAGGCGCGCTGCGCACGGGCGCAGGCTCGGCCTTGGCGATCCGCGCGGGCTTTTCGCGCGGCGGCTTTGGCGTGGCGGGGGGCGCGGCGCGGGCGATCGTGCTGCGACGGCGTGTGCCGGGCATGTGCAGGCTGATGGGGCCGCCGCGTTCGCCGGGCATAAGCAGGTACGGCACGCTGCGGCCATATTCCCCGCCCGGATACAGCAGGGTCCCGCCGGTGGGGCGTGCGGCCAGCGGATTGACCCGCACTTCCAGCCCGGAATCGACATTCTGCGCCAAGCTTACGCCGGTGGCCGCCAGCCAAAGACCGGCCGCAACAGCGAGTGTTGAGGGAAGACGCATGAAAGCCGACAGCTCGAAATAGTGCCCAAAGCGCAGCCTACTGGTAATCTAACACTTTGCAACCATTACCGAAATGCCTCACATTTCCGCCGCTTAAGGGAGAGCCCAATGAAGACCCGCGCCGCCGTTGCCTATGAAGCCGGAAAACCCCTGGTCATCGAAACCGTGGACCTGGAGGGCCCCAAGGCGGGCGAGGTGCTGGTCGAGATCAAGTCCACCGGCGTCTGCCACACCGACGAATTCACCCGTTCCGGCGCCGATCCCGAAGGGCTGTTTCCCGTCATACTGGGCCATGAAGGCGCCGGCGTGGTGGTGGATGTGGGTCCCGGCGTCACCACCCTGAAGAAGGGCGATCATGTCATTCCGCTTTACACCCCCGAATGCCGGGTCTGTAAAAGCTGCACCTCGCACAAGACCAACCTCTGCACCTCGATCCGCTCGACCCAAGGCCAGGGCGTGATGCCGGACGGCACCAGCCGCTTCTCCATCGGGGGAAAGAAGATCCATCACTATATGGGCTGCTCGACCTTCGCCAACCACACGGTGATGCCGGAGATTGCGCTGGCGAAAATCCGCGAGGACGCGCCCTTCGACAAAGTCTGCTACATCGGCTGCGGCGTCACCACCGGCATCGGCGCCGTCATCAAGACCGCCAAGGTCGAGCCGGGCGCCAATGTGGTGGTGTTCGGTCTGGGCGGCATCGGCCTCAACGTGATCCAGGGCGCGCGCATGGCCGGCGCCAACATGATCGTGGGCGTGGACATCAATCCGGCGCGCGAGGGCCTGGCCCGCCAGTTCGGCATGACGCACTTCGTCAACCCCAAGGAGGTGAAGGGCGATCTGGTGCCCCATCTGGTCGAGCTGACCAAGGGCGGCGCCGATTACAGCTTCGAATGCGTCGGCAATGTCGATCTGATGCGCCAGGCGCTGGAATGCACCCATCGCGGCTGGGGTGAAAGCATCATTATCGGCGTGGCTGGCAGCGGACAGGAGATCAAGACCCGTCCCTTCCAGCTGGTGACCGGCCGGGTGTGGAAGGGCACCGCCTTTGGCGGTGTGCGCGGCCGCACCGAAGTGCCCCAGATCGTGGACTGGTACATGGACGGCAAGATCAGCATCGATCCGCTGATCACCCACAAGCTGCCGCTGGAGCGCATCAACGAGGCCTTCGATCTGATGCATTCAGGCGAAAGCATCCGCACGGTGATTGAGTTCTGATTGCGTTGTGAAGGCTTTGGCGTAGGCTCTCCCCAAAAGGGGGAGGGTTCCATGCGCATCCATCTGCTCGGTCTTTTGCTGCTGGCCACGCCGGTCCTGGCGCAATCGCTGGTGCCGCCACCCGCGCCGCCCGGTGTCGATGTGCCGGACTGGGCGCTGCCGGGATCAGCCACCCACAAACAGGTGCCGCCACCGATGGATTTCCATCGCGCCTCCGTTCCCGCCGGCGGCGCCATCGGCCAGTTCGAAGGTCAGACCGATGTGGGCGGACCGCTCGCGCCGGGAAGCGCCAGCTATGATGGTGGCACCTACACCATTAATTCTGCCGGCTATAACATCTGGTACCAGCGCGACGAATTTCATTATCTCTGGAAGAAAATGAGCGGTGACGTTTCGCTGGCGGGCACGGTGATGTGGCCGAACATCGACGATTTCCATGACCGCAAGGTGGCGCTGGTGATCCGCGACAGCCTGGACGATGACAGCCGCCAGATCATGGCCGCCCAGCATGGCAATGGCATGGTGCATATCGCCTGGCGGGCCGAAAAGACCGGGCCGATGACCGATATCGAGTATCGCTCCATGCGACAGCCGCGCGCCGGGACGGCGGAACAGGGGCCGCAGACGTTCCACCCCACCCGGTTCGGCATCGAAAAGAAGGGCGACGCCTTCCAGCTCTACATCAGCTGGCAGGGTGAAAAGCTGCATCCCGAAGGCGCCCCGTTGACGTTCAGGACCAATGGCCCTTTTTACGTGGGCGTGGGTTTTGTCTCCCACTTGCCCGCCAATGTGCTAACGGCGAAGGTCGGCGACGTGGTGATGGCCAATGCGGCTGGGCGCGTTCGCTAACCGGATTGGGGATAGGCGGGTTTGGCGGGAAGCTGGTGAACCAGCACAAGCCAGCGCTCCGGCGGAACTTTCATGCCCTGCTTATCAAGTAATGATGCACCCGTATCGTGCAATTGACATGTTGAAACCCCAGTATCATGACTTTGTGCCCGGCGAACAACCACGGAGCGGATGATGCGATTGAGCGGACGCCTTTTCGTTGTGGCGACTATCGTGGTTCTGGCGCTGGCGGGTGCTGCCTATTTCTTTTTGCTTCCTGGGTTGTCGGTAGCGAGACAGGAGCCTTCGCGGCTTGAAGTGCAGGTGGCGGCGTGGCTTTTGCATGCCAGCGTTCCGGCGACAGAAAAGAATAAGCTCAATCCGTTGAACGCGCAGCCCGATGCATCCAACATCCGGGCCGGGCATGATCTGTTCACCGCCAAATGCGAGACCTGTCACGCCTATGACGGCGGGGGAAAAACCGAGCTGGGCGCCGGCAGCTTCCCGCGCCCGCCCGTTCTGCGCGCTCTGGCGCCGTCGCTGACGGATGGTGAGATTTTCTATCATATCCGCAACGGCATCCGGAACACAGCGATGCCCGCCTGGAATTTCCCGGACCGGCAGGTCTGGCAGCTTGTTTCCTATATCCGCCATCTTGCCGTCGTCGCGCCATCCAAGGATGAAGCCGTGGTGGCGCAGCAGACGGGCGCGGTGCAATCGGCGCATTATGTCGGATCGCAGGCCTGCGCCAGTTGCCACCAGGAAATCTATGATCGTTGGAAAAAGACCGCGATGGCGAATGTCGTCCGCGATCCCAAGGTTCATCCAGATGCCTTTGCCGCGGACCCTCAGACGGCGCCCGAAGAGCTGCGCTTCTCCAAGGATGACGTCGCCTTCGTTTATGGCAGCAAATGGAAGCAGCGCTATTTCAAGAAGCAGGGTGACACTTATGTGCCTCTGCCGGTGCAATGGAATATCGAGACCAAGAAATGGTCAAAGTATCACGTGCCGGATGCGGGTGACTGGTGGGCGGTCAAGTATCCCGATCCGGCGGGCGACAACAGTGCCCGCCCCACCGGCCCCTTGTGTGATGGCTGTCACTCAGTCAACTACAACATCCAGACCAAGAAGGTCAGCGAATGGAATGTCGGCTGCGAACAGTGCCATGGCGCGGGCAGCGACCATGCCGCCAATCCCAGGCTGGTCAACATCCTCAATCCCTCGCGGCAGAATTACGTGCAGGCCAATGACACCTGCATCCAGTGCCATTCCCAGGGCCAGCCGCTGTCCAATCCGATCCAGGGAAAATATTATGACTGGCCGGTCGGCTATCATGCCGGCCTGAAGCTGGCGGATTTCTGGAAGCTGGAAGAGCACAAGCTGGGCGAAACCACTTTCACCCATTTTGCCGATGGCACGGCGCACAAGAACCGGATGCAGGGCAATGATTTCGCCCAGAGCCTGATGTATGCCCGCGGCGTCACCTGTTTCAGTTGCCACGATCCACACGGCAGCAAGAACGAGGCGATGCTGCGCAAGCCCGCCAGCCAGATCTGCGGCACCTGCCATAGCCCGAATAGCCAGAATGGCCCGCATGCTGCCAGCCTGGAGGAACATACCCATCACAAGGCCGGCTCACCCGGTAGCGAATGCGTGGCCTGCCACATGCCCAAGATTCAGCCGGAACTGCCCGGCGGGCCGTTTGTCGCCAGTCACACTTTCCGTTTCGTAACCCCGACCCAGACGGCGGCGCTCAATGTCCCCAATGCCTGCAATGCCTGCCATAAGGACAAGGACGCCGCCTGGGCCTCGGCGGCCCTCAAGGGATGGTCGGACAAGTCGCCCTGGCGGATGACGCAGTAGAGCATGCGCAAGCTCGCTATGCTGCTTTTGGGCTGTATCATTTGGCCGGTCGGCGCTTGGGCCTACAGGCCGTTCGATTCCACTGATCCGGCAGTTGCAGATCCGGGCGAATTTGAAATTGAACTAAGTCCGGCAAGTTTTCGCCATGATGGTGGGCCGACCTGGGTTTCCCCGTCGGCGCGCTTGAACTATGGCTTCGCGAAAAACTGGGAAGTCGTCCTGGAAGGACAAGCTGAGCATCCCAAGTATGGACGCACCACGCTGGTCGACAATGCTCTTTCCCTCAAGACCGTATTGCAGGAAGGAAGCCTTCAGGACAAATCCGGTCTCAGTATTGCTACCGAAGGTACGGTTCTGCTGCCTGGCATCAATGACGAATCCGGCGCGGGCGTTGGCTTGACTGGCATTGTCGGGCAGCGCTGGAATTGGGGTTCGGTCTACGTCAATCTTGGCGGGTCGCGCACCCGCGACGGACTTGGCGAAATCTTCTTCGGCACGATCCTGGAAGGGCCAGCCGATTGGCCGGTCCGGCCTGCCCTGGAATTTGTCTATGAACGCGAGTTTGCCAGCGCGGAAAGCCTGTCCCTTCTCGCGGGCTTGATCTGGCAGGTCGGCGAGACGTTGGCATTTGATCTTGGAGTGCGCCGGGCGCGCATCAACTCTCGTCCAGAGACGGAGGTACGGGCAGGCCTCACTTTCGCTTTTTCCACATTGGCGGGCTAGCTTGGCGGCGCCGGACGCTAGGCCGGTTTGGTGGCCTTCAGCAGCTTGAGAAGCTGCGGATGCAGGTTCTCGTTGGCGGCCAGCACGGTGCCCTGGGTCAGCATTTCGGCGCCGCCGCGCAGGTCGGTGATCATGCCGCCAGCCTCGCGCACCAGCACGATGCCCGCCGCGATGTCCCAGGATTGCAGGCTGTGTTCCCAGAAGCCGTCGAAACGCCCGGCGGCGACATAGGCCAGGTCCAGCGAGGCCGAGCCGAAGCGGCGGATGCCGGCGGTGACGTTCATCACCTCGGCCATTTCGGCGGCGGCGCGGGCATGGCCCTCTTTTCCCAGGAAGGGCAGGCCGGTGGCGATCACCGACGGCGCCAGTTCCTTGCGGGCCGCGACGCGCAACCGCTTGTTGTTGAGATAGGCGCCATGGCCCTTCTCGGCGGTATAGAGGTCGTCGGTGACGGGATTGTAGACCACGCCCGACACCATCTGGCCTTCGCGCTCCAGGCCGATGGAGATGGCGAAGTGCGGAATGCCGTGCATGAAGTTGGTGGTGCCGTCGATGGGATCGATGATGAAGCGGTGGGTCTTGTCGGCGCCCTGGACCGCGCCGCCTTCCTCGCCCAGGAAACCATAGCCGGGACGGGCCTTGGACAATTCCTCGATCAGGATCTTCTCGGTGCGCTTGTCGGCAGAGGTGACAAAGTCGGCCGGGCCCTTCATCGAGATCTGGAGATTTTCCAGTTCATTGAAGTCGCGCACCAGCGGGCGGCCGGCTTTGCGGGCGGCGGCGACCATCACGTTCAGGGCAGGGGAAATATAAGCCATGGCTAGTCCGCCCTGCGCACATAGGAGCCGTCTTCGGTGGCGACGATGATCTTCTCGCCCGCGCCGATGAAGGGCGGCACCTGGATCTTCAGGCCATTTTCCAGCACGGCGGTCTTGTAGGACGGGGCGGCGGTGCCGCCTTTCATCACCGGATCGGCCTCGGCCACCAGCAAGGTCACCTGCACCGGCAACTTGATGCCGATGGGCCGGCCTTCATACAAATTCACCAAGGTCTTCATGCCATCCTGCAGGAACTTGGCCTGGTCTTCGCCCACGAAATCCACCGCCAGCTCGATCTGCTCGTAATTTTCCATGTCCATGAAGGTGAGCATGTCGTCATTGGCGTAGAGGAACTGGAAGTCCTTCTTGTCCAGGATGGCTTCGTCCACGGCTTCGTCGGAACGAAAGCGCTGGTTCAGCTTGGTGCCGGTGGTGATGTTCTTGAGTTCGACCTGGTTATAGGCGCCGCCCTTGCCGGGCTTGACCTTGACGGTCTTCACCGCGATCCACAGGCCGCCTTCGTAATTGATCAGGGTGCCGGGACTGATTTCGTTGCCGGTGATCTTGGACATGGGAATCGCCCCTCCTGGGGGCGTGGGTGAAGGTTCAGCAGGTTCAAACAGCGACGGGGTGATACCAGTCTAGAAACAGTAATGCCAGCAGGAATAGCCCGCGCCCAGGGTGCAATAGACCAACAGGGCAATAACCATAAGGGCCACGCCATCGGCCCAGCGCGGGCCGGACGGCCGGAAGAGGCCGCAGGCAAAGCCCAGGAGCAGCAGCGCGGCCGCAGGGACAATCACGAAGGGGATGTACCAGTGGGCCTGGAACCAGAGGGACTCCGCGAACCAGTGGGCATGAACCCAGTCGGCGGCGAGATTGACGGCATAGGCGACCAGCACGCCCAGGAAGGTGAAGCCGAGCAGCCGCTCTTTCATTGGTGTTTGGCAATCATGCGAACAGCGCGTTGAACTGGCGCACCGCCTCGCGCGGACCATCGCCATGTTCCCATACCCCGGCAGAAACGGCGAGGAAGTCGGCGCCCGCCGCGATCAGCGCGGGGGCGTTCTGGACCGTGATGCCGCCGATGGCGACACACGGCACCACCATCATCTCGCCCCACCAGCGCAGCAATTCGATGTCGGCTTGCGTCTTGGGTTCTTTGGTCTGTGTGGGAAAGAAAGCGCCAAAGGCGACATAGTCGGCGCCCGCTTCGGCCGCTTCCATCGCCAGGTGCCGGCTGTCGTGACAGGTGACGCCGACAATGCCGTTTGGCAGGGCTGCGCGCGCCTGGTCGTACGAGGCATCTTCCTGCCCGACATGCGCGCCATCGCAGCCCAGTTCGGCGGCCAGGTCAGGTCGGTCATTGAGAATGAAGGCGGTGCCGGCAGCCTGCACGATGGGGCGCAAGGTGTCGGTGGCGCGGCGGATCTCGTCGTCGCTGACCTCTTTCAGGCGCAGCTGGAAACTGGCGATATCACCGCCGCCAAGAGCTTCCTGCAGCGGGCCCAAAAAATTCGCCGCCGAAAGCTTCGGCGGCGAAATCAGATAGAGGCGGCAGTCGCTCAAGCGGCTTTCTTTTCGTCGGCTTGTTTCCACTTGCCCAGCGAGGCGAGGCTGTTCATCAGGGCGCGGTGCGCAAAGGCAGCCTGCGCCTTGGCGACATTTTCCGCCTTGCCCGACCAGGCGGCCTGCGGCGCGGCCTGCAGGGCGCGGCCATAGGAGAAGGTCAGCGCCCAGGGCAGGTTGCCGATGGCGTTCATGGCCGACAGGTGTGCGGTGGCTTCCTCGTCCGACTGGCCGCCCGACAGGAAGGCGATGCCCGGCACGGCGCCTGGCACGCAACGCTTCAGGATATTGATGGTGCGCTCGGCGACCTCCTCGACACTGTTCTGCTTGGGGCACTTCTTGCCCGGCACCACCATGTTGGGCTTCAGGATCATGCCTTCCAGCTTCACATTGGCAAAATACAGTTCCTGGAAGACCTCCTTCAGGATCCATTCGGTGACGCCTTCGCAGGCTTCGATGGTGTGCGCGCCGTCCATCAGCAGTTCGGGCTCGACAATCGGCACGATGCCGTTTTCCTGCGCCAGCGCGGCATAACGAGCCAGGGCATGGGCATTGGCATGGATGGCGTTATGGCTGGGCGTGCCCATGCCGTTGCTGCCCGCGCCGATTTCATAGACGCCGCGCCACTTGGCGAAACGCGCGCCCAGCTTGTGATATTCGACAAAGCGTTCGCGCAGGCCGTCCAGGCCTTCAGTGATGGTGTCGCCTGCCGCCGCGCCGGCCAGCGGCTTGGCGCCCTTGTCCACCTTGATGCCCGGAACGCTGCCGGCCGCTTCGATCAGCTTGACCAGCGGCGTGCCGTCCTTGGCCTTCTGGCGAATGGTTTCGTCGAACAGGATGACGCCGCCGATATGGTTCTTCATCGCCGTGTCGGTGCGGAACAGCAGCTCGCGATAGTCGCGGCGGTTGTCCTCGTTGTTCTCCACGCCGATCTTGTCGAAGCGCTTCTGAATGGTACCGATGGATTCATCGGCCGCCAGGATGCCCTTGCCGGGCGCGACCATCTTGTTGGCGATCTTGTTCAGTTCATCCAGGTTCATCGTCACTCTCTATTTGTCCGTCAGTGCATCAACGCCGGGCAGCGATTTGCCCTCCAGCCATTCCAGGAATGCCCCGCCCGCGGTCGAGACATAGGTGAAATCATCTTCCACGCCGGCATGGGCCAGTGCCGCGACGGTATCGCCGCCGCCCGCCACGCTCAACAGTTGCCCCTTTTTTGTCGCATCGGCCACGGCCCTGGCTGCGGCGACCGTGCCGGCATCAAAGGGCCGGGTCTCGAAGGCGCCGAAGGGTCCGTTCCATACCAGGGTGCGGGTGCCGACGAGGCGGTTTTCAAACGCCTTGATGGAGTCGGGACCGACATCCAGCACCATCTCGTCTGCCGCAATGTCCGACACCGGGCAGGTGCGATGGGCGGCGCCGGCCTTGAATTCCTTGGCCACCACGACATCGGTGGGCAGCAGGATGGCGGCGCCCGATTCATTGGCGGCATGAATGATCTTACGCGCGGTTTCCATGTGATCGGGCTCGTACAGTGACTTGCCGACCTTCACGCCTTCGGCGGCGAGGAACGTGTTGGCCATGGCGCCGCCGATAACCAGTGTTTCGACCCGGCATACCAGGTTTTCCAAGAGCGCGATCTTGGTGGAGACTTTGGCGCCGCCCACCACCGCCAGCAGAGGACGCTCGGGGTTGCCCAGCGCCTTTTCCAGATGGCTCAGCTCAGCCTGCATGGAGCGGCCGGCCGCATTGGGAAGAAGCCGCGCCACGCCTTCCGTGCTGGCATGGGCGCGGTGCGCGGCACTGAACGCGTCGTTGACGAAGATGTCGCCCAGCGCGGCCAACTGCTTGGCCATGCCGGCGTCATTGTCTTCCTCGCCCTTGTGGAATCGGGTGTTTTCCAGCAGCAGCACATCGCCGTCCTTGAGTGCGGCGACGGCGGCTTCGGCTTTCGGCCCGATGCAATCCTCGGCAAAAGCCACTTTGCGGCCCACGGCGTCCGACAAAGGCTTTACCAGCGCCTTCAGTGACATGGATGGCACGACCTTGCCCTTGGGCCGGTCGAAGTGGCTGAGCACGATGACATGCGCGCCCTTGTCGGCCAGTTCCTTGATCGTGGGTGCCTGACGCTCGATGCGGGTGGCGTCGGTGACGACGCCGTCTTTCACCGGCACGTTCAGGTCGGCGCGCACCAGCACGCGCTTGCCCTTCACGTCCAGGTCATCGAGCGTGCGGAAAGCCATCTAGATCAGCTTACCCATCGCCACGGCCGTGTCGGCCATGCGGTTGGAGAAGCCCCATTCATTGTCATACCAGGTCATGATCGACACGAAGGTGCCGTCCATCACCTTGGTCTGGTCCAGCGCGAAGCTGGACGAGGCCGGGTTGTGGTTGAAGTCCACCGACACCAGCTTGTCGTGCACCACGTCCAGGATGCCCTTGAGCGGGCCCAGCGCGGCGCCCTTGATAGCGTCGTTGATTTCCTGAACGCTGGTTGCCTTTTTGGCGATGAACTTCAAATCCACCAGCGAGACGTTGGGGGTCGGTACGCGCACTGACACGCCGTCCAGCTTGCCCTTCAGCTCGGGAAGCACCAGGCCGACAGCCTTGGCAGCGCCGGTGGAGGTGGGGATCATCGACAGCGCCGCGGCGCGTGCGCGGTAGAGGTCCTTGTGCATCTGGTCCAGCGACGGCTGGTCGTTGGTATAGCTGTGGATGGTGGTCATCATGCCGCGCTCGATGCCGACGGCATCGTTCAGCACCTTGGCCACCGGCACCAGGCAGTTGGTGGTGCAGCTGGCGTTCGAAACGATCAGCATGTCCTTGGTCAGCTTGTCGTGGTTGACGCCATAGACCACGGTCAGGTCAGCATTCTCGCCGGGCGCGGAGATCAGCACCCGCTTGGCGCCGGCATCCAGATGCAGCGCGGCCTTGTCGCGGGCGGTGAAGATGCCGGTGCATTCCAGCGCGATGTCCACGTCCAGTTCCTTGTGCGGAAGCTCGGCGGGGTTCTTGATCGCGGTCACCTTCATCTTGTGACCGGCGGCGATCATGAACTCGCCGTCCACGGTCACCTGGGCGGGGAAGCGGCCATGCACGCTGTCATAGCGCAGCAGATGGGCGTTGGTTTCGATCGGGCCCAGGTCGTTGACGGCCACGACTTCGATGTCGCGGCGGCCCGATTCCACGATGGCGCGCAGGACCAGGCGGCCGATGCGGCCAAAACCGTTGATTGCAACACGCAGTGCCATGTCGTTCTCCTGAATTACTTGAGCAGTTTCTTCGCCGCGGCGACCGCGGCATCGGCGGTAATGCCGAACTTGGCATAGACGTCCTTGTAGGGGCCGCTGGCGCCGAAGCTTTTCATGCCGATGAAGGCGCCGCCATCACCCAGCAGTTCGGAGCCGATGTAACGGTCCCAGCCTTCGCGCACGCCCGCCTCGATGGCGACCTTGACGGTGCCCGGACCCAATACTTCCTTGCGATAGCCCTCGCTCTGTTCCTCGAACAGCTTCCAGCACGGCATCGACACGACGCGCGAGGGAATGCCTTCGGCGGCCAGCTTGGTGCGGGCTTCCACCGCCAGGCTGACTTCGGTGCCGGTGGCCAGGAAGGTGACCTTGGCATCGGCGTCGCCGATCAATTCGTATGCGCCCTTGGCAGAGAGATTTTCGCTGGTGTGATAGTCGCGCACCGTCGGCACGTCCTGGCGCGAGAAGGCGATCAGGCTGGGACGCTTGTCGTTCTTCAGCGCCAGGTCCCAGCATTCGGCTGTTTCCACGCCGTCTGCGGGCCGCATGACCAAAAGCTCGGGAATGGCTCGCAGCGCCGCCAGATGCTCGACCGGCTGATGGGTGGGACCGTCTTCGCCCACGCCGATGGAATCGTGGGTCATCACGAACACCACGCGAATACCCATCAGGGCGGCGAGACGGATGGATGGGCGGCAATAGTCGCTGAACACCATGAAGGTGCCGCCATACGGGATGACGCCGCCATGCAGTGCCATGCCGTTCATCGCGGCGCACATGCCATGTTCGCGAATGCCGTAATGGATATAGCGGCCGTTGAAATTGCCGGGGCTGACTTCCACCAGGCCCTTGTTGCGGGTGTTGTTCGACGGCGTCAGGTCGGCGCTGCCGCCGATGGTGTTCTGCAATTCGCCATTGATCACCTCCAGCGCTTTTTCCGACATCTTGCGCGTACCGGCGGCGGGCTTTTCGGCGGACAGCTTGGCCTTCAGGTCGATCAGCGCCTCGGACAAAGAGGCCGGGATCACGTCGTTGATCGTGTCGTCGAATTCCTTTGCGCGCTTGCTGGCGGCTTTGCGCGCCGTCCAGGCGTCATAGTCTTTCGCGCCGGTCTGGCCGATGGCGCGCCACTGGTTCAACACATCGTCGGGCACGATGAAAGGCTCGAACTCCCAGGCCAGTTCCTTGCGCGCGGCGGCGACCACTTCGGCGCCCGGCGCATCGCTGTGCGCCTTCTGGGTGCCCTGGCGGCCGGTGAGGCCGAAGCCGATGATGGTGCGGCAGGCGATCATCACCGGCTTGTCGGCGCTCTGTGCCTTTTCCAACGCGCGGAAAATGTCGGCGGCGTCATGGCCGTCGCACGAGTCCACGATCCAGCCTTCGGACTTGAAGCGCTCCAGCTGGTCGGTGCAGGACGACAGTGACAGCGCGCCGTCGATGGTGATGTTGTTGTTGTCCCACAGCACGATCAGGTTGGAGAGCTTGAGATTGCCGGCCAGGCCGATGGCCTCGTGGCTGATGCCTTCCATCAGGTCGCCGTCGCTGGCGATGACATAGGTCTTGTGATTGACCAGCTCGTCGCCGAAGCGGGCGTTCAAGATGCGTTCGGCCAGCGCCATGCCCACGGCATTGGCGATGCCCTGGCCCAGCGGGCCGGTGGTGGTCTCGATGCCAGGCAGGTGGCCATATTCGGGATGGCCGGCGGTGGGGCTGCCGACTTTGCGGAAATGCTTGAGGTCTTCGATTGTGACCTTGGGATAGCCGTTCAGCCACAGCAGCGAATAGAGCAGCATCGAACCATGGCCGGCCGACAGCACGAAGCGGTCGCGGTCGGGCCATGCCGGCTGGGCGGCGTTGAATTTCAGGAAGCGCTGGAAGAGGACGGTGGCGACATCGGCCATGCCCAAAGGCAGGCCGGGATGGCCCGATTTGGCGGTTTCCACCCCATCCATGGAAAGGGCCCGGATGGCGTTGGCGAGGCGGCGGGTATGGGCCTGATCGGGCAGGGTCATTTGGTGTTCCCGGCGTGGGTGGTGGGTGGCTTTAGCGAGGGGGCGGCGCCCCCGTCAATGGCCGGGGCATGCCCTTAACGCGTATCGGTTGACCCAATTTCCCAACCCTTTGCTGCAGGTTCGAAATTCGCAACCATTTGCGGATTGCGGAATCGGGACAGGGCGGCCTAAGGTCTTGGGGCAATTTGAGAATGAGGCAGGCATGAGCCGGTTGGATTTGGCCGCCCAGCGTTTCCAGGCCGCCCTGGAAAGCCTCGAAAACGCGGCCGGATCGGTGGGCGAAAGCCTGGATACCGCCGCCAAGCTGCCTGAGCGGGTGGCGGAACTCGAAGCCGAGCGCGAACAGCTGCTGGCCAAGATTGCGGAACTCGAAGACGAAATCGGCGCGCTGTCCGGCCTGACCGAGGAAGTCGAAGGACGCCTGGATGGCGCCATCGGCGAAATCCGCGCCGCCTTGGCCCGCTAGGAGAAACCCGATGCCACTGGTCAATGTCATGGTCAACAGCCGCGCCTACACCATCGCGTGTGACGAAGGCGAAGAAGAACATCTCAAGGAACTGGCCGCCCATGTCGACGCCAAGGCGCGCGAAGTGCTGGGTTCCGTCGGCCAGGTCGGCGATGCCAGGCTGCTGCTGATGGCGGCGCTGCTGATCGCCGATGAACATCACGACATGTCCGGCAAGGTCGGCGCCGGCGCCGAAAGCGAGAAGCAAAGCCTGCATTTGCGCGCCGAAGCCGCCGAAAGCGCCGCCGCTGATGTGCTGGAAGGCGCCGCAAAGCGGCTGGAAGACATTGCAGCAAGGCTGGCGCACGCCTAAGTTAGAGGCGGACGGTCACTGTCTCGCGCGTCAGGTTGCGATGCCCAGGGGCCTTAATTGTACTCATCGGGAGTTGTCCCTGCCTGGGATCGTGGTCCCGGGCACACGACGCCCACCTGCACTTGCAGGCCCATGAGATCCGATACCAACGGCAAGTACGGTACCGTCCGCTTTGTTTTCCGGTAAACCAGATCTGAGACGGGCGGCCCGGGCGCGGCGCAAGGCGCTGGCGCGCGAGGATTTCGCGCTGGCCATCACCCCCTATGCTGAAGACCTGGCGCTAAAGCCCGGCACCATCGTGGGCGGCTATCATGCCCATCATGACGAAGCCGACCCGGCGCTATTGCTCGCGCGGCTGGTGGAGATGGGCTGCGCCATCGCCTTTCCCCGCGTCATCAAGGACCAGCCGCTGGAATTTCATCATGTGCCCGACGGGGAAGTGTTGGAGCACGGCAGTTTTGGCATTCCCGAGCCGCTGTCCCATTGGCCGCGTGCGGTGCCCGATGTGCTGCTGGTGCCGCTGCTGGCCTTTGATGCCCAAGGCCACCGGCTGGGTTATGGCGGCGGCTTTTACGACCGCACCCTGGCGGCCTTGAAGGTGCCCGCCATCGGCATCGCCTATGCCGGGCAGGAGGCGGATTCGATTCCGCATGAGACGCATGATAGGACCCTCGACATGGTCCTTACCGAGCAGGGCATCAGGCGTTTTCGATGAACATTCTTTTTCTGGGCGACATTATCGGCAAGCCGGGGCGCGACGCGCTGTATGCGCAGCTGCCGCGCCTGCGCCAATCCCTGAAGCTCGATCTGGTCATCGCCAATGGCGAGAATGCCGCCGGCGGGTTCGGCATCACCCGCGCCATCGCCGAGGAATTCTTCGGCATCGGGGTGGACGTTATCTCCACCGGCAATCACTGGGCCGACCAGAAAGAGATATTCACCTATATCGATATCGAGGATCGCATCCTGCGGCCCGCCAATTACCCTGCGGGCACGCCGGGTCGCGGCGCCAACCTGTATCAGACGCCGGCCGGCAGCGTGCTGGTGATCAATGCCATGGGCCGGGTGTTCATGGACGCGCTGGACGATCCCTTTGCCGCGGTTGACCGCGAACTCAACGCCTGCCCCCTGGGTGAAGGCGCCGACGCCATCGTGGTGGACATGCATTGCGAGGCGACATCCGAGAAGATGGCGATGGGCCATTTCTGCGACGGCCGCGCCAGTTTTGTTGTCGGTACGCATCAGCATGTCCCCACCGCCGATGCGCAGATCCTGCCTGGCGGTACCGCTTATCAGACCGATGCCGGCGCCTGCGCCGATTACGATTCGGTGATCGGCATGGACAAGGCCGAGCCGCTGCAGCGCTTCACCCGCAAGATTTCCTCCCAGCGTTTCACCCCTGCCACCGGTCCCGCCACCCTGTGCGGCGTGTTCGTGACGACGGGCCCCAAGGGACTTGCGACGCGCATCGAGCCTGTGCGCGTGGGCGGACGGTTGAAACAGACGCTGCCGGAGCTTTAGACGCGGTTGAAAAACCGCACCCGGGTGCCGATGTCCCGGTTGCAGCTTTTGCGGTGCCCTGATGTTGCCAGCTTTATTTGTCTCGCATGGGGCGCCCACCCTGCCATTTGACGACGTGCCGGCGCGCGATTTTTTGCGCGGGTTGGGACAGACGCTTGGCAAGCCGCGCGCCATTGTGATCGCTTCGGCACACTGGGATACCGATATGCCAGAGGCCACTGCCGTCCCCATCAACGACACGATCCATGACTTTGGCGGCTTCCCGCAGGCGCTCTACGACATCCGCTATCCGGCGCCCGGGGACGCGCTGCTGGCGCGCGAGATCACCGCCCTGACCGGCGGCAAGGTGGATACCGTACGGGGTCTGGATCACGGCGCCTGGGTGCCGCTGATGCTGATGTATCCGCAGGCCGATGTGCCGGTGGTGCAGCTTTCGGTGCAAAGCCACAAAGGTGCCGGCCATCACATCGCGCTGGGTCGCAGCCTCGCGAAATTGCGCGACGACAATGTTCTGGTGATGGGATCGGGTGGCTTCGTTCACAATCTGCGCCGCATTGCACCGCCGGGCGCGCCCGAACCGGACTGGTCGCGGCAATTCTCGGAGTGGATGCACGAAAAGCTGATGGCGGGCGATGCGGCGGCACTGGCCGACTATCGCACCCGGGCGCTGCACGCGGTTCAGGCCCAGCCCACCGAGGACCATTTCATGCCGCTGTTCGTCGCGCTGGGCGCCGGCGGCAAGGCCGAGCGGCTGCACAACAGCGCCACCTTCGGATCGTTGCGCATGGATGCCTATAGCTTCGCCTAGTTTCGCCGCACGCCGATATTGGGCGCGGGGCGCTTGGGTTCCCGAAGTCTTGCCGCTTTTTGCTCTTCGATCTTTTGCCAGGCATCGGCGCGCCGATGGTTCTCGGCCTTTGCCTGTTCCAACACGCAACGTGCCACGGCACCTGGTCCGTCGCCGAGCGGACAGACGGCGGGTGCATAGTGACTCTCGGCATACTGCTCCTGCCAAAGCGCTTCGTCCTTGGCGTGGCTGCGCGGCGGGGTTGCTAAATCACGGTCGTCTCTTTTCGCCATGCCTTCGCCGGGTTTGGGGCAATGGGCGCGTTCGTCCGGCGTCAGGTTGGCGTAATGTTCCGGCGCGCAGCCGAACAGCGAGCGGCCAAAGCCGGCGATGCCGCCGGGCGGTGCCAGCGGCGCGATCATGACGGGCGGGACAGAGGGGGGCGGCGGCACGATGGGCGGCGCGGTGCTGAGTGGCGCTGGCGCGCTTGCATCAATGGTGGTCGGCTTGGGCGGCGCAATCGGCGGCAATAGCAGGAGCGTTTCACGCTCGATCGCCGGCCGCACCAGCGGCGACGGTGTCAGCAACACCAGAAGCAGGAATGCGGCTTGCACCAGCAGCGCCAGCACCGCACCACTCGCGCGGCGGCGCCAGGTTGCGCGTGGCATTGGACGTTGCGTCAGCCTGTCCAGCAAAGCCAAAGCTCGCGCTTACCGCGCGGTCAGACTATAGCGGCCGCGCGCGTTAGGAAGCGCCTTTATCGCGGAACATAGGCCGCCCCGCCGGCCTGCTGGCGGGCCAGGTCCTTGTTGAAGGCCGCTTCCGCCTTCTGCACCATGTCAGGCAATTCCTTGGCGTCGATGAAGGGATTGGGCGCGCCGGGTTTCACCCTGGCCAGCTTCTCTTCCATGTGGAACTGCCCGCCATGCGGCGCCAGGAAGATATCGGCGTCCATCTTCTTGAGCCGCGCGAAGCTGGCGCGATAGTCGGACACGATGGTGGGATAGGCCAGCTTGCCGGCGATGGGGTTGCCCGCCACGCTGATGGAGCAGAAGAACATCACCTTGTGCGTCACGCCCGCCTCCACCAGCGGCATGGTCCAGGTGGTGCAGCCCCTGGTGTGGCCGGGCATGACATTGGCCGTCAGGGTGACGCCGCCCAGGCTGATGGTATCACCATCCTTCACCTTGCGGTTGACCTTGATCGGTGCGGTGTCGATCTGCGCGGAGGGGCCATAAGGGATATGGCCGCTTTCCAGGAAGGGCGCGTCGCCGGTGCTGGCGATGAATTTCGCGCCCGTGTCGGCTTTCAGTTTCGCCAGCCCGCCGGAATGATCGAAATGGGCGTGGCTGTTGAGGAGGTATTTCACGTCCGACAGCTTGAAGCCCAGCGCCTGGATGTTCTTCTCGATGAAGGGCACCGATTCCGGCAAGCCGCCATCGGTCAGGATGTGGCCCTTGGGCGTCACGATCAGGAACGCGCTGACCCCCGCCATGCCGACATAATAGATGTTGCCGATCACATGGAACGGCTTTTGCGGCACGCTCCATTCGGCGCGCTCCTTGACGAAAGGCAGTTCGGCATATGCCGGGGTTGCCAGGATCAGGGCGGCGGCAGCTGCGATAAATGACTTCATGAATTCACGGGTCCTGCTTTGACAGCTTTCCATCCTGCCACGACAAAGGCGATCAGCACCACGCCTTGCACCGCGCCGAACACCGGGCCTGCGGGCGGGATGCTGGGCGCCAGGGCATGCAGCGCCGGGATCTTGATGAAGGACTGGATCACCAGCACGAAGACATTGAGATACAGGGCCAGGGTGGCGGTGATCACATAGACAGGGCGCCAGCGCCCGGCCAGGTGGCGTCCATAGATGGCGAACAGCGCCACGGCCAGGATGATCAGCGAGATGGCGCCGATGACCATGGCAGGGGTGATGCTGGCATTCTTGAACAGGAAGCCGGTGACGCTGACCATCACCGTCAGGCCCAGGAAAATGCCGGTCAGGGTAACGGGGGTGCGGCCCTTCACCATGGCGGCCAGTACCGGCAGGCCGGTGGCGATGGCGGCCAGGCAAATGGCGAGATGAACAAGTGTAAGCGGATCCGTGGCGAGCTGGGTCATGGCGGCTCCTTGGAAATGGGACGGTTTAAAATGGCGGCTATCCTGCCCGGGGGCCGGCGGGCTTGAAAAGAGGGGCCGGACGCGCGTATTTCACCGGCCAACAGGGAAAAGACCAGATGGCCGGCCATAGTCAGTTCAAGAACATCATGTTCCGCAAGGGCAAGCAGGACAAGGAGCGCTCCAAGCTCTTTGCCAAGCTCTCCCGCGAAATCACCGTGGCGGCCAAGTCGGGCCTGCCCGATCCGGCGCACAATCCGCGCCTGCGCACCGCCATCATCGCCGCCAAGCAGGAATCTGTCCCCAAGGACAATATCGCCCGCGCCATCGCCAAGGCGACCGGCGGCGATGCCGAGAATTATGACGAGATCCGCTATGAGGGCCGCGGCCCCGGCGGCACCGCCATTATCGTCGAGACCATGACCGACAACCGCAACCGCACCAGCGCCGACGTGCGCGCCGCTTTCTCCAAGTATGGCGGGTCGATGGGCGAAACCGGCTCGGTCAGTTTCATGTTCGACCATGTCGGCGTGATCTCCTATCCCGCCGACAAGGGCAGCGAGGACGCGATGCTGGAAGCCGCCCTGGAATGCGGCGCCAACGAATGCGTCTCTACCGCCGAAGGCCATGAATTCCTCACCGGCATGGAAGATTTCGCCACCGTGCGCGATGCGCTGGAGGCCAGGCTGGGTGCGCCCGCCAGCGCCGCCATCATCTGGCGGCCCCAGAACACCGTGGCGGTGCCCGATGACGCGGGCGAGACCCTGATGAAGCTGATCGAGGTCCTGGACGACCACGACGATGTGCAGAACGTCTATGGCAATTACGAATTCAGCGACGCCCTCATGGCGAAGCTTTCCGGTTAAGGGGCGCGGTCCTTTTGGGCCGTGAGTTCGTCGCGCGTGCTCACGGGCGTTAAGCCCGCTCCGCGCGACGCTCCTGCTCACGTCCCAAAATCCCTCGCGCCGTGGCGCACGGCTGGGTGATTGCGCGTCATTTCTTGACGTTGCGTAACAATCGCGCTCACACTGCGTCCGGGGAAATCATCCGGGGCCTGTCATGAAAATCACCTTTGCGATCGCATCTGCTGTTTTGATCCTGTCCGCGGGTGCGGCGTCCGCCCAGCGCGGCGGCGACACCATTCCCATGCGGGATGGCAGCACCATCGTCACGGTCGGCGGCGGCTGTGTGGTGCAGTATGGCGCGCGCGGCCAGCGCATCAACAATGCCAATCGCTGCAATGACGACGATATGCGCCGTGCCGACCAGATCATGTCCGGCGGCGGCGGTTACGGCGGCGGCTATGGCGGGGGGCAGGGCTTTGGCGGCGGTGCGCCGGGCGGTTCCTGGGCGCAGTCCTGCCGCGGCGGCGGCATGCGCGGCGACGTCTTCCATGCCGAATGCCGCACGGCCGACGGACGCATGAATTCCACCGTCCTGGACATGCGCAATTGCCCGTCCAACCAGGCGGAAAACCGCAACGGCTCGCTGGTCTGCCGCTAGGGCGGATATTGCCATTCCATGGCCATGCTGCCGCCCTATAGTGGCGGCATGGAACACATGTCTCCCCTGATCGGCGTCCTGGTCATCGGCATCGGGCTGGCCTTCCTGCTGGGCACCCTGGTGCAGCGTTTCGGCCTGCCGCCGCTGGTGGGTTACCTGCTGGCCGGCGTGGTGCTGGGGCCGTTCAGTCCGGGCCTGGTGATCGACCAGAAGCTGACCCTGGAGATGGCCGATATCGGCGTGGTCCTGCTGATGTTCGGCGTCGGCCTGCATTTCAAGCCGCACGACCTGATGGCGGTTAAAGGCACCGCTGCTCCCGGCGCAATATTGCAGATGGTCGCCGTGACGGGGCTGGGGCTCTGTGCCGGTCTCGCCTTCGGCTGGAACTGGGGGCAGGGTCTGGTGTTCGGCATTTCGCTGTCGGTCGCCTCCACCGTCGTGGTGATGCGCGCCTTGCAGGACCGGCGGCTGGTGGAAAGCGACCGCGGCCGCATCGCCATCGGCTGGCTGGTGGTGCAGGACCTGCTCACCGTGCTGGTGCTGGTGGTGCTGCCGCCGCTGGCCAACCTGCTCAAGGGCGGCGCGGTGGATCCGCAGATCCTGGTGCGCGAACTGGCCTGGACCTTCGGCAAGCTGGGCCTGTTCGCGGTTCTGATGCTGGTGGTCGGCCGGCGCGTGATACCGGCGATCCTGCACTATATCGCCCATACCGGCTCCCGGGAGCTGTTCCGCCTGGCGGTGCTGTCGGTGGCGCTGGGCGTGGCGTTCAGCGCCGCCTTCCTGTTCGGCGTCTCCATCGCGCTGGGCGCCTTCTTCGGCGGCATGATCCTGGCGGGCTCCCCTTTGTCGCAGCGCGCCGCCGAGGAATCCCTGCCGCTGCGCGATGCGTTTGCGGTCCTGTTCTTTGTGTCGGTCGGCATGCTGTTCAACCCCCGCGTGGTGATCGAACAGCCTCTGGCGCTGGGCGCGACTTTTGCCATCGTGCTGGCAGGCGGCGTTCTTTGTTATCTGCTGCTGCGCCTGTTCGGCGTGGGGCGCAGCGGTGCGCTCACCATCGCCGTCTCCCTGGCGCAGATCGGCGAATTCTCCTTCATCCTGGCCGATCTGGGCGTGCGATTGGGCCTGATGAGCGAAGATGCGCGCGCCCTAGTACTGGGCGCTTCCATCCTGTCCATCTTCCTGAACCCGTTGCTGTTCGGCTGGGCCGTGCGCCACGAAGTGAAGGCCGCGCCCGCGCCTGAACATGCGCCGCGGCCGGCGCCGCTGCTCACGACCCTGAAGGATCACGCCGTGGTGGTGGGCTTTGGCCGCGTCGGCCATGTCATCGCCGCGGGCCTGAAGGACCGCATGCCGCTGCTGGTGGTGGAGGAAGGCGTGGTGGGCGATCCGGATGTCGAGCATATTCGGGGCAATGGCGCGCGCGCCGATGTGCTGGGGGCGACCAATCTGGCGGCGGCGCGGCTGCTGTTCGTCGCCATCCCCCAGGCCTTCGAGGCCGGCCAGATCGTGCAGCAGGCCCGCCGGATAAACCCGAACCTGACCATCATCGCCCGGGGCCATTACGACGCCGAGGTCGATCACCTGCTGACCCTGGGCGCCAGCCAGGTGGTGATGGGCGAGCGGGAAATCGCCCTGGCCATGCTGGATTTCGCCAAGAATCCGAGAGGGCCCCAGTAGGCGGCGGCCGAACATAAAGGGTACAAACGGCCCATGACCCTGTCGATTCGCATCCTTGGCCTGGACCCGGGCCTGGCCCAGATGGGCTGGGGCGTGATCGATGTATCGGGTTCGCGCCTTTCCCATGTCGCCCATGGCGTGATCGCCACCAAGCCGGCCGCCGGGCTGGGGGTGCGGCTGATGACCCTGCACCGCGAATTGGCGGCGATCATCGCCCAGCATTTGCCGGCGGCTATCGCCGTCGAACAGGCCTTTGTCGCCCGCGACCCCCAGGCCGCGCTGAAGCTGGGCCATGCCCGCGCCGTGGCGCTGCTGGCGGCGGCGCAAGCCGGGCTTGAGATCGCCGAATATGCCCCCAACCACATCAAGAAGAGCGTGGTGGGCGCCGGGCATGCCGGCAAGGAACAGGTGCAGTTCATGGTCAAGCGGTTGCTGCCGGCCTGCGGCGTGACCCAAGCCGATGCCGCCGATGCCCTGGCCTGCGCCATCGCCCATGCCCATCTGTCGACGACACGCGCGCGTATCGTGGTGGCATCGTGATCGGGAAACTGACCGGCATCGTGGATTCCATCACCGATGATACGATGATCCTGGACGTGAACGGTGTCGGCTATCTGGTGCAGTGCCCGGCTTCGACTTTGTCGCGATTGTCGGTGGGCGCGCCCGCCAGCTTGATGATCGAGATGAAAGTCAGCGACGATGCCATCAAGCTGTACGGCTTTGGCAGCGCCGAGGAACGCGAATGGTTTCGCCTGTTGCAGACGGTGCAGAATGTCGGCGGCAAGGTGGCGCTGGCGGTGCTGTCCACGCTGTCGCCGCGCGATTTGCAGCGCGCGCTGGCGCTGGGCGACAAGGCGATGATCGGCCGCGCCCCTGGCGTGGGCCCCAAGCTGGCGCTGCGTATCGCCACCGAACTGAAAGACAAGGCGCCGTCCATGATGCTGGGCGCTGAAGACGGCGGTGCTGTTACACGCGCGCCGCGCGGCCCGGAAAGTGAAGCGGTGTCGGCGCTGGTGCATCTGGGCTACAGCGATGTGCGCGCCGCCGAAGCGGTGGCGCGCGCGGTGCAGGCGCTGGGCGAAGAAACCGAAACTGGCGCCCTGATCCGTGAAGCGTTGAAGGGCATGGCACGATGAGTGAAAAACGCATCGTCGCCCCCGAACGCAGTGAAGACGACACGCTGGAAGCCTCCCTGCGCCCCAAGCGGCTGGCCGATTTCGTGGGCCAGCAACAGGCGCGGGAAAATCTTTCCATCTTCATCGATGCCGCCAAGGCGCGCGCCGAAGCGCTGGATCATGTGCTGTTTCACGGCCCGCCCGGTCTGGGCAAGACGACGTTGGCGCAGATCGTGGCGCGCGAGCTGGGCGTGAATTTCCGCTCCACATCCGGGCCGGTGCTGGCCAAGGCCGGCGATCTTGCCGCCATTCTGACGAACCTGGAACCGCGCGACGTTCTGTTCATCGATGAAATCCATCGCCTCAATCCGGCGGTGGAGGAAATCCTCTATCCCGCGATGGAGGATTACGAACTCGATCTGGTGATCGGCGAGGGGCCTTCGGCGCGCTCGGTGAAAATCCAGCTGGCGCCTTTCACGCTGGTTGGCGCCACCACCCGTTCCGGCCTGATCACCACGCCGCTGCGCGATCGTTTCGGCATTCCGGTGCGGCTGAATTTCTATACCCCCGATGAACTGCTTTCGATCGTCGAGCGCGGCGCCAAGGTGCTGGGCTTCAACCTGACCCGCGATGGGGCGCGCGAGATCGCGGCCCGTTCGCGCGGCACGCCGCGCATCGCCGGGCGCCTGCTCAAGCGGGTGCGCGACTTCGCCGCCGTCGCCAAGCATACCAGCGTGGACGCCAAGACCGCCGATGCCGCACTGACAAGGCTGGAAGTGGATGCCAAGGGGCTCGATGCCTTCGACCGCCGCTATCTGACCCTGATTGCCGAGAATTTCAGCGGCGGCCCAGTGGGCATCGAAACCATCGCCGCCGCGCTGGGCGAGGCGCGCGACGCCATCGAGGATATTGTCGAGCCTTACCTGATGCAGCAGGGGCTGGTGCAGCGGACCCCTCGCGGCCGCATGCTGACCAAAGCCGCGTTTGATCATCTGGGGTTAACTTTGCCCGCCCAATCTGCCGCCCAGACCAGCCTTTTCACGGGCGACGAGGATGACTGATTTGAAAGGCCCCTCTGTAAAGGGTTTGGGGACGTTCGACGGCAAGACGCACATCCTGCCAATCGCCGTCTATTACGAGGATACCGACCTGTCGGGCGTGGTCTATCACGCCAATTACCTGCGCTACATGGAGCGTGGCCGCACCGAATTCTTCCGCCTGGCCGGTATTTCCCGCGCCAACCTGGATGACGAAGAGCCTTCAGCCTGGGCCCTGCGCCGCATTGCCGTGGAATATCACCGTCCGGCCAGGCTTGACGACCAGATCGCGGTCCATTCGGTGCTGACCGGCATGTCCGGGGCGCGGATCAACGTGGTGCAAAAGATCTTCTGTGGCGAAATGCTGCTGGTCGAAGGACGGATCGAAGCCTGCATGATCACGTTAACGGGGAAGTTATGCCGGTTGCCCAAAAACGTGCTCGAGACTCTTGCACCATACGTAACCGCAGAAGAAACTTGAGAATAATCGTCATATTCCGGCCACCATCCCGGGCCATGAACCTGTCATAGTCCGTTGGCGCCAAAAGGTTTTTCCATGATCAAGCAGATCGTCGCCGCTTTCCTGATTCTGGTTGCCGCCCCAACCATGGCGCTGGCACAGGGCGTCCAGAGCGCCCCCATCGCGGCCCCGGTCGGCGCTGCGGCCGAGTCCCAGTCCCTTGCGCCGCCGCCCGGCGTCGCTGCCAGCAACGGATCGGCGACGGACGTGCTGGGCAGCTTCTCCATCGTTTCGATGTTCATCCGCGCCGACATCATCGTGAAGGCGGTGATGGTCCTTTTGCTGGTGGCCTCGCTATGGTCCTGGACCATCATCTTCAACAAGCTGGTCACGCTCTCAAACCTCAAGCGCAAGGCGCGGCGGTTCGAGAAGCTGTTCTGGTCCGGCCAGTCGCTGGACGAACTGTACCAGCAGTACGCCGCCCGCAATGATCATCCCCTGGCCGCCATGTTCATCGCAGGCTTGCGCGAATGGCGCCGCGCCTTTGAAGGCGCCAACCCCTTGCGCGAATCCATGATCGGCGGCGTGAAGGAGCGCATCGACAAGGCGATGAGCGTCACCATCCTGCGCGAGGTGGACGGCATCGAAAAGAATCTGGGCATGCTGGCCACCATCGGCTCGGTCTCGCCTTTCGTCGGCCTGTTCGGCACGGTGTGGGGCATCATGAACAGCTTCTCGGCCATCGCCGCGCGCCATGACACGACATTGGCCGTGGTGGCGCCTGGCATCGCCGAAGCCCTGTTTGCCACCGCCATGGGCCTGCTCGCCGCCATTCCCGCGGTCATCTTCTACAACCGCTTCGTGGCCGAGATCGGCCGGTACGTGAATCAGCTCGACGCCTTCGCGGACGAGTTCTCCGCCATCCTGTCGCGCCAGCTCGACGATAAGGTCCGCTGATGGCTGGTGGTATCCAGCATACCTCTTCGCGCGGACGCGGCCGGATGCGCCGGCGCGTCATGGCGGAAATCAATGTCACGCCCTTTGTGGACGTGATGCTGGTGCTGCTTATCGTGTTCATGGTCACCGCGCCGCTGCTCACGGTGGGCGTGCCGGTGGACCTGCCCAAGACCAAGGCGCCGGCGCTGGGCCAGGACCGCGAGCCCTTGTCCATCACGGTGCGGCGCGATGGCGCCATCTTCCTGCAGAAGGAGCAGGTGCCCGAAGCCGCCCTGGTCGACAAGCTCACCGCCATCGCCTCCAACGGCTACAACCAGCGCATCTTCGTGCGCGGCGATACCCAGGCCAATTACGGCAAGGTGATGGAAGTGATGGGCATCCTCGCCGCCAGCGGTTTCACCCATATCGGACTGGTTACCGATGTCGCAAAGCCCAAGCCCGACGCGCCGTAAGGTGGCGGCGCAAGTCCCCATGCGGCGTTTGCGCCCCACCACGGCGCGTGGGCCCAGCTACAGCATCGTGGGTTCGCTGCTGTTCCATGGCCTGATCCTGGCCACCGCGCTGATCACCTTTCACCGCAGCTTCGACACGCCCGAAGACAGCCATGTCGTGCCGGTGGACCTGGTGACCATCGCCGATACGACCAATGTTGCCGCCCAGGCCCCGCCCAGGCCGGAGCCGGAAAAGATGGACATGCCCCCGCCGCCGGCGATGGAAGCGCCCCCCGAGCCCACCATGCAGGAAGTCGAGCCCGCGCCGGAGCCGCCGGTGCCCGATTTCAAGATCGCCAAGGAAAAGCCGGTGCCGGTGGAAAAGCCCCAGCCCACCAAGAAGCAGATGGCGCAGGACTTTAATGCCTTGCTCAACAAGCTGACCGCGCCGGAAAAGCCGGTGAAGACCGCCAAGGCCGGCCCGCGTGTGATCCAGGGCATCGGCGCGGGCAATCAGATGACGGCCGACATCGCGGACGCGCTCAAGAGCCAGATCTATCGCTGCTGGTCGCCGCCCACCGGCGCGCCCGACGCGCGCGACCTGATTGTGGACTACGACCTGTCCCTGAACCCCGACGGCTCGGTGGGACGCTTGCAGATGACGCCAGGTACGGCGGCGCAGGCCGCCGGCAATGGTTATACCCGCGCCGCCGCGGAAGCGGCCAGCCGCGCCATCTATCAGTGCCAGCCTTACCGGCTGCCGCCGGACCGCTATGCTTTGTGGCGGGAAATCAATCCCTTGCGCTTTGATCCGCGCCAGATGATGGGCCAATAGGGTAGAAAGTTATCGTGGAACCATCAGGGCCTTGCCATGTTGGAGCCATGTTACTGACGTTCAATATTCGCTGGAGAACAGCATGAAGAAATTTCTGGTTCTGTTTGCCGCGTTGGCGGCCCTTTGGACGGCCCCCGCATACGCCGCGCTGCAGGTGGACGTGACCCAGGGCAACGCCCAGCCCTTGCCCATCGCCATTCCCGATTTCCTGGGCGACCCCCAGGTGGGCGCCAATGTCGCCGGCGTGGTACGCGCCGACCTGGAACGCTCCGGCCTGTTCCGTCCTCTGGACCCGCGCGGCTTTGCCGAGCACGTCACCAACATCAATGCCGTGCCCAACTTCGCCAGCTGGCGCGCCATCACCGCTCAAGGGCTGGTGACGGGCCAGGTGACCCAGCAGCCCGACGGAAGGTTGCGCGTGGATTTCCGCCTGTGGGACGTTTTCGGTCAAAGCCAGATGCTGGGGCTGCAATTCTTCACCACGCCCGAGAACTGGCGGCGCATCGCCCATATGGTGTCGGACGCCATTTATGAGCGCATCACGGGCGAAAAAGGCTATTTCGATACCCGCATCGTCTTCATTTCGGAGAGCGGGCCCGCCATCAAGCGGGTCAAGCGGCTGGCGATCATGGACGAGGATGGCGCCAATCCTATCTTCCTGACCCGCGGCGATTATATGGTGCTGACGCCCCGCTTCAATCCGACCGCGCAGATGATCGCCTACATGTCCTATATCGGGGGCAAGCCGCGCGTGTACCTGTTCGACATCGAAACCGGCAAGCAGGAGCGGCTGGGCGATTTCCCCAACATGACCTTCTCGCCCCGCTTTTCGCCCGATGGCAACATGGTGGCGCTGACCCTGGAGACCGGCGGCAATTCCGACGTCTATGTGATGGATCTGCGCAGCCGCGCCATGCGCCGGCTGACGACCGATCCGGGCATCGACACCGCCCCCAGCTTTTCGCCCGACGGCAAGCAGATCGTCTTTGAATCGGACCGCGGCGGCGGCCAGCAGATCTATGTGATGAATGTGGACGGTTCGGGCCAGCGCCGCATCAGCTTCGGCCAGGGCGCCAACGGCACGCCGGTCTGGTCGCCGCGCGGCGACCTGATCGCCTTTACCCGCCGCCAGGGGGTCCAGTTCAGCATCGGGGTGATGCGCGCTGACGGTTCGGGCGAACGGATTATCACCAACGGGGGCCGCGACGAGGGCCCCACCTGGGCGCCAAATGGCCGGGTCCTGATGTTCGGCCGGGAGGCTCCCGGCGGCCGCGGCTCCTCCATCTGGTCGGTGGATGTGACCGGGCGCAACGAGCGGCGGGTGCTGACCCCCGGTTCGGCCTCAGATCCGGCCTGGTCACCCTTGATCCAGTAGGGGAGTTTTCCTAGGATTGGTCTAATTTCGAACGCAATTTTTGGTTCTTTTGCCCACTTAATGCGTTTCTCGATTCAGGTGCGTCTTTATTCTTAAAGCGTTGTCGCCGTCGCACCGCGGTCTCGCTGCCAGGAGATTCCAGTCATGACGTCATTTTCCCGTTCTCTGAAATTTGCCTGCCTGTCGGCGGCCCTCATTCTGGGCGCCTGCACGCACAAGCAGGAAGCCGTGAACACTGCTCCGCCGCCGGCCCCGCCGCCGGCCCCGATGTCCGCCCCGGTCACCTCCTCGATCCTGCCCGGCAGCGCCGAGGACTTCCGCGTCAATGTCGGCGACACCGTCCATTTCGGCTACAACGAATACAGCATTCAGGACACCGACAAGGGCATTCTGGGCCGTCAGGCCGCCTGGCTCGCCAAGTATCCGTCGGTTCGCGTCTCGGTTGAAGGTCATGCCGACGAACGCGGCACCCGCGAATACAACCTGGCGCTGGGTGCCCGCCGCGCCAATGCGGTGAAGGAGTATCTGGTCAGCCAGGGCGTCTCCACCGGCCGCGTCGAAACCATCTCTTACGGCAAAGAACGTCCGGTCTGCACCGAGTCGAATGAGGGTTGCTGGGCGCAGAACCGCCGCGGCGTTACCGTCATCACCGGCGGTGCCAATTCGTAACTTGCGTTAGTTGCGCAAGGGGGGCGTGGGATTACTCCCGCGCCCCTTTTTGCTTTTAGAGGTCTTTTGTCATGATCCAGCGCATCGCGGTTTCGGTTCTGGCGCTTTCACTCTTCTGCGCCCCTGCCAGCGCCCAGCTGTTCGGTCCCAGCGACGAGGAAAAGGCGCGCGAAGCCTTCCAGACCAACGGGGTGCGCGAGCTGCAGGACACCGCCCAGCAGCAGGATGCCCGTATCAAGACGCTCGAGGACAAGGTCCAGGGCCTCACCCAGAGCCTTACCCAGGCCACCGGCACCAATGAAGAACTGACTCACCAGATCCAGATCCAGAACGACAAGATCGACAAGATGCAGAAGGATTTTGCCTATCGGCTCTGCACCCTGTCGGCGCAGCAGCTGGGCGCGGGCGATTCCATAAACTGCGCCGCAGCCGGCACGCAATCGGCCGGCCAGCCCGCGATGGCGCCGCAGCCTTATTCCCAGATGCGTCCCGGTGATCCCCTGCCGCCGATTGGTGCTGGCCCGGGCACCATCGACGCCAGCGGCAATGGCGGCGGCTTCAATGCCGCGCCCGACGCCCCCCCTTCCAATTTTTCAGGTCGCGGCCGTCCGCCCGGCACCCTGGGCACCCTGCCGTCGGGTCCCGGCGATGGCGCGCCGCTGAACGGCTCGCTGGCGCCGCCGCCCAACACAGCCCAGTACGACCAGGCGATGAATTTGATGGGTCGGGCCCAGTATGACGAAGCCTCGGCGGCGTTTCGCGCCTATGCCGACGCCAATCCCGGCGATACCGACCTGTCGCCACAGGCCATCTACTGGGTGGCGAACATAAGCTTCATCCGCCAGGACTATGCCCCCGCGGCGCGCACCTTCGCCGAGGTGATCAAGAAATACCCCAAGTCAACGCGCGCGCCTGACGCTATGCTCAAGCTGGCACAGTCCTTCATGGGCATGGGCCAGAAATCGGAAGGCTGCACCACGCTTGGCCTCATCAAGTCGAAATATCCGAACGCCAGCCCGCAAACCCTCGCCCAGGCCGCGAACCTCCGCAAAACGGCCTGCAGCAAGTAAGTTAAGCGATGCTTTCGCTGCCGCGATGGCGGGCCATGATGGCGCCATCGCTGTTGCCGTATCGGGCGGCAGCGACTCCCTGGCCCTGATGCATCTGCTGCGCGCTTTTGCAGAGCAGCGCAAATCAACGCCGCCGGTGGTGCTGACGGTGGATCATGGTTTGCGCAAATCGTCCGCCAGGGATGCCAAGCAGGTTGCCGCCTGGGCGAAACAGGCAGGGCTGAAGGCGCAGGTTCTGAAATGGACCGGCGTCAAACCCAAAAGCGGTATCGAAGCGGCGGCGCGAGAGGCGCGCTATCGCCTGTTGGGCGAGTGGATGACCCGGCAGAAGATCACAACCCTCTTGGTGGGTCACACCAGCGACGACCAGGCCGAGACATTCCTGCTGCGCCTGGCGCGTGGCAGCGGGCTGGACGGACTGGCCGCGATGCGCGCGCGCGCGCCCTGGCCGGTGCCGGGTTTTGCGGACCTTGTGGTGGCGCGCCCGCTCCTGATGTTTCGCCGCGCCGAATTGCGCGCCCATCTGAAGGCCCGCGGGCATTCCTGGCTGGATGATCCGATGAACGAGGATATCGCCTTCGACCGGGTGAAAATCCGAAAAGCGCTTGTCGCGCTGGCCGATGCGGGGTTGACGGTGGAGCGCATTGCATCGGCCGCGGCGCATCTGGCCCGCGCCCGCGAAAGCCTGGAGATCGTCACCGACGCGGTGCTGGCGCGCGCGGTGCGAGCAGGCGATGGCGGGGTGCTGCTCGATCCTGCCGTGCTGGCGGCGGCGCCGCGCGAAGTGGGTTTGCGCGCCCTGGCGGCGGTCCTGATGGCGGTTTCCGGCCAGGCATACAGGCCACGATTCGAGTCGCTGGAGCGGCTTTTCGACCAGATCGCAGGCGGCGGGCTGGGCGCCGGCGCGACGCTGCACGGCTGTCACATTCGCCCGGCGGGCAGGCGCGGGAAAGATTTTGGCGGCGGCGCGCTGTGGCTCAGCCCCGAAAGTCCAAGGAAAACGGGGAGTTCCGTCCGCAAGGCCTGACGGCGAGGGTTCATGCTGTGTTGCGGGAGGCCCTCAAAACTCTTAACGTTTTGATGGCTGGCAATGCGCTAAAACCGTCCTATCTATGTAAAGGGCGGGTGCTCGGTTTATCCCGGCAAGTAGAGAAGGACGGCCTTTGAATAACCTGAGAAATCTCGCGCTGTGGATCGTCATCGCGCTGCTGCTGGTTTTCCTGTTCAACCTGTTCCAGGGAACGGGGCCGCACACGGCCACCTCGCCGGTCAGCTATTCCAAGTTCACCGAGCTGGTGGTCCAGAACCAGGTCAAGAAGGTGATGTTCCAGGGCGACGCCGTGAAGGGCGAGATGACCAGCGGTCAGCCCTTCACCACCACCGTCCCCAACAACGACACCACCCTGTGGCCGACCCTGAAGGCCCATAATGTGGACACCGCCGTCACGCCTGCCGATGACGGCATCAATTTCCTCTCCATCCTGGTCAGCTGGGCGCCCATGCTGCTGATCTTCGGCGTGTGGGTGTTCTTCCTGCGCCAGATGCAGTCGGGCGGCGGCAAGGCGATGGGCTTCGGCAAATCGCGCGCCAAACTCCTGACCGAGCGCCAGGGGCGCGTCACGTTCGAAGACGTGGCCGGCGTGGACGAGGCCAAGGACGATCTGAAGGAAATCGTGGACTTCCTGCGCGATCCGCAGAAATTCCAGCGCTTGGGCGGCCGTATCCCCAAGGGCGTGCTGCTGGTCGGCCCGCCGGGCACCGGCAAGACCTTGCTGGCGCGCGCCATCGCGGGCGAAGCCAATGTGCCCTTCTTCACCATTTCGGGTTCGGACTTTGTCGAAATGTTCGTAGGCGTCGGCGCCAGCCGCGTGCGCGACATGTTCGAGCAGGCCAAGAAGAACTCGCCTTGCATCGTCTTCATCGATGAAATCGATGCGGTCGGCCGCCATCGCGGCGCCGGCCTGGGCGGCGGCAATGATGAACGCGAACAGACCCTCAACCAGCTCCTGGTCGAGATGGACGGTTTCGAAGCCAATGAAAGCGTCATCCTGATCGCCGCGACCAACCGTCCCGACGTGCTGGACCCGGCGCTGCTGCGTCCGGGCCGTTTCGACCGCCATGTGGTCGTGCCGAACCCCGACCTAGCCGGCCGCGAGAAGATCCTGCGCGTGCATCTGCGCAAGGTGCCGCTGGCGCCCGATGTGGACCCGCGCACCATCGCGCGCGGCACCCCGGGCTTCTCCGGCGCCGATCTGGCCAATCTGGTCAATGAAGGTGCGTTGCTGGCGGCCCGCCGCGGCAAGCGCGTCGTCACCATGAGCGAGCTGGAAGACGCCAAGGACAAGGTGATGATGGGCGCCGAGCGCCGCTCCATGGCCATGAGCGACGAGGAGAAGAAGCTCACCGCCTTCCATGAAGCCGGCCATGCCATCGTCGCCATCAGCGTTGAAGGCTCCGACCCCATCCACAAGGCCACCATCATCCCGCGCGGCCGCGCGCTGGGCATGGTGATGCGCCTGCCCGAACGCGACGCCCTGTCCCTGACCCGCCAGAAGATGCTGGCGGATTTGGCGGTGGCGTTCGGCGGCCGCCTGGCCGAGGAACTGGTGTTCGGCCATGAGAAGGTCACCACCGGCGCCCAGAGCGACATCGAGCAGGCCACCCGCATGGCCCGCGCCATGGTCACGCGCTTCGGCATGTCCGACAAGCTGGGCCCGATTGCCTATGCCGAGAACCAGGAAGAAGTCTTCCTGGGGCACAGCGTGTCGCGCACCCAGAATATTTCGGAAGCCACGGCCCAGACGATCGATGCGGAAATCCACCGCATCATCGACGAGGCCTATAGCCGCGCCAAGGACATCCTCACCACCCGCCAAGGCGATCTGAACGTGCTGGCGCGCGGGTTGCTGGAATATGAAACCCTGACGGGCGACGAGATCAACGCCCTGCTCAAGGGCATTCCCCCGGTTCGTACCCCGTATGAAGACCCGGTGCTGCCGGCGCGGGGCGAAGGCACTTCGGTGCCGGTGGCGGGCAAGCCCCGTCCTTCCGGTCCCGGCCCGATCATCTCGCCGGAACCGCAGCCGCGATAATGGCAAATTGATACGATCTCATAAGGGCGGTCTCGATGAGGCCGCCCTTGATGTTTGTGACTCTTTGTTTGTGGTTTGGCCGCCGCTTTTCTTCTAAACGGTGCTCCATGAATCGTGCGCCTGCCATCCTCAGCGCCTCCACCAGCCTGCTCGGCATCTGTTTTGTCATCATCACCGGCCTGCGGCTGGCCAACGCCAATGTGCGCTCCTATGCCGACGAGGTGGCATGGGCCGCGGCGGCGCTGCTGTTCGTCGCGGTGGTGCATGCCTATCTCACCATCCGCAACCAGGGCGCGCGTGCCTGGCAGGAGCGGGTTGCGGACAATGCCTTTCTGGGCGGCCTGACGGCGCTGGCGGTGGCCGTCGTGATCGCGGCCATCTCGCTGTGAAAATTCTCGGCATCCTCAACATCACCACCGACAGTTTTTCCGATGGCGGCAGGTATATGGAACCGGGCGCGGCGGTCTTCCACGCCCAGGCGCTGGCGCAATCGGGCGCTGACATCATCGATATCGGCGCGGCATCGTCCAATCCCGATGCGCAAGCGGTAACGGCCGAGATTGAGATCGCGCGCCTGGCCGCGGTGATCCCCCTGTTGCAGCAAAAGGGATTGTCGCTGTCGGTGGACAGTTTCTCGACCTCGGTGCAGCGCTGGGCGCTAGGGCAAGGCGTGGGCATGCTCAACGACATTCACGGCTTTGCCGATGCCGCGCTCTATCCGGATCTGGCCGCGTCCAGCGCAAAGCTGGTCATGATGCACATGGTGCAGGAACGCGGTGTGGCGGTGCGCACCGAGGTGGCGTCATCGGAAATCTTCGATCGCGTCACTGCCTTCTTCGATGCCCGCATCGCCGCGCTGGAAAAGGCCGGCATTGCGCGGGACCGCCTGATCCTGGACCCCGGCATGGGCCAGTTCGTGGGCACCAATCCGGAGAATTCCCTGATCCTGCTGCGCCGCCTGCCCGAACTGAAGGCGCGCTATGGCCTGCCCGTCCTGGTGTCGGTGTCCCGCAAGGGCTTCCTGCGCAAGCTGGTGAACCGCCCCGCGGGGGAGGCCGGCGCCGCCAGCCTGGCCGCCGAATTGTTCGCCGAAGCGCAAGGCGCGGACTATATCCGCACTCATGCCCCAGGACCCCTGAAAGACGGGCTTAAGGTCCTGAAATCGCTGGGCCAGGACCGTTAACCCCCGGCAATGACTTTGTGGTAAAACAGGCCGTTCTTTCCGGACCTTTCCCATGACCCGCAAATATTTCGGCACCGACGGCATCCGAGGCCGCACCAACACCGCCAAGCTCACGCCCGAAGTGGCGATGAAGGCAGGCATGGCGGCCGGGCGCATCTTCACCCGCGGCGAGCATCGCCACCGGGTGGTGATCGGCAAGGACACCCGCCTGTCGGGCTACATGATCGAAAGCGCGCTGGTCTCCGGCTTCACCGCCGTGGGCATGGACGTGTTCCAGTTCGGCCCGCTGCCCACCCCGGCCGTGGCCATGCTGACCCGCAGCTTGCGCGCCGACCTTGGCGTCATGATCACCGCCTCGCACAATCCGTTTGAGGATAACGGCATCAAGTTCTTCGGACCCGACGGACAAAAACTGTCCGACGCGGTGGAAATGGAGATCGAGGCGTTGATGGCCGCCGGCCTGGAACAGGGCCTGGCCTCGTCCGCCCGCATCGGCCGCGCCAAGCGCGTCGATGACAGCCAGGCGCGTTACATCGAATTCGCCAAGCGCACCTTTCCGCGCAATCTGAAGCTGGACGGTTTGCGCATCGTGATCGACTGCGCCCATGGCGCCGCCTACAAGGTGGCGCCGGAAGTGTTGTGGGAACTGGGCGCCGACATCGTCACCATGGGCGTGACGCCGGACGGCACCAACATCAACCAGGAATGCGGCTCGACCGCGCCGGCCGCCATGTGTGCCCGGGTGCGCGAAGTGCGCGCCGATTTCGGCATCGCGCTGGACGGCGACGCCGATCGGGTGGTGATGGCCGACGAACATGGCCGCATCATCGACGGCGACCAGATCCTGGCGCTAATCGCCAAGAGCTGGTCGAAGAACGAGCGGCTCAAGGGCGGCGGCGTGGTCGGCACGGTGATGTCCAATGCGGGCCTCGACCGCTATCTCAAGACGTTAAATTTGTCCCTGGCGCGCTCGGCGGTCGGCGATCGTTACGTGCTGGAAGAAATGGCCAAGGGCGGCTTCAATGTCGGCGGCGAACAGTCCGGCCATATCATTCTGTCGGACTTCTCCACCACCGGCGACGGTCTGGTGGCGGCGCTGCAGGTGCTGGCGGTGCTGGCGCAGGAAAACAAGCCGGCCAGCGAAGCGGCGCATCTGTACGAGCCGCTGCCCCAGGTGCTGGAAAATGTGCGCTTCAAGAAAGGCTCGCCGCTGGACGACGAAAAGGTCAAGTCCAGCATCGAATCCGCCAATGCCAAACTGGGTTCAACCGGGCGCATCCTGGTGCGCAAGTCGGGCACCGAGCCGTTGATCCGCGTCATGGCCGAAGGCGAGGACGAAAAGGTCGTGCGCGCCGTGGTGCGCCAGATCGCTTCGGCAATCGAAGAAGTGGCGGCCTGATTTAATTTGGTCTCACCCTTCGACAGGCTCAGGGTGAGGATTTGTGCTATTCTTCATGCTGAGCCTGTCGAAGCATGAAAGTACAAGCTGTGAAACCTGCCCGCATTCTTGTCATCGCCGGGTCGGATTCGTCCGGCGGCGCGGGCATCCAGGCCGACATCAAGACCGCCCAGGCCTTTGGCGTCTATGCCCAGACCGCGATCACCGCCGTCACGGTGCAGAACACGCTGGGTGTCACCGGCGCGCATATCGTGCCGGTGGATGTGGTGCGGGATCAGATCATCGCCTGTCTCTCCGATATCGGCGCCGATGCGATCAAGACCGGCATGCTGGGCAGCGCCGCGATGACCCAGATGGTGGCAGACACATTGGCCGAACATGCGCCCGGCATTCCCCTGGTGGTGGATCCGGTGATGGTGGCCAAGGGTGGCTCGTCCCTGCTGGACGATGACGCCATCGCGGTGCTGAAGAAAAAGCTGCTGCCGATGGCGGCGCTTATCACGCCCAACCTGCCGGAGGCCGAGGCCTTGACCGGTGTCCTGCCCGTCAGCGAACACCGGCTGCGCAATTGCGCCATGGTGTTCAAGCTGCTGGGCTGCAACGCCGTTCTATTCAAGGGCGGGCACGACGAGGGTGACGTGGTTCGGGACACGCTGTGGTTCGGCGGGGATTTCACCGACTTCCAGGCGCCGCGCCAGGCCACGCCCCATACCCACGGAACCGGCTGCACCCTGGCGACCGCCATCGCCTGCGGCCTGGCGCAGGGGCGGGACATGCCGGACGCGGTGGCAAGGGCTCATGCCTATGTCCAGGCGGCGATCAAGGCCGCGCCGGGACTGGGCCAGGGCCACGGCCCGCTAGGCCACTCCTTCTAGGAAGGGGGCCCCTTTCCGGCTAGCCTTGCCCCAACGCCCGGACACGCGGGCAACGGGAGGGGCTCCATGTTCGAAAAACCATCACGCCGCAGCGCCGTGCAACAGCTCGCCGTTGGTGCCGCGCTGGCCGCGACCAGCGCCAATGCACAAGCCCCGCGCGCGGATTCCACGCCGGAAGATTTTGCGAAGCTGCAAAAAGAGCTTTCCAACTGGAACCGCTGGGGCGCCGATGACCAGATGGGCGCGGTCAACCTGATCACGCCGCAGAAACGCCTGTCGGCCTTGCGCGCGGCGCGCGAAGGCGCGTCTTACTCGATGGCGCGCAATGCCGAGATCAAGGAGGCGGTGGACAATCCCGCTCCCATCGTGCGCAAGACCACGCGGCTGGGCCGCGGCCAGGTGCCCGGCAGCGCCGGCATCGGCGGCACCAGCGATACGTTCTTCATTTCGTATCACGGCTATGTCCATACCCACATGGATACGATCTGCCACTTCCTCTATGACCGCAAAATGTACAACGGTTACTCGCAGGACGAGGTGACCGAAGATGGCGCCGGCAAAAACAGCATCATCAATTTCAAGAACGGCATCATCACCCGTGGCGTGCTGATGGACATGGCCCGCCACAAGGGCGTGGAGTATCTGGAGCCCGGCACGGTGATCTATCCCGAAGACCTGGACGCCTGGGAGAAGAAGGCCGGCGTCAAGGTCGGCGCGGGCGATGTAATGATCGTGCGCACCGGCCGCTGGGCGCGGCGCGATGCCAAGGGCCCCTGGCCGATACAGGGCGAGGGGCTGGCGGGCCTGCACATGTCTTGCGCCCGCTGGCTGCGTGCCCGCGATGTGTCGATATTGGGCGGCGATGGGGCGCAGGATGTGATCCCCTCGACCGTGACGGGCGTGTCCCAGCCTATCCATGCGCTGTGCATCGTGGCGATGGGCATGCCGATCTTCGACAATCTGGATTTGGAGCTGATCGGCCGCGAAGCGGAAAAGCGCAAGCGCTGGGATTTCCTGGTCACCGCGTCACCCGCCGCGGTGCCGGGCGGCACCGGATCAGTGCTGAACCCGATCGCAACGTTCTGAGGGAGTTGGATGGCGAAATTAGAAAAAGCCCATTGGGTTTCTTACGCCACTCTAATGCTGCTGACCCCTGCGCATTCGTTGGAGTGGGGCTCACATGAATGGTTTCGCCGAATGAAAGAGTTTGTGCCAGCCCAGCAGTCTGAATGTGAGATTTCATCAAACAAGGCCATGCTTGCGCACCCACGAACCGACATCTTCGAGTTTATGGAACGCTATCATTCATTCTATTTCGGGCCGGCACCCCCTCCTGTTGCACCGTTCTCGTATCGAGATGCGGCCAGCAAAATCATCTTTTATGTAGAAAGTGACGGGCGCCACATCACTGCCCTTGATGCCGGCGGTAAGCTTTTATGGGTGCGAAACCCCTTTGTGGACAGCAATATGTGTCCTTACCGATCGGCTCATCCGTACATCGTAAAGCTCGGGCCAGCGGAGCCGATTAGAAAAGGCCCAGACATTAATGCTGGTATTAGGGAAGAACTTGAAAGTGAATTCAAGCGCGGCAGGAAGGGTGAGCACCCTCACAATGGCGATGAATTTATCAGTCTGACGTTCAACTCTTCAAACTTCGGTTATCTGAACATCAGGACCGGGGATTATTACGATATGGGCCAGAACTGATGCCTACTGTGCCGGCCCGCCAGGAAGCGTTCCGCGCCGAGTATCGCGGCAAGATCGCGCCGGCCTATCGCGGCTGGATGCATGTGGCGCTGATCTTCGGGCTGGGCGCGGCGGCGATCTGGGTCTGCGCGCGGCAGGTCACATCACCAGCCTGGTTTGAATGGCTGGTGATCCCGGCAGCCTTCTGCATCTCCAACGTGTTTGAATGGTGGCTGCACAAATATGTGATGCACCGGCCGGTGAAGGGGCTGATGGGCATCTACAAGCGCCACACATTGGCGCATCACGAATTCTTCACCGATGTGGAGCCCAGCTTCGACAACACGCGCGATTTCCGCATCGTGTTCTTCCCGCCCTATGCGCTGGTGGCCTTCATGGCGCTGTCGCTGGCGCCGGCCTTTGTCCTGAACCGGCTGGGATTCGCCAATGCCGGCTGGCTGCTGCTGATCACCAATGTCGCGCTCTACCTGAATTACGAGCTGTTCCATTATTGCTGCCATGTGAAGGACGACTCCCTCGTGCGGCGCGTCCCGCTGGTGAATTCCATCCGCCGCCATCACATCGCCCATCACGACCGCTCCATCATGATGGAACGCAATTTCAACCTGACCTATCCGGTGGCGGACTGGTTCTTCGGCACCTCGGATCTGGAATGCGGCCTGGTTCGCCATGTCTTCAATGGCTATGACACCAGCAAGGTGCGGAAATGAGCGCGCGGGCTCATATTACAACCGGCAAGGCCAGCCTGGTCGGCGGCATCGTGGTGGCGATTGCCACTTTGGTGCTGTGGCTGGCGGGCGCAACCGAACTGGGCTTTCACGGCAATACGGTTTTGGTGCTGGGCGTGGCGCTTGCTGCCGCAACGGGTGTGTGGACCCGTCTGGCCGATCTTTGATTTCAACAAAAGGAAATGGGTATGAAAAAGACAATCACGATGGCGTTTGGCGCGGCCCTGATCTTTTCGGCCGGCGCGATGGCGCAGACCTCTATGCGCAGCCGCGCGCCCGAAGGCTTCAAATACATGCCGTCCAAGGAGGTCGAAGCCCTGACCGGCCAGCCCGGGCCGGGCGTCAAGACGGCCTTTCCGGTCGATCACGAGAATTACTTCCTTGAGTATGCCGAGCGCAACGACAAGGGCAATGAAGCCGAAGTCCATAGCCATTGGACACATTACATCCATGTGCTGTCGGGCGATGCGACCTTGGTCTATGGCGGCACGATCACAAGCCCGCGCGAATCCGGTCCCGGACAGGTGCGCGGCCCCGGCATTTCGGGCGGCACCAGCATGACAATGCACACCGGCGATTTCGTGCAGATCCCAGCCGGCATGCCGCATCTGTTCAATGTCGCGGCCGGCGGGAAGTTTCGCTACCTGGTGTTCAACGGCCGCGAATAAGGCCGTTGAATTACCGATCCACGAACGGGTCTTGCACCATGATGGTGTCGTCGCGGTCGGGGCTGGTGGACAGCAGCGCTACCGGCGCGCCGATCAGCTCTTCCACCCGCTTGACGTATTTGATGGCGTTGGCGGGAAGCTGGGCCCAGCTGCGCGCCCCGGCCGTGGTGTCCTTCCAGCCTTCCAGGGTCTCATAGACCGGCGTCAGCCGGGCCTGCAGGTTGGCGTCGGCCGGCAGGTAATCCAGAGTCTGTCCGTCAAGCTGATAGGCGACGCAGATCTTGATCTCGTCAAAGCCGTCCAGCACGTCCAGCTTGGTCAGGGTGATGCCGTCCACGCCGCCGGTGACGCAGGTCTGGCGCACCAGCACGGCGTCGAACCAGCCGCAGCGGCGCTTGCGCCCTGTGACGGTGCCGAATTCATGGCCGCGCTCGCCCAGCTTCTCGCCGGTGGCGTCCTTCAGTTCGGTGGGGAAGGGGCCTTCGCCAACGCGGGTGGTATAGCTCTTGACGATGCCCAGCACCGTGCCGATGGCGCGGGGCGACACGCCGGCGCCTGCCGCCGCCTGGCCCGCCACCGTGTTCGACGAGGTGACGAAGGGATAGGTGCCGTGGTCGATGTCCAGCAGCACGGCCTGGGCGCCTTCGAACAGGATGCGCTTGCCGGCCTTGCGGGCCGCGTCCAGCTCACGCCAGGACGAACCCAGGAAGGGTGCGATCTTGGGCGCGATCTCGTTCAGCAGTTTCAGCAGCGCACCGGCATCGACTTCGGCGGCGCCAAAGCCGCGGCGCAGCACATTGTGATGGGCCAGCAGCCGCTCGATCTTGCCGGGCAGGCTGGCGGGGTCTTTCAGGTCGATGGCGCGGATGGCGCGGCGGCCGACCTTGTCTTCATATGTCGGCCCGATGCCGCGCTTGGTGGTGCCGATCTTCTGCGAAGAGGCTTCCTCGCGCAGCGCGTCCAGTTCGCGGTGCAGCGGCAAGACCAGACAGGCATTCTCGGCCAGCACCAGCAGGTCTGGTGTCACGCTCAGCCCGGCGGCGCCGACCTTGGCAATTTCCTCCAGCAGGGACCAGGGATCCACCACCACGCCATTGCCAATGATAGAGCGCTTGCCCTGCACCACGCCGGACGGCAGCAGCGACAGCTTGTAGGTCTTGTCCCCCACCACGATGGTGTGGCCGGCATTGTTGCCGCCCTGGAAGCGCACCACCATGTCGGCGCGGTTCGACAGCCAGTCGATGATCTTGCCTTTGCCTTCGTCGCCCCATTGGGCACCGATCACCGTGACGTTGGACATGCGAAAACCCGTACCTTGCTAAAGCTCAACCCATGGGGGAGGCAACGGTGGCGGCTTATAGCAGCTAAGGGCCGGGGTGTAAGGGCAAAGGTGCCGCACGGGCGGGAAAATGCGGCACCAAGCCAAAAACCTCAGTAAAACACGTCATATTGGACGGTGATAACTTCGCCGCTGTCCCGGTCCACCAGCAGAGCGTCATTGCCCACCCGCACCCACATCGCGCCATAGGGCGGCGGCGGCAGGTCATAGGCGCCATAATCGCTCAGCCAGTAATCGCGTGCCCAGAAGGCGGACGGCAGGAATTCCCCGAAGGTCCAGCGATGGTCATACCAGCCGGACGGGCGGCGATAGTCCGGGCCGCGGAAGCGGCGCGAGGCGCGGAAGTTGCGATGATAATCGCGGAAGTTGCTGAAGTCGTGGCGCTGGCTGTTATAGCCGCGATTGCCATACCGATTGTCACCGCGATAGTTCTGGTCGTTGCCACGATAGTCGCGGTTGCCGCCGCGCCTGTAGTCGCCGCGGTTGCGATCGCTGCGGCCCTGCGGGGCCGCCGTTTGCGGCTGGGCAGGTGCGGCCACGCGATTGCCGCGATCGCCCCTGCTGCTCCTGTCGGCATTCTCGCCGGGCAGGGTTCCCTGCGGCGGCTGGTTGGTGAAGCTGGTGGGGCCGCCATTGCCGCCGCGCGGCTGACCGGGCGGCGGCTGCACGCCAAGTTGCCGCTGGGCCTGGTCCTGTACCTGCGGCGCGACGCTGGCTTTGCCGATTCGGTGCGGATTGTTGTCGGGCTGGGCCATGGCTGGGACTGCCAGGAAAGCGAGGGCGGCGGCGGAAAGCAGCAATTGGCGCATGATAATTTGTCCTGAAAATAGCTTGGGTATAACCAACAGTGACGGTTTGGGTTCCCTGGGCGCAACCCTATGGTCTGGTTATGAGCGAATTCTCCATCCGCAGCGCCAACACCGCCGATGCGCCCACCGTATTGGCGCTGCTGCGGGAGCTGGCAGATTATGAAAAGCTGCAAAATGACTTTCTGCTGGACGAGGCAACAGTCAAGCGCGACATGCTGGGGACGGCGTGTCACAGCGAGCTGATTTTCGTCAACGGCGCTGCGGCCGGCATCGCGGCCTGGTTCTGGATCTACAAGAGTTTTGGCGCGGCGCGGGGCGTCTATCTCGAGGATTTGTATGTGCGTCCCGAGTTTCGGGGGCAAGGGCTCGGCCGCGCCCTGCTGGCGCATCTGGCCGGCAAGGCCCACGCCGTGGATGGTTTCATGGAATGGCAGGTGCTGGACTGGAACACACCCTCGATTGAATTCTATAAGAGTCTGGGCGCAGCACCGCGCGACAGCTGGATCAACTATCGCCTGATGGGCGAAGCACTTCGAAAGCTGGCCTCATGAGTGAGATCGTCCTTGTGGTGGCCATCGCCGACAATGGGGTCATCGGCAAGGATGGCGGCATTCCCTGGCACATCTCCGAAGACCTGAAGCGCTTCAAGGCGCTGACCCTGAACCATACCATCGTGATGGGGCGCAAAACCTGGGACTCGCTGCCGAGGAAACCGCTGCCGGGACGGGTCAATGTGGTGGTGACGCGGCAAAGGGATTGGAGCGCCGAAGGCGCCATCACCGCCTCTTCGCTGGGCCAAGCGACGGCGGGTACCTCCGGCACCGTGATGGTGATCGGCGGCGCGGAGATTTACGAGCGCGCCTTGCCGCTCGCCTCGCGAATCGAATTGACGGAAGTGCACAAGGCGTTTGACGGCGATGCACGGTTCGAACTGGACCGTAGCGGCTGGCGCGAGACGGCGCGCGAGGATCACGTCACGCCGGACGGCCTGCGCTACAGCTACGTGACTCTCACTCGATAACAATCTTGGGTGCGGCCTTGCTGGCGGTTTCCAGCGAGACCGCCACCTTCTTCGCCAGCTCCAGAAAGGCTTGCGCTTCGGGCCCATCGGGCGCCGAAACGGCGACCGGCGTGCCGGCGTCGGAGGTTTCGCGGATGCGCGGCACCAGCGGAATTTCGCCCAGGAAGGGTACGCCCAGCTTTTCCGCCGTCTCGCGCGCGCCGCCATGGCCGAAGATGGCATGGGACGAGCCGCAATCGGGGCAGGTGAACATGGACATGTTCTCCACGATGCCCAGGATCGGCACCTGGGTCTTGTTGAACATGGCGATGCCCTTGCGGGCATCGATCAGCGCGATGTCCTGCGGCGTGGACACGATCACCGCGCCTTTCAGCGGCACGCGCTGTGCGATGGTGAGCTGCGCATCGCCCGTGCCCGGCGGCATGTCCAGGACCAGCACATCCAGCGGCGCCCAGGCGACATCGGTCAGCATCTGCGACAGGGCGCTTTGCACCATCGGGCCGCGCCAGATCATGGCTTCGTCTTCCTTGACCAGGAAACCGATGCTCATGGTTTTCAGGCCATGTTTCTCGATGGGGATCAGAGTGTTGCCGGTGCTGCCCGGCTTTTCGGTGATCGCCAGCAGACGCGGCAGCGAAGGACCATAGATATCGGCGTCCAGCAGGCCAACCTTCAAGCCCAGCCGCGACAGCGACAGCGCGAGGTTGACGGCGACGGTGGACTTACCGACGCCGCCTTTGCCGCTGGCCACGGCGATGATGTTCTTGACGCCGGGCAGTCCTGCCGGCGGCGGCGGTTCTTTGCGGGGCGTTGGGGGCTTGGCGGCGGCGGGCGCATGGCTGTGCGCGTGACCGGCGTGATCGTCATGCGCGTGCCCGCCATGATCGTCGTGGGCGGTCAGCACGGCGGTGACGGACTTCACGCCTTTCACCCCCAGCACCATCGCTTCGCAGATCTTGCGCAGGGGTTCGGACTGCGGCCCGCGTTCGGCTGCGACTTCCAGCACAAAACCGACATGGCCGTCTTTCACGACCAGGCCCTGGATCATGTCCTGCTGCACCACGGTGCGTCCGCTGGCCGGATCGATGACCTGGTCCAATGCTTTGAGGATGTCGTCGCGGGTTGCGCTCATGGCAGGGGATATAGCCCCCGTTCGTCCCAAAAACCAGTAACCCGGCGCATGCCGGCGGCCCTTCAGGTGCTAGGCGCGCGGGTTGCCGGACAAGACCTTGTGCACCACGCGGCCATTCATCACGAGCAGGATGACATCGGCCGGGCGGCGTTCCTGGGTGATGCGCTCAATGCCTGGCACGTTGAGCGCCAGCGCGCCCATGCGCTTGGAGGAAGTGCGGCCGGGATGGAAGACATAGCCGGTGCAATAGGCCTCTGCGCGGATGCAGGCCTGCACGGCGGGATTGAGATGTTCCCGGCGCGCTCCAGCGGCGGGCCCGAAGCGGTCCGCGATGCTCGGAGAGGACAGCACATCCACATGGCCGGTGCGGGCATCGAAGCCCAGGTTGGGCAAATCCTCGGCATGGGTCATGCCCGGCACGATCTGGTCGAAGGCTTCCACCACCTGGTCATAGCTTTCCAAGGGGCTGGCGCTGGCCGTTTTCTGGTCCGGCAAGAGGCCGCCACAGCCCGCCAGCACCACCAGGCTGCCGCAGGCCAGCAGCAGGAAGCAGAGCAGCGAAAGCAGTTTACTATGGGCATCCAGCCGTTTCATGGGCTGCTCCCTTCAAGGTCCGTGCCTTGGAACCTTGGAAAGGCCGGGTCGTCAGCAAAGTGAAAAAACCACGGCAAAGCCCCGTTTTTCCTGTCTGTTCCGCCTATAGCTGCCTAGACTGGCAGCCGATTCCTCCCTTTCACGTTCCCAGGAACGAACAGATGCGCCGCTTTCAAATTCTCTGTGCCATTTTGGCGCTCGCCATTGTGCCTGCGGCCGCGCGGCCGGCGCCCGATTCCTTTGCCGATCTGGCCGCCAAGCTGCTGCCGTCTGTGGTCAACATCTCCACCAGCCAGACCCTGAAGGCGCCGCCGCAAGGCGCCATGCCGCAACTGCCGCCGGGCTCGCCGCTGGAAGACCTGTTCAAAAACTTTCTGGGCCCCAAGCCCAACGCGCCGCGCCACGTTACCTCGCTGGGCTCGGGCTTCATCATCGATCCGTCCGGCTATGTCGTCACCAACAACCATGTGATCGAGGACAGCGACCAGATCACCGTAGCGTTGCAGGACGGCACCCAGATGCCGGCCAGGGTGGTGGGCCGCGACGCCAAGACCGATATCGCGCTGCTGAAAGTGACGCCCAAGAAACCGTTGCCCGCGACGCATTTCGGCGACAGCGACAAGGCCCGCATCGGTGACTGGGTGATCGCGATCGGCGATCCCTTCGGCATCGGCTCGACCGTCACCGCCGGCATCGTCTCTGCGCGCAACCGCAACATCAATGCCGGTCCGTATGACGATTTCATCCAGACCGACGCACCGATCAACCGGGGCAATTCCGGCGGCCCGCTGTTCGACGTGGACGGCAATGTCATCGGCATCAATTCGCAGATCTACACGCCCAGCGGCGGCAGCGTCGGCATCGGCTTTGCCATTCCCGCCAACCTGGCGCGCGAGGTGGTGAACCAGCTGCGCCAGTTCGGCATCGCGCGGCGCGGCTGGATCGGCGTGCGCATCCAGCCGGTAACGCCGGAGATTGCCGAGGGGCTGGGACTGCCCACCACCCAGGGCGCGCTGGTGGCCGATGTCACCAAGGGCGGACCGGCCGCCAAGGCGGGGCTGTATAATGGCGACCTGGTGACGGGTTTCGACGGCAAGGGAGTGCCGGATGACCGCGCCCTGCCGCGCATCGTGGCCGACACGCCCATCGGCAAGACCGTGAACATGGATGTGCTGCGCAAGGGCAAGAAACAGACCCTGCGCATCACGGTGCAGAAACTGGCTGACGACGCCAAGGCCGACAAGCCGGCCAAGGCGCCGCCCGCGCCGGTGAAGAACCAGAGCAAGCTGTCGCAACTGGGCCTGTCGCTGGGCGCGCTGGATGGCGGGGCGCGCGCCAAGTTCAAGATCGGCAGCGGGGTGCAGGGCGTTCTGGTAAGTTCGGTCGAGGCCGGCAGCCCGGCGGCCGAGAAGAATCTGCGGCCTGGCGATGTGATCGTGGAAGTGGCGGGCCAGCCAGTGAAGACGCCGGACGATGTCGCCAAGCGCATCGATGGCGACGTCAAGGCGGGCAAGAAAAGCGAGCTGATGTTGATCAACCGCGACGGCGATCTGACCTATGTAGGGTTGAAGCTGCACTGAGGAGCGCGCATGGGCATCCTGGTCATCTGTTCCTATCGGCCGCACGCCGGCCATGAAGACGAAGCTCGCATGTTGATGGCCGGCCATGTGCCGCTGCTGCGCGATCACGGCCTGATCACCGACCGCCCCGTGATACAAGGCGTGGCCCAGGACGGCGCGCTGGTGGAAATCTTCGAATGGGAAAGCGTGGAGAAGTCGCGGGGCGCGCCCACCATCGCCGAGATCGGCGCACACTGGCAGGCAATGAGCGCGGTAATGGATTTTGTGCCGCTGTCGGAGCTGCCTGAAGCCAGGCACCCCTTCGCGCACTTCAATCCGATCTGACGATCTCGCCGTCCGAATATCCCTGCAGGTATAGCAGCGCGGTAAGGTCATTATGCTGGATGGCCGCGTCGGCTCCAGCCGCCACCACCGGCTTGGCGTGATAGGCCACGCCCATGCCCGCTTTCTGGATCATGGCAAGATCATTGGCGCCGTCGCCCACCGCCAATGTTTCGGCAAATTCGATTTCCAAATTCTCGACCGCTTCTTCCAATGCTTTCACCTTGGCTTCGCGTCCCAGGATCGGTGTCGACACTTCGCCGGTCAGCGCCACGCCGTCATCCAGCAAGGTGTTGCCGCGCTCGGCATGAAAGCCCGCCGCTTCCGCCACCCGCCGGGTGAAATAGCCAAAGCCCCCCGACACCAGCATGGTATGGGCGCCATGGGCGCGCATGGTGGCGAGCAGAGATTTGGCGCCGGGATTGAGCCGCACTCGCTCGGCATAGGTGCGCTCCAGCGCGTCCAGCTTCAGGCCCTTGAGCATGCCGACGCGCTCCTTGAGCGCCGCCTCGAATTCCAGTTCCCCGCGCATGGCGCGCTCGGTGATGGCGGCGATCTGGGGCTTGAGGCCGGCCATGTCGGCCAGCTCGTCCAGGCATTCGACGTTGATGATGGTGGAATCCATGTCCGCCAGCAGCAGCTTCTTGCGCCGCTTCACGGTGGAAACCAGATTGATGTCCAGGCCAAAGTCCTCGCAGCGCGCGCGCGCTTCGGCCAGCGACGCCACCTCGTTTGCCACGGGAAGATCAAAGGCATGGCCGGGCGACAGAATCTTCGCCGGGCCATTGTCCAGCCCACGGAAGATATCCGGTTCGGCGCCCTTGCCGATGACATTCAGAACAAACATTGTGCCGCCATGATTTTAATTGGGTTCATCATCCGATGACGGGTGACGCCGTCCTTATTGCAGGGCCGACCGCGAGCGGCAAGTCGGCCGCGGCGCTGGAACTTGCCGAACAGATCGGCGGCGTGGTGATCAATGCCGATTCCATGCAGGTCTATCGCGAAGCGCCGATCCTGACGGCGCAGCCCTCGGAAGCCGACAAGGCGCGGGTGCCGCATCTGCTCTACGGCCATATCAGCGCGCGCGAGGTTTATTCGGTAGGTCGCTGGCGTGACGATGCCGCAAAAGCACTCGCCGGCGCGAAGGCGATGAAGCGTGTGCCGATCTTCGTGGGCGGCACCGGCATGTATTTCATGGCCCTGACCGAAGGGTTGGCCGACATTCCGCCCACCCCGCCGGAAATCCGCGAAGCCGCCCGCGCCTTGCTGGACGATATCGGGGTGGAGGCTCTGCATGCCAGGCTGACCGACCGCGATCCGGTGACGGCATCCAGGCTGCGGCCTTCCGATCCGCAGCGCGTGCTGCGCGCCTTTGAAGTGTTCGAAGCCACGGGGCGTCCGTTGGTGGAATGGCAGGAGACGCCCAGCGCGCCGCTGCTGAAAGACGCCAGGCTTGCCGCCTTTGTGCTGGACCCGCCGCGGCCGGAATTGCGCGCCCGTATCGCGGCGAGGTTTGAAGCCATGCTGGAGGAAGGTGGTCTGGACGAAGCCCGCGCGCTGGAGGGGCTGGACCCTGCCTTGCCGGCGGCCAAGCTGCTGGGCCTGCGCCCGCTTCAGGCCCTGGCGGCGGGAACTCTGACCCGGGCAGAGGCCCTGGACGGGGCCATCACAGCCACCCGCCAATTTGCCAAGCGCCAGATGACGTGGTTTCGCAACCGTATGCCACATTATATCTGGTTCGACCCACTTGTTAGCAATATAATTACACAATACAGGCAGAATTCTGCGTGAAATTGCTTGACGCCGCATCGCACCATCTTTAGGTTCCCGCGCCATGATGAATTTGCTCGTAGTAATCCAGCCGCTGGCCCACCGAAGCTGACGCTTTGGGGAAGGGCATAGCGGCCATGCGGACAAGGGGCGGAAACGCCCCTTTATCTTTGGTGCGGTTACGAGCATTGCAGGACTGAGAGACGGGACGATGGACAAGGACGATACGCTGACAGCCACCCAGGCCGCCGAAACCATGACCGGCGCGCAGATGGTCATTCGCGCCCTCAAGGATCAGGGCGTCACCCACATCTTCGGCTATCCCGGCGGCGCGGTGCTGCCGATCTATGACGCGCTCTTCAAGGTCGAAGGCATCGAGCATGTGTTGGTGCGTCACGAGCAGGGCGCTGTTCATGCCGCCGAAGGCTATGCCCGCTCCACCGGCAAGCCCGGCGTGGTGCTGGTCACCTCCGGTCCCGGCGCCACCAATGCCGTCACCGGCCTGACCGACGCGCTGATGGATTCCATTCCCCTGATCGTGCTGACCGGCCAAGTGCCGACGCACCTGATCGGCACCGATGCGTTCCAGGAATGCGACACGGTCGGCATCACCCGGCCCTGCACCAAGCACAACTGGCTGGTGAAGGACGTCAACGACCTGTCGCGCGTGCTGCACGAGGCGTTCGAGATCGCGACCACGGGCCGTCCCGGCCCGGTGGTGGTGGACATCCCTAAGGATGTCCAGTTCCAGAACGGCGCCTATCACGGCCCGCAGTCGGTGCATCACCGCACCTATCGTCCCAAGACCGATCCCGACCTGTCGGCCATCGTGAAGGCGGTGGAGATGATGGCGGCGGCGAAGAAGCCAATTTTCTATACCGGCGGCGGCCTGATCAATTCCGGCCCCGAAGCGTCCAAGCTGCTGCGCGAACTGGTGGACCTGACCGGCTTTCCCGTCACCTCGACCCTGATGGGCCTGGGCGCCTTTCCGGCTGCTCGTCCCGAATGGCTGGGCATGCTGGGCATGCACGGCACCTGGGAAGCCAATCACGCCATGCATGATTGCGACCTGCTGATCTGCCTGGGCGCGCGGTTCGACGACCGCGTCACCGGTAAGGTCAGCGCCTTTTCGCCGGGATCGAAGAAGATCCACCTGGATATCGACGCCTCGCAGATCAACAAGATCGTGCGCGTGGACGTGCCGATCGTTGCGGACGCGGCCAAGGCGCTGCGCGAGATGATCCGCTTCTGGAAGACCCAGAAGCACGCGGTCCAGGCCGATGCGCTGAAGAGCTGGTGGAAGCAGATCGACCAGTGGCGGACCAAGAAGTCGCTGGACTATCGGAACTCCGACAGCATCATCAAGCCGCAATTTGCCATCGACCGGCTGTACGAACTGACCAAGCATCGCAAGGACGTCTTCATCACCACCGAAGTCGGCCAGCACCAGATGTGGGCAGCGCAGCGTTTCCATTTCCAGGAACCCAATCGCTGGATGACCAGCGGCGGGCTGGGCACCATGGGCTATGGGTTGCCGGCAGCGGTGGGCGTGCAGATGGCCCATCCGGGCGCGCTGGTGATCGACATCGCCGGCGAAGCATCCGTCCAGATGACCATGCAGGAAATGTCCACGGCAGTTCAGTACAATTTGCCGATCAAGATCTTCATCCTGAACAACGAATATATGGGCATGGTGCGCCAGTGGCAGGAAATCCTGCATGGCGGACGCTATTCGCACTCGTACTCGGAGGCGCTGCCCGATTTCGTCAAGATGGCCGAAGCGTTCGGCTGCGTCGGCCTGCGCGCGGAAAAGCCGTCCGAGCTGGACGGCAAGATCCAGGAGATGCTGGCGGTGGACAAGCCGGTGCTGTTCGACTGCCGCGTCGACCCGGCCGAGAATTGCTATCCCATGATCCCCAGCGGCGCGGCGCATAACGAAATGCTGCTGTCCCCCGATGACGGCGGCCAGATCAGCGACGCCGGAAAGATGCTGGTCTGAGATGCACGATACCAAGGTCAAGCTTTCCGACGAGATCGAACGTCACACCCTGACCGTGCTGGTCGATAACGAGGCCGGTGTGCTGGCCCGCGTGGTCGGCCTGTTCTCGGGCCGCGGCTACAATATCGAAAGCCTGACGGTGGCAGAGGTGGACGCGATGGCGCGCACATCGCGCATCACCATCGTCACCAGCGGCACGCCGGCGGTGATCGAACAGATTGAAACCCAGCTGCGCCGCCTGGTGCCGACCCACAAGGTCACCAACTGGACGAGCGCCAAGGCCGGCATCGAGCGCGAAATGGCGCTGGTCAAGGTCGCGGGCACCGGCGAGAAGCGGGTGGAAGCCTTGCGCATGGCCGACGCCTTCCGCGCCCGCCCGGTGGACACCACCCATGCCAGCTTTGTATTCGAAATCACCGGCGCCCCGTCCAAGATCGACAGCTTTGTCGATCTGATGCGGCCGCTGGGCCTTGTCGAAATCTCCCGCACCGGGGTCGCTGCGATCAGCCGCGGCCCGGACGCGATGTAAACAGTTCCCCGGTTGTCATGGCCCGCTTTATGCGGGCCATCCAGTTGGGTTAGTGCTTGGTTCAAAATGGATGGCCCGGACAAGCCGGGCCATGACAAGAAGGGTAGTAGAAAATGCGCGTTTATTACGATCGGGATGCCGATCTCAATTTGATCAAGAACAAGAAGGTTGCCGTGATCGGCTTCGGCTCCCAGGGTCATGCCCATGCCCAGAACATGCGCGACTCGGGCGTCAAGGACCTGGTGATCGCGGTGCGCCCCGGCGCGTCGGCCAAGAAGGCGGAAGCCGCCGGCTTCAAGGTGATGGGCGTCGCCGACGCCGCCAAGTGGGCGGACGTGATGATGATGGCCACCCCGGACGAGCTGCAGGCCGACATCTACAAGGACGACCTGGCTAAGAACATGAAGCAGGGCGCCGCCCTGCTGTTCGCCCACGGCTTCAACGTGCATTTCAAGCTGATCGAGCCGCGTCCGGACCTGGACGTGCTGATGGTCGCCCCCAAGGGTCCCGGCCACACCGTGCGCGGCGAATATCTCAAGGGCGGCGGCGTGCCGTCGCTCATCGCCGTCCACCAGGATGCGTCGGGCAATGCCCATGATCTGGGCCTGAGCTATGCGTCGGCCATCGGCGGCGGCCGCGCCGGCATCATCGAGACCAACTTCAAGGAAGAATGCGAAACCGACCTGTTCGGCGAGCAGGTCGTTCTTTGCGGCGGGTTGGTCGAACTGATCCGGGGCGGTTTCGAAACCCTGGTCGAAGCCGGCTATGCCCCGGAAATGGCCTATTTCGAATGCCTGCACGAAGTGAAGCTGATCGTGGACCTGATCTATGAAGGCGGCATCGCCAACATGAACTACTCCATCAGCAACACGGCCGAATACGGCGAATATGTCACCGGCCCGCGCATCATCACTCCGGAAACCAAGGCCGAGATGAAGCGCGTGCTGAACGACATCCAGCAGGGCAAGTTCGCCCGCGACTGGGTGCTGGAAAACAAGGCCGGCCAGGCCAGCTTCAAGGCCACCCGCGCCCTGGGCGATGCCCACCAGATCGAGGAAGTCGGCGCCAAACTGCGCGCCATGATGCCCTGGATTGCGAAAAACAAGCTGGTGGATACCGCCAAGAACTGATTTTCTTTCCCCACCGGGAAAAGAAACACCAAAGGCCCGGCGCCCAGCCGGGCCTTTTTTGTTGGGACGAACGACATGACCGCACGCCCGCCGATTCCCGATCCGCCCTATACCGGCGGCTGCCTGTGCGGCGCGCTGCGCTGGCGGCTGGAGGAACGGCCGCTGGCGGTCAACGCCTGTCATTGCATCGACTGTAAGAAGCTGACGGGCGCCACCAACCTGCTGATGCTGGTCGCCAAGCGCGACGCCTTCGAGGCCGAGGGCGCCGGCGATGTCTTCCGCAAGGAAGCCGACTCCGGGCGCGAGATCGACATCGTGCGCTGCGCCGATTGTGGTACGCGGCTGTGGCATGAGCCGCTGGCCTCGCCCGCGCTGGTCTTCATTGCCGCGGGCACCCTGGATGATCCCAGCTGGGTGATCCCGACTTCGCATATCTGGATCGAGCGGGCCTCGCCCGGTGTGGTGATGCAGGACGACGCCATCAAGATCGAAGGCCAGCCCAGCGACCGCCAGGCTTTAATGGATGCTTTCACCAAGGTGTATGGCGCATGATTTTGGGAACGCCGTTGTCGCCGGCCGCTGTTAAAGTGATGCTGCTGGGCTCGGGGGAGCTCGGCAAGGAAGTCATCATCGAATTGCAGCGCCTGGGCGTGGAAACCATCGCGGTGGACCGCTATGCCGGCGCGCCGGCCGCCCAGGTCGCCCACAGCGCCCATGTCATCGACATGACCGATGCGAAGGCGCTACGCGCCATCGTGGAACAGGAACGCCCGCATTTCCTGGTGCCGGAGATTGAGGCGCTGGCCACCGATGAACTGGTGCGGATCGAGGCCGATGGCCTTTGCACCGTTATTCCCACCGCGCGCGCGGCCCATATCACCATGAACCGTGAACGCATTCGCGTCCTGGCGGCGGAAGAACTGAAGCTGCCGGTTTCGCCTTATGCTTTTGCCTCCTCGCTGGAGGAATTGCAGGCGGCGTGTGACCGCATTGGCTATCCGAGCTTCGTCAAGCCGGTGATGTCGTCCTCGGGCAAGGGCCAGTCGAAACTCAAATCCGCCGCCGATGTCGCGCCGGCCTGGGACAAGGCGCTGAGCGCCGGCCGGGTGCGCGAAGCCCGCGTCATCGTGGAAGGCGAGATCAAGTTCGATTTCGAAATCACCCAGCTGACCGTGCGGGCCAAGGACGGCACGCATTTTTGTGCTCCTATCGGCCATGTCCAGAAGGATGGCGACTATGTCGAAAGCTGGCAGCCCCAGGCGATGAGCGCAAAGGCGCTGGAAAGCGCCCGCGACATGGCGGGCAAGGTGACCGGCGCGCTGGGCGGGCTGGGTATTTTCGGCGTCGAGCTGTTCGTGAAGGGCGATGAGGTGTGGTTTTCGGAAGTCTCGCCCCGCCCGCATGACACCGGTCTGGTCACTTTGGTCAGCCAGTTGCAATCGGAATTTGCCCTGCATGCCCGCGCCATCCTGGGATTGCCGGTCAACACCGGCATGGCTTCGCCCGGCGCTTCGGCGGTGATCTATGGCGGCGTCGATGCCAAGGCGATGACGTTCGAAGGCGTGGAGGCGGCGCTCAAGGTACCGGACAGCGAGCTGCGCCTGTTTGGCAAGCCGGAGTCTTTTGTGAAACGTCGCATGGGCGTGGCGCTGGCGCGGGGCGCCGATACCGATGAAGCCCGTGCCCGCGCCAAACAGGCGGCCGCGTGCGTGAAACCAGTTGTTTACCCGTCACGGTAACTTCACAAATTTTGCTGCTTTGGTGAGCGGCTTTTAACTGCCCGCATACGCCGCCTCCCTAGGGTGCCCCCGCGATCACGGGAATTTTCAGCATGACAGGGCAAGGCGAGGATCTGACGGCAGGGATGCTGGCGGCGCGCACGCCGGCGCTCAGCGAGCGCACCAGCTGCGGCGAGGTGTTTGACTGGTTCGTCGCCCATCCGGCCGTTCCCGCCGCCGCCATCCTGCACAGCCAGACGGGCCAGGTGCTGGGCCTGATAAACCGCTTCATCTTTTTCGCCAGCTACGCCAAGCAGTATGTCCCTGAACTCTTCAGCCGAAAATCCATTCTCAAGCTGGCCAATGAATCGCCCCTGATTGTGGATGCCGATGTGCGGCTGGCCGACCTGGGCGCCACTCTGCTGGTGGAAAATCCCGATGCCCTGATTGAGTGTTTTGTGGTGACCCGGCGCGGCCGCTATCTGGGCGTGGGCACCGGCGAGGCGCTGCTGCAGGGCAAGGTCAAGCTTTTGCAGGCCCGCGAAGACGAACTGTCCCGCGCCCTGACGGCCGAGACCCGCGCCAATGCCGCCAAGAGCGATTTCCTGGCGCTGATGAGCCATGAGCTGCGCACGCCCCTGAACGCGATCATCGGATTTTCCGAAATTCTGGGCACCGAGATGATGGGCCCGCTGGGCCATCCCCGTTACCGCGAGTATGCCAATGATGTGCATGGCGCGGGCAAGCATCTGCTGGCGCTGATCAATGATATTCTGGACCTGTCCAAGGCAGCGGCCGGCAAATTCGAGCTGGCCTGCGAGGAAATCGCGCCCGCCGACATCATCAGCGAATGCCTGCGCCTGACACGCGGCAAGGCGCATGAAGGTGGCCTGCGCCTGGGCTGCGAACTGGCGCCCGGCCTGCCCAACCTTTTGGTGGACCGGCTGCGCTTCAAGCAGGCGCTGCTTAATCTGTGCTCCAACGCCATCAAGTTCACCCCGCCGGGCGGCAAGGTTCATGTCACTGCTTATCAGGGCGATGACGGCAGCATTGTGCTGAAGGTTTCCGATACCGGAATCGGCATGACGGCGGAGCAAATCCCGCTGGCGCTGGAGCCGTTCCGCCAGATCGCCTCGCCCTTCGCCCGCAACACCGAAGGCACCGGGCTGGGACTGGCGCTGGTAAAGTCGCTGATCGAATGCCATGACGGCGCGCTGGATATCGAAAGCACCCTGCACAAGGGCACCACGGTGCGCCTTACGCTGCCACCCGAGCGAACGATCCGTCGTCTGACGGCGCTGTCGGCTTAGTGAGGAGCGGTTCGCGAAGCGAATGAAATGGTCCGGCGGACCATTTCAAGCGACGAACGCCGCGAGCTTGGGCGAGCGGCCACGGCAACAAATGATATTTACGTCGGATTCTCGAGCGAGAAGGCGGCGGCATCGTCGTCGTAGCTGAACAGCTCGCCGAAGCGCGCCCAGGACACCACCGTCTTCAAGGTCTCTTCCGCCGCATCCTCGGGCATATGGTCTTCCAGCTCGTCCAGGAAGCGGGTCTTGGGTGCCGAATGGCTGACGCGTTCGTCCAGCACCTTGCGGATATGGGCGGCCAGCGGCACGTGGTTCTGCAGCGCGCGGGAGAAGATTTCCTTACGATCATTCAGTTCGCTATCGGCAAAACGCTTGCCCATATGGGTCAGCTTGATGTCGCCGCCTTCCACCTCCGCCAGCCGCAGCAGCTGCATGGCTTCGGCCACCGGAAACAGTTCGTCCACTTCCAGTTCCTGTTCATAGGCGATGTCGGGAAGATCGGCCTTGCCGTTATAGGGCGCGGCCGACAAGGCCTCGATCAGGCCGGAAATCTGGTTGGGCGAGACGTGGCTCAGCGGCATCTCGATGGCCGCCGCGCCGACCTGCTGGCGCATGCGCTCCACCCGCCGGGCGGTCATTTCGACATAGATCTTGTCGACATAATCCTCGAACTGGGGGCTGGTGCGGTCGCGTGGCTGGGGCAGGTCGATCCTGATTTCGGAGGCCACCCGCCCGGGATTGGACGAGAACAGCAGCACCCGGTCGCACATCAGAACCGCTTCCTCGATATTGTGCGTCACCAGGATGATGCCCTTGATCGGCAGCTTGCGGTTGCCCCACAGCTCCACCAGGTCGGTGCGCAGATTTTCTGCCGTCAGCACGTCCAGCGCGCTGAACGGCTCGTCCATCAAAAGTATGTTGGGGTGCACCACCACGGCACGGGCAAAGCCGACGCGTTGGCGCATGCCGCCTGACAATTCGCGCGGATAGGCGCTTTCGTAGCCGTCCAGGCCGATCAGGTCGATGGCGGCCAGCGCCCGTTCGCGCATCTCGCGGGCCGGCAGGTTGAGCGCTTCCAGTCCCAGCTGCACATTCTCCAGCACCGTCATCCAGGGAAACAGCGCAAAGCCCTGGAACACCATGGCCACGCCCTGGACGGGCCCTTCGATCGGCGCGCCCATATAGGCCAGCGCGCCGCCTTGCGGCCGCGACAGGCCGGCGATCAGGCGCAGCAGGGTGGATTTGCCCGAGCCGGAACGCCCCAGCAGGCCCACGATCTCGCCGTCCTTCAGGGACAGGTTGACGTCGTCCAGCACCAGCAATTCCTCGCCGCCGCCGCGCGGAAAGGTGCGTTTGACATTTTTCACGTCCAGAAGGTTCACCATCAGACCCTCATGTTAACCGGAATTTGCGTTCTGCGTACCAATAGAGCGGCCGCCACAGGATGCGGTTTACCACCACGACAAAACAGCTCATCACCGCGGTGCCCAGCACGACATGGCGAAAGTCGCCCGAGGTCACCGCGTCGGCGATATAGGCGCCCAGGCCATGCGCCCGCAGGGTGCGGGTGCCCCAGCTGACCACTTCCGCCACGATCGAGGCATTCCAGGCGCCGCCCGAAGCGGTGATGGCGCCGGTAACGTAATAGGGAAACACCGCTGGCAGCGCGACGCGCCTCCACCACAACCAGCCCTTCACGCCGAAATTGTCGGCGGCGTCGCGCAATTCCTGCGGCATGGTGCTGGCGCCGGCGATGACATTGAACAGGATGTACCATTGGGTGCCCAGCACCATCAGCGGCGACAGCCAGACATCGGGATTGAGGTCCCATATCACGATCACCGACACCACCAGGGGGAACAGGATGTTGGCGGGGAAGGATGCCAGGAACTGCGCCACCGGCTGCACAATGGCGGTCAGGCGCGGGCGCAGGCCCACATAGATGCCGATCGGCGTCCAGATCAGGCTGGCGAGCGCAATCAGCACCAAAACGCGCAAAAGCGTGAGGAAGCCCAGCCCCACCGCGGTCGCCAGGTCTCCCCAGGTCAGGTTGCCATGGGCAAAATCGTAGATGCGGTACGCGGCATAGAGGCCGAGCACGCCCAGGATGGCGTACCACACGACGCTTGCGACGCGGCTGTCCACGTCGCGGGTAGCGGCGCGGATGCCGAAGCTGGGCGGATGCCAATAATAGGACCAGCGCATCATCTGGTCGAAGGGCGCGGTCAGCAGATCCAGAAAGCGCGAGCGGCGATAGACGTTCAGCGCCCAGGATTGCGGCTGTTCCTCGCTTTGTTCGTTGCCGATGCGGAAACGGTCGGCCCAGGCGACCAGAGGACGGAACATCAGCTGGTCATAGATCATGATCACGACCAGCATGGCGCCGATGGCTTCGAAGATGGCCGGCAGGTTCTTCTGGGCGATGGCCACTGCGATCCAGCTGCCGATGCCGGGCAGGGCAATGTTGGTCTTGCCCACGCTGATCGCCTCGGACAGGGTGACGAAGAACCAGCCGCCGGACATGCTCATCATCATGTTCCAGATCAGCGGCGGGGTGGCGAAGGGCGCCTCGATGCGCCAGAAGCGCGCCCAGCTGTTCAGACCGAACATGCGGCCTGCCTCTTCCAATTCCGGCGGCACGGTGCGCAGCGACTGATAGAAGCTGAAGGCCATGTTCCAGGCCTGGCCGCAGAAGATGGTGAAAACGCAGGCCAGCTCGGCGCCGAATACCCGCCCCGGCGACAGGGACAGGAACCAGACGATGGTGACCGACAGGAACGACAGGATCGGCACCGATTGCAGGATATCCAGCAGCGGCACCAACAGGGCGCCAGCGCGCCTGTTTTTGGCCGCCCAGGTGGCATAGGTGAAGGTGAAGGCCAGCGACACGGCCATGGCGATCAGCATCCGCAGCGCCGTGCGCAGGGCATAGCCGGGCAGGTCGCCCAGGTTCAGCTGCAGGTCATGGCCGGTAATGGAGCTGAGGGGATGGACCAGGAAGCGGCTGACATCGGCAAAGGCGATGATGAAGGCCAGCACCAGGACCGCCGCCAGCAGGTCCCAGCGGCTGGGCAGCAGGCGGCGTGCTTCGATCGAGACGGGCGGCAGGATCTTCATGTCCGGCGAGCCTCGAAGGCGGGTGTTGGGACGGTTTTCCTGCCGCCCCGATAAGCGCGTTCGGCGGATGAGGCAACCTCTTTGAAGTGCCTGCACAAATGGGACGTCGGGCCCGGTGTCCGGGCGACGGTTCCATGACGCCGAAACCCCGCCCGGGCGGCGCGCGAGGTCAAAGCATTGTTTACACTGGAAATTTGTCGTCAGGCCGCCCACAGCTCATTTCGCGCCTGCACCTGTGGCTATTGCGCCACCGCCCGAAATCAGCGTAAAACCGGCCGCACGCACGGGAAAAAACAGTGGATTATCCGCTGCTTAGCACCAAGCGCGCATCGTAAAAAATTCACGGGCGGAACGGCGACAGGTCAATGACGCAAGGCGTGACGAGCAGAATGGCGAAGGGTGGAATTTCCGCCTGCGCCTCTGCACGCGCCAACACGCAGCCCCGTCCTTCCCTCGGTTCTTCGCACACGCTTCTTCTTCTTAGCTGCCCCTAGGCGCTCATGGCGCGCGAATGGTCGCGCGCATGGTGTTTAGGGGATCAACGCAACAGGAGAATCGAAGCCGCGTCTGCGGCGAACAGAAGGACTACTTGTCATGGCCACCAACAATACTGAAACGACCCCGATTCAAATCTTCGACACCACCCTGCGCGATGGCGAGCAGTCGCCTGGCGCCGCGATGAGTCACGAAGAAAAAATGCAGATCGCCGAACTGCTGGACGAGATGGGCGTCGACATCATCGAAGCCGGCTTTCCGATTTCCTCGCAGGGTGATTTTCGCGCCGTTCAGGAAATCTCCAAGCTGGTCAAGCGCGCTTCGGTGTGCGGTCTGTCCCGCGCCGGATTCAAGGATATCGACCGCGCCGGCGAAGCCCTGAAAGGGGCATTTAGGCCCCGGATTCACACGTTTATTTCCACCAGCCCCGTCCATATGAAGCACAAGCTGAACATGGGCGAAAACGCGGTTCTGGAAGCGATCGGTGCGTCGGTGACGCGCGCCCGCAACTTCACCGACGACGTGGAATGGTCGGGCGAAGACGCCACCCGCACGGTTCCCGATTTCCTGTGCCGCTGCGTCGATGTCGCCATCAATGCCGGCGCCACGGTGATCAACGTGCCCGACACGGTGGGCTATTCCACGCCGCAGGAATATTTCGACATCATCAAGATGCTGCGCGAACGTGTGCCCAATGCCGACAAGGTGATTTTCTCCACCCATGTCCATAACGATCTGGGCCTGGCGGTGGCGAACTCCCTGGCCGGCGTGCTGGCGGGTGCGCGCCAGGTGGAATGCACCATCAACGGCATCGGCGAACGCGCCGGCAATGCCGCGCTGGAAGAAGTCGTGATGGCGCTGAAAGTGCGCAAGGACATCATGCCCTTCACCACCGGCATCAACACCACCATGCTGAACCGCGCCTCCAAGCTGGTCAGCAACGTCACGGGCTTTCCGGTCCAGTACAACAAGGCCATCGTGGGCAAGAACGCCTTCAGCCATGAGTCCGGCATCCACCAGGACGGCATGCTGAAGAATGTCGAAACCTACGAAATCATGCGGCCCGAGGATGTGGGGGTGAATGCCACCTCCCTGATGCTGGGCAAGCTGTCGGGCCGCCATGCCTTCAAGGACAAGCTGGAAAGCATGGGCTATGTGCTGGAGACCGAAGCCTTCGAAGACGCCTTCAAGCGCTTCAAGGATCTGGCCGACAAGAAAAAGCACGTGTTCGACGAGGATATCGCCGCCCTGGTGGACGACGAGATCATCCGCGGCCAGGACACAATCTCGATCAAGGCGCTGCGGGTGGAATCGGGGACCGGGATCATCCCGGTGGCCTCGCTGACCCTGGATGCGGCCGGTGTGGTCAAGAGCGTGACGGTGAGCGGCGACGGCCCGGTGGATGCCATCTTCATGGCCATCCGCGAGGCCTATCCCCACACCGCGACGCTTCAGCTGTTCCAGATCAGCGCTGTGACCGAGGGCACCGATGCCCAGGCGCAGGTCAGCGTCCGGCTGGAAGAAAATGGCCGCACCGTCACCGGCAAGGCGTCGGATACCGACACCATGGTGGCGGCGGCCTATGCCTATGTGAATGCGTTGAACAAGCTGCTGGTGAAGCGCGAGAAGCAGGCGCCCGAAGCCCTGTCGGTCGCGCGGTGACGGCTTTTGTAGCGAAATGAAACGGCTGGTCCCGGATAAAGCGCGCCGGGGCCGGTTACTCAAGGAATGGCGCTTGCAGGTTTTGGAAACGGCTTTCCAGGTTAGGGACAGGAATTTAGCATGTTCGGCAGTCTTCTTGGCGCGCTTTCGAGCGATATGGCCATCGATCTTGGGACAGCGAATACGCTGGTCTATGTCAAAGGGCGCGGCATCGTCCTCAATGAACCGTCGGTGGTGGCGACCATCACCACCCGCGGCGGCAAGAAGTCCGTCCGCGCCGTGGGCAACGACGCCAAGATGATGCTGGGCCGCACCCCGGGCAACATCGAGGCCATCCGCCCGATGCGCGACGGCGTCATCGCCGACTTCGAAGTCGCCGAGGAGATGATCAAGCACTTCATCCGCAAGGTGCATAACCGCCGCTCCTTCGCCAATCCCATGATCATCGTCTGCGTGCCCTCCGGCTCCACTGCCGTGGAACGCCGCGCCATTCAGGAATCGGCCCTGTCGGCCGGCGCCCGCCGCGTCTTTCTGATCGAGGAACCCATGGCCGCCGCCATCGGCGCCGGCCTTCCCGTCTCCGAACCCACCGGCTCCATGGTCGTGGACATCGGCGGCGGCACCACCGAAGTGGCGGTGCTTTCGCTGGGCGGCATTGTCTATTCGCGCAGCGTGCGCGTGGGCGGCGACAAGATGGATGAAGCGATCATCGCCTATATCCGCCGCCACCAGAATTTGCTGATCGGCGAAGCCTCGTCCGAGCGGATCAAGAAGGAAATCGGTTCGGCGGCTTTGCCGATGGACGGCAATGGCGTGACCATGGAGATCAAGGGCCGCGACCTGCTGAATGGCGTGCCGAAGGAAATCACCATTACCCAGCGGCACATCGCCGAAGCGCTGGCCGAGCCGGTGGGCGCGATTGTCGAAGCGGTGAAGGTGGCGCTGGAAGCCACCCCGCCGGAACTGGCGGCCGACATCGTGGACAAGGGTATTGTGCTGACCGGCGGCGGTTCGCTGCTGGCCAACCTGGACCAGGTGCTGCGCGACGAGACGGGCCTTCCGGTGTCGATCGCCGATGATCCTTTGTCCTGCGTGGCGCTGGGCACGGGCCGGGTGCTGGAAAACAGCAAAGGCATGCGCCACGTCCTTTCCACCGCGTTCTAAACCCGCGCGGGCAGGGGCCGCGTTACCATGGCAAATGCCTGGAAGATCGCCCGCAAGAGCAATGCCCAGCTTCCGCTGGTCATCGTCATTGCGCTTGCGGTCGTCCTGGTGTTGCTGGGCAAGGCGCAAAGCGGGCTCCTGGACAAAGCCCGCGTCCATGTCACCGACATGCTGGCGCCCGTTCTGCAAACCGTGCGCGCGCCCGTGGCGGGTTTCGACCGCTGGATGGGCTCGATCACCGAGATTTTCTCGGTCTATCAGCAGAACCTGAAACTGAAGGAAGAAAATGCCCGCCTGCGCCAGTGGCGCAACGTGGCCATCGTGCTGCAGGGCCGGGTCGGGCGGTACCAGACCCTTTTGCATGCGGTGCCCGATCCCCAGATGAATGCCGTTCTGGCGCGGGTGATCGGCCGGGCCAACCGGCCCTTCCTGCAGACCATGATCCTGGATGCCGGGCGCGAGCACCATGCCCTGCCGGGCCAGGCGGTGGTGGATGCCCGCGGCATGATCGGGCGCATTTATCTGACCGGCAAACGCACCAGCTGGGTGATCCTGCTGACCGACCTCAACAGCCGCATCCCCGTCACTATCTCCGCCTCGGTGGGCAATACCGGCAACATCCAGGCGATGATGACGGGCGACAACAGCACCTATCCCACCATCGACATGGTGTCCCACACGGTCACGCTCCATGACGGCGACCAAGTCACCAGTTCCGGCGATGGCGGGCTTCTGCCGTCCGGCCTGCCCATCGGCACGGTGGTCAGCGACGGCAATGGCGGCTGGCGCGTGGCGCTGCTGGCCGACCCCGGCGCCAGCCAAGACGTCGAAATCCTGAACTTCTCCAAGCCGCCGGAAATCCCGCCCGCCACCGCGCAGCTGCCGGCGGAGGCCGCCGGCCTGAAGCCGCAAGCCCTGCAGCCGCCGCCCGCCCCGGCTCCGGTTGCCGCCGCGCCGGTCCCGCCCAAGCCCAAGCCTGTCGTGACCGACCCGGCCGCGCCGGCCGAAGACATGGATCGCTGACCATGGCCAGCCTGGAACGCGCCAGCTCAGCCCCCCGTTTTCGTTTCCTGGTCGCGCTGGTGCCGCTGCTGTTCGGCCTGGCTTGCGTCTTCATCGCCAACATTCCCATCTCCATCCTGGGCGGATTGGTGCCGTCGCCGCTGCTGGCGCTGGTGCCGGTCTATTTCTGGTGCCTGGTGCGACCCGACCTGATGACCCCGGCCGTGGCGTTGGCCATCGGGTTCAGCGAAGACGTGATGTCGGGAGGCCCGCCGGGGGTGTGGACCCTGTCCTTTGTGCTGACCTATGCCCTGGTGGCGCGCCAGCGCGACAGTTTTGCCGGCCTTTCGGGGCTGGTGGCGGTGGTGGGCTTTGCCGCAGCCAGCGCTTTCTGCTGTGCGGTGGCCTGGATGACGGTGGCGTTCCTGGCCTTCCTCACCCCCGGCGTTCACCTGCCGCCGCTGTCGCCCATCATCGGCGAGCTGGCGATGACGGTCCTGTTCTATGCCCCCACCGCCTTGGTGGCAGGCTGGCTGCATCATAGACTGGTCGGCGCATCGCGAGGCGACATCTGATGCCGCTGTTCGATAAGAAGGACAAAAGCCGCTACGCCACCTTCACCCGCCGCTCGGTGGGCATGGGTGCTGGCATGACGGCGGTGTTCGCGGTTCTGGCGGGGCGTCTGTACCAGCTGCAGATCCGCGACGGCGACCAGTACATGGTCGAGGCCGAGGACAACCGCGTCTCCGAACGCCTGATCGCGCCGCCGCGCGGGCGCATCATGGACCGTTTCGGCGTCGAGCTGGCCAACAGCCGGCGCAATTACCGCGTGCTGCTGGTCAGCGAACAGGCCACCGAAGGCGTGGCCCAGGCGCTGGACACGATCGGCAAGGTGATCGTGCTGAGCGACCAGCAGAAGAAAAAGATCATTCACGACATCGCCATGAACAAGAAGTTCGTGCCGGTGCCGGTGGCCGAAAATCTCACCTGGGACGAATTCTCACGCGTCAACCTGCATTTGCCGTACCTGCCGGGCGTGCAATGCGATGTCGGCGAGACCCGCGATTATCCGTTTGGGAAAGAGCTGGTCCATGTCCTGGGCTATGTCGCCTCGGTATCGCCGCAGGACATCGAACATGACGATGATCCCCTGATGAACCTGCCGGGCATGCGCATCGGCAAGCGCGGCATCGAAAAGCAGTTCGAAAAGGAAATTCGCGGCCGCGCCGGTGCGTCCCGCGTCGAAGTCAATGCCTATGGCCGCATCATCCGCGAGCTGGGCAAGGATGCGGGCGAGCCTGGCGAAGACATTTACCTGACCATCGACCATGAAGTGCAGAAGCTGGTGGCCGAAAAATTCGGCGAGGAAAGCGGCGCCTGTGTGGTGATGGACGTGCATACGGGCGACGTCATCGCCATGACCTCCACGCCCGGTTTCGATCCCAACTTCTTCAATGTCGGCCTGTCGGGCCAGCAGTGGCGCGATCTGACAACCAGCGACCACAAGCCGCTGCTGAACAAATTCATGGGCGGCATCTATCCGCCCGGCTCCACCTTCAAGACGGCGCTGACCCTGGCGGCGGTGGATGCGGGCATCGCCACGCCGGATTTCCGGGTCAACTGCAACGGCGTCTACAATTTCGGCGGCCATGTCTTCCATTGCTGGCAGCACAAGGGCCACGGCACCATGGACCTGGAAGGCGCCATCAAGAACAGTTGCGACGTGTTCTTCTACGAGACGGCGCGCCGCGTCGGCATCGACAAGATCGAAGAGGCCGCCCGCAAGCTGGGCCTGGGTTCGCTGACCGGGATCGAGCTGCCGGGCGAGCATTCCGGCCTGGTGCCGTCGCGCGCCTGGAAGCAGAGGACCTACAAGCAAGCTTGGCAGCAGGGCGATACGCTCAGCGTCGCCATCGGCCAGGGCTATGTCACCGCGACGCCCTTGCAGCTGTGCCAGCAGACGGCGCGCCTTGCCAGCGGCACGATGGTTTCGCCGCGTATCGTCCATTCGGTGGGCGGCAAGATTCAGCCGCGCAAGGAATTCGCCAGGCTGGACGTCTCGGACGAGGCGCTGGCGCGGGTCCGCAATGGCATGAGCCGGGTGATGAATGAAGGCGGCGGCACGGGCTTTTCCTGGCGCATCGCCGAGCCCGGCTTTGAGATGGGTGGCAAGACCGGGACGGCGCAGGTGCGCGTCTATACCCAGGAAGAGCATAGTCGCGGCCTGACCAAGAACAGCGCGCTGGACTGGAAACTGCGCGACCATGCGCTGTTCATCGGTTATGCGCCGGTCAACGATCCCAAATACGCCATTGTCACCATCATTGAGCATGGCGCGGTGCCGGCCCATCCCCATGTCGCGATCGCGCGTGACGTGATGCTGCTGTGCCAGCAGCGCGACCCCGCCAGGATGCCCGCCGCCTGGCCGGTGACCAATGCCGCCAGCGCCGCCCCGCCCCGGGTGCAGGGCGCCGTCCAGCCCATACCGCCCCAGCCGGTGAAGGCAGGCGGCTGATGGCGCTTCGTCCCTATGCCGCCGCAAAGCGCACGCTTTCCTTCGCCGACAAGCTGCTGGAAGTGAATTGGGGCCTGGTGCTTCTCATTTGCATGATCGGCCTGGCGGGCATCGCCATGCTCTATTCGGTGGCGAACGCGCATTTCCAGCCCTGGGCCTTGCGCCAGATCGGGCATTTCGCCCTGGGCCTGATCGTGATGCTGGCCGCGTCGGTAATCGACATACGGGTGTGGATGTCGCTCGCCTATCCCGCTTATGGCATTGCACTGCTGCTGCTGGTGGCGGTGGATGTGGTGGGTCATGTCGGCCTGGGCGCCCAGCGCTGGATCTCGCTGGGGCCGCTGGACCTGCAGCCATCGGAATTGATGAAGATCGGCCTGGTGCTGGCGTTGTCGCGCTTTCTGCACGGCAAGAGCATCGAGGAAGTCTCCAAGCCGGTCCCGCTGGCCATCGGGCTGGCCATGATCGGCATTCCCGCCATCTTCGTGGTGCTGCAGCCCAATCTGGGCACCACCCTGATCATCCTGGCCGATGGCTGCTCGCTGCTGTTCCTGGCGGGGCTGAGCTGGTGGTGGATCACGCCCACACTCGGCGCGGTGGCGGCCGCGGTGCCGCTGGCCTGGCGCTTTGTGCTGCATGACTACCAGAAGGCGCGGGTGGAAACCTTCATCCATCCCGAGCAGGATGCGCTGGGCAAGGGCTGGAACATCACCCAGGCCAAGATCGCCATCGGGTCCGGCGGGGTGGCCGGCAAGGGCTTCACCCAGGGCACCCAGAGCCGGCTGAACTTCCTGCCCGAAAAGCAGACCGACTTCATCTGGACCAGCTTCTGCGAGGAATTCGGCTTTGTCGGCGCGCTGGCGCTGCTGGTGCTGTTCGCGGTGGTGATCTTCTATGGCGTGCAGACCGCGATGAGCGCCCGCAGCCAGTTCGGCCGCCTGCTGGCCATGGGCATCATCCTGAACTTCTTCTTCTACATCATGATCAACGGGCTGATGGTGATGGGCCTGATCCCGGTGGTGGGTATTCCCATGCCGCTCCTGTCCTATGGCGGCAGCGCCATGCTGACGGTGATGTTCGGATTCGGCCTGCTGATGAGCGTGCACATCCACCGCCAGGTGGAAATCCCGCGCCATTCCGGCGGCATCATTTAGGCCGGTTTTGGGGCTGAAAACGGCCCAAAAATCCACCCACAGGGGTTCCCACGGCTTTTCTGGACAGGGGGGTTATCCCTCTGCTATGAGGCCGCTCCCCGGAAGGAAAACCAAGCCTTTCGGACGGTGTTTGGGTGATTAGCTCAGTTGGTAGAGCAGCTGACTCTTAATCAGCTTGTCGTAGGTTCGATCCCTACATCACCCACCACTTTCCCCTCAATGACCGATCATCCGCATCGCCAGCGGCACCCAGCCGGACCAATGATAGATCGCGGACGTGATCGCCTGCACCGTCAGTATCCACGGCGCGGCGATCCAGTAGACCGGATGCACCCGGCCGCGCGTCAGGCGGTCATAGATCATTGCCGCCGCGATCATGACATCAGGGCCCAGATAGGATTGAGCTGCGAATCCGAGGAAGCCGTCGCCCCAATGGACGATGATCCAGGGGCCGATCCAGCGTCCGAACGCGGCCGGCAACAGCATGATCGTCGCCAGCAGGATCAGCCGTTTGTGGGCCGCTGAATCTTTGCGCCACAACAGTCCTGGAACGGCGAAACTGGGGAACAGTATCATGTCCGTCAGTGGCACGATCATGAAGGCCAGCATCTCAGTCACGCCCGCCTCGAAGCGGAGCCGGCGGCTGACCAGGGTGGTTGCCACGCCCAGCACAACCATGACCGGCACCAGCGCCACTGCGGCCAGACCCAGCTTGCGGTGAATGTCCGCTCGCCGCGAACGGATCAGCCAGACCTGTGCCGTGAACAGGATCATCCATCCTGTAAAGATCACCGCATGGATATGCACGATCAGGGGCGGAAAAGGCGCCCGCCCCTTGATCTGTCCATGAAGTTCGGGGCCAAACCCCATGACGATGGCGACCCAGGCCATTGCAGCAAAGGCCAGGAAAAAGGCGCGGTCATGCCTGTGATACGGCGCGAAGGAGGGCGGGGCGGGATTCTCAGCCATGCTTGCGGCTCCAGAGGCGCCAAAGGCGGTACGCGATCACAAGGGCGAGAAGCGCCAGAAGCCCGTCGCTGACCTTGCCGCTGACATGCAGCATGCCGCGCGCCGAGGCCAGGAAGATTCCCGCCCCGGCGAGAATGCATCCGATTATCAAAATAGCATCGAAGCGGCCCGCCGACATGCAGCGACCCTAGTCGCGCGCTGCAGCCACTTCAATCGCCGCGTCCTCATCCAGTGGGTAGACCGGACGGCGCAGCCGCTTGTAGGGCAGGCGCGCAAGGTCGGACGTGCAGGGGCCGGCGGTGGACACGGTGAAGCTGGCGGCCGCGATGGGATCATAGGCGCGCCGGTGCCCCACTGCCGCCTTGATGCCGATCATGCTGAGCTTTTCCGGATCGATCCCCTGGCTGCGCCATTGGCCCAAATCCATCGGCGCCAGCCGCTTGCTGGTCAGCAGGATGGTAACCCCGCCATGACGCACCACCGCGCTGTCGCCCATGCTGACCTTGCTGCCCAGCACCACCATCTGGCTTTGCCGGTCTTCCAGCTCGAAACGTCCGTCGCTGCGGGATACCAGCTCCACTTCCAGCGTAAGCGGGCCCAGGTCCAGCCGGCTGCCCTTGCCGCCGATGGGCAAGGTGATGCGCCCGCCGATGGGCACGGACTTCAGCGCCACCACGGCGGCGGCATCGGCGATGATCACGCCCGAGCCCGCCACATCGTATTTGACCAGTGCCCGCAGCACATCGGTGCAGTCGCCCGGCCCGCCGCCGCCGATATTGTCGGCCGGCTCGATCAGCAACACCGGCCCGTGGCCGCGCGGCACGAATGTGCGCACAACTTCGTCCAGGTCGTGTTCCTTCGGGATGCCTTCGGTGCGCCGCGCCCAGGCGATCTGTTCCAGTTCGCGCAAGGCTGCTTTGGCGGCTTCGTCATCGCCCTCGGTGATGATGCCGAAGGCGACGCCGGCGTCGCGCACGTCGGAATAGGCATAGCCGCCCACCACATTCACCGCCAGCACGCCGGGCATGTCGCGCTCCATGCGGCGGGCGGCTTCCTCCAGCGCATGCATGGCGCCGTCGCGGGTGCCGGTGCCGGTGGGCGGCCACACGATATTGGTCACCAGCACATGCTGGCGCGGGCGGATGCCGGTCTCCAGGCAGCGGGCCAGCAGCTCGGTGGCGCGCACGGCGCTTTCATAGGTGTCGTCATGCGGGCACAGTCGGTAGCAGACCAGCCCGTCGGACAGCGCACCCATCTCCTGGGTCAGGGTGGCGTGCAGGTCATAGACCCCGAAGATGGGCAGGTGTTCGGCGCCGGGAATGGCGCGGATGCGTTTCAGCAATTCGCCGTCCACGTCTTCCAGTTCGGTTGTGACCATGGCGCCATGCAGCGACAGGAAGATGCCGTCCAGTTCGTGCGCGCGGGCCCGCAGCACCGGCTCCACGTCCTGCCAGAACCGTTCGAACACCGCATGCTCGACCATGCCCGAGGCGCCGCACAGGTAATTGGCGGTGGGGATCACCTCCCAGCCCAGGCGCTTGGCGGTGGCCAGGAAACCGTCCACCTGCGAGCCGTCGCCGATGCGATCCAGCAGGGCCTGGCCGCGGTGGATCATGAAATCGTCCAGGGTGGTGCGGTCGTCGGTGAAGCTGTGGGTCTCGTGGAAGATGCCCGCCAGCAGGATTTTGGTCACGTCCGTGCCTCTGTTATCTTTTGGCCAGAGGATCGCTGCGGGCACGATGAAAAACAACAAGAAGCTATGGGCGCTGGCCGCGGGCCTGCTGGCCGCCGCCATGCCCGCGTTCGGCCAGGGCAGGGATTGGGCGCTGTATGGCGGCGAGGGCGGGCGGCGCTTTTCCAGTCTGGCGCAGATTACCCGCGCCAATGTGGCCAAGCTGGAACAGGCGTGGCGCTTTGACATGGCCGAGATGGGCGATCCCCAGACCCATCCCCTGGCGGTGGACGGCATCGTCTATGCCTATACCCCCAGCCTGGACACCATCGCGCTGGATGGCGCCACGGGAAAACTGAAGTGGCGTTTCCATTCCGGGGTCAAGGCGGGTGGGCCGCAGCGCGGTCTGTCCATCTGGGGCAAGGGGAAAGAGCGGCGGCTGTTCGCGGCGGCGGGCACTTATCTGTATGCGCTGGATCCGGCCACCGGAAAGCCGCTGGCCGATTTCGGCGAGGGCGGCCGGATCGATCTGCGCGCCGGGCTGGACCGCGACGTCGACAAGATCGGCCTGGCGCTGACCGCGCCCGGCACGATCTGGCGCGACATGATCATCATGGGTTTTCGCACCGCTGAAAGCGCCCCGGCCGCGCCGGGCGATATCCGCGCCTTTGACGTGCGTACCGGCAAGCTGCGCTGGAGCTTTCACACCATCCCCCATCCCGGCGAGCCTGGATATGAAAGCTGGCCGGCGGGCTATTGGAAGACTGGCGGCGGTGCCAATGCCTGGCCCGGCATGGTGCTGGACGAAAAACGCGGCATCGTCTTTGCGCCCACCGGTTCGGCGGTCAGTGATTTTTACGGCGCCGACCGGACCGGCGACAATCTGTACGCCAATAGCCTGCTGGCGCTGGATGCCAGCACGGGAAAACTGCTCTGGCATTTCCAGGGCGTGCATCACGACATCGCCGACCGCGATTTTCCTTCGCCGCCGGTGCTGCTGACCGTCACGCGCAACGGCAAGCGCATCGATGCGGTGGCCCAGGCCACCAAGCAGGGATACCTGTTTGTGCTGGACCGCGTCACCGGCAAGCCGTTGTTCCCGGTAACGGAAATGCCCGTGCCGCAAAGCGGGCTTGAAAAGCTTTCACCCACCCAGCCGGTGCCGTCGCTGCCCGCGCCCTATGCGCGCCAGCATCTCAGCGAAGGCCTGCTGACCAACCGCACACCGCAGGCGCATGCGTGGGCGGTCGAGCAGTTTCGCAGCTTCGCCAATGATGGGCCGTTCCCGCATATGCGGTTGGGCCAGCAGACCTTGGCCTTTCCCGGTTTCGACGGCGGGGCGGAATGGGGCGGCCAGGCGTCCGCGAACGGGATTCTTTATCTTAATGCCAATGACGTGGCCTGGACCGGCGGGCTGGTGGAGAACAGCGCCGCAAGCGGCGTGGGCGCGCGGCTGTACCAGGATAATTGTGCCGCCTGCCACGGCGCGGACCGCAAGGGCGCGCCGCCCGCCTTTCCGTCGCTGCTGGACTCGAAGTTGACCGCTGAACAGATGGCCGATGTGGTTCATTCCGGCCGTGGCCGCATGCCCGCCTTCACCCTGCAAGGCGACAATCTTTCATCCCTGCTGAGCTTCGTGCGCAGCGGCGAGGATCGCGAACTGGCGGCCAAGCCTGTCGCAAACGCTTCCCCGGCCTATCGCTTCAGCGGCTATCGCAAATTCCTGGACCCCGATGGTTATCCCGCGGTGGCGCCGCCCTGGGGCACGCTCAGCGCCATCGATCTCAACAGCGGCACTTACCTGTGGCGCATTCCCTTTGGCGAATATCCCGCGCTGGCGGACAAGAGCACCGGCTCGGAAAATTACGGCGGTCCGATCCTGACCAAGGGTGGGGTGCTGTTCATTGCCGCCACCCTGTATGACAAGAAAATCCGTGCTTTCGATCCGCGCGACGGCAAGCTGCTATGGCAGGCCCAGCTTCCCTATGCCGGCAACGCCACCCCCATCACCTATATGGCGGGCGGCAGGCAATATGTGCTGATTCAGGCCGACAATGCCCGCGACAAGAAATCGCCGCAGGGCGCGGCCTATGTCGCCTTCGCCTTACCCGCTAAGGTAAAACCATGAAACAGGCACTGATCACCGGCGGGGCAAGGGGCATCGGGTTCGGTATTGCCGAAGCAATGCTGGCGGCAGGCTATGCCGTCACCGTCACCGGGCTGACGGCACAGGAAGCTGCCGCAGTCCCTGCGCGCGACCATCTGGAGGCGGTTCAGCTCGACGTCACCAGCGATGCCGAGGTCGCTGCCTGCATCGGAAAATACCAACGGCTGGACGCGCTGATAAATTGCGCCGGCATCATCCTGCGCGACGGCAAGGAGTTCACCATTGCCGGCTTCCAGCAGGTGATCGACGTCAATCTCACCGGCACCATGCGCATGTGCATGGCGGCCAAGCCGCTTTTGGAAAAATCCGGTGGGGCGATCGTCAATACCGCCTCGGTCTGGTCCTTTTTCGGCGGTGCGCTGGTGCCGGCCTATACCGCCTCCAAGGGCGGGGTGGCGCAGCTGACCAAGGCGCTGGCCGTGGCCTGGGCGCCCACCATCCGCGTCAATGCCATTGCGCCGGGCTGGGTGGAAACGGCGCTAACCGAAGGCGCTCGCGCCGATGCCGCGCGCTCCCAGGCCATTATCGACCGCACGCCGCAGGGCCGCTGGGGCAAGCCGCAGGATATCGGCGGCGCGGTGGTGTTCCTGTGCTCGGAGGGCGCCGGATTCATCACCGGCACGGTGTTGCCGGTGGATGGCGGCTATACCGCCAAATAGCGCCGCCGGACTTTCATCCCTGGCCCAGACAGCGTAGTTTGCGCCCCCAACAACGGAGATTTCCATGGCCGCACGCCGCAACAATGCCCGCAAGAAAGACAAGCGCCGCCGTCACGCCGACACCCGCAAGAAGGCTGCCGCCGCTTCGGCTGCCGCCCAGGAACGTCCCGCGCAGCAGCCGCGCCGCGCCCCGAAGGCCTGATAATACGGGCCGGAGATGGACAATTCCCGCATCCCCTATCGGCATCCCCAGCCCAAGGAGTCACCGCCCGAACTGGTGATCGCGTCCGCCATTCCGGACGATGAACGGGTCTGGGTGCCACAGGGCGAGAATGTCTGGTTCCGGCCCCTGTGCCTGTGCGCCTCGCGCGGCTATTGGATGAACCTGCTGCGGGTCCGCAAGTCCGGCGTGCTGTCGCGCCACCGCCATCCCCAGCCGGTGCATGGCTATGTCATCAAGGGCCGCTGGCGCTATCTGGAGCATGACTGGGTCGCGAACGAAGGCGGCTATGTCTATGAGGCGCCGGGCGAGACCCATACCCTGGTGGTGGATGAGGGCGTGGAAGAGATGATCACCCTGTTCCAGGTCAATGGCGTGATGATCTATGTCGATCCCGATGGCGCCGTGCTGGGCTATGAGGATGTCTTCACCAAGATCGACCTGTGCCGCGCCCATTACGAGAAAGTCGGCCTGGGCGCCGATTACGTGGACCAGTTCATTCGCTAGGCTTTGACGGCGAAGCTCTTGGGATTTTCCCCGGCCAGCCAGGTCTTCCACATCGTTTGATAAGCCGCTTCGATGTGCCGGGTGAAAGCCTCGGTGTCGAACAGGGCGCACTTGTCCTTGTTCTTGGCCAGCTTGTCTTTCAGCTTCTTCAGCGCCTTGGGGTCATTGCCCAGCTTGATCGCCAGCGCTTCGAATGCGCTCGTCTCTTCCGTGATCAGTTCGGGCAGGCCCGCTGCCGTCAGCAGGCTGGCGGCGACGCGGCCCGGGAAAGTGGTGCCGGTCTGGGTGATCAGCGGCACGCCGGTCCACAAGGCATCGCTGCCGGTGGTGTGGGCGTTATAGGGCAAGCCGTCCAGGAACAGGTCGGCCAGCGACAGCCGCGCCAGGTGCAGATCGGTGTCCAGCTCGGGCGCGAAAACAAGTCGTTCCGCAGCCACACCCCGTTGCGCGGCTTCCTTGCGCAGATTGTCGGCATAGGGCGCGGGGCTTTCCAGCAGCCATAGCACGCTGCCGTCCACGGCCTTCAGGATCCGCATCCAGCTATCGAAGGTCGCCGGCGTCAGCTTGTAGGCATTGTTGAAGTTGCAGAACACCGTACCCGTCTCGGGCAGGCCGGCTTCGGCGCGGCTCGGCACCCGCGCGATGGGGCGGCCCTTGTCGTCGTTGGCCTGGTAGCAGCCGGGCAGGGTGACGACTTCCTCGTCATAAAAGCCGTGCTCGGAGGCCGGGATCACGATGCTGTCGGCGATGATATAATCCATGTAGTTGGCGCCCAGGGTGGCGGGGAAGCCCAGGTAATTGACCTGCACCGGCGCGGCGCGATGGGCGAAGACTCCAGAGCGGGCCTTGCCGAAATAACCGTTCAGATTGACCAGGATGTCGATCTCCTCGGCGCGGATGCGTGCCGCGGCGTCGGCATCATGCAGCGTACCGATGTCGATCCACTTGTCGAAGGCCTTTTCCAGCCTTGTGCGCAACTCGCCGTTGTCGTTGGCGCCATTGTCCAGCGCCACCAGTTCGAAGCGGTCCCGGTCATGGCGCTCATACAGGCCGGCCATCAGGATGGCGGTGGCCTGCTGGCGGAATTCGCCCGACAGGTATCCGATGCGGATTTTCTTGTGGCCCTTGCGCGATGCGATGTCGAACGGCGCGGCGGCCATCGGCGGATACTTGTCATGGCCCCAGATGCGCGAGCAGGACTGGGAATCCTGCGGATTTTCCCCGATGGCCTGGAAGATGAAGGGCTGCACGATCCGCGCACCGTCGCGCAGGCCTGCTTCGATCGCCGTCTTGTTGACGTCAAAACCGCGCCAATCGGCGCAATACATCCGCATATGGACCAGTTCGCCCAGGGCATAGGGATAATGCGGGTCCAGGATCAGGCCGCGCTCCAGATCGGCCAGCGCCGCCTCGGGCTGCCGCAGGCTCCAATAGCTGTAGCTGCGATTGATCATCGCCTCGGCATAGTCGGGACGGACCTGGAGCGCGCGGCTGTAGCATTCGATGGCGCCGGCAAAATCCTGCTGGTCGCGGCAGACATTGCCGCGCCAGTTCAGCGCCACGGCATTGCCCGGGTCGATTTTCAGGACCTGGTCGAGGCTGAGAATGGCTTCCTCGTACCGAAGCAGGTCACGCAGGGCCAGCGCGCGATTGCCCCAGGCTTCCGCGAAATTGGGTTCCAGGGACAGGGCACGGTCCAGGCTGTTCAGCGCCTCGGTCGAGCGCTTGAGGTTGCGCAGCGCCACGCCGCGATTGTTCAGCATCTCGGCATTGGTCTGGAAGGCATCCATCACCGCGTCGAAATCGGCCAGTGCTTCTTCGGCGCGCTGCAGGTCCATCATGATGACGCCGCGATTATAAGTGGCGCCGGCGTCCCCGGGGGCCACGGTCAGGGCGCGGTTGTAATCTTCCAGCGCCTGCAGGGGGCGGCCCTTGGCGCGATGCGCCAGGCCGCGCTGGATCAGGGCGCCGATATTGCTGGGCTGCATCGACAGCACCCGGTCATAGCCGGCAATGGCATCGTCCAGCCGGCCCACCGCCGCCAGCGCCACGGCGCGATTGACCCGCGCGGCGATCATTTCGGGCTGCAGCACCAGGGCGCGGTCGTAGGAATCCACCGCCAGTTCGAAACGCTGCAGGTCGGCCAGCGCCACGCCGCGATTGTAAAGGCCCTCGGGCATGTTCGGCTGGATCGCCAGCGCCCGGTCGAACATGGTCAGCGCTTCTTCGACGCGGCGGGCGGCGCGCAGCGCCATGCCGTAATTCATCAGGCAGCCAAGGTCATCGGGATAGACGGTGGAAGCTTCGCCCAGGAAGGTGCAGGCCTCCTCAAAGCGGTTCTGCTGCATGCGCAGGATGCCCATGTAATAGCGCGGCCCGAACAGGGCCGGATCGGCGCCCAGGATCTGCATATACACAGCTTCGGCCTGTTCCAGCTTGCCCTGCTGGTGCAGCGCGATGGCCTCTTGCGCCATTTGTTTCAGGTCCAGGACTTCCATGGGGCGTTCCGTTCTTTTTTCTTAGTTTTGTGCGGCGGCCTGGGCCACGGCAAGGGCGGTCATGTTGACGATGCCGCGCGCCGTCACCGACGGGACCATCACATGCACCGGCTTGGACACGCCCAGCAGCAAGGGGCCCACCAGCAGCGCCTCGGTGGCGGCCGACAGCAAGGTCAGTGCGATATTGGCGGCATCCAGGCTGGGCATTACCAGCAGGTTGGCCGAACCGGTGAGGGGGCTTTTGGACACGACGCGCCCGCGCAGCACATCGCTCAGCGCCGCATCGGCATGCATTTCGCCGTCGATCTCGAAATCCGGCTCGGCGGCGCGCAGCAGGCTCAGCGCCTTGCGCATCTTGATGGCGCTGGGCGAATGGGATGTGCCGAAGCTGGAATGCGACAGCAGCGCGGCTTTTGGGGCAAGGCCGAAGCGGCGCACGCTTCTGGCGGCCAGCTGGGTCATCTCCGCGATCTGCTCGGCGCTGGGATCGACATTGACGTGGGTGTCGCAGAAGAACAGCGCGCCATTGGGCAGGATCAGCGCCGACAGGGAATAAAGCCGGGAGACGCCGCGCTGGCGCGGAATGATGGGCAGGATGTTCTGCAACTGGCGCGTCCAGTCGCCCAGGCCGCCGCACAAGGCGGCGTCCACTTCGCCGGCTTCCAGCAGCATGGCGGCTGCGATGCCGTGGCGCGTGGCGATCCAGCGGGCCGCCGATTCCGGCTGCACGCCGCGCCGCTCCACCATCCGCTGATAGCGTTCGGTCAAAGGCGCGAAGAATTCCGTGTCCGCCTGCGGGTCCAGGATGCGGGCTTCCTTGTTGAAGTCCAGGCGCAGACCAAGCTGTTTAGTTTTCGCCAGAATGACGTCGCGGCGGCCGATCAGGGTGGGATGGGCCAGGCCTTCATCCACCACGGTCTGCACCGCGCGCAGCACCCGGTCCTCTTCGCCTTCGGCATAGACCACGCGTTTGGGATTGCGGCGGGCGACCTCGAACACCGGGCGCATCAGCTGGCCGGAGCGGTAGACGAACTTTTCCAGCTCGCTTTCGTAGGCGTCGAAATCGGTGATGGGCCGGCGGGCGACGCCGGAATCCATGGCGGCGCGCGCCACGGCCGGCGCGATGGACAGGATCAGGCGCGGATCGAAGGGCTTGGGAATGATGTAGTCGGGGCCAAAGCCGGTCTGCGCCCCGCCATAGGCGCTTGCCACCACGTCGCTGGCTTCGGCGCGGGCCAGCGCGGCGATGGCTTCGACGGCGGCCACTTTCATGGGCTCGTTGATGGTGGTGGCGTCCACGTCCAGTGCGCCCCGGAAGACAAAGGGGAAGCACAGGACATTGTTGACCTGGTTCACATAGTCGGAGCGGCCGGTGGCGATGATGGCGTCGGGCCGCGCCGCCTTGGCGACTTCGGGCAGGATTTCCGGATCGGGATTGGCCAGCGCCAGGATCAGGGGCTTTGCCGCCATCTGCGGCAGCCATTCGGGCCTCAGCACATTGGGCGCGGACAGGCCCAGGAACACATCGGCGCCCACCAGCACATCGCCCAAGGTGCGCGCATCGGTCTTGCGGGCATAGCGCGAAAGATTGGGCGCCATCTCATCGCCCCGGTCCTTGTGCACCACGCCCTTGATGTCGGTCAGGGTGATGTTGTCCACCGGCAGGCCCATCGCCACCAGAAGATCGACGCAGGCCAGAGCCGCGGCGCCGGCGCCGCTGGTCACCAGCTTGACGTCTTCCAGCTTCTTGCCCTGCAGCACCAACCCGTTGCGGATGGCGGCGGCGCAAACAATGGCGGTGCCGTGCTGGTCGTCATGAAAGACCGGGATCTTCATGCGCTCGCGCAGCTTCTTCTCGATCACGAAGCATTCCGGCGCCTTGATGTCTTCCAGGTTGATGCCGCCGAAGGTCGGCTCCAGCGCCGCCACGATGTCCACGAAGCGGTCGATATCGGTCTCGTCCACTTCCAGGTCGAACACGTCGATGCCGGCGAATTTCTTGAAAAGAACGGCCTTGCCTTCCATCACCGGCTTGGAGGCCAGCGGCCCGATATTGCCCAGCCCCAGCACGGCGGTGCCGTTGGTGATGACGGCGACAAGATTACCGCGGGCGGTATAGTCGCGGGCTGAGGACGGATCCTCGACGATGGCCATGCAAGGGGCGGCCACACCGGGCGAATAGGCCAGCGCCAGGTCGCGCTGATTCGCCATGCGCTTGGTAGCTTCCACCGACAGCTTTCCCGGGCGGGGAATGCGGTGATAATCCAGCGCAGCTTTGCGAAAATCGTCGTCCATGATCGGGGCCTGTGGCGGGAGGCGGTAATTGGCAGGCCCCGGGGGGATAAATCAAGCTTTGCCCCTGTTTTTGCCGGGTTTTCCGGCAAAAATGCCGGAACCGGCCCCCCGAACGGGGCGTTGCTCCACAGGCATGGGCGGGGCCGGTTTCCAGACGTGTTCAGAAGGCTAGATTTGGCTGATATTGCCGCCCGCATTCAGGCCCCATCCCATGGTGGGGCGCTTCAGGAGATTTCATGCAGATCGGAATTGTTGGATTGGGCCGCATGGGAGCCAATATCGGCCGGCGGTTGATGAGCCGTGGGCATCAGGTCATTGGGTTCGACGCCTCGGCAGCCGCCGTGAAGGGCCTGGAAGGCGCTACCGGCGCGACCTCACTTGAAGATGTCGTGGCCAAGCTGGCCCCGCCGCGCGCGGTGTGGGTAATGCTGCCCTCCGGCAAGATCACCGAAGAGACCATCGCCAGGCTGGGCACGCTGTTGTCCAAGGGCGACGTTGTGATCGATGGCGGCAACAGCTTCTGGAAGGACGATGTGCGCCGCGCGAAGTCCTTACGGGAAAAAGGCATCGCCTATCTTGATGTCGGCACCTCGGGCGGGGTGTGGGGGCTGGAGCGCGGCTTCTGCATGATGATCGGCGGCGAGAAAGCGTCGGTGGATCGGCTGGATCCCATCTTCAAGGCGCTGGCGCCGGGCGCGGGGGAAATTCCCAAAACGCCGAACCGCGAGAAATCCGATCCGCGCGTCACCGAAGGCTATATGCATGCCGGCGCCGCGGGTGCGGGCCATTTCGTCAAGATGATACATAACGGCATCGAGTACGGGATGATGCAGGCCTTTGCCGAAGGCTTCGATATCATGAGCGGCCGCAGCAGCGAAAAGCTGCCCGAGGATGAACGCTTCGACATCAATGTCGCAGACGTCGCCGAAGTGTGGCGGCGCGGCAGCGTGGTGGCCTCCTGGCTGCTGGACCTGACCGCCATTGCATTGGCGCGCTCGGAAAAGCTGGAGGAATTCAGCGGCAAGGTGGACGATAGCGGCGAAGGCCGCTGGACGGTGGCGGCGGCGGTGGACCAGGCGGTGGCGGCGCCGGTGCTGACGGCGGCGCTGTATGCCCGTTTCCGGTCCCGCAGCGACAACACCTTCGGCGAAAAGATGCTGTCGGCCATGCGCAAGGAATTTGGTGGCCATGTCGAAAGCATCGTCCCCGCCCACAAGGCCAAGGACGACGACAAATGAGCATGCAGTCGCACAACGCGCCGCCCCCGGCCTGCGCTATCGTGATCTTCGGCGCCAATGGCGATCTGACCAAGCGGCTTGTCGTGCCGGCGCTCTACAATCTGGCGCGCACGGGCCTGTTGCCCAAGAATCTGGCGCTGGTCGGCGTGGACCACAACAAGAAGACCAGCGAGGAATGGACCGCCCAGCTGAAGGCCTTCCTGTTTACGGTGCTGGCCAAGAACAGCGAAGAAATCGACGAAACCCTGTGGAGCAAGGTTGCTGGCTCCATGACCTTTCTCAGTGGTGATTTTGAAAAACCCGAGACCTATAGCCAGCTCAAGGACCTGCTGGCCGAGCTGGATCGGAAGCAGGGGCTGGGCGGCAATGTGCTGTTCTACATGGCGGTGGCCGATCGCTTCTTTCCCGTCATCGCCGGCAAACTGGGCGAAGCGGGCCTTATGGATGACGCCAAGGGCTTCCGCCGCCTGATCGTCGAAAAGCCCTTCGGCCACGACCTCGTATCGGCCCGCTCGCTGAATGCCTGTCTGCTGAAATACCTGAAGGAAGAACAAATCTACCGCATCGACCATTTCCTGGGAAAGGAGACGGTGCAGAACATCATGGCGCTGCGCTTCGGCAACGGCCTGTTCGAGCCGATCTGGAACCGCGACCGCATCGACCATATCCAGATCACCGTGGCCGAAAGCATCGGGGTGGAGACGCGCGGCAAGTTTTATGAGGCGACCGGCGCCTTGCGCGACATGATTCCCAACCACCTGTTCCAGCTTGTGGCGATGGTGGCGATGGAGCCGCCGGTGAGTTTCGACGCCGAGGATATCCGCGCCAAGAAAGCGGAATTGTTCAAGGCCATCCAGCCTTTGGCCCTGACCGACGTGGTGCGCGGCCAGTATGACGCGGGCACGGTGCAGGACGCGCCGGTCCCGGCCTATCGCAAGGAGCCAAACGTTTCTCCCGATTCCAATATCGAAACCTATGCCGCCATGCGGCTGAAGATCGACAATTGGCGCTGGGCGGGCGTGCCTTTCTATTTGCGCACCGGCAAACGGCTGAACATCCGCTCCAGCGAAATCGCCATCCGCTTCAAGCAGGCGCCCTATGCCCTGTTCCGCGATACGCCGGTGGACGAGCTGGATGCCGACTGGCTGATCCTGCGCATCCAGCCGGACGAGGGCATCCGCCTGCGCTTCAATGCCAAGCGGCCGGGACCGGCCATGATGCTGGAAAGTGTTTCGATGCGCTTCAACTACAAGGACTATTTCCACCAGGCGCCGGCGGTGGGTTACGAGACGCTGATCTATGACTGCCTGATCGGCGACGCGACCCTGTTCCAGCGCGCCGACCAGGTGGAAGCAGCCTGGGCGCTGGTCGAGCCGGTGCTGAAAGGCTGGCAGGACACCAACCCACGTCACTTCCCCAATTACGCGGCCGGTAGCGAGGGTCCCATCGCGGCCAACGATCTGCTGGCCAAGGATGGCCGTTCCTGGCGCGCCATCCGCATCCTGGGCGGCAAATGAGCGGCATTGCGGGAACCATGGAAGTGGTGAAGGACGCGGGCGCACTGGCGGCGCGGGCGGCCGATATCATCGCCGGCCGGCTGAAGGTGGCGCGCTATCCCTTCCGCCTGGTGCTGTCGGGTGGATCGACCCCGCGCGCCACATATGAACTGCTGGCGAAGAAGGAGATCAGCTGGGACTGCGCCGAACTGTTTTTCTCCGATGAACGGTTTGTGCCGCCGGACCACAAAGATTCCAATTACCGCATGGTGCGCGAGACGCTGCTGTCGAGCGAGTTTGTGAATCCGCGCAAGCTGCTGGCCATTCCCACCGACGGCACGCTGCAAAGCGCCGCCGACCGCTATGACGAAATCCTGCGTCAGCAATATGGCGCAGGCACCCTGGAAGAGGGCGTGCCGCTGTTTCATCTCACTTTGCTCGGCTTGGGCGATGACGGCCACACCGCCTCCCTGTTGCCGGGTCAGCCGGTCTTGCAGGAACGGAATCGCTGGGCCGCCGCGGTGCCCGAGGGGCGCGGCGAGCCGCGCATCAGCCTGACCTATCCGGCGCTCAATTCCAGCGAACTGATCCTGTTCCTGGTGTCGGGGGCGGGCAAACGCGATGCCCTGGCCCAGGCGCGCGGCGGCATCGGGCCGGCCGGCGGGATCAAATCGCAGGGCGAAGTGTTGTGGTTGGTGGACGAGGCGGCGGCGGGGAAGGAAGATCAAGGTTACGGCTTTTGACGGCGCGTATTGAAGATTATGCCATGATCGGGGATTGCCGTACCGCGGCGATTATCTGCCGCAATGGCTCCATCGACTGGCTGTGCGTGCCGCGCTTCGATTCCGCGGCCTGTTTTGCCGCCCTGCTGGGCACCAAGGACAATGGCCGCTGGCTGATTGAGCCGGCGGCGAAAAAATTCAAATCCTCGCGGCGCTATCGCGGTGACAGCCTGATCCTGGAAACTCTGTTCACCACCAGGACCGGCAAGGCGCGGGTGATCGACTTCATGCCGCCGGGCACACCGGGCAGTTGTATCGTGCGTATCGTCGAATGCCTGGAAGGGCATGTGGAGATGCGCACCGAGCTGGCCATCCGCTTCGATTATGGCGTGACGATACCGTGGGTATCGCGCCGCGACAGCCGCACCATGACCGCGGTGGCTGGACCGCACCTGTTGACATTGCGCACCCCCGCCGATGTGCGGGGCGAGAACATGCACAGCGTGGCACAGTTCAAGTTGAATGAGGGCGAAACCATGCCCTTCGTCCTGGCTTATGGCGAATCCTTCCAGCCGGTGCCCCTGTCCATCGATGCCTTTATCGCGCTGGAAGAGACCGAACGCTATTGGCGGCAATGGACGGACCTTTGCAATGTGAAGGGCAAGTGGCGCAAGTCGGTGATGCGCTCGTTGCTGACCCTGAAGGGCCTGAGCTATGCGCCCACCGGCGGCATCGTGGCGGCGGTCACCACCTCGCTGCCGGAAAAGATCGGTGGCACCCGCAACTGGGATTACCGCTTTTGCTGGCTGCGCGACGCCACATTTACCCTGCTGGCCTTCCTCAATGCCGGCTATCGCGAAGAAGCCGCGGTGTGGCAGCAATGGCTTATGCGGGTCATCGCCGGCGCGCCGGAACAGCTTCAGACCATGTACAGCGTGCTGGGCGAAAAGCGGCTGGATGAACTGGAACTGCCGCATCTGCCCGGTTACGAGAATTCACGGCCCGTGCGCATCGGCAATGCCGCTCATACCCAGCTTCAGCTCGATATTTATGGCGAGCTGGCCGATGTGATGGCGCAGGCCCGTGCCGGCGGCTTGCCGGCCTCGCCGCGCGGCACCGAACTGCGCGCCGTCTTCATGCGGCACCTGGAAAAGAACTGGTGCCTCCCCGATGAGGGCATCTGGGAAATAAGGGGCCAGTCGCAGCACTTCGTTCATTCCAAGGTCATGACATGGGTGGCGTTCGACCGCGCCTCGCGGGCATCGGATTCCACGGCGGCCCAGAAGGCGCACTGGAAGAAGGTGGCGCGCAAGATTCACGCCGATGTTTGCAAGAACGGCATGGACAAGACGCGCGGCTGCTTCGTGCAGGCCTATGGCTCCCAGGCGATGGATGCCAGTCTGCTGCTGTTGCCGCTGGTGGGTTTCCTGCCGGCCTCCGACAAGCGCATCAAGGCCACGGTGCGAGAGATCGAAAAGCGGCTGATCCATAAGGGCCTGGTGCTGCGCTACGAGACCGTAACGGGGGTGGACGGCTTGCCGCCGGGCGAAGGCGCGTTCCTGGCCTGCAGTTTCTGGCTGGCCGACAATTATACCCTGATGGGCCGGCGCGCCCAGGCGACCCGCCTGTTCGGGCGCCTCAGCCGCCTCGCCAATGATATAGGCCTTTATGCCGAAGAATATGATCCGGACGACAAGCGCATGCTGGGAAACTTTCCCCAGGCATTTTCCCACGTCGCTCTGGTCAACACGGCGCTGAACCTGATGATGAACGAAGGCAAGAAGAAGAGGACCCGCCCCCGTGCCCGCCGCTAAACAGATCCTTTGCATCGATGTGGGCGGCTCCGGCCTCAAGGCCGCGATCATCACGCCGCGCGGCCGCTATGTCGCCAAACGGGTGCGGGTCAAGACGCCCAAGCAGCGCAAGCCGCGCCAGATCGTGGCGGCGCTGGTCAAGCTGATCGCGCCATTGGGAAAATACGATCACGTCACCGTCGGATTTCCCGGCACGGTCAAGCACGGCAAAGTGATCAGCGCGCCCAATTTCGGCACAGAGGACTGGAAAGGTTTTGCCCTGGCGGCAGCCCTGCAGAAGAATTTGAAGAAGCCGGTCAAGCTTCTCAATGATGCCGACGTTCAGGGTCTGGCGGTGATCAAGGGCAAGGGGCTGGAACTGGTCTGCACTCTGGGCACCGGTTTCGGCACCGCCTGGTTTCGCGACGGCGAATTGATGCCGCACATGGACCTTGCCCATCTGGTCATGCACCCCAAGGATGATTTTGACGTGGTGGTGGGTGACGCGACCCGCCGCAAGATCGGCAGCGCCCGCTGGAACAAGCGGATCAAGAAATTAATTGCCGTCTTGCAGACTGTGTTCAACTATGACCATCTGTATCTCGGCGGCGGCAACTCCTCCGAGGTTAAGTTCAAGCTGCCGCGCAATGTGACCATCGTCTCCAATGATGCGGGGATGGAAGGTGGTGCATTTGCCTGGGCCCGCCCCAAGAAATAACCGGAACCTGATGGCGTGTTCGCGCGTTTCGATCCTATTGGATCGAAGCCCATTTCATTGCCCTTTTGTGAAGCACGGGCCGTAGCGAACGGAAAGCCCTGATGATGCCGCCGGTGAGTGGAAACACCGCCCTGTTCTTGGATATTGACGGTACCTTGCTGGATCTGGCGCGTACGCCCGATCGGGTGAAGGTGCCGCGCGAACTGCTGCGCAGCCTGGAGCGGCTGTCGCACCAGCTTGGCGGTGCGCTGGCCTTTGTCAGTGGCCGTTCGCTGGCCAGCATCGACCATCTGTTCGCGCCATTTCGCCCCGCCGCCATTGGTGCGCATGGCGGCGAGATCAGGGGGCTCGATGGGCAGGTGTCGCGCAGCCAGCCGCTGCCCGATTCGGTGCGCGATATTTTCGTCGGCCTGGCCGCCAACATTCCGGGCCTGCTGCTGGAAGACAAGAAATGCGCGCTGGCGCTGCATTACCGCCTGGCGCCGGAAGCCCAGCCGGTGCTGGCCACCGCGATGGAAAAGCACGCCAAGCTGTTCGAAGCCGAAAAGGTGCATATTCTGGAGGGCAAGGCAGTGATCGAAGCCAGGCCTTTCGGGATCGACAAGGGTACCGCTGTCACGGCGCTGGCCAAACAGAAGCCGTTCGCCGGCCGCACTATTCTGTTCGGCGGCGATGACACCACTGACCTGGACGTGTTTCGCATCCTGCCGCGGCTGGGCGGGCGCGGCTTTTCCGTGGGCAGGCATTTCGCCGGCGCCGAGCATGTCTTTGAGTCCCCTCGCGCGGTGCGAGCCTGGTTGTCCAGGGCGGCCGAGGCAGGCGCATCATGACCGCCAATGCCAATCTTGCTGTGGTAGGCAATGGCCGCATCGCCGCCCTGGTCAATGCTCAGGGCCAGCTGGTGTGGTGGTGCTTTCCGCGCTTTGATTCCGACCCGGTATTCAGCCGGCTGATCGCGGGCGATGAGGAAAAGGGTTTTTGCGATGTGGTGCTGAGCCGGCAAGTGGGTGCCGTCTCGCATTATGATCGCAACACCGCTACCGTGGTCACCGTCTTGACGGCCGACGATGGCGCGCAGGTGAAGATCACTGATTTCGCCCCGCGCCTGCGCAATTTCGACCGGCTGCTGCGGCCGCCCCAGCTGATGCGGATCATCGAGCCCATCGCAGGCCTGCCGCGCATCGCCATTCGCGTGCGGCCGACCCAGTTCTATGGCACGCCCATGAAGCGCCAGGTGGCCGGTTCCAGCCACGTCACCTATGGCGAGCCGCCGCTGGTGCGGCTGACCACCGATGCGCCGCTCTCCTATATCCAGCAGGAAACCGCTTTCGCCCTTACACGGCCGCTGCACCTTGTGTTCGGGCCGGACGAGCCTTTCATGGGCGATATCGGCTCCACCGTGCGCGATTTTCTGGAGCGCACCAACGGCTATTGGCGCGAATGGGTGCGCCGCCTGTCCATCGCCTATGAATGGCAGGAAGCGTCCATCCGCGCTGCCATTACCCTGAAGCTGACCACCTTCGAGGAAACCGGCGGCATCGTCGCGGCGTTGACCACGTCGCTGCCCGAAGCGCCCCATTCGGGACGCAACTGGGATTACCGTTATTGCTGGCTGCGGGACGCCTATTTCGTGGTCAAGGCGTTGAATGCCATCGGCGCCACCCGCGCCATGGAGCAATATATCGCCTATATCCTCTCCATCGCCGGCAACACCGACACATTGGCGCCCTGCTACGGCATCGTGCCGTCGGACGATCTCACCGAATGGATTGCGCCCGACCTCAAGGGGTTCGAAGGCCATGGCCCGGTGCGCATCGGCAATGCTGCCGTCGAACAGGTTCAGCATGACGCCTATGGCAGCGTCATCCTGGCGGCAACGCCGATGTTCTTCGACAAGCGCCTGCCCAATCCCGGCGACGAAAGCCTTTTCCGCCTGCTGGAGAAGATGGCGCAGAAATGCGCCGACCTGGCGCTGGAGCCCGATGCCGGCATCTGGGAATTTCGCGGCCGCAAGCGCGTGCACACCCATTCCGGTGCCATGTGCTGGGCGGGGCTGAGCCGCACCGCCGCCATCGCGGCGCGTCTGGGACTTAACGATCGCGCTGCCCATTGGCATGGGCTGGCCGATTCCATTGGCGAAACCCTGCTCAAGAAAGTCTGGAACGAAAAGCGCCGCGCCTTCACCGCTGCCGAAGGCACGGAGGACATGGATGCCAGCGTGCTGCTGCTGCCCGAGCTCGGTCTGATCGACGCCCATGATCCGCGCTTTGCCTCGACCGTGGCGGCGATCGAGCATGACCTGGTGCGGGGCCGTCATGTCATGCGCTATGCCGCGGAAGATGATTTCGGCCTGCCGGAAACCGAATTCCTGGTCTGCCGCTTCTGGCTGATCGATGCGCTCGCGGCGCTCGGCCGGCGCGAAGAAGCGCGCGAGCGCTACCAGGATGCACTGAACTTGCGCAATTCCTATGGCCTTTTGGCTGAGGACATTCATCCCCAGACCGGCGCGCTATGGGGCAATTTCCCCCAGACCTATTCCATGGCCGGGGTCATTCTCAGCGCGATGCGTTTGAGCCAAAGCTGGGAGGATCGTTATTGGCGCGCATCTTCATAATATCCAACCGCGTGGCGTTGCCCGATTCGGGCAACCATCCCGGTGGGCTGGAAGTGGTGCTCAAGGCGACTTTGCGCAATCACCCTTGCGTCTGGCTGGGCTGGAGCGGCCAAGTGAACGATGCACCGCGGACCCACACCCTGAAGAAAGGCAAGAACAGCTATATTGTCCTGGATCTCCGGGTGGAAGATTTCGACGAATATTACAACGGTTTCGCCAATCGCGTGCTGTGGCCTATTTTCCATTATCGCATCGACCTGGCGGAATTTTCCCGCCGGGACTTGTCCGGCTATTTGCGCGTCAATCAGCAGTTCGCCGATGAGCTGGCCAAGGCCCTGAAGCCCGACGATGTCATCTGGGTGCATGATTATCACCTGATCCCGCTTGCCAAGGCGCTGCGGGAGCGTGGCCTCGACAACCGCATCGGTTTTTTCCTGCACATTCCGCTGCCGCCGCCGGAAATCCTCACCGCCATGCCAAATCATGAAACTCTGATCCCTGCGCTGGGTGCCTATGATCTGGTGGGCTTCCAGACGGATGGCGATGCTGCCAATTTTGCGCGCTACCTGGCCAAGGAGCTGGGAACATCCTCGCATATGGCAATGCACCTGGGCAGTGGCGCGCGGGCGATGCGTATCGGAACGTTCCCGGTCGGCATCGAAACCCGACGGTTCAATCGTCTCGCCGGCCGGGCCGTCCGCACCAAGTTCGTCCGCGAGGTAATCGACTCCATTCCAGGCAAGCTGATCATCGGCGTTGACCGGCTGGATTACTCCAAGGGGATTGTCCAGCGCATGGAAGGTTATGAGCGTTTTCTGCTCCGGAACCCGGAGTGGCATGGAAAGATCACCTATTTGCAAATCACGCCCAAGAGCCGCAGTGCCATCAAGGAATATGCCGATATAGAGCAGGCGGTGAATTCCGCCGCAGGCCGGATCAACGGTTCGTTCAGCGAGGCCGCCTGGACGCCCGTGCGTTACGTTAACCGCGCCTACAGTCGTACCGCATTGGCGGGGCTTTATGCCGCCGCACGCGTCGGATTGGTGACGCCGATGCGCGATGGCATGAATCTGGTGGCCAAGGAATACGTCGCTGCCCAGGACCCGGAGGATCCCGGCGTCTTGATCCTGTCGCGTTTCGCCGGTGCCGCCGACGAATTCCGCGACGCCTTGCTGGTCAATCCTTACGACCCGGACGCGATGGGTGCGGCCATCGCCCGGGCCATGGCCATGCCGCTGGGCGAGCGCAAGAAACGTCATGCCGGACTTTATGCGGCGCTGTTGCGCAACGACATTTCCAAGTGGGGCGACAGGTTCCTCAGGGCGCTGGCGCCGCGCGACAAGGGCGCCGCAGTACGCGGGACCGAAGCGCTGCAAGAGTTCATTTCCCCTACAGCACCGGCTGCAACTGCCCCAGGGCTCCCGCCAGCATCACGACAGTAAGCCCCAGACCCAGCTCGAAGGCGGCATTGCGCGCGATTGTCCTGTCATTCGCCCGCGGCATCAGTCTGAAGCGGTTGACCGCCGCCAGTCCCAGCATGACCGCCACCAGCGCCAGCTTGGCGCCGAGCACGCCCAGGTAAAGCGGCGCCGGCGTGCCATGGCCCAGCAGGATGGAAGCGGCATTGATCAGTCCGGTCATCACCAGCAGCAGCACCGCCACCATCGCCCAGTCCGAGAACAAGGACAGGGCCAAAAGGATATTGGGCTCCTTGCGGCGAAAGAGCATCGCCAGAACCGCCAGTCCGCCGATCCAGAAGCCGCAGGCCAGCAGATGCACGCCGTCCAGGGTTGCGCCGATGGCGATGAAACCGGCGGGGCTGGCCTGCGCGGCATGGCTGGTGGCGGCGGGCAGGGCCAGGGCCAGCGCCGCCAGCACCACTGCCAGCTTGCGGCAGCGGCGCAAGGTCATCAGCCAGGCCAGACCCAGCAACGACACCAGCCGCAGCAGGAATATCTGGCCGAACAGGGTGTCGGTGGCGGTCTGGACCAGGATTGGCCTGTCCAGGCGATCCGCCATCTGCCGTGCCGCCAGTCCCAGCCAGGCCAGGGCCGCCATCAGCGCCAGGATCAGGACCGCCCAGCGCAAGGGCTGCCAGCGCAGCGGCGTGATGACGGGCAGTTTTGCGCGCAGCAATGTCTCGAAGGCGCATCCGCCGAACAGCAACATCGCGGCGGCATAATAAATGCCGCGCGCCGCACCCAGGATCACGGAATGACCTTAAAGCCGAAGCTGCCACCGAGCTTGTGGGTATCATGGCCCACCGCCTGCCAGGTAACTTTGTAAGCGCCGGGTTTCAGGCCGATCGGCAGCAGGGTGATGGTGGCGCCGCCCACCGACTTGGGCACCGGCAAGGTCTTGCCGGCACTGTCGCTGAGGCTGGCGGTACTGAAGGCGGGCTCCAGATTTTCCGAAAAGCTCAGCTTGATCATGGTCGGCGATTTCACGCTGGCGTTGGCGGCCGGATCAGAACTGACCAGCTTGGCATGGGCGAAAGCGGGGGACGCTGTCAGCAGCAACAACAAAACAAGCTTCTTCATGGCGTCTCCAATTTCAGGCCTGCCAGCGCCAGTGTGATCCAGCCCGCGACAAAGGCGATGCCGCCCACCGGCGTGGCAAAGGCGAAGACCACCCAGCCCGTCAGCGCCAGCAGGTAGAGCGAGAAGCAGAACAGGATAATGCCGGCCAGGAACAGTGCCGCCGCGAGATTGGCACGGCGCGTGGCCGCGCCGCGCGCCGCCAGCGCGGCGATGCCCAGCGCCAGGGAATGCACCAGGTGATAAGTGGCGCCGGTGCTGAAGGCGGTGAGCATGCGGGGGTCAAGGCGGTTGCCCAAAGCATGGGCCGCGAAGGCCCCCGCCAGTACCGCTATGGCGCCATTGACGCCCGCCATGAACAGCCAGTTTTTCATGCCCGGCTTTATAGACAGAAGGTCCGCCCTTTGCGAGTTTGCTCATATGGAGAGCTTTTCATGCCCGAACTGACCCACGCCGCCGACGGCGTGGCCCTGGCCTATGAGCGCCACGCGCCAAAAGATGGAACGAAGGGCCCCGCCATCATGCTGGTGCACGGGTTCGGCTCCAGCCGGCTGCAGAACTGGAAGTCCACCGGCTGGTATGGCGGGTTGACCGAGGCCGGCTTTTCCATCGTGGCAATGGATTGCCGCGGTCACGGCGACAGCGGCAAGCCCCATGATCCGGAATCCTATGGCCATGACCGCATGGCCAACGACGTGATCGCGGTGATGGACGCATGCGACTTGCCCGGTGCGCTGATCTGCGGTTACTCGATGGGCGGGTTCATCGGGCTTCGCCTGTTGGCGGCGCATCCGGAGCGCGTCATCAAGCTGGCGATCGCGGGTGTGGGCGAGACGTATCTAAAAGAAAGCATAACCGCGCCCGAGGCGCGCGCCGCTTTGGCCGACGCGCTGCTGACGCCGGACAAGGACAGCATCACCGATCCGCGGGCTAAAATGTTTCGCGCTTTTGCCGATCAGCCGGGCAAGGACCGCTTCGCGTTGGCCGCCTGCATGCGGGCAATGTCGCCGCGCCTTTCGCCTGAAACCCTGTCGGGATTACGACGCCCGGTGCTGGTGGTGGACGGCGACAAGGACGATACCGCTGGTGCGGCCGGCCCGTTGGCTGCGGCGCTGGCCGATGGTCGCGCCATCACGATTCCCGGCCGCGATCACATGTCGGCGGTGGGCGACAAGAATACCCGCCAGGCCGTGATCGCCTTCTTTCGGTAAGCGGGAACCGATCCCTTCGTACAATCGTTTCCATCTCGACCCTGCATCCGCAGCGGTCGTCATATTCGACTATCTGTGTACTGAGCAATCATTTCATGGGGGCGTTGGAGAAGGAGTATCCAATGCTGCGTGCATTTCAAAACCCCGTTGGTGGGGTACGTTTTGGTACTGAAAAAGACGTAGGTTTTCCGGTACTTATCGGTATTTTCGACTCTGCTGTGTCGCGCGATTCAAACCTGCGCAACAGCAGCGGTTGGGGGGTCCTTCCGCGCATCTTTGTTGAGCTGTCGACATGTTAGAAGCGCACGGACGCGCCGGGATCCGCAACCGGCTTTTGCACAAGATCGGTCTTGAAGACTGGGACCTGATTGGGCCGCAGCTGGAAGCGATCACGCTGAAGGAGCGCCAAATCATCGAAGTCCCCGCCAAACCGATCACCCATGCCTATTTCCTGGAAATCGGCGTCGCGTCGGTCGTGGCGGTCGATGCGGAAGATCATCGCATCGAAGTCGGCGTTATCGGTTATGAGGGCGTCACCGGGGTGCCGCTGATCATGGGCGACAATCGGGCCCAGCATTCGACTTACATGCAGATTGGCGGCAGCGGCCATCGCATGCCTGCCGAGGCGCTGTGCGGCGCCATCGCCAAAAGCGAGTCGTTGCGGACCCTGATGCTGAAATGGGCGCAGGGCTTCATGATCCAGACGGCGCAGACCGCGCTTGCCAATGGCCGCGCCAAGCTGGAACAGCGGCTGGCGCGCTGGCTGTTGATGGCGCATGACCGCATGACCACCGATGCGGTGCCGCTGACCCATGAATTCCTGGCCGTGATGCTGGGGGTGCGCCGCGCCGGGGTCACCGTGGCGATCCACGGTTTTGAACGGCGCGGCCTGGTGACGACGCGCCGCGGCCAGTTGACCATCGTGGACCGCACCGGGATCGAGCAGATCGCCGGCAGTTTCTATGGCACGCCGGAATCCGAGCTGAAGCGCCTGCTCGACGGCAAATAAGACTCGCCTTCCGGGCTTGGTACATGGTTTGTTCTCGCCATGCTGCCCCCTCAATTCCACGACTGGTTCGCCGCGCGCGGCTGGGCGGCCCGCGCGCATCAGTTGGCGCTGGTGGATCATGCCGAACGCGGTGAAAGCGTGCTGCTGGTGGCGCCCACCGGCGGCGGCAAGACCTTGGCCGGCTTCCTGCCCAGCCTGGTTGACCTGGCAGGTAAACCGAAACGCGCCCGCAAACGCGGCCTGCACACGCTTTATATCTCGCCGCTGAAGGCGCTGGCGGTGGACGTGGCCCGCAACCTGGATGCGCCCATCAGCGAGATGGCGCTGCCGGTGACGGTGGAAACGCGCACCGGCGACACGTCCGTGGCGCGGCGCCAGCGCCAGCGGCACAGCCCGCCAGACATCCTGCTCACCACGCCCGAACAGCTGGGCTTGCTGCTGGCGCATCCGCGTGCCCCGCAGATGTTCGAGAATTTGCGCACCGTGGTGCTGGACGAACTGCATGCCCTGTACAATTCCAAGCGCGGCGATCTTCTGGCGCTGGGCCTTGCGCGCCTGCAGACCCTGTCACCCGGTCATCGCCGCGTTGGCCTGTCGGCGACGGTGAAGGATCCCGCGCCGCTGCAGCGCTTTCTGGTCCCGCAACCTGCTGACGGCGAGGCCCTGGCTGCATTGGTGATCGCCAAGGGCGGCGCCAAACCCAGCATCGAAATCAGCACCTCGGATTCCTATGTCCCCTGGGCGGGGCATCTGGCCAGGCACGCCATGCTGGATGTGATGGCGGCGATCCAGACCGCCAAGACAGCGCTGGTCTTCGTCAACACCCGCAGCCAGGCCGAACGCACATTCCAGGAATTGTGGGCGATCAACGACAACAACCTGCCGATTGCCCTGCATCATGGGTCGCTGGCGTTGGAACAGCGCCGCAAAGTGGAAGCGGCCATGGCCAAGGGCAGCTTGCGCGCCGTGGTCTGCACTTCAACCCTGGACCTGGGCATCGACTGGGGCGCGGTGGACAAGGTGATCTGCATCGGCGCGCCAAAGGGCGCCGCGCGGCTGGTGCAGCGTATCGGCCGCGCCAATCACCGGCTGGACGAACCCAGCGCCGCGCTGCTGGTGCCGGCCAACCGCTTCGAAGTGCTGGAATGCAATGCCGCGCGCGATGCGGTGCTGGCGGGCGAACTGGACGGTGAACGGCTGAAGTCCGGCGGGCTGGATGTGCTGGCCCAGCACATCCTGGGCACGGCCTGCGCCGCGCCGTTCGATCCTGCCGCGCTGTTCGCCGAGGTGCGTGCCGCTTCGCCTTACGCCCATCTGACCAGGGAAGACTTCAACGCCGTGGTGGATTTCGTGGCCACCGGCGGTTACGCGCTGCGGGCCTATGACCGCTATGCGCGGCTGCGTCCGATGCCGGACGGCAAGCTGCGGCTGGCGCATCCCCGTCTGGCCCAGGAATACCGTCTCAATGCCGGGGTGATTGTGGAAGACCCGATGGTGGAAGTGCGCATGCAATCGCGCGGCAAGCCCGCGGGCGCGGGCGGGCGCAAGCTGGGCGAGCTGGAGGAGTATTTCATCGAGCAGCTTTCGCCCGGCGACACCTTTGTCTTTTCCGGTCAGGTGGTGCGCTTTGAAGGCCTGCGCGAGACAGGCGCCTATGTCACCAAGACCAATGATCCCGACGCGGAAATTCCCAGCTACAATGGCGGCAAGTTTCCGCTTTCCACCTTCCTGGCCCAGCGGGTGCGCGAGATGGTGTCCTCGCCGGAGCGCTGGCACAGTTTGCCCGAGCCGGTGCAGGAATGGCTGAAAATCCAGGAGTGGCGCAGCGTGATCCCGGCGCCCGGCCAGTTGCTGGTGGAGAGTTTTCCGCGCGGCAACCGCCATTACCTGGTCTGCTATCCGTTCGAGGGCCGTCTGGCGCACCAGACCCTGGGCATGCTGCTGACACGGCGGCTGGAACGCCTCCGGCTGCATCCCATCGGTTTTGTCGCCAATGAATATGCGCTGGCGGTGTGGGCCGCCAGGGATATGGGCGGGGCGGACATGGATGCGTTGTTCGACCAGGACATGCTGGGCGACGACCTGGACAGCTGGTTGGCCGAGTCCAATCTGTACAAGCGCACCTTCCGCAACTGCGCCATCATTGCCGGCCTGATCCAGCGCCGCTTTCCCGGCAAGGAAAAGTCGGGACGCCAGGTGACATTTTCTTCAGACCTTATTTACGACGTTCTGCGGGAACATGAACCCGATCATGTGTTGCTGCGCGCTACCTATCAGGATGCGGGAACCGGCCTTCTCGATATCGCCCGGTTGGGCGACATGCTGGCGCGGGTGAAGAAGCGGATTGTCACGCGGCGGCTGGAACGGGTCTCGCCCTTGGCGGTGCCGGCGTTGCTGGAGATTGATCGCCAGATGGTTGCAGGCGAGGCGGACGAGGCTATTCTGCGGGAGAACGAAGATTCCCTGATCCGGGATGCGATGCGTGTGGACTGAAGAATGACCGACCTGCTGATCGATGTGAATGGCGAGACGGTGCTGCTGGATTCCTGCGGCGCGGCATTCCTGCCGGCCCAGTCCACCCTGGTGTTCGCCGACCTGCATTTCGAAAAGGGCAGTTCCTATGCTCGCGGCCGCCAGTTCCTGCCGCCCTATGACACGGTCAACACTCTGCTGCGTATGGTGCGCGCGGTGGCCCGCCACAAGCCGGCGCGGGTGATCGCGCTGGGCGATTCCTTTCATGACCGCGAGGCGGGCGACAGGTTGGGCAGCGAGGAACGCGGCTTGCTGGATTCGCTGTCCCACAGCGCGCGCTTCACCTGGATCGCGGGCAATCACGATCCCAATCCGCCCGACTGGCTGGACGGCGAGGTCACCGACTGCATCCGCGTGGGCGGGCTGATCTTCCGCCATGAACCGGCGCCGGTGTTCGAGCCGGGCGAAGTGGCGGGGCATCTGCATCCCTGCGCCAGTGTCAGCAAATGGGGCCGCAGCGTGCGACGTCGCTGCTTTGTCAGTGATGGCCTGCGCATGATTCTGCCGTCGTTCGGCGCCTATACCGGCGGGCTGGATGTGGGCGATAGCGCCATCGCATTGCTGTTTGCCGGCCCGTTCCACGCCTACATGTTGGGACAAACGCGGGTCTATGCCATCCCGCGGCGCGTGGCGGTCTGAACACCATTCGCCGCCAAGGCCATATTTCCAATGACAAATCGGTCAATCGCAGCGCGTTGGAAGACGCCGCAACGGATCACTGACTTTGGTTCGCTCAGTTAGTTTCGTCCGGAATGGCACGTAACCGTGCGGTCCGCGTTGTGATGGGGAACCGAAAATGTAGGAGTTGTAATGAATTTCAAGAAAGCGATTGTTACCATCTCGACCGCCGCCATGCTCGGCACCATCGGCCTTGCCGTTTCTGCGCCAGCGGCATCGGCGCGCGTTGTTTGCAACCGTGAGGGCGACTGCTGGCAAACCCGTTCGCGGTATCGCTATCCGAGCGATCTGGGCGTGAGAATCTATAGCGACCGGTATGCCCGTCCGGAATACCGCGAGCGCCGCTGGCGCGACAGCCACCGCACCTACCGCGACGAACGTCATGATCGCGGTTACTACAAGAGCGGCATCTGGGTTCAGTTCTAGGACCTGAACCGGAAATCTTGAAGCCGTCGAACAGGCCCGGGGTTATAACGCCTCGGGTTTTTTCATGCCCTTTGGGACATCGATCTAGGCCGCCGTGCGGGACACAAATGTCGCGTGCGTGATCGAAACCGTCATGCCGCCCGGACCGCTGACGGTCTCGACTTGAGCATCCAGTTGATGCGCCAGCGCCTTGACCAGGCTGGTGCCCAGCCCGCCCTTGGCAGGCGGGCCGCTGTTTTCCACGCGCCCGATGCCGTTGTCCGACACCGAAAGCTTCCAGGCCTCGCCATTCACCTCATAGCCCACCTTCACTGAGGCGTCCTTGTCCAGGTTGGGGAATGCGTATTTCAGGGCGTTAATCACCAGCTCGGTGACGATCAGGCCCAGGCTGACGGCATTGGCGGAGAGCACATGACCTTCGTCGGCAGTGACGGTGAGTTTGGCCGGGCGGCTTTCGCCGATCATGGATTCAGCCAGCGAGTCGCAAAGCTTGGAAAGATAGGGCGCGATATCGATCACGTCGGCCCGCGACGAACTGTGCAGATGCTGCTGCACGGCTGCCACCGACATGACGCGGCGATGCGCGTCCTGCAGGTGCTGGCGGGTTTCCTCCGAACTCACCGCGCGCGCCTTCAGCATCAGGATGCTGGCGATGATCTGCAGGCTGTTGACGATGCGGTGCTGCATCTCGGCCAGCAGCGTTTCCTTTTGCTGGAGAAGATCATCGGTGCGCTGTTGTAGCAGTTCTTTCTCGTGCTCGATGACGCGCCGCTCGGTGATGTCTTCGAAGCCGAGGAGGATCAGGGCATGGCCGGCATCGGTGCCCAGCACCTTGCGGGCATGCAGCAGGAATTTTCGCGCGCCGATGCGGGGAAATTCCTGTTCGACCAGGAATCCTTCCACCACCGTCTGGTCCACCAGCGAGCGTTCCAGAAGGGTGTGCAGCGCGGGGATATCCCAGCCGCCCTTGTCCAGCGTGAACAGGGGCCGGCCCGGCGTGTCCGCTGGACTGATCTGGAAGACTTTGTGGAAGGAATTGCTGGCCACCAGGATCGTCAGGGTGTTGTCCAGGACGAGCAGGGGTTCGCGCACCGTTTCGACCACGATCTGCGCGAGGGAGCGGGCGTCTTCGATTTTGTCGAAGAGCATATTCATGTCCACTTTTTCCTTATGGGATAGACGCTAGGCTCTTGACGTCCGTATGGCAACGCGGCTGGAGAGGGGCGCGATTGCTCAATGAATTCAAGGCCTGCTAGTGCCGTAGCACGGTGTCGTGCACGGCTTGGATGATGGTATCGGGCAGGTAGGGCTTGGCGACAAAGCCGAATGCTCCGGCCTTTCCGGCTTGCGCGGCCGTGGCATTGCCGGAGACCACGATCGAGCGGATACCGGGATTGTTAAGCTGCACCCAGGTCACCAGCGCCAGGCCGTCCATATGGCCGGGCATGCGCACATCCGTCACCATGATGCTGATCTCGGAATGCCGCGACAGGACATCCAGGGCTTCCGCGCTGTTCTTGGCTTCCAGCACCCAATAGCCGGCATCCTGCAGGGCGGCGACCGCCGACATGCGGATCAGGGGCTCGTCTTCGACGACAAGGATTGTCCGGGGATCTGCTGCTTGGCACATGCCCTTGATAAGCCCTCGCATCAGCATCGGTTCCATTTTTGCTTGTATTTCAAATATTTACGAAGGGTAAAGGCGTGGGTAAGCCTCATTGGGGGCGCGCAAATCCGGCATGGCGGAACTTACGTCCCAGGTCGGAGTTCCCTCTATGTCGAAGCCCTTCCCCCTGCTTCGGCATATCATGGAAAGCCCGGTGCCCCCCGCCCGGGCTTTTTCCTTGCCAGCAGGACAGCATGCCGCCCAAGACCGACAGGAACCGCCGCATCATGGCTGACTACGAGGCGGGCCGCAGCCTTGAGCAGTTGAGCGCGGATCATGGGCTGACAGTCTTGCGGGTTCAGGCCGTCCTGACGGACGAAAAGCACAGGCGCCGCGTCAGTACCGATCCTTTTTATCGCAGCCTGCGACGGGTCTAGCGGCCGCGACGCATCGCGCTTTGACTTTGGGCAGGCGCCCCCATTTCATTGTCCCAGGGCCACTTGGGCCAGGGGGGCGGCATGAAATTTCTTCTCTCGATCGCCATGCTGGCGGCTGTGACGGGCCAGGCCTGGGCCGCGCCCTACGAGGTCGCGGAAAAGGATATCGCCACACTGCAAGCCGACATGGCGGCGGGCCGGGTCAGCGCCGCGGAGCTGGTGCGGGCCTATATTGCACGCATCGATGCGCTGGACCGGGCCGGGCCGCAGCTGCATGCGGTGATCGCCGTCAATCCCAATGCCATTGCCGATGCCACGGCGCTGGATGCCGAACGCAAGGCCAAGGGCGCGCGCGGACCGCTGCACGGTATTCCCATATTGGTGAAGGACAATATCGAAACCGCCGATCCCATGCCCGCCACGGCGGGGTCGCTGGCGCTGGCGGACAATGTCACCCACCGCGATGCCCCGCTGGTGGCGCGGCTGCGGGCGGCCGGCGCGGTGATCCTGGGCAAGACCAATTTGAGCGAATGGGCGAATTTCCGCTCCAACTATTCCATCTGGGGCTGGTCGGGCGTGGGCGGGCTGGTGAAGAATCCCTATGTGCTGGACCGCAATCCGTGCGGCTCTTCGTCCGGCAGCGGTGCCGCGGCCGCCGCCAGCCTGGCCGCCGCCGCCATCGGCACCGAAACCAACGGCTCGCTGGTCTGCCCCGGATCCTTCAATGGCATTGTGTCCTTCAAGCCGACGGTGGGTCTGGTGTCGCGCACACACGTTGTACCAATTTCTCATACCCAGGATACGGCCGGACCGATGACGCGCAGCGTCGCCGACGCGGCGCTGGTGCTGAACGCGATATCCGGCAGCGACGCGGCCGATGCGGCGACGGCCGATGCGGACGCGAAAAAATCCGATTATGCGAGCCTGTCCGGCGCATCGCTGCGGGGCAAAATGCTGGGCGTGATCACCGCGGCGCCGGGCGCGCTTCCTGCGCAGACCGCTGGGTTGCTGACCCAGGCGCTGGCAGCGTTGAAGGCGCAAGGCGCGCAGATCGTGGAGATCAACGATTTCACCGTGCCGCCGCAAATCGCCGCCGACGAGAAGGTGGTGCTGCAAACCGAGTTCAAAGCCGGCCTCAACGCCTATCTGGCCAGCCTGCCAGCGGGCCGCGTGCGCAGCCTGTCCGACCTGATCGCCTTCAATGCCGTGTCGCCGCGCGAAACCGTGCTGTTCGGCCAGAACATCCTGACCGAGTCCCAGGCGCGGGGCGATCTGGGTGACCCCGAATATGTCCGCGCCCGCGATGAACTCCAAAGCCTGACCCGGGGCGCGCTGGATGACTTGTTCACGCGCCTGCGCCTGGATGCCGTGATCCGCCCCACCAATGGCCCGGCCGTGCTGACCGATATCGTGCGCAGCGCCGGTTATGGCAGTCCCGATTCCGCCAGCCTGCCGGCCGAAGCCGGCTATCCGCATCTCACCGTGCCGATGGGATACGACCATGGCCTTCCGGTGGGGCTGTCCTTCATCGGTCCGGCCTGGTCGGATGCCGCCATGCTGGCGCTGGGCCATGCCTTCGAGCAGGCGACCCATATGCGCAAACCGCCCGCTTTCCTGCCGTCGCTGGAAAGTGCGGCCGGCAGCGCCTTCGCGCCGGCGCGCTGAACCAATCAGGCCGGGCGGCGGAACAGTACCGAGGAAATCCAGCCCAAAAGCATGGCCATGAACACGCAGGCTAGGCCGTAAAGGAACGGCGCATTGTGCGCCATGTTGAACAGCCGCCGCTCCAGTCCCGTGGCGTCCACGAACAGTGGCGTGGACTGGGCGCTCACCACTTCGCCGCCGCGGAACAGATAGACCTCGACATTGTATTGGCCGCGCGTCACCCCCGCCGGTACCGGCACGCGGGTGCGGAACAGCGTCTCGCTGAGGAAATCGATGCTGCCGGGATTTTCCGCGTAAAGCCCGCTGCGCTGGTGATAGCGGATGGCCGCCTGGCGGAAGGGCTCGGGATCGTGATGGCTGCCGATAGCCGAAGGGGTGAGAGACTGCAGCCCGATGCCATAGCGCCGCAAGGTTTCAGTCGGGGCGATGCGCGCCACCGGCTCGGTCGAGGCCAGGTAATAATAAGCCGGCAGCCCTTCGAACCGGGCCGCGTCCCGGTTGACCCACACCCCCGCGACCCTGTCACGGCGGCGCACCGTCATGGCCTCGTCCGGGCCCCGCACGATCACCACGATGCCGCGGCCCTGTGGCGCTATCGCCCGCTCGATGGCGCCGAACACCACGATGTCGGTGCCGGTATAGTTGGAGGTGATCTGGATCGTATCCTGGCTGATGCCGGACACCAGGTCTTCGGCGGATGCCGGCGCCGTGATCAGCAGCAGTGTCGCCATCAGAGCGCGCTTCATGGCGCGCCCTCGGACAGGGAATAGACATCGGCCGGGTGCGCCACCAGTTGATAGAAAAGGCCGGCTCCAACCGCCAGCACCAGACAGGCCAGCAGCAGGCGCAATTGCTCGCCGCGCAGCTTGGCGCCGGCCCGCACGCCCAGTTGCGCGCCCACCACCCCGCCCGACACCAGCAGCCCCGCCAGCACGATGTCCACGGCGTAGTTGCTGGTGGCCTGCAGGACGGTGGTGATGGCGGTCACCGCGATGATCTGCACCAGTGATGTACCCATCACCATGTTTGTCGGCATGCGCAGGATGTAGATCATCGCCGGCACGATGATGAAGCCGCCGCCGATGCCCATGATGGCGCCGAGCGCGCCCACCACGAAGCCGATCGCAATGGGCGGAATGACGCTGATGTACAGGCGCGACTGGCGAAAGCGCATCTTGAAGGGCAGGGCGTGAATCCAGCTCCGGTTGACCAAGCGGTGGCTTGGAGTGACGCCGCTGCGATAGGCTTTGAGGGTGGCCAGGCTCTCGCGCAGCATGATGACGCCGATCGAGCCCAGCATGATCACATAGGTCAGCGCCACGATCAGGTCCATCTGGCCCTGGCGGCGCATGGCCGAGAACAGCCACACACCAAACAGGGTACCCACCACGCCGCCGCCCAGCATGACGCCGGCCATGGTGAAGTCGATGGCGCGCTTGCGCCATTGCGTCAGCGCACCCGACATGGACGAGGCGGTGACATGGGAAAGGGTGGTGGCGACCGCAACGGTGGAAGGGATGCCGGTAAAGACCAGCAGAGGCGTCATCAGGAAGCCGCCGCCTACCCCGAACATGCCCGACAGGAAGCCGACACCTGTTCCCAGCACGATGAGAAGCAGCCAATTGACCGACATCTCAGCAACGGGAAGGTAGAGTTCCATTGCACCCGAAGATGCGCGCGCGCGCGTGGAGGGTCAACGCAAAAAACCTTACGGAATCAGGCGAAATCGAAACAGAGGATCAGCCCAGATCGCCCGACTCGGGCGGTACGTTGGCGCTGCGGTTCAGGGGCGCCGCATGGAAGGTCGCCGCCGACTTGTTGGCCGCGGCCTTGTCGGTATCGCTGAGCTGGGTCTGCAGCACGCCGATGCGCGCCTTGGATTCGGTGTCACCCGAGGCGGCGGCAATGGAATACCACTTATAGGCGTCCAGCAGGCTTTGCGGCACGCCGTCGCCGCGTTCATACAGCACCGCCAGGTTGAACTGGGAGTCCGACAGGCCCAGCGCGGCGGCCTTGGCGAACCAGCGGGCGGCTTCGGCCATGTTCTTCTTGCCCGTGGCGCCGCTGGCATAGGACACCGCCAGATTGTGCATCGCCTTGCGGTTGCCCTGGTTGGCGGCCATCTCGTACCAGTGCGCCGCCTTGGCGGCGTCGGTGGGGATGCCCTGGCCGCGCTCATACAGGGTGCCCAGGCGATACTGCGCCACGGCCTGGCCCTTTTCGGCCGCCTGGGTGAGGAACTTGACGCCGTCGGGCAGGTTCACGGCCGAACCGTTCGTGCCGTCCAGGGCGCGCAGGCCGATGATGGTCAGCGCGATGGGATTGCCGGCATTGGCCATCTGGATCACGCGGTCCGGCGAAGGGACCTTCGCGCCATCCGGTACGCGGTTGACCGGGGCGCTGCGCACGTCGCGCTGCTGCAACGGCATGGCGGTGCGCGGCGGATTGTCGGACTCGGCGGGCTCCGAACGCTCCGAGGTGAAATCGTCGGCATTGCCACCGGTGTCGCCCGGGGTGGCCTGGGGCGCGACGACGAACTGGGTGTCGTCGCTGCTTGGCGGGGCGGGCACGGTGAAGGTGGGGCCATTGGGCTTGGCGGCGGTCCGGGCCGGCATCTTGGCGCGCTGGCTGAGCACCAGGGCGGCCGCGGCCGCCAGCACCACGATCAGGGCAACGATGGCCGGAATGACGTAGCGGGGCTTGGTCTTTTCGGCGCCCTCGGCGGCGGCTTCCTTGCCCCAGCGGAATCCGCTCAGCCCGGTGCGGCGTTCGGTTTCGGCTTTCTCGGAGGCGGCGCGCGCCGAGCGGCGGGCCTGGGCCAGGAAATTCTCCGGCTCAGGGACTTCGGCGGGCGCGCCGGTATCGGCGAATACGTCCTCGAAGTCGGGCGCGAAGGATTCGGTGCCGGTCTCCGGCGGAATGTCGAAGCTGAAGCCTGTCGGGGTGGCGAAGGCGTCGATGGCGGGCGGCGGCTCATAGGCGGGGGGCGGCTCGTACGCGCTGGGTGCGGGCGGTGCCGGCTCGGCCACTGGCGGCGGTTCGAAGGCGCTGTGCGGCTGATAGGCGTTGGCTGCGGGCGCGCGGGGCGCCTCGTAAGCCGGCGGCTCGATCGGGCGCAGCTTGCTGCGCATCTCGTGCACCAGGTCGCTGTGATCCTTTTCCAGCGACTCCAGACGGTGCGACATGGCTTGAAGCGTCGCGTCCATCTTCTCGGTGGGATTGAAATGGGTCAGCCGGTCGGCCATGCCGCCGACCGAACGCTCGATGCCATCCAGGCGGCGCTCGAACTCGGCATCGGGCAGGCGCATCTCAAGACGGGCGATGGAATCTTCCAGCCGGTTGAGGCTTTCCTCATGGGCGGCGCTGCGGCGCTGGTTCTCCACCTGGTCGGTGGCGCGCTGGTTGGCGTTGGCCTCGATCTTCTCCAGCGCATGGTCCAGGGCATTGGTATTGAACTGGGCGGTCTTTTCGGCGGCGCTCAGGCGCGCTTCGATCGCCTTTTCACCCGCCTCGATGCGGTGGCCGATGGCGTTCTCGCTGGCGCTGATGCGCTGGTCCAGGGCCTTTTCGGCGTTCTCGGAATCCACGCGCGCCTGGCCCACGCGGTTGGCCAGCTGTTCCAGGTTGCCGGTGAGCTGCACGACCTGGTTGGCGGAATTATTGGCAGTGGCGGTGATCTGGTCGGCCAGCCGCGACAGGCCCTGGTGCAGCGCCTTGACCGCGTCCTTGATGCCGTCATTGGCGGCCGAACGTTCCAGCCGCTCCAGCCGCTCGTTCAGGCTCATCACGTTCAGGCCCAGCTGGTCGAAGGCCTGGGCCTGTTCGCGGGCGGTGATGTTCAGTTCCTGGGCGGTACGGGAGATGACGCGGTTGCTTTCCCCATGGCTGCGTTCGGACGAATCCAGACGGCGGCCAAGGCCCCGCAGCTGGTCTTCGATACGGCGCCAGGCTTCGTTTGATTCGTTTTCACTGCGCCCGACCCGGGCCATCATCTCGTCGGTGTCGCGGCGGCTGGCGGCGGAGGGCGGCAGGCCCCAGCTGTCCAGGGGGGCGCCGGAAGGCGCGCGATTGTCATACGGCATGGTGGGGACGTCCTCTTCCATGCCCGAAAAACTGCGCAAAATGCGCCGGGTCAGCCATTCGCCGACCGACAGGCCTTCGCGCCGGGCAGCGGCCCGCGCAGCTTCCCGCGCCTCTGGCGGGATACCGGCAACGTTCCATGGTAGCTCTGCGCGCATTTCGACTCACTGGCACCGCACACCCGCTACAGAAAGTACCGGGGGCAAGATATAGTGTAAAGGAATGTTGACCATACGACCGGCGGACAGGGTGGCTATGTGCCTAATCATGCACAGATAGTTGAACCCGTTAGCTTAATCAGATGTGAATCGAACCGCGGATATCGATTCTTATTGCGCTCCCACCGTACCGCGAAGGCGCAACGGATCGGCCGGCGCGGGTGGGGGCGGGGCCGCCGCAGCAGCCGGACTTTCAAAGGCGGTGACGGCGTTGGCAGGGCTTTCCGGGGGCCTGGGCTTCAGCCCCATGTCGGTGGAAAACAGCAGGGCGACATAGACCGTGTCGCCATTCACCGCCGCGCCCACCCCGGCATGGTCGTAATTGGCGAAGGCCATATTGTCCCTGTGAGGCGGGCTTTTCATCCATTCGTCCAGGAAACGCTGGGCAAAATCATTCACCGTGACGCCGCTGAGCTTGGTGTAATGTTGCGCTGCAAGATTTTCTCCCAAAAGGCCCTGCCAGCGTTCGTCCTGCTTCATCAGCAGCGAGGCGGAGGTGTCGCCATTGGGGGCGGCATGGGCCAGGTAGTTCTTGGCCGCCATGTCGGCGGCGCGGGCGCGGGCGATCTTGGACAATTCGGGGTCGATCGCCAGGTTGCGGGCCTTGGGGTCCAGCCTGTGGCGTTGCTCCTCCACCAGGATGGCGATGCGGGTCTCCAGCGCGCCCATCTGGGTCTTGGGATCTGGCGGCAGCGGCCGCCCTGGCGGAACTTCCGCGCAAGCCGCCAGCATCAGCGCAGCCAGAAAAAGGAGGGCGGGGCGAATCATGGTCAGGCGGACAGTATCTCGAACAGGCCGGCCGCGCCCATGCCGCCGCCGATGCACATAGTGACCACGCCATATTTGGCGCCGCGGCGGCGCCCTTCAAGCAGGAGATGCCCGGTCAAACGGGCGCCCGTCATGCCATAGGGATGGCCGATGGAGATGGCGCCGCCATTGACGTTGGTTTTGGCCGGGTCCAGCCCAAGCTTGTCCATGCAATAGAGGGTCTGGCTGGCGAAGGCTTCGTTCAGCTCCCAAAGATCAATATCGTCCACCTTCAGCCCATGGCGCGCCAGGAGCTTGGGGACCGCCAGCACCGGGCCAATGCCCATTTCATCGGGTTCGACCCCTGCCACCGCAAAGCCCTTGAAGATGCCCAGCGGCTTAAGGCCTTTTTTCGCCGCCGCGTCCTCGCTCATCACCACGCAGGCTGACGCGCCGTCCGCAAACTGCGAGGCATTGCCTGCCGTGATGAACTTGCCTTCGGCGATCTGCTGGCCCCCGGCATGCACCGGCCTCAGCGCCGCCAAACCTTCCAGGGTCGTGTCGGGGCGGTTGCATTCGTCGCGATCAACGGTGACATCGACCTGGCTTTCGGCGCCGCTGGCCTTGTCGATCTTTTTCATTTTGGTGGCCAGCGGTACGATCTCATCGGCAAACTTGCCCGCGCCTTGCGCCGCTGCGGTGCGCTGCTGGCTTTGCAGGGCGTATTGATCCTGGCGCTCGCGGCTGATGCCATAACGCTGCGCCACGATCTCGGCGGTTTCGATCATGGTCATCCACAGCGCGGGTTTGACCTGCAGCAGATGTTCTTCGGTGAAGTGCTTGAGATTGACGCCGCCCATCTGGACCAGAGAAATGGATTCCACCCCCGCGCCCACCATCACCTCGGCCCCGCCGGTCATGATCGCCTGGGCGGCAAAGGCGATGGCGTTCAATCCGCTCGAGCAATAGCGGTTGACGGTGATCCCGGCGGTGGAGACCGGGCAGCCCGCCCAGATGGCGCTTTCCCGCGCGATGTTGTTGCCGGTGGCGCCTTCGGGAAAGCCGCAGCCCATCACCACGTCTTCGACTTCGCCCGCATCGAGACGCGCGCGCCCGATGGCGTGCTTGACGGCATGACCACCCATCACCGCGCCATGGGTATCGTTGAAGCCGCCGCGCACGGATTTGGCCAGGCCGGTGCGCGCGGTCGAGACGATCACGGCCTGTTTCATGGGCAAGTCCTCATTTGAACCCGCAGAACCTAGCGGTTTTGGCTACTGCTGCGAAGCGGCCTTTTTGGCGGCGTAGGTCGGATAGCGCAGCGTAAAGGTAACCGCTGCCGCCAGCGCCACCACACTGACGGCAATGCTGGCATACAGAGGCAGGTCGGCGTCGAATGCCACCGCACCATCGGCCAGGGTCATGATGGCGAAAGCCGTCGTCCATGCGCCCGACACCAGGTAATTTACCCGCACGAACAGTTGCGGCGGCCAGTCGGCCTCGCGCGGATCCAGCCGCGCATAATCCACCGAGAAGGGCCGCCGGAAGGCCAGCGGCAGTCCGAGCAGAAGAAGCAGCGACAGGGCGGCGATGAAACGCACCGCCGCCAGCGACAGCGTGGGGTCCAGGAACCCGCGCCCCAGCGCCAGCAGCGCGAACAACAAGAAGCTTCCGGCATCCAGCAGCCGCAAGCTGGGGCTTTCCACAAAATCGCGGATGGTGACGACAAAGGCGGCGGCAAACGCCACCCACAGCCCCAGGTCTACCGACAGGCGCGACAGGACCGTGAACAGGATGAACGGGGCGAAGCCCACGATCAGGTTCATGCTCGCCTTCAAAAAAACCGGGGCAAAAGAAACGGGGCGCGGGCTCGTAACCCGCGCCCCGGCATATCGATGGCTTCTTACTTCGCGGCGGCGGTCGCCGGGTTGGCCTTGGTCTTGGTGTAGTAAGTCCACAGGCGCACGACGCGAGCGCTGGCCCCGTTGGTCGGCTTGATGGTCTCGAAGATCGCCGCAGCCTCGGCATACTTGCCTTGGGCCGCCAGCGACATGGCGATCACCATGTCCGGTTCGGTCGGATCCTTGACGCCGGGCTTGGTCTTGGCGGCGCGCGTCAGTTTTTCGGCGTCGGCATACTGACCATAGCCATAGGCGGCTTCGGCGGTCTTGACGTTGTACTCGCCGTCATTCTTGGCGCCGTCAGCGATCTGCTTGGGCAGGGTCTTCTTGTCGGCCGCCGCGCGCGGATCGGGCGCCGGACCACCGAACTTCTGCATGGTTTCGGCATCGCCGTACAAACCCAGCTTGTTGCTGTTGGCGGCGGAGCCCACCATGGTGGCGTCCTCGGCCTTCAGCTTGCCGGCCTGCGCCACCATCAAGCGGCCCATATAGACGTAATCGATGTCGCGCATGCCCCGGGTGGTCAGCGCCACGCGGGAAAGTTCATCCCAGTCCTGCTGCTCGCCATAGTTGGCGACGATGGCTTCCAGGGTCTGCTCGGCGCCGGCTTCGTCCTTCTTGTTGACCTGCGCGTTCTTGATGTTGTTGAGGTCGCTCTTGGCCGGCGGCTTGCCGGCGGCCTTGGCGGCATCGATGTTCTTCTGTGCGATCGCGATCACGCCATCATAATCGCCGCCGCGGTACAGGGCGCTGGCGATCAGCGACTGGGTATCGGCATCCGGCGGCGGGGTGGAGGCCTGCAGCACCTTGGCATAGGCCAGGGCCTTGTCATTGTGCTTCTGCATCAGCGCCAGCTGCAGCGCGGTCTTGTACATGGTGGCTTTTTCGGCCTCCGGCACCACGCTGGGATCGGCATCCAGCGCGGTCTCAATTTCGGTGGCGGCGCCGGGCATGTCCTGCATGCCGATATGCACCGACATGGCGAAGCGGTGAATCTGATAATTGTCAGTCGGCGTGCGGTCGGACACAGCCTCGGCCTGCTGGATGGCGGCGAGCGCCGCGGGATAGTCTTTTTTGTTGTTCGCGGCTTGCGCGGCCTGCAGGGCCTTGAGCACGGCGGGCGAGAGCTTGATCGGCGCCGGCTTGGCGTCGGCTGCCATCGCGCCATGGGCTGCGCCAAGCAGGAGGCTCGCCGAAAAGGCGGCGAGGAGGAGTTTGCTGGTCATGAAAGTCGTCCCTTTGTAATGCGGCCCATCTGGGGAGATGGGTGCCGTCGAAGAAGCCCCTGTTGGGTGTCCCATTGTGAGCGTATTTGCAACTTTACTGTGGCGGCGCGCTGTTTCCAATAAGGCGATCTGACGCCCCATGTTGCACCGCAACAGCGGTGTTGCTGCTTTTGGGGGCAATGTTGCGGCCGCGACAAGTTCCTCTGTGTAAATAGTCGTTTACACTGCATACGCAGTTTGGAATCGGGCTTTGGTGAGCGGCATGGCAACAGATCTTTTCCGGCTGAATGGCAAGACGGCCTTTGTTTCGGGCAGCCGCGGCCATCTGGGCGCGGCCATGGTCCAGGCGCTGGCCGAAGCCGGCGCCCATATCATCGTCAATGGCCGCGACGCGGCGGCGCTGGACGCCTTTGCCGCCGCCCTCAAGGCCCAGGGGCATTCGGTGGAAGCCGCCGCTTTCGATGCCCATGATGTGGCCAAGGTCCGCAGCTTCTTTGGCGGCCTCAAACGCCTGGACGTGCTGGTCAACAATATCGGCTTCATGCAGGGCAAGTCCTTTGCCGCGCTGGCGCCGGAAGATTTCGCCGCCACCTATGCCGCCACCGTCACCACCGCGTTCGAGACGGTGCGCGCCGCCTTGCCCGCGCTGCGCGCCGCGGTCATCGCATCGGGCGATGCCAGTGTCGTCAACATTGCGTCCATGTATGGCCAGGTGGCGCCGGATGCGCGGCTGTATGACGAACCCGCCCAGCAGAGCCCTTTCCACTACGGTCCCGCCAAGGCAGGCCTGATCCAGCTCAGCCGTCACCTGGCCGCCGAACTGGGGCCGGAGAAAATCCGCGTCAATGCGCTGGTGCCCGGCGCCTTTCCCCAGCCCGGCAAGATGCCACCGGGCCTGGAAGGGCGGCTGGCGGGCAAGACCGTGCTGGGCCGTATCGGCCGGGCCGGCGAGATCGGCGGGCCGCTTGTCTTCCTGGCCAGTCCCGCGTCGCGCTATGTGACAGGCGCCAGCCTGAATGTGGATGGCGGCTGGACCGCTTGGTGAGTCAAACAGGCTTGAGGTAAAGAGGAAAGATGACGTTCCTGTCCTCCTTCCGCATCGGCCAGCAGACCGTCTATCCCGAAGACCTGTACGAACGGCTGCAGAGCTTCGCGCTGCTGGAAAATGTCGGCGATCCGGCGCTGCGCAATCTCCTGGCCGAGGCCAACTGGTTCGCGCTGCCAGGCGGCACCTTGCTGGACCGCGACGGCGAGAACAACGCGGCGCTTTTCCTGGTGGTGACCGGCAGCCTGGGCGTGTTCGTGTCCGACGAGCAGGGCCAGCGCCAGATGGTGGCGCACATCCCCGCGGGCGAAACGGTGGGCGAGATGTCGCTGATCGCCGGCTCGTCCAATCATGCCGCCCAGCTGGTGGCGCTGCGCGACACCGAGTTGCTGCGCATTTCACCCGACGGCTTCGAGGCGCTGATCGCCCGCCATCCCCGGGTGATGCTGAACCTGATGCAGATGCTGGTGAAGCGGTTGAAGGACGCCAACCGCGGCCGTTCCGCCAAGCTGCGGCCCAAGACCTTTGCCATCGTGCCGTTGCAGGACGGGCTGTCGGAAGTGCCCATCGCCCAGCGCCTGGCCGGCGCGCTGGCCGGGATCGGTTGCCGCGCCGCGGTGCTGGATGCCGGGGCCTCCGACCAGACCGCCGAATGGTTCAACACCTTCGAACAGGCGCATGACATCGTTTTCTATCGCGGTGATGCGCCCGACAGTCCCTGGACGCAACTGTGCCTGCGCCAGGCCGACCGCATCTTCCTGCTCGCCCGCGCCAACCAGCCCTTGCCGCTGTCGCCGCTGAGCCTGCCGGCGTTCAAGGAACGGGCCTCGGGCGCGCCCGATCTGCTCCTGCTGCATCCGGACGGCGCCAGCGCGGTGCTGCCCGACCATTTCTCGGTGCGCAGCGGCTTGTTCCGCAGCCATCACCATCTGCGCGCCGGCCACCAGGCCGATGTCGCGCGGGTGGCGCGCATGATCGCAGGCCGCGCCGTGGGACTGGTGCTGGCCGGCGGCGGGGCGCGGGGCTTTGCCCATATCGGCATCATCAAGGCGTTGAAGGAAGCGGGCGTGCCGTTCGATCAACTGGGCGGCACCTCAATGGGCGCCATCATCGCCGCCGGCTTGGCGCGCGAATGGGGCCTGGAGGAAATGCGCGACCGGATGCGCGAGGTGTTCGTCACTTCCAATCCGCTTTCGGGCTTCACCCTGCCGCTGATCGCTTTGTTCAATGGCAAAAAAGTCACCGCGCGGCTGCAGGAGCATTTCGACGAAGTCTGTATCGAGGAATTGCCGCTGCCCTTTTTCTGCGTCTCTTCCGACCTGACCACGGGCCGCATCCATGTCCATCGCGACGGCAAGCTGTGGCGGGCGCTGCGGGCATCGGTGGCGCTGCCGGGCATCCTGCCGCCGGTGACCCATCATGGCCATCTGCTGGTGGATGGCGGGGTGATGAACAATTTGCCGGTGGATGTGATGCGCGAGCAGGCGGGCGGCGAAGGCCCCATCATCGCCTGCGACATCACCGGCGAATTCAATTTGCGCGCCGAGGACGAACGCTATGGCGAGCGGTCCTGGTGGTGGCTCCTGGGCCAGCGCATGCGCGGCAATCCCTCCATCCTGTCCATCCTGATGCGCTCAGGCACGGTGGGCTCGGAAGCGCAGCGCCGCGTGGTGCGCGAGCAATGTGATTTTTTGATCGAGCCGCCCATGCCCGATATCCAGTTGCATGACTGGAAGAAGTTCGACCAGGCAATCCAGGAAGGCTATGACACCGCCCGCGCCTGTATCGACAAGAACGGCATTCCCCTGACAAACGTCATGGGCGACGGGCCCGGCATGCCGTTGCCGCATGTGATCGTGGCGACTTAAATCGATGTGTCCGGCTTTGTGATGCCGTCGTCCGGCAGTCGCTGGTGCTGGAGCAGGTCATAGCGATGACCATCGGGGCCGGTAAGGATGGCGCTGTCCAGCTTCATGCCGGACAGGCCGGTGTGTGAGGTCACCGCCAGATGGCCTTCACCCTTGGGACCTTCCAGGGTCACTTCGTAGGCATGGCTGGTTTTGCCCGGCATCCAGGAAAAGACATTGCCATCCACCCCCGTCACCACTGCATCTTCACCCAGCACCTGGCGCGCCATGCCGTCCTCGCGCACCAGTTCATTGACCACTGTCAGCACCGGGCTGTGACGGAAGCCGTCATAAAGGAACCAGGCGCCATACCCGCCCAGCAGGGCCGGCGGCACGACGAAGATCAGCATCAGGATCAGGCAGCCCCACAGGCAGCCATTGGAACGGCGCGGCGGATAATAAGGCTGGCCGGAGGAGGGGGCTGGCATGGACATGGCGTCATTCCATCACAGGCTTTAGATTGATGCCAGAGGTGTACGATGCCGATTGATTACGACGACATGATGCAGTCGGGCGCGACCGGGCTTGCCGCGCGCTATGACGAAAAGGATGTGATGCTCTATGCCCTGGGCGTGGGCATGGGCCGCGATCCCCTGGACGAACGGGAACTTCCCTTCGTCTATGAGAATAACGGGCTGAAGGTGGTGCCGACCTTCGCCAGCGTCATCAATCGTGGCGAGGCGCCACCTGAGCGCCAGCGCATGCCGCAAAAATCCTCCGTCAATTTCGCGATGGTGGTGGATGGCGAGCGCCGCATCACCATCCACAAGCCCTTGCCGCCCAAATGCGAGGTGCTGGCCGATGAGCGGATGCTGGCGATCCTGGACAAGGGCGAAGGCAAGGGGGCGGTGCTGGTGCAGGAACGCAGCGTTCGCGAAGCGGCCGGCGGCGACAAGCTTTTCACTATCGTCTCGTCCATTTTCGCGCGCGGCGATGGCGGTTTCGGCGGTTCGCCCAGCGGCGGCCCGGCGCTGCACGAAATCCCGGAGCGCGCGCCGGACTTGATCAAGGAATGCGACACCCGCCCCGACCAGGCGTTCCTGTATGCGCTGTCGGGCGACCGCAACCCGCTGCACCGCGATCCGGCTTTTGCGAAAATGGTCGGCTTCCCGCGGCCCATCCTGCACGGGCTGTGTTCCTACGGCACCGCCTGCCGCGCCGTGCTGTCCACCCTGGCGCAGTACCAGCCTGAACGCATCACGCAATTCGATGTGCGCTTCTCCAAGCCGGTGTTTCCCGGCGAGACATTGGTGGTGGAGCTGTGGCAGGACGGCGGCACCATCTCGTATCGCGCCTCGGTGAAAGAGCGTCCCGGCACCGTGGTGCTCAATAACGGTCTGTGCCTCCTTGCAGCTTCTTGAAATGGAAGATGGGGCCGATCCGATCGAAGCCGCCGAAGTGCTGATCGCTTCGGGCAGGGCGGATCAGGCCGCGCAAGATCTCAAGGCGCGGCTGGCGGCGGGGCGCGGCGGCTTGCTGGCGCGGCTGACGTTGATCAAGGCGTTGCTGGCATCGGGGGCCAGGCAAGATGCGCTGGCGCAGGCGCGCGAGGCGGTGTCGCTCAATCCCGATATCGCCGTCGCCATCCTGGCGCTGGGCGAGGCGTTGCTGGCGGTGGAAGCGCTGCCCACCGCCATCGCCGAATTGCAGCGGGCGTTGCGGCTGGACCCCGGGCTGGAGCGCGCGCGCCTGTTGATCGCGCAGGCCTGGCTGTCGGCTGGAGAAGCGGACAAGGCGCTGGAAAATCTGAACGCCATGGACGATCCGCCAGCGGCGATGATCGCGGCAGCGCAGGCCATCAAGTCGGCGCCGCGTTCCGATCCCGGCTATGTGCGGCACCTGTTCGATCAGTTCAGCGCCGATTACGACAGTCGCATGATCGGCCAGCTCTCCTATGCCGCGCCCCAGATCCTGCTGGACCTGGCCGGGATGGTGATGCCGGGGCGCCTTGGAGCGTCGGCGAGAGCCGGAGCGACCAATAAAAAAGGCATCTCCGTCCTCGACCTGGGCTGCGGCACCGGCCTGGCCGGCGCCGTCTTCAAGCCCTTGGCGGCGCGGCTGGACGGGATCGACCTGTCCCCCGCCATGATCGAAAAGGCCCGCGCCCGCCAGATCTACGATTCCCTCACCGTGACTGACCTGGAAAGCGCGCTTGGTACGCCCGGACCCCAATATGACCTGATCCTTGCGGCGGACACGCTCGTATATCTGGGCGATCTGAAACCGGTTTTCGATGCCGCCCCCGCCCGCCTCGCCGCCGATGGTTATTTCCTCTTCACCGTCGAGAAGGCGGAGGGCGAGGGATTCGAACTTGGACCCAAGCGCCGCTGGCGGCACAGCGAAGCCTATCTGCGCCGTCTCGCCGAAAGTTCCGGCTTGGCCGTGGCCGGGCTTGTGGCCGCGGCGCCACGCAGTGAGGCAAACCAGCTCGTCGATGGCTTCGCCGTCGCCCTTGCACGGCCATAAAGCGCATCTTTTTGCCCGCTTGGTGCGTTGCATCCCCAAGACGTCCCACTGGGGTTCCACTGACATGGTTGCGCTCGATAACTCGGCACTGTTCGGCGAACGGCATGCCCGATTCCGCATCACCCTGGCGCCGTTGGTGGGCGCCATCGCGCTGGTGGCGGCGATGCTGGTGATTGGCGCCATCTTGGCGCGCGGCTTTGCCGAGAATGGCTTCCGCCTGGGCAGCCAGCTGGCCTGGCGTTATGCCTCTTTCGTGTTCTTCGCCGCCCTGGTGGCGGGGCCCGCCATGCGCATTGCCGCCCGCTTTACCCATGTCGTCCCGTCCGAAGCCCTCAGCCGCAAGCTGGTCTGGGGCTTTTGCGCCAGCTACGGCGTCTATCTTCTGTCGGTGTTCCTGCCCAATGTGATCCGGCCTTCGGCCGGCGCGACCATGATGGTTCTGTTCGGCGCCGGCTTGGCGCTGGTGATGGCCGCCGCGATCGCACCTCTCAAGCGGCTGGGCGGCAAGCCCATCGTTTCCGACAAGGTGCGCAGGGTGCTGCTGGGCGGCGCGGCGGTCTATTTCTGGCTGTCCTACTGCCTGATGGCCCTGGCGCGGATTTCCGGGCCGCATCGCCCGGATGCTTTCTACGGCATCAGCCTTTGTCTGATGGTGACCGGGCTGCTGGTGCGTTATGCCGACCGCTGGTTTGCGCACCATGACGGCCAGCAGGCGCCCGCCGTTACCGCCGCATCTGTGTGAACATTTCAGCTTTTTGACAATTTTGCGGCGCGTTTCTGTACCAAACTAGGCCGTGTTCCGGTCTGGCGCAGCTTTGCTCCAACGTGCGACACTCGCGCGATCCCACAAGGAATCGTGCGTGCGTTTAGAGTTCCTCATTCCGTTCCTGCTGCTCGCCACGTCACCCGCGCTGGCGCAGAGCGCCTGTGTGGAACCGGTCACGCCGGCGCCGGTGAAAAGTGCCGCTACCGCCGACCAGATGCGCGCCGCCATGGCCGAGGCCCATGCCTTTATCGCCCAGTCCAGCGTCTATCAGGATTGCCTGGCCAGGGAGGTCGAGGCCGCCAAGACCCAGGCCACCGCGTCCGGCCAGCCCTTCGAGCCCATGATCGAGGTCAGCGCCCGCTACAAGATCGAAGCCAGCAAGAAGGCGCAGGAGCAGGTCGGCGCGACCGCCAACCGGGCCCTGAGCGCCTACAAGAACGGCGTCCCCTGATTCCTTTTGCCGCGCCCCGTCGGGAACGCAGAATCACATAACATCCCCGTCATGGGACAGGTGGGTCGCATTCCAAAGGAACGCCGGCAACGCGATGTCAGCAGGGCTGCCTCGCGGGTGGCCATCCTGGATGCGGCGCGTCGTGTGGCGACGCGCGACGGGGCCCGCGACATGTCCCTGCGCGGCGTGGCCGCCGAAGCCGGCTTTGCGCCCGCTGCCCTCTACGGATATTTCAGCAGCAAGGACGATCTGCTGCTGGCGCTTGCCGCCGACGACCTCACCAGCCTGGCGCGCGCGATGCGTGGCACCGGGGGCCTCGCCGGTGCGGGCACCGCGGCGCTGGACCTGTTGCGCGGAGCTGAAACCATGGCGGCGGCGTCTGCTGCATTGCCGGGCGCCGGCGGCGGCGATGCCGAGCGATTGTTCAATGGCCGGCTGATCGCGGCGCTGAAAGCCTTGTCTGATGCCAGCGGCATGCCGTCCGACAGCCGCGAAAGCCAGTGCGATGTGGTGTTGGTGGCGGCGTCGCTGGCGGGTCTTGCGCTGCTGGCGCGCTCGGGCCGGCTGGAAGCGCTGGGCTTTACGCCTGACGAGATGATCGCAAGGCTGGACGCACGCTTCGGCGGCTGATCTTTTTCAAAATCAGGCGATGTGATCCACCAGGATCTTGATGCCGATGGCGATCAGGATCGCACCGCCGCCCGCTTCTGCATAGCGGCCGAATTTTTCTCCCAATATCCGGCCGGTCATCACCCCGATGGTCACCATGGTGAAGGTTGCCGCCCCGATCGCCAGCGCATTGACGATGATGTTGGCGCCGACGATCGCCAAGGTCACGCCAACGGCGAGTGCGTCGATGCTGGTGCCGATGGCGGTCAGCACCAGCACCATCAGGCCGTGGCTTTTGGGCTTTTCCTCTTCGTCTTCGCGCCGGGCTGCATCCCAGAGCATCTTGCCGCCGATGGCGGTGAGAATGCCAAAGGCGATCCAGTGATCGAAAGCGGCGATGTAACGGCTGGCCACCATGCCCATCGCCCAGCCGATCAGGGGGGTGATCGCCTCGATCCCGCCGAAGATCAATCCTGTGCGCAGCGCCTCGCCCCAGCCCGGCTTGTCGAGGCGTGCGCCCTTGCCCAGCGCCGCGGCGAAGGCATCGGCCGACATGCTGAGGGCAAGGAGCAAAACAGGAAGAAACGTCATCACGGCGCTGTCTTACTATCTTCCTGTCGCGCCGCGCACCTGGAATTTGGTCGCAATCTTGCGGCCGTCCTGGAAGGTCAGCGTCACCGGAACGACGGAACCTGGCTTGATGGCCGGACCAGCCTGCATGCACATCAAGTGCAGGCCGCCCGGTGCGAAGCGGACTGTACCGCCGGCAGGCACATCCACCGAGTCCATGTCCATCATCATGCCCATGCCGCCGTGATTTTCACTTTTGTGCAGCATCAACATGCCACAAGCCGGACTTTCCGCACCGGTCAGGATCACCGGTTTGGAGCCGGCATTGTGCAAGGTGAAGTACCCGCCGGACGGCACCGATGGCGGCAAGGCGCGTATCCACGCTTCGCTCACGGTCAGTTCCGCGGCATCGGCATGACAAATCGCAATCGTCAGCAACAATGCGGCGGCGGCGATCACATGAAAGAGGTTCGAGCTTCCCGTCCAGATGCTATTGCGCATAATGCACCTCCATCACGACGGTGCGTTGCGGGAATGGGTGGAACAGGAAATATTTGTCGTTGTTCAGATTGTCCACGCCCAGCGAGACGTTCCAGTTCTCGTTGACTTTGTAACGGACACGCGCGTCGGCCACGACATAGCCGGCGAAGCCCTGGTAGGTCTGAGAAACCGGATCGGAATTGTCGATGGTGCCGAAGGTGCGATCGGAATAGCGGGCGCCCAGGGTGAAGGCCCAATCATCCAGCCTATAGGTCGCCAGCGCATTGGCCTTGAGCTTGGGAACGCCGGGAATAAATTTTCCCACGGCGGCGGCAAAGGCGTTGTCCTGACGGATGCGGCCATCGGCGGCGGTGAAGCTGCCCATCAGCTCCAGTCCCGGGAACAGCACGTCATACTGGTCGATGACGAATTCGACCCCGCGCACCTGGGTGCGGTCCACATTCTGCACATAGCTGAACAGGGTGGGCGAGCCCGGCACCAGGGGCGCACTTTGCGAAAGCAGCGCGCTGGTAATGTCCTCCTCGAACAATGACAGGCGGAAAAAGCCGCTGTCATTGCGGTGTTCCGTTGCCAGCTCATAGGAGCTGGCGCGCTCCGGCTTCAGGTTGGGGTTTGGCACTGACAGGAAGGTGCCCGTGGTCACAGACTGATAAAGCTCGGTCACGGTCGGCATGCGGTACGCCACGCCCCAGGAGCCGGTCACGCGCCATGCGTCCGACACCTGCCAGGCGATGGTGGCCTTGGGCGACAGGGTGCTGGCCGAAATGCGCGGCTGATTGACATTTAGCGCCGGCGAAGCGGAGAAATTTTTGCCGCCATAGGCGCGCCAGTCTTCATAACGCAGGCCTGCCGAGGCCTTCAGGTCCGGCAGCAAAGTCCAGATGTCCTGCGCCCACACCGCGTTGGTCGCGGCGCGGCCCCTGGCGGAATTGGCCACCGTGCCCAGCCCGCCGGCAATCCAGTCGGCCAGGTTGTTGCGGGTCTGCGCGAAGGTCTCTGCGTCGCGATGAAAGCCGAAGGACAGTTCGTGGGTACTCCAGCCACGCCACACGCCATTGGCGTCCAGCGTGTACCAGCCGGTACCGTTCATGCGGTTGACGGTTCCGGCACCGGACGTGAAGGCAGCGGGCAGGGCGGCGGTGGGCACGCGCTGCTTGTCGTTCAGATAGGCAAAATCGCTGGCAATGATCTCCCAGGCGAAATCGCCACCTTTTTCCGATGTCAGCGACAGGCCCTGGGCCAGCTGGCTCTGCTGGGTGTTGTAGATCGTGTTGGAAAAACTGCTCGCGGCGATATTGTAATTGTAGCCGTTGATGTTGCTGTTGCCGGTATAGACGACATTGCCGGAGGGGCTGCGCAGATAGCTCTGCGTGCTTGCGTCGTCATCCTGATGGAACAGGCTTGCGGTGTAGGCAAGCTGCCAGCCATTTTCGAAGTCATAGGCCAGTTTGAGGGTGTCGGTGTCCTGCACCTGGTGTTCGATGTTGCCCGCCCCCACTTCCACGATGGCGGCGCCGGTGCGGTTCAGGTCGTTGAAGGCGCCGCTCAGCACTGTGCCGGCTGTGCTGGTGGCGGCGGGGCGAGTCAGGGTTATGTAGGCCAGCGGCTGGGCATAGCTGTCCAGATGATTGGCCGAAAGCCGCCAGCTGAAGGCGCCATAGCGGTCGCCAATGCCCGCCGCCAACTGCCAGGTGCCGTTGGTCTGTTCGGTCGAATATTGGCTGAAGTTCTGTATTGCGCCGGTGGCGTCGCCATACAGTTCGAAATGGTCGGGCATGCGGGTGGTGATGTTGATGGTGGCGCCAATGGAATTGCCGGCATAGCGCGCCGCGAAAGGGCCATAGAGCACATCGATGCGGCTGACATCTTGGGGTGCGGCAACGCCGAAATGGGGCGATGCGGCGCTGTTGTTGTTGCCGATGGGCGAGTTGATCATGATCCCGTCCACAAAGATCAGGTTGCGCGCGGATGCGCCCAGGCCGGACGTGCGGGTGGCGACCGGATCCTGGGTATCGCCGTAATGGCGCTTTCGCACGATCAGCGACGGCGCGTATTTCAGCATGTCCTCGGTGTTGACGGTGTTGATCTGTTCATAGGCCTTGGCAGCGCTGATCTGGACATCGCCGGCTGCCGGGTCGACGGCGCGCGCATGGTCGGCGGTTACGATGACATATTCGGGTTGAAGCCCGGCGCCGATGGTCTGGGCGTGTGCCGAGCCTGCGGCAAACAGAAGGGCGGAAACAGAAGCGGTGGCGCAAACGCGCGCGGTAGTGGACATGGAAAATCCCCGATAACGATTGAGCGATGTGCGCAGCTATGTGCGCGGTGAAAGGCTCAGGCGTTCAGGGGCGGGGCGCGGGGCGATCCGGGTGAGAAGCGCGATGCGATAAAGGCAGCGCGGGCATCGTCGCTGCGGGCGGCGAAGGCATGGAAGGCGGGCAGGGCGATGTGCGGCGAGGCAGGGGCCGCGGCCAGATGCGCGGCGGCGGCGAAGGCGCAATCCTGATGCGCGGTCTGGTGCTTGTCATTGTCCGAAGGCTTACTGCCGCCATCATAATGGATGGCCGGCGACAGCGAGGTCGAACAGATCACCAGCGCATGGGCATCGGGCATCCAGCCGGAAGGCAGCATCGCGCGCACCAGAAGCGCGATGATGGCCAGATGGCGAAGGCCGCGAGAAATCCCCTGCATGCCGAGTTTTTGGACCCAGGCCCGCAGCCGGTCAAGACGCCCTGTGTCGCAGCTCAGGCAGCGCCGGGTGGAGAGGCGGTGTCCTGACGGACCAAGCTCAAATACCGGGCCGTTCCCAAAACCTAGGCGGCCAAGGGCGCGGCGCCGCCCGCCGGCACCAGCAGCAGCGGCAGCCGGATGCGGATGGTTGTGCCTTTCCCCTCCGATACCGGCCTGGTCAGGGTGCCGCCCAACTGGCGGACGAAGATGGCGACATAATCGGAGCCGCGCTTCTCGGGAAGCTCCAGCACGACCTTGTCCTGCATGCCGATGCCGTCATCTGACACCACCAGTTCGATGTCGTCGTGCACCTGCTCTACCGCCAGCAGCACATGGCCGACGCCGCCATTGGGAAAGGCGTGCTTGATGGCGTTGGTCGCCAGCTCGTTGACGAGCAGGCCAAAGGGCACGGCCCGGTCCGGGTCAATGGTCAGTGGTGCCGCTTTGACCCGTATTTCGATGCCCGATTTGTCGCCGATAAGGCTGGCCGACATCTGCTTGGCGATTTCGCCCAGATAGGCGTCCACCGCGATACTGCCGCCGCGGCTTGACTGCGAGATCAGGTCATAGAGCTGCGCAATGGCGCCAATACGCGCCTGCATCGCCTTCAGACCCGGCACGCTTGCGGCGCTGGTGGATTTGATTTCATACGCGATCAGCCCCACCACCACCTGCAGGTTGTTCTTGATGCGGTGCGAAATCTCATTGGTGAGCAGTTCGGCGTCGCGTTCGCGCTGCTTGCGGTCCGTAATATCTTCGAACACCAGCAACATCCGGTGCGCGTGATTGCCGGGCTGCATGATCTTGCGGGCGTTCAGGTTGAAAACCCGGCGCCCCAACCCCGGAAAATTATCCTCGATCTCGAAACTTTCGATCGGCTTGTTTTCCGGCAGCACCTTGTCCAGCAGGTTGCGCAGCGCCGGCACGTCCCATTGATGCTGCCCCAGCTCGGAGACGCGGCGGCCATGGGCTTCGGCCTGGGTGATGCCGAACATGGTGAGGAAGGCCTTGCTGGCCGTCACAATGGTCATGTCATTTTCCAGCACGACCAGGGGATCGCGGATGGTGTCCACGATGCTTTGGGTCAACTGCCAATTGCGGTTGCTTTCCTTGCGGGCGGCGCGCTCTTCGCTGACATCCTCGATGGCCAGCAGAATAAAGCCATCATGTTCGCCGGGGCGGAAAATCTTGCGCGCATTGACCAACATGGTGCGCCGCCCGATGGTGGGGAAGTCATGCTCGACCTCGAAGCCTTCGACCGAGGCGCGGTGCGGGATGACGCTTTCCAGAAGAGTACGCAGCGCCGGGATATCCCATTGGCGGTTCCCCAGGTCGTAAATCAGGCAACCTTCGGTCTCGTCCGGGCTGGTGCGAAATGTCTGGTAAAACGCCCGGTTGGCGGACGAGATATTCAGGTTGCGGTCCAGGATCAGCAGCGCGCTGGGAACGGTCTCAACAATGTCACTCGCAGCTATATCGGACACGGCCATTTTTCCTCATCTGCCGCGACGGAGCGCGGCGTGCAGCTATGCTGCGAGCAGATTGTGAACCGAAACGCCGAGCTGGTCTTCGGTGTAGGGCTTGGGCAGGAAATGCGTTCCGACGGCGAACAAGGAGTGCAGCTTGTCCGTGATCCGGTTGGCGGTGGTGTAAAGAACTCGCAGGCCAGGGCGCATCAGGATTGCCTGGCGGGCGATATCGCAGCCGCCGTGAATTTCGGCCTTGAGGTAAACATCGGTGAAAAGCGCGTCTATTGGAGCTTGGGACCGCAGATGCCCCATCGCTTGGGGGACATCGCTGGCCGACAGGATCGTATGACCCCAGTCCTGGATCATGGATTCAGCCAATTCTCGAATGAAAACATCATCTTCGACGACCAGAATTACTGCCATTTAGGACTGCCCCCCTGCCGAAATCACGGTCATTGCCCCCGACGCAGCGCGCTGAGGTTCCGTTTGCCGCTATAAGGGCACACGCCGTAACGCAGTTCTCGCGATTAGGTTCCCAGCTAACTATGGGCCAAGCCCATTCGCCAAAGCCAACCCGCTTCGGGCGTCCGCGAACTGTGCCGCCTGGACAATGCAGTGACGCGCGTCCGACGCCCCGTTTAGCGGCGCGAACGGCCGTTCTGTCGCAAAGCGGCCAATATCCTGCCGGTGACAAAACGCTGCCCGACGGTCATTGGCTTGCAGGCAAGAATCAGATGGTGATGCCGCCGTCCACGATGAAATTCTGGCCCGTGGCGTACTGGGAATCGTCGCTGGCCAGCCATAGCACGATGGTGGCTATTTCCTCGGCGGTGCCGATGCGGCCCAAAGGCTGGCGGGCGGTGAAGGCCTTGCGCGCGGCGTCATAGTCGCCGGTGTCCTTCAGCCTCTGCTGCAGCGAGGGCGAATCCACCGTGCCGGGGCACACCGTGTTGCAGCGAATGCCTTTGGCGACGAAATCGGCGGCGACCGACTTGGTCAACCCGATCACGGCGGCCTTGCTGGCGCCATAGACGCAGCGGTTGGGGATGCCCTTGATGGAGCCGGCCACGGACGCGACGTTGATGATCGAACCGCCGCCGCCTTCCAGCATGCCGGGCAGGAACGCCTTGATCATGCGGGCCATGGCATAGACGTTTATCTGGAACGACTTCTCCCAATGGGAATCGTCATTGTCCAGGATGGTGCCGTTCTCGACGAAGCCGGCACAGTTGAACAGCACATCCAGCTTGCCGGTCTTTTTTGCCAGCGCGGCGATGGCGGCGCTGTCGGTGACGTCTAGCTGCACCTTCTCGCAATCCACGCCGTCCAGGCCCTTCAGGTCGCGGTCGGTGGCGATCACCTTGGCGCCTTCGGCCAGGAACAGTTTGGTGGTGGCAAGGCCGATGCCCGCCGCGGCGCCGGTGATCAGCGCAGTTTTTCCGTCAAGCTTCCTGGACATGTTGTTCCCGTATGTGCCGGTGTTGTGAGGAGTGCTCTCGTCAGGAGCGGGGGCATAATGGGGCATCGGCTGGCTCAATTCCAGAGCGCCCAGGCCGGACGCATTGCCGCTATGGCCATGGGTGAAACGGCAATTGACGCCGGCGGTCGTCCAACCGCGATGCGCCTTTTGCGGCGCACTATAAGCGGCTTTGACGAATGGCGCGAACTAGGGTTTTCTGCGTCCGCGTAGCGGAGAGCAGGTCCAGTGGACCTGCGAAAGCAGGAAACGCCGCGGGCTTGGGCAAGCGGCCGGGGATAACAACCGCGAAATGCGGCCAGGAAAAAAGCGATGATGAAATCCAGAGTCCGTTACTTGCTGATCATGCTGATCTTCGTGGTCAGCGCCGTGGTCTATATTGATCGCAGCAACATCTCCATCGCGGGCACCTACCTCGCCGCCGACTATCATATCTCCAAGGTGCAACTTGGCTGGGTGTTCTCGGCCTTCCTGCTGGGCTATGCCGCCTTCCAGATTCCGGCCGGCTGGGTGGTCGGCAAGCTGGGCCCGCGCAAGACCCTTACCCTGGGCCTGATCTGGTGGAGCGTGCTCAGCGTCATCACCGCCCTGGTGCCGCCCAGCATGGGCGGGTCGCTGTGGGTTCTGATCGCGGTGCGCTTCGTCCTGGGCATGGGCGAGTCGGTCGCCTATCCGTCGTCCAACCAGTTCATCGCCGCCTGGTTTCCCACTCAGGAGCGCGGCAAGGCCAATGGCTGGGTGTTCGGCGGCGTCGGCCTGGGTTCGGGCACCGCCCCGCCGCTGGTCGCCGCCATCATCGCCTTTTATGGCTGGCATGAAGTCTTCTATATCTCCGCCGCAATCGGCATCGTGATCGCCGGCGTCTGGTATTATTTCGCCCGCGACACCCCCGCCGAACATCCCAGCGTGACGGAAGAAGAAAAGGCGCACATCAAGGCGGGTCAGCCGGTCAAGGTGGACGGCGTGATGCCGCCGGTGCCGTGGAAGAAGATCTTCACCAGCGTGGATGTCTGGGGCACCACCCTGGCCTATATCGCCTTCGGCTATGTCGCCTTCATTTTCCATACCTGGTTCTTCATCTATCTGAAGGATGGGCGCGGCCTTGATCTGAAAAGCAGTGCGCTGCTGGGCACCTTGCCCTTCATCGCCATGACCACCTGCTGTCTGCTGGGCGGGGTGATCAGCGACTGGCTGGTCAAGCGCTGGGGCCAGTATGTCGGCCGCAGCCTGTTCGGCGCATTCACCCTGTTCCTGTCCGCGATCTTCCTGATCATCGGCAGCCATGCCACCGACACCACCGTGGCGGTGCTGGTGCTGGCGGGCGGCGCCGGCGCGCTGTATCTGGGCCAGGCAACCTATTGGGCGGTGGCGGCCGATTTCGGCGGACCTTACACCGGCGTGATCTCGGGCCTGGTGAACATGGGCGGGCAGATCGCCGGCGCGGCGACAGCCTCGCTCACGCCGCTGTTTGCACAGATGTGGGGCTGGGAATATGCCTTCTATATCGCGGCCGGCGTCTGTCTGGTTTGCATCATTCCCTGGTTCTTCGTGAATCCGAACCGCCGCTTGCATGTGGTTGAGGAAGTCACGGCGTGAGGCTGGCGCTGGCCGGTGGCTTGATGCTGCTGGCCGGCGCCGCGCTGGCGCAGGATGCGCCGCCGCCGGTGAACGGCGATTTCGTCGCGCTGTTCTCGTCTTATTGCCTGCAGAAATTTCCCGATGACAGCGCGCTGGCGGCCCAGGCGGCAGCGGACAAGCTGGAGGCGCTGAGCCCGGCCCAGGTCAAGGCTATCGAAGGCAAACCGGACGGCATGGGCTGGATGGTGACCCGCGCCGGCGTTCCCTATTTGCTGACCATCGAGCAGGCTTCACTGCATTCCTGCGTCTTGCGCCGCACCTCGGATACTGTGCTGGACGGTGCACCGCTGATCGCGGCAGCCAAAAGCTTTGTCGAAGCCAGCGGCCACAAGCTGATGCCGCCCGCTGCCTTTGCCAGGCCGATGGCGGGCGGCATGGTCAGCAATTCCCTGACCCTGCAGGAGCTGGATGAAAAAGATCAGCCCTTGCCCCGGGCCTATATGTTCTTCGTGGTCAGCCATCCGCCGGCGCTGCGCGCCGACGGTTCCCTGGCCAAGGCCTTTTACGAGATCCGCTTCATGCGGCAGATGTTCCGCCAGCAGACTTGAGGCTTTAAGCCTTCAGCCCCGCCGCCGCGATGCCGGCCATCGCCGCCACTTCGTCATTGTCCGATGTATCGCCGGTGACGCCGACCGCGCCGATCGGCAACCCATCCGGTCCCTTGACGATGACGCCGCCCGCCACCGGGATCAGCCCGTTGGCCGCCAGGTGACCCAGCGAGGCAATGAAGCTGGGGCGCTCGGCCGCCATCTCGCCGATCTTGCGCGAATTGACCCCCAGGGCCAGCGCCCCGGCCGCCTTGCCGCGGGCGATATCCAACCGCAGGAACGAGGTACCGTCCTGGCGCTGGAAAGCGATGACATGGCCACCGGCATCCACCACCACGCAGGACAAGGGCTTCATGCCTGCCTCCTTGCCCTTGGCGAAGGTGGCCGAAATGATGGTGTTGGCCTTGTCCAGGCTGATGCGGAAATCGCTCATGGCGGGGCTTTCTGTTGTTGCGGGCCGCAGACTGGCGCAAAAAACGCGAGGCTGAAAGTGCCTGCCATGCTATTTGTCGCCGCATGACCAAAGCACGCAAGACCCAGATCGTGGTGGTCGGCGGCGGCGCCGGGGGGCTGGAGCTGGCCACGCGGTTGGGCGCCCGTTTCGGACGGGATGCGTTCGACATCATCCTGGTGGAAAAAAACCGCACCCATATCTGGAAGCCGCTGCTGCACGAAGTGGCGGCCGGATCGCTGGACGCCAACCTGGACGAAGTGGGCTATCGCAGCCACGGCCATGCCTGGGGCTACCGCTTCTTCTATGGCGTGATGGAAGGTGTGGACCGCGAAAGCCGGCATGTGCTGATCGCGCCCATCAAGGACGAGGACGGCCGCGAGATCATGGGCCGGCATCGCATTCGCTATGACTATCTGGTGATGGCGGTGGGTTCGGTCAGCAACGATTTCGGCACCAAGGGTGTGGCCCAGCATTGCATCTTCCTGGACAGCCGGCTGCAGGCCGACCGTTTCCGCACCAACCTGCTCAATCACTGCCTGCGCGTGTCACGCAGCGTCAGCGGCAATCCGGCGTCCGATGCCGTTGTGCGGGTCGATATCGTGGGCGGCGGCGCCACCGGCGTGGAACTGGCGGCCGAACTGTACAATTCCGCCGCCGAGCTGCGCCATTACGGGTTGGAAGTGTTCGACGAGTCCCGGCTGAAAGTGACGTTGATCGAGGCGGGGCCGCGCATTTTGCCGGCGCTGCCCGAGGATCTGGCCAAGGCGGCGCACGAGGAACTGGAAGCGCTGGGCGTGCGCGTGCTGACCGGTGAGCAGGTAGTGGAAGCCACCGCCGACGGCATGATCACCAAGTCGGGCGAATTCATCGAGGCGGACCTGCGGGTGTGGGCCGCGGGCGTGAAGGGCCCGGACATGCTGGGTTCGCTGGGTCTGGAAACCGTGCGCGGCAACCAGCTGGTGGTGAAGCCAACGCTGCAGACCACGCGCGATGAGCGCATCTTCGCCATCGGCGACTGCGCCTGGTTCGTGCCGGCGGACGAAACGCGGCCGGTGCCGCCGCGCGCCCAGGCCGCGCACCAGATGGCAGCGATCGCGTACCGCAACATCGTCGCCATGATCGCGGGAAAAAGACTGAAGGATTTTGTCTATCGCGATCATGGCTCGCTGGTGTCGCTCAGTCATTTCTCGACCGTGGGCTCATTGATGGGCAATCTGATCGGGGGACGCATGGCGATCGAGGGCCGGCTGGCGCGCTTCGTCTATGTCTCGCTCTATCGCATGCATCTGATCGCCATTCATGGCTGGCTGAAGGGTCTGGCGCTGATCGCGGTGGGGCATGTCAATCACATCATCCGGCCCAAGCTGAAGCTGCACTGATCCATGGCGGCGGATTTCTCGAGTGACCTGATCGAGGCCGGCAACGCGCTGAGCGGGCAGGACCGTTTTTCCGAGGCGCTGGCCTGTTACGACCGTGCCGCGATGCTGGACCCGCGCGATCCCGCCATCCATCTCAATCGCGGCATCACCTTGCAGCTGTTGCTGCGCTATGGCGAGGCTGTGGCGGCCTATGACCGGGCGCTGGTCTTGGCGCCCCACTTTGCGCCGGGCTGGAGCGATCGTGGGCTGGCGCTGCAGAACCATGGGCGGCTGGCAGAGGCGCTGGAGTCTTTCCGCCGTGCTGAATCTCTGGATCCTGTCCTGGCGGCGGCGCCGCTCAATCGCGCGCTGTGCCATCTGCTGATGCAGGATTTTGAAAGCGGCTTGCCGCTTTATGAATGGCGCAAGCAGATGCCCAGGCCAATGGAGGCGCGGGTCTATGACCAGCCGCTCTGGACCGGCGCGGAGGATATCCGTGGCAAGACATTGTTCTGTTACATCGAGCAGGGGCTTGGCGATGCCATCCAGTATTATCGTTATGTGCGGTTCGCGCTGGATCGCGGCGCGCGCGTTATCCTTTCTGTGCCGACGCAGCTGGTGGAATTGCTGAAGCGCGCCACACCATCCGTCGAACTGATCGGCTGGGGCGCGGAGCCCGATGTTTTCGATTTTCATATCCCGCTGGCCAGCATTCCGCTGGCGGTGGGCATGACGGCAGAGACGATCCCCGCCGCCGATCACTATCTGACCGCCGACCCGGGGCGCATCGCACACTGGCAGGAAAAGATCGGCGGCCACGGCTTTCGCATAGGTATCGCCTGGCAAGGCCTCAATCTGGTGATGGGATCGGAAGGCAAGTCTTTTCCCGTTGCGGCGCTGGCGCCGATTGCCGCCATGCCCGGTGTGCGGCTGATCGGGTTGCAGAAGAATGCCGGCAGCGAACAGCTCAATCGTCTTCCGCCGGGCATGACGGTCGAGAGTTATGACTTCGATAACGGGCCTGACGCATTCCTCGACACTGCCGCGATGATGAGGACGTGCGACATGGTGATCAGCGCCGACACCGCGCCGGTGCACCTGGCCGGCGCGCTGGGCGTGCCCACCTGGGTCGCGCTCAAGCATGTGCCGGACTGGCGCTGGTTCCTGGGGCGCGATGACAGCCCCTGGTATCCTTCGCTGCGCCTGTTCCGCCAGCCGGTGCTGGGTGACTGGGCCGGCGTGTTCGCCGCGATGAAGCGCGAGCTTACTTCGCGTAAATCCTGATCAGGTCAAACAGGTAATCGCGCGCCTCATACAGAACCTGGGCGCGGATGCGCTCGTTCAGGCCGTGCAGCCGGCTGCCGTCCGGCTCAAAGAACATGCCGGTGAAGCCATAGGTGGGAATGCCAGCAGGCGTCATGAAAGACGCGTCAGTGGCGCCGATCTCAAGCTGCGGGATGACGGGCACGCCGGGCCAGCGCTTGGCCGCCTCGGCGACCAGCGGCTTCATCAGCGCCGGCGTCAGCGGCGGCGCAGGCGCCGGATCATTGTGCGCCGCCTGGGCGGTGACCTTGATCTGCGGGTCCGCCACCAGTTCCTGCAGCTTGTCGCGCACGGTTTCCGGCGTGGTGCCGGGGAAGATGCGGCAATTGACGTTGGCGCTGACATGCTGGGGCAGGGCGTTGGTGGCATGGCCGCCATTGATCAGTGTGGCAACGCAGGTGGTGCGCATCGCGGCATTGAAGCGCGGATCGGTGGCCAGCACGGCGGCAGCCTTGGCATCCTTGTCGTTTTTCGCAAATGCGGTCATGGCCGCGCCCATCTCGCCACCGGTCAATGGCGCAAGCTGCGCGAAGTATTCCCGCGAAGCATCGGTAGACTGGGTGGGAAAATCATAAGCGCCGATATTCAGCAGCCCGGCCGACAGATGATAGATGGCGTTGTCCTTCACCGGGCGCATGGAATGGCCGCCGGGGTTGGTCACGTCCAGGGTGTAGTTTTGTGACAGCTTCTCGCCGGCATTGATGCCCAGGGCGATGCGCTTGCCACCATTTTCCCCCATCGTGCCCCAGCCGCCTTCGGTCAGGCCGAACTCAGCATCGATCAGGGCGCGCTGGTTGGCCGCCAGCCATTTGGCGCCATTGAAGGCGCCGTTGGTTTCCTCGCCGCAGGTCAGGGCCATCTTCAGCGGGCGCTTGTGCGCAATTTTCTCCTGCTTGAAGCGGATCATGACGTCCACCCAGATCGCCGCCACCGATTTGTCGTCGGCGGTGCCGCGGCCATAGAAATAGCCGCCTTCCTCCACCAGCTTGAAGGGATCGCGGGTCCAGTCCTCGCGCTTGGCTTCCACCACGTCCAGATGCGCCAGCAGCAGGATGGCCTTGGCTTTCGGATCGCTGCCCGGCAGCACCGCGACCAGGCTGCCTTCCTTGGGGTGATCGGGCACGGTCAGGATATGCAGGTCGCTGTCGGGATAGCCCGCCGTCTTCAGCCGCGCCGCCATCTTCTGCGCCAGCACGGTGCAGTCGCCGGCCGACAGGGTGGTGTTGGTCTCCACCATTTCCTTGTAGATGCCGCGAAAGGCCTGCTGGCCGGGGCTCAGCGGCTGCGCGGCAACAGGCAGGATCAGGCTGGCTGCAAAGGCAGCGGCGGCGGCGTTACGCATGGAGCAATTCCTGCTCTTATTTCTGGCTGGCGTAGATTTTCACCACTTCATACAGGAAGTCACGGCCGTCATAGGCCGATTTCACCCGCATGCGCTCGTTGAGCCCATGTGCGCCATTGCCGTCGGGGTCGCCGAACATGCCCGACACGCCATAGGTGGGAATGCCTGCCGGCGTCAGGAAGGCGCCATCTGTGGCGCCGGCCGACATGGACGGCACCACCGGAATGCCGGGCCACATCTTGGCGGCCAGCTTTTCCACCGGCGTGAAGACGCGCGGATTGATGGGCTGCGGACCCTTGGGCACTTCGCTGCGCTTGTCCACCAAGGTCACCTTGATCGCGGGATCGGCGACGACCTCCTGCAAGGTGACGCGCACCTGCTCGGGTGTGGTGCCGGGGAAGATGCGGCAATTGATGTTGGCATCGGCGCGCTGGGGCAGGGCGTTGTTGGCATGGCCCGCATTGAGAAGTGTTGCGACACAGGTGGTGTGCAGGATCGCATTATAAGAGGGATCAGACGCCAGCTTGGCCGAAGCCGCCTTGTCGGCGGGGTCTTTGGCAAAAGCGTTCATCGCCGCACCCATCTCGCCGCCCACCTGCGGTGACAGCTTGGCGAAATATTGTCTGGTGATGTCGCTGGCCTGAATGGGGAAGGTATAGGCGCTGACCTTGGTCAGCCCTGCCGCCAGCTTGTAGATGGCATTGTCCGGCATGGGGCGCGAGGAATGGCCGCCCGGATTGGTCACTTCCAGCTGGTAGTTCTGGGGAAATTTCTCCGCCGCCTGGATGGTCATCATCAAGGGCTTGCCGTCCTTGTTCAGCCGCCCGCCGCCGCCTTCGTTCAGTGCGAATTCCGCATCGATCAGGTCGCGTTCATGGGTGGAAAGCCAGCTGGCGCCGTTAAAGGCGGTGGAAGTTTCCTCGCCGCAGGTCAGCGCCATCTTCACGGTGCGGCGGTTCTTGAAGCCTTCCTGCTTCAGCCGCATCATGGTGTCGACCCAGGCGGCGACCTGCGCCTTCATGTCGGCGGTGCCGCGGCCATAGAAATAGCCATTCTCCTCGATCAGGGTGAAGGGGTCGCGGGTCCAGTCTTCGCGCTTGGCTTCCACCACATCGATATGTCCCAACAGCAGCACAGCCTTGGCATGGGGATCGCTGCCCGGCAGCCGCGCCACCAGCCCGCCTTCCTTGGGATGGCCGTCGGCGGTGAAATAATGCAGGTCGGCGTCGGCGTAGCCCGCCTCTTTCAGGTGCGCGCCCATCTTGTGCGCCAGCAAGGTGCAGTCGCCCGCCGACAAGGTGGTGTTGGTTTCCACCAGTTCTTTGTACAGGGCGCGAAAGCGCGCCTGGCCCGGACCGGTTTGCGCCACTGCCGGCAAGGTCAGAGACGCGGCCAGTGCCGCACTGATAAGAATGCGCATGAAACTCCCCCGTCAGCCCAAGGGAAGCGTAGCACTCACGACCATTTGTGAAAGGAGAAAAAAGCCGCCCCACAAAGGAAAAGGAACGCCACCAGGTGATTCCACTTCAGGCTTTCGCCGAGGTAGGTGACTGAAAAAACAGCAAATACCAGAAGGGTGATGATTTCCTGCATCGTCTTGAGCTGGGCGGCCGAATAGACCTGGTGGCCGATGCGGTTGGCCGGCACCGCCAGGCAGTATTCGAAGAAGGCGATGCCCCAGCTGATCAGCACCACCTGCCACAGCACGGCGCCGGGGAATTTCAGCTGGCCGTACCAGGCGAATGTCATGAAGACGTTGGAGGCCAGCAGAAGCAGGATGGGCGCAAGCGCGATAGGGATCAGGGACGTCATGGGTCAGCCGCCGTTGCAGTGGATGGTGTAGCGCAGCGCATTGGAATGTTTGCCGTCGGCATCGATCACATAGCTGCGCATGGTGATGAAATATTTGCTGGTGCCGCACTCCCAGCCGCCCGAGGCGATGACGCCGTTCTGCAGCGAGCCCGGCGCGATATCCACCGCATAGCTGGCGGCCTGAGTGTCCTTGAAATCGCCGTCGGAATTGATCAGTTCGCGGCGGCGCATCACCACGGGGCTGCGCATGATGGTGACATGGAAATCGGGGATCACATCCATGGGCGCGCCATTGGGCCCGATGACCGGGCCGGGGTCGCGCATCCATTCCAGCAGGGGGGAGCCCGCACCGCTGTTGGCGTCGTCTGCGGTCTGTTCGGCATTCGCCAGTTTCAGGATCGGCGTGGGCGGCGGCAGGGCCGGTTTCTTGGACCGTTTGGCGGCATCGGCGGGCGCAGCCAGCGCCACCAGGGCGGCAATGATCAGGATTTTTCGCATCGGGACCTCGTTGACGCCAATCTAGCCGGGGCTTCCCGGCACTGATAGCCTTGAACGAACAGGGGCGGATTTTGATGCCGGTGAGCCAGGAAATTCCGGCGGACGTTTTCGCCAAATGCGCGCGGCGCCTGATCCCGTTCATGGCCCTGCTCTATATCATCGGCTTCATCGACCGCTCCAATGTCGGCTTCGCGGCCCTGACCATGAACCGGGACCTGGGCTTTTCGCCGGGCGTGTTCGGGCTGGGCGCCAGCATGTTTTTCCTGGGCTATCTGACCTTCCAGATTCCAACGGCGCTGCTGCTGGCGCGGTTCGGGGCGCGCCGGGTTATCTTCTGCGTCATGCTGGTATGGGGCCTGGTCTCGGCCTCCAACGCCTTCATGCGGGATGCACACGGCTTTTATGCGCTGCGCTTCCTGCTGGGTGTCGCCGAAGGCGGCTTCACCCCCAGCATGATCTATTACCTGACCCTGTGGTTTCCCTTGTCCCATCGCGGCCGGTTCACGGCCATTTTCTGCACCGCCATACCCATCGCCGGTATCGTCAGCGGTCCGCTGTCCGGCCTGCTGCTGGGCATGGAAGGGATCCTCGGCCTGCATGGCTGGCAATGGCTGTTCCTGGTGCAGGGGCTTCCAGCCGTGCTGCTGGCCTTTGTGGTGCTGGCCGTGTTGCCTGATGGTCCGGACCAGGCGCCCTGGCTGAGCGCGGCGGAGCGCGAGGTGATCGCGGCCCGGCTGGAAAGCGAAAAGGGCAGCCAGGAACGCGTGGTGGCGCGCGCCCTTACCGATCCGCGCCTGCTGCTGCTGGCCCTTTCCACCCTGGGCTCGGCCTGCGCGCTGTATGGGATCAATCTGTGGTTGCCGCAGATCATCCATGCCATGGGCTATTCCACCCGCGCCACCGGCTTTGTGTCCACCATCCCCTATATCGTCAGCATGGTGGCGATGGTGGTGTGGGCGCGGCGCAGCGATGCGCGCGGCGAACGCATCTGGCACACCGCCCTGACCATGTTCCTGGCGGCGGCGGCGCTGGCGGTGGCGGCGCTGTCGTCCAATCACCTGGTGGTGCTGGTGGCGCTCAGCCTGGCGATGGCCGGGGGATTGTCGGGCATCGGCCCGTTCCAAAGCCTGCTGACATCCTTTGCGCGCGGCCCGGCCTCGGCCAGCGGGCTGGCGCTGGTCAACACCATCGGCACCCTGGGCGGGTTTGTCGGGCCCATCATCGTGGGCCAGCTCAAGGGCTGGACCGGCGGTTACGGCGCAGCGATGGCGGCGCTGGGTGTCGGCCAGGCGCTGTCGGCGCTGATCGTGCTGGCGGCCGGAAGGCTTATTGCAATTCCAAAATCGCGTCCTTCGCCATCTTCGTGACCCGCGCCAGGGCGTCGGGTTGATAGAAGGCGATGCGCGCCTGATAGACGTCACGGCCAAAGCTTTCAGGCAGCGGCAGATAGGTGGTGGTGCCATCCGACAGGTTGAGCACTGCCACGGTGGTATCGGGGAATTCGCGGCGCAGATCCATCTGGAATTTGCTGTAGGACTCGGCCGGCGTGGACACCAGGAAAGCTTCGCCGATACGCCACACGGTGAAGTGGAACGGGCTGTTGGGGCCGTCGCCGATCTGGGCGCGGCGCGCCAGGCTGCGCTCCAGCCGCTCGATGGCAAAGCGTTCCGTTGCGGCGGCGAGCTGCGTCTCCAGCTCTTCGCGCGACGGGAAGGGCAGCAGCGGAAACTCGGTCGACACAAAGCGGCTCGACAATTCGGTGCTGACAGTCTCGCGCGGAGCCAGGCGCCAGATGCCCAGCGGCGTGCCGGATTCTTCCACGCCCTGATAGGCCAGCTGCTGGCCCGGCGGGAACATCCCCGCAATGATGGACAGCGCGGCATAGCCCAGCTCGCGGCCATTCTGGTCGGCGACCTCCGCCTTGGCTTCATAGCTGCGCCGCGGCGTCAGGTCGCCCGAAGCGCCGTGCATGAAGACGCACATGGCGCCATCGGTGTCACGCTCCACAACCTCTCGCATGGCGCCGATATAGTCCGGCGACAGAAGCCGGTTGCCGCCCCCCAGCGAAACCGGGTGACAGGCATAGTTGACGATGGTGGCGCGTATCTTGCCGTCCATGCCGGCGACGCGCCCGATCAACAGCGTATCGTCGGCCTGTTCGGCCAGGTTCAACCCGCAGATGTCGCGGCCGGTGGCAGGATCGACGGCGTCGCGGTTGAACGCCAGTCCGCAGCGGCCATAGGCCCAGCTGACGATGCCTTCGGCCAGTGATGCGCGCGCCTGCTCGATCAGGCCGAAGTAAACCTCCGTCAACCCATCGAGATAGGCGGTCAGCTTGTCGCCGCCGGGCCGTCCCGTCATGCGCCGGTTCAGCACCGGCAGACTGTGGGAATGGGAAGGGTGGAACATCAACTGTTCCGGCTTCAGGTTGAAGCGCTTGAGAATGGCGGCGCGGAGCGCGGCAACGTCCTTGTCATCGGTGCAGCAGGAATCCAGCGTCAGGAAGACAAGATCGTCCTTCCCATCCAATGTCTGGAACACCAGGCTACTGGCCAGCGCCGGGCGGTGCACGCCTTCGGCCACGTCATGCTTGGCGCTGCCCCAGGTGCGCGAATAGATGCCGACCGGCGGGGTGACATCCCTGCGTGCTGTGCCGATACGGCCATGAAATTCTGCGTGCTTCAGACGAGGTGCCATATGAGCCTCCTAATGGGGTTGCAGTCCGGGCTGCCAGGACCGGATGCAGAGAATTCGCGATTTGGTGTTGGGCGCACTGTAATAACCGACCGTGGCGTTGGCGCGGTAATAATATGCATCGCCCACGGTCGCGGGGAATTTCCCCGCGATGCCGTCCATGCCGCTGCCGGCGACCTGGTCGCCATGGCCGTCCATCACCAGATAGATTTCTTCCTCGCGGGGATGATGGTGGGGGAAATTGGTGCCGCCCGGATCGATCTCCATCACGAACAGGCTGGTGACGATATTGCCGATGTCGATGCGGTCGCGTTTCTGCGTCACGTCCCCGACCAGCAGCCGGTAATGCGTCGAGGTGGGATGGCTGCCCACCAGTTCCAGCGGCACGTTGGCGATATTGTCCTTCAGCGCATGCGCGGGCAGGGGCGTGGGCGCGAAGCCCTTTGTGCGATACCCCATGATGGCCACGGTGACAGGCGCGCTGCCGTCATTGCGCAAGGCATGCGCAACGGTGGCGGGAATATAGAGAAAATCTTCTTTGGCCAGCGCGACCTGCTCGCGGCCATAGGAGGTGGCGCCGCTGCCGTTCAGCACGACATAAATCTGGTCTTCGTCGGTATAGGCAGCGTCTTTGCAGCTGCCTTTGGGATCGACCGTCACCGTTCCGAAACGGGCGATGCCGCTGGTGGCCGACGCATCGGCGTCACCGGCGCCGAACAGCGGCTTGTAATGACAACTGGGCGTGGAGATGTCGGACGCCGCCTCGCGCGCCATGGAAAGACTGCGATGCAGGAAGGTGGGATCGATCTTGCGTTCCGGCTGGGCCTGCGCCGCAACGCTCGTCATCATCAACGCGGCAAAAGCCATGCGCCACATCATGCCGTTCCCCATGAAGAAAATCGGCCGGCGCTTTGGGGCGCCGGCCGGTTCCATTTTACTTTTTCTTGACCGCGACCAGTTCGATCTCGACCAGGGCGCCCGGCGTGGCCAGGCCGACCTGAACGGTGGAGCGGGCCGGCTTGTTGGGCTGCGTCGCCGAGCCGAAGCGCTTGCCCCATTCCGCATTCATGGCGGGGAAGTTGATCTTGTTGCCGTTGGCCGGATCGGCCACCAGGAACACGGTGCCCTTGACCACGTCGCCGAAGGTCAGGCCCAGCTTGGTGAGGACGGCTTCCAGCTTGTTGAGCACGTCATTGGTCTGCTGGGTAGTGTCACCCCAGCGGGCCGGGCTGCCTTCGGGTGCGGTGGGGTCCTTGGGACCGCCCGGAATGCCGCTGATGTAGTAAGTCGTCAGGCCAGCCGGCACCGTGACAGCCGAAGCGATGACGGGGCTGGGCGTGGCGGCGTCCAGGCGTGTCACCGTCTGTGCGTTGGCGGAGCCGGCGAAAGCGCAAAGCGCCAAAGCCGTTCCCAGGAAGGCGAGTTTCTTGGCAGTATTCATCTTGAAGTCCCCTTGTTGGAAAAAATTCCGCATAGAGCCTAACGCGGGATCCGCGAACGCGCATGTGCTAAATTGCCCGCTGCCCGCGCGCGCAGCAAACGGCTGATTCAACAGCCAGTTCTTATGCTCGTGCCTTGCGCGCCTTGTTCAGCACTTCGCGGATGCGGCGGCCCACGATCAGCTCCTCGCCCGGCTGCAGGGTCATGGACACGACCTGCAGCTTGTTGACGACGCCGGGCTTGGGCTTGCGCAGCGGCGGTATCAGGCTGCGGTTGCCCAGGGTGGATAGCGCTTCGATGCGCGGGGCGCCGGCCGCCAGTTCTTCGACGCATTGCGCCACGGTCATGCCGAAGGCCGCTTCGTCCCAATTCACCGTCAGGGTGGGATAGGAGTTGCTGCCGACGGGTGTCTCGATCGAGGTCGTCACGCCCGGCACGGTCTCCGCCAGCTTGGCGACGCGCTCGACACGGCCCTGCCATTCCTTGTTCAGGGCGTTGAGATCGGCCTTGGCCCAATATTCGACGGCGGCCAGGATGCCCATGATCTCCTCCTTGCCAACCTTCATGGCGCGGCACACCGCCCCTTCCCAGGGCGCACTGTTGGCCATGCCCGCTTCGATCAGGTCCTTGCGCCCGAGCAGAAGGCCCGAACATTGCGGACCGCCCAGGCCCTTGCCGCCACTGATGGCGTAGAGATCCACGCCCCACATGGCGAACTTGGTGAAGTTCTCGAAAGGCGGCACCGAGGAGGATGCATCCACCAGCAGCGGCACGCCGGCCGCCTTGGTGACCTTGAGCGCTTCCAGCACCCGTTCATCGCGAAAGGTGGTGTAGACCAGGCATGTCTTGGGTCCGATGGCGCCCGCCAGATCGGCCTGCGTCGGCGCCAGCACCAGCTTGCCGCCGGCCAAGCGCAGCGCGCTGTCGAAGGCATTGCGGCCGCCCAGCATCACCACTTCGTTCTTGAGACCCGTGGTATCGGGCAGCTGCCAGATCTTGTCGGGATCGGTGCCGGCGATCACCGCCGCCACCGCGGTGGACATGGCGGCGGCCGCGCCGGACGTGACCATGCCGAACTCGGCGCCGGAGATTTCCGCCAGCCGCTTGCCTGCTGCATGCTGCAATTCGAACATGTCCACGAACTGGTGCGAGGCTTCTTCCACCGCGCGGCGTACTTGCGGCAGCTCCAGCGAGCCGCCGACATAGGTATAGGTGCCGCGCGCATTGATCAGCGGACGGATGCCCAGCTTCTCATAGGCATTGCCCGTCGTCTTGGCGGACACGGTCTTGGCAAAGCTCTGGGTCGCCATGGTGGCGAACAGCGGTGTGGCAGCCATCAGCTTGAGGAAAGCGCGGCGGCGGGCGCCATTCGAAACCGTGTTGGTCATGGAAATTTCCCTCAGCTTTTTGACGCGCGGAGCCTATCCCAACCGGGACCCATTTCAATTGCGCACGAAAAACCCGCCGGGTGCGCCGGCGGGTCTTTACAAAAAACTTACACGCAGATTCAGCGCGGCGTTGTTGCGATGGACTTCTTGATCGCGTCCAGGGTCCGTTCGATGGTCCGCTGGGTCAGCATGCGGCCGATTTCCGCGCTGGCGTGGCGGGGATCGCCTTCCACGCCGTTCTTGCCGTTGCCCGCTTCCAGTCGTTCCTTATGAACCATGGCGGGGTCGATATACATCATCTGCGAGGTGTCGCGGACGTCGGAGTGATTGCCGAACTCTTCCTTCTTGATGCCCATCTTCATCATCTCGGCCTGATCGCCCGCCAGGTCGCCCCGGTAATAAACGGAGATGGCATGTACCCGGACCGGCGTGGAAGCCCATTCGGCGTTCAGCTTGGCGGCGACGGCATCCTGGCCGGCTATGTCGGAACCGTGATCGCCGATCAGCACGATGTCGCGGAAGCCATGCAGTTTCAGGCTGCGCGCCACGCCTTCCACCACACCGGCATAGACATCTTCCGGCACGCCGATGGTGCCCGGATATTTCAGATGTCCCGAGGGCGGATCGTATTTGCCTTCGGGCGTAAAGGAGATCACCGAGGTCACCAGCGCATTGCCCAGGCGATGCGCGATGGTCTGGGCGTTGGCGAAGACGCGGAAATTATGCTTGCCGGTTGCCATGGCGGGACCGTTCTGCTCGGTGCCGCCGCTGGGCACGATGGCGATGGTCTTGCCGGCCGCGATGGCGTCACGGATTTCATAGGACGTCATCCGCTCCATCAGCACATTGTCGGCGGCGTATGCGGGCGTCCCCATGCAGAGAACAGCGATCAGAGCCAAGTGTTTCTTCATCGGGGCCTCCCAGCCATTCTTGTTTTTATATCCGGCGAAAACGTCAGTGGATGCGCTTGACCTTGTAGATCTTGCCGTCGTCCTTGACCGTCATCAGGTAGACGCGCATGGCGTCGGGGGTGATGGTGACTTCCATCTCCTCGGCGGGCCTGCGCCAGTAGGCGGTATGATGGGCGGCATCTTCGGCTTGCTGTTCCCACACCTGGCCGTCCTGCAGCGTGACGGTGAAGTATTTGCGCCTTTTGTCGATCTCATAGGACTGCATCGGCATGTTCTTCACGATGGGCTTGGGGCTGGTGAAGATGCCGGCGAACATGCCGCGCTCGCGCGGCATGGGCGGGGGGCCGGGCGGCGGCGCGGGCTGCGCCGGCGCGGCGGAGGCATATTGCTGGGGAACCGGTACGGGCGCCGGGACAGGCGCGCGCGCGGCGGCGCCCGGCGCCGCAAGACCCAGCTGGACGCGCATGGGCCCGGCGGCGGCGTAATAGCAATCCAGCCAGGCGCGGTCGGCGCCCTGGCGCATGCATCCGGCAGCGCTGGACACGACCTCATCACGCACTGCTTCGTCGCGCGGCACGCCGCCGGCCGGCGGCGCCGAGGCCAGCTTGAGTTGCCCGGGCAAAGCCGAGGCCAGGCCCAGCGCGGTGCGTACCGGCTGGGCGGCGCCGTAATAGCAATCCAGCCACTGGCGAGAATCGCCGATCACGCCGCAGCGGATCGCGCCGGTCAGCGCGTCATCGCGCGGGCGTGCCGAAGCGGGCGCCGCCAGGACCAGCAGCGCGGGAACCAGAACCAACCAGATGTGACGCATGCATTTCCCCAAACCGGTGCGCAAAGGCGACCGCGCACTTATCTAACGCATTGCCGGATTGAAACAAAATCGGACGCTGCGGGCAACCGGCCCGCCGGGCCTTGCCGGCCCGTTTCGCAGCGGGCTGCCTGAATCAAAGTTAATGCCCGGGCCCGTCCGGCCTCAGATCGGATGGGCGGGAAAGCGCTGGAACAATTCTTCCATCACACGCACTGCCCGCTCGGCCTCGGCGCGGTCGGGCACTTCGTTGCTCATGCCATAGCCCTTGGGCAGGCCGTTGCGGGCGCCGATGTCGATCATCATGATGCCGTCGCTCTTGGACAGGGCTTCGACGTTGCGATAGGTCAGGCCGTAATTGACCTCCGGCTGCGGGATCAGCCATTCGGTCTGGCCCCGATGGGGCACCATCGCCTTGTCCTTCCACCAGTCATGCGCCGCATAACCGGGGCAGTTGATGATGACCTTCTCGGGCAGATGCGCCAGCTCGCCCGGCGCATGGAAGTCGCGCATCACGATCTTGCCGCCGGCGGCAAAGAAGTCGCTCATCAGCACATGGCCATATTCGCTGAAATTGAAGAACAGGCGGGTGGTGCGCCGGGCATATTTGACCGGGAAGGGATGCAGCTCCGGCGCCAGGGTCTGCAGCTTGGGCGTAATGTCGCCGAGGCGGTCGCCCAGCTCGTAATATTCGGGAACCGGCACGGGACTGGGCGGCGGCGGCGGCAAAGGCGCATCGAACGGGGTGTCGGATAGGTAGTAGTGATCGGCAAAAGCCAGTGGGTTGCCGGCCATGCCGATATAGGGCCGCAAGTTCTTCCACGACATGCGGGTCATCCGTTCCCAGGTATCGCCCAGGTCGGCCGGTGCCTCCGAAGCCAGCGCCATGTGCGAGGAGGGTGTCCAGCTGCCATTGGCGCGCACCGAACGGGTGCGGTGGAAAATGTCCCTGGTATAGATGGTGACCTGGGCGCCGGCGCGCTGGGCCATCAGCGCCGAAGTGATGCCGATGATGCCGCAGCCGATCACTGCGATTTTTTTGGGGCTGACCGCCATGGCCTTTTGCACCTGCATGTCGGCGCTGCCCCAGGACAGCGACCAGCCGGCGCCGCTATGGCCGTAATTGTGCACCACCATCGCGTCGCCGATCTGCTCCACGCCCAGGCGCGGGCCCTTGGTGCGGAAGGGGCGGATGCAGCTTTTGATATCGTAGATGCGATCGACATGCGCCCGGATGGGGGCGATGTTGAAGGGCCGGTCCATCAGCGGCACGGTCTGGGCCGCCGCCATGCGGGCGGTGGTGCTCAAGCCGGCAAGCCCGACCAGCGAGTTCTTCAACAGATGCCGCCGATCCATGCCATTCCCGCTTTTTGAAACTGAGATTCCGTATCACTGGGGGCCGGGCTGCTCAATGGTGCAGGGCAGCGCAGCGACTGTCAGCAAATTGTAAAGCAGGGTTGCCACGACGGTGTTTCCTTCCCAAACTGCGCGGATTGGGCGACAGGGGAACAACGCATGATCACGGCAACGCAGCGAAACAAAATTCCTGGCCGGGCGGTGGCTGCCCTCACGCTTCTGTTACTCGCCGGTGCGGCCCGGGTGGACGCACAAACTCCGCCTGCGGACGAAGCCGACATCCTGATCCAGAACGGTCACGTCGTGGACGGCACCGGCGGCCCCTGGATGCAGGAGAATGTCGCCATCAAGGGCGACACGATCGTCTATGTCGGCCGCGCGCCCGTGAAAGCGAAAAAGGTGATCGACGCCACCGGCAAGATCGTCTCCCCCGGCTTCATCGACATGCATTCCCATTCCGAGTTCGGCCTGGCTCTGGATGGGCGCGGCCTTTCCAAGGTCACCCAGGGCATCACCACGGAAGTCATGGGTGAGCATCTGTCGGCCGGCCCGGTGCTGGGCCCGGCGGTCGACGATCCCATGATGGTGACGCCGCCGGTGAAACGCACCTGGACCACGCTGGGCGGCTGGTTCTCCTACCTGCAGAAGAAGGGCATCGGCATCAATGTCGCGTCCTATGTGGGCGCCGGCCAGGTGCGCGCCTCGGCCATGGGTTACCAGAACCGCGAACCCACCACCTCCGAAATGGACCGCATCAAGCAGCTGATCCGCCAGGCCATGGAGGAGGGCGCCTTCGGCCTGTCCAACGGCATGTCCTACGTCCCCAACATGTTCTTCTCGACCGCCCAGCTGATCGAATTGTGCAAGGTCGCCGGCGAATATGGCGGCATCTTCACCATCCATATCCGCAATGTCGGCCCGAACGATCCGCGCGACAAAGGCCTGAAAGAAGCCATCGAGATCGCCAAGGGCGCCCATATTCCGGTGGAGATTTTCCACCACGGCGCCAGCGCCGGCATGGATCCCGACGATTTCATCCGCGACACCGAGCAGGCGCGCGCCGATGGCGTGGACATCACCGGCAATTCCTATCCTTACGAAACCGGCTGGACCTATCTGACCCAGTCGCTGCCGGCCTGGGCGCAGGAAGGCGACAGCGCCGCCATCGTGGCGCGGCTGAAAAATCCCACCACGCGCGCCCGCGTCCTGGCGGAAATGAAGGACCGCAATTTCGCCACCCTGAAAGTGGCATCGGTCAATCGGGACTATGACGGCAAGATGCTGACCCAGGTCGCCAGCGAGATGAAAGCCTCGCCGTCGGAAGCGCTGCTCAACATCCTGGTCAAGCAGAAGGGCGAAGGCTTCCAGATCGGTGTTCCCACCGGCGCCCGCGCCAAGATCGTCGCGCGGATGCTGAACAATCCCTGGGTGGATATCGGTTCGGACGGCATCGCGCTGCCGGCGGACGCGCACACGTCCTTTGGCAGCCCGCATCCGCGTTCCTTCGGCAGCCATACCCGGCTATTGGCGGAATATGTCCGCAACCAGCATCTGTTCACCCTGGAGGAAGCGGTGCGCAAGATGACCTCGCTGCCGGCCGACCGGCTGGGGCTGGCCGATCGCGGCATCCTGCGCCAGGGGATGAAGGCCGATGTGGTCGTGTTCGATGCGGCCACTGTCCAGGATATGGCGACGTATGAGAATCCGGCGCAATATTCCAAGGGCATTGACCTTGTGCTGGTGAATGGCAAGGCCGTGGTCGCGGATGGCAAGCCCACCAACGCCTTGCCCGGCCAGGTTCTGCATGGCCCCGGTTACAAGCCGGGCACGCCATAACGGAGATAAAGTCATGATCTTCAGGCAGCGTCTTTTGGTTTCCTCCATGGCGTTGGCCGTGGCCGGGATGGCGCAGCCCGCAGCGGCGGCGCCCTGGACGCGCGGCTTTGTGATCAGCGCCTATGAATATGCCTTCCGCTATGGCGGCCGTTCCGATTTCACGCGCGGCGCGGAAATCGAGCCGGGTGTGGATTGCCCGCATGGCAGCGGTACCCACTTCGCCGACGACCAGAAGACCCTGCAAGCGCTGGCGCGGCAGAAGTGGCGCGATGCGGACCAGGTCCAGAAAATCTCCGCCCCGCCGGGCCTGGACCAGGTACGCGCGCCCAACCTGACGCGCTTCTTCATCTGGGACCGCGCGCTGTCCTATCGCGGCTACCAGAACAAGATCGAGACTTATGTGAATCCGTTCGCCGCGGAAGACCCCGGCCAGCCCCAGGTCACCAGCCGCATCGGCGACGGCTTCAACCTGGACGGCAAGATCAAGGCCAATGATTTCGTCAGCCCCGATGGCGAGAAGGGCATCGACAACAATCTGTATCGCGCCTGGGGATGCGATGCGCCCTGGCGCGGCAACGGCAACGCCACGCTGGACCTGCGCGCCAACGACAAGATGCAGGATGGCCTGTACACCATGGTCATCCGCATCTCGGGCAAGGCGGACCCGATGAATGACGATAATGCGGTGGTGGAAATCGGCTATTCGCCGGACAAGATCGTCAAGGACGCCCGCAACGCGGTGGCGGTCGATTATTCCTATCGCATCCTGCAGTCCGAACAGTACACGCGGTTGAAAGCGAAAATCAAAAATGGCGTGGTGGAGACCGAGCAGGTCGAACACCTGCATTCTCCGCGCATCGCCTGGTTCTATGACCAGACCGGCGACACCAACTTCACCAAGGGCAAGTTGCGTCTCACCATGGCGCCAGACGGGCTTTCCGCGACCGGCCTTTTGGGCGGGTATCGCAACTGGCGCGACCTGTATGCGGAAAACACTTTCGCGCAGGATGGCGGCCAGCAGGGCATCCGCGAGCATGAGGATCATGTCGCGCTTTATTATGCGTTGCGCCGCAATGCCGACGGCATGTTCAATCCGGCCACGGGAAAATATGACGGCATCTCGTCGGTCTATCGCCTGCGCATGTCGGCGGCTTATGTCGTGGATCCCGTGTCTGCGATGGAAGTGCCCAAGCTGGTTTCGGAAATCGAACGCAAGGAAGCCTTCGAGGCGACCAAGCTGGCCACCATCAAGGGCGTGGAAACGCGCATTCCCCAGTTGGTGCCGCCCGGCACATCGGAAGCGGGCGTTGGCATCACCGAGCGCTTGCTGGTCGATCTGCCCAGCAAGGACTATTTCCTGAAAACTTTGTATCGCCAGCATTATCCGGGTGAGGATGAATTCGGCGATCCGCCCTGGGTGCAGAAGGAACGCGGGACCTTGCCGGCGCCCAAACCTGTTCCTGCGACCCCGAAAAAGCCGCGCCAGGAAGCCGAAGCCGGCGCAGCGCAGTTCGCGTCAAAGTCCTTCGGCAATTAAGCGGACCGCCGCACGCGTCTCGGAATCGCACGCCGGCTTTTTTGCGCCCGTTTATGAAATGGTGCATCGCAACTTTGCGTCCGCGCGCGATATGCTGCATTGCAACATCGATTTTCCCGTCATCAGGGCGGCGATATCACCGTCTATCTAGCCGGCCAGGATTTCATAACGCGTTGTATCGTTTGTGGAATTTTTTTCTATTGCGGTGCAGCATGAGAAATGGTCACCCGCAAGACACACTTCCAAACTTCCTTTGTTTTGCTGGCTTTTCAGGCAGTGTCGGTCTTGCGATCACTGCTGATGTCGGTTCAATTACGGCAACTCGACAATAAAGATTCCATCATAAAGTTTTCATCTGAGGGGGCTCTCCATGAATTTTGGTCTTAACAAGACTCGCGCACGTCTTGCGAGCGGTGCGGCACTGTTGGCGCTGAGCGCCACTGGCGCGATGGCGCAAGAAGGCGTTGAACAAGTCGTCGTTTCGTCGACCCGCCTTCAGGCGGCCGGCTTCGATGCTCCGACCCCCACCACCGTCATCAGCGCGGCGGACCTGCAGGCCCAGGCCAAGCCGAACGTGTTCGACTCGTTGAAGGACCTTCCGGCCCTCCAGGGTTCGACCGGCGCCTCCGCCCAGGCCGGTACAACCACCAACGGCCTGCTCGGCCTGTCGGCCCTGGGCATGCGCGCCCTCTCGCCCCTGCGTACCCTGACCCTGATCGATGGTCAGCGCGTTGTGGCCGCCAACCAGAACGGCGTCGTTGACGTCTCGATGATCCCGCAGATGCTGATCCAGCGCGTGGACGTGGTGACCGGCGGTGCGTCGGCCTCCTGGGGCTCGGACGCCGTCGCCGGTGTCGTCAACTTCGTGCTCGACAAGAAATTCGAAGGCTTCAAGTCCAACATCTTCGGCGGTGGTTCGGGCTATGGCGACATGGGCAACCTGACCATCCAGGCTGCGGCGGGCACCAGCTTCGCCGGCGGCCGCGGTCACTTCGAAACCTCGGTGGAATACAGCTACAATGACGGCCTGCTGCCGCGCTATCCGCAGAATGTCTTCCAGCACACCGCGCTGCCGGGTAACATCGGCGGCCGCAACCTGTCGCGCCAGTCGGGCACGTCCAGCTACGCGGCCGACAACTCCACCCCGGCCGGCCAGCCGCGCAACTTCTATGGTCCGCTGCGCCAGCAGGTGAACTTCGCCGCTAATGGCCTGGTCACCAGCGGTCCCAAGCGCTTCACCACCTTCGGTCAGAACGGCCAGGCCTATCCGCTGGACCTCGCGGGCAACTGCTTCAAGGATGCGGCCAACAACCTGCAGGGCGGCATCAACAACAGCTGCTTTGGTACG